>Ga0155149_122_pt2 | contig 6804 bp, 8 predicted proteins | sample RifCSPhighO2_01_FD_106117 | JGI IMG/M metagenome (GOLD analysis project Ga0155149, IMG submission 106117) | Candidatus Roizmanbacteria bacterium RIFCSPHIGHO2_01_FULL_37_16b | reverse complement strand
TATAATTTTACCGTTAGTTGAAGGTTACAACTTTCCTCCTGAAGCAAAAAAAGCTGTGCTTAACTACTTGGAACAAAATCTAAAATAGTTTAACATAACAATCCAAATTTATTTGTGGACAGTAGCGAATTTATCCTGAGCGGATTTATACTAAGCAAAGTTGAAGTCGAAGGACGAAGTTGATTTATCCCTACCGAAGCAAAATACAATCGAACAAATTACGAAGGGGGATAACTTTTATACTACTTCAAGAAAATCGCCTTTATATACTCAGTTTTATCCACCAAGATAATTAAAAAATCATCAGGATTGACATAGTTTTAACATTTATAAGTTTGAGTCCGAACGTGAGAGCAAACTAGGTAAAAAGATCTTATAGACGCTATAGATTAACGGTAGAATTATATTTTCTTCACAGGTAACATTAAAGAATGGATAACGAACTCATACAGATGATTTTCCCCATATTTACTGCCGGGATTGTATTTATCGTTTTGTTGAAAACAGTATTACATGATAAATTAAATTATCCTTTAGATTTCGGCATTAAACTACGGGGAAAAAGATTATTTGGGGACAATAAAACCATAAGAGGTTTAATTTTTATGCCTTTATTGACAATGATTTTTGGAGGATTTATTTATTTCTTATTAAAGGGTTTTGTTAATCAAAAAATATCGACGATCAACGCTGTGGCTTATTATTTTTTCGTCGGACTTGCATACTCTCTTGGAGAATTGCCAAACAGTTTTATCAAAAGACAATTATCTATTTCTCCAGGCAATTCACATAGAAATAACTCAGTTAAAAATATTTTTAAAATTATCGACACGTTTGATTCTTTAATTATCGTTGGGATAGTTTATATCCTTCTATTTAACTTCTCTATCATCAACGTTTTGCTAGCAATAGCTATTGGAGGAATTCTTCATTTATGCACAGATCAATTAATGATTAAATTGAATTTAAAGAAAAAGATTAACGACTAAAATATAAACTAAGGGAATAGAAAAATTATCTAAACCATAAGGAGAAAAATATTCAGTGAGGCTTAATAATACTGCGAAGGGTATGGAGTAAGCACTAGGAAAAAACTGAAGTAAAATAAACAAGGCAAGAAAAAAATAGATAAAAGAACCTACAAGAGTTTTTTTCTGTTTATTGATCTGATAGCCAATAAGACCGGCTACCGAATCCGGAAATATTAAGAGAAGTAATCCGCAGTAAAATAAATTCTTCGTATTATACATAAACAATCCCAGGAGTATTAGTCCCATTAAATAAGTAATTTCGCCATAGGATTTTCTTGTAATTTCGGTAAACAATTTCAAAAGTTTTTTCTTGAACGAAATAAGAAAAACGAAAAGAAAAAATAAAGTAAGACTCAGATATTCAAGCTGGTTAAGATAGAAGGAACTTATTAATACTCCCAATCCTCCAAAAATATGGGCGAACTTTCTCGTATACTCGGAATTAATCTGAAAGCGCCTTTTAACATATTCCAAAACAAAAAAGAAAACTATAAAGAACGACCCGGCCAATATGGAAGAGGAATAGTTTATGATTTTAATAAATAACTCCTTTTAACAAATAAATGTTTTAATATTGATTTCCATGAGCGGCTGAATATGTAAGAAATTAATACTTTTAATGGTAAATCGGTTAATTTTATTTGTTTAAACTTATGAAGTTTAATTTTGTTCATTACCTCTTTCTTAAAGGTAGCACAGATGTAAGTATTTTGGGAATCGCTAATTGCTTTGTTAAATAGGTTTTTCGCTAATCCCGTACCCCGGCAGGAAGGAATTACATACCAGCTTTTAATTTCGAAATAGGTTCCTTTTAATCTTTCTCTGGAGATAAAACCGCAAATTTTGTTATTTTCAATTGCGACATAAAATGAGGATTGTTCTAAGAGTTTTTTAATTTCCTCTAGATCTCTCTTTGTTAAATCCTCCTCGTTAAAAATTAATTCATGAATTTGTTCAGAAACCCGAAGGAATTCACTCCGAGAAAATTCATTTAATATTCGCATAGTGTAAAAAGAAACTTGCCAGAAGAAAAATTAATATAATCAAACCAAAAAATAACCAGTTCTTTATTTTAAAACTCTTTATATTACTCAACATTAAAGGGCTGATGATCAGCAAAAGTAAAGTGCTTATCCATGGATTCCAAAAACGAGTCAAACGGGATAAAAAATAGGAGATAAGAACAGCAAGACTAATATGGACCACCGTTATTCCCCGGTAGTAACTTTTCCCATTAGTGGTTAAAATTCCCTCGTTATTAAACCGGACAAGCCGGAGTATTCCAAATGCAATGATGATAAAACCGACTAACACTCCTAATAACTTGTTGGGAGCCAAATATTTATAAAAGAAAAGGGAGGAAAAGAGAAGATAAATAAATATATCGACAAACGAATCAAGCTGTCGTCCTTGAACCGTATCTAAATGAAACTTACGCGCGTAAAATCCGTCCAATAGATCGAATAAAAAAGCCCCCAACATAACCATGATTCCTAAATTGGGTTCATTACCGATGATGAATACTAAACTTACCCAGGAAAAAAGAAGACCGATTATACTTAGATAATCTGGAGTATGTAGTTTTTTTAGAATATCCATTTAATGTAGTATTCTAACTTTTCCGCTAGTCGCATCCATCTCAATTATTTGATTACTTTTTAAAATTGAAGTTGCGTCATTTACCTTAGTTATACAAGGAATACCCAATTCCCTAGCAATGATTGAAGCATGTGATAAAACTCCGCCCTGTTCGGTGATAATCCCCTTGAGGAGAGGGAAAATAACGGTCCAACCCGGGTCGGTGGCGGGTGTAACTAAAATCTTGCCCTTATAGTTTGTTGTCAAATCAAGTTTTCTCATAACAATTACCAACCCCGTCGTTTTTCCTCTCGAGGTTGCCTGTCCCTGTAAAACATGATTGCGGGCAGTCGCTGGGGATTGATGTTTCTTATTGTTGGGGAATCCATAGGTGTTTATTCGTCTCGAGATCTGTTCTTTTTTATAGGTTGAGATCAGCAGTTTCCGTGACTGAATTACCTTTTTGAAATCACAAGAGAGGCTATGAAATCGGATATAATCAAAAACTTCGTTTTTATACAAATAAAAGATATCATCTTTCTCTGAAATATCTCCGGCTTTTTTCATTCGTTTTCCGATTTCCTGAAGCATCTCTCTGGCCATTTGAAATGTTTTACCGCGCTTCATCCGGTAATACTCGCGAAAATAAATTCCTGTTGTGGTAATTGATTTAAGACCGGTTAGCAGAGATCTGTCGAGAAAAGAATAAACCCTGGGAATTGAAAAAAATTTTTTTGCCTCAAAATGAGAGAGTAAATTCCCAACTTCATTTTTATCCAACGAAACATAGTATCTTATGAGTTCGATAAAAGATTTCGGATCCTCTTTAAATTTAGGCTCTTCTAATTTCAGTTCGTTAGATGAGCGTTCACCATACTCCTCCAAATAACTCTGTATCAGGGAATGTAACGTTTTATATTTTGAGTCCTTGGGAAGAACGGCAACAATAACTCCGGAGTCTTTCTTAAATAAATTAAAATAGTCTTTATTCCCCCTGATAATTTTTGCTAGGTTAACAATTTCTTTTAACGGTAAGATACTGCGCGGTTGATTCTTTAAACTATATAAATCCCGCAGCACTTCCTTTGATTCATTCTTATGCTTATCGGCAATTTTCTTAAATAGTCCAAAAAATATCATCACCTTAAAATCATTAATGATAGTAATTGACCAGAGTGAAAAAAACTTTTTTTCAGTAGATTCAAATAAAGAAACCAGTTCAAAGTTGTTTAAAGAAGAAAGGCTGACTTTTTTAAAATCACGTGACAACTTCCGGAAAGTTCTTTCAAAATAAGCGTTTAAAGGCCGAAAAAACACTAAAGACAAGAAAAAACGGAAGGCAATCCGCAGACTTTCCCAGTTCCCGAGTTTATAAATCTTTTTATCCCTCCCCTTAATGGCAGCGGGATCAAGCATTGCTTCAAAAAACTTCTTATTGAACCGGTAACCCGGCATAAACTGAAGAAATTCATACCAGTAATCGATGTTATAAAATACATGTCCATGAACATATCCCAGCATGTTAGAAAGCGCCACCCGATTAGTGTCGATTGTATCTTGTTTCACCCCTATTCTAAGTAAAAAATTTTCATAGACGTTAGAATATGCGTCTTTGATAAAAGAATAGGTTAAAGGGAGGGTAATCCCGGGATAATTTTCTCCGATATTTGTTCTATCCCAGACGATTTCGTTTATATCATCGTGTTTCATAGAAAAAGTAAAAAGGGTAAACCTAAAGCTAATAGTGAAGTTATAAGCATATTATTGTTAATAATTAATTCCGGAAATAGGTAGCTTCCAAGAAAAAGAATGCCGGCGGTAGTCAAAATTAAAAACGAAAAATAGAAATCAAAAGAAGGTATGAAGAAGCTAAAAATTCCGGTCAGAAAAATAAGAAGGGCAAAAATCCGTACGCTTCTTTTCTCTCCCCAAAAATAAGCATATGTATCATTTGTTTTCTGCCCCTTTTTATTATACCGGTGCTTTAATTTTCTTCCTATTTCAATCAGGATCAACGGAATTGCAGCATAGGAAATAGTGGAAAATCTTGACAGGTTAGTAATTAGCCATATTTTTTTGTTAATTGCTGAAAAAAAGAATAAAAAAAGAGGAATCAATACCAGTTCATGGCTGATTAAATAAAGTACGACATGGCGACGTAAATAATTTGGAATAAAGAACTCTTTAAACATAAGTCCCGTATAAAACAGGGCAGTCAAGGAGAGGAGAAAAACGTTGACCGGTGAGATAAGGTAAGCAATAGATAATAATAAGAAAAAATTTATTATTCCTACAGTTCTGATAAAGGAAAGCTTTACCAGTCCAACTTGGACAGGCCGATCCTGGTGGTTTTTGTTGTCATAGTGATAATCCTTAAATTCGTCCAAGACCCTTAGATGAAATAAGAATAAAACATAGAACAAAGCAACTCCGAATGTTGATTTCAGATTCTGAGCATTTAAACTTGAATTAATTGCCAGCGCGGTGATTGTAGAGTAAAGAGCGAGGGGAATAACCGGAAAACGTTCTTTTAAATAGAAGCTTAGTCTTTCTATACTTGTACGAGGTTTATAACTCATGTATAGTAATTATAGGAATATATTTTTTCAAAGATATATGTCTAATGCGATTTTATCCTTATATTCTAAACTATTTTCCCTCAGGAATTCACGATATGTGAACCGGTTCGTCCTCCCTCCTAAAAAATACGAACCGGGAAGAAATAAGATTATGAATGAAAAAGAGCAGGAAGCTCTGGATAACTTAAAAGCTGGTATTACCAACATTCACGGCATGGTTGAAAAATATCCCGTAATTAAAGAACTTAAGGAAACAATTTTTATGGTTGTCGAGGATTTGGATAATTTAAAGTTTACCCTGGAAGTGGAAAATGGTGACGCTAATGTAACTATGGGTTGGGATGCATCCAAAAAACCCACGATGATTTTGCCGTTATACTCTATTAATCTAGGTAATTTAAAGAAAACGACAGCCGACAATGATGTTAGCCTAGATGATATATATAGATTTACCAGAGTTTTATTTATTCCCTTCCTGAAAAGTCTGTATCAGGCAGATCACTCAAATCTTCCCAAAGATAAATCATATATGCAGTTAGATAACTTAATCCATGTGGAAGTATTTAATGAGAATAGTGTTGAGGTTGATGGTTTTCCCGGACCGGCTCAGGCTACCGTTGTGAACGTCGATGGTCAATGGCTTATTTTTGAGGGATTTCAGGGGGATCCGGATATTAAATATTCTATGAATATAAAACAGGGCTTGGAATTTGCCTATCTAATCAAAGTCAGAATTTTAAAACGTGCTCCTACGGTAAACATAAACGAATTACTCCCTGATCTTAAAAAATATAACGATCTTAAAAAAAAGGTAGCGGTCTATGAGCGTAAATGGCATAATGTAGAAGAGCTTGGATAACCATATGCATCCTCCAGCTCGTCCCCTTTGTCTCTGCGGATTGATATTGATTAATAGAAATTACTTGAGAATAGTGGACGAAGTTTATAACTTTTTTGCCTCAAATCAGCTTTAATCTTCAGTTATTGTTTTTGATTCAATGACTGCTAAATCTTCCGGAAGGATAATTTCTGAAGGACTCTCCACTTTTTTATTAAATTTGCCAAATAAAGCGACTCCTTTTTCTTTGAGATGAAGATTTTTAGATAAAAAATGTCTGGCGGCAAAATAAGCAGGTGCAATAACTGCTATTCCATAAATTGCGTCACTTGAATCTAGAGTGTCCCAGTTAACAACTTTTCTTGACTCTAAAAACAATTGAAGACCAGTTGCTGTAATAGCTCCGACTACTGGTAAAGCTTTCTTAATTACTTTTGCAGCTTTTGGTTTATTTGCAGCTTCTAAAAATCCTTCAGAAAGGTCGGCGGCAACAATGGAAGTACCAATAATTGCATATGATATTTCCATATTAGTCATATGTTGTAATGGTTTAAATGCCTCCATAATCGATTGATATGTTTGTTCATCAACTTTCCCTAATCTGTAACCTCTTGTCAATATTCCTTGACCTAAAGCCGTTGTCCAAAATCCAAAATTAAAAGAATAACTATAAGCATCTTCTCCAATTTGCTTAATTTTTCCGAAGAGAGAAGTAAAGGGATGTTTAGGAGAGTTAATTAAAGTTTTTTCTAATAGAATTTCTGTTTTATTTTGTCTA
>Ga0155149_120_pt1 | contig 6872 bp, 4 predicted proteins | sample RifCSPhighO2_01_FD_106117 | JGI IMG/M metagenome (GOLD analysis project Ga0155149, IMG submission 106117) | Candidatus Roizmanbacteria bacterium RIFCSPHIGHO2_01_FULL_37_16b | reverse complement strand
TCCCTACAGCCTTCGCCCTGACAAATCAATCTATACTCTAGCCATCTTTATTTACCTTTCGGTCTTGACCATAATAATTCTAGAATCAGTTATTCTTTTCCGATTGATAAAACGCTCTTCTCTCCTAACTACTTTCTACTACCTACTAACTACTCTTATCATTGCAATATTAATCTTCGAGCCAAAGTTTCCGATTTCTTTCCTCGAATATGCCTTCTTCTTCGGCCCAATCTGGGATATCACACAGGGAAAAACAATCTTTACCGATCTTCCTTCTCAATATGGTTTTCTTTCGATCCTTTTTTTTAGCCTGCTTTTTAAACTAAAACTTTTTGTCTTTTCTCATCTTTCTATCTGGAACTGGATTTTTCATATTGTTCAATATTTTATTTGTTTTTATCTAATCTATAAAATCAGTAAATCTCTCGCTCTTGGTCTCATTGGCTTATTTTCGATAATAACTCTAAATTATTATTCCTTTTACATTCCAGCTCTAACTATAGCTCAATATGGGGCTTTACGTAGACTTCCCTTTTTTCTTGCCCTATTTCTTTTTTATAAACTGAAGAAGATTGATTCTCCTCTTTTTATTTTTCTTTACGCTCTGATGAGTTTTTGGATCGTCGACTCCGGCATCCAAATGATTTTTGCTTATGGGCTTACCCTTTTTTATCTTTTACTCGGGAAGCAAATCGATCTAAAAAGATTCTTTAGAGCTCTATCATTACTTTTTTTGAGTATGCTTGGTATTTTCATCTCAATAAATCTTATTCATGTACTTTTAGGATATAAATCAATTAATCCTGTTGAAATCATAACTACTCTTCGTCAGTATGCCATATCCGGCGTAGGAATGATCCCGATGGAAAAAAACACTTATTTCTGGCTAGTAATGTTAATTTACTTTGCAACAATAATATATGTATTTAGAAATACAATACAGACGGTAGATGATGGAGGATGGAAGATAGATGCAGAAGTTAGAAGATCGAGGGTGGAAAAATTCAATCATCTATCTTCAATCTTCAAATTTCAACCTTCTACTTTCTACCATCTATCGTCAAACAATCTTACACTTCTTCTTTTTTCAGCAAACCTTATGTTCTTTGCCTCCCTCTACTTTGTCGGCAGAAGCGACAATGCAAGCCTAATCATCATCTCAATATTTCCACTTCTTACTCTTTTTCTCCTTTTGGGACAATTGATAAAAAATGAGTTTGATTTTACCTCTCAAAAAATTCGTTTCATGTTTTATGTTTCATGTTTTATTTTATTCGTTGCATTTCCTGCCTACCAAAGAAAAGTAACTTTAACCGAACTTTTAATCCAAAAATACAGCGGAATTAGTAAAGGAGCGATATTCACTAACGAGTTAGATTCAATCTTGAGTAATCGCTTCTCTAAGGAGAAAATACTTATTACCAAGTACCTCACAGGGAATAAATTATTAATCTTATCAAGCGACGACACTTATCTTTTTTATCTTACCGGCAAAACAAACCTACTTGATGAAAATCCCCAATCCGGGATAGAATCAGATGTCGAGATGAACTTTGCCATAAAAAATGCGGTAAAAACTTGTCCGAAACGCATTGCTGTTGACTGTTCTATCGTGAAGAAATGTCCACCTTTTACGCCCCTAACCAAAGGCTGGCTTACCGCAGGCTATATTCTTTCGGAATTAGAAAAAGGATGTAGAAAAAAATACCAACCTGTAGAATGCACTAGTCAATTGTGCATAACTGAAGTAGTAGACTAAGGAACAGGTGGGGAATCTGGAAACAACTTTAATATTTTATTCCATCAATGAATACTTTTAATCGTATTACAGATTTTTCTATTGTTACACTTTTCATCACCAATGTCTGGATAATCTTATTTACCAACATCTTGACTTTTCTAAGTTACCTATACCCGCCTACTACAAATAGCCAACTCTTGCGGCCTATCTCTTTTCCCAATCCATTTAAAATCCCCTTATATTTATTACTCACCATAACTTTTGTAATTATTATTTGGGTTTTTAACACTGTCAAAAATCATTCCAACCCAAACCAAGTCAAACCCGGTGAAACCCGGAATCTATTATTAAAATTATTTTTTTTAATTATCTTACTTTATCTTTTTTTCTCCAAGCTCGGTTCTTACCCAATGGCCCACGAATACTACCCCTACGCGCTTCGTCCAGATAAAACAATTTACAACTTGGTTGTCTTTAGCTATCTTTTATCGATCGCTTTTATCATCTTCGAACTGTCTATAATCTATAGATTTATCAAACGTTCCCTTCTAATTTCTACTTTCTACTTTTTACTTATCGCTCTAGTGATCGCTTTCTTTACCTTCGAAGCGCGTTTCCCCATCTCCGGCCACGATTATTCGTTTTTTTTCGGCCCGATACTGGAAATAGCCAATGGAAAAACAATCTATACTGATATCCCTATACAGCATGGCTTTTTATCAATACTTAGCATGGCCTTTCTTTATAAACTGCTGTCCTTAAAGCTTTTTTACCTTCCGGCTATAATCTGGTTGTTATATATCATTCAATATTTTTTGACTTTCTATCTCATTTTACGAATCAGTAAATCCATTGGTTTAGCGCTTATCGGTTTATTTTCAATCATTAACTTAAATTACTTTTCTTTATCTGAACTGCCGGTTTCTTATCCCCAAATTGGCCCCATGCGTTGGTTGCCTTCGCTACTTACGATTTTTCTTCTCTATAAATTGAAAAAAATAGATAATAAAATTTTGCTAACTGCTGTAGCTTTTTTAAGTTTATGGTTTATTGACGCTGGTATATCGCTTGTCTTAGGTTATCTTCTTACTATTTTTATCTTTTGCTTGGTAGGCAATATCGACATCAAACGTGCAATAAAAACTATTTTACTGCTTTGTTTAAATTTAATAATTATTATTACGGTAATAAATATCCTGCATCTCCTCTTTGGATATAAGTTAATCAAGCTTGGAAATATCTTTCATACTCTACAAAAATATACTTCCTTAGGCATTGCCCAACTCCCCATCCCAAACCAGACTTATTTCTGGCTAGTAATGTTAATTTACTTCGCCTCGTTAATTTATTTTTTTAAAACCTCTTATAAGAATAAAAAAACAATTCAGGTAGGTGATGCGAGTGGAAGAGATCAAAGTGGGTGGCAGTCGTGGAAGGGCTCCCACCAGCGCGCAGAATTTTTCCAGCCCTCTGCTGGTTCGAGCACTGGTGGGAAGGAAACGACTGGCAGGATCCACTTTGATTCAACAATCCTACTTTTTTCTGCTAATCTTATGTTCTTTACCTCAATCTACTACCTAGGCCGGGCCCATCCCCACAATCTTTTCAACATTTCATCTCTTCCAATACTGACGCTTTTTTTGCTCTTGGGAAATACTATCAATTACCTAAATCCGCTTAAAAAAATAATATTATTCATTTTTATTTTTTCTTTATTTATTATTTACCCTGTCTTAATGCGAAAAATTTCCCTATCAGAAATGATTATTGTCAAGTTAAAAAGACTTACTCAGGGTCAAATATTCAAAACAGAGATGGATGAAATTCTTACCAAGCGTTACTCTAAGGAACTCTCTCTAATTAATAAATATTTAAAAGAAAGTGGAGTTGCCATAATCCACAACGACGATACCTATCTCCTATATCTGACTAAAAAGAAAAACCTGCTGGATGCTAATCCGCAAGTTGGCATCGACACAAAAGACGATCTTGCTCAGGCAATAGATAATTTTGCGAAAGAATGTCCGGAAAAAGTAGCTGTTGACTGCAGCGTTTTTGCCAAATGTCAACAATACGTCGGCATCAATCAAAGCGGATTTTATCCCGGATCACTTATCCTCCTAGCCGTAGAAAAGCAGTGTAGAATTAAATATCAGCCTGTTGAATGTACCAAACAACTATGTATAGCCCAAAAAAAGTAGCTTTTTTTACAGCTAACATTTTAGTCGTCTCACTCGCCTTGGGATCATTAATTATCTTTAGACCCTATTCCTTTGTCGATAATGATAAAGCAAAAGTAATCTGTGTTGAAAGTGGAGCCTCTTTTGACATTGGCCCAAACTTTATTTACACTCTTGAGGATAAACTAGACAGCTTTAACGATCAAAAAGCAAGAAAACTCTGTCAATACAATATTATCCGCGACTATGGAAACACCTATCAAACCCCTGATAAAGTAAACTATCAATTTAAACCGGTATATACTAAAGACTCAAGTTGGGGAGATGCCATTTTGATTGCCCTTACTATCCTGTCTTTAGGAATATTGCTGGTTAAGCTGTCAAAATATACCTTAAATCTACGAAACACGATTTTTATCTTGATTCTAGGAATAGTTCTATTTTTTCTTTTTATTAAAAAACCCGCAAATATTATCTTCTGCCAAAGACAGATAGCGCAAAAAGTAGTAAACTTTAAAAACTCGGCTTTCAAAGGCGGTGTAATTCCGATTCCCGAAGATGATCAACACATTAAGTCTATTATCAAACCCCTCTATGAAAAGTGTCTCCAAGGTCGTTGATTTTTTTCTACCAGTCTTTTTTATCAGTAATATTTGGATTATTCTTTATACCAAACTAAACGATTATCTTTATTTTCGCTTTCCTCCTAGGTTAAATGAGGTATTTTTCCGAAGCGGACTAGGCAATCCCGAACCTTTCGAAATTTCTTTATATATTTTTTTGACTATCTTTTTTATAGTTACCATCTGGCTTTATTCTAAATTGTCTAAAGAATTTCGGCTACCAATAAGCGCGAAAATAATCTTCCTTTTTTTACTCTTACTATTATTCGTTAGTAAACTTGGGCCTTTCCCGCTTGCCAAAGACATTCACCCCTACCAGAGAAACTATGCTCAGGAATTCTATAATATTATTTTGTTCTTCTACTTGACCTTTTTACTCTTAGTCACTTTGCAGCTGGCAATAGTACGATTTTTTATTGTTAATAAAAATTTTATTTTCTTTGTTTATATATTTATAGCTTTATTGGTTGCAGCAATTACCTTCAATCCGAAATTTTCTATTTCTCATCCAGACGCCTCTTTATTTTACGGTCCTGTTTATGAGATAGCCTCAGGTAAAACGATATTTACCGATATTCCATCACAGTACGGATTTTTGTCCATACTCTTATTCGCCTTATTCTACAAATTAACTAATATCAATTTCGTATATTTACCGATTCTGATTTGGGTTTTTTATATCATTGAATATCTCGTATGTTTTTATCTCATCCATAAGGTAAGTAAATCAATAACATTGTCTCTCTTAGGAGTATTTTCTCTTTTAACCATAAATTATCTGGCTGCAACATATGGACCTCAAGCAGGTCCTCTGCGTTGGTTGCCTATTTTTTTAGTTTTATTTTTATTTTATAAATTCAAAAAAATCGATTCGCGACGTTTGCTTATTTTTATTCCTGTCTTAAGCTTGTGGAATATTGATTCCGGCATTGCTCTTTTTTCTGGTTATGTCTTAACACTGCTTTTACTTTTTTTAGCCAAGAAGGTGGAGATTAAAAAGTTTTTTTCCGCAATAATATTTTTAATAGTAATCATGATTTTCTCTCTTGCCACTATAGAAGCTGTTCATCTACTCCTGGGATTTAAACTGGTGAATTTTTTCGGAATGTATTACAGCCTTAAAAAACTAGCTGTTATAGGCATGCTGATGGTGCCGATAGAATCGTATTCTTATTTTTGGATTGTTATACTGGTATACTTCGCCTCGATAATCTATTTCTTCAAACAGACAATACAGACAGTAGATTATAGAGAATGGAAGATAGATAAAGAAGTTAGAAAGTCGAGGATAGATAAATTCAATCTTCTATCTTCTATCTTCAAATCTCCACCTTCTATCTTCTATCATCCATCGTCTATTCTTTTATTCTCTGCCAATCTTATGTTCTTTGCCTCGATCTACTATGTTGGACGAAGCATGCCTCACGAACTTATTACGATCAGTGTTTTTGTTTTACTAACTATTTTTTTGTTTCTCGGATCACTATTTCGACAAGTACACTCAACAAAAATACGAATTTTCGCCCTTCTAATTGTCTTCTTTTTTCTCATCGTTTTTCCTGCTTATCAAAGAAAGGAGTTCATTGTCGAAAAAATGCTAGATAAATATAAGCAGTTTTTACAAGGGAATATTTTTGTTTCGGAAACAGATAAAAATTTAGAAGAGAGTTATAAAAATGAGGTCGCTCTTGTTAATCAGAATATTAAAGAGGGTCAAACGCTTATTATTTCTCCGGATGACACCTATTTATTCTATAAGATCCAAAAAAGAAACTTATTTGATTCAAATCCTGTTTGGGCAACTATAGACATGCAAAGCGAGATGAAATTAGCCATAGATAAAACAAAAAATATCTGTCCGGACAAACTTGTCATTGATTGCTCTTTAGTAAAAAAGTGCCCGACTTATATAACTTTTGTCAACCAGGATGCCGTAGTTGCTTTCCCGCAGCTTCTTGTGGGAATTGAAAATAAATGCCAAGTTAAATATCAGCCAACAATTTGCACAAATAAATTATGTATCGCCACAAAATAAAATGAGGAATTTATTAAATATCTTTGCTCATTCAGCAATAATCTCTCTTGCCCTTGGTTCTCTATTTATTTTTAAACCCTTCACCTACATCGACAACGCCCAATCGCAGATTATCTGCAATAAAGACGGCCAAACTTTTGAATTAGGCTGGAATTTTATTTATACCTTCAGCGACAAACTGGATTCTTTTAACGATACCAAGGCTCGAAAACTTTGCGAATACAAGATTATTAAAGATTATAGTAACACTTATCAAACCCCAGCAATAAGAAACTATGATTTCAGGCCAAAAT
>Ga0155149_130_pt1 | contig 6971 bp, 4 predicted proteins | sample RifCSPhighO2_01_FD_106117 | JGI IMG/M metagenome (GOLD analysis project Ga0155149, IMG submission 106117) | Candidatus Roizmanbacteria bacterium RIFCSPHIGHO2_01_FULL_37_16b | reverse complement strand
CTGTTGATAATTGCGTAGTTCAACCTCAATTGCCCTGATCCTTGCGTCGATATTATCAATAGTCGGATCAGTCCCAACTGGAACGAGAAGATTTCCCTGAGCATCCGCTCTTCTTCTAATATGTTCTTTTCGTGTATTTTTATAAGTCTGATTGAGTCTAGCAAAGCTGTCGGCTGCATCAGGTGTTGTTGGGATAAGATTATTTAAAAATTCTATTCTGTAGCCATAGCGAAGCATGATAATGTCGATAGCTTCCTGTAAATGCTGTTGTGTTGTTGGATCTTCAAAATTATCTGGATTGTATCCACGTTCAACCATTCTATGAGCAACAGCTCTAATATCTCCAAGTCTTCGTATTTCATCTTCAGTTATACCCAAACCAATAATTTCACCAATTATTTGTGTATCAGTAAATTGAGCAGGAAAGTTGTGGCGGGCATTTGCCTCAGCTATGACTGAAAGTAGCATTCTGATATTTTCAGGTCGGGTATCGCGCGCATCGCCAACTGGCCAGCCAACCACTCCTGCCGAATCAGTATGAGCATGATGTATGCGGTTTAAAAACTCATTCAGGTCGATAGAATGCAAATTATCTAGATCTAATAAGGTATTATGCGCAGCCATTATGCTTACAGTGCGCAAAGCTTGTCTAAAATCAGGATCATAGTTATGAAAAAAATCAGCGGCCAGAGCTTGGGAATCGTTTCTTACTTCCCGCATGGCTGCTTCATCGGATCTAAGCTGACCTACAAGTTGGTTTAACTTTTGTGAAGCGGAATTAAGCTCATTTCTGTTTCTTTCAATGATTCTATTGTGTGCTGCGGTTCTGTTGGCTTCTGCATCTATTTCTGTTATTAAGCTACCTTGTCTTGCTAAAAATCTGTTCCTGGCCTGTGTTATTACGTTAGGTAGGTCGGCGTTTGTTAGGGGAGCTGGTAACGCGGTTCCGGTATTTTCGTAAAGGTGTTGTAGTTGGTCGGCGGTCATCGACCAAAGCTGTTCTTCCCGGATAAATCCGGTTGCTAATACACTTTCTAGCGCTGTGGCAGCCCCAGGAGCAAATACTGGGTTTGTCCTTACCCGGGCTTCACTTATGGCATATATTAAATTCAATCGATTTTCGGGTTCATGATTGGCGCTCGCTGGCCAACCGTTTGGGCTGGCGTTGATTCTTCTAAACTTTTCTTCTAAAGACAGGTTTATCAAATCATCTCTTGTAAAACCTAATCCTCCGGCTCCTACCGTCATAGTAAATCGATCAAATTGCTCACTGGCACTAACGAAATAAGTCTGAATCTGTCCCGGATTAAATGCATCAACTACTTTTTGAGCCTCATCTAGTGATTTTCTCAGGTCTTCTAGGCGGGTATCACTCACGAGGGAGAGTTGTCTGTTTATTTCCTCAAGGTCGTCAGTGCCAAAATTTCTTCGATCCCTGCATACTCGGCGGATAGTTTCTAATTCGTCGAGTTTAGTGTAATAAGAATCCAGAGCAGTTCTTTCTGCGGAGAGGCCATTATTTTGTCCTTCTTCACCTTGGGTGATTTTTTGTAAAGCGACTTGAGCATCGGTTAACTGTTTAACCCTTCGATTGTACTCATCACCATTCGTTTTCAGACTTGTTATTCTAGCATCAAGTGTAGCTATCGCATTAGTTGACGTTGTTGTAACGCGTCTTTCGTGAAGAATCCGATCGTTAGCTTCATTGGTATAGCGTAAAATTACGTTTCTTTGGGCTTGAAACATAAGCTCAATAATTTCTTGTCTGGTCGGTGCCACAGCTCCAGCTGGTCGTTGATTAACTAATTCGTCAAATTCTGTTATTATATCTTGTCTCCAAGGCGTATCTTCGGTCTCACCTAATACTTGTTGTCCACCTAGTCTAAGTATTCTACGAGGAAGCGAAGGAAAAAAACGATCAGCAGCAGTTCTCCCTGGTTCTAAAAAGTAGTCAGGCAAAGCTCTAATTTCTCCCGGAGGCAGGTGGAAAACCTGGTTGAGTATTTTAAAACGGGTATAAAGGTTGTCAAGCAACTGCTCTTGTCTTTTTGCCGGATTAAGCGATGGTCTTCTAGTTTGATCAAAACTTATTCCGTAGGCTTGCCACCAATATTCAGCTTCAGCAGGATCAGCCATTATAGCAGCTTTAATTTCGTTATTTGCTGTCAGATTCAAAGTCACACCGCGGCGAAGTCCTCGCCAAATTCCAATTATTCCCATTATTCCGATTGAGTCAACAGCTGCTGTTCCTAAACCAACTGCTGCTCCTATGGCTGGATTTGCGGTTAATAGTCCTGCTATTGTCCCTTTAAAAAGACCTGAGCTAATACCATGAGATATGGCAGCTGCCGCTGTAGCAGAAATTTTGCCTGCTTCAACCAAGGTATGTAAATGATTATCTACCCATCTTCGCAAAAATCCTTCATTGATACCTGTACTTAGCATCTTGTTTCTCCCCGCCTGTGTTCCTCTTAGAGCCTCAGCTGTTAACTCCATAGCAGCTAAACTTCTCCAACTAGCCTCTTCAAGTAAAAGGACCGAAGCTGCTTTTCCCTGGGAGGTGGAAAGGAATTCTCTAATTTTTAGTTCATCGGCTTTACCACTACTTGAGAGTTTATTTAATAGTTCCCATTCGTGGGCATGCAGATTACCAGGCGCTCCTGCTGCTAATACATCAAAAGGATTTGTTAAGGATGGTTGTCCTCTGGCAGCTCGTTCAGTGTTAATTCTATTAATACTTGTTTGGACTCGATTTAGAGCGTTGATGTGATTTACCATAAATTGGGTTAGCTCAGAGGTAAGCTCGCCAGGTATGGCATATTCTTTCTGGGCACGAGTTGAGATATCTAGTCCTGGCAAAGCACCTTCAGATCTCTCTATTCTAATTGGTTGGTATTTTGCTCTGTCACCCAGACGGGAAAGATGTAATGGGCCTGCGGTAGCAACTATTTTTACTGGAGTTTGTTCAACTTGAAGAGTGGTATCAGCCATATATTAACTAAATATATTTGAATTTGTCGGAAAATGCAATTATTATAGTAATATGCTACAAGGACCAACAGAAGGACCACCAGTTTCTTCATCAGCATCGGTGCCGCCACCACCGCCTGAACCGACGAGGGCAAAAGAAATTAAAGTTGTTCCAACAACTCGTGAGGCAAGAGCGATCGCCAATGTAGCAGTCAGAAGTCGGGCAAAAAGCGAACTAAGGCAGATTAAAGATAGAAAAGAATTAAGAGCTAGGCCGGCAATTATAAAAGAGATCGTAACCTATGGCGATTTAGCTAGTCTGGCTGAACAGCCAAATGGAGCTTTAAGCCAAAGAATAGAACTTAGTGGTGGTGAACCAATTAGGGTAATAGACAATCTTGACGGATCCTTGCGAGCAGCAAGACCAAGTGAGTCCGACCGTGTATTCACTTTAGCCACCATCACAGGTAGAGCAACAGATAATGGTATTGCAGTATTTACTTGTTACACAGCATCAGGTAGTCAATTAAGTGTCCCTGTAGAAGTTTTACTTGATGCTCAGCTAGTCGGAATTGCTAAATTGGAAACGGCGGCAGGCGAAAACAGGGTTTTAACCGCAGAACAAACAACCGTTTTAAATGCATATTTGGAAACTCGCTACACTGGTAAAAATGATGCGGTTGAGAATATGGATGTTGATGTGCTTCGCCAAGCTGGTGAAGCTAGCGGTTTGGTTACAACCGATTCTCTTAGGCAGTTTCTCACCCAACACACAGTAGAGCACCAGGCAAAAGAAGGAGAAACTCTTACTCCAGCCCAAGAGACAGCCAATCAAATCCGTCAGGAACTACTTACCAGACTTGAGGCGGGAACTATAGCCTCAGCTGCTGATATTGCTGATTTGATAAAAGTATATGGACCAACCCAGATTGGTGAGGCGGTGCAGGAGCTTAGGACTCGAGCACAAAATCTTGCACGAGATGCTAATATTGCCTCCGGTGAGGTAAGAGAAGCTACACAAAAACAGATTAATGAATTAGTAGAACAGATTCAAGCATTAGAGAACTCACAGTCAGGTCTTCTTTCACCCGGAGATCAACAACTTGAGCAATTCTTTGTAGGTATGGAGAATGGAGATATACCAACTGAGGTAGGTCAGAGAATAAGCGGTGCATTAAAAAGTGGAAATTTGGGTCAAGCGGTCGAAGCAATAATCGAGGAGAAAGTAAATCAGTTGCCAAAAGAAGATCCTAGAAAGAAAGCCTGGGAGGAAAAAGTCAAAAATATTACAAGAAAGACTCTTTTTGCCGGTGGCGGGATTGGGGCGCTTATTCTCTACTTAGCATTAATGGGAGGGAAAAAGGAATAAGCTAAGTTATTTTTTATCCTCTTCAGGTTTTTTTTCAACTTCTTGGTCTGGATTATCTTTATCTTGTTTAGCTTGTTCGTCTGCTTCGACCGGTTTAGCTTCAGTTGGTTTTTCTTCTTCCTCTTTTTCCTCGAGTTCTTGTTTCATCTCCATCTCTTTTTCCTTCTCTTCGCTTTTCGGTTTTTCGACTCATATTTTTAAATATACTTTTTTGCCAGAAGTATGGTTTGTTTTTTGAAAAAAACTTTTACTTCTTCCCAAGAAATTTTTTCAATCATTTTGGGCATATTGGTATCTTCTGCGTCGACAAAATAAGACAGACTAATGATTAAACTATAGATATTATTAGCCAATGCCTGATATTTTTTATCATAATATTTTAATGACTGTTCAAGTGCCACCCCTTTTTTAATGAGAAAAAAAAGATCGACAAAATCTTTTTTCGTCCCCCTATCCATAATGGCGGCAAGCTTCATAGCAGCGATGTCTTTAGGATGCGCAATGTTGAGGTTTTCAAATAAAGTGATTGGGAAAAGAAGCGGGTAGTCATAGCGAAATATACTAAAGCGAGTATTTTGAAAAAGTCCAAGAAGGGTATCTTTTGAAATATCGCTTTTCTTAAATGTACCTATTTCTCCAAGTGTTTTCGCTAATTTTTTTTCAGAGAAACTTAGGGGGGTAAAAAAATCAAAGTCGATAGAAATTCGGTGCCCAAAATGAAGAGCTAAAGCTGATCCGCCGGCTAAATAAGTACCTTTTGGCAAAACTTTACTTTTTCCTAATAAGACCAATGCTTTTTGCGCATTGAGAGATAAGGTTCTTGTAAACATATTATTTCTTTTTTAGGAATATTAAGAAATAGCGACCAGAAAGAAGCCACTTTAGGTCTAAAATCTCTTAACTTCTTAAATGTTTTTTCTATCTCGTTTTCGCTAAAATTTCTTCTTACCCATTTTACAGCTTCTATATCTCCTTTATCGAGCAATCGATTGATAACAAATTTGGGGTGTTTTGACGGATTTAGCATTTTGGCGTTGATGTCCCAAAAAAATCTATATAAACTGCGAGGCAGTTTTGTAGAGTTTTTCATGGTTTAAGTATAACAAAAGACTTGCAGAAAGGCTAATCAGCTTCGGCTGGATTTTCTTTTTTTTCGTCAGATGCTTTGTCTGTAGTTTCTTCTTCCGGCGCTATTTCCTTTTCTTTCTCTGCTTTCTGCTCTTTTTCGCCAACTGATTCTTCTTCCTTATTTTCCTCGAGTTCTTGTTTCATCTCCATCTCTTTTTCCTTCTCTTCGCTTTTCGGTTTCTCAACCGTAACAAACTCTTCGACTTTTTCTTCTTTGACTTTTTCTTCTAACTCTTTTTCTTTCTCTTTAAATTCCTGTACTTCTCTGGCTGCCTCAAGTTTGGCTTTAAGATAGACCATCAGTTGGTCACCTTTGAGATTGTTGATAAGAAAGATGGGGAGGATATAGCCTAGGTCGTCTAGTCCTTCCTGTCTAAGCTCGGGAGAGTCAGCTACTAGTTTGTTTAAGGTATTGGTGATGAAGATAACATCTTGTCCAATCCAGTCTTCTCTCGACTTGATCTTGTCTGAGACTGGTACCTCACCTCGTTCATACTGATTTTTCCACATCTTTTTGACCTGTTCATACTCGTCCAAAGAGACAGAAGGGGGAATTGAGATTGTCTGTTCTATGTATTTTTCTGGTTGGGCAACAACCGGAATCTGACTTTCGACGATTCTCTGAAGGACATCTTCCTTTATATTTTCCTTCTGGCTAATCTGTCTTATCGTATCTTTAGATGTCTTAAGATTGTTGACGACAGAGGTAAGTGTATAAACAACCTTTTTCTTCTCAACCCCAGTCTGTTGGCTAATATTATTGACTGTAGTTGAAAGAGGTTGGTTTAAGTTCTGATTAAAGTTATTTAAGATTGTTTTTACCTGCTCGGTCTGCAGATTAGTTTGGTTGGCAAGTTGTGTGACAAAGGTGTTGTCGGTTGAAACCATGGTAAAGATAGATTTGGTAATCGAGGTTGCTTTCTCAAGAGGGATGCCAGTCTGGGTTGATATGAAGTTTACTGCTGTCTCTTTCTCCTTGCCAAAAACCTGTGGGATTGAGGTTAAAATCTTTTCAACACGCTCGGCTGTAACCTGTTCTTTTAGCGCAATTTTGTCGATAATCTGCGACTGTTTAACGACACTGCTTATGTGCGAAATAATGCTTGAGACCTTTTCTTTCTCGATACCAGTCTTTTCCGCTATTGCCTGGATGATTTTGGTTGTTGGCTGGGAAATATTTTGGGCGTAGCTATTGAGTACTGATTGAATTTTTGTCTGAGGGATTTGGGTAAGCTGGGAGAGCGATTGAACAACATTAGTATTTTGTGAAATTGATTGGACTATAGACGAGGTGGTTGACTGGACTTTTTCTTGGGGGATCTTTACCTTGACTGAGACTAGGTGGGAGACGGGTACAGCTTGAGGTGTCGTCTTAAGCATCTCTTCTCGACGTTGTAACTGTTCGATCTTAGAGGTTGAAATAGAGGAGAGGACTTGTTGAGCTACATGGTCTTCTTTAACCGCCCGACTAAAAAGCTCGCTTCTTATATTCATATATTTCTGG
>Ga0155149_136_pt1 | contig 6992 bp, 9 predicted proteins | sample RifCSPhighO2_01_FD_106117 | JGI IMG/M metagenome (GOLD analysis project Ga0155149, IMG submission 106117) | Candidatus Roizmanbacteria bacterium RIFCSPHIGHO2_01_FULL_37_16b | reverse complement strand
TTGCAACTAAAAGAAAAAGAACCTGAAAGGGTATCTGATCCATATCAATTAAAGTATAGCAAGTAAAAATAGTATATTGAAATATTGGAAACGCTAACAATAAGAAAAATTTTTAATCAAAATGTTGGATATGTAGATGTAGCTGATCCGAGGTCACAAGTTGGTGGAGTTGTGGTTAAATTTGAAGAACCAATAATTCCAGAAACTAGTACAGCCGCAATTCGAGCTAACTGTCATCTGGACCATAATTCTGAGACTTTTGCCGGTCGTTGTCCTGCTCTTTCAAACGGAATCTATTGTCATGCTATCACCTTTTTATTTTCCTGTCGTGGATTAGTTGCTTGGAAAGGCGGGCCAATTGCTTGTGGTAAAGCTCCAGATCTTGAGGAAAAATTAGTTTCTTTGACACTCTAATAGGATTTTATTTGGTAAACTTATATTAGATTTACTCATAAATATTTTTATTGGTAATTTAAATGTCAATATGGATAATCAAAACACGCCTTTTTCCGAAAATATGAAGCAGCCTACCCTGGCTGGACTTTTTATTATCTTACTTATAGGAGCAGTCATCGGCTTTCAGCTTGGCAAGTGGTCTGTAAAACAAGATGCATCTCCGATATATCCCACCAGAGGCGTTTTTCCCAGCGAGAAAGTCTGCACACAAGAGGCCAAACTTTGTCCTAATGGATCATATGTAGGTAGGACTGGACCAAATTGTGAGTTTGCGCCATGTCCAACTGCGGACTTGTCAGCCGCTCCGACCAGCGTGGTAAAGGACGGATGTGTCAGAGCAGGTTGCAGTAGCGAACTATGCGTTGATCAATCGCAGGCAGATATTGTAACTACCTGTGAGTTAAAAGAAGAATATAGTTGTTTGAATAGTTCAATCTGCGAAAAGCAGCCCGACGGAGAGTGCGGTTGGACCCAAACTCCCCAATATCTTCAGTGTCTGACAAATTATAAATAACGAAATCTTTTGACTACTTTTGAATTCCAAAAAAGTATTAGAGGATAAAGAGCCAACACACCAGCTAAAACATAAAAAATATAATAGGGCACGGGTTCAAATATGAAACTCAGAAATAGCAAAAATAATCCTAATGATCTTCCCAAAGCCAACATGAGCTCTCTGGCTGGGATGGCGATTTTGAGATTGGGGTGCGAGTCTACGACTAAGGCAGTTGAGACATTCCAAAAGATTGGCAGCAAAAAGGAAAGAGATCCGGTTACTATAGCCCAGCGATAGATGCTGCCAGTAGCGGAGGTAAAAAATAAAGTAATAATCAACATGGCGATAGTTAAGGGATACAGGAAAATCGCTCTTTTTTGAACTCTATCTGTAAGTCCTCCCAACAATAGATTTGCGACAATACCGATTAAGGAAAGATAGGTAAGATATATTCCGTATTCAAGGGGAGTTTTGATAAAGTAAAGCGTAAAAATTGGGACCAGTCCAATAGGTAAAGCCTCCCAGACGCCTTCAATTAAAATAAGTAAGCGGGTTGCCTTTATTTCTTTAAGTCCGCTTACCAAATTGTACTCGAGCTGAAAATTTGGCTGTTTGCCGGCAGAATTAAAAGCAAGTATAAAAAATACTCCGGATAGAATCCAAAAAAAATTTTGATTTCGGAATAATATAAATCCAGCTAGTATTGGACCAACAATACTTATAAAGGTTGGGAGGCTAAACATCAAAGCAGAGCTATAGCCTCTTTTTTCTTTTGGTGTTTCTTCAAAATGGGCGATATTATAAAAAACGTAAAAAAAATATAAGGCAAGGCCGCTTAGGGCTGAAGCCAGATAAAGCTGGAGAGGGCTATATATTTTTATGACGAGGAAAATAAATAGAATTTGACAGATAATAGCCAGCTTCCAAGCTAGTTTTGAACGAAAGACAGTAAGTTTAAATAAGATTAGAGTTTGGGCAAGAAAGAGAATGATTTTTGCCAGCATCATCTGGCTTAGAGATAGTCCTTGAGCTAAAAAATGGGTAGGCAGAACCGATTGGCTAAAACTGGTAAACCAGAGATAAGCAGAATAAAGAAAAAATAAATTTAAAAATTTTTTATTTTGCATTTCAAAAGCTATTCTAACAGATCTAGGCTGGCTTAATAAATTAGAAGTTTATAGGAAAGCATGTTTGAGGTTGGACTTAGAATTTATACTCCACAACCACCGCCTTGAGCTGGAGGTTGTTCTTGGACGCCATTTTCGACCAGCCATTTTTTTACAGTCTGAGCACCATTGGCTGAAAAGAACTCGTTGCTTAAGAAAGTTTTGGCGTCAATATCCTTAAATTCTTTTCCCTCTTTACTTTTAAAGTAGAGCGCAACGTCGAAGGCATTGGCTGGGAACCAATACGAGTTTATATATTTGCCAGCTTCATACATCTCCGACGCAGTTGCTCCTTGAGCGGCCATAAGTTCAAATATACCCAAAAGCGCCATGCCGTGATTGCAGTCTGGAAAAGCTGTGGAGTTTCCACAGCAGGGCCGATAGACATTTGAGGCAACCTCATTTACCAGCTTTTCCTGATCTTGGCTTAAAGGAACGATTGCTCTTTTGGCATAATAGTCCATTGGATTTCCACTTTTGGTCAGGGTCCAACCTCCGGTTGAGGCAAAGCCACCTACCTGTCCTTCTCCGTATTTGACTATATCGCCTTCGGTCAAAATCTTGGTTTGATTGGCTAAGCCAAATGCCCAGAAGAAATTCAAAAAAAAATAAGAGCTTTCCGAAGTTATTTTGATTTTTTTATCTGATCCTTTGCTTAAAATTTCAAGCTGTTCCTCATTTAACGGTTGACCGGAATCAGCATAGGTTTTTTTAAATTTTTCAAGGTCTATTACTCCCATCTCGATCATCTTTGGCCCAATATCACCATATTTGGCATTAAGCTGGTAACCTTCGGGTGGATTGATTTTTGCGAATATATCGGCTGCCTGACCTTGATTTTTATCTTTATTTAGGTTGACAGAGGGAGAACTAGTTTGCGTTTGCAGACGCCAAGATATGGGAAGCCTGGGAAGAGCATAAACGGTTAGAACAAATAAGACAAAAACCAGGAGAGGCTTAAGCTGTGGGAGCGTAGCTTTAGTAATATTAAGCTCAAGACGGCCTTTTTTGAATGAAAGAATAGACTCTTTTGGGAGAGGGCAGAGCCCGCTTATTGGCTTGGCATACTCGTACATGGCATAGAGTAAGATAAGAAGTGACATGAATTTGATCTCAAGCCCGCCAAAAGGCATAGCAGTGAGCGAAGCTGCGATTCCAAGGGTAGGAAGAAGAAAAGCGCTGCAGACAGAACAACCAGTTGCAGCAGCAGAGAAAAGTAGCGACCCTGTGGTCTGCAGTAGTGAAGTTTTAGAAGTTTGCTTCCGTTCCTCGATGACATTTAAAAACATTGAGATCGTCGCTCCAATCAGAATCGCATTTCCTAAGCTTAAGATTATCTGTGACCAGATATAAAGGAGTGTATTAGATTGCAAAAATGAATCCCAGGTCGTTTTTTGAATGAGAATAAAGTAATAAAGAAAAAGAATATTTATACTAACTGCTAAAGTAATAATCCAGTAGTGTAATTTTGAAAAGGTTTTTTTAAGGCCGATCGCCAAAATAAACGTTGGAGAATATTTATTTTTATCTGTTTTCATAAGGGAATTTTTAAATAGGTAATACTACATAATGTAGTAGGTTGGCAGATTTTTGTCAAGAGAATATTTAACATTCCAAGTGACAATTATGTCCTTTTAAGCAAACAGAAGGCGCTTCATTTTGCTTAGCATACGAGGGCCAGGTGGTTAAAAGGAGAAATGATAATAAAGTTATGAAAGTAAAGAAAGATACAAGTAGATGTTTGACATTGAAGGATAAAACAAATGTTTTTTCTCTCTTCAATATTTTAATTCTATGCTCAAGAGTATCGGCAGGAAAGAATGATACCAAATAAGCTAAAGAAGGAGAAGTTGTTGACCCACATGATATTAATTTTTTGAAAGCGGAAAGCACAATCTTTGGATTTTTAAAATAGTTAAGAGAGTATTGATCGGCATTTGTTTCTTTTTGTCTAATGAGGGATTCCATTATATCTGTAACAATTGGGAACAAGACAAAAAGCCCTCTTAGAAAATTTACTGTTACAGCAAGAAATGTATCTCTATTTATGAGGTGATACTTTTCATGCAGGATGATCGCTTCGATTTCCTTTTTATTCATGAGCGCTAGAAGCTTAGTTGAGAGGTAGACCCTTGGATCCCCGATTCCTAGACAAAATGCAACCGGTTTTGGATTATGGAAGATAATAATTTTACCTTCTAAATTATATTTCAGAGATAATTTTTTAATAAATTGGGGCAGCTTGGCTGTATTTATTTTCTTCTTGAACCTTGAAGTTCTTAACCAGGAAAAAAGAACTTTAGTCAAGGCTGTTGCAATCGACAAAAAAAATAATCCCGCAAGTACGGTGCGAAGATAAGATACAGTTTTTAAAAAAGATATACAAATCCCAACAATATGGCCAATGTTCATAAATTTAATCCTACTTTTTTAGTAGTTGTAATAAGTATTTCTTTTTCTTTCTGGGAAGATGATCTAAACTTTCCGCAAAGGAGGTAATGGCAACATCACCGTACGAATACGTTATTTTTCGCAAAAAAGAGGTGGCGAGATTTTTGATATAAGATTCTTTGGAGATTCTGGGAAAATACCAATAACCTTGCTGATGAATTTTTCGATCAACAAGTTCTTTACCATATAGTCGTTGTAGAATTGTGGCAATAGTTGTGTAAGCGATAGATCTTTTTTTTCTGATTTCATCTACAATTTCTCTGGTAGAGCAACCTCTGCTTCGCCAAACAATATTCATAACTTGTTGTTCTAGTTCACCCAAGGATCTTGTCTTCATTCTACAGAGTGTAGCAGATATTGGATTGATTTCAAAGATAAAAAATCTGCTAAAATTTTCTCATGAAAATTATTAATCGGAAATTTCGAAGAGACTATCAAGAAATTGAAAAATACGAGACAGGGATTGCCTTATCTGGCGCCGAGGTTAAATCGGTGCGAGCCGGAAGAATAAAGCTTGAGGATAGTTTTGTCAAAATATTGGGGTCAGAAGCCTATCTTTTAAATGCTCAAATTCCAATTTATGAGTACGCTCGTCCCCAAGGTTATGAGCTAAGAAGAACAAGAAAGCTTCTTCTTCACAAGCAGGAAATCATACGCTTGAAAACCAAATTGGCAGCAGGCCACGGATTGACAATTGTGCCTCTAAGCTGTTATAATAAGAGAGGTTTAATCAAGCTTGAGATAGCCTTAGCCAGAGGAAGAAGAGGATTGGAGAAGAAGAAACTAGAGAAGAAAAGGGACATTGCCAGAGAACAAGAAAGAGAAGCAAAAGAATTCTTAAAGTCATAAGTTTTAAATGTCCACCAATTCTTACTGCGAGTCTTTTCAGTACTATTCGTACACGGCTCGAAGAGCGAATTTTGGTGGACGCAAGAAACTGTAATGCGCACTTGACTACGTCAAGGTCGCAAACAGTTTCTAGCGGGGATGAAAGGAATCGACGGAACGCATGCACTTTTAAAAAAGGATAGAGCGCACCTGTGCGATAAACGGAAAAAACTATTTGCTAAGAACGAATTAGCACAACGTGAACTTGCGTTGGCTTACGCGGCTCAACCCCGCGTTTATGCTTACGTAAACTAAACGACTCTTTTAAAGTTTTCCTTGATTCAACTTTAAAAGGGAAAACCAATCAAGGTAAGGTTTTCAAGTATTCACGATTAGCTTGAAAATCGATAATTCCAATCGGCTTCCCGATAAGTTTTGTTTATTTTCTAGTCGGGAAAGAGACAAAAATAGTCTATCTCTATCTAAACTTTTTTAAAAAGGCCCTTCCGGACCCGGGTTCAACTCCCGGCATCTCCACACTCCGCTCTTTACCAAATGGTAAAGAGCTTCGCGTGGCAGGCCACCCTTACTAAAAATCCCCAATTTAAAATCAAATTAAGGAGTGTGCCCAGCGTAGCTAAATGAGCGAAGTTGGGCTATATTTATTTCTTCTTGTTAAAATAAAATTAATGTTCTATACATATATTCTTCTTTTATCAAACGGCCAATATTATGTTGGTCATACCGATGATCTTAAACAAAGATTTAAATATCATCAGGATGGAAGAGTAATTGCAACAAAAGGATTTAGACCTTTAAAACTTGTTTTTTATGCGGCATTTGTTACAGAAATGAAAGCTATTAAATTTGAAAAATATTTAAAGTCCTCTTCTGGATTTGCATTTAGGAATAAAAGATTAATATAAATTTCAATGTAAAGTATAAATACCATGTAGCGAGTATCACTTTCAAAATGCTGATATAATCAAATTACAGCCTCTATGAATCAATCAAATAGTCATGGTTATCTTACTGTTTTTATTTTTTTAATATATATCTTGCCATCAATAGCCGTATCTTTCCTTATTATTAATTTTTGGTTTTGTTTCTTTTTCCAATGTTTAGGTTATCAAAGTTTATTTTTATTTCTATCTACGATTTTTTTAGGAATTACAATTTGTTTTTGGTTTTCTTTTTCAACGGTAAAAATAATTGATTACTTATCTTCGCAGCCAAAAAAAGAGGAAATTACACTCACTCCTATCAGTAAACGAAAACAGATTTCATTGTATGTAATTGATTTTTTTATTGCATCATTTTTTTACAATATACTGACAAGAGTTTATCTCTTATTGCATCCAGAACGGATACCTTTGAAAGGTGATGAGATTTTTGGAGGATATTTTGTTGTTGGTCTTGTCTATTTTGTAGCTTCAACATATTTTTTCGGAAAAACCCTCGGAAATCTAATAACAAATTCTTCTTTTGTCTCTTCCATCGGAGGTAAACCTACACTTAGGCAAATAGTTAAAAGAACATTAACCCTTTTTGTACCATATAACTTTATCAGTATTTTTGGTGCTCATATCCCCTAC
>Ga0155149_156_pt3 | contig 7334 bp, 7 predicted proteins | sample RifCSPhighO2_01_FD_106117 | JGI IMG/M metagenome (GOLD analysis project Ga0155149, IMG submission 106117) | Candidatus Roizmanbacteria bacterium RIFCSPHIGHO2_01_FULL_37_16b | reverse complement strand
TTTTTCCCAATGACCTAAACAGATCAGATAAAGTAGATTTGCCATAACAATTTGGCCCATAAATCAAAACAATTTGACCAAAAACTGTATTATTACAGTTTAGAAAACGACCTGCATTTTTTATTATTTGTATTCTTTTAATCATAATTGTTTTTCCTCTCCCCACACATTATTTAATATTTCCTCAACCCGCTTTTCAGCCAAGGATTTTAAAAATCGGATTTTTTCTAAAACTTCTATTTCTTTATCTAATTCAACAATAGTGTCCCGCTGAACTTTAAGAGGAGCAAGTGGTATATCGATATTCTCTATTTTTTCTTGATCAATATTTGTAATTGTTACTGGAGATCTATCACTAATAATGTAGTTTTTTACGGTTTTTGATCTTAACCAATAAAAAGCAAATTCAGGAATTATCATTTTCGTATTAAATCTGGCTCTTATTAAAAATCCCGAAAAAACTATATTTTCTTTAACGTTTCTTGCTATAGAACAATATCCAACTCCTTCTTTTTTAACAGAAGAACGGACAAATAAGATATCATCTGATTGTATTTTATTTTTATGAAGTTCCGATAAATTAATATCAACTAGGTCTAATTTGGATAAATCAATATATTTACTAACATAAATGTCTTTTACATTAATTAACTTTATTCCTTTACCCATCTGAGATTTTTGAAAATTAACACCATTTTTTAATGGTTCGCTAAGAAGAGATTTTAAAGTATGAGTAGGATATTTAATAAACTTTAATTCATCAACTTCCCATTCATTCAAAATCTTCTCTGTCCCTTCAATTATTCCTTTTTGTCTTTCGATTTTTTCGATTATTTCCTGCTGATTTTCAAGTGAAGGAAGAGGGACAGAAAATTCGAATAAAAATTTTGGACCCTGCTCGTTCTTAATCCCTTTGTGTCTTTCATCCTCTAATTTTTTTAAAAAAGTTGGAGATCTTAATATTAATACTAAAAATTTCGGAAGAACTTTAGTTTGGTTAATCGAATAAATCTGATAGTGTGTTGAGCAAACAAGATCAATTGGTGCAAGTGCGAGTGCTCCTTGATGGAGATTAATTTTTGAGGTAACCAAATCATCCTTATAAGCTCTGTACAAATCCATACCAGTTTCCTTTTCTTCTCGGAAATAAATTTTTCCATCTCCGAAACTAATCTTTTCAATAATTTCTATGTCGTTTTGATAATCCTCTTTTTTTATTTTTTCGTATTTGGCGATTAATAATTCACTTATTTTAACTTTTGGAATATGAAAACCTTTTTTTAAAATATCCTCCAATTTTTTTAATTTTTTGTCTTTATTCTCTATTTTTGCCAAAAAATCTCTGGCGATGTCCATATCCAATGCATTCTTGGGATTAAGCTGAGGTAAAAAAGTAAAATTTTGGTCGGCCAGATTATTTTTTTTGAAAAAAGATTTCCATTCTTCTATTTGCTCATTAGTCAAGTTACTTCGATAATTTTGTAGATTAAAAGAGTAAGAGTATTCTTTTTCAATTCTTTTGGCAATTTCATTTTGCGTTTTATTTTCCCATACATTATCAAACTGCCAAAGTTTTTCTTTGTATGCTTTTTCATCAATCTTTCCTTGTTTTTTTCCTATCTCTAGTTTAGTAATAAGTTTTTCTCTTTCTTTTCTGCTTTTTTCTATGAGTTCTTTTTTTGTTTCATCCCGAATTCGCTCTTTTATTCTAGGATCAAGGGTTCTTATCCATGAAGCAGGTATTGCATAACTATTTTTTGCTGGAGATGGAATTTTACCTTGTTTTACATATTGAGTAAAAAGCTCTATGACTTCTGGAATCTGGCTGCCTGGGATTGGTTTCCGATTAACACCCATGGAAAAACCGTCATTTTCAATCTTGTAATACCAAACTTTTTGTGTCGGCGTGCCTTTCTCAAAATATAAAATTGATGTTTTTGCACCCTGTCCGCTTTTACTGACAAAAACTCCTTGAGGCAGGCTGATTATTGTTTTTAGATTTGCTTCTTCCAAAAGCTTTTTTCTTAAGGCTCGAGCGCTATTTTGCCCCCATGTCAAAAATCCCTCAGAGACAACTACAGCGCACCGGCCGCCGGGACGTAGCAAATCAAACATTAATTTGACAAAAAGAATTGTAGTTTCTGATTCTCTAGGATATTCTTCCCAGACATTAGGATAAGCTGGTTGATCTCGCTCGGCGCCAAAAGGAGGATTGGCAATCACAATTGATTTAGAATTGGCATCAACCGTTGGATCAAAAATCTTAAGAGAATCACCTTGTTGGATATTCTGCGGGTTGAGACCCCGGATATATAAATTGATTGCCGCCATCTTCCTTATCATTCCTAAATATTCAATACCGCCAATTCCGGCGCGGTAAAAGTGATTGGCAATATCAGCACTAGGCATTTCTGATTTAATACGGGCAAAATATCTTTTAAAATATTTCAAGTCTTCAGGGTGGGCTTTCTCACTTGGCCATTTATTATCTTTTGTTGCTTTTTCAAGCACGTATTGATAGGCATCAAACAAAAACCCTCCAGTACCGCAGGCAGGATCAAAAATAATATCGCTAAAATCAGGATCTACCATAGCAACCATCATTTGACGGATATGGTCAGGCGTACGATAAAGGCCTATATCTCGAGTTCCTCCAGTTTCCGAAAGCGCTGACTCAATAGTATCTCCTAGAAGATCGGTCTTTAAAACTCGCTCCTCGTCAATTTGGGCGATGAGACTTATAATTTCGGCCATGTTACCGCTTTGAACATTTGTGGTAAAGCTTGAATTAGTAAAAACCTCCTCGATTAGAACCAGTTGATCTTGAACTTTTTGAGGTAAATTTTGGGGAAATATTTCTCGCGACTTAGATAAAAGCAGTGAATAAAATGGAAAGATATTTTTATTTAGATGTTCCTTTACTTGATCACCTGTCAATGATAGAAGGTGAGAAAACAGCAAATGATAGTTATCTTTCGCAAATAATTTTCGAAGAGGAGCAAAAGTATCATCTCTTTTTACTTTAACTTCAAAAATACGAAGTAGCAGAAGTTCAATTATATACTCAACTCTTTGGACCGGAGTTCCGGCTGGCCGCAATTTATTATGTAATCGCTTCAAAATATTATTAGTTTCATTGTCAGCATAATGAACAGTAGATCTCCCCATATTGCGGTAATTTTAACATTTTTTTAATGACGAGGTTTTTAATTAGATTTAAAAATATTTTTAAACCAAGGTTTATTCATTAGCTCCTATTGTATACCTCTTTGGTTGGGAATTGCAAGGATGAGACAATTTATTGTTTCATTGTTAAATGGTTAAATTGTTGAGGTAACTGACTAAATTGTTGGATTGTTAATTGATAATTTAATCTGGGGATAATGAACGATTATAATTGTATGGCAAAATATATGCTATTATGGTAATATATCTATGAATACGATTTTTGAGTGGGATGATGATAAGAATGCAGAAAATTTACAAAAACACAGAGTGAATTTTGAAACAGCGCAGTACGCATTTATTGATCCTAATCGTATAATTGCAGAAGACATCGCGCATAGCACTAAAGAAAAGCGATACTATGTATTCGGAAAAGTAAAAGGAGGAGTATTAACAGTTCGTTTCACCTATCGCGGTAACCATATCAGAATTATTGGAGCAGGTTATTGGAGAAAGGGTAAAAAAATATATGAAAAACAAAATAAAATACACAAATGAGCCCATTGAAGCAAAAGTAATCAGCGATTTTTTGCCTAAACCTGAGGATTTGATTCTAAAGGAGAAAAAAACAAGGGTAACTTTAACTCTTACCGAGAAAAGTTTGGAATTTTTCAAAAATGCCGCCAAAAAACATAAAGCTTCATACCAGGCCATGATCAGAAGACTTCTGGATTTTTATACTGCAAATCAAACGAGTCAGTAAAGAATTTTGTCGACTTATCTTCGGAATAGTCGGTCATTAGGTCTTATTGTATACCTCTTCGCTTTAAAATTGCAAGGTATAATCCCAAATATAAATAAGAGGTTAAATCTTTAATAATTATCCTCTAATTGGCCGGGTATAGACTGGCGTTTGATATACATATCCCTTTGGTAGACTTGTTAATCCTTGAGGATTTTCTGTCAAAATCTCTAGTTGAAAATCATGAAAATTAAGATCTACTCCCTCTTCTCTAGCCATTTCCTGTAATGTCAATAATGCTTCGGCTTCGTAACCCCGCGCTCTTCTATTTACTTTGTTGCTTGACCTACTTGTTATTCTTCCGGTATAAAAATCTCTTGCTTGACTCGCCATATAAGCGATTAGACCTAATTGAAATACAGGATCTTCTGAAACTTGAGTGATAAAATCTCCAGGCATAATAAATATTGGTATTTGTTCGATGTCTTTCCCTAAAACCGCAAATGTCATTGCTGGGAAACCCCATTGGTCTAATACTACTGGAATCTCTTTATTAGCAATTAATCTCCACATTAAAGTAACGACCTGATTTATTTCTCGATTAGGAAATCTTTGATTATCCCGCAGAAAATCGACACAGCTGTCAAATACGCTAACCATTCTTTGAACATATTCGTTAAAGTCACTTGGTGGGGTAGAGGCTCTTTGTCCATCAATAAACTCTTTTAACATACTCGTATATTATACTATAGGACAATAATTTACAAGCCAAACTTTAATAAAAGTAAAAAGATAATCTATATAAACACTCCTTAGGAATAATAGATTGTTGTATTACTAAATGGTTACACTGCTTGGAGATAGAGAGTGAAATTATTAAAGCCTTGACAAATTAAAAGTAATTTTTGCTATAATATAGTCAATCACGATGAGAGGGCACACCTAAGGTTTTGTCCGAAGGTTAATCCCTCTCTTTTCTTTTTTCAACCTTATTTTTGAAATCTCCGGCATGGACTATATATTTACGGAATCTTCTTAAAAGAGAGGAATAATGTTTATTTGGAACTATTATTTTTTCAAGTTTATTCTTCTTTTGAAGATATTCTATTAAACAATAAAAGTCGCCGTCGCCCGATACTATAATTGCTTTTTGAAAATTAGGATACTCAATCATCGTATGGAGTACAAGTTCAGCATCGACATTACCTTTGGTTGGTTTATATTTATTGCTCGATTCTACAACCGGTTTATAGACTATTTTGTAGCCAGCTTTTTCTAGTGAAGAATATAATTTTTTGTACTTTGGGATAAAGCCAATGAAAAGGAAGGCTTCGTTTACTTTATACTTCTCTTTGAGGAATATGCGGAATTTGGCATAATCCAGTTTCCAGCCCTGCGATCTTACGCCGAGGTTTAAATTTTGGCTGTCGATGAAGGCGCAAATCTTCTCTTTTTTCATTAAATTTATTTTAACAGACGTTTATTCTTCCTTTATCTCAACCGAAAATACCTTGACGGGAGTTTCCGGTGTGGAGTTTTCGCCCATGGCGTTGGATTTGACCGGAGCTTCGGCGATTGCGTCAACCGCTTCCAAGCTGGAGACAACTTTACCAAAAATCACATAATTATTAGGAAGCTCATAGTCCTGGTGCATAATAAAAAACTGACTGCCGTTGGTATCGGGTCCGGCATTGGCCATGGCAACTGTTCCTCGGCTGTAGTCGCCTTCAAAAGGTTCATCCTCAAATCTGTAGCCGGGGCCTCCGCGGCCTGTGCCTTCCGGGTCGCCGCCCTGGATCATAAAACCTTTGATTGTCCGGTGGAAAACCGTGTTAGAGTAAAATCCTTTTTTGGCGAGGTAAACAAAATTGTTGACCGTTATTGGAGTTTTATCGGCAGTCAGGGTAATGACAATGTCGCCTTTTTCGGTTTTCAAAGTTGCAGTATAGCTTTTGCTTTTATCGATTTTCATTTCGGGAGTAGGCTTAGTATCCATAGTTTGTTCTTCTTCGGCTACCGTCGGTTCGGTATCTCTGTCAAATTCGACCGAGATATTTTTATTTTTAACCAGGAAAAAAATCACTAAAACTAAAATTATTCCGGCAACCAAATACCAAATATTTTTCATGATAAAAGAAAAGTATAACAGATTAAATTATGATAAAAACAAAAGAAATTTTTAATTTTTAATTCTTAATTTTTAATCAATTTTCAATTTCAAATTCCTAATTTTATTCAATTCTTAAAATAAATTTCTAAAAAATTATTTAGAACTTTTAGAGATTTTTGAAAAAATCAAAGTAAATTCATGTGCCTTTTTCCATAATTCTCTACATTCGTTAGTATACGAACTCTCAGTTTTGGCTAACAACCTCAACCAATATTTTGTCTCCATCGATTCTTTTTTACAAAGATAAATTTTATTCTTGAAATCTTTTTTGCTTGAAGCACCGTTAGCTTCTGTATAATTTGCTCCGATACTTGTTCCTGAGCGAATAAGCTGATCAATAATCGAAACAGTTAAAATATTCTTAGGAATTTTTTTACATAAAGTTAGCACCTTTTCCGCAAAAATAATTGTTCTTTCTTCTAAATCGTATTTCGTAATTTTAAATTTAAAAATTTAATATTGAATAGAAATTAGAAATTAATAAATAAAAATTAACAGAATATATTTCCAGCGTCAATGGACTATAAACTACAAAATTCCACTTTCGGGTTGACATCAATAGTAAAAGAGATATGCTAATATTGAACCATGGAAGAAGAAATTCAAAAACCTGCTTTGCAAAAACCCGATACTTATAAAAAGTTATTTTTCGGATTGCTGTTTGTAGTTACTATTACCATAGTCGGCGGTAGTTTTTATTACCTGGGCAAACAACAACAGGCGAAAAATTACCCAACAGGCAAATTACCACCAGCGTTGACTCCATCACCCGAGGCTGTGTTTCCACCGGATGAGATTGAGCTGTCTCCAATTGAAGAAAAGCAAGAATTTAAAGACGAAGAGGTTGTTCCACTTGGTCCAAATACAGTGAGTTTTGCCAGAGTTGAAGAAAATACTTACTTAAGATATCGGGGTAAAATATATGACGACACAAATCAGTCGGAACCTCATGAAGTACAACTACAAAATCCTGAAAAATATTCCTGGTACGGACTAGTTGATACTCCAGTTGGAGTAAAACCAAATGAGTTTATGGAAGATGAAGTTTTCGGGTTTAAGGTAGCACCAGATAAAAAGAGTTTTGTTTTTGTCATGAGATGGAAGAATGAATTTTATCTTTTTTATTATACTCCGTTTGACAAATTCCGCCAGTCGATTCTGGTTAAAAAATTTCCCAGCGGTGATCCGGCCAAGATAAAACAGTTCTCTGCCGACAGCAAGTATTTGGCCCTAGATCTTTTTGATTGTTGGAATTGT
>Ga0155149_109_pt1 | contig 7939 bp, 10 predicted proteins | sample RifCSPhighO2_01_FD_106117 | JGI IMG/M metagenome (GOLD analysis project Ga0155149, IMG submission 106117) | Candidatus Roizmanbacteria bacterium RIFCSPHIGHO2_01_FULL_37_16b | reverse complement strand
TACCACAATTATCTAATGGATTGCAGTCTTTTTTTTGACAACCTAGCTTACTCCCCAAATCATAATATAATTCGATCTGGGGTCCGCAGAGTCGAATGTTGTCTTTTATCTCTGTGCCGCCACCCTGTTGCCAAAAATTGGTTTCTTTACTGCCATAAATTACGCGCTTTTTTGCGATGTGTGAGATTAAGGAAAGTAGTTTTTTAGAAAGAGAAATCGGTTTATTAGCGATACGGTCCTGGCTGAAAGTGGTGATCCATAATTTCTTCTCATCGATAGTTAAATTATCTGTTAGGAATCTCCACAGGTCGTTGATAGCAATTTCTTCATTAGCGTTGCCAATTTCAAATGAGGTTGCCATCTCAAAAAAAGAAAGATGAGTATTGTCACCAACCTTAGAGATATCAAAATGGCGGAAGCATTTTTGTACGAGGCATTCTTTATGGGAAGTGATTTTTTTTGGCGATCTAATTTTGGCATCAAGTTGGACAATCCCCGCGCTCATATTGAAACTGGTAGGAAAAAGAGGATGGATTAGAGGAGCGCTCTGAATTTTTCTGAAGCCTTTCGACTGATAATAATTAAGCCAAGCTTCTATTAGGTCGACATTCATAATTAGATTATAGATAAGTTATTTAGGTTATATTCTACCAGGTAAATATTGTTTTGGAGCCTCAAAATGATTTGTTTATTTTTGTCCTTGACAAAGTAGCCAAAGTTATTTATTCTTTTTTTATGGCAACAAGAAGAAAAAAAACAGCCAGAACTGTTTCAACCAGAAGGTCAAGCCAGGGGCTATCTCCAGTCATGCAGATCGGGGTGGTATTTGTCATCGTTGCCGCGATGTTTCTTCTTATGTATGCTGCCCGGTTGACTCCATAGAACTCTAGATTATTTGATAAGTGAATTGTAAGAATTTCTCAACTTAATAAAACATGTCACTTGACAAACAATAAATTATGTATTAGGCTTGTTGTTAATGAATGCAAGCAAAGGCAAAGATTTCAAAAGTTATCTCCAACAGCTTGAAGATCTTCTCCATGAGTATTTAGTAAAAAAGGCTCCCGCTCTACCGGGAAATATTAAAGAGGCGATAGTCAACTTTGCACCTTGGATAACGCTGGTGATATTGATCTTAACTTTACCTCTAGTTTTGGCAGTTTTTGGCTTGGGAGCATTTCTTGCTCCATTGAGTTTTTTGGGTGGGGTGACAGCGGGAACAAATTATATTCTTGCTTTATTACTATCGGGAGTTCAGCTCGTTCTTGAGGCATTGGCGATTCCTGGACTTTTCAAAAGAGCAAGAAGCGCTTGGAATCTGGTATTTTATGCAGCCTTGGTTGGAGCAGTCCAAAATGTTGCTACTTTTAATCTTGGGGGTCTAGTCATCGGTACCCTTCTTTCGCTCTATCTACTTTTTCAGATAAGGGAATACTACAAATAGGTTGGAGGTTAGAGGTTGGATGTTTGATGTGAAATAATGACCTACCAAAAGTATAATTTTGAAAATCTTGAAATATATTCCTTAGCTGAAGAGATTGTTCTTAAAATTTATCTAACTACAAAAAGCTTTCCTAAAGAAGAACTATTTGTATTAACATCTCAACTTAGACGATCTTGTTTATCTATAGTTCTAAATATAGTTGAGGGTAGTAGTAGAAAATCAAGAAAAGATTTTGCACATTTTATAGATATATCTCTTGGATCTTTATTCGAAACGAAAGCTATTTTAAAGATATCCTTGAAACTTGAATATCTGAACAAAAATAATTGCAATGATTTATATAAGCAAATTGATTTGTTATTTTATAAACTTTTGTCTTTCAAAAAGTATTTGCTGAAGTAAAAAACTTCTAACATCCAACCTCAAACTTCTAACTGTTATACTATGTTTATGTCCCGAGTTGACCGTGCTCGCCAAGCTTTTTTACAAAAGAATCCTGATCAGATAAAAAAAGCTCATTCTATCGAGTCAATTCACAAGGATATTCACCACAATGAAGCTCATATTAAGGATTTTAATCTTCCTAAAATTATTTTGGGTGGACAAGACGGTTTAGTTAATGTTTTGGGAGTGATTTTGGGAGTTGCCGCGGCGACTTCTTCGAGTCAGATTGTAATAGTTGCTGGACTAGCCGCAACTTTTGCCGAAAGCATCTCGATGGCAGCTGTTGCGTATACTTCAAAACTGGCAGAAGCCGATTATTATCAATCAGAGTACGAAAGAGAAAAGTGGGAGATCGATCATATACCGGCGGGGGAGAAGGAAGAGATTAAAGCCCTATACGAAAATTACGGCTTTAAAGGCAAAGTTTTGGATGAAATAGTTGAGAAAATTACCTCGGATAAAAAAATCTGGCTGCAGGTGATGATGGAGCAGGAGTTAAAACTTGAACCGGTTGATAGAAAACAGGCCTTCCCGGCTGCTTTTATCGTTGGACTTTCTGCTATCATCGGCTCTTTTATTCCGCTTTTCCCTTTTTTCTTTCTGGCAATTAAAAAGGCTATCGTTCTTTCATTATTAGTCAGCGCTCTAGCTTTATTTATTGTTGGTTATTACAAAGCCAAAAAAACTTTGGGAAGGGAACTTCTTAGGCAAGGGATAGAGATGACGGTGATTGGTATGGTCTCGGCTTTGGTTGGCTATTTTGTCGGTAGCCTTTTTAAGATTTCAAATTTTTAGGAGGAGATTTAGCCATTTTCCAAACAATTTCAAACAATTGTTTTTGCATCACGGCAACTTTTTCGTTATAAATCTCCACTCCGAAAACCTCTCCCTCATGCCAGTTGTAGATTGCAAAAACATTGTTATAGATATCAATCTGGTGGTTAACATAAAGTACTTTATTTGCTAGGTATCTACCAATAAAATATTTTTTCCATTCTGGTTTTGTTGTTTCTTTTCCGGCTTTAAGACTTTTAAGATATTCATCCGAGTAAATATCCCGAAATATTAACCTCCGTTTCACAAATTCATCCCTCCACTCAAGACTAAATTTGTCACCAACAACTTCTTCAATTCGTCTAAAGGTGTAGCCAACACATTCTTTGCGGGAAGATAGTACATTCCAAACCATTTGTTTGATTCCCTCGGAACCTCTATGAAAAACTACCCGTGTTCCGGGCTGTACAGACTCTAGTGATGAGTAAATATACGAGGTTATATTGGGGAAAATCTTTCTTAAAAAGGCTGCTTTGGATTCTTGCTTTTTAATCAGCAAATCAAGTTGATTCAATCCGACTGCTTTTGTTAGGTGTTTATTTTCTTCGATAATTTCCTCGATTAGACCCTGTTTCTTTAGTTTTTCCAGAATACGGTAGACTTTAGTTCTGTTTACTTCGCTTGAACGTGAAAGCTCAAGTGTTGTCTGCGCGCCTCTTTTTACTAATATCTCATAGATTTTTGCTTCTTCTACAGTAAGTCCGAGCTCTTTTAAGAAATTAGATAGTGTTTCATTGTCCATATTTTGGACAACAATTATAACAGAGACTTTAAATGAACGCAAATGAAAATCACATTTTGTTCACCAAATGGACAACAAGTTGGAATAGCTGTGTTTTTATAATAAAATACTACAGGTCATGAATTAGAGCAGACTATGTCAGAAAACCCCCTATTAACCATTCCAATTGCTCAAATTGCCCGAGCTGATTTTTCTCTTGATCCAGCTCAGGCCGATAAAGTAGCTCAAATAGTCGGCGAAAGAGCGGGAATGAGAGTAGAAAGCGCGCCTGATCTTCTTGCGCGTATAAATGCAAAGTATGGAATTGGTGGACCAATAATTGATAACGGGTCGCCACTTATTCTTGCAACAGAGGGTACAGAAAAAGCCAATTTTGTAGCAGATGGGATTGTTGGTATGGCTAGAAGAAAGCTTCACTACAATGTTTGGTACTCAGGTTATATGGGTCATGGTTACCATGGTGGTCGGTATGAACAATTTGGATCACCACTTCCCAGGGTAGAAAGCATATCAAATATTATGAGAGAAATGACGACTGCGGGTATATCTGTCCCAAGAGTTTATTCTACTCTTGAAGGCAAAACAGTTTATTCACTTATATTGCCGCATTCCGGTAAAGGTTGGTGTGCTCGGGTTACAGATCACATAGAAGGCGCTAGTCCATTACAGAGGCCGACTGTTGAGGATATACAAAGAATGGCCGAGATTTTTGCCCGAATTCATCAAGTTGAAATTACTGAAAAGATTGTTTTTGGTAGGGATTCTTGGGCCAAAGACAGCCTGGTCAGAGAATACAATAAGGTTGAAGAACAACTTATAACTGAAGCTCCAGAAATCGCTCAAGAAGTTTTGCCTTATGTCGAAGGGATGAAGAATCTTGATACTTCTGATCTTCCGAAATGTCTAATCCACGGAGACCCCCAACCTTCACACGCGTTAAAAACAAGATACGGCGATAAAATCTGGATAATCGATTGGGAGTGTGCTAATGAAGGGTATCGAGTTTTCGATGTTAGTACCTTGTTGGCAATCTCTTGTACTGATATAGAGTCGGCAGAAAATACTCTCGAACGTTATAGATTAGCACTTGAATCATATGAAGCAATCAATCCTTTAACTGCAAGTGAAAGGGAGATGCTTCCTTTTTTGATTGGCGCGACTCACGCTGTTTTTTTGCTAAGATCATGGACTACCAAAGTTGAAGAGTGGATTGAATTTTCCAGCAAAGCTTTAGGTATAAGCAAAAATATAGGAAAAGCCGTTTTGTTTGATCGCTTATAATCTGTCTACAATTTGGACTTTACCGAAGAATTTTGTTTTTAAAAGTTCTTTATCGCTGGTTAAAAAAAAATCACATTCAGCTGCTGCGGCGCTATGAAGCTGAACATTGTCTTCAAAGTCATTTGTTGGGCCCAACAATGCTTTATCAACAATATCTTTGGAGATAGAAATAAAAGAAAAACTGTCCTTGATATTTGATAACCTTGAATAAGGTATTTTTTGTCGTGTAACGTATATAGATATATGTATTGATAATGGAGAGAGAAATAATTTATGACCCTTGAGACTAAATTTAAGTTTTTGATCTTGCTTTTCGAGGAAATTAATTAAGATATTTGTATCAAGAAAGACCTTTGCCATATTTTTTCATTAAATGCTTTCTGTAGATTCTCTCTCTTTGTTTAGGCGTAGTTTTAGGCAGATGTAAACCTTTAATAAGGCGGTCAAAAGCTACAGGATCAAAGGGTTTAGGTGAAGCTTCAACAGGTTTAATTACCCCAACTATTTTTGATCTGTGGATAAGGGACACTTCCCCCTTTTGCTTGAGGGTATTAATAAGCTCTGGAGTCTTAGTTCTTAAATCGGTTGTGGTGATGTATTGCATATACATTTAAATATACATTTAAATATACATTTTGTCAAGAGCAGTTTTGTACTTTTAAAGATTGTTCTGCCAATCCGCTATCAACCTGGCAGGTCTGTAGCGCTAAGCGGTTGACAGCTAGGGAGTAATAAAATATACTAATTTGTATGAACTACTTTAAGGTTTTTTTCTACGTTTGGAAAAGAAGTTTTAGCGAAGCCAAATATTATAAAGACGTGCTTAAAACCCCTTTTGCTTTTAGTTTAAAATATTTTATATTTTTCTGTTTTCTTCTGACTCTAGTAACAACTATTTACTTAAGTACAAAAGTATTTATTCCTCTTAATCAATTCCTTGCCCGCGTTCCAAAAGTGTTGACCGAGGTTTATCCAGGAGAGTTGGAAATAAAAATAAGTAATGGAGTTATGACGACCAACGTCCCGCAGCCATATTTCATCCCGTTTGATAGATTTGAAGAGGGTTTTGAAGAACTGGAAAAAGAAATCAGAGGAATCAGCTCCGATGAGATTGAGAATATTTTAGTGATCGACACTAACGCGAGAGTCGAAGACTTGAGGCGGTATCAAACCTATGCGCTGCTTACAAGAAGCTATCTGTCTTATTACAGAGACGATGGCCGGATAGAGATTGTCACGCTTGATAAGATCAATAACTTTACTCTCAATCAGACTATTGTTAAAGGAGTAGTAAGTAGACTTTTGCCTTGGTTAAGATTAATATCTATATTTTTACTTCCTCTATTGTTTATAGGAATATTTTTATTTTTTATTTCATCGCAGCTTGGGTATCTTTTAATATCTTCCCTAGCCTTATTTTTAGGAGCAAAAATAATTTCTTACCCTTTAAGTTATATCAAAGCTTATCAGGTAGATCTGCATTTAACTACAATCATTACGCCCTTTTTCTTGATTTTAAGCACTTTAAATATCAAGGTGCAGTTTCCTTTTTTGAAGCTATTCGTTTTTACACTGATTGGTTTATATATCCTTAATAATCTAAAAGGCAAAACTCCTAGAATAGTAAAAGTTAAAAAACAGAGTAAGCGGAGTTAAAAGTCTCAAAGTTAACTTCTTTTTTACCTTCTAATTGTACTTTTTTAATAATTAATTTACCACTGGAATAATCCAAATCAGTTAATTTCAGACGTTTTTCGATCCCTTTTATTTTTACTAAAGTCCAAATACCCGGCCAAGGATGTAGACCTTGAAAATAATTAAATATTATTTTCGCGGAATTTCTAATATCTAATCCTTCGACTTCTCTCAGGACAGGTTTCCAATTTCTAATCAAATTATATTTATTTATATATTCAAAAATAATTTTCGGTAATTTATCGAAGGTTAGCGGTTCGTTTTTTAGAGCTTTTTTAAGAATTGATAGCGCAATAAAACCATCATTTTTGGTAGGAAATCTGGTATAGGTAGCTTGAGAGTGGTTTTGAGGAGTCAGTTTAATCTTATTGTTCAAAAGATTATTAACTTGTTCAATAAATTTTTTATAAGAGATATTATGTAGTCTTTGCTCAAGTTGAACTCGAGTTTCAGTCGGGTTAATATTTACTTCCTGTTGAGTTACTAGATCGCCATGATCTAGTTTTTCGTCAGTTTGGACCAAAGAAACAGCAGTTTTTTTATCACCTAAAATTAAGGAAAAAGTAGCTGGCGTTGTTCCCCGTAATTTTGGCAGAAGTGAAAAATGGATGTTCCAAAAGCCGAATTTAGGAATGATTAATAAATTCTTTGAAATAATTTGTCCGTAATAATAAATTAAAGCTAAATCAATTTTTTTTAATTTATTTATTAAAGATTCCGAATTACTAAGTTGTCCATCATAGACTTTTACTCCAAATTTTTCCGCCACAGTTTTCACCGGTGATTTTGTCAAGATCTGCTTTCTTCCTACTGGTTTATCAGGTTGAGTGACGACTAATTTTATTTCGATTAAGTGTTTAATCGAAATATCCGTGAGGAGTTTCTCCAAAAAGCGAGCAGAGAAATAAGGAGTACCAAAGAAGGCAATTTTTAACTTTTTCATATGCAAATTATATCATCAGGTTAATTTACTTTTCGACTGAAGCGGTCAAGAATAGACTTGTAGTATGGACTTACTTAGTAATAAATTCTAGGCTTTTTTCGAAGAGAGGGAAGAGGGATTTGGCGATCGAGACGAAAATTGTTTTGGCATTTTTGGGATTTTGCAACTTGAAGGCGTATGCTTGGCCCTTATTCACTAACTTTACCGGAGTCTTTTTGGCTTTAAAAGATACTTCTCCAGTTGCGGATTTTTCTTCTAGGATTTCGGCTATTTTATTTTTTTTGGAACAGCTTATTTCGATTTTAGTCTCATCGTCTTCTTTAAAAGTAGCTTCTTGGGAAGCTGATTCCAATCTAAGACTTTGAGGATAGAGAAAGGAAATTCCGCAATCTTGATTAGAGTAGGTTTTAAATTCTAACGGTTTTTTGGTCGGCTGGGGAGTTTGGGTTGGAGGAAGACTGATAAGATAATTTATGATTTTATTGGTTCTTTCAACACGCTGACCATAGCGGACACCAAATGTGAAGACGGCTATGACGAAAAGAACTAAAAGAAA
>Ga0155149_123_pt1 | contig 8151 bp, 7 predicted proteins | sample RifCSPhighO2_01_FD_106117 | JGI IMG/M metagenome (GOLD analysis project Ga0155149, IMG submission 106117) | Candidatus Roizmanbacteria bacterium RIFCSPHIGHO2_01_FULL_37_16b | reverse complement strand
CCACCAGGAGTTGCAGTCGCATTGATAAGGATAATTTCGGTTGGCTCTCCCGGGGCCGTGCAGCAGGATGATTGCGAAGGATCAGCTTTGCACGCCTCTTGAAATTCAGGCAAACTACAGTAATTGCTTCCGTCTTGGGCCTGGACACAAACCAAACCCTCTCTACAGGGATTAGTCGTATTATCACAGGATTTGGTTCCGCAGGCAACCGGTATGGGTGTTGCTGTTGGGCCTTCAGCTAGAGTACCGGGTGTTGGAGTTGGTGTATTCTCGTCAATTGCGGTTGGTGTTGGGGTAAATGTTGTTGTTGGCCTTATGGTCGGTGTCGGCGTGTTTGTCTCTTCTGGAGTTTGTGTTGGAGTTACGGTTGGTTCTTCGATGGTGGGAGTTGGAGTCTCTGTTGGCTCACCTTCTTCTGGGGTGGGCGTGGGAGTCTCAGGAGGAACTTCGACCGTTGGCGTTGCAGTTGGTAAGACGCCACAGGCTTGAGGAAAGGCGAAAAAACCTCCAACCCAGGTTGATGAGGTATTACAACTTTCATCCCAACCTTCACCCTCGCTTACCCTCACTTCTCCCTCCTTTCCATCATCATCATCAGCTTTTTTCACGGCTTTAAGTTTTATATCAATCTGAAAAGAGCCACAGGCTCCTTGCTGCTGCTGGGCCGTAACTGTGATTATTTTTTTCTCATTTGGCGAAAGTAAATATTCTTGCTCTGTCTGATGCGAATCTCCTTCCTGGCATGTCTGCTTGTCTATAAAAGAACAAGCAAACCAGCCTGAGTTTATCTTTACCCGTTTTTTTGTATTGGCTTTATTTTCAACTGGCACCTGAATTGAATATTTATTGCCCTCAAGTTTTTCCGATCCTGAGACGGGTGGACCTAATTTTATATCACAGGCTGTAGCTTCCCCGCTTAAATAGGCCGGAACTCTTGGTCTAATTGGCTTCCTCAGAACAAGAAGAAAACTAATCATCCCTACTCCGATCGTCAGAAAAAGAATTATTGCTACCAGTGTTTTATTGGAAATCGAAAACGATTTTTTAGGTTGAGACGACTTAAAAGTACTTAACGGAGTATAATTTAATCTTTCGTCAGCCATATATTAAATCATTGTTACTGATTTTTTCAAAGAAAGCAAGAGGAATTGAGTATAATTGACGATAGATGATAGAAGGTAGAAGTTGGATTTTGAGGATAGAAGTTAGATTATAGATTTTTATTATCTACTTTCGATCTTCTATCTTCTCGGTCTATCTTCAATTTTCTATCATCTACCGTCTAGATACTATGCAATCAATTAAAGATGTCCTGAAAAAATTCGATCCTTTAAAAGACAGGTATATTTCGCGAGAATATCAGGCCTTTGGTGTGCATCTTGCCCAAAAACTTCAGGATGAAAGACGAAAAAGCCTCTATATCAAGTTGGCAAAAACACTCCACCGCCCTATCCTGGAGGAGGCTCTCCGCTATGTAAGCGACTCAAAAGCCAGAAATAAAGCCGCTCTTTTTATGTGGAAACTCAAGGAACTGGGAGCGTTTGAAAAAAAGTAGTTATTAGTTTAGAAAGCTGAAACTGGTAGATAGAAAAAATGTTTAATTGGAATATTTATGATTATAGCCTTCCCAAAAATTTACTAGCTAAAACACCAGCTACGCCAAGGGATACATCCAGACTTTTTATCTACAACAGCAAAACTGACTCTATAAAATTTGACAGGTTCTTTAATCTTGATAAATATCTACCTAAGAAATCTTTTTTGGTCTTAAACGATACTAAGGTTTTACCGGCAAGAATAGAGCTTGGCAAACAAAATGGCGGAAAAGTGATATGTCTACTTCTACTGAACGAACTTACAAAACTTCGTAAAAATAATCTTGTTAAAGCGTTGGTTGATCGCAAAACCAAAATCGGTGAAAAGCTATTCATCGATAATACTTATTACTTTGAGGTTATCGATCAAAATAACAAAATATTTCTTCTCAAATTTAAATTTTCACCCCAGCTGCTCTACAGGAAATTGATAAAAAAAGGCAAAACACCGGTTCCGCTTTATCTAAGAAAAACACCTTTAAACGAAAAACAACTGAGAAAAAAATACCAGACTATTTTTGCCAAAAAGGGCAATATAGGTTCTGTCGCTGCTCCGACTGCCTCGCTTCACTTTTCCGGACGAGTCTTTGCCAAACTTGAAAAAAGAAAGATTGAAAAATTTTTCATTACTCTTCAAGTTGGTCTGGGAACTTTTGCTCCCCTGGAAAAAGAAAATCTATTTCAAAAAAAACTGCCTGCCGAGATTTTTAAAGTCACGCCATCAATATTTGAGAAACTTAAAAAGTTGAAGTTCCAAAGCTTTAAACTTGTAGCTTCAGGAACAACTACAGTTCGGGCTCTAGAATCGAAATTTTCAGGGCAAAACGGTTCAACCGGCAAGACAGAACTTTTTATCTTTCCTCCCTATAAGTTTAAAATGGTTGATATCCTTTTGACAAATTTTCACCTACCTAGATCTTCCCTGATGCTTCTGGTTGAGGCTTTTTTACAATATAAAAAAGCAAAAAGGCATCTGGTAGATCTCTATAAAATCGCTATCAAAGAAAAATTCCGTTTTTATTCTTTCGGAGATGCTATGTTGATATTATAATTAAATTTCAAATGTCAAAATCCAAAGATACAAATCAAGCTCCAAGCTCAAAATCTAAACTATTAAATATTTAGGGTTTGGATTTAATTTGATATTTTAGCTTTGAAATTTGGATTTATCCTAGATATGCTAAAATTTTTTAAGGTTATCAAGCGTTCGAGCAAGTCTAAAGCTCGACTTGGTCTGATTAATACGGCACACGGTCAAATCAAAACTCCTGCCTTTGTGCCAGTTGCCACCAAAGGAACAATTAAATCATTAACTCCGTCACAGGTAAATGAAATAGGGCTCCAAACAGCTTTTGTCAATACCTATCACCTAGTTACACACCCGGGAATTACGCTAATTGAAAAAGCAGGCGGGATCCATAAATTTTCTCGCCTTAACTTGCCTTTGATGTCTGACTCGGGAGGATTCCAGGTCTTTTCACTGGCTAAAAGTAAAAGGAACCCTCAGGGTTCCACAAAAAGAGCTGACGTCCGAGGCGAAGAAAAACCGCTGCTCGTTAAAATCTCAGAAAATAGCGTATTGTTTAGATCGGTCTACGATGGCCGACTAATTGAGTTTACTCCTGAAAAGTCGATCGAATATCAAAAAAAGATTGGCGCAGATATCATCATGGCTTTTGATGAGTGTACCGACTATCCCGCAACTTATGAATACGCAAAAAAAGCAATGGAGAGAACACATAAGTGGTTAAAGCGATGCATTATTAAAAAACAGACGATAGATGATAGAAGATCGAAGATCGACATTCCTCAAAATCTAACTTCTACTATCAATCCTCTATCGTCAAAAAATCAACAGGCGCTGTACGGCGTTATTCAGGGTGGAACATATCGAGATCTTCGCAGAAAGTCTGCCGAATTTGTGACCTCCCAGGCACTTGATGGAATAGCCATAGGAGGAGTTTCGGTTGGAGAAAGTAAAAAAGAGATGAGAGAGCAGGTTCGCTGGGTTTCTGATTTTTTACCGGTCGATAAACCCGTTCATTTGCTCGGAGTGGGTCAAATCGATGACATCATAGATTTAGTCAAATATGGTCTAGACACTTTTGACTGTGTAGAGCCTACCAGACTTGCCAGGATGGGAACAATATATAAAATTTCTAATTTCAATCCGCAAGCCCGTGGACCAATTTCCAAAACAGAAGAACTAGATATCACTAAAAGTATTTTTAAAGAAAAACTTGAACCACTCGACATAAATTGCCGGTGCTACACCTGTAGGAATTTTAGTAAAGCCTATCTTCATCACCTTTTTAAACAAAAAGAAATCCTTGCCTACAGCTTGGCCACCTTTCACAATCTCTATGTCATGGAGAGATTTTTCGCAGAAATTCGAGCGCTTATTGAGGAGAATAAACTTTAAAAAAGGAAAAATAAACTATTCAATCACGTTTTAGTCCAAATATAGGAAAACGGGTCTAACTTAAATAGTCTGGAGTTATATTTTAAGGCCACGACTTCATTTGATAGATTATGCAAAGCTAAAACTTTTTCATTTCCATCTCCTCGCAAAAGCGAAAATACCCGTTTATCCAAATTTAAAACTACCTGTTTTGCTCCAGGGTGAAAGGCAGAAAAAAGCTTTCTTTTGCTGATTAAATTCTTCATCGCTGCCAAAACTTTAAACTCTTTGCTACTTTTATCCCAAAATTTAACCTCAAGCTCTCTTAAGTCTAAATTTGTTCTATTTAGATCTCGCTTGATCTTTGTCTTTTGAAAGAGATGGTAATTATTTTCTGCCCCAATTAGCGAAAGATAATAAACCGCAGGAATTCCCCTCATCGAAAAAGCAATGGCATATGAGGAAATAAATCTTTTTAGTTGTATCTCAAATGGTTCTACTGTCCCAAGCGATGATAAAGGATTGTTTAAGGCAGACCACCAAGTGATATTAATTTCAACTACTGTTTGTCCACCTTCTGGCAAAGACCGATAAGATAATTTTCCTCCTTTATTTTCAGCCATCAAACACAGATTGTTTATTTCTGCTTCATTTAAAAAATCTTTTGCTCCGTTGATGCCAACTCCATCATGGACTGCCAAGATATTTAAAAAACTACAATCTTTGTCTGGAGAGCTCATTTTTTCCGCTAATTGGTTGAGGTACTTGCTGTTTCGAGAGTAAAATGCCTCTAAAAGCAAAGGTGGAAGAGCAAAATTATAAACTAGCTGTGCTTCTTTTTCTTTATTGCCAAAGTAGGAAATATTTTCTCCAAAAGGCAGGCTCGACTGAGTGACAATCAAGGCTCCTGGACAAACCAAATCCAACACATTGCGAAAAATTGACACGATCGTGTGTGTTTTTGGCAAGTTTTTACAGTCGGTGCCTAACTCTTTCCAAATATAGGGAATAGAGTCTAAGCGGATAATCCTAACTCCCTTTTGCAAAAGAAATAAAAGAATTTTAATAACTTCTATTAAGATTTCCGAGTTTTGATAATTCAAGTCTACCTGATCGGTAGAATTTTCAACACTAAAGGTCGTCCACGCCCATCTCTCGCCTTTGGCTGTCTCAAAAGGTGTAAGAATTGGTGCTGACCTTGGCCGAAAAACTTTCTTTAGGGCCTCCTGAGGGATTTTGACTTTATCAAAATGGATAAAGTAATCCCAATATTTCTCTTCTCCCGCCAGAAATTTTTGAAACCACTCATGTTTTACCGAAACATGATTCAATACCAAGTCAGCCATCAATCGATAACGTTTCCCAATCTTTTCAACATCCCCCCAAGTGCCAAATTCTTTTTCCACCTGATAGTAATTAGTCACCGAAAACCCCCGGTCTGAAGAAAAAGGGTAAAAAGGGAGGATATGGACGCCACTAATTCCACCTCGCAGGTGGAATTGAAGGAATTTGTCCAAAGTTTGTAGAACCGGTGTTTCCTTTTCATAAAATGAATCTGGATAAGTGATAAGAAAAATGTCTTTCTCATCCCAAAACGGCCTATCCTCGCAGACGACTTTTGTCTTGGCTTCGTTAATTATATTCTTTAACCTTTTCTCTACTTCTTTCCCCTTCACCTTACCGTAGAGAAAAATAAGTTTTTCTAACATTGAGGATTGTGTTAACATAAAACGAATAAACTCCACCCAGGATCTGATTGTACTTTTATCCAAGTCTCTTTTCCCACAGCCGAATGAATGCTATAAGGATTTATTTTTAAACTTTCTCCTTCCTTAAGAAGCACTGTTTTACTCTGAAAATAGATTATTAATTCACCTTTTATAACTTCTAAATTTCTGTGTTTTTTTATGATAATGAGGGCGGGCAAAATCTATCACAGCTACAGCTCTTGTTTGTTTAATAGGGTCTAATTCACACACGATCTCTAAAGGAAATTCGGGAGTATTGACTACTATCTTTTTTCCTGGATAGAGCTTTTTGAGTTCCACAATTACTCTTTTGGGGTTCATTTCACAATTTTATCACACCACACTTATATAGATATCATATCGTCATCTTTTTCACCATTTAGGTCGAATATGAACTAACAGAGTTGCACCAACACCCTATATTCCACCTGCGAGGTGGAATGCGGGCTTACTTAAAACCTCGTAGTAACCTAAAAATGGCATTTTGTAGCATATAATCTATTGCTTAATACTAAAATAGATTTTATGTTGAAAATATGGAAAGAAGGAAAAATTTATTTAAAGTTGGTACATTTTGGCATCTTTGTAATAAAAGCATTGCAAATTATGGAATATTTAAAGATCCCATAAACGCTCAACGCTTTATCGAAACCTTAGACTATTATAATAGCATAGATTATAAGGTTAAATATTCACTTGCCAAAGAAAACAAACTTTATAATTATCAAAATTTATTAATACCGAAAAATAGTTCAATAATAAAAGTATTAACGTATAGCATCATGCCCGACCATTATCATCTCGTAACTAAAGTTATGCAGAGCGATTTGATTTCTAAATATATAAGCGATGTTGAAAATTCTTTTACTCACTTTTTTAATAAAAAATTTAAGCGCAAGGGACCACTGTGGCAATCTCGTTTTCGTTCTATTCTTATCAAAACTAACGAACAATTACTACATGTTATAAGATATGTTTGCGTTAATCCAACAACTTCTAATTTAGTTGAAAAACCCGAGGATTGGCATTTTTCCTCATATAAAGATATGATCACAAATCCTAAATATCTAAAACATTATTTGACAGAAATATCTATCAAAAATCCCAGATCTTTCAAAAAATTTGTTGAAGATAATATTGACTACCAAAAAAAGCTGAAACTAATTAAAAAACTACTTTTAGAATAATTTTTAGATTTTCCCAACAATTTACATTCCACCTCGCAGGTGGAATTTGTGGCGTTAGAAGTAGCCGGATGCCCAGTAAGAAACACTTCCTATTCCCTGTTCTTTTAAATATTCTGTTTTAACTTTGACCGATTCTTCGTCTTCGAACCAGACGATGTGGTAGTCAATGCGGAAAATGTTTTGCTCATCGGGAGTTGGCGAAGAGATAATGTAATTTATCTCTGTTTCTTTTGATATTGCGTCCCGTTTAATCACACAGTTCTTAAACCCACACTTTTCAATAAATTTTTTTTTAATCTCGTTTAGACTTAAGGCTTCAGCTTGCCTTATCGGTCGCTTTTTTTCGTCAACCAGCCAGTTATATCCGAACATACCATAAATTACGGTTAATTTTTCTTTCGGCACAAATTGTAAAAAGTCAGAAATCATGGTTTTAAAATTATATTGATATTTGGCTCCGGATTCATAGGGAAAATTAGGACCTGGCTCTCCCCTACTTTTGTGGAAATCGTAAGCCATAATCAAAATTCCATCTGAGTTTCTAGAGATGTGTTTTAAATCAAACGGTCTTTTTCTATAGAAAGTATCCCCATATAAAGCCAGATAAAATTTCCTATAGTCTTTATTTAATGTAGTATAAAACGTTTGAACAAAAACGTTAATTTGATCTGTTATATCTTTATTAAGTATATTGGATATTTCAAGATCCAAAACTAGTCCGGAAAATCCTTTTTCTGTTAATATATTTAAGCTTTCATCGATTATTTTTTTCTGAATATTTTTATTATTCAAAATAAAGCTATTAATTTCATCATCGATCATCCGCAAAGTTAGATATTTTTTTTTAACCTCAGATACGCTTGAGATAAATTTTTCTAAAGCTATGTATCCCTCCTCCTGTCTATTGATACCCTGTCTGCTTGGCGCAATGCCAAAGTAAATAACTTCATCATATTCAGAGAAATCTAAACTTTCTTGGTTAATACTCCAATACGGCACAAATATTGATTTGGAAACTGTGACTGTATTGTCAATTTGCTTTAGCGAAGGACTAACTTTTTTTTCTGTATTCTTACGGACTTCTTTTGGTTGTCTAAAGCTTCCATAAAAATATAGAGTCACCAATCCAACCACAACAACTAAAACTATGGATATTAATTTTCTCATCTTAATATGATAGCAAATCATGGGCTTGACAAACTCTTTTTTTTACTTCATAA
>Ga0155149_150_pt1 | contig 10566 bp, 10 predicted proteins | sample RifCSPhighO2_01_FD_106117 | JGI IMG/M metagenome (GOLD analysis project Ga0155149, IMG submission 106117) | Candidatus Roizmanbacteria bacterium RIFCSPHIGHO2_01_FULL_37_16b | reverse complement strand
GCTGCTATTATAAAAGACTTTTGTCTGACCACCACTAACCTCAAACATTACGCTGAATCTCTTTCCTAAAATATACTCAGAGTCAAGAATTTGTTCATTGTCACCATCAACATTTATATACAAGGTTGGATATTCCAGACGGATCACCATTACGTCATCATCTCCGTCATGAATCTGTCCAGCTACCACCTGCTTTTTAACCTGTGGAACTGCTGTTATTGCTTGATCAAGAAACATTGTGTGTAGACCCGACGTCGAAGACCAACTCGCTTTTTCAAGTCCACTATTCGTCATCTCTCGAAGCTCGCTTCGTGGATAGCTTGAGCCGCTGGTTGTTACTCCGTTTACCCCGGCCCTAAAACGCAAACCATTTGAGCTGACATTAAACCAAGGCTCAAGAGAAAATTTAGAAAGCTCCGGCTGGAATATTTCTTTTGGCTCATCTGACTCTCCAACAGGCAGAGTTAATTTCCAATTTTTCAGGTCGATAGAGTTAGAAATTTGTGAAAGTTGTTCTACACTGCTTGGTGTTATTGAAGTTTCCTCTGCCGTTTTCATCAAACTTTTGCTTGGTGTAGGAGTGCTAGCGGAAAAAGGAGTGGGCGTTGATATGATTATAACTGCTGGTATTGGTGAAATTTTTGCAGCTTGGGCATTAACATCAACATAAAGCTGAGTGAGTATAAGAACTGAGTCCAGAAGAGCAAAAAGAAAAATAAATAAAGTAAAAAAAAGATCGAAGAAAATATTTTTACTGTGTTTTTTCATGTCTCGTGACTAACTGACAACTGGTAAAGCAAAACTTCACCGTAATTCCGGTTGTGGCAAAGGAAAATAAGCTCTTTTTGACAATTTGATTGACTATATGCCCCAGCCTTGAAATAAGCCTCGGAGTATTTTTTGCTTAAAATATAAACTGGCTGCCTACTTCCATTATAGTATATCTTGGTTCTGCCCTCCTCAACCTCAAACCTTAGCTTGAATCTTTTTCCCAACTGGTATTTTTGCTCCAGCGTATATTTATTTTTCCCGTCTACATTGATATATAACTTTGGGTAATCTAACCGAATAACAATAACGTCGTCTTCACTATCATGGATCTGTCCGGCTACCACCTGCTTTTTAATCCAGGGTACAGCTGTAATGGCCTGGTCAATAAACATAGTGTGTCTACCCCAAGTTGAAGACCAGCTGGCTTTTGACTTGCCGTCATCTGTCATTTCTCGAAGTTCTGTTCGGGGGTAGTTAGACCCTTTTGTGGTCACTCCGTTCACAGGTGCCCTGAAACGGATAGCATTTTGCCTGCTGGAAACTATAAACCAGGGATCAATTACGTAGTTTTCCAGTTCTGGTTGCTTTATTTCATCAGGGTCTTTATAGTTTCCGGTTGGTAATGTCAGTTTCCAATTCGTCAGATTGATCACCTCTGAGGGATAATTTGACTGTACTTGCCCAGTAGCTTGCCTAAATCTGAGATTGGAAAACTCCCAGGATGTAGATAGAAAATTTAGATAATACATAGAACCAGCCAAAATTAAAAATAAAACTACTATGGTTAAAGTAAGGTTTTGCCAAATTATTTTACTCTTTTTTTCCATCCAGAACTTAATTCTAGCAGAGTTTGGTCTTTTGTAGTCTAAAGTTGAGCATATAACTCCAATGAGGCATCTTCAACTCCAAGCGTTGTTGTTTTGACTATTTTCAGCTGGTATCGGAAAAGCTAGCAAATAAAGTAATGATCCAAGTAGTCCTACGGCAATATCTGGATACAACTCCGGATTTGGTCTTGTTATTATTGACTCTATACCAATATTCAGAAGAGCAACAGCCGCAAAAGCCATAATATTTATAAGCTTGTTTGATAATTTCGATGAACCCATGTCTTCTCTCTCATCAAGCATCATCTCTCTTAAAAAGCGAGTAACTAAGACTGAACCGCCAAAATTACCGATATGGTTCTCAAGAAAAGTCCCACTCCCAAGCGGGTAAGGTGGAATTATTTTATATTGTCCAAGCTTATTAATAACATCAAGCGCTAATCCCGCAGCGATCATAACGGTTGATGCATAAGGGATAATCCGTGATTCTCTAATTGGCATAGTCTCGAATTATAACATTCCATGCAACTTAATGTTGCAAAGATAATCGAAAGTTATATAAACTAATTAATTAATGAATACAGGAATGTTCAGCCTATCTTTAGCTCTCGGCTTTACTGGAGGCTTACTTCGAGCTTGTCAGGGCGCCTACAAAGATTCGCCCTATGAACCCTTCCAATCTTCTAAATTTATCCGCAGTCTTATTTTTGGCAGTATTGGAGGAATCTTCTGGTACCTTTTTAGCATAGTTTCTGGATTAAAAATTCCTCTTGCCGTATTCTTTCCCCTGGTCGTTTTTTTCGATTCTATAGTCACTGAAATGTATAAGCGTGGTATTCGATTAGAAAATTTGAGTAAATACAAAATGCCTACAATTTTCCATGTTAACGGATTTATAATTCACAACCGTTATGTCCGAATCCTTTTAATTCTAAACATCATCATTTTTCTTATTTTACTTTACCCCTTAAGTCAGGTTATTGTAGATAAAGTTCCTCTATTTTTTCAACACCGTCCCATACTCGGCCTTTTTTTCGGTTTTATAGCAGGAGTTTTAGCCGCCTCTGGCGGTGCTTCACTTGACAGCGCTTGGGAAGGATTTGAATATAGCAAATTCCTCAGAAGCGTCTATGTAGCTATGTTCTGGGGTTTGATTTTAACTTTCTATACCACCAATCCTGGACTAATAATTTACGCTTGTTTTGGATTGGACAGAATGAGTATAGAATTCAACAAAACCTTTGTTAAAAAACTCAAAAGCGGCAAATTTAAAGCCACTCACCCAACCATCCCTCACTGGCTTGACCTACGAGAAAAACTTCTTCATCCCTATCTTTTTGCCTGGGCGATCTATATCTTTCTACTCGCTTCGCATTATTGAAAAATTAGATTTTTAATATCTAAAGGATTTAAATATTTGAGTTTAGGGTATAATTATTCCAAACATGTCTGAGTTGAGAGTTGTACTCATCGATGTTATTTCTCCGCATAAGCATTCTTCTGATGCCTTGAAAGATCTCGCCGAACTTCAACTTTTGGTCAAAACCTTTGGCGGAGTTGATATAGTTCAGATAATCCAGCATAGAACTGCACCGGATCAGGCAACCTTCATAGGATCGGGAAAAGTGCAAGAGCTTATCCTAATCGTCAAACAAGAAAAAATCAGCCATTTAATCATAAATTCCATAGTTTCGCCAGGGCAAATTTTCAATTTAACTAAAATTCTTTGGAGCGTAAACCCAAACATCCAAGTCTGGGACAGAGTCGACCTAATCCTAAATATCTTCGAAAAACATGCCAGGTCCGCCGAAGCAAAACTCCAGATTGAGATAGCCCGAATGCAACATATGAAATTCCGAATCTATGGACTGGGTGGAACTGTACTTTCTCGCCAAGCAGGAGGAATTGGAACAAGGGGTATCGGAGAAACCAATATTGAAAGAATGAGACAACACTTTAAAAAACAGATTAAAAAGAAAAAAGAACAATTGGAAAAACTGGTTGCTCATCACCAGCGGCAATTTTTACGCAGGCAAGAAAATGGGATAAAAACAATCTCAATAATAGGTTACACTAATGCTGGTAAGACCTCGCTTTTTAATCTTTTAACTGGCAAAAATAAACAAGTTGAGGACGCTTTGTTTGTAACTCTTGATAGCTCTGTCGGATCTCTAATGAAACAGAACCCTCAGGGTTCCTGGAACCCTGAGGGTTCAGAAAATGTGGTAATTTCCGACACAATCGGCTTTATCCAGAATCTTCCACCCAGCCTAATTGAGTCTTTCAAATCAACACTGCTTGAGGCGATAGAAGCTGATATTCTTCTCCATATCATTGATTTATCAGATGAAAAGATGGAAGAAAAAATAAAAGCAGTCGAAGTAATAACTAACGATCTAAATCTTTCAACAAAAAAACAATTCTATGTATTTAATAAACTCGATAGACTGAATGGAAAGGTAAACACAATAGTCCCAAAATTGCAGGAAAAATATTTAGACTTCTCTCCTCTTTTCATCTCGGTTAAAACCTCGGAAGGTATCGAGCAACTCAAAAAGCAGCTTCTGCAAGTGATCTGAAATGGAGCCCGGAGCGAGAATCCCACTTCTCCCGCCAAAGGCGGGATTCGTTAGGGACAAGTCGAATCCTTCCTTTCGTCAGGACTATAGCTCGCTTAGAGCCTGGAAGGAGAATCGAACTCCTGACCTAGTACTTATCCCAGTAGTATCTTGCCGTGATAATATATTTGAGCCGTGAGGGAGAATCGAACTCCCGACCTAGTACTTACCAAGTACTTGCTCTACCACTGAGCCATCACGGCTTAGAACTACGGGATCCCGAAGTCGTAAAGCAAAATTTTATCAAATTTTGCTACGTACTTCTGGGACCAAGTACTTGCTCTACCACTGAGCCATCCAGGCAAAATTTATTTTTTTAGTCATCCTGAATTTATTTCAGGATCTGGTTTCTAAAAATCAGATGCTGAACCTAGTTCAGCATGACAGTTGTATATTATAACTTACCCATTACCCAATAACTTACTATTGCCGCTGATACTATTACGTTCAGTGATTTATTAATACCAAACATAGGGATCTCGACTATTTGATCAACCTTTTTTAGCGTTTCGGGAGTAACTCCATAGCTTTCATTACCAAAAACTAGAGCAAGCGGCAAACTGTATGAGGCTTTAGTATAAGGAATAGCTTTTACGTGTTGTTCAACGGCTACTATCATTGTTTCATTGTTAAATTGTTCCATTGTTTTATTGTCATTCCGAACTTGTTTCGGAATCTGCATTGTCATTCCGGCTTGTCCGGAATCGTTATTTTTAACTACGATTCTGGAGTCGTCACTTCGTTCCTCCCCAGAATGACGAATCAGATACTGAGTTGACTTCAATATATCGTCAATTGCTTCTTTTACCGACTTTTTGTACTCCCAATCGACAACTTTATAAGTCCCAATTGACGCCTTTTTAATCCTGTGATTGGGTGGAATCTCCATTTCGCCACATAGGTATATTTTCGCAACAGCTATTGCATCGGCTAATCGAAACAACCCTCCGATATTGTAAGTATCGTAGATATTTTCGAGAATGAAAAAGATAGGATGGCGTTTAATCTCTCTAATTTCACCCTGTGCCTTCTTCTCTTCTAAATCCCTTAATTGTTGAGCATTTAGTTTCATATGTGTATTCTATAATTTTTAATTTGAAATTTAAAATTTTTATTGAAATCTTAATTTGAAATGTTTAAAAATTAAAAACTTAAAAATTCATTGATAATTGAAAATTATTATTCATCCTATAGTTGACATTCTCCAAGACCTGTAGTATAATACGGAGCAATATGAAAAGACTGATCGTTTTTCTACTGCTAACTATAAGCTTTTTTGTGCTTGCTGGAGGCAGCTTTGCCCAATATGGAGAATACGGTGAACCTGAACCTTCACTTTCTATAATTGTAGATAAGTTGGTCGGAAAACCTGTATCAGATAAGGGCGGTTCGACTGACGCCGATTATGTCGATAACCTTTCTCCTTCTGATCCTCGTTTTGCGCCAGGACAGATAGTTTTCTTTAAGATAAAAGTCAAAAACACCTCAGATGAAAAACTTAAAGATGTAACTGTGAGAGACTTTCTTCCCGATTTCGTTGAACTAGTCGAAGCTCCGGGCGAATTTAATTCTGACGAAAGAAGCATAACTATTTCTGCCGGCGACCTTGAAGTTGATGAGGAAAAAGTTTACTTTCTTACAATGAGGGTTTTACCTCAAGAACAGCTTCCTGAAGATAGCGGCTTATTCTGCCCTGTAAATACAGTAGAAACATTTAACGGTGGAGTATCGGACGAAGATACGGCTCAATTCTGTGTCGAAAAAGAAGTTCTGGGAGTATCTGAAGTTCCTTCGGCTGGACCAGAATTAGGCGTAATACTCCTTTCTGGTCAATTAACAGCTTTAGGATTGGGATTCTTACTTAAAAGAAAAGCGTCAACTTCAAAATAACAAGCTCCAACTTTGAGCTTTGAATTATTGATACTTGAATTTTATCTGTTTTTTGTGTCATGGAATTTGTAATTTAGACTTATATTATTCCAATTTGGGTTAATGTTGATAAACTGTGGATAAGATAGTTTTATAAGTTCCAATCTTGACTATAATTGATTTATCACCTTTCTTATGCTATACTATAGGGCATAAAAATATGGGGACGAAATACACAGCGGGTGCAGCGTTGTACCTGCCATCACTACCGCTCGTAAGTTATACCCAAGGACCAATCTGTTCCTAACGGATTATTCCTTGGGTTTTTTATAACCCAAGACATTGTTTCGTCCCAGGCGGGGACAAGCTTCTCCGCCCTCGGGCGGAACAGTCTTGTTCCCGCCTTTAACCTTTGATCAAATCGAAGGACGAAATCTTAGGCGTGAGAACAAAGGTGATGAGAAAGACTTGTCTTAAAGCATGACAAGCCAAGCTAGTCAGAGTTGGTCAAGCTAGTTAAAACTAGTTTCAACCAATTCAACTAACAAAATTGTCTCATCGCACCTTAATAAATAGGGTTTAGCTTGAAGTTTTCAGATTCTGGTCCAAGCTAATGCATGGACAAAGAAGCTGAATTACGGATAGCTATCCGCCGAAGTGAAGATTCGTCTGCGTGGCTGTAAGCCTCAAGACGAACCTGAACGTAGGTGGACAGGATTACATAACACCGCAAAACGGCCGCGTAAGGCTTGCCACAACAATTCTTTTTCCAACCGCTTCGGTTGGAAATAAGAGCGTGGCAAAGGGCTTAAGCTGCTAAAGTGACGCATATAATCCGTTGACAAAGATAAATGGAAAGACTAGAATGCAGTTATGATCACAGATAAAGATGTGACAAAGTTGAAAAAAACTTTCGCAACGAAACAGGATTTAGGTTTATTAAGAAAATCTTTAAAAAAAGATTTCAATGGAAGAATAGACTTTCTTCAATCTGAATTAGAAGAAAGCTTAAAAGTTGTTCTTGAGAGAATTGGTCAGTTAATTGAAAGAATGGACGCAACGAATAAAAGACTTGAAGAACAAGGCAAAAGACAAGATGCAATTCTTGAAGAACTTAGGGCTAATCGAATAGTTCTAGGCAGTCACGAACAACGACTCCAGAAAGTAGAATTTAAAGTCTTTCCTCAAACTTAGTCAATTCACTTCGCTAATCAGCTTGCCACAACAGTAAAAATTTCACCTGCGAGGCGTAATTTGGAGCGTGGCATGGAGCTAGAAAGTTGTGAAATTGGCGAAAATACGTCGGCAGCTATGTCTAAAATGGCGGATTTGGCGAAATATATACCATTGTTGTCACACGTGTGACCTAGATGGTATACCTCCTGAATACTAATCTTCTCGCTCTGGAGTTAAACTTGGAGTACTTTTATCAATAAAGTCTATTGATACCAAGGATCCGGTTGAGGCTCCAGATGACTTGCTCATAATGACATCAAAATCATCATGAGTGGGTAGAAGACTGCACCATGATTCTGATTCATTCGGGATCATCGCGCAGTCTTCTTGGCGTGAAGATGTCCTCTCCCCCAGTTCCGGGGTCCCTTCGGGGGTGTTCTTTGGCATGTGCCAAAGAATAGAGAGGTAGTACCTTTTTAACCTTTGAAAGGAGGTTTTTCGTGAACGCCAAAAAGTTTTTCACCCTGGTGAGCTTGCTCACCGCCAGCATCCTGCTGGCAGCCTGTACCTTTGGGTTGCAGACACCCTGGGGTTTTATTGGTATTTCAGATACCAAACAGGCTGATGCCACGTCCGCCGCTGCCGCGCCCGAGGCCAACCGAGTGCCGACCCCCGTGACCTATGGGTCTGGCAACAGCTCCGCCGCCGATGACAATGGCGACAATGGCTACGCGCCCGCCGCTGGCCCGACGACCGGCATTCCCGTTACCTGGAGCCCCCTAGCCAAGAATACGGCAGCGATCGTACGCGAAATCGTATGGTTGTCTGACGGTTCATCGGCAGAGGTTTGGGTGTACTGGACTGACGGTATGCCTGAAGACCTCTTAATTGGGGCTGCCTGGGACGGGCAAAGCGGACACGTCCGAGATGCTTGGACGTCTAGTGATGGTCAACCTTGGCCGTCGATGGCATACGAAGCCTGTAAAGAGGCTAGTGCTGTCGTAGCTGGTGGACTTGGCATTACCAATGTCACTGTCCATTTAGCTGATGGTCAAGGTGGATTCACCGACGTTCCGGCTGATTGCTCGGCGTATTCAGCGGGAAACTGAACCCTTTAGTGGAGGATCTCATGAAATCTAGGCTGTTTTTTGGCTTAAGTTGGGGTCCTCTAGGACATGTTCGTGGGTTAACTCATGATTTATTGGCCGCAAAATTGCGTCCATCGCTTTCTAGCGACCAATAAATCTCATTACCCCCACAACATGTCTTTCCCTATACCAATAAAACAACATTGTTAAATTGTTTCACCGAGTCTGACTCGGTTTCATTGTTAGATTGTTGAAAAGTTATTGGTAGAGGAAAACCCCAGAAGAAATCTTACCTCGAGCCGGAGGCTTTCAGCCTCGCGCTCTCGAGGGGCGACTCTTCGGGGTAAAGATAAAATTAAAACAATTGTTAAATGGCTAGATTGTTAGATTGCTAAATAACAGATCCTGAAACCCATTCGACAAGCTCAGGGTAAACAAGTTCAGGATGACAGAAGGCGCACTTTGACAATTAGGAAGATGATTATCGTCGGAAAAGTTTTATCGGGAGTTTGGACTGTTTGATGATGCTTTTAAGCGTTCCGATGAAGATTGTTTTATTACTATGATAAGGAACCGTCACGAAGCGTTTGCCTTTTACTAATCTTATTATGACTTCCAGATGTTCTTATCTTTTGGAATCCATTTGCAAAAAGAATTTCAAGAACTTCTCGAGCTTTGAAAGATGGCATTTTTGACATAGTCGGCCGGAGATGCGGTTACCTGATGAGAAATAGTTACAACAATTTCTTCAACTCGCGATTTTTTATCAATTTTTGCAGGTTTTTTATCTGGGGGGATTTTTTGCCCCTCGTCAAGATGTGAAAGTATGACCAACTCAAGAGCATCCTGGGCCATAAAACGGGCTTCCTCATAGGAGTCTCCGCAAGTGGCAATCTCGGGAAAAGCCGGAACACTGACATTATATGCATTAGTCGTTTCCTCATCCGGAGTAATTGTAATAGTGTATTTGAAAAATTGCATATGAAATAGTATAACACGGATAAATTGAAAAAGTAAATATAAATTTTATAAAAAACATTAAACATTTGCCTTTAAGCAATTTGTTTGAAGTTGAATGTTTAAAGTAAATTCAGGGACCCCCCTTCGCTGAAGCTACGGAGGGGCAAGCAAGCAGAATGACGAAATGTTAATAGTTTTAAACAGCTAAAGGTAGGTGAAAAATATGGAAAATCCCGTAAGAAGTAATAAAAATGCGTCCGTTAAAGGCGCTGTTATTGTATTGGCAGGACTGCTGATTTTGACAATCGTCGGTTTTCTGCAGTCGGAAAAGTATATAAGAAACGCCGCGCTTGACGGCTGTGCGCAGTATGCAAGGACACAGGAGGTAGACAAGCAGTCGGGCAACACGATAACCACTCCAGAAAACTATTGGCTTACCAAGTGCCTGGAGAAAAAGGGTTATCCGAAGTTGGCGGAGTAATAGTTAGCAGATCCTGAAACAAGTTCAGGATGACTAAAATCACTCTGGACTCCACTACTCCCGACTTAGTTGGAATACGTTAAGGGTAAGTAAGCCAACATGACGATTATAATAATATGAAAAAAAATTTAGACAAATTCAATCACCAGGATACAATCGCTGTCATCACGAGCTTTCCCAATCCGAAAGAGGGAGCTAAAAGAAAGCGTGAGTTCAATGCCATAGCCTGGCACAGCGAAAAAACTCTCAAAGATTTATCCAATTATAGGAGAGTTATTGTCTTGGCCGAAAAAAACAGCTATAAAGGACAGTCATATTTTGTCAATAAAAACCTTGGCGTTAAAAGGGTCTGGAGTAAGAAAAGCAACTTCTCTATTCTCTCCCTTGCCTGGGAAGTACTCAAGATGGACTATATAAAAACCGTATATATCCCTTTTGAGTTCAACCTGTTTGGCGGAACAATTCACAACTTACTTTTCCTTTTTGTGCTTTTGATACTAAGGCTCAGGCAGAAAAGAATCGTCATCGAAGTCCACCAGGTCATAGAACAGGTGGAAAAACTTTCTAAACACGTCAATATCCAAGGACGAATCCTTCCAGCTTTCTATAACTTGGGTTTAAAGATCTACTATTTCTTATTTGGCCTTTTGGCCAATAACATCATCGTCTTTGAACAAGAATTAAAAAACAGACTGAAAAAGTATGTCCCAGAAACAAAAATCATCACACTTTCCTTAAGCACGCAAAAAAATAAGTTGACCAATAAAATCTATGCC
>Ga0155149_114_pt4 | contig 10781 bp, 9 predicted proteins | sample RifCSPhighO2_01_FD_106117 | JGI IMG/M metagenome (GOLD analysis project Ga0155149, IMG submission 106117) | Candidatus Roizmanbacteria bacterium RIFCSPHIGHO2_01_FULL_37_16b | reverse complement strand
GGCGGCAGACCTGTTGACCTGGGAAGAGTTTGTTTAGGCCCACTTTCAGATTGTGGAACCCCAACTCCGCCTTCCGCTATCATCAATGAAGCCGCAGGTTACAACAATCCCACACCTAAACCTGGGGAAGCGATTAAATGTATTGTTGAAGAACGTTGTGATCGTCCTCCAGTAATTAATACCAGAGATGGCAGCTTAGGCTGTTTGGGCATGATGGTAGTTCCAGCTACTCTCGCTGCTGGACTGGCTTTCCAAAGAAAATTGAAGCAAAGAAATCATAAAAGAAAGTTTCGTTATTATTAACCTCTATCCAATTCAATAATTTCGTTAAGTGAATTGTCTCGATTGCCTTCAACTTTTCAAAAAAATGTTGCCGCCTTATTAATTAGGTTGGGTGTATGATTCAATTTCTTCGAACTGAAATTTTTCAGGATTAAATTTATATTTGGTTTTATCCCTCCATCCAGTTTCGTAATTATAACTTGAAGATATTGTATTGCCAAAGCTGTCTATCTGAGGAATTCCAAAGCCTTTAGGTATAAAAATTGACTCTGATAAAGATCCGTCTTTTTTAACAAAAGGAATTTGAATTACTTTTTGAGTTTTATCATTAAAGCCGAAAAAGTATATTTCGGTATCGTAACATGACTTTCTAAAAGCTAAAGTAAAAGCTTGATAAGTCGGATTATTACTTAAAGTTACTAATTTGCTAAAGAGACCTGTTTGCTCGATATCTGGAGGATCCATAACAAAATCCCTTTCGCCTAATATATATTTGTCAATAACAGGTCCCTGAAGGCTGGCTAAGGCTAAAATTCTGTAGGTTCCCCTGACGGCAGTAACCTCACGCGACTCTTCGCAAGGAAAAGAATTTAAAATGACTTCTTTCCTATCCGGCGCAAGAAGTGTTATTTGAATAGCTTGATTATCTGAAATTAGTGTTCCGCTTGAATACCCTGCTAAACCTAAATCCGAATCATCTGCAGAATCGATGTCTATTATTTCTGTCGGAGTTGGGGTATAGATTACATTAGTTATCCGTAGATTCCCATCTTTCACTTGCGAAGTAGGTGGAGTTAAATTATTGTTTATCAAAATAAAACCTCCAATCACAATAATTATTAAAATCAGGAGTGTTATTTTATTAAATAAAATATGCTTTAAATAATATTTAAGGTTATGTGGTTTAATAACCTGTGTTTTCGATAGTAATGAATCAGACGGTTGATTTGGTTGCATATTCATAAAGAATATCATTAATAAATATAATTTTCATTTACACTCCAAGTCCATCTCTGGAGTGGATTAGATCTTAAGTAAGCTGTTTCTTAAATATTTAATTTGTTCCGATGCATGGATTCGAACCAAGATAAACGGGTTCAGAGCCCGTTGTCGTACCATTAGACGACCAGGATAGATCATATTATACTATAAGATTAATTCGCGGAAATACATAAAGAGCCGAATATTTCCGGTCACTCCTGTACTTTAATCCTCAATTATATTGACAAATAAATTAAAAATGCTGATAATTTATTAAACCCATGCAAACAGATCAATTCTCAAATGATAAAATCAATAGTTTGCCCTCGAAAGTTAATATTCAAAAAATTCTGATTATTTACTCTGTAGCAATCACCTTACTGACATATTTGTTTTACCTTAAGCTCGACTTTAAAACAAAACAGTACGAAGAAATCCTGCCTAAATACAGATCCCTAACTCAATTCAAAACCACCTTAACGCCGACTTCTACGCCGGTAATTACAAATACTGAAGAGATTCCCTGCTTAGTCGATAAAGATACAATCTATTCGCAAGATAAAAATTTTGCTGCTTGTCTGGAAAAGGGTGAATATATGGTATTTAAAAAGTCTGACTCATTAGACACCGCTGAATATCGAAGATTTTGGGAAGAAACCGGTAGAATAGAAACCGAGGAAAAAATTTTAATTTCTTATGCGGATTATTACTCTACTAACTACGGTCTTAGGCCGCATGAAATCGGATCCTCCGTTTATAGGATCGACAAAATAAATAGAACTTTGGAGTTGTTGTTTGAAGCTTTGGACATACCCAATATTAGAGACTGGATCAGCGGTTCGGAATTCAGACCCCAGTTTATTCTCTTTAATTCTGGAGAATCCTGGACTTTCTCACCGGATAAAAACATTATGCTCTTATTGACTGCGGAATGCACGGGTTGCTCTACAACACTTTATCTTTATGCCTACGATTTCGCGAATGATAAACTGACTTTTGTCGGAGAACCATATATCGTTGATTATCAAAACGAATCGGAAAAATTCGAGATAAATTGGCTTGATACAAAAACACTAAGATGGCGCGAGGGCAATTGGAGGGAGAGAAAAAGAGAAGAGTACAGCGGATCTGACTTCCCCTTTATCCAAGACGATCTAGGCTACAAAACTACCCAATTTTAAACCTTAAGATACTCTAGTAGACATCTCTGGAGTGAAAGAGACCTATATATTAATCTAATCCTTGACCGGTAACTTTTGTTGCCCAGCAGGGATTCGAACCCCGATTAGATGGTTCAGAGCCATCTGTCCTACCATTAGACGACCGGGCAAAACAAAATCACGATATTTTTATTATATTTTATAACCAGATTTTATCACAAATTTATTTTAAATAGCTATCTTGAATGTAGGGATAAAACACAAGCAAATTCTATTTTACAAGACTTCTCAAAGGTTGATTTTAGACAATGCGACCGCATTTCCATTTGACAACCTTTAATTTTTATCATAAATTAATTTTATGCTCAGAAAAAGTCTAAAACGCAGAGTTCTTTTCACTTTAGCTTTTCTTTTTGATGTTTATAACGACCTTTCCCCTCGCAGCTTTTACCGCAAACTCTACTCCCCTTTATACGAGGAAGATACCATCACGCAGACTTTAAGCAGGATGGCCAAAGTCGGTGAGATTGAAAAAAAGATTAAAAATGGAGAGGTTGTTTTACACATCTTAGCAAAAGGAGAATCAATTCTAAATGAGGATGTCAATCTTCAGCGCCTGTCGAAAAAATCCTGGGACGGCGCCTGGAGGGTTGTCATTTTTGACATTGAGGAAAAATCCAGACATGTCCGCAATTTGTTAAGGACCAAATTGAAAAGTCTGGGATTTGCTATGTGGCAAGAGTCTGTCTACATCACTCCTCACCCCGTAACCGAAGAGATGAATGAATTTTTTGAGGAAAAAAATCTTTTCCCTTCCTGTGTTTGCTTTGAAGCCAAGCTTTCGAATGCCCTTGGTAACCAAGAGCTTGCATCTTACTTATTTCATCTGGAAGATCTTAGCCAAACCTATTCAAATTTAATTGCTGATACAGAAAAAGCACTCCACGACTTTAAAAAAGGATTAATTAAACAAACCCAAGCCTATGAACTTTTAAGAGTTCTGATCGAAAAACTTCAGCAGACTCTTCTTGACGATCCTTTCCTCCCGCAAGAACTTTTTCCAGAAGCTAAAAAAAGAGAGAAAGCTCAAAAGACCATAGCCTTACTTTCCAAAGAAGTTGCCAAATCATAAGACGACCGCATCTTCTTTAGTCAATATTAATTTACGTTTAGACAAATAAAGAGGAAATCTCGTACTAACCCAAATTCCAACCTCCAATAATTAACTAGGTTTAAGGTGAAATTATTAAAAATTCCTCCGCTTCGGTGGAATTCTGACTGTTCTTACGTTATAATTCCGCAGTGCAGAAATATCACTATTAATTCTACAAGTAATCGCCTAAATTCCTTATTCTATTTTCATGTGTTATAATACTAGCCATATATGTTATCTTGATTTAAATTGCGGAGGTGACTTATTTATGTGGGGAGAAACATCGGCTGAATTCAGTTCGAGGTTGGCCAGAGAGAAATCAATCCCAGGCTCTGAAATAAAAGAACAAATTTTAGCTAATAAAATATTGGGGGCTTACTTTATAGTTTTAACAACCCAAAGAGGAAAAGTAATACCACAGGTGTATGAAACAGCATTACAAGCTAGGGAAAAAATTAGACCTAGAACACGATATTTAGTTGAACAAAGGGAAGATATTGAAAATTCAGGTTTTCCCTGGGCCAGGTGGTCAGCATCTAATCAAACAATTACTTTTGTGCCAGTTAATATATATGATTATCGTCGACGTCAGGTAGCTTAGAGTAAATAATTCAACAAAAACCTCAGGTCAACCTGAATTCCAACCACCACGGTTAATTTTTCTGGTTGGTAAATCAGCCTAACTAGTCACTAAGTTCAGGATTTTTCTTTTCACATAAATTACTTTATATTTTTTCTTTTCTAAATACTTTTTCACTTTTTCCTCTTTTAAAGCTTTTCCAACAACTTCTTTTTCCGACAACTGATCAGCTGACAAACTGATAACCGCTCTGACTTTTCCGTTGACTTGAACCGGTATCGTTACTATTTCCTCAACGAATGATTTTTTAGCAAAACTTGGCCATGGCTTTTGGTGAATCGAATACTCTTCGCCTATCTGACTCCACAATTCTTCTGTCACATGTGGTGCAAGTGGAGCAAGTAGTAATAACAATGTCTTATATTCATCCTTCGTGACCGATTTCTTTCTTGAAAGGTAGTTCAGCCATTCCATCAGCTTAGCTATAGAAGTGTTAAACTTTAGGTTAGAGATATCTCTACCGACTTTTTCTACTGCTTTATACATCCATTTCTTATCCTCTTCGCTTGGAGCTAGATCTTTTATTTTCTCTTTCAAATCCCAAACGCGCCTTAAAAAATTTTGCGGGCCTGAAATAGCCTCATCACGAAAGTCTCCACCCTGTTCAAAAGGGCCCAGAAACATTAAATATAACCTCAAGCAATCTGCCCCGTATTCACTAATATAGGCGTCGGGATTAACAATATTTCCCTTTGACTTACTCATCTTGGCTCCCTCTGAGATGATAAGTCCATGAGCCCTAAACCGGGCAAAAGGTTCTTCAAAATGCGAAATCAAGTCTAGATCTTTAAATACCATGGTTAAAAAGCGAGAGTAAAGCAGATGTAGGACAGAATGCTCTGCTCCTCCTATATAGGTATTTACTGGTAACCACTTCTTCACTCTTTCTAACATCCATGGGCTATCGACTTCTTCGGTTGAGGTATAACGGAAAAAATACCAGGCTGAGTCTAAAAAAGTATCTGAAACATCAGTTTCCCTTTTTGCCTCCTGACAACACTTTGGACAGTCAACTTTATAAAACTTTTCAGAGCTAGCCAGAGGAGAAACTCCTGTACCTGTTGGTCTGAAGTTTTCAACATAGGGAAGAACAACCGGGAGATCTATCTCAGGAACCGGCACCGTGCCGCAAGTATCACAATAGATGATAGGAATGGGAGGACCCCAATAGCGTTGTCTAGAGATAAGCCAATCACGAAGATGATAGGTCACCACTCTTTTACCCCAACCATTCTTCTCAAAATAATCCATTGTCATCTGCATCGCTTTTTCAAAAGGAATTCCATTTAAAAAATCAGAATTCACCATGACTCCTCCATGCTCCACCACGTCCTCTCTTTTTTCGATTGGGGTTTTTTCGCCATTTGCCCCCGTAACTACTCTTGGAATCGGAAGTCCGAACTTTTTGGCAAAATCGAAATCTCTATAATCGTGCCCAGGACATCCCTGTATAGCTCCAGTACCGACATTAACGAGAACAAAATCCGAAATCCAAATAGGTATTGGCTTTCCTGATACATGATTGATCGCATATAGTTCTGTAAAGACTCCAGTTTTTTTTTGTGCTTCATTTTTTCTTTGTTCCTCTGTCTTCTTCGTTGCCTCCTCAACATACTTTTTTATTTCATTGATCTTTGCGTATTGGATTTCGATTTTGTTTCGGATTTCGGATTCTGGATTCAGGATATTCTGCACAAATGGATGTTCCGGAGCCACGACTAAAAAAGTGGCACCGAAATTCACAGGAGTCGTAGTAAACACCGTAATTTCATCGACAAAATCTAGCGAGGCATAAGGAATTTTTTTCACTTTCGAGGGGACCCGAGCTTGCGAAGGGTGAGACTCTCTATTATTTGGGATTACTTTATACGTGATATTTATCCCCTCTTTTTTTCCAATCCAATTGCGTTGGGCTGTGAGTACTTTTTCTGACCAATCTAATGAGTTAAGATTTTTAAGTAGTCGATCTGCATAGTTTGTAATTTTAAAAAACCACTGTTCAAGCATTTTTTCAACAACATCTGAAGAACACCGCTCGCACTTGCCTGCGATCACCTGTTCATCGGCCAAAACGGTCTTGCATGATGGACACCAGTTGACTTCGGCTTTCTTTCGGTAAGCCAACCCGTTCTCATACATCTTAAGGAAAATCCATTGTGTCCATTTGTAGTAATCTGGCTTGTATGTCTCGACGGTTCTGGTCCAGTCAAAAGCGTTGCCTAACGCCATGAGCTGCTTATAAAAGCGCTCTTCCGTAACTTTGGAAAGTTTAGAAGGGTGTTGGTTGACTTTTATTGCATAGTTCTCGCTGTGGATCCCGAATCCATCCAGCCCAATCGGCTCGAAGACATCATATCCTTGCATTCTTATATAACGAGCAAAAATATCTGCGCCGGTAAACGCATACATATTTCCTACATGTAGCCCTTCGGCAGAAGGATAGGGAAACATCATGAGGGCAAAGTAGGGTTTTTTGGCTTTATCCAAATCAGGACTAAAAATTTGATCTTGCTTCCACATCTCCTGCCACTTTTTCTCAAACTGTTCAGGTTGGTATTTAGGCATAAGACTCAATTTTACAACTTTTAAAAAACTTAAGCAATAAAAATTTTGCTTTTTGACCTATAAGAATATATAATTTAAGCTATGTCTTACGAATCTGAACTGCTAAAAAGACTTTTTGGAATGGGCATAGATTGCCATTCTCATCGACCACACAGAGATTATGTTGAGCCGTTTTCTCTAGACGGACCTAATCCAATTTACGTAACTCCCTCTATGAAAAGAAATGGAGAGTTCGATCCTTCTGTATATATCCGAACAATTCTTTTGCTACCTTTTTTTAAAACCTACGCTGCGCTAAGTCAAACTGGATCTTCTCTTGTTGAAAATTCTATTTTTGCCTCAATAAAACCGGGTGAACCTCAAGAGCAAGATTTCAATGAATTTATACCTACAAACCAACCTAATAGCTTGTTTGAAGGTGATATAAAAGAGGGTGGATTCAGTCTTAAAACCTGGATTTCTAGAAGAGGAGGAGATAAAAGACTAGAGCACTATCATCTTTATCAAAGGCCACCTTTAATGCAAGAAATCTTATCATACAGACAAAAGTTTGAAGATCATATTGGATCAGATCAAACTAGCCAATTATTTGGAAATTTATCCGAGCTTTTTCCTTCAACTTTCGTGACTTCTACTACTGGCATTTCTCTCGAAGTTGCGGGATTAGGGGTTTTTTACCTACCTCCTATCGGAATAGGGAAGAAATATTTTATAAATGGAAGAATACAGGGACAGTCTAAACCAAAAGCTGATGCAAGATGGGAATTAAATACTCAGTTCCCTTATCGATTAAAATTATCTTCAAATGGAGGTAGCTTTAGATTTGTAGCTGCCACAGTCGGTTTTGCAGAAAATAATGTATTTTTTTATCCAGGATACCCGCCTCCAGCCATCCTTAAACAATATGGTATTACAGGGAAACTTATATATGTCGTACCTGGGATTAGATTTTGTTCTCCAACTTTCCGTAAGATAGACGAACAAATTAGAGCCCAAATTGCTCAAGGACTTTTCCAAGCAGAAAACTTTAAAGGAATCGTGCGACCGACTTATGAATTTATAAATAGCTTGCAAAACTAACTGAATTTAAGAAGTATTTCCTCGACTTCCCTCTTCTTCTCCTCCGTTACCTCGACTATTACCACCCCCAAATCCATCTGACCGTACAAAACTAATGAGTTAAGCGGGGCAAAAAGAATGGCAGGAAGAGCCAGAAGATCTTCTTCGCCATTCACTATTATCCACGACTTCTTTTTTTCTTTAAGATATTTTTTAATTGCATATTCGATAGTATCAGTAGCTTTCAGGTTTATTGTTCCGGCTTCATTGAAGCAATCGAAATTTTTGCTGCGAGTGGATGTTTGAGCAAGGGAGCGACGAAGCGAACCCTCGGATTCCGAGGATGAGCGAGGAGTAACTGATCGCGTCTTTAGGCGGGATGCGAGTTCACTCGCTAAAAAATTTTGATTGCGAAATACGATTTCTTTCCTTCTTGATCTTAAATCAACAATTTTAACGTCCGGATTAAATCCAACCTTTAAAAGTGACATTGTCACAATATCTCCAACCGAAATAATCACAGTTGGTTTATAGTCCAATCGATTAATCGATTGGACTATTTTTCTTGCAGTCTCTGACAACCGATTAACTGACCCGCTAACTACCGCACCTAACGGTTTTCTCATTTCTTTCCTTAAGTATTTTGGTAAAGTTAATTCTTTCTTTCCTGTTTTCGAATATCTAATATCTAATATCGAATATTTGTGTCCATTTCTATCAATCTCTCCCATCCTTATCCTTTCCGACGTTACTACTTCTCCATCATCTCCTCGTACCAAAGGCTCAACTATAATCTTTAGGTCAGGAAGTCCTCTCTCCTTTCTTCGTTTATTTATTTTTTCCGCATTTGTCCGCGTAAATTCTGTCACTAAAATCGAATCAAATGGAGGAGTTTTTATCGAAGGTTTTATCCCGAGCGTCTTACCCTGAGCTTGTCGAAGGGAGGTCGAAGGACCATAAATATCATCAATCCTGAAAAATCTTGTTTCTTTGAAGCAACCTTTTTTCTTTAAATATCTTTCTAGATTCCATCTTCTATCTTCCGTCTTCTCTATAAGTTGACTCAAAAGCTTGTCCTTGACCATTTTGTTTGAGGTAATTCCCAGCGAAACTTTATTGGCTAAACTAAATGCCCTAGCAAGCATTTTTTTGTGGCCGATATGCAGCCGGTCAAAAGTTCCGGCAAAAACTAGATGTTTATATTTTTTCATTTATTAAATTTATTTGATGAGGCAAAAGTAATTTTTTTCACTTTCGAGGGGACCCCGAGCGAAGTCGAGGGGGGAGGCTCTCGTGTGATAAAAAATTGCGTTGCCGAATCAATTCTCTACATCAGTGAGAAACATGGTATCGAGCTTTTCAATCGTTTAATTAAAAAATCTGACAGAATCTACCTTGACTTCCTAACAAAATTAACTAAATAATTTGGTATTCTACTCTCCCACTTTTTACCTTCTCTCATTAATTCCCTAATCTTCACTCCCTCATATAAATATCTCTTATAAAACCCCAAGCGCAAAACCGGATACCCAGCCCGCTCAAAAATTCCGTTTGTCCACTCATTGTTACCTATAACAACATCAATCTTTCCGGAAACCTCAAGGGTGTGTTTAAGCCAAAGCTCATCATTGTAATAATCCTTCAAAGGGACAATCTTGCTAACTTTATCGTTCCAGTCCTCTTTTTTGCATACCTCTTCTAAGATTTTTTTCCTTTGTCCAAAGGATAAAAAGTTGTCCTGGTTAACTACTCCCACGCTCCCAACTCCAATAACCATCGTGTTAACATGTTGAAACGATTTTCTCATTAAGTAAAGATGTCCTTTATGAAAAGGCTGGAATCTACCGATCAAAAACCCGACTTTGTACTTTTGCATACGCTTAAAAGTATACTATAATAATATCTATATATATCCATGAAACCGCCTATTCCATCAATCAATCCTAAAAAAGAAACAGAAAAAATTTCTCACTTTATCAAAACAGCTCTCAAAAAAACCGGTTTTAAAAAAATAGTTATCGGTCTATCTGGCGGCATCGACTCCACAACCTGTCTCTATCTAATTCGGAAAGTTCTCCCTCCCCAAAATATCTTTATTACATATCTTCCTTACTTCCAACCCCCCAATTACACTCGGGGCAAGCCTAATATTTCCGTCATCAAAAAAGTCTGCTACAATCTTCAAATCCCTGAAGAAAATCAGTACATCATATCAATCAAAAAACCCGTTGACTCAATAACTCATATGTTTAAAATAAGTAACCTATCCGACCACGGCCGTGTTCGAATAGGTAACATCATGGCAAGAGTAAGGATGATAATAATCTATGATCTGGCAAAAAAACATAACGGCCTGGTTTGCGGGACCGAAAACAAATCAGAGCATCTTTTGGGTTATTTTACCCGCTTTGGCGACGAAGCCTCTGACATCGAACCTATTCTACATCTTTACAAAACCCAGGTCTATCAACTAGCAAGATCTCTTAAAATTCCAGAAGAAATAATTAACGCAAAACCAACCGCAGGTCTTTGGACTGGTCAAACAGATGAAGCAGAATTCGGCTTTTCCTACGAAGAAGCTGATCAAGTCTTATATCTTTATTTTGACCAGAAACTTTCCCTTGACGAGATTAAAAAAAGAAGGTTTAAAAATGCCATAAAAATTCTTGAGTTTGTCAAGAAAAATTCTTTCAAACATCATACTCCCTATACTCTAACGCCTGTTAAATAATTCCGCATGTGATATTATTAAACTGTGGCAAGAAATAAAATTAGCTCTAAATTTCGTGATAAGTTATCAGAAAAATTAATGGATTTAGGAAATTTAACGCTAGCAACTTTAGCTTTAGGACAATTTGTAACTGATAAAAAATTTTCCTGGGCTGTGTTCGGTTGGGGTGTAATATTTATGTTACTTTGTTATCTCATGAGTTATATTATT
>Ga0155149_109_pt2 | contig 11259 bp, 12 predicted proteins | sample RifCSPhighO2_01_FD_106117 | JGI IMG/M metagenome (GOLD analysis project Ga0155149, IMG submission 106117) | Candidatus Roizmanbacteria bacterium RIFCSPHIGHO2_01_FULL_37_16b | reverse complement strand
GGTATTGTCTGACTCGTTGTAAAGCCTCACATAGAGAAATTCGTTGGCATTGGGAACGTGGGTTGTAGCTTCGAAGACAACTTTTTTTATTCTTCCGTATTTTGCAGTATCCACAGTGGCTTTGATACCTGGTACATCGGTCCACTCGTCGGATGAGACAGTACCTGACCCAAGCGGCACATAAAAATCCTGAACACGATTTTCTTGTTGGGTTGAAGCTTCTTTAGTTGCTAAATTAAGCTGAGAGATTTTATCATCTAGGGCAGTGAGACAATTTTTAGGACAGGATTGAGAGGTGGTTTGAGAAGTGGGGATGGAAGCAAGTTTTGTTTTGTTCAATTCTTTATTCAATCTTAATAAGTTAGATCCTACCCATAAATCTAAGGCAATAAGATTAGCTATGAGAAGAAAAAAGACGATAACGAAAACTTTGTGGTGGAGCCAGTGTTGGGGAGGTTCCATATATCTTAGTCTAACAAATTCTAAAGTGTATAATAATAAAATACCTCCACCGCTTCGTTACGAGGTATTTTGTTGCTAGTTGTATTATTTTTGTGCTCATCCCCGCCCATGGCGGGGTATTCGCGTAGCGCAATAAGGATGAAAAAAGCTTTTTCGGAAAAAGTTTACGAACTCTGTCGTGTAATTCCCAAAGGCAAAGTCGCAACCTACAGCCAGATCGCTAAATTAGCTGGCAATCCCAAAGCCGCAAGAGCAGTTGGAGCGCTTATGCGGATTAATGCTGATTCGCCTAATACTCCCTGTCATCGAGTGGTTGCCAAAGACGGAAGCTTGACCGGTTATTCCGGACAGGGAGGATTAGCTGGTAAAAGGAGAATGCTTCTTAAAGAAGGAATTCAATTTAAAGGAGCTCGCGTTGATCTTTTCCGATCGCAGTGGAAAAATTTAACATGATACAAATTACAGGTTTATTATTTAAAGTAAATACTTATGAAATTAAAATATGATTCAAAAGTAGACGCAATATATATAGAGTTAGCTAAAGGCAGATATAATAAAACTAAAAAAATAACTGACTCTATTTTAGTGGATGAGGATTCAAAAGGTAGAGTTTTAGGGATTGAAATATTGGATGTAAAAAAGAATATCTCGGCATTTGATCCGCAAAACACGAAATTCATCGTCCAAACTTCATAAATAGATTAGCTTTTTTCTCCCAAAAGTCGTACAATCGATGAAAATATGAAAAGTAAAAGATTAACAATCCAGATAAATAAACCTATTAATGACGTTTTCAAATTCACTATAACTCCTCCAAATTCTACTTTGTGGATTGACGGCGTTGTGGAAGAAAAAACAAATGAATGGCCAGTTCGTGTAGGAACTGTCTATAAACTCAAAAATAAAAAAGGTGAATATTCTGAAGTCAGTGTAAATACTATAATAGAAAACAAAGTTGTAGAATGGATTTCTAAAGACCAAAATTATCATTGTAGATATACATTTAGGTCTTTAAATAAAAACCTTACGGAGCTTAAATATTTTGAATGGGTTGATAAGGGAAATCTGGAAGATCCTTTTACCTTAGAAATTTTTCAAAAACTAAAAGTTGTTTTAGAACAATGTAAAGGTTTAAGTTGGACAGTTGGAGAAGTTGAAATTTTTCAGATAATCGAGATACAAGCTGGAGAGTTGATACAAAGCACACTAAAAAGCGCGACTCCAGAGAATATCCAAAAGATACAGTGGCTTTATCCGCATTTTGCAGACGAGAAAGGAAATCTTAAAGCTTTGGTCCAGAGTTTATTAGTAAAGTCCGAAGGTAAATATATTCTGATTGATACCTGTAATGGAAACGGTAAGACTCGACCGACAATTCCAGAGTGGGGAAATTTAAACACGGATTATTTAAAAAAACTAAATGATTTAGGAGTTTCTGAATTAGAGATAGATTTTGTTATCTGTACCCATCTTCATTTTGATCACGTAGGTTGGAATACCAGATTAGAAAATTTTACTTGGGTACCAACTTTTCCAAATGCAAGATGTCTTTTTTCTAAAAAAGAATACGATTATTGGATAGAAAAACCAGAGAAAGAAATTGATGACGACAAATTTGCCTTCGATGATTCGGTAGCGCCAATCGTTAAAGCAAGACTTGCAAAGCTGGTAGACAACAACTATAAAATTGATAAGAATTTAAGATTAATATCAACTCCTGGACATACGCCTGACCATGTAAGCATTATGATTGAGTCGGAGGGAAAAAGAGCAATAATTTCAGGAGATTTTCTTCATCATCCCTGTCAGATTGCAAATCCTAACTGGACTATGGATGCTGACACCTTACCCGATATAGCTTTGCAAACACGCGAAAAACTACTAAATCATGTAGCTAACTCCAGCATACTTCTTATTGGTTCCCACTTCTCAAATCCGGTTGCAGGTTTGATAAAAAAGGCAAAAGACGGGTTTATTTTTGAAGTTTGAAGATCGCCTTTAAAGCGAGAATATATGCTAACAAAATATCTCCAGGCTTTTATCAGCGCAGAAAATAAAAAACAAGCGAATAAAATACTTGATGTTCTACTTAAGAAAAAACTTATTGCGGGTGGACTAATACTTCACGGTCCGACCAGATTTTGGTGGAAGGGAAAGATAATAAACACGAATTACTACAACATCTCAGCATTTACAAAAGACAGCCATAAAAAAGCGATAGTTGAAGGTGTTAGAGAAACTTCTAGCGAAGAGGTTCCGATGGTATGGTTTGTGCCTTTTAAAGGAAACGAAGAGTTTATTAGCTGGATCGATGAAAATGTGGTTTAGAGTAAAAAATGAATCTATATTTCACCTTTAAGGTGTAAAAATCATTTAAATCTTTTCCTGATTTTTAGCTGTGAGTTTTGAATCTGTTATTTTACCCGTATTTAAAATGGTAAAATATGTTTTTGCATAGATGAAAAAATTTTTGTTGCTGCTAACTGCAATTTTGGTCGGAGTTTGGATTCTAGCATCTAGAGGCGAGAAGAAAAATAACCTAATTACTCCTTCACCCCAGTTTGTTCAAAAGTCAACCGAAAATCAAACTATTACAACTGAAGCGCCTCTAACTTCTATTATAGCAGAGGGCTTGGACACTCCCTGGGCAATTGCTTTTCTTCCAGACGGAGGAATGCTAGTTACAGAGCGGTCGGGAAAAGTTAGGTACATCGACAAGAACGGAAAGTTGAACCCAGAGCCAGTTGCCATTTTAGACAGGGTTAAAGAGATTGGTGAGGGGGGGCTGTTGGGAATTACGCTTCATCCCGACTTAGCTGACGCTACGCCGGGCAAGCCTGATTTTTCTTCAAACAGCTTCGTATATTTTTACTATACATATAACAGCGAATTCAACAACACCTTTAATCGGGTAGTGCGGATGAAATTAGAAAATAACAAATTGAGCGAGGAAGAAATAATTGTTGACAATATTCCTGGCAACTTTAATCATAATGGCGGAAGGATTAAATTCGGTCCTGACAAAAATTTATACATCACAACCGGTGACGCTCAAGATCCATCCCGCGCTCAGGACAAAACTTCTCTGGCAGGAAAAATATTGAGAGTAACCGATGCAGGTAAACCTGTAAGCGGAAATCCGTTTGGAAATCTTATTTTTTCATATGGTCATCGCAATCCCCAAGGCATAGATTGGAATAAAGACGGTGGGCTTTGGTCCACAGAACATGGTAGATCAGGTGTACAGTCAGGACTTGACGAGCTCAATATTATTGAAGCTGGAAAAAATTACGGCTGGCCAGATATCCAAGGAGATGAGGAACGAGCTGGGATGGTAACACCGGTTGCTAATTCAGGTCCAACAAACACCTGGGCTCCAGCAGGCGCAGCCTTAGTAGGCGATTCGTTATTTTTTGGAGGGCTTAGAGGAGAAACTCTATATGAGGCGGTAATTAAAAGTGAGAATGTAACGATTAAAGAACACTTCAAAGGAGAGTTTGGCAGAATTAGAGAAGTTATAAAAGGTCCGGATGGTATGCTTTATATCTCAACCAGCAATAAAGACGGCCGCGGTAATCCAGCTTCCGAAGACGATAGAATTGTTCGAATAAATCCAAAAAAATTATGACTCGGTTATATATCCTGTTTTTAATGTCATCCCGAACTGGTTTCGGGATCTGATTTTAGAAAATACAGATGCTGAAATAAATTCAGCATGACAATTATATCTCAATTAGGAATAAAGAATGAATAAGCGCTCTCAAATTTTTATAGTTACATTTTTATTTCTAATTATTTTTGCTGGATTTTTTATCTTGCAAAAACAAAACCAAAAAGAAAAAGAGATCCACTATCATGCAGGTTTCCAAGTCTATTTTGACGGAAAGCTGCAGGATTTTTCAGGGGCAAAGTATATGACAGTTAATCCATGTGGGGAGGAAGAGAATGGACAGGAGAACGAACAGCTTGAAAAAGCTCATCTGCATGATGGAGTGGGAGACGTTGTTCATGTTGAGGCAGAGGGAGCAAAATGGAAGGATCTGTTTGTGAATATCAGGTTTAAAATAGATCCAGACAGACAAACAACAGGTTATGTTAACGGCAAAAAAGCTAAAAATATAATGGACTATCCAATAAAATCTTACGACAGCATGGTAATTTTTTTCGGAAAAGTCGACGAAAAACTTCTCAAAAACGCGGTTACAAAAAAAAGGATTATTGAAGTTGAGAATGAAAACCGAAATTGCTAAATAGTTAAAAAATTATGGAGTTGGTGTAATAGTTGTTGTCGGTGAGGGAGTTGGGCTTTGTGAAGAACTTACGGTTGGACTAGGAGTAGAAGTGATCGGTGGAGTAGGAGTAAGAGTATAAGTCGGACCTGAGGTTGGAGTTGAGCTGGGAGGTGAGGTAGGAGATTGGGTGTTGGTCGGATTGGGTTTTGAGGTGGGAGTTGGCGGGGGAGTTATTGAGGCAGTTGGCGTAGGTGAAATATTTACATACGACTCGGAGATGATAAAATTGGTATAGGTTATTCCAAATGGATAGTTGATGATCTGACCGTTTCGATCAACCTCATAAGTATCGTTGCCTTCTTTAGTTGCAGGGTCATGAAAGGTAAGAAATTTCTTCCCCTTTTTGTTTTTGTTTGCGGCCACCACAGTTACAGCGTGTCCTTTTTCAGCTTTTGCTTTTGGGCTTTGTTTAAAATCGATAAGAAGTTCTACATCTTCGCCGGCATTTAGTTCTTCTGCGATTCTATTCCAAAGCTGACTTTCGCCTTCGACTATTTGATTGTCAATTTTTTTGTTTTTCAAGGAAAGCTTGCGGCGTTTGGCAAATGCTTCTTTTCCGGCCAAAATATTTTCATTTTTCACTCCATTTTTTGTCCATTTAAGATCTTTGGCAAGTTCGTCAATTAGATCATCGCTTGTAGCTGGCATCTTGTCCTCAAACTTATATTTTTTGGCAAGCCAGAGAAGGGAGTTGGCAAGGGAGATTTGTACACATTCGTTGGGTTTACCTCTTCGACCATTTAGATCAGGAACACTTTTGTGGAACACGGGAACTCTTGCTTCAGAAGTGGAAGGAATTTCTAAACTGCTTCCGCTAAAGCCTGGCATCGGATTAAAGATTTCTCCGATTTCAACATTGACTTTTTTTACTTTTAGCTCTTTCATGCTCTCGCCAACCTTAATTTTTACTTTTACTTTACCTTCTTTTGGAAGTCCGGCTAGTTTCTTTAGTAATTTAGAGTCGGTGAAAGTTACAGGAAAGGTGTTTGGCAGATTTTTCTCAATTGGTGCAGGTACACTATCAACAGCCCGTTCGTTTGGTTCAAATTTATCATCGGCATTCATATCAAGATCTATAGTAAAACTCGAGGAGTTTTTTAGATCTTGCAAGACTGGAACCGAGATTAAAATTGATTCAAATGGTTTTTTGTTGTGAAAGAATTGGTATAACAGCACGTTACTCCCTATAATATTGACTGGAGTTTTTTTGGGTTTTGAGACTGATTTTTTTCTAACAAGGAAAGTAAAACCAAATATTAAGGCAAGAATGACTAAAGCGGGGATTATTTGCTTTCGATATTTTTTAAATTGATCCATAGGTGCGGATTATTTTTACGGTATTATACAATATCGCTAATGTCTAAAGGCTCATTGCTTGTAGTAATTTTGACTTCGCTTATTTTTTTAGGCTTTTTCTTTAAACGTGGATTTGCTTATTTCGACGAAGGATTTATTTTACATGCTGCACAAAGAGTCGTACAGGGAGAGATTCCCTATAAAGACTTTGATCTCATCTATACACCGGGAACGATTTTTTTAGTCGCGGCAGTATTCAAAGTCTTGGGCGAGAGCGTAGTGATTGGGCGTATTCTGACGATGGTGGTTGGCTTATTGACGTCGTTTCTAATATATTTTATAACTCTTAAAATTTCGAAAAATAAATTACTTTCTTTCCTCTCGATGCTAATTTATCTTTCCTGGGGTCCGTCGCATATAAATTTTCCCTGGCCAACGCTTTTTGCATTTTCTTCGGGGTTGTTTGCCACTTATATTCTTGGTTTAACCATGAAGGGATCCTTCAACTCCCCTTCGACTCGCTCAGGGTCGCTCAGGATGGCCCAGCTAAGCGGGGTCACTTTAGCTGGTGCTATGACATTTATTACGTTCCTTTTTAAACAAAATTTTGGTTTTGCTACGCTTTTGGCTGTTAGTGTTTCATTAGCTTTGGTAAGAAGGTATAGATGGAATAGAGGACTTAGGGCTTTTGTATTAGGATTTATATTAAGTGGAATTATTTTTCTTGCCTATCTAGTTCTTGGCAACTCGATGACCCCATTTTTTAAAAATTTTTACTCGTATTCGATAGTCAATATTCTTTTTCAAGGAGCATTTGCTACCAGTTTTCCCGTGGGAGTAAAATCGCTTTTTTATCTTTTGCCTGGATTTATATCGCTAGCTGCGGTTTTTGTAGCATATAAGCGACAAAAGAAATATATCATCTTTCCGCTGTTTAGCTTATTTTTTTTTATCTTTGGAATAAGACCAACGACTGATTATGTACATCTCACGGTTTTAATGGCGACTACAGGTATTCCTATGGCGATGTTTACCCCAAATTTAAAAAACAATATATTTCCAAAATATCCGAGATTAATAGAGATAAATAGAAATTGGTTGAGATTAATTGTTACTTACGGGTTAAGTATAACGTTAGTTTTTATTGGTTTCTATACAGCCATTTGGAAAAATTATTATCGTTGGGACTCTCCTCTTGTTAAACAGAAATATTTTATTAGTCAGCCAAGAGCTGGTATTTTTGTTGATCAAAAGTTTAAGCAAGTCATTCCAGAAGTAGTGTCCGGTGTTTTACAAAGTACTAAAAAATCAGACTATATTTTTGTCTTTTATAACGCGCCAATGTTTTATTTTTTAACCGACAGGAAAAACCCAACTAGATATATTAATTTTTCTCCTGACTTTAGTTTAGGTAAGGATAGGGAAAGAGAAGTAATTAAAAATTTAAAGGAGAAAAAGGTTAACATCATCGTAACCCATGAACGTCCACAAAACTGGGGTAATCCTGTAATTAGCAAATTCATTGTAGATAACTTTAGAAAGGTAAAGGAGGTGTTTGAATTTACGGTTTGGGAGAAAGACTAAATGATGAGACTGATTGGAGTTCGGAAAAAATTATCATCCTATGTGAATAGTTTTTTATTGCCGGATTCCAGATACCAGTGCAGGTGATCAGATTGAGCATTTTTTTAGAACTTTTTCCAAAGATTTTATCTAGTGGGACCTGGTTATAGGGATAGACGACTTTCTCGGTTACAGTAAATCTATATTTTTTACCTGCCTGATCGTAGATAACGATATCATCTCCCTTCTCCATAGTATTGAGATTGTAGAATATTGCTCCTTCGCCTGTTGCCGAGTCTAGATGTCCGGCTATTACTGCGTTGCCCAATTCTCCTGGTTTAACCCCGGGTTCATACCATCCAACTACACTTATATCTTGAGGAAGCTGCATCTTTCCATTTTCGTCTGTGCCTACCGGTTCAATCGGAGCTGAGACGTCAATCTTAGGAACGGAAAGAGAGGCTGGCGGGGCAACAGTTGGCGTTGGCGTTGGAGTCTCTGTTGGGGTGGTGGTAACTGCGGGAGCGTTTTGAGCTCGATCTGTAGTTGTACCTTCCATGGCCAAGTCTGAACGTGCGAAGATAAGCAGGCCAGCTAAGATGAATAATAAAAATAGATTAAAGCGTGACATAGGATTTATTGACGATAGATGGTTGACAATAGATGATAGAATTTTTCTATTTTCCACCCTCTATCGTCAGTATAATAAACAATTATATCACAAAAATCTTGATTTAGAGCCTTAAATTAATTTTTTTCGATCTTCCTACCAATTTGAAATTAGTCTATTTGTATCCTATAATTGGTGTAATTAGCCTACATTATGTAGGCTTTTTTGTATGGTTAAAGAAGAACTAAAAAATACTCAAGAAGCTGTAAGACCTCAAGCTTTTTTTGGAAAGCTGTTCCAAGATCTAAATGCTGTCAGTTGGGAAGATAGCGAATCTGGTAGAGACTTGGATAAAGTAAGCTTAGAAATTGAAGGATTAGCAGAAGAAGTAGAGTTATATTATCACAATTTAACGCCCAAGGACATTTTAGCTGAAAAAGATTTTTGGCTAGGAGGAATGCCTGAGGATTTAAAGAGGGAAGCTTTGAATGAGTTGCAGCTAATGGGTGGTTTTGGCACTTATACTTTGGAAGATTGGAATAAAGCATTTATGGCTAGTGGGATGATATTTATAAACTTTGGGGAAGTTCGAGAGAGATTAGATCCTCTTTATGGAGAGCCCCATTTTGTTTTAGCTTATAATCTACAACAACAGGGAAGTTCTTTATGCGATCCTAACCATACAATTATTCCCAAGCTGCCTTTATTTGAGGCCTTAAGAAGAGAATGGGTTAGGCAATTTGAGCAAACTGATGACCCAGAACACCAGGCAAAATACACACACTTTCTTTATAAAATTAAGAATAACTTTCTCGAGCATTCTGAAGCTATAAGGATCATTGTTAAGAAACTCTTCTTGGAATGGGATAATGCTCAATTTGAGGGAAAGATGCCAGCACTAGAGACTGACATGATAAGAGAAAAAATCGAGCGCAGCCTTGAGGAGTTGGGGTTGGCTGCTGTATCGGCTAAATCCGCTTGGGCTTATGTAGGAGGCGAATTACCCGACCAGTTTATCAGATATCTGATGAGGATAGACGATAGAGAAAAAGCTTTACGGTTGTTTAACGACATGATTGCAATGGTAAAGAAAAACCAGTATCTTTATCCTCCGCAGCTTTATTATTTATTTAGATATATACTTCCGTCCTACGGATATGACGGGAAAAGCAATCTCTGGCAGATGCTGAATAATTTATACGAGAGCGGACATAATCTATTAGAGTTTGCTGAAGAACTTAATTTTATCGTCACGGGCGATAACAGATCGGAAGAGTACGCTAGTTTTGAAACTGGACTATTGGAAGGCACAGATAAGGAAGATATTTTTTTTGCGCCTTTTTCTGGACCGCCAGTTGATATCTTGTTAAAATATCTAAGGTGGGGTTGGCGAGGGCCTTTAATTACGGTAGACAAAGTTAACCAAGAAGGTTTGTTAGAGAGAGCTCTAGCTTTATCAAACGAATTTTCTGCAGATGCAGTTCCTTATTCTCCAGAAGAACTACAACTGCGAATAGCTGGATTAGTCCAAGATGCAAAAGACGGCTATCCGATAGACGATAACATATGGCAAAATCATCTACAGAGTGAGTTACCAGATGAAGGTTTAAACAATGCGATTAAAAATAAAGGAGAAGTCACACTGGTTCTTGATCAGCGTGGAGCAATTTTATATCTAAGCCGAGGTAGACAACTAAAGCAGATTTATAACAATTTGTCATTGCTTTCCAAAAAGCCCGACTCCCTTATAATCTTTACCAAAGGAGTGGTTGACGGTTTGTTGGTTGATCTTGGACTTAAAAGAGACGAGTCAGGCAAGCTTAGAGTTAAGATGATTGACAGAACTGACTGCTATTATCCTTTTAATACGGTTGTAGGGTTATTTTTAGCAGGAGCATTTACAGAGGGAAAGGTGAGAGCAGATGCAAATGACAGCAAGATTTACGCTTTTGACAAAAGAAGGGTGGGAACTGGTGTCTCTTTAGTTAATCAATTAATAAACCTAATTGGAGATATTAAATTAACAGTGGGAGCACCTATGTATAAGAGGTTTGAAGAAGAATTAGCCGATTTGGCTGAGGACATACATAGACGACATAAATGGTTCAAAACAATAAATCTCCAGCCAATAGAGATGGCTATATTATTACAAGAAATTTTAACTATGCACGGATGGTTTAGAGAAGAACGCTCACTAATTGCATTGATTAAAAATATAGGAGGTAGTAGTCGCTTACCAGACTTGAAAAAGTTGATAAAAGATGAGATAGAAAAGAGAATAGCTGTTTATTCTGCTAATTATAAACAGCCAGATTTTACGGAGCTCTCATTTTTAGCTTGGGCTATAGATAATAAACCAGAGATTTTGATTGAGGTTGTAAAATGGTTAGAGAAAAAACTTCCGTCGATGTTACCTAACCCTAGAGTCTTACAGACTTTAAGACATACATACCAAAGATTTTTTGAGAAATACGAGTTTGATTATTATGACTATATTTTATCAGGCTCAGATTTAAAATACAGGGGTCCTCCAACTTAATATAGTTGAACTGATTATTAGGTGAAAATTAAAGGAAGATATCTAGTTGGTATACCGTAATTGTTTCGAAAAAACTGCTTTTCCTTATCTCCAATTTTTTTAATATTATTTTCTTTTAGATACTTTTTTATTTGGTTGGCACCTTTTTCCAGAGTTTTTTGGAAGACTACTTCATGTTCGAAGATGGTTGAGATTAACGTTCTTCTCGCTTTGATTACTTCCGGATACCGCTCTTTATAGATTTTTTCGGCTTCGCTGATTAATTTTGCTAAATAATCTTTAGGCTTTAATCGCAAGACATAAAACGAGGTTAATAATTCTCTAATTAAAGTCCTGACTATTCTTTTGCGGTAGTTTCTTCCTGGCTCTATTTTTGCTTCTGCAAAGATGAAGATAAGTCCTTTTAAATGATCACAGATGATTTTTATATCCTTATTCAAAGATTTTGAGAATTGTGAGGTAAGAGGTTGGAAAAATAATGTCTCAAATATATCAGT
>Ga0155149_112_pt1 | contig 13836 bp, 17 predicted proteins | sample RifCSPhighO2_01_FD_106117 | JGI IMG/M metagenome (GOLD analysis project Ga0155149, IMG submission 106117) | Candidatus Roizmanbacteria bacterium RIFCSPHIGHO2_01_FULL_37_16b | reverse complement strand
GGAGATTTAATTGAGCTCAATGCATACGATGGAGTTGCTCGAAAAATTAGCAAATAAGTTACTTATTATATTGGCGATTCTTTTAATAAGCTAAAACTATGAATTAAATGTCCAATCGATTAATCGATTGGACATTTAATTATAAAATTTATTCGCCATGGGAATAATTCGTCCACCGTGGATTTCGAGGGAATGGTTTGCACAAGGCCCTTTTAATTATTGCGATCATTTTGGAAATAAACTGCTTCTAGCTACAGTCTGCAAAATCTGTGATGATGAACTTAAAAGAGACATGTTGTATAAAAAAGCCGGAAAAAATCCTAACGATTGGAATAATGTTTTTAAAGACGTGGTAGAAAGTTTGGCAAAAGTTAGAAAAATGCTTGAAAAAGATGCAAAACGACTAGGTATCGATTTGAGTAATTTACCAGACGATTATGATGAAGGGCCTGAACCAGAATCTTACCCAATTTATCGGCTTATTCGAAAATATGGAGATAGAGTTGAAAAAATTATAAAAATGTTTGAGGCTGTACCAATTGATGCAGATGAAAAATTGATTAAGAAGGCTTTAGAAGCATTATCCCACTCCCGCTATTACATTTGTGCAAAAATTGCTAGGACATTAAATAGTCGTTATGAAGAGCAAAAAGACCCGGAAGATGATCTATTTGATTCAAAAACCTCTGCTTTTTTTGCCTTTATAGCTATAGAGAGAAATTTACGAGCGCTTTTAGCTCTTGCTAAACATAAACCCTTAGATAGTTTAAGGGAAAAACTTCTCCGATTTGCAAAAATTAGTCTTGAAATGGCAGATTTAATCAGACTGGAATTTTTTCCTGACAACAAACTTGAATATAGAGAATTCGGAGGAGTAGAATTTTAAACATACCTATATGAAAAACAAAAAATCACCTTACGGCATGTTTTCAGGTGTAAAGATTTCAGAGAAAGAAATAGATGAAACTACTACAAGCCTCGACAGGGAAGTTAAAGATCTGATTAAAAGAAATAACAATAAGAAGAGGTTGCATCGTTTATTTCACCGATCCCGACAGCCGCGTTGGGAGATAAATAAGTGGGTTAAGTAAAAATTTATGGTTCTATGTCGAATTTAGTGGTAACGATTTGACTTATAGTCATCCTGAACGAAGTGAAGGATCTAGTCCCGCTTAGCGGGACGTAATATTACGCTTCGCCACTTCTAACGTGGCTTCGCTAGATTTCTCCCCCGACGTAACGTCGGGGTCGAAATGACAAAAAGTGAGTAAAAAACATGCTGGAGCAACTTTTAAAAGAACTTTAGTATATTGCATATTTCTAAAGTATCGTTTTTATACCACAACATTCTTCATACAACCAAATTTATTTGTAAATTTCTTTTCGATCGCCTAAAGTTAAGATAATAATTTTTTCACCTTCCAGGTCAAAAATCACACGATAATCGCCAATTCTAAATCTGAAAGAGCCAATTTCGAAATGAATCAATTTATCGGCAAAGCTAAGAGGATTTTCAGCTGAGATAAAATAATCGAGTTTTTTGATTATCTTTTTTTGAATGTCTTTAGGAAGTTTTTTCAGATCTCGAAATGCCTGGAGCTTGAATTCGTATGAGAACATATTATAATCCTAGTTGTTTTTTTACTTTTGAGGCGCTGATGGTTTTTTTCTCAGATCGAGCTTTTGTTATTCGGGTACGATATGATGGTGAAGAGAGAGCTTCTAAGTCTTCTGCGAAGCTTTGCCAAAGATTTTCTGGTATGAGCACTCCGAGAGGTTGATCGTTTTTCAAGACACGATAAAAACTGTCTGTTTTTTCTGCTTCAAGAAGGAGTTTTGTTAACCCCGCTTGAGCTTTTTGAATATTGACAAATTTTTCATCGATTATAAGTTGTCGTAGCATATGACAGAATTATATAATGATTCTGTAATTATTGTCAAGCCCAAATTTGGTCGGGGTTTCTTGCTACAATTACTTTTACCTATGAATACAATCGAAGTTGAGAATCTGACTAAATATTTTCGAATCTATCAAAAAGAACCGGGAGTTGTAGGTTCTTTAAAATCGCTTTTTTCTAGGAAACATTATGATTCGAAGGCAGTTGATAAAATCTCTTTTGAACTCGTGTTATAATAAACCTAGCCGAGTATGAAAGTACTTCTAAAGGGAACGCCAGCAAGTTTAGGTTTAGTGAAAAGCAAAGTCAAAGTTCTTCGCGATCCTTCAGAGTCTCATAAAGTTAAAAAAGGTGATATTTTGGTTGTTGAAATGACAGATCCTCTCTATATGCAGGCAATTATGAAAACGGGCGGGATCATAACAAATATAGGGGGTGTATTGTCTCATGCTGCAATAGTAGCAAGAGAGTTTAATATTCCTTGTATAGTAGGAGCCGGGAACGCTACAGAAATTCTTAAAGATAGCCAAACAATAATTCTAGATGCAACGAAAGGAGTTGTTTATGTTGAATAAAAAAACAATTCTTCAGCAGATAGGAGTGACTGATAATGAGGTTCAGACTTGGCTAAAAAAGGGACTAAAAATCACATACCCAATGTTAAAGAATAAAAAATACTATAAATCAGAAGACGGGGTAGTTTTTGTTGAAAACGGGGATAAATATGTTCCACATTTTAGTAAAAGAGAGACAAGATTATATACCAGAGATCCAAAACAATTCAGAAAGGATTTTCTGAAAAATGTCCGCTTTTATGTAAATTTTATTAACTGGCTACATAAACTCCAACCAAAAACCGTCCATCTTGAACCTAAAAAAAGATTCACTTCACTTTTGCTTCTTCTTTATTTATTTCAGCGAGGTATGGACTATCACTATTATCATTTTGATCGATATTTGGTTTACCAAAATTATCCCGACACACCAGTTGGTTTTTGGTGGAATAAATTGAAACAAATATGTAAACCAATCGCTAAAAAATTTAATATTGATGAAATCGTTGTGTTAATTGATTTATTATCCCACAAGCCAGAAATTATTAATAAATACAGTCAAACATTAAATAAGCGAAAGATAAAAGAACTAATTAAAATTCTAGAGAAAATAAAAATATATGAAAACGCTCAAAAAGAAGAAATAGAAATAATTATCGATTCCAAAACAAAGGAAAATACTGTATTTCGGACAGGAGTTCCAATTTGGAGCGACTTAATGGATTTACTTAAGAAATATCCAAGCTTGGTAGAATCAAAGTTTCACGCCAAAATTCCTGTAATCATTGAGGGTCATCCAATTATCATGACAAGGATTATATTATCTCCCGAGGGATTACATTATTTTCAACCAGAAATTTTCCAAGCATTTAAACGAGAAATTAAGAGATGGATTTAGGTTTTTGGAAATTTGCCCTCCGTTACTACACCAGCGCCAGCAGTTAAATTTCCATTTGCAGAAATAGGGGGAAGGGAGTAAAATAGGAGAATTAGCAATTAATTGCTTGAAGAAGACTACTATAGTAATTACAGATATTAATCGCATGATTACTTCAGAGTTATTTATAGAATTCTTACTCTTAGATTCCCAGGGATTTAGAAAATCTGTGTCACTGGATTAGTAATCGGCGAAAATCTTTCCTCAGTCTCTCTTCAAGTTTTCTAGCACAATAAATATGGTTGATTTAAAAAATCTTATACGATCTATCTTGCGTGAAGAGTTACAAGAAGCAAAAGTAGAGAAACAAAAAGAAGACCCTTCTTTAAAACAACAAACAAAAGAGCTTGTTTTAAAAGCACAGGAAGAGGCTTTAAAGATAAAGCAAGAAGCAGAGCGAGAGGTCAGAAAAACTATGCAGGAGAGTTTAGATATCGAAAGACGTTTAGCAACAAGAGAGGAGCAACTGGAGGAGAAAGAAAGACAGATTGGTAGTGAAAAAGCATTTGTCGAAAAACAAAAGCAGAGCCTGGAGCAGCTAAAAAAAGAATATGAGGAGAAACGTGAAATTATTTTACAAAAATTAGAGAAGGTTGCCCAGATGACTAAAGATCAAGCCAAACAACTTCTCATCTCTGGCTGGGAGGAAAAACTAAAAACAGAGATAGCCAAAAAAATAAAACAGAAAGACGAAGAGATTAAACAAAAAGTTGACGAGAAAGCAAAAGAAATTTTAATTGATGCCATGCGTTATGGTGCAACCGATTATGTAGCAGAGTATACGTTGTCTGTTATCAATCTCCCAAATGAAGATTTTAAAGGAAGGATCATCGGCAAAGATGGAAGAAACATAAGGGCTTTCGAGCTTGCAACCGGCGTCGATGTAGATCTTGAGGAGGAGGGAGTGATCAGACTTTCGTCCTTTGACGCTATCAAAAGAGAAGTTGCCAGGCAGTCACTTGAGAGATTGATTAAAGATGGCAGGATTCAACCAGAGCGAATCGAAGAAATAGTAAAAAAAACCAAGCAGGAAGTTGACAAAATTATTTCAAGAGCTGGTGAAGAGTTAGCTCATAATGTAGGTGTTTTTAACTTGCCCCAAGAGATAGTTCATCTTCTTGGCAAGTTTAAGTATCGCTATTCATATGGCCAAAATATGATTTTACATACCTTGGAGGAAACACGGATTGGAGTATCTTTAGCGCATGAACTTAAGGTTGATGTAAACACCGTAAAACTCGGATGTTTGCTTCATGATATTGGCAAGGTAATAACCGAGAAAGAAGGGTCTCATGTCGAACTTGGGGTGGAACTTCTCAAGAAGTACCGTTTCCCGCAAAAAATTATCGACTGTGTTGCTGCCCATCATGAGGATATTCCTTTTACTTCGGTTGAGTCAGTGATTGTCTATATTTCTGATGCGGTTTCTGGTGGTCGTCCTGGCGCACGTCACGAAGATTTTGAGCAGTATCTAAAAAGAATCAAAACAATTGAGGATACAGCTAAATCAAAAAAGGGAGTAAAAGAAACTTACGCACTTCAGGCTGGTAGAGAACTTCGTGTGATAGTAAAACCTGAAGAGGTTAGCGACGAAGAGGCAACTATCTTATCTGAGAAAATTAGAGAAGAACTAGAGAAAAAATTCGATATATTTCCGGGCCAGATAAAAGTGACAGTCATTCGAGAGTATAGAGCTGAGGCAACGACAAAAATCTAATATTAGGATCATCAGATAACTAACTTTCTGACTTTCAGATTTTTCCAAACTTCTGAGTCACTGATGAATAAAAAATCTCCAAAAATTTAGAAAAAATTAAAACTCCGTTTTTTTTGCAATTTATAAAGCTGTAATAATCCAATTTTGATCCAGATTGTTATAATAAGATCATTTAAATATAGATTGACAAGACAGTCAAAACTTTCTATGATGTTTCCGATTGATTGAAAAATCAATCTAAAAATATTATCAGTTATGTTAACGAAGGGCGGTGAAAAAAAATGACTAAGGCAGATTTAGTCGCTCAGGTTGCAAAAAAAGCAGGTCTCACTGCTAAAGCAGCAAAAGATGCTGTCAACACAGTGTTTGGTTCGATATCTGACGCCCTAAAAAGAGGAGAGAAAGTCGTCGTAACCGGTTTTGGTACTTTCATGGTTAGACGAAGAGCAGCCAGAAAAGGAAGAAATCCGCAGACAGGAGCCGAGATCCAAATCCCCGCAACCAAAACACCAGGTTTTACAGCTGGTAAAAGCCTAAAAAGGCTCGTCAAATAAATTCACTATTCGGACAACCCCGACTTAGAGTCGGGGTTGTTTCCATTGATTTTATTTCGAGACAAGGATCAAAATACCTCGCAAGCTTGCTTCGAGGTATTTTATTTAGTATAATAGGAAAATGCTAAAGAAGGTCATAGTCTTTTTTTTCTATCTATTCTTTTTCCTGCTAATTCCTCCAAGGTTTAATTTTTTACAATCTCAACCGGTCAATCTTATTCAGGAAAAAGTAGAGTACAACCTTCCTTACCCTGGAATTCTACCTGATCATCCCTTATTTTTTATAAAAGAGGTCAGGGACAAGATCCTTGAGTTGACGACAAGGAATAACCTAAAAAAGGCCGAACTTTATCTGCTTTTTTCTGATAAACGCGTCGGAATGGCGATGTCCTTAGCCAAAAATGGAAAGGATAAACAAGCGGTTAAGGCGTTTCTTCAAGCAGAGCAATATTTCTTAAAGATTCCTTCCCTTATGGAAACATCTAAAAAACAAGGCGTATCCGCATCCTCTGATCTAATTCAAAGGTTAAAACTAAGCAATGCAAAACATAAAGAAACAGGTGAAGGATTTCTCAAAGATCTTCCCCAAGGTCAAAATGAAGGCGTCAATGATGCCTTAGATTTAAATCAACAGATTAAAAGAAAAATTGAAAAGTTATAATACCCCCAATATTACTCCAATCAACAAGAAGTTCTGTTGAAGTGTCAGCCAATAGTGATCGAATATCCCGGTTAATAAAATAACAAAAAATATATAAGGAGCATTTTTAATTGCCTTTTTTAACTCCTGGAAAAATAAAATACCAAATCCTACTATAGATAAAATCCCAATCTCACTAGTTAAAAGCAAGAATATATTATGGACAGGCTGATTTATCAAACCGGCAAAACGCTCTGGGAATTGATGTTGGACTGGAAGATAGTTGCCTATTCCAACGCCAAAGATTGGATTTTTGGCAATTATGGAAAAAGCATTTTGCATAAGTTGAAGTCTTTTTTTTAGACTCAAAGGATCGGTTGTGGCTTGTAAAAAAACTAGTGATACAACCAACAGTACAAATATACGAGAAGTTAAACACAACTTGCAGGTTTTTTTAAGGTGGCTTTTCCACAGATATATAAAATTAAAAAGAAGATAAGTTGCGATAGCAACTTTTGAAAAGGAAAGAAATATTAGTAGACTACAAACAAGAAGCAAGATGTTTTTAGCAAAAGTATTGGTAAATTTTTTGCTGGTTAGAATAAAAAAATAAATGAGCAGGTAAAATCCGGCCAATGAATTTGGATGAGAAAATGTCCCGTAGGGCCGCAAAATTTCAACGCCATTGAGGGAAGCCTTAGCTACTCCCGGCAGAGATAGGTCGAGCGGTCTTTCTCCAAAAAAATAAAGCAACCCTTGAAGGGAATGTTTGTTAATAAATTGGGCTGTTGCAAGAAGCAGTTCAAAAACTGCGCCAATTAAAAAGCCAGAAAGTAAAAGTTTTTTAGATAACCGCGCTTGTCTAAAAATAAAAAGAATACCTATTATTTCTAGGACTTTAATGTATCGGTATACAGATATAAAGATATTTTGAGAAAATAGTAAATTAATAAGCAGAATCAATAATAAGATAAGAATTTTTTTATTAATAAACCATCTAATAACGGATTTAAGATTTAAAAATATAAGAATTAAAGCAAGAATATCAGTAAGATAAATTGTTGGCGCAAGATAGTCTACTCTAACTCCTGAGAGATAAGAAAAGTCAAAGAAGAAATGTTTACCAAGTTGGGTAGGAAGAAAGAGGATAAATAATAACAATAAAACATTGTTAAATTGCATGAGCCACGTTTGACATGGTTTCATTGTCACATTGTTAAAAAAGGCTGGGTTGGGATTCGGATTTTTTTTCTTCGCTCTTTGTCTTTTCATCTTTAAAAATTTTCACAATACCAAATACTCCGTCATAACCGGGGTCAACAAAGACTTTTCGTTCCCTAACAATTTCTATAGCTTTTCGAAGTTCTGAACCAGCATTTTTTTCGATTTCCTCGTACGATTTTTTTAAAAGAATATCAAACTCAGTGGCAAAGGTTGAGGTAAGCCGTTCGTATTCGCGAAGCGCCTTGATCTGTGAACCGTTGTTGGTCTCAGTAAGAATTTCAAGAAGCGGAATCAGAGAGACAAAAGGTCTTCTTCTTTCTTTATCATAAACGAAGGTTACATCATAGCCATTTTTTAAATACAGAAGATCGTTGTGGGTAAGGATTTTATAAGAAAGATCTATCACCCTGTTTTCAACTCCTATGGTCAAAGGCTGATGGCAGACCGGACAGACGACTCCTTTTTCCTTGACTTCTTGGGGGTTATATTTTATCCCACAGGCGCGGTGGCCGGACCAATGATATTTGCCTTCTTCGGGGAAAAATTCAATGGTGTAACCGATTTTTAGTTTTCCATCAGGTTTTTGTTTTATAGCGTCAGCGATGTCTTGGTATGAAAAATTGTTGATTGTTGATTGTTGATTGTTACTTATAAAGACCGTTGCTTCGCGGCCGAGCTTGGGTCCGGAGTGAGCGTCAGAGAAGGAAAGAATCGAGCGACTTTCCAATTCTTTAATCTGCCAATTTAAGATAGGATCGCTGGACAATCCCGTTTCAATGGCGTAGATATTACTCGATAAATTTCCGAAACATTCTTCTATCGAGTCAAAGCCTGATTTGGAACCGTAGAGCGAAAACCACGGTGTCCAGACGTGAGCTGGTACAAAAAGAATATTTTTGTCAATGGTCAAAACCATTTCCAAAAGATCTTTAGAGGAAATGCCGACGATCGGTCTACCATCTGACATGAGATTGGCTCCGCGGCGCTGGAATTCCTTGATGATTTTTTCACAGGTTTCGATTGAAGGAGAAAAAATAAGATTATGCACTCTTCTTACTTTTCCACCCTGGCTGTAAATACTGGAAATTTCCGTCGATAGTAAAAAATTGACATTCGTGGAGATGGGCAGCTCTGTCCAATCTTGGTTCAAGGAAAAAATCCCAGGTGATTTCTCTTTTAATTTAGTTTTGATTTCCCTAAACCACAAGGGATGAGTCCAGTCTCCGGTTGCCACCAGATTTATGCCTTTTTTGACTGACCAGCGGGCGATTTCCTCCAGATCCATTTTTGGCGAAACAGCACGGGAATATTTGGAGTGGAGTTGTAAATCCGCAATAATCTGCATGAAGTTTATTTTAACAAAATTAAAAAAGTTAGGATAAAATAGAGGTATGAATCAGCTGCAGATCTTAAGAAAAATGACTGGAGTTAAAAGATTGGAACAAGCATTTAAAATGTCTGATTTTACGCTAGAGTTGGCTAAACAAAATATTCGAGAGAGTCTTGGTAAAAAGGCTAATCCCAAAAGAATTGCTCAAGAATTAAATAAAAGGTTGTATAAAAATTCTCCAAAAAATTATTTACCGAAATATCCACACAGAAGTAATTTGACACCAGTCAGACCATAGATCATAATAAAAGTAGATGAATAAATTCCGCATCTTGCTAGGAGCAAACTTCCTACTTTTGCTTGCGGTGGGCGTTTTTTATTTGGCTCCACAATTCAAAAACAGATTAAGAAATCAAATCTGCACCCAAGAAGCCAAACTTTGCCCAGATGGATCTTCGGTTTCTCGCACCGGGCCAAACTGTGAATTTCCTCCGTGTGACGTAGGATTAACTCCAATTCCCTATCCAATCTCTGATATCTATGAAGATTGGTTAACCCATATAGATTTACAGGGAAGATTTTATTTTAAGTATCCTCCTCAATGGTATTTAGTTAAAGGAATCAATAATGAGGAATCAATTACACTTTCTAATTTTGATGTCGAAAATACTTATACAAAAAATCCTGTTGAAAAAATTAGATTAGATATTAATATAGAAAAATCAAATCAAACGCTTGAAGAATTTATAAAAGGGTTTATTAATTATGAGTCTAAATACTTAGAAGAAAAGATTATTACAGATGGAATAACTGGAATAAAAGTAAAGTATAGAGGACTTGGAAATTCAATATTAATTAGTTACAGGATTAATACGGATATTTTTTCTTTATCAATAGACGACAATGAAGATTCTGAAAAATTTCTTAATCAAATTCTCGCTACTTTTAACTTTATAGATCAAAAACCAGCGCTTGGTAGAGCTAATTGGAAAACTTTTACCAACTCAACTTATAAATATTCCATTTCTACTCCGGAAGATTTTAGTTTGCAATTATGTAAAGAATGTAATCCACCAGAAATAAACTTCGGTTTATATAATTCTGAAAGGACGATTGAAGTCGGCGCGGAATATGCTCATCAATGGAGTTTGACCGCTAACATGTCTTCCACTCCTATTCCTGTCAAGAATCTTGAAGTAATAATTCAAGGAAAAAAATATCAACCAGAAGAATATTTTGATCAAACCTACAAAAGATACATATTTAAGATTGATAATATAGAAAATAACGGACAATTCTCTCAAATAAGTCTTTCGGGGGGTTATTCATCCTTAAACGAAGCTAATCTTGTTTCAAATATCATCTCAACTTTTAAATTTTTAGATCAAAGTCAGGAAACTGAAAATTCAGATTGGAAAAAATATACAGATTCTACTTATAAATTCTCAATTAAATATCCTCCAGATTGGGAATTAAAGGAAAATGAGAGCATTGAAGGATTGACATATAATTATACAAAGATTAGTAAGAGAGAGGGAGATTTAATGGTAAGGATTGCCATTGTTCCTTTAACTACCCCTGATGAATTCTTAGAAAACACTTCTTTAAAAGAGGACCGTACTTACAGATATTTCCGCTTCAACAACCTTAATGCAACAGAAGTAGAGGTGCCTGCGATGATGAGTGAAAAAATAATTTTTATTGATAAAGGGAATAAAACCTTTATTTTATTTAGAGATTATAGTACAGATGAGGAAGACCTAGAGATTCTTACTCCAATAATATCCAGTTTTGATTTCTTATAGTATCAATTAGTAACCGTCACAAGCAATCAGGGTATTGTTGAAAAGACGATTGTTGACACGGTTTAGTCTTTAGATCATAATAAAAGTGATGACAAAACTACGTATATTACTGGGAGCAAACTTACTGCTTTTACTTGTAATCGGCGCTTTTTATCTAGGTCCGCGATTTAAAAGCAGACCTGGAAATCAGATCTGCATCCAGGAGGCTAAACTATGTCCTGATGGATCTTCTGTTTCTCGTAGAGAACCTAACTGTGAATTTGCTCCCTGCCCAGCAGTATTTAATGACCAGGTGCCAAATAAAATTAATCCGAGTTTAGCCGAATGGTTAAGAACAGCAAAAGATGATGACACAATTAAAATAACATTGTGGATTAAAGAAGAGAGTACTGACTTTAAGCCTACAAGACCACTACCGGGTCAAATTACCGATCCGCAGGAAATTGACGATTTTCTTAAAAAAGTCGATCAAGCAAATGCAGAAAGGGTGAAAAAAGCGGTTAAGCCTGTTGTAGAGAGATTAAATAGCTTAGGTTATACGGTGGAGACTAATACGGGCGCCCCAATAATCTTTATGACTGCCACTAAAAAATTTATACTCGAACTGGCAACCTGGGATGAAGTTTTAAGCATCGATAGAGGGGATATAGTAGCTGTACCTTTATAGATCTTTCTTCAATCTTTTAAATAAATATAAGTTGTAGGTATCATTCAACTTCCATTGTTTTAATTTTATATTGGGCTTAAAGGTATTGACTTCATAGGCGGGATTATTAAAGATATTTTCGTCTTTATTGATAACGAATAGATATTCATTGTGATAGTAATCGTCGTAATTTAGAGGATAATTATCCAGCTTCAGATGATATTTTATGACCACAGAAAGGTTATCGTAAGTGAGATTGACAACATTAAAATTCTTGAGATCCTCTTTTTTAATGATCTGATAAGCCTTTGTTTCCATCAGATAATTCCAATTGGGAGACATGCCGAAGGCGTTTTTGGGTTTGGGTAGATAGAGAAAGAGATCGAGGCTAAATAAAGCTAGTCCTAAGATAATTAGAGTTTTTACTTTGAGGAATTTTTTATAAATCGGAGATGAGATGATTAAGAGAATGAGACTGATCGAGAGATAGCGGTGAGGGATAAAAAAGAAGTCGGAAGGTTTTTTTGAAAACTTAATATATTCTGCCAAAACTTTAAAATTATAAAATTGATTCTTCACTTCAAAAACGATCATAGGAAAATAGCCAAGGATTAATCCGATTGACATAAGGAAAATTTTTGGGATTTTATTTTGTGTCTTCCAAAGATAATATATCGATAAAATGAAAATCAAAACGATTATTTGATAGTGAAACTGGAGAAGGATACCAGCCATGACAAAGACAAAAAAAAGATAAATATTTTTTTTGAGCTTTTTATAAAAACCCATCAATAAGACCAAAAGCGGAAGCAATGATAGCTGGTAGACTGGTCCAAAGAAAAAGCGCGTGAAGTCGATAAAATAAGGAAGAAGTGTATATATAAGGAGGATAAATATTGCAGTCTTTCGCTCGGATAATAGTTTCACTCCAAAATAGAGCGGAATCAGCATTAATCCATTTAAAAACATCAGAAAATAAGACGACAGAATCGGGTCAAAGCGGCCAATAAGCAAAAAAATAAGTTGGAAATAATAATTGATCGATCCCTGCAATACCTGTTTGCCATTGGCAATTAGCGAACTGCCCGGCCCGACCAGAGTTATTTCCTTATTTTTCCAGATTTCCAAAACCCTTGTCGAACTCCAGGCTTGGTCAAAGGAGAAATTCAGATGTTCTTTGAAATTGACAGAGCGAAGGAATATAAATAAAAACAAAAAGAACAAAATAAGTTTAAAGTCTTGGTTTTTCATATCTTAGATAGCTACTTAATAAATATAAGAATAAAATAAGATTGATTAAAGCTAATGCGTAAACAATAGTTGGGGAATAAAGAATGCTTGTGATAAAAGCCAATTTGGGCACGGACCAACTATGATAGTGGTTAAGAAAGCTCATTATTGAAAGCAGGAAGTACCATTTTAAAAATCCCGGTTTTTTTAGAGTCAGCAAAAGTAAAAAAGGCAGGGGAAGAAGCGAGTATCTCTCATGCATCTTGGTTAAAAACAAAAATGCAGCGAAAGCAATTAGAAAAACTGCATAAAAAATATTTTGGTGACTGTCATTCCCACGAAAGTTGGAATCCAGTAATTTTCTAGATTCCTGCTTCCGCCACGTCCGACGTGGCTTCCACAGGAATGACATTAATAATCGGTAAATAATCAGTATGATAAAAAAACCAGTTATTAAATACCCCCAGATTTGATAAGGAATTCCGAAAATAAAAGGTGCGGTATCTTTAATGCCCGTAAATCCCTTAATTAAAACCCAAAAATTAAAGGCTCCATTGGTAACATACGGTAGACTTTGTGCTGCCAGGATTTTTTCCGAATAAATAGAGTAGGGGAGTAAAAAATTATTTAAATTTTTTAGAAAAGGTAAAAAAGAAATTAAAAAAATAAAATTAGAGATTAAAAAAGTTTTAAAAAAATTAATTAGGGAATATTTATAAATAAAAAAAATAATATAAAGAGGAAGATAAACAAAAGCGGTCGGTTTTACTAAAAGAGCCAAAGTAAAAACAAGACCGCTTAACAGGTAGCGTTTGTTAAAAAGTAAAAGGTAAAAAGAAAATAAAACAAAAAAGATGGGGATTATATCAATCTGTCCCCACAAGGAGCTGTTATAGAAAAAAGCCGGATTGAAAAGCACGAAACTTACGGCAAGAATTGCAACCATTTTATTTTTGGCTTGTCCTGAGCGAAGTCGAAGGACAATAAGAAAACAAAGCCAAGCTATTCCTAAATCGGCAAAAACCGCCGGCAATTTCATCACAGCGGCTAAAAAAGTCCGACTCTGAATAAAAAAAATAAGTTTGGATGGAAATAGTGGAAGAGCGATATTTATCTGCCAGGCAATTTTTTCGATGATCGATTGAAGCGGATAAAACAGATAAAAAATAAAAATTGCTAGGGGCGGATAGTTGGGATAAATTGTGGCATAGACTTCTGAAGACTGTTTTTCGTAAAATCCGGCAAAACCACTCTGCCATAAATCTTTTGCCCAAACAATATGATTATGGACGTCCCAACTG
>Ga0155149_156_pt1 | contig 20089 bp, 19 predicted proteins | sample RifCSPhighO2_01_FD_106117 | JGI IMG/M metagenome (GOLD analysis project Ga0155149, IMG submission 106117) | Candidatus Roizmanbacteria bacterium RIFCSPHIGHO2_01_FULL_37_16b | reverse complement strand
GTAAAATATTTCACAACGGAGCGTTCGCTGCGGCGGCAGGTCACGCGTAGGATGTGAAACCAGGCGGAGAGTTGATTGCCTCCTGGGAGAATGAAGCGTGTCAGTTTGGGCAGTTTTTTATCCAGCCTGTCAATCTGCTTCTCAAAATCTTTCACCCGTTTCTTTAAAAATTTTAAGTCTGTTTTTGCACCTGACAGATAAGCCATGATTTTATAGAGATCCTTTTGTGTAGTTATTAGTTCATGGTTTGTAGGAGGTAGTTTAGAGATAATAAGACCTAAAAAACTTGTTAGTTCATCAACCGATCCGTAGGCCTCAACTTGAGGGTCGGATTTTGAGACGCGTTTGCCGCCAAAGAGTGAGGTGGTTCCTTTATCACCGGTGCGGGTGTAAATAGACATATATAAATTTAGACGATGGAGGATTGAAGTTAGAAAATAGAAGTTTGAATTTCTAATTTCAACCTTCCAGTTTCATGATCCAGCTTCTATATTCTATCATCTATTGTCAAGTTTAACACTCGGCGTAGCCGCAACCGTAGCATTTGGCGCAGCCTTCCTCATGAGCTAGACTGGCTTCACCGCAGGACGGGCAGATGTCAAAAAGATCGGAGTTGTTTGGTTGCATAAGTGACGGTTGTGAGACAGAAGAGACTAGGGTTGGTTTTTCTTCTGGCATTTTTTTAAGTTCGGTGGCAAGCTCCGATTGGCCATTGCCCTGGCCATTGCCTGCGGATTTTTGTGCTTGACCGTTTAGACCAAAGTGCATGGACAAAACTTTAGCTACAGCATCGGGAAGACTTCGAATCTTCTCTTTGCCAAATCCATGGCTTCTGGCTCCACCTATTCCTTGCAGTTGTTCGGCTACCTGTTTTACTCTCTCTTTTGGCGAAAGATGCGAGCCAAATCGCAAAGCCAAAGATATTACTCGGCCCAATCCTTCGGCCATGGCGTAGACATCGGTGCCTGCTTTGCCAACGTTAATAAAAACTTCCAAAGGCTCCATATTGCCGTTGGTATTGATGGTTATAAAAGCTGCGCCAACCGGAGTGTCGATACGATAGGTTGAGCCATGGACAACCATGGGTCTAGGTTTAACAAGATAGGTTTGAGGCTTTTCAGCGACCGGCTTTTTCTCCTCTTTTTTTCGCTCCAATACGCCGGGGCGCGATCCTTCTCTCATATAGGTAATTCCCTTAAGACCCAGTTTATAGGCTAGGGTATAGAGTTTTTTTACATCCTCGACGGTGTGAGTTTTGGGTGCATTGACTGTTTTTGAGATAGAGGCGTCAACGTATTTTTGGATCACAGCCTGGACCTTAACGTGGTCTTGGGGACTAAGTTCATTAGCCGAGACAAACCACTCCGGCTTTTTGACTACTCCTTCTTTTATCTCTTTTTCGTGTTTTGCATACCACTCGTCAAAAAGATGGTGACGGATGATATGAGTTCCCAGCCTGTCTCGTCTGACAAACTCAAATTCGTAGACTGGTTCGATACCCGAGGTGGCATTGGCCATGAGAGAGGTTGATCCGGTTGGCGCCTGCATCAAAAGAATAGAATTTCTAATCCCGTATTTCTTGATATCTTTCTGAAGATCTTTGGCTAACTCCCTAATAAATTTTCCTCGAGGATATTTAGCTTTATCAAATTTTGGGAAAAAACCTTTTTCTTTGGCATTTTCTACAGAAGCCCTATAAGCCTCATCCCTTATAATCTTGTAGACTTGATCGATAAATTTTAGCGCATCCTCTGAACCGTAGCGAAGGTGAAGTTTAATCAGGGTGTCACCTAATCCCATAGTGCCAAGGCCGATTCTTCGTTCGCCATTAAGTTGGGTTTGGCGAATTCCCTCAAAGATGTAGGGATCCATATCAACGATATTGTCCTGGAAGCGAACAGCTGTCCGGACCAAGCGTCTCAAGGTTTTGAAGTCGAATTTTCCTTTCTTGTCGATATTTTTTGACTTAACCAAAGCAGACAGATTGATCGATCCTAAGTTACATACACCCCAGGGTGGCAGCCCCTCTTCACCGCAGGGATTGACACAGTTTATCCTGTTCCAATAATAATTGTTATGCCACTTGTTGTAACGTTCCATAAACACAGTCCCCGGCTCAGCGCTTCTCCAGGAAGCCTCGGCTATCATATCCCAGATTTTTCTAGCTTTGACTACTTTTCGCACGACCACTTTTTTGCCAAGCGATTTCCACACCTCAAGATCTCCGTCCCACTTTTCATCATACTCCGGATCGCTTGGGTCGGGAAAAAGCAGCGGCCAGTCAGCGTCTTTTTCAACTGCGTCCATAAAGCGGTCAGAAATACAGACCGATAGATTGGCGCCGTTGATGCGCGTCAAATCCTGCTTGACCGTTATAAAGTCTTCAAGATCTGGATGCCAATCCCACAACATGAGCATGAGGGCTCCGCGCCTGGTTCCTCCCTGTTGGATGATGTCTTTGGTAGCGACTGAAAAAAGCTCAGCCCAATTGCAGGGACCCGATGAGAAGCCATTTACTTTTTTTACTCTTGAGCCTTTAGGCCGAAGCGAAGACAGGTTGATGCCGACTCCTCCGCCGCGGGCCATAATCTCAACCATCTGCTTTAAGGTTTCTAGGATACCCTCTCTTGAGTCTTTGGGGCTTGGGATGACAAAGCAGTTATAGAAAGTTACCTTATAACCAGTTCCTGCTCCGGCTAAGATTCTGCCGCCTGGAACGTACTTGAAGTCTTTCATCGCGAAGTAGAATTCTTTTTCCCAACGCCGTTTTCTGTCTTTTTCTTCAATCGAGGCAACAGCTTTGGAAAGCCTCTTCCACATCTCAACCGGGTTTTTTTCGAGCGGTTCGCCAGCTTTGTCTTTTAAAGAGTATCGATCAAGGAAAACTTTTTCTGAAACTCCGGTTAATTTCATGACAATATTACAATTTATAATCAGAGCAATTTCTTTAATTCTTTCTCAAAATCCTCAACATCAACAAATCTTCTAAATACGGAAGCAAAGCGGATGTAGGCAATTTTATCAATTTTTTTTAAATATTTGGCAACAAGGTTGCCAATCAATCTGCTTTCGATCTCGGTTGTACCTTGTTGTTTTAGCTCTGCCTCAACCTCAGAAACAACTCTTTCTACCTGGTCTGACGTAACTTTGGTTTTTTCGCAGGACTTAAATATACCACGTCTTAACTTCTCCCTATCAAATCTTTCCCGGCGCCCGTCTCTTTTGATGACCAGGATTGGCAGTTCCTCAACCCGCTCGTATGTTGTAAATCTTTTTACACACTTTGGGCAGTGTCGCCTTCTTCGTATTGCTCCTCCGTCCTCTGAAAGTCTGGTTTCGATTACCTCCGTGTCTGGGTTCTTGCAAAATATACAATACATAGCTGATGTTTATCTAGTGCCACTTTAAAATTTAAAACACTACTCCTGGGAATGCAAGAGGTCAAAATAATATCAAACTATATCACAGCCTCAAAATAGATTTTCGTCCTGACAAAATTGTTAGATGCAAAAATTTTTGTGAACAAGAATTGAAAATTCTGTTACTGATTAGTGGTTATTTGTTATTTGTTTTTTCCCTAATAACTATTAACTACGAGCTAATAACTGCTAGTATTTTTATATGTTTCTTAAGGATCTGCTTTTTCCCAAGTTTTGTTTGGGTTGTGGTTTCTTGGGTGCTTATATTTGTCATAATTGTCAAAAAAAGTTGAGCTACAGAGAAAAAGACTTCTGTCTTTATTGTAAAAGATCTAGTCTGAATGGATTTACCCACCCTATATGCAAGAGGCGAGATGGGATAGATGGGATTTTAAGCATCTTTCACTATAATAATTTCCTAAAGACGATCATCAAAAGTATAAAATATCGCCTGGCGACAGACGTCTGGAAAGAGTTATGCCTTGTCATCAAGCCTGAAAGTCTAGAGAAACTTAAACTTTTTAAAAATCTCTCCTGGGGCAAGTTTTATTTCGAACCCATTCCGCTTTACCCAAGCAAATTAAGGATACGGGGCTTTAACCAGGCAAAAATTATAGCCCAGTTTTTTAATCAATTTCTTAGCTGTCCTTTAACCGCACATCTGACAAGAAAGAAAGATACGCTTTCACAAGCCCAATTAAAAAGCAATCAAGATCGCTACAGAAATATGAGGGGTGCTTTTCAGGCTGAGTCGAGGGACGCTATCAAGGGAAAAAATTTTATTCTAGTTGACGACGTTTTGACAACCGGATCGACGCTAAAAGAAGCAGCCCGCGCTCTTAAAAGCGCTGGAGCGAAAAACGTCCTTGCTTTAGTTTTGGCTCAAGGATAAAAGATACGATCGATGAGGCCAGTTTAAAACAGTTGAAAATAGTTAAAATCAGTTATAATTGAAAATGGAACTTATGAAGTTAGTTTTCATCCTAAATAGCTATCAGCAATAATTAGCTAGGCAGGGTCTATATATGGATAAAAATAATACGATTGAAATTTCTTCGCGAACAATTGTATTTACGGTTTTTTTTCTACTGCTTCTTAAATTTCTTTGGCTGGTGCAGGATATCATCTTTTCTTTTTTTATTGCCTTCATCATCATGAGTGCTCTTAAGCCCTATGTCTCTTTTTTGGAAAGATATAGAATCCCCCGTTTTTTAGCTGCTTTTTTAGTCTATCTGATATTTTTGACCTTTTTTTTCTCAATAATTTTCCTGATTGTTCCACCCTTGCTGACCGAGAGCACGCTTCTTTTTAGAGTCCTTCCCTCAATTCTAGAGAGATTTGCACCAAGCGCGATGTCACTTTTAAATCTGGACTCTGTTTTTCAATATTTACCAGACATCGCTAGCCAGTTTTTTGATATAGTTAAAGGCATTTTCTCCAACGCGGTATTTTTTATCTCTACGCTTTTTTTTGCCTTTTATTTACTCTTGGAGGAAAATGTTATACGAAAAATTATCGCGAGATTTTTTTCCGAGGAAAAAGCCAAAACAGCTACCGTCGTCATTGATAAGGCAGAAAAACGATTGAATGCCTGGTTCTGGGGAGAGATAACTCTGATGACTGTGGTTGGACTTTTGACTTATGTTGGACTGAATTTGATAGGAATACGCTATGCTTTGGCTTTGGCCGTTTTGGCAGGACTTCTTGAGGCTGTGCCCAACCTTGGTCCAACCCTGTCCTCTGTCCCAGCTATTTTATTGGGGTTTGCCACTTCGCCCGTGATGGGATTTGCCGCAATAGCTTTGTATTTTATAGTTCAGCAGCTTGAGAATAATATAATCGTCCCGGTTGTCATGAAAAAAGCGGTCGGGTTAAACCCGATTATTACTCTTTTGGCGCTTTTAATCGGAGGGAAGATGGGTGGAGTGTTGGGGATTTTACTCGCCATTCCAATAACTGTTTTTCTGGAGACAGTTTTAATCGAGGTGGTAAATGCCCCAAAGACTGCGGAGAATCCTCGGTAATTCTGCGGTAAAAACACACCCTGAGGGTGTGCAGCCTCAAGTTTAATTTTTAAGCAATAGTATTTGGAATATACCTAAAAAATTAGTTTCTCGATAAATTTTTAAGTCAATTTCTTTTAATAATGTCTCTATTCCTCGATTTATAAAAGGTTTATACATAGAAGTTTCATACAGCAATATTAGCGGTTGAGTTAATCTGGCTACGAAATGTTTTTTCGGTTCATTATAGTCGATGATTAAAATTAGTCCGCCCTTTTTGCTTACGCGTTTCATCTCTTTTAAAACTAGAAGCCCAATTTCATAAGGCATGTCGTGAAGACCAAGCGAGATTGTTGATGCATCAAACGAATTATTTTTAAAAGGAAGTTTTATTCCATCGGCTGGGAGAAACTTAAGTTTTAAATTTGATTTAATTTTTTTCTTGGCTTGATTGAGCATTTCCGGAGATAAGTCTATACCGATAACATCATGACCAATTTTTGCAAATTCAAAAGCTTGTGCTCCTGTTCCAGTTGCCACATCTACTATTTTTTTAGGCGGTTTCAAATCAAGAAATCTTGCGGCCTTTTTTCTTAAAGGAAAAAGAATATACTTTTCCAAGTCGTATAACTTTGCCCATTTGGCAAAGAACTCATTGTTGTAATACTTGTGTTGCTTAACAAGATTATTGTTTTTCATAAAAGCTCCATAGATTTAATAAGTTTTTTGACGTCATTTATCGAGTGAGCGGGAAAATTGGAGATACGAATTTGTGAGTCTTTAAAACTTCCGTACCCCAGACTTAAGATAAAGCCCCAAGAAGCGAGTTTTGAAACAATCTCTTTGGCTTTTTCTTTGACGTCGATGACGATTGTTGTTTTTGATCTAAATTGAGGGTCTTTGACAAACGGCTTGAAGTATCTATGATTGTCGAAAAAATTATAAAGCAACTTTGCTTTTTCTTCGATTTCTTTACGGATGGTTTTAATTCCCTTTTTTAACATATCTTCGCAGACTTTATTGAGTAAATAGATCGCCAGTACATTTGGAGTTTCAGGAGTCTGAAATATCTGCTCTTTTTTAAGAAGCGATATAAATCTGTGATGACTTCCAGTGATAAAGCCTTTTTTTTCTAAAAACCTTGCCTTATTGAGAGCTTTTTCATTTACCAGCATGACCGAAAGTCCAGCAGGCAGTCCAAACCCCTTCTGGGTTGAAAAAAAAGCAAGGTCAATTTTTTTATAATCGAGGGATGGATAGGGCGCGGAAGATACCATGTCAACCGCAATCAAAGAAGATGGGGCTTGAGCTGGTAATTGATTTATAAATTGCACAGGTATTGCAACACCAGTACTTGTTTCGTTGTGGGTAAGACAGATAACTTCTGTTTTTTTGGGAATTTCAACCTTTTTTAGATCAAATCCATATCCCCCCCCAACTTCGTAAAGCTGCGGATTTTTTTTAAGATCAATGGCTGCCTGGTAAAACTTTTTCGAAAAAGCTCCGTTGACAAAATGAAAACTATATTTTGCTACACAGTTTTGGATGATTCTTTCTATCGATTCAAGAGACGAAGAAAGAAAAAAAATATGGAAGTCTTCAGGCAGATTTAAGAGTTTCTTTAAATTATTAATTAGCGATTGATATATTTTTTGAAATTGAGGACTTCGGTGGGAGATGGAGAGAATATCACTATCCATTGCCTCCTTTAAGTGTTTTTTAACTGTTGGGTAAAGCTGACTTGGGCCGCAGGTAAAATAGATTTTTGTTTTTAGTTTTCTATTCATAGAGCAATTTAATATAAAACTCTAAAACGAATTGTCTTTGGCACTTTCTTCAATTCTTCGAATACTTTTTGGTCGTATTTCTTATTGACATCGGTTATGACATAGCCTATCTGCTCATTAGTTTTAAGATACTGGCCTTCGATATTGATCTGGTATTTAGCCAAGATACCGTTTATGGAGGCAAGGATACCCGGGACATTACCATGTAGGTGCAGGAGGCGGTGATATCCTTTCTGTTTGGGAAGTTGAATATTTGGGATATTGACGGAAAGGTAGGTGTTGCCGGAGTTTATATAGTCGATGATTTTGGCAGAGACAAAATCGCCTATGTTTTTTTGCGCCTCAAGAGTACTGCCTCCTATGTGGGGAGTAAGTATGGTATTAGGAAGGTCCTGCAAAATTGAGGAAAATTTTGCTTTTTTGTCTTTTGGCTCGTCTGGAAATACGTCGACAGCAGCGCCTCTTACTTTTGCTTGGGAGATATGTCTTGCGAGCGCGGAAATATCTACGACAAAACCACGGCTGGCATTGAGAAACAGTACTCCTTTCTTCATTAGGGAGAACTGCCTCTCTCCAATGAGATTTTTGTTTTTCTCATTTCCATCGACGTGGACCGTGATGATGTCTGAGTTTTTGAGAAGCTCGCCTAAACTTTTGCATCTTTTGGCGTTACCCAGAGGCAACTTCTCGACAACATCATAATAAATGACACGCATACCCATATTTTCTGCCAGAACAGAAAGTTGGCTTCCGATGTTGCCGTAGCCTATTATCCCCAGAGTTTTCCCCCTTACCTCAAAAGATCCAGAAGTCGATTTGGTCCAAATTCCTTTATGGAGGTTAAAACTTTTGTCGAAAATTCCTCGAGCCAGCATGATAATTTCACCTAAGATCAACTCCACTACACTTCGGGTATTGCTGTAGGGTGCATTGAAGACGCAGATGCCTTTATCGGAAGCAGTTTTTAAATCTATTTGATCTGTACCTATGCAAAATGCACCGATAGAGATAAGCCTATCTGCTGAGCGTAAAATAGCTCCATCTATTTTACTTCGCGAACGAATACCAAGAACTCTTGTATTTTTCAGTTTGGCAATCAGAGTTTGCCGGTCAAGGCTTTTGGAATAATCTTCTACCTGGTAGCCTTCCTTATCAAAGCTAGAGACAGCCGATGCGTCGATATTCTCCAAAAGCAGAACCTTAATACGGTTTTTGGGATACGACAAAGAAGTAGCAAACTTATTGATGTACAAAAATTCATCAAAATTTGGCGCTATATGATCTGCTTTTTTTACAACGACCTCCCTAGCGATATTTTCCGTAAAGGCGATAAATTTGGATGCAAGACCGAACTTCTTTATTAAATAATCAGTATGACCGTCTCCCACGACGTAAATTTCGCCTTTTAATTTAAGCGAGCGAATCACTTTGACTTTCCCATTGTCTTGCGATAGCGGATTTTTAGTGTCCACTCCCACGACTTCACCTTTATGATTAAAAATAAATGTATTAGCAAATACATGATCTTCTCGCAGCCCAAACTCTTTTATAATCGGCAAGATACATTCTTTAAATGCTCCAGAGATGATATAAATTTCATTTTTGTTTTTTTTAAAAAATTGTTTATTGCGGCGAATTGAATCAGTTATCTGTCTTCTTAATTTTTTTATCCATAATAAGATATGTCGTCGATTGATATTTAGCAGATTTAAGCGTTTGGATAATTCCTCAAAAAAACCGATTTTTCCCTCCATCCCCTCTTTGGTTATTTTTTTGATCTTGGCTAAGATAGTATTTTTTTCAGGATTATTTTTAAGAACAATCTCTGCAAGTTCTTCTAACGCCTCTTTTTTTATAAACGTGCTGTCGAAGTCGATAACAAAATATTTTTTTGCCTTTTCCATAAAAAAACCCCGCCTGGGCGGGGTTAATTTTGTTTTTTAATTTTTAATTTTATCTTACATAAACAAAAATCTCCCCACCACTTCTAAAGCTGGAACACGACTGGGGAGAATAATTGTTTAAAACATTAACTCGCGGATTCATATTGATAAAATAAAGTTATAAACAATAATAACAAATCAACTACAGTTGTCAATTCTAACGCTCGGTTTAAATTAATTAGATTGATATGAAAGTTCAAGACCTGAAGACTCGCTGTAATCGAGTATAATAAAGATCTATGGAAATCGCAGTTTTAGGTGGAGGATTTACCGGGCTGACGGCTGCATATTATCTGGCGAAAAAAGGACACGCGGTGACGCTTTTCGAAAAAGAAAAAGTTTTGGGAGGATTGGCGGTTGGATTCAAGCAGCCGAATTGGGATTGGTATCTGGAGAGGGCCTATCATCATCTTTTAGATAGCGAAGACGATATTTTAAATTTTGCCAAGGACGTAGGATTTGATGAGATCTTTTTTAGAGAAACAATAACCTCATCTTTGTATGATGTTTCTAGTCATCCTGAACTTGTTTCAGGATCTGGTTTTAACGGGATCCCGGATCAAGTCCGGGACGGCTTCCAAAAGGTGAAGATGGAAGCCGATTACCGCATATTTCCCTTAGATTCTCCGCAAGATTTCTTAAGATTTCCCCTCCTCTCTTGGCCGGAAAAAATCCGGGCAGGAATGGTTTTGGCATTTTTGAAAACTTCTCCGTTTCTAAGTCTTTACGAAAAACTGACAGCGGAAGAATTTTTAAAAAAAACCCAGGGAAAACATGTCTGGGAAGTACTGTGGCAAGAGCTTTTTCGGAAAAAGTTCGGTAAATATGCGGAAAATATCTTGGCTTCTTTTATCTGGGCGAGGATTACTAAAAGAGCTAAAAAACTGGGATACATTAAGGGAGGGTTTCAGACTTTGATTAATTATGTAGAAAATAGGGTAAAGGGTTTAGGGGTTAGGGTAAAGAAAGATTTTACCGTTGATCATCTAGGAAAGAGTAGGGAAGGATTCGTTATTAACAACAAAGAAAAATTCGATGTTGTGATTTCAACACTACCAACGGTGATCATGTCAAAAATTACTCAAACAATTTTCCCGACAGATTACTTGCAAAGGTTTTCCAAACTTAAATACCTGCATGCAGTTGTTTTAATTCTGGAAACAAAACAACCAATCTTAGAAAAAACCTACTGGTTAAATATTTGCTCAGCCAAAATTCCTATCATGATCATAGCTCAACATACAAACTTTATTGACAAAAAGTATTACGCCGGAAACCACATCGCCTACGTAGGATGGTATGTCGACCGCGACGATCCAATGTTAAAAATGAATAAAAAAGAAACCATAGAGTTTGCCTCTCCTCATCTTAAAAAAATTAATTCTGAATTCTTAATTCTGAATTCTGAATTATTTATTGGTCCTTTTGCCCAGCCGATCTATGATAGGGATTTTCTCAAAAACAAACCCGACTTTATCACGCCGGTGAAAAACTTTTACATCGCCAATCTGGATATGACCTATCCTTATGATCGAGGGACAAACTATGCAGTGAAGTTGGGAAAAGAAGTAAGCAAACTAATATAATTGGTATATGCTGATTTACCTTTTTGGGAATCTACTTTGAATGTAAGCGTCAACTAATGCTTGACACTGTGATTGGGTATGATTTTCAAGTAGAGAGCGAATTAATATAGCCCGAGCTAAAGTTTTAGATAGAACTCCTCCGTCTATTATTTTAGCTTCGCTATTTGCTAATAATGTTTGATTTGCGCCTATTAATGATACAGAATCATAAGTAGTATTAGTGTGACTTACTAAGCAACCGCTGACTCCAACAACTAACTTCCCACGTTTCACCGCTTCAACAGCAGCTAACTTAACAGGATTGTTGACGTTTCCCAGACCAAAACCAACCACGACAATTCCCCAGTTGTTTGAGTTAAAAATATGTTCTAATAATTGATCTAAACTATGATAGTGATTTTGATTGGTAAGGTCTAACGTGCATATATGAGCCATAGCATCATAGACATCTTCCCAACTGGTTAACTTTCGAATAGGATGGTTAACAGGGACTTCGTAATCATCTTCAGCACTTTGCTTACCAAAATAATCAGACTCTGGAGTATTAGGAAATCTTAGCTGATGGGGAGATGCAAATCCGAAATCGCCATCAACACGTCTTGATTCAGAAGGATCAACTTTTACAACGTCAGCGCCTGGATAAATCCATCCTCTCCATTGATAATATGCACCAGGGCGTAGAGGGATTTGGAGTGTTTTAAATAACTCTTCGAATTGGAAGGGGGCATCAGACATTGGAGCATGATACGATTGTCGAGATCCTCCTGTAACTATGGGAGCAGTTTTTGAGTCAAATAAGAACACATCAGAATCAGACACATATAAATACCCAGTATCGGTTCCTGTTCCCTGAAGTTTTCTAATTGATGGTGTTAATTGTTGTAATATTAATTCGTAATACATAAGAGAGGCAGCGACGGAAGTTCTACGATGTGAACTATCTGCACTTAGAAGTGGAACAATAATTATATCTGATCGACGGACTAACTCACTATCTGTCCACCCAAAAAACTCAGAAGGTAGCATATCAATCGGTTTAGCTCCAACAATACGATTATAAATTGCACCTGCAAATGTCTTTTCATCATATCCAGAATCCATTTCTAATCGAGCAATTTCGTCATCACCCAGTGGACCCTCACTTTTTAAATGATTTTCTCCAAGTACTTTCATCAACCATGTTCCTCCTTTCACAAAAAAAATGGATGTATTTACTTTTTTAAGCCATTCTTGTTGTGATAAAATTTCCATCTTACCGAAAAATAATTTTAAACCAAAAAAAATCCACCTCTCCATTAAGGTTTGGTGGAATGCGTTTCCCAAACAAGACTTCGTTGTCCTGTTATAAATCTTTAGATTATTATAACAAAGTGATTCGTATATTCAACCGGTGATTTCTGAAGAAGTAATAACAGCTTCGGCTATCTCCTTCATCGATTTTCCTTTTTTCATGGCTTGTTTACGAAGGGTGTGATAGGCATCGTTTTCTGATAGGTTCATTTTTTCTATCAAGATACCTTTGGCTTTATTGACGACTTTTTGCGTTTGTAGCGCCTCTTCCAAATTTTTTGTTTTCTCAAGAAGCATAGCTTGTTCAACCGCTCGACCCACTAATTTACCGATCATTTCAAGCAACTTAACTTGTGACTTTGGATAAATATGGGGAAGTTTATGTTTAACGTTTATCACTCCAACGACTACGTTATTGCTTTTGATAGGAACAGAAAGAAACGACTCAAAAAGGTCATCTGGTAGTTGTGGAATTCTTACAAAACGAGAATCGCTTGGTGCATCCTTTTCGATGACTACAGTTTTTCCGAATTGAGCAACCCAACCTGTTATTCCTTGTCCGAGCTTCATTTTTAATTTTCCTACGATATCAAAATGAAGTTTGGATGCTTTAAGAACTACACTATTAGTTTTTTCATCTAAAATGTAGATACCGGTTGAATCGGCATGAGTAATATGGGTAACTATATAATCTATTTTAGCAAGCAGTTCTTTGGTCCCTAATGAAGATATAGCCTCGATAACCTGATAGAGAACATCTACATCTGTATAGTCTTTTTTCATAGACTCTCATTATTATAACAAACTAATCCTGCTTACATTGGAATATACTTAGAATGATATAATTGGTTTATGAAGTTTGTCATTTTTCACGGATCATTTGGCAGCCCAGAGGGCAATTGGTTTCCTCAACTTAAAGAAAAATTAGAGTTGCTGGGACAAACTGTTATTGTCCCTCAATTTCCGACAGAAGATTGGGATTCTTTTACTAAAGCTGGACCAAATACTACAGCAAAAAAACAAAATTTAGAAAACTGGCTTAAATTTTTCCAGGAAAAAATTCTTCCCCAAGTTAAAAACGGGGAGAAGTTATGCTTTATTGGTCATTCGCTGGGTCCTTTATTTATTTTGCACGTAGTCGAGCGTTTTAATCTCAAACTTGACTGTGCGATTTTTGTCAGCCCTTTTTTTGTTAATCCAGCCAAAGTTTGGCAGTATGATCTGGTGAATACATCTTTTTATAAAACCGACTTTGATTATGAAAAATTAAAAAGACTAATTCCTGCCTCATATGTTTTGTACTCGGATAGCGACCCTTACGTCAACAAAAATCAATCAATGCTTTTTGCCAAGTCGCTTGATTCTTCGTCGATCCTTGTCCGAAAAGCCGGTCATATGAATAGTGAAGTTAACCTTAATGAATTTCCTTTGGTTTTCGATCTGTGTACTACCAGACTTGATCTAAACTTGTATCAAAAATATTTAGCCCATCTTAGTGACAAACACTCTTCGGACTACGTAAGAAGTAGATACAAGATGACTATTCATATGTCTCCTGCAGACGTCGATAGTGAAGGCATGTTTCATTTTAAAAATCTTAAAAATTACGGTTTTGCCACATTTCTTAGCGGATCAAAGAAATGGAATCCACATAGCCCATATTATTATGAGGGAAGAGTTGCCGCAAAAAGAATAGGTGACATATCCCGAATTTTTTTGGTTGAGAAACTTTCAGATTTAAAAAGGGCGGTTCTCTTGGAGCAGATAGCGGAAGATATAAAAGGCGGCATAAAGGTGTATCTTTGTATGTTAAATCAAGTTAAAAAGTATGGTCAAGAGCCGGACTTTGGTATCTGGGACTACGATTATCTTTGCACTATCTATTACGATAAAAACCGAAATATGAAAGAATTTGTTTTAGATAGTAGAAAGCCAGTTATAGAAAAAGCAAAAAAGTGGCGGAATATTATTTTAAAAAAAGCAACAAGAATTTTTAATACAAAAAAAGATATTGGCGCTTTTATTAAAAAGCATTAAGAATTTATATGCTTACTTATCTTTTAATTATTTTAGTAATCCTCTGGCTTTTAGGGGTGGTTAGGATTCCTGCGTTTTCGCTGATAAATATACCTTTATTATATATAGGAAGAAAGGCGATAGGCCTATACGATATTTTGGTTTTTGCTCTTATAGTTTGGCTGATTAGAATATTGCCAAGTCCGCTGCGCGAGATAGTTGCGGTATTTCTTATTTTATGGCTTTTATCCTTTTTCGGACTTTTTTTCTTAGGCGGATTATATAATCTGCTGATTTTGATCCTCATTATCGGACTACTGCTTCATATTCTTGGCTGGTTTTATTAAAGACTAAAATATATAATTGCCATAATGAAACTTATTTCGGTTAAAATCAAAAAACCCGCTGAGATAAATTTTATTATCGCCCAGTCACATTTTATAAAAACTGTCGAGGATGTTCATGAGACTTTGATTGAGGCGGTGCCGGGAATAAAGTTTGGCCTTGCTTTTTGCGAAGCGTCGGGACCGCGGAAGATTAGAACATCTGGGACAGATGAGGAAATGATAAAACTGGCAGCCGTAAATGCCAAAAATGTAGGTTGCGGCCACTCGCTTTTTATCTTTCTCAAAAACGCTTTTCCGGTAAATATTTTGAACCGGATAAAAAATGTTTCGGAGGTTGTAAATATTTTTTGTGCCACTTCCAATCCAACCGAAGTCATCGTCGCCCAAACCAAACAGGGGAGGGGAATATTAGGGGTGATCGACGGAGGACCCCCTTTAAGTATAGAAAAACTAGATGAAGTAAAGGATCGGAAAGATCTTCTTAGGAAATTTGGCTACAAACTTTAGTCAAATTTTCTCAATCACAGGAAGTCCGCCAAAGTCTTCTTTCATGATTTTTTTATACCTTCTATTCTTAAGTAGCGTAGGTTTTCCTTGGTATTCAACAACATAGTAAGCAAATCCTTGCATCTTTTTTACAGGTTGATAGTCTGCATGTCCAGGAAGGCTTACAGCATTCTTCTCTCCAAAGTCAACTGGGCTGTCGTCGGCTGTGACGAAGTAACTAGCGCCGGTATTTGCCACAAGGTGTCCGTAGCCTGATGGCATATATGCGCTATCGCCCTTTTTTACTTTTATCGCTTTAAACACTTCAACAACGTCAGGGATCATATTTCCTTTTGCATCGAGAGCGAGTTTTTGTAAGAGTGCAATTCCTTCTCCAAAAAGCACCCAATAAGTTTCATCAAGTTTTCCCACGTGATAGTGTCCGTAAGTTTTAATATATTCACCACTAATTGTTCCCGGTTCCCAAACGGTGATATTTTTTTGTTTGACTCCACCCCGAATCATATAATAATGGATGGCAGGACCAATTCCTTTTGGATCCATCAAAACCTCTTTCATTTTCTCATGGGGTCTAGCCGCGTAGTGTTTGGGGACAGATTTGAAGTTTATATTCATATTTATGAATTAATTTATTTTTGTAAATTTTACATTCCCTTTCTTTCTTGTTTTCTTACTTCTTCTGTTTCATCCGGTCTTTTAAAGTCATCTTCTAAACGGTATGTTATTCCAATTTCAGGCGTTGATACTTCAACAACATCGCAGTCCGTAATTCCTACTAACCGGTGTCGTTGGCCAATTAAACAACTATAACCTTTACCTTTTTCTAATTCAGTTTCGACGAGGTTGCCTTTATTATCATCCCAGACAACCTTTACTCGACCATTAATTAAGAACCAGGATTCTTGTTTTTGAGTATGATATTGGAGGCTTAAACGGCTACTTGCTTTAATATGAAGAATTTTTCCCATATATGGTTTATCTGCGGGTGTCCAATGGATTTCATACCCCCATGGTTTATCAATTTTTCTAACGTACGGAGTATTCGCGAAATTTTTTGGATCAAAGACGTTTATCATGAAAAAGATAATTCTAACACAACATTATTTATATAGTATAATGCAACTTGATGAGTAGACAAAAAGTATTTGTTCTTTTGAGAGCTCTTCGAGTAAACCAGTGGATTAAAAACTTAGTTGTCTTTACCGCCATTATCTTTTCAGGAACGTTATTTATAAAAGAGGCCTTTCTTCAGTCTGTCTATGCTTTTTTTATATTTTGTCTTCTTTCCTCGACTTCCTATGTTTTAAATGATATCGTTGACTATTCCTATGATAAAAAACATCCGATTAAAAAATTTCGGCCAATTGCGGCAGGAAAGATCACCATACCTGAAGCAACCTTCATTGTTTTCATTCTTACGCTGATATCGCTTATTGCTTCTTTGTTTTTTTCGCTTCCTTTTTTTTTCTTAAGTCTGATTTTTATTCTTTTGCATTTTTTTTACTCTCTCTATCTTAAAAGACAGACGGTTATTGATATTTTCACAATTTCTATCTCATTCATGATCAGGACGCTGGCCGGTGAGATTGCTACAGGCTACCACATTCCTATCTGGCTTTTGTATACCATTTTTTTTGGCTCGCTTTTCATTGCCTCAGTCAAACGCCACGCCGAGATGGTGGTGCATGGCTCAGAGACCAGATCTTCTCTTGGTTATTACAAGGAGCACCTCCTGGATTTTTTCACCAACACGTTTGCCACCGGAACGATTCTTGCTTATGCCTTTTTCACCTATGTTGACAAACCGCCGCAGATTAAGACTTTATTTTCGGAGACGATCAGTCAACTCTTTCCACTGTTTGAAATTAGAAGATGGATGATGGTGACTATTCCCTTGGTGGTCTATGGCATTTCGCGCTACGCCCAACTTCTATACGAGAAGGAGGAAGGAGAGCGACCAGAAAAGATCGTGACGACCGATCGGCCCTTGATCTTTACTATTTTTTTGTGGGGACTTATCGTGATAGGAATAATTTATGTCTTCTAATTATACCCCTTTGCTTTCAAATTGCAAGGGTTTATACCTAACGGAGCTTTGATTTTGAAGAATAGTTTTGACTGTAAAGTTAACCCAAACTCTCATTTGAAAGCTTCGGTAGGTATATACCTAAAAGTTGCAAAATCAAAGCAGAGTGGTATAAAATGTAGCATATAAGCGATTGAAATTTTCGGAAACATAGTAAATAATATAGGCACTATAAATTTAAAAATATTTTTATGAGAACAGCAGGCAAAAATGACGGGCAGTCACACTTGAGCCCGAAAAAACAGGCGGTGATGCTTGCTATAGAGCAGATTCAAAAACAGTTTGGCAAAGGTTCAATCATGCGTTTGGGAGATACAAGCCATGTTCCGGTCGATGTGATTAAAACCGGGATTCTGCCTTTGGATATTGCTCTTGGTGTTGGCGGAATTCCCAAGGGAAGAATTGTGGAGATATTCGGACCGGAAGCGGCAGGTAAGACAACGGTCTGTCTGTCGATTATTGCCGAAGCGCAAAAATCCGGAGGAGTGGCTGCTTTTATTGACGCAGAGCATGCTATGGATCCGGCCTGGGCAAAAATATTGGGAGTGAATCTGGATGATCTTCTGGTTTCTCAACCCGATACCGGAGAGCAGGCCCTTGAGATTGCCGAAGCTTTGATTCGCTCAGGCGGAGTAGATCTGGTTGCGATTGATTCTGTCGCTGCCCTTGTCCCCCGGTCGGAAATCGAAGGCGAGATGGGTGAAGCACAGATGGGACTGCAGGCGCGACTGATGTCTCAAGCCTTGAGAAAATTAACCGGTGTAGTTTCCAAATCAAAAACAACCATCGTTTTCACCAATCAGATTAGACTGAAAATCGGGATAATGTTTGGTAATCCGGAGACGACACCGGGAGGCCTGGCTCTCAAGTTTTATTGTTCGATCCGAATGGATGTGCGCAAGATCGAAACCTTAAAGAAAAATAATATGGTCTACGGTGCACGCATCAGGGTAAAAATAGTCAAAAACAAAGTAGCGCCTCCTTTTAAAGAAGCGGAAATAGTGATCACTGCACAAGGAATTGACAAAGAAGAAGGATTGATTGATGCGGCCATCGCGTCTGGGGTTTTGACCAAAAGCGGAGCTTTTCTCAAGCTCGATAATAAAATTGTAGGACAGGGAAAAGACCAGGTGAAAATACTTCTTTCGGGTGATCAAAAAATGAAACAGCACATAGCTAAAGAAGTGATGGAGAAAGTGATGGGGAAAAAGTAAGACATTGTTAATTGTTCCATTGTTAGATTGTTAAATTGTTTTTCATGGATGACGATCTTCAGACTCTTCTTAATTATGCTTATTTTTTCTTGAAGTTCCGTCCCAGAACAAAAAAAGAAGTCCGCGCTTATTTACTGAAAAAAATCAAGAAACGGCATTGGTCGACAGACGACGTTGAAAAGGCAATAAAACAATTGGAAGAACAAAATCTAATCAACGATAAAGAATTCGTAAAATGGTTTGTTGAGCAAAGAATAAGAGGTAAACCAAAAGGAAAGTTCGTCTTGAAGGCAGAGCTTCTGCGTTTCGGCATTCCAAAGGAACTGATCGATGGTTACCTGGAAGAACATCCATTAGAAGAGGAGGATCTTGCATTTCAGGCCTTAAAACCTAAATGGTACCGCTTTAAAAATCTGCCCAGTAAAGTTCGCTTCGAAAAATCAGCCGCCTTTCTTTCCCGCCGCGGATTTCCCTTTGATATTATTCGGAAAACCATTGAGAAGATGGAGTGATATAATTTGCTTAATTATGGCTATCAAATGGCAATGTGTTTTAGTTAAAACTAAAGCATCAGTTCTTTTTCAGTGGTATGTATTTAAAGGTCACCAACAATCATTCTTCAGACGGAGTCTCGGGTTGAATTTCGGTCTTAAAAATCAAAAAATCGTAGACGGTGAGATTAGTATTGATTTAAATGAGTTTAACAATTTAGAAAAACTTCTTCATGAGAAGATTAAAAAAGAGCGGGATTTTTTATCTGAATATATAGCAGATTGTTATAAATATGCGAACCTACTATTAAAAACATCTCATCAATTAAAAAACCAAAGTTATAATTTAATCAGTAATTCCCATTTGTTAGATCTTTATTTATCTTATCAACAAGCGGTTTTAAACCTAGTTCCATTTCTTAACTCCATTCTTGTATTAGATACAATATTAAAAAAGGAAATTATTAACTATATAGTTAGAGACCTAGAAATAGTAGATAAAAGTAAACAAGAAATATTACTAAATAAGCTTTTAATCCCTAACAAAAATAGTTTTTTTGTCCAAGAAACACAGGAGATTGTTAAAATTGCATTATTATTTCAAGAACATAAAAAGGCCGATATTAATAAACACGTTGAAGAATATTTAGATAAATTTGCCTGGATAAACGAAATTGCGTATGTAGGTAAATTCTTGACTAAAAAAGACGTTTATAATAAGCTAAATAAATTAATAAAAGAAGATATTCCCGAAAAAATTAAAAAAGCAAAACAAGTAAATACAAAAAAACTTATAGATTATAAAATTGCACGACAAGAAATTAACTCCTCACCAAAACTTATCTATTCTATAGAAAAGACGCAAGAGTTTATTTACTTACTGACTTATAGATTAGATGTCTTTTTCTTGTCATTTTTTATCGCCTACCCTCTTTTTGCGGCTATTTCGGAAAAGTTAGGTTTAAGCGTTGACGAACTTGTGTCCTTAACAGGTGATGAAATCGTAAATTACCTAAAGGGAAAGAAGGTACCTCATGAAGAGATTTTAAGAAGACTCAATAAATACGCCTTAATATTAGAAAACAATAAATTCACGCTTCTTTCCGGCTCTAGCGCGCCAACTGTTAGTAAAACAACGTTAATGGAAAATGAAGTCCGAGGGATGATCGCAAATAGAGGTAGAGTCAAAGGACGAGCTAAAGTTATTTACGGGATAGATGATATAGAAAAAGTAAAATTGGGAGATATTGTTATATCTCCGATGACTGAACCGGCTTTGGTACCTGCTTTAATAAAAGCAGCCGGAATAATTACTGATTTTGGGGGAATACTATCTCATGCCGCTATTGTTTCCAGAGAATTTGGAATTCCCTGTATCGTTGGAACCGAAAAAGCAACTA
>Ga0155149_144_pt2 | contig 28563 bp, 30 predicted proteins | sample RifCSPhighO2_01_FD_106117 | JGI IMG/M metagenome (GOLD analysis project Ga0155149, IMG submission 106117) | Candidatus Roizmanbacteria bacterium RIFCSPHIGHO2_01_FULL_37_16b | reverse complement strand
CCATACTTTGATTTAATTAACGCTTCGAGACCGTTATATGATATTTCTATTCTTTGCAAATCTTCTTCTCCTAGTCTGATAGAATTCGCTTTTAGATTTATTTTTAGAAACTCGGGTTTTGTTGTTCCAACAATAATAAAATCTATAAATGGTCTATGCAGCGCCCAAGATATACTAAGCTGCCCGATCGTGATTCCTAATTTTTTAGCGATTGGACTAAGTGAATTTCTGACCCACTCAAAAATAACCTTTTGATTTTCTTCATTCCAATATGGAAGTTCTCCACGAAAATCTCCCTTTCTCAATTTGAAATTTTCGAAAGCTAACCCTGTTAAAAGTCCTATCTCTAATAAGTGATAAGGTATTAAAAAAATCTTGTTATCTAACAAATACTTTTCCAATTCAGGCGATAGGCTTCTATTTATCAAACTATATCTGTTTTGCACATACTTAATCTTTCCAGTCTTGTTATATTTTTTAAGTTCCTCAAGATTGACATTAGAAACTGCTAGCTCTTTTACTTTTCCATCTTTCTGAAGTTTTTCTAATGCCTTTAAAGTTTCATCTATGGGTACATTTGCATCTGGAGAATGAACCATAAGAACGTCAACATAATCCATTTTCAGTCTGGAAAGGGAATTGTCTATTTGTTTTACAACGTCGTCATATCTACCACTTTTAAATAAGCCCCCTTTTTCGTCAACGTGTTTTACAGTTTTTGTGACCAGAAAGTACTTATCTCGAGGAATTGTTTTTAACACTCTACCAAGCAATTTTTCTACAACTCCATTTCCATATAATGGAGCAGTATCAATATAGTAGCCACCGCTATCAATAAATTTATTAACAAGCTTTTCAGCCTCGCCTGTAGATATGGGATTGAAAACACTAGCTAATGGAAAAGTGCCTAATCCAACTCTGTTATGCATAAAGGGATTATATCAGAAAACCCAAAGGTGGCCTTAATTTTCTTTAATTTTGCTATAATCGTCCTTAAGCTATGCGTACTTTTGCCTTTATAGATGCGGCCAACCTTTTTTATGGTGGAGAAAAAAGTTTGGGATGGAAAATTGATTACAGAAAGCTCATACGTTATCTCAAAGAAAAATATAAAGCAAAAAAGGCTTTTTACTATGCTGGAATTGAGCTTCATGGATATTGTTATTCCTTACTAGATAATAAACCGCTAAATCTCGAGGGATTACTGACGTATCTAAAGAGAAAACTTAAAGACAAGAGTTTATCTGATGATGAAATAATCCTCATCGGCAAGCACATTAAACGTGTAAAGTTTTATTTAAAACTAAAGCAATTCGGATATTTTTTGCAGTTAAAACCTACCAAAATATATTGGGAAGAAGGGAAACCAATTAAAAAAGCAAACTGCGATGTTGATATGACTTTGGATTTAGTCAGGTATATGGCTAATTATCAAGAAGCGTTAGTCCTATCGGGCGATGGTGATTTTGTAAGAGTACTAAAGTATTTACAAAGTAAAAAGAGAAAGATTTATATCTTAGCAAGAGGCGAGAGGAGCGCTAAGGAGATAAAACAACTGGCAGGTAGTGATTTTCGCGATTTTCATAGACTTAGAAGTAGAATTGAGTTCATATAAAAAAGGAGAGGACATGCGAAATATCCTCTCCACGTTTAGTATGATAATACTATCATAGTATATTTGTTAAGTCAATTACAATTATAATTATTTTAACCGTTATATGAGTCTTAAAATAGGTATTATAGGACTTCCCAACGCTGGAAAATCGACGCTTTTTAATGCTTTGGTGACAAAACCAAAGGCTGGTGTTGCTGCGCATCCCTTTACAACCATCGATAAAAATATTGGTGTGGTTGAGATTCCGGACGATAGTCTTTTTCAATTAGCAAAGATTGAGAATATTGGTAAAGTCACAACAGCAACTATAACTTTTGTCGATATTGCAGGTCTTATCAAGGGAGCCCATCAGGGAGAAGGGTTAGGCAACCAGTTTTTACATCATATTCGGGAAGTTGATCTCATCTTGCACGTTGTCAGATTTTTTAAAAATGAGAGTATTCCTCATGTCCACTCAAAGATCGATCCTGAAGAAGATATAGAGATCGTAAATGAAGAACTACTTTTAGCTGATCTTCAGACCTTGGAGAAAAGACTAGATAAGGAGAAGTCAACCCCAGATGAGCGGGCAATGTTAAAGATTATTATTGATAAGCTTAATCAGGGAGTCCAGGCTTCTGAAATTAAGTTGGAAGATAAAGATAAGGCTTTCGTCAAGGCATTTAATCTTTTAACCTTAAAGAAACAATTGTTGGTTGCCAATATCGACGAAGATGAGATGACCGATTCGCCAAAAAAAATCGCAGGAAGCGAAGTACTGTCAATAGGCGCGAGATTTGAGGCAGACCTTAACGAATACAAATGGGTAGAACAGCAAAAGATTTTAAAAGATTTAGGCCTGAAAAAAACAGCCAAAGAACAAGTGATCAAAGCAGCCTATCATGCTCTAGATACAATTACATTCTATACAATCGCAAAAAGAAAAGAAGCGCGGGCTTGGCTTGTAAAAAGAAATTCGACAGCAATTGAGGCAGCAGCTAAAATCCATAGTGACTTTGCTAAGTATTTTGTCAAAGTCGAACAGATCAACGCCCAAGAGCTCATCAAAATTGGCTCCTGGCTCAAGGCTCACGAACAAGGGAAAGTCCTCCTTCACGGCAAAGATTATTTGGTGCAAAACGCAGATGTTTTAGAATTTAAAGTAGCTGTGAAATAATTTTGTTGAACTCTTCGCCTCGGTGAAATTCGTTATTGAACATAGCAAAGGAGGTGGCAGCTGGAGAAAAGAGAATATAGACTTCTTCTTTCAGTTCTTGAGCCAGTTGATAAGATTTATTAACTGCTTTTTCTAAATCACTGTAAACTTCGGTGATCTTTTTCGAATATTTCTGTTTGAGAATCGGTAGAATTTCTTCAGTGAAAGAGCCAGCAAGAAGAACAATTTTTTTAACTTTAATTAAATGTTTGATTAAAGTATTAAAGGGTAGATTTTTTGAGTTTCCGCCAAGTATTAAAATAATATTTTTATCAGCAAATGCTTCAATTGCTTTTATTGTTGCCACAGGTGTTGTCGAGGTGGTATCGTTGACAAAGATAACGTCACCTTTTTTGTCAACCACTTGCTGACGAAAAGGCAGTCCGCTAAATTGTTGTATTGACTTGATACAATTCTCTAGATTAAGGTTTAAAGCTTTAGCTAAAGTTAAGGCAGCTGCGGCATTTTCTAGATTGTGTTTGCCCTTGAGAAACTTTAGTTGAACAGGGAAATCCTGCGGTTGAAAATAAATTATCTTCGATTTGGGTTTGTCTTGCGAAGTAATAGATTGTAGAGACTTGTTGGCGATAAGAAAATCATCGGATCTTTGATACAAATAAATAGCCTTTTTATCAGATAAATAATCATCCACTCTCTTGTAATAATTAAGATGGTCGGGATAAAAATTGGTAAAAACAGCAATACGGGGGCTAATTTTTTTGCGGTGAAAGCCGGAGAGAGGCCAGGATGGGAGTTCCATCACAACCCAATCTTCAAAAGTTAAGGTTTTTAAATAATTAATGGTCGAGATATGGGGAAGGCTGCCGCCTAAATGAACCGGCCAACCAGCTTGTTTCAGAAGTTTATAGATCATCATAGTTGTTGTTGATTTACCTCGCGAGCCTGTAATGCCGATAATTTTAGCTGGACTATATTGGGCGAAAAAGGAAAGTTCCATCTCGATAGGGATACCTTTTTTCTCTGCTGCGACAATTGGTGGTAAATGCCAAGAGACGAAAGGTCCTTTAACAATCACATCAGCCTTAAGAAAAATTTCTTTTGGATGACCTTCAAGATGGTATTCTATTGGAAGATGTTTGAGTTGAGATAGTGCCGAAGCAAGTTGAGTTTTATTTTTATTATCAGTGATTGTAACTTTTGCCCCAAGTCCAGCGAAAAACTTCGCTAAACCAACTCCTCCACCTAAAACTCCTAGGCCCACAATTAAAACCTTTTTATTCTTATACCTATCTTTCAGAAGTTTATAAACATTGCCAGCCATAAATCCAATTTTATCATCTATAATAGATAATTGCCAAGCCCCAATTCTAACCTGACAGGTTAGATGGAAGCTTTGGCAACAGTCTAAAAATATATGAAAATCGGGGTTTTTGATTCAGGATTGGGCGGTCTTTCAATCTTGCGAGAAATAATCAAAGTTTTACCTGATTATGATTATGTTTATTTGGGCGATAATGCCCGCGTTCCTTATGGCGGCAGATCAGATAAGGTAATTTATCAATTTACCAAAAACGCGGTTGATTTTTTATTCAAAAAAAACTGCGGCTTGATTGTCCTTGCTTGTAATACAGCTAGTTCAATGTCGTTACAACGAATCCAGCAAGAATATTTGGCTAAAAATTATCCTGATAGACGGGTTTTGGGTGTTATTAAGCCGGCAGTTGAAAAAGTTGGGGAACTTCAGGCCAAAAGAGTTGGTGTGATTGGTACTTATGCTACAGTGAATTCAAAAGCATTTATTAGGGAAATTAAAAAAGTTTATCCCAAAGCCCAAATTTTTCAAAAAGCTTGTCCATTATTAGTCCCGATTATTGAAGAAGGTGAGATCGACTGGATTGGCCTGAAATTGATTTTGGAAAAATATCTAGCTCCTTTAAAAAAGAAAAAAATTGACAGTTTGATTTTGGGTTGTACTCATTATGGATTAATTGCTAATAAAATTCAATCAATCATAGGTAAGGATGTCAGAATAATAACCGAAGGAATAGAAACTGCGATTAAACTCAAAGATTATTTAGCCAGACACCCTGAGATCGAATTTAAACTGTTAAAAAATAAAGCTCGTGAATTCTATGTTACAGATCTTAATTTACGTTTCCTAAAGATGGCTAGATTTTTTTTAGGCAAGAAATTCAGAAATTTTAAAGACCTCACTTTTATATCAATCTAAAATCTAAGTAGAAACCACTTAAAAGGCTAAATTAAATCTCATCTAATTTTTTAACCCTGCGGAGGTATTTTTCTTCTTTTCTAGGCTGGGTAGAGAGAAAGGAGTCAACCAATTTTTGGGCTATTGCATCATCGACATAATCCGAAGCTAGAGACAAGATATTAATGTGGTCATGTTCTCTAATATGTTTTACTTGATCAGGTTTAAAACCCAAGCCGCAGCGGATACCTTTAAAACGGTTGACGGTTATAGAGACTCCAACACCAGAACCGCAAATGACAATACCCAAAAACTCTTCCGGATTTTGCAGTACTGCTTCTGCCACTTTTTTGGCAAAATCTGGATAATCGTCAACAGAATTGTATTCATACGCACCCAGATCTTCAATGCGGATATTTTTTTCTTGGATATACTCGATAAGCTTATTTTTTAGCTCAAAGCCGCGGTGGTCGGCAGCGATAAAGATAGTCATAGTCAGTTTAATTCAGTTAAAATCAGTTCAAAGTCAGTTAAAATTAGTGTAGATTATTGAATTACTGATTTCAACTGATTCCAACTAGTTTCAACTTATTTTAACTATTTATGTTCGATACCCATTGTCATCTAAATTTTAAAGCTTTTGCAGGAAAAGTCGATGAAGTTGTAGACAGGACGCGGAAAGCTGGCGTAAATTATTTTGTCGTTCCTGGGGCAGATGTTGAGACATCAAAAAAAGCTATTGAGATTGCTGGGAAGTTTGCGGGGATTTATGCAGCAGTAGGGATTCACCCGCACCACATTTATCAATATCAAACATCGAATATCAAAAATCAAAAAGACAAATCAAATATTAAAAATGATTTAAAACTAATCGAAGAATTGTTAGTCTCGCCAAAAGTTGTGGCAGTAGGCGAGGTTGGACTAGATAGACATTACTATCAGAAGACAAAATATTCCAATTACCAAATAAATGAAGAGTTTATAGAACTCCAAAAAGAAGTATTACTTACACAGTTAAAATTAGCTAAAAAATACAAGAAATCGATTATTATTCATAATCGTGAAGCAAAAGAAGATTTGTTGGATATCCTAACTACGAACTACTATCTACTTTCTACTATCTCGATTGTTTTCCATTGTTGCGAACCAGATGGGGAGCTTTTGAGTTTTGCAAGAAAGCATAAAATATTTATCGGCGTAGACGGAGATATTTGCTATCGAAAAGATAAACAAGAATTCGTAAAAAAAATCCCTTTAGAACTACTTGTTTTAGAAACAGATTCACCGTTTTTATCGCCTTTTAAAAAGTTTCCAAATGAGCCAAAAAATTTGCCTTTAATCGCCTCATTTATGGCTGCAAAAATCGGAATTTCGCAAAATGAATTAGGAAGGATAACAGAAGCAAACAGCAAGAAGTTATTTAAAATAACTTAATATCCCAAAACTCCCACCTCAACAACCGTATCTCCATCTCTAGTGACTTTTTGAATAAGGGGAGCAGTTAGCTTTTCTTGACCTGTGGCTGAAGTTAGATAAAAGAACACGCGGGTAAACGATTGAGGCTGTGGATTGATTGAAACGGGGAGAATTTTATCGACAGTTTGTCTATCTATAAGTCCAACCTTAAGTGTATCTGTAGAAACTTTTCTGGCTTCTCTTGTCATCTCGACCAAAAGATCTGCTTCTTCAGTTGCGTTCAGGCCCGTCTGCTTGGCAAGGGCGCTGACGAATCCAGCCAATTCATCTTTATCGACTAAAAATCCCTTTTGACTTTTCTTAAAGGTTGGTAAGGTAGAATTGAATACTTTTTTATCGTATTCATAATATAATTTTGATTTGGTTATTCCATCGGCGAATGTCAAAGTTTGTTCGGGATAAGATGTAAAGATCCAGGAATTTTCGGAAAGAGAAGGATTAGTATAAGTAACAGATTTTGGTAAATTAATTTGCATCTTTTGGGCAGTTTTTGTATAGACGTAGACATAAGGCGAACCTGAACCCAGGTAGTAACAGGCAGCTTGAAGATTAACATTGCCATCAGCATAAGCACAGACAGTCGGATCAATTTTACTGGCTTGGCAAGCTTTGGCAGCTTCCCACCGCAATATTTTTTTAACTTCTTTAAGTCTTGCTGCATCTACAATCTCACCCGGAGGCGGAACATAGAACCAATTTCTAGGTTCTGTATTGGGATACCATCCGATATAGCCACCATTGGGAAGTTGAAAAAGTTGTGTTAAACCAGCACAAGCTAAGCCGGCATTACGGTTAGGCGCTGGGCTTAGCCAGTTAAACGTGCCATACTGAAGTGTGCTTCCTTGTCCAGGGAAGACAGTGGGGAGTGTATTTTGAGCAGCAAAAACACCCAAGGCATTAATTTGTTTAACCGCAGATACAGTTTCAACAAATTGGACTTGGTATCCCGAAGCCAAGGTGGCTGTACCCCTAAAAAGATAATGGGGGTAAAGAGTGCTTTGAGTTGTTTGACCAACCTCATCAAGATAGGTTAAAACCACTTCATTTATGACTGCAGTATCAGAGACGGCTTGGCTATCGGGAAAGACGTTTTGGACATCATAGACTCCTGCACCCAGCGGTTTAACCAGGGAAAATGAGGTTCGTCCGCTTTTTAGATCCTCCAAGGCCTCTTCGGGTGTTTTGAGCGCTTGGTCTGATTCTTTTTCCTGGGTATTAGCAAACAATTTTAGATTTGAAGTTACATTCATTACGTTTAAGTTATCCTCGACAACTCCGACCGTTACAGTATTGAACTGGTTAGGTCTGGTTTTACCAGGGAGATCGTCGGAGCTTTCTATAACGTCAGTATCATCAGGGGCGGAGTTTTCAATATATCCCAACCGTACGTCAGCGACTCTTTCTGTTTCGGAGAGATTTAATGTACCAATCGGATTGAGGATGGGAAGACCTAACATCTCCCAACTGCGGTGAATTTCGACAAAAACTACTCCTGGCGAGCTCTCCCTCTTAAAAGTAGCAGTAGGGACCAGTGTATCGTCCCAAATACCCATTTTTGAGAGAAAAGATTGAGCAGCGCTTACCGGGTCTGTTCCTTCCGTGGGATAGCCTGTTTCAGACACAATGAGAAAATCTCCAGATTTTTTACTAATTTGAAGCAGGCCTACTTGATTACCTTCTCCATCCTGATCACTAACCAATACCATGCCTGCTCCTTCATCTACGACTGGGTTGTTAAATCCTATTCTGGTGGCTAAGTCCAGCGCTTCACCTGTAGTATGTGAGGTTTTAAGGTCGGCTAACTTGACCGAGGTTGGTAAAGTAGGAAGATCAGTATTTAGAGTATAATCGGCAAAAGCTGTGCGTGGAAGAGATGAGGCAACCGGTGGGACACCTTGATCCTGACTTAATTCAGAGCCTTGTTGAGTCATTATCTGCTGGTCTAGAACCCGTTTCTTATTTATTAAGGAGATTAATACTATGAGTAATAATATTAATGTACCAGCCAAAATATAAACAATTCGTTTCTCAGTGACTTTTCGTAAAATCATAATTACATTTAAGACTAACATAGATGAAAATTATTTGTCAAGTGGAATTTGATACTGCGCTCTTAGAAGAATTTTCTACCACATTACAAGTGTAAGAATGATAGCGGCGCCTAGCCCGAATTCGTAAGACTTAAGGTAGGCACCCATTGCCGCACCAATCACAAAGATTCCTGCAGTGACGAAAAGATTAAAGTCGTCTTTAATGCCAACGCCAAAATGCAGAATTAAAATTAAAACTATTGAAATAATTGAATAAGTTAGAAGATCCATAACAAGAATTTAGAATCTAGAATTAAGAATTAATAATTTTTAAAAAAGAATTTGCAAAATTATTCTTGTTAAAATTTATAACTCTTCTTTGAGCATCAAAACCCAGTTTATTTCTTAAGTCTTTATTAAAGTATACCTCACCTACGACATTAGCAATATCGATTGGATTTTGGGGATTGGCGAATAGTGCCCCTTTGTTGTTTGATGTCTCATGAAGGACTTGAATGTCAGATAAAATTGAGGGGCAACCTTGTGAGGCTGCTTCAAGAAAAGAGAAACCAAAACCCTCATCTTTTGATACTAAGGTATTACATCTAGCCTGTTGGTAAAGTTGAACAAGTTGTTCATCGGAAATATAACCTAAAAAGATAAAGCGCTTATCGTCATCTACTTCTTTGAGAAATTCTCGAAATTCTTTCTGCCAAGGATGAGAATAGTTGTCGGTAGTCGGTAATCGGTTATCGGTTTTTTTGCCGAGCACTGATAACTGATTACTGAAAACCCTTCCAACGAACACACATGTTACATTGATGATTTTAATCGCTTTGGCCAAATTAACCAAGTTTTTATTCCAAGTAGCATCGCCAACGTATAAACAGAAGGAGGTTGGAAGTTGGATGTTAGATGTATAAATTTTTTCTTCTTCTAACCTCAAACCTCCAACTTCAAACGCTTTAGGTAAACATGGATAAATTACTTTTATTTTATCTTCATCTATATATAGTATATCTATAATGTCTTTCTTCGAAGCTTCGGAATCTGTCACAATCAGGTCATAGTTTTTGAGTGCAATTTTGTTTAAGAAAATATTCAGTTTTCCTCTTAAACCGGATGGGAAATGCTTGGGATATTTTAAAGGAATGAGGTCATGGATAATGGCGACTTGTTTTTTGGCTAATCTGTTTAAAGTTAAAGGTGGTTGAAGAAAATTAAAGAAAGGGTTTATAAATATCGCTTCGTTATTTAATTGTTTCATTGCCTGCCCCTCGTAGCTCGAAGAGCGAAGTGGGGTTAAATCGCTGGTAAATACCCAATCGGGAAAGTTTTCTTTGAGGATTTGCAGATATCGCCCTACTCCCCGAACCTTACTTAAGGGATCGTTTTCTGTTGGATCAAAGATAAAAACAGATGTCATACAACCATTTTAACAAAATACGGTTTTGGATTGAGAAAATCAGTTAAATTTAGTATAATTCTTCACTTCATGACCGAAAAGGACTGCCTATTAGGCAATGTAGGATCGTTTGAACATAGATTACTCTTAGATATTAATTATAAATCCTCCCTTGAGTTATATTTCCATAATTTATCTGCAAAAATAGAAAAAACAACTAAGCTCCAAATTCCTGAAGTGGTTGATAAAACAAAGCAAAATATCTTAGACATACTTTATAGAAATACTTTGATGGCGGAAATTCTTGAGAGCAAAGATTTTTTAGAGATTTTGGAACAAGAAAAACAATTAAGAGGTGAAGTTAAAGTAGGAGTTGTACAGTGCATTGATGGAAGGCTTTCAATACCGCATCAATTTGGTAGAGCGACAAATGTTAAGGAAATAGCAGGATCATTAATCAAGTTAAATGAAGATGGAGAAACGATAAGTGATAGAAGATTTGAAGGCATTCTCGAACAAACTGCCAATGAAGGCAGAGAGTTATTACAAATTGTCACCGGTCATACTAGTTTAAAAGATGAAGATCATCGCTGTGGCCGTATTATGAAAGGAGTAAAAGAAAAAGAATTTACCGGAGAAGTTAATCAAGTAGCCTGGGAAGAGGCAGAAAAACGAGCAATTGCAATTGAGAATGAGTACAATGACATACTTCAAGCAAAAGGTAAAACTCCTCAAGCAAAAGTTGCAATTACCGCAATGATAGATACCGATACCATGGGATTGATTTTTAGTTTTGGACAAGCAAATTCATTGTCTACGACGGAATTAACAAGAGAGCTGACTACAGAAATACAACAAGCCTTGGGAGAAGAAACAGGTGGGTTTGGCTCAATGAAGGATACTTTTGCTGACCCGTTTCATTTTATTGAATATTCAGAACATGTCTTAAAAATCACAGAGTTTCTCACGAAAAGACTTGCGACAGATTCAAAATTTAAGCAATATATTACAGTAAACTTTCCCGAATTGACTTCTGGCCAAAAACAGGCTTTATTATTTACAATAGGAAGAACAATAGCAAACCAATATATAACCGGATTAGCATCCGAAGAAGAATTTACACATCCCTACTTACTGCACAGTGAAGAATATATGGTAGTTTCACCACACGGTAAGCCTCTTGGCGGATTCGATCTGAGGCAATCGTTTGGGAGCGTACCTGCTGACAGAGGAGAAATGTTAATTCATGTTTTGACAAAATTGTCGTTATTGGATAAACAAAAGGCAGAGAAACCGTATATTTTATTTTTCTCTACACCAGTGAATAAAGTAGTTTACGATCATCAAGATATTACCTTAGTAGGAGTTGAAGATGCAGCTAAAGTTTATTTTTTGGAACTTTTTAAAGACGAAGAAATAAAAAAAAGAGTATATGAGGGATCTTTAGTTATAATACCGATATTAATAGACGAATCAAACAGGAGACCTCTAGAAATTAGAGATTATTCTATATTTCTAAATTGAGAGTTTACTTTACTTCATCAAACTTTCCATCGAGATGTAGATAATATAGATTCGTTTGGAGTTTTGGATAAAGTTTTGTGATTTTCTTTTTGGCTTTTTTAAGATCTCTAGCATGATTTTCAGGAGTACTGTCCTTGCCGTATGCGCCGCAGTCTTCGTGATGAATTAAGACAACCTGCTTTATTTTATGCAATCTCACGGAAATATCTAGCTGTTTTAGAATTATCTTCAAGTCTTTGCTTGCTCCAGCAAATCCCACGTAGTCATAGGCTTTATTTTTAAAGTTTTTCGAAAGCCACTTTTGGATTTTTTTTTGCAATCTAAAATCAATACAGGAAACAACCAAAGCTTCACAGATATGAGTAGACATTATTAGGAAAGACATTATAAGGCAAATGAAATCAAGATTCAAGGATTTTAAACGATATAAGGATCAATTATGACTTTTTCAAGATACTCAGTTAAAAATGCTTCTAGCCTAAAAAGCGTCCGATTAGATATGCTTCTCTTTGTCGATGTCTATCTATCATTTAATCATCAGGTAATGGGAAAAGGACAGTATAGTTGACATAACTTTAAAATTCAACATTTTATTATATAAAATGTTTCTATAATATAATTGATACGTGATAAACTTCACCCTGTCAAAAGCACAGATCCAGGATATAATTTTTAACAATCGTTATAAACTAGATGATAAATCTTCTTTTTCAAACTTGGACGAATTATCATTAATAATTAATACCGGAGAAGTTTTTGGACTTGAAGTCGATAAAGAAAAAGCAAAAAAGATAATAGACGAGACATTTAACAAGCAAAACAAACCTTCCCAATTAAGTAATCGGTATAACGGAGCCATACTGCAAATTAAGGGACAATATACTGTGAATTCTCTGTTTTCCTTAAGAACAGAAGCAAGGTTGATCAAAGGGGTGATGTTTATCTTTCAGGAAACCTTGATCAATCGACAACACAGAATTCTTGCCAAAAAGTTAATCGGGGAAAAAGCGGTTAAGCTTTTTCCAGGATGTGACGAGGAATATCTTTACGAAATTCTTACGGAAGTAACTGAAAGTCATCTATTTGAAACTTTAAAAAAACTTGCCTCCGGTCTGCCGATATTTCAGGTAAGTTTCGATAGTGACGGCTCGTTTACTTTAGAAGAAATGGGAAATATTAGTTGAATTAGTTAAAATTAGTAAAATCAGTTAAAATCAGCGAAACCAATGATAATAGGCCCAAAAAAACTTCTAAAACTGGTGAAAGAAATTAAGCTGGTTGAGGATCTGGCTGAAAGGGAATTGACCAATCCCGAGGGAGCGGGATTTGATCTTCGCTTGGGTGAAGTGCATGAAATTTTCGGTGACGCATTTCTGGGAGAGGAAGAACGCAATACACCAAAAATAAAAACCATCGCAAAACATAAAAAAGGTAAGAAACAGAAAATTACCATTAAACCTAATGAATTTTATTTAATTTCCACGATTGAAAAAATTAACCTGCCGGAAAATATTACCGCTAACTTCAAACCCAGAACAACGACTTTCCGCTCCGGTCTATTTTTAAGGACAGGAAACGCTGCTCCCGGCTACAGAGGCAAGCTGACTTTCGGATTGAAAAACGAAGGACCTGTCCCGGTCACATTAGAGTTGGGAGCGCGAGTCGTACATGTTCAATTCCATTGGGTTGACGGAGGAGGAAGTATGTATCGAGGGCAGTGGCAGGGGGGAAGAGTGACGACAAAAAAAAGGGAAAAGCAAATATAATTTACAAATTCCAAGAAACATACAACAAGAAACAAAAATATTTGAAATTCGAATATTGAAATTTGTTTGGATTACTTGTGGGTTGTATCTTGTTAATTTTCAATCTTATGCCTAAAAAGAGAGATTTGGAACTTTTGTACGAAGTTGGCTGTCTGCGGTTTTTACAGCGGAACTGGCGGCAGTTTTTAAACGCCGATGTTTCAAACGAAGCAGAGCACAGCTACCGTGTTGCTTGGATTGCTATGGTTTTAGCCAAGAACGAAGGAGTTAAAGATCTGGGCAAAGTCGTTCGAATGGCTCTGGTTCATGATGTGGGTGAAAGCAGAAGTGGTGACGTCCACTATGTCTCAAGACAATACACATCTAGAGATGAAGAGTTGGCAATTGAGGATGTTTTTTCCGGGACGTCTTTAGCAAAAGAAATGATTGAGCTCTGGAAAGAATATGAAAGAAGAGAAACAATCGAGGCAAAGATCGTTAAAGATGCTGACAATCTTGATGTTGAATTTGAGCTTAAGGAGCAGGAAGCAAAAGGAGAGACTCTGCGAAAATACTGGTTTGATGCAAGACAAAGAATTTATAATAACCTCTATACTAAATCGGCAAAAAAAATGTGGAAAGAGATTCAAAATTCTAATCCACACGATTGGCATTTTTTCGCTAGAAACAGATTTACTGCTGGTGATTGGAAATTAAAAAGATAGTATGAGAAAAATTCATCCCGAAAAACAATATCTTGATCTTCTTGAAGAAGCTCTAACCAAAGGTTATAGAAAAGTTGATCGTGGGACAGGAGATGCCTCGTATAGTTTATTTGGAAAACAAATGAGGTTTGATTTAGCCGAAGGTTTTCCTCTTTTGACAACCAAAAAAGTTTACTGGAAAGGCGTCACCCATGAATTATATTGGTTTATGTCCGGACAGTCAAATATCAAGTATCTGGTCGATAATAATGTACATATTTGGGATGATTATCCATATAAGATATATAGAATTCAGAATTCAGAATCTAGAATTAAGAATTTATTATCTAAAGAAGAATTTATAGAGAAAATAAAAACAGATAATAGATTTGCCAAGAAGTGGGGAGAGTTGCCAAGAATATATGGAGAGCTATGGAGACACTGGCCTACAAGAAATAAAAGGACGATAGATCAGCTGAAGTGGGCTATAAACGAAGTTATTGAAGATCCAGCAGCCCACAATGCTATCGTTAATTCTTGGAATCCGGAATATCTTTATACGATGGCAAAATATGAGGAGACTTCCCATTTTCCGATCTGCCACAACATGTACCAATTGAATGTAATTGACGGAAGGCTTTGTCTGCAGCTATATCAGAGAAGTGCAGATTTATTTTTGGGCGTTCCTTTCAACATTGCCTCCTATGCTCTTTTGACTCTAATCATAGCCAAATTAACAGGTTATAAACCGGGAGATTTTGTCCATACTTTTGGCGACGTCCATATTTATGAAATCCATATCGATCAGGTCAAAGAGCAATTAAAAAGAAAACCGCGGCCATTTCCACAGGTTAAATTTATTAAAGACTTCAAAAATATTGACGAGTTCAAACCAGAATATCTAGAACTTGTAAACTATAATCCACATCCACCGATAAAAGCAGCACTTTCTGTGTCAGGCGGATATTTTAAGAGTAGTAAGTAGCTTGTTACCATGTTCCATTTTACACCTCGTAGGTGAAATATAGATTGGCATAATAATCTAAAAATAAATGAAAAAGGCAAAAATAAGTATTATTGCAGCAGTAGGAGAAAACATGGAACTGGGAAAAGGGGGTAAGCTTCTCTGGCAGATTCCGGAAGATATAAAAAGGTTTAAAAAACTTACCGAAGGGCATGTTGTGATCATGGGCAGAAAAACCTTTGAATCCATCGGAAGACCACTGCCAAATAGAATAAACATAATAGTAACAAATAATCCTAAATTTAATGAATATGTATCGATTAATCAATTAATCGATACATTCGTGGCACATTCACTGAAAGAGGCAATTGAGATGGCAAAAAAGAAAGAATCCCACTTCGCCAAGGCTTCGCGGGACAGGGAAATATTTGTTATTGGAGGTGGACAAATTTATCAGCAGGCGATGAAATATGCGGATAAATTATATCTGACGATTGTAAAAGGAAACTTTGAAGCAGATACTTTTTTTCCCGATTATTCGGAATTTAAAAAAATAGTTGCGAAAACGGAATCAGGAGATAAAAAGTATAAATATACTTTTTTAGAATTAACTAGATGACATTCAGGACTCTCCGTTATAGTTTAATCCTATATTTTTCAAAATAAATTTTCTTTAGATTTTCTATTTCATCATCCAAAATAAAATCGCGATAAGTATCTGCGAAAACTGCTATAAACTCTTCAATATCTTTTTTAATTTCTTCGGAAGTCTCAGGCCTTTCCAATTTTCCCCAAGCGTGATCTATCATCCCCCACATTACATCTCCCCAATCTTTTGGTCCCTCTTCAACACGAATAAACTCACCAATTTGCCGTTTATCAAAATCAATAAATGGAGCAATCCATTCTACGTACTTTATATCGTTTAATTTGGCTCGAGTAGTTGCTTGTATATTAATGGAGCCAGTATCATCTTGACAATCTTCTATTAGTCTTTGTTCAGCTTCTTCTGAGATAGTCATTGAAATATTCGTCATGTGGCCATAATCTAATCCGTGGCTTTTTAAAGCCTTAGCTCCGTCTCTATTTGTACTTCCTGTTGCTGTGCCCCAATCCATTAAAACTACATGTACATTGTTTAAATCTTTATCTAAATAACCTGACTCAAAATACATTTCTGTATGATCTAAGGAAGAGTCTTGCAGATTGGGATACCTTTTTATTCCTTGAGCCCATAAAGATATGGTAATACCCCCTCTTTCTACAGAATTTAATCTCTTAATCAAATGTTCGATCGTTTCAGGAGTGATTAGAGCGAGGGAGCCCCGTAGTTCTGCTACCAAGGCTATTTCAGTCAAATTATTTTTTTCCATATTTTGTAATATACTTGGAAGGGCTAAATCTATAGCATTATTTGCCATTATTTGTGATATTCTGCGGTGTTCAAATCTTGTCGATTTGTCTACAGGATTGGAATAAGGAACGCGATAAAATTCCTTTGTAAGTTCAAATTGTTGTTGGAAAAGCTTGTTTCTAAATTCGGGAGAACTAAGTCTCTCGAGTTTAGCATTCATAGTTAAAAAAAATCCCCCTAAACGGGGGAAATTATAATTTGACTTAACTTTTTTTTCAGAATTTTTGACATTCTGAGAATTTCATATTACAGATAACCTCTTTTTCTGTCAAGATGATCAAATATAGCATACCGTGTCATCCTGAATTTATTTCACCAAGTTCAGCATGACAGTGTTGTTAATTATTAGTATAATCATCAACAATGAAAAACCCAAAATATCTGGATGAAGCTTTTGAAAAAGTTTGCCAAGAAATGGTTGAAATGTTCAAGAAAAAACACAAAGATTACGGAAAAGGCAATATCTTAGATATGGGAGAGTTAGGAATAGCTTTTCGGATATCAGAGAAGTTCAATCGCATCAAACACCTTTTAATACAGGATAAAAAACCAGAAAATGAGTCAATCGAGGAGTCATGGGTGGATATAGGAGTATATGCGGTGATTGCAGTCCTACTTAAAAGAAGTTGGTTTAAGAACCTCGAAATGAAAGAAAAAACTGCTCCCAGCAAATAAAACTTCCATTTTTGTCGTATATAGTCTACAGACTTTTTTTCTATAACAAAATAAACTCAATATTGTAATGCTTGCGAAAGTTCTTTCTGGGACTACAATCGGACTAGATGGTGTTTTAATCGAGGTAGAGGTAGACGTTGCCGGTAAAGGATTTCCTACCTTTACCATAGTTGGCCTTCCCAGCAAATCCATCGATGAAGCAAAAGACAGGGTTCGAACTGCGATTGAGAATGTAAACTTTGACATGCCTGACTCACGTCTTACTGTTAATCTTGCCCCGGCAGATATCCCAAAAGAAGGCTCAGGTTTTGATCTGCCTATTGCAGTCGGAATTCTAGCAGCTTCAGGGTACGTAGATAAAGATCGACTAAGTAAAAGTCTATTTTTAGGTGAGTTGTCACTCGAGGGGAAGGTACGAAGAGTTCCTGGAGTGATTTCGGTTGCTCTTTTAGCCAAAAAGTTAAAGATTACCGATCTTTATGTATCTGTTGAAAATGCAAAAGAGGCAGGTTTGGTCGAAAGCATCAATGTTTATCCAGTAAGTAGGCTTGCTGATCTGGTTTTACATCTTAATCAGCAAAAACCAATATCTATCCAGGCAAAAATAAAATGGCAAGAGGTGGTAAGCCAAGATAATTATGATTTCGACTTTGCCGAGGTGAGAGGACAGGAGCAGGCAAAAAGAGCTCTTGAGATTGCAGCTTCGGGTTTTCACAATGTTCTTTTGAAGGGCCCGCCTGGAGCAGGAAAGACAATGCTTTCGCGTGCCTTTCCCTCGCTATTGCCAAAAATGGATAGAGATGAGACGCTTGAAGTCTCGAAAATATATTCTGTCTCTGGTCTTTTACAGAACAAATTTTACATTGATAAGCCGCCGTTTCGTTCTCCCCATCACACTACCTCACGTATTGGCTTGATCGGCGGGGGAACACATCCTACACCTGGAGAAATATCTTTGGCCCATCGAGGAGTTTTATTTTTGGACGAGCTTTCAGAGTTCCCCCGTTCTGTCCTGGAATCCTTAAGACAACCTCTGGAGGATGGTTTTGTCAGTATCTCAAGAGCCGCAGGCAGTTTAACTTTTCCATGCCGCTTTCTCCTTTTGGCAGCCTCAAATCCCTGTCCATGTGGATATCTGGGTCATCCCAAAAGGAAATGTCGCTGCATGCCAGGAGCCATTCTCAAGTACCACAAACGACTCTCCGGGCCGCTTTTGGATCGAATCGACATTCATATAGATGTCCTACCTGTTGGGGAAGATAGTTTAGATCTATACCAAAACGCAGAGCCAAGTAAAATAATCAGATCGCGAGTGACAACTGCACGTCAAAGACAAGTTAAAAGATTCAAAAACTCTAAAATTAAAGTTAATGGCGAAATGAGTTCAGCCCAGGTCAAAAAACACTGCCAATTAACTTCCGAAGCTGTTAATCTTTTAAAGCAAGCCATTTCTCGGTTGTCTCTTTCGGCCAGGAGTTACTTTAAGGTGATAAAGATCGCCCAGACGATAGCAGATCTTTCGGGCAAAGACAAAATTGAGGCTGCCTATGTTGCAGAAGCTCTACAGTATAGAGCCAAGGAGGAGTGAATAAGCCCCTTCCCGCCATATCTTACTTCTCGACTATTCGGCACTATTTGCACACGGCTCGAAGAACGATTATTGGTGGGCGTGGGTCAAACCGAACTTGTTCTGGTTTGCCCCTTGACAAATAAAAAAAGGTTCAGTAGAGTTAAGAATATGATGAGCAAAATAAAAAAGATTATCTCCATACTTAAATACTTACAGGTAGTAGGTTATTTATCGTTGGTAGCTCCGGCTTATGCACAAGATCCAACCATCATGGTTAATGAAAATGCAATCGGTTTTAAAATTCCATCTCTCGGCGATATTCTTACTTTTATGATTAGAGCCTTTTTTATAATTGCCGGTTTAGCAGCCTTGCTTTTCCTTTTGACAGGAGCCTTATCGTGGGTTACCTCAGGTGGGAACAAAGAAAATGTCGATAAGGCCAGAGATAAAATCACAAGCGCTATAACTGGTTTAATTATAATAGTTGCCGTTTTGGCAGTCATAGTAACTTTTGAACAAGTGATTTTTGCCAACCGTCTTTGCTTGGGTCTTTCTTGTCCAATAACAATACCGCCTTTATTGCAGCCGCCAGGATCATAATTCTTTTGATTTAATTTGTTAAGCATGCTTACTTCTTTTTTAGTCTATGCTCAAATAAAAGAGTGGGGAAACTGCGTAACTCCAGAAGGGGTGCCGACTTTAAAATGCTTGGAGGTGGTTTTTGGGAATATCCTCTTCATGTCTTCAACGCTTGTCATCCTTGTGCTTTTTATCATGTTTGTTGTTGGAGCTTTTAGATATCTTACCTCATTTGGAAATCCTGAGAATGTTAAAAGGGCCCAAGGAACTTTAAAATACGCTCTTTTCGGATTTATTCTTTTTATCAGCGCCTATTTAATATTAAATGTGATCTGCTTTTTGTTTTTAGGAGGGATTGGAAGTAATTGCAAGCTTTTTAAGTTGGAAATTCCTGGTCCGTAAAAGTTAGATGACTATCGTATGGGGATCCTTCGACTCGCATCGCTCGCTCAGGATGATTTTTGTCATTTATTTGATTGAGGAGTGACAAAAATCACCTTCACTCCTTTTTCTTCGGGTATTGGAGATGCCATCCGGTTTCTTTCTTTTATAAAATTGAAGACAACAAAAAGTAGTAGAGCAAGCCCAATTGAAATTAAGATAGTACCAATAATTTTCATGAAATTCAGAATTCTAAATTCATAATTCTGAATTTAGAGATTAACTTTTTCTTTAATTAGATATTGTGGTCTGTTTTGAATCTCCTGATAAATTTTTCCTACATACTCGCCGATTAATCCTATCGTAATAAGTTGGACTCCTCCTAAAAAAACAATTGAGAAAAAAAGCGAAGCCCATCCAGGCAGCCAGTCGCCTTGGTTTAAGATAAAATGTTGTACAGATTTTGTGGCGATTACAATTACGCTGAAAAAAGAGGCAAAAAATCCAAAATAGATAGAGAGCCGAAGCGGTTTTACCGAAAAAGAGGTTATTCCTTCAAGAGCGAAGTTGAGCATTTTTGAAAAGGTGTAGTGGGTAACTCCTGCATATCTTTTCTCTCTTTTAAAATAAACATAAGAGGCGGGATGGCCGCCCCAAGCAACCAGACCTCGCAAAAAACGGGATTTTTCTGGAAGATTATTTAGGAAATTTACAATTTCCCGATCAATGAGACGATAGTCACCAACGTCTGTGGGTATAGGTGTATCGGACAGGAAATTAATAAATTTATAGAAAAGAAAAGCTGTTAGCTTTTTGATGAAATTATCTACATCTCTTTTTTCGCGCTTGGCATAGACAATCTTGGCTCCATTTTGCCATTTTTTGACCATCTGTCCAATTACTTCGGGTGGATCCTGAAGATCAGCGTCTATTGTAATCACGCAGTCGCCTTTGGCAAAATTATAGCCACAGGTTAAAGCTTTTTGGTGACCAAAATTACGTAAGAATGACACGAATTTTATCGAAGGATCCTTTTTTGCTTTTGATTTTATAACTTCATCGGTTTTATCTTTGGAGCCGTCGCTTATGAAGATTATCTCGAAGTTATAGTTTTTAACCACTGGAAGCAGCCGCTTAAGAAGCGGATCGATGTTGTTTTCTTCATTGTAGACTGGAATAACGACGGAGAGGAGAAAGTTATTGGTCATGAAGATATTATAGTATATTTTTATTATCCATTTGTCCCTTCGACTTCGCTCAGGACATTCGACTAATTAATAGTACTATTTAATAATTTTACAGTTATAACCATGAGCGAGGAGACTTAAGTTAAGTTTTAAGGCGACGAGTCGAATGGTTACGGGGCCGGGAGTTGAACCACGGTCTAGGAGATTATGCAAACAGTTTCTCCGATTACTCGGAGTGTCGGACTGTGTCTTCACCCCGCTAAGCGGGGGTTGGCGTTCAGTCTCTACAGGTTCCCGATGTTACTTCGGGATTCCCGCGGCGTTATCTCGATTTAATCGAGAGTTCGCCGTTATAAGCCAATTATCAAATGAAATTACTTTCATATGAGCCCAATATTTAAGCCTCCTGTGCAACCGTACACTACCCCGTAATATCAAAGTTCTCAATTATTATACTTTTAAATAGTGTGCTTGTCAATTTATACATTTGAATATGGTACCATAGATATATTATCTATATGGCTAAATCTAGAGAGAAATTAAAAGCGCGAAAACTGCGGCGTTTAGGAAGAAGTATAAAAGAAATTGCTGAAACCTTAAAAATATCTATAGGAAGTGTAAGTGCCTGGTGTAAAGATATAGAACTAACTCAAAATCAAATAATTAATTTACAAAAAAGAAGAACAGATCCGTTTTATGGGAAAAAATTAGACTATTTTCTTAGAAAGAAAAAGGAATTTGAAGAAAAAGTTTTTTATTTAAAACAAGAGGGAATTAGGGAAATAAAGAAACTTACAAAAAGAGAAATATTCTTGATTGGAGTTGCTTTATATTGGGCGGAAGGTTTTAAAAAAGATCATCAAGTTGGATTTGCAAATATAGACGTAAATATGATCAAGTTTTTCTTGTATTGGCTAAAGGTTAGTTTTAATATTTCAAATACGGACTTAATTTTTAGACTTACTGCTAATGAGTCTTATAAAGAAAAAATCAGAGATTTAGAAAAATTTTGGTCATCAGAACTCAACGTACCTTTAAGCCAATTTTCTAAACCTTTTTTCCAAAAAACTTTATGGAAAAAAAGATACGAAAGGCCCAATAGTTACCATGGGGTTTTAAGAGTAAAAGTTAAAAAAAGCGTTAATCTTTTGAGAAAAATATATGGGTATATTGAAGGGATTAGTCTAAATTTAAATTGATCCATGAAAGAAGTAAAATATTTAAGTCATCTATCAAGAAATTTTTATCTCTATTTCATCTTATTTTTTACCCTGCGATTATTAAATATTATTTCTCTCAAGCCAAATCAAGTTATAGTTGGTTTAATCGTATTTATAATAAGTTATTCGCCCGTTTACTTTCTAAATGATTACGTCGATAAAAATGAGGATAAAAAATTAAAACGAGCGAACTTATATCTATCAATTTCTAACAAAATTGTTTATTGGGGGATATTTTTTTTCTTAATTCTCTCTGGTTTATTATTGTCTTTGAATCTAAATCCTATTTCTCCATTAATTCTAGTAACTTTATATTTTTTGAATTATATTTATTCCTTTCCTCCTTTTAGATTTAGAAATATATATTTTTTGCGCGAATTATTAATCTCCATTATTTATTCCTTTAAGTGGTTGCTCATCATCTCCTATTGGAATTTATCATTCTATTATCTTCCCCTACCTATATTAATTATGGCTTCTTCTTTTGCGTCAATGAATTTATCACTATATAAAAGACATTTAAAAAGAAATAGATATTCTGAATATTTCTTTGGCCTGATTTTTATTATTTTTTGGTTTTTTACAATAGGGATCTACAAAAAGGTATTGTTACTATTTTTACCGCTATTACCTGTAGTGATTTATTTGTGGTTTAGATATAAAAAAAGTCATATTCCCATCGGTTTCTATCAAACCTTATATTTCATATACGCTCTAATTATTTATCTTATTGTTTAATAAATAATGAAATTTAAAAAAATTTTTTTATTATTTCAACTGTTGTCGGCAGTGTTATTAGTCACTTCTTTCATAATTTATTTTTTAAAAGCAAAGATATTTTTGGATCCGGATTTTGGCTGGGCGCTGAGAATGGGTGAAGTCATCTTAAAAAGCGGCATTCCAAAGTCAGACCCCTTCTCCTACACAATGCCAAGTTACCCTTATGTAGATTATGAGTGGCTAACCCATATAGGCATAGCCAAAATATATTCACTGGCAAATTTCACTGGCCTGACTTTAATATTTACTTTTATTGCATTAGTCTCCATAGTTGTCTGTGTTTGGGACTTGAATAAAAGATTTACTCCTCTTGGGATTATTTTTGCTACTGCAATGTTTTTTTCTTATTTTGGTGTCAGATCACAGGTTATAACTTGGCTGTTTTTCGCCATCCTAGTTAAAATAATATTAAGTGATAAGTGGTGGAGAAAATTTAAATACTTTCTCCCCGTTCTATTTTTGCTTTGGGCGAACTTACACGCGGGATTTGTCGCAGGTCTAATCGTCTTATCGGTTGCAATATTCAGGAAACGTAATTTTGGTGATTTTGTTCTTCTTTTTTTAAGCATACTAATCACGTTGCTGAACCCTTATGGGATAGGATTATGGCGAGAGGTATGGGTCTCGACGACGGATCTGCCTATCCGTTTTTTTATCATTGAATGGCGACCGCTCTTATTTTCCATAACATCGATTACACTAATCTCAATAGCCTATTTTTTGGCTTTTATTGTGCAATACTGGAAAAGATATAAAGGCTACGAGATTTTAATTTTTATACTGATCTTTATAGCCGCTTTTTCATCAGCGCGGAATGTGCCACTTTTGTTAATATACAGCATAATTTTGACGCGAAAAGGGATTGAAAATTTTATGCTTGACGTAGGTGATAATAGGCAAAAGCTTTTCCGATTCCATCTAGTCTACGCCTTTTTCTTTATTGTGATTTTGGTCTTAGTCTTTTTTCAGATGAAGGGAGATTATCTTGCCGCGGCAACCAGAAGCGAAAAGAGATATTATCCAGAGAAAGCGCTCATCTATCTATCAAGTCATATGCCTAAAGGTCAAGTCTACAGTAATTATGAGTGGGGAGGATATCTTGACTGGAAATTTCCCCAGAAAAAAGTTTTCATCGACGGAAGGATGGCAAGTTGGCGTCAAAAATTAAGCGTCTTGGAGAGTGACTATATTTTTGGCGAGAATAATTCACTGTTGCGTTTGAAAATTCCTTTAAATCGTGTATTTAAAAAATATCAGATTGATACGGTGTTATTGCCACAGTCATGGCTTGCGGGGGATAAAAATGACACTACCTCGCAGATTATTTCACGATTTGTAAAAGAGCTTAAAAAAAATGAGTTTATAGAAGTTTATAATGACAACGTCGCCATAGTGTACTCTAGAAAAAGACCTTCCACCACTGAAGATAATTTGGTAGGGGAGTAGGAGTAATAACAACAGGAGTTGGAGATGGTTGACGGAGAATAATGGCAACCTCATCTGGTTTCAAGAGGTTAAGCTTATTTCTTATGGTTTTTTCAATTTCATTGGTGTCGCTTTTTTTCAAAAGTTGGGTTTTGAGCTCGATATTTCTTTTCTTTTCATTTTCATATTCTCTTCTATAGTCTTCATAAAATGACAATTTTTTCCCATAATCAAGCAGATTTTTAGTTAAAGAGGAAAAAAAGAATAAGACTATGAGAAAAAGGACGACCTTTCTTACTAGTTTCATATTTAAAGTATAACATTCTGTTGGAAACCGGGATTTAATGAGAAGTTAAGGAGTTAAGTATTTTTACAATTCGTGTCGGATCGGCCTTAGACTTAAGTTCTTTAATACAGATTCCGATTATGGCTTTCGGATTTTTCTCATAGAGCTTTCTATTGTTGTCGATAATTTTTTTTATTTCGTTTTTGAGTTCTTCATCCGAAAGCTCTTTTGGCAGATAGAAAGACACAATCTCGAGTTGTTTTTGATATTCTGAAACAAGGTCTTCTCTTTTTCCTTTTTCAAAAGCTTCGATCGATTCATTTAACTCTTTGACAATTTTTCGGAGTACCATAATTGTTTCATCATCAGTTAGTTCAGAACTCTTCTGCGCGGGATCGATGGATTTTTTTTCTATTTCTTTGTTTTTGATTTTTGCTAAAATATATCTAAGAATTGAGAGTTTATCTGGCTCATGGTTTTTGAGAGCTACGATTTGATCCTGAATAATTTTTTCTTTTATCATTCTAAGATTATAACAACAAAATATGACTAAAAAAAATAACAAAGATATCGTCGAGATTTTTAACAACTTAAAGAAAGCGCTTGGAAATAAACCTCCGATCGAAAAAATGTATGAAGAAATCCGCATGATGCGATTTAAAATTAAACCAATCTCCGGGGACATCTCACTGTTACAGTTTAAAGATAATGTTTTGATCGAGACTCTATGGAGCTTGGGAAAACTCGATGAGATTTTTCAGAGAGAATTTGGGGCATTATCAAAGAATCAAAAGGAAGCATTTTTTCACCTTTTTGATAATCTATATCAGCAACTGCAAGGTCAACTTAACAAAATTAATATCAATCCAGAGATAAAGTCGCATCTGCCGCAAATTCTTGAGATGGAGATTTTTAAAGATATAACTACAAAACGAAAAGCTAACTAATGAGAAAATTTCCTGTCATTATTGATTTAGAGACAAAATACAGCTTTCGTGAATATAACGATCCCAAAAAATTGGGAGTTACAACCGTCGGACTATATGATTATCGTGATCAGCAAAATAAAATATTTGTAGAAAAAGAATTGTCGAGACTTTTCCCGCTTCTTGAAGCAAGCTCCTATATCATTGGTTTTAATGTCAGAAGTTTTGATCTACCAGTGCTTCAGGGATACTATCCAGGAAAGCTGCAAAATTTTCCAATCTTCGATATTCTTGAAGATATAAAAAATAAGATAGGCAAAAGGCTCTCGTTAAATGATCTGGTCTTCGCTACGCTGGGTAAGAAGAAAAGTGGTCACGGACTTATCGCAATTCAACTTTATCAGGAGGGAAAGTGGGAGGATTTGAAGAAATACTGCTTAGACGATGTTATGTTAACAAAGGAATTATTTGAGTTTGGCGTGAGACAGGGCGAGGTGATGTATCTTAACGAAAAAGGTAAAAGCTCGATCAAAGTTGACTGGAAAAAATATTTAAAAGATCAAGGCAGAAAAGAGTCCCATTTAACGCTTCCATTTTAGCTACCTTTATAATTCTTCGATCATCTCATCCAGTGAATAAGGATCTTTTTTAAGTTCTTCCTTAATCTGCATTAGTCCTTCTGATATCATTTTGTTTAACTCTTGCGTCTTGCGGTATAAAAAAAATTCACCTATTCCCAGAAGTAATAGAGCGCAAAATATTAATAAAATAACCAGAAAAGTATGTTTTCGGATATAACTGGCAATGTCCTTTTCCATTAGGCAACCTCCTTTTAAATTATATCCTACCAGCATAAATTTAAGATGTCAATTTAATACCCTTGACCCACCTAAATTTATATCTTTCTTGGATTGTTTTCCTGCTGATTGTTGCTACTCAGCTTAGTAAGATGGCGCTTGCAATCATGCCATATAGCACGACGCTTATGGTATCTTGGATAACTGTGGCTATAGGTCCAGCTCCGACAGCTGGATCTTGATGTTCAAGCTGCAAGGCCTTAGTTATCAAAATTGCCACAAAAGGAGCAGTGCCGATAGCAGTAAATGTTGCTAAGCCAACTGCCGTTGCTAGTCTTGCAGAATTAAACCAGAGGGAAACCACGATCCAAGATAACAATCCAAAAAACAACCCCAAGATAATCCCTAGAATCGTTTCTTTTAGAAGATAGTTACTAAATTTTGCCGTACCACGGCTTAAATCTCTTATAAAGATGGTTTGGGTTTGGGTTCCAACAGCATCAGCCATATAGACAACAAAGGGAATGAAAAATGCAATTTCGACTCTCTTTGACAAGACTTCCTCGAAACGAGAAGTAGCAAAGGAAAGAATAAATCCGAGAATAGATCCTACCACCAAAGGTGGAATTCTCATCCAGATAAGAGTTTTTATGGTATCTCTATCATCATCTGCAAGTGGAATTGTTTTCCTATCATGCATACCTTGATTCTACATTAGTTAAAAGTCAATAATAAGATGTATGTTAATTTCATAAAATTAAAGTTGGATTTATGATGTATTTAAGAAAAAGTAGGTAAGACTTTAGGTGTAGCTTAATATTGAAGCAGCCCGGAGATGTCCCCCCTTTAATTTATTAATCGAACATTGAATTATAGTTCTAAATATTTGACAATTCTCTGTTCGAATTATTAAATTATAGGTATGGGTTATTTTGGTAAACTAGAAATAAAACTTAAGGCACAAGAATTAAGAAAAAGTGGTCTATCATATGGTGAGATTTTGAAACAGGTGTCCGTCTCGAAGGATACTTTAAGTAGATGGTGCCGGGATATTGTTTTAACTCATGACCAAAAAAAGAGACTTCTTGAAAATAGGATATATGGTCAAAGAAAAGGATCACAGATTGCAGCTGAAAATAAAAGACAAAAAAGACTCTTAAGAACTAAAGAAATTTTTGAAAAATCTAAATACGAACTTGGAAAGTTAAATAAAAGAGATAGATTCATAGCAGGAGTTGCTTTTTATGCTGGTGAGGGAGATAAAACTGATGGTAAGGGAGGATTTGCAAATACAGATCCTAAAATTATTAAATTCATGGTTAAATGGTTCAAGGAATTTTGTGTGATACCATTGTCTAAATTTAGAGGAGCAATCTGGATTCATGAAGGGTTAAATGTAGAAGAAGCCAAGAAATATTGGTCGATTTTAACTAAAATTCCAGAAAATCAATTTCATAAAACATATGTTGCTAAAAACAAAATAAAAAGTAAAAAGATTAGAAAAAATATTCATCAATATGGAGTTTTTACAATCCGTTTTAGTGATAGCAATAAACAAAGGAGAATAATAGGCTGGATTTCAGCTTTATTAGGTGGTAAAATTTCCTGAGCACATTTACATTCCTCGGTAGCTCAACGGTAGAGCAAGAAGCTGTTTAATTGGCAGCCTTCCAAAGTAATTTGGAATGGAAAATCGGGCTAATTCGGGGGACTCCTCCGATTCGGAGGACAATCCCGAGCTAAACCCCGCTAAAGTCGGGGAAATGTGTAGAGACTATATACCCGATCCCCTATCAAATGTTAGGGCAATGAGATAGTCCATTTCTTAAGGTAACTTAAGGGTCGATGTAACTTCGAGGTTCGTGGTTCGAATCCACGCCGAGGAGCTGAACTTGTCTTAATCTGACCATTTTTGCTACAATTCTTTCATGATTAAAGCTATTATTTTCGATGCGGGTGGAGTAGTTGTAGAGCAAGGTAAACAATTGAATGAATTCGCAAAAATCTTCAAACCTAAAAGCAAACAAGAATTTTGGAAAAAAATAAATCATTTTGTTGGGCCCTTGTGTAAGGGAGATATTTCTGAAAGTGAGTATTGGAGAAGAATTGCTAAGACTGAGAATATAGACCCAAGAATTATTCCTTCTAATTTATGGATGAAGGGATATGAAGAAACAACAAGAATAAAACCAGGTGTTATCGAAGTAATTAAAAATCTACGTAAAAAATACAAAATGATTTTAATTTCCAATACCATTAAGGCCCACGTAGAGGTTAATAAAAAAAGAGGGCTCTTTGATAATTTCGATGATGTTCTTAATTCAAACGAGGTACATCTTTCAAAAAACACTCCCGAAATATTTAAACTTGCGCTGAAAAGAAATCAACTTGACGCGAAAGAATGCGTCTTCATTGATGATATTCAAAGATTCGTAGAAATTGCTGAGTCTCTTGGCTGTAAAGGTATCCTTTTCAAAAATGTTAGACAATTAAAG
>Ga0155149_110_pt1 | contig 31638 bp, 32 predicted proteins | sample RifCSPhighO2_01_FD_106117 | JGI IMG/M metagenome (GOLD analysis project Ga0155149, IMG submission 106117) | Candidatus Roizmanbacteria bacterium RIFCSPHIGHO2_01_FULL_37_16b | reverse complement strand
AGCCCCTGTAGGACCAGAAGCTCCGGTAGTTCCTGTTGAACCAGTTGGACCACTTGAACCAGTTGACCCAGTTGGGCCGCTGGAGCCAGTCGTGCCAGTCGCACCAGTTGGACCAGATACACCTGTTGCGCCGGTTGGACCACTGGCTCCTGTTGTCCCGGTTGCTCCGGTTGGCCCGGTTGGTCCACTAGTACCAGTTGTCCCGGTTGGTCCAGTTGGACCAGACCCACCTGTTGAGCCTGTTGGCCCGGTTGGACCTGAAGCACCTGTTACGCCTGTAGCACCCGTTGGTCCGGTGGGACCGCTTGAACCAGTAGCACCGGTTGGACCACTGGCTCCTGTTGCCCCGGTTGCTCCGGTTGGCCCGGTTGGTCCACTAGTACCAGTAGTGCCTGTTGCGCCGGTTGGACCGGATGTACCTGTAGTACCTGTTGGTCCCGTAGGACCAGAAGTTCCGCTTGCACCGGTTGTACCTGTGGGCCCGGAATTTCCTACACTTCCAGTTGCTCCGGTTGGACCCAAATCTCCTCTTATTCCAGTTGCTCCGGTTGGACCTGAGGGCCCGGTAATTCCTGCAGTTCCTGTTGGACCAGTTTGACCTTGAGAACCTGTAGAACCGGTAGGTCCTACTGAACCAGTTGATCCTGTTGGGCCTGTAATACCCAAACTACCTGTAGATTTAGTGTTTGTTCCGCTAAAACAGTCTGTCCAGATACCATTTTGAAAACAGCGGAAACTATGAGAATCTGTATTGTAATAAATAGCTCCATTTGTGCCCACTGGATCTGATAAGGAAGATCCGAGAATGAGTCTGCTACCGTCGCCAACTTTTATATCACCACCAACGTCAAGATTATAGTTGGGGACAAGAGTTCCGATTCCGACTTTACCATCTTCATTGATCAATAACTTGGTATAAAAGTCGGAAAAACCTCCCGTCCGTAACTTTATTGTTCCACTATCGGTTGCTTCGAGTATAACATCTCCAGATTTCGCAGATTGAAGTGTGACGGTTTCGGCGCTTGATATAGTGAAGTTTGTTCCTTTATAAGTGGATCTGACGCTTGGATTGGAGGTTGCAATTAGCAGTTCGCCAGTCTGATTGATATAAGGAACAGTGAGACTTTGATTACCTATGCTTAAGCCCCCAATAGTGTCAGCATTTTGCGCATACCCCACGTTCGGTATATGTTGTCGAGGAGTAAGCTCTGGGTTTGAAGAGACAGTCATACCTAAATAAACATTTGGATTATCTAGAAACAAATTACTAGGAATTGGGTCAGCATTACAATCTGATCCAATAAGTACACGTATATCACCATTTACGTCAGGATTAATTGCCTTGTTTTGGCCTATACAAGAACTAGTGTACAAGATTTCTCCCTCGATGGGATGATTATATAGTCTGAAAATAACGTCAGTTTTTTTTGTAATAGCTTTTCCTAAGTTATTTATAAGTTTTCCACTGAATGCGATATAACGTTTACCAGGTTGAGATGCACTCACGGTTTGAATTTGATAGATAGGTTTTTTGAATGGGTTAATGAAAAAAAACACAAGTAGAGAAATGAATAGAACGATTACTCCAATAACTAGGTGTCTATGTCTAAATATAAATTTATAAGGAGAAGTTTGAGCAGGCTGATTTTTGTCGTTATTTTTTTGAGCTTCTTTTTTATCAACAGTGTTTGAAGCTGGTTCGCGTTTATCCTTCTTTTCTATATTGTCGACATTTTTTGTAAGGCTGACGTTGGTTACAATCTTGGCTGGATTTTTTTCTAACAATTTTTCTAGTTGGCAAAAATAGAAGAATTTCCTCAAGGTTGAGAGTCTGCGATTAATTGTTTTAGATGGAAGTGATGATTTGAGATGTTCATTTTTATACTTTTCGATGATTTCAGGAGAGATAAAAGTAATCCAAGCTTCAAAATTATGGTTTTTAAATAAATCTTTTTTTGAGACTAGCCAGCCGAAAAAGTGTCTTAAATCGGAAAGATAATTTCTTAAACTAACTAGGGAAATATTTTCAGAATGGAGGAATTTTTTAAATTTGGCTTCAAGATTATAAAAATTATATATATTATATATGTGAGACATATATTTATATAATATTACAACTTTAATAAGAAAGTCAAGAGATAGTAAGTATGTATTATGATATACTTAATAAAGTTATGAGGTTAGGTAAGATACAAACTTATAATAATATTAAATCAAATTAATTTATATTACCGCAGGTAATTTATCCTAGTGTTTCAATAAAATATAAAGTAAAGTCCTATAATATTTTATTATTATAGTAATATCTTCCATTAAGCTTATACCTTTAAGATTTTTAATTTTTTCAATTTAAATAAATTTAAATTGAAAGTTTTTACTTATAGCAAAGTTAATTCGTTCTTTTATCTTTTAGTAAAAGATTTATATAACTCGTTTGACCTTTTTCGTTGTCAGACCATTATTTTTAATTCCTTTTATCAAATTGTTAATTCGCCTGCTAGTTTATTTATAATTATATTTAGGCTGAAGTAAAGATTAAAAATCTTATTGAGCAAAATCCAATAAAATTTTTTTATATTTAGCTTAAACATTAAAGCTTCAGTATTTATAATCAACATTACTAAACTTGTAGTCTCTAATATAAAATTTTAGGCTTATAAAAGATCCCTTATGCTTGAGCTAAAATAACCCATCGCAAAATAATATTGACAAATAAAAATTCGTCTGTTAATGTTTTATTTATAGACTTGTACAAATTTAACAAGCGTATTAAAATCAATTATTAGATATAGAGCTATGGGAATTAAAGATAGACGAACGAAAATTTTACTTTCACTTTTATTATTATCTGACGTTAAATTTGAATATGTTAGTATTAATGGAAAGCTCCAAAATATTTTCGATCTTAGCTTTAATCAGAAGACAAGAGGAACAATATCTGGTTTGATAAGAGAAGGACTTATCGAAAAACCTCAAGCAGAAAAAAAAAATACTGAAATACCTGATTTAACTACACTATCAGCCTCAACTATTTCCAATTTAACTAATCTAGAATCTACTCCATCTTCTTTACCAGCCTCTAATACTAATCTAGGAACTAATACCTATTGTCTTACAGAGACTGGTTTTTATGCTTTATGTTTAAAATTTCCTTTTTTTCGTTTTTTACGCGATAAATGGGATTCAAAGTGGCGCATCCTCTCCTATGAAATACCTGAGAAAAAGAGAGAGATTAGAGACAAACTTCGTAGAGAAATTTCTGGTTGGGGATTAGGTCCTTGGCATAGATCTTTCTGGCTAACGCCTCATCCGATCATAGAAAATCTACGTGAGTTAATTTATCAAAAAGAAGAGGAACAGTATATTCAAGCTTTTGAGTCAGAATATGTCGTAGGAAAGCGTGATATATTAATCGAAAAAGTCTGGCAAAAATCGGCTTTGGAAAAAAAATATCGGGAAATATTTAAGATCTGGCACGACACACTGTCAAAAGAAGGAGAAAAGTTGGAAAAGTTTAAAAATGTCGTAAGTGAATATGTTGAAATTTTAAAAATAGATCCTGGACTCCCGCAAGAACTAGTTGGTCAAAATTGGATTGGCTTTGAGGCTTTTAATATATTTAAAGAAATAAGAAGCATACTTCTTTCATAAATTTCAATGACCAAATCCCAAGCTCCAAACAAATCTCAAATCCAAAATTACAAAAAATACTCTTTTAGTCATTGGGAATTGGGACTTGGGATTTTAAATACTATGTCTCCCTCCAAATCCGTCCTTCTGACTTTTACCCCTTGGGCTTCAAGCATATCTAAAATATTTTTTTCCGGGTGGCCGTAGGAGTTGTTTTTACCAGCACTTATCACTCCATATATAGGGTCTGCTAACTTAAGAAACTCTACGCTTAGCCCCTTTTTTGAGCCATGATGAGGTATTTTGAGTATTTCCGATTTTAATTTAGATTGATCTTGCGTGCCGATAGGCATATTCAACAATTTGCTTAAGACAAGGGGCGATGTATCGCCGGTAAACAAAATTCGCTTTCCGGTGAGTTGGAGAGAAAAAATCAGTGAGAAATTGTTAAGATCAAGAGCTGTTTGTCTAAGCGGTGGTTGGGTATAAGAATCAAAGAAACTATTTTTAAGAATAAAACTGTCAGAAGGCCAAAAAAAATCGACAATTGCTTGACCGATGAGAAACTTTTCGCCTGCTTTAGGAAACTCGACAGTGATACTTTTTGTTTTAGTTTTATCTAATAATTGCTTAAAAGTCTGGCTTGGATTATAAAGCTGAGTCATCCAGATTTTTTTTAGATCGTATCGATCCAAAATATATAAAAAGCCTCCAAAATGATCTTTTTGCGGATGTGAGATAACTGCAAGTTCGATTGTCCTGTCATAAAAAGGCATATATTTACCAAGACAATCTAGGATTTTTCTGCCTGGGCCGGCATCAATCAAAAGGTCAAAGCGGTTTTTAATCCTAATATAGGTTGCATCGCCCTGGCCAACATCACAGAATACTACGGTGGTGAACGAGTTTAGCCAGGATTGGAAAAAAAGAAGGAAAATAATTATAAGTGATAAGAGTGCAGAGAAAAAGAGAGACCGTTTGGAGATAGGCGATTGGAACATGAGCGGGTTTTAAAAATAAAAATATACAAACGGCAATTTTGCTAAGGTTTGGATGACAAAAACGATATAACTAAGAAGTCCATAACAGATATAGGCCGGGATAAGACCAAGAGAATAGTTAATTTTACCAAGAAAAGCCGTCAAAAAGCCAAAAGCCATGAGTGGAGCAATGAGTGGTGAGACTAAAATATTCGAAATTGGTGCAATTAGTGAGATCTGTTTAAAATATAAAAAAATCAATGGAGCCGTAAATAATTGAGCAGATAAAGACAACCTTAGTTCTTTCCCAGCCCACAATATGAGTTTTTTAATTTTGTCTTCGCTTTCTTTCTCTCTGGATTGGCCAAAAAGAATAATTCCCAGAGTCGCTCCATAGGAAAGTTGAAAGGATACCGTCTTTAACCAGTCTGGCCAAAAGAAAAAAATGAAAATTGCCGAGAGAAAAAGAAGATAGATGATTTGTTTATGTCTTCCCGTTAAAAAAGCTACGAGCGTTAATATACCCATAAAGGCTGCTCTTATTATTGGGGCTTTTACACCGACAAACCCTACGAAGATAATAAGGCTTAGTATTGTTAGCAAACCGGATATATATTTGCCAGCAAATGAGGTGATTACTGCAATTGTTGAGGCTAGTAAGGTAATGTTAATACCAGACAACACAACAATATGGAGCAAACCAACAACTCTTAGCTCTTCATAGAATGCTTTTGAGGTCTTTAGATTGATACCAAACAAAATACCATTTAAAAGTGATGCCTGGGGTTCGGGTAGATAGGAGTTGATAACAGAGGTGAAGATTGATGGACTGAATTGTTCCATTGTTTGATTGTTTCATTGTTGTTAATAGTAATTGAGAAGCGGAGTAATGAAACAATTAAAGGTCGATTTGATCTTTTATCTTTTCAAATACGCTCTTTCCCACAATTTTCTTGTTTAAAAGGTCTTCAATTGACTCATACGGTCTATTTTGAATTATCTTTTGAGCTGTTACTTTTCCTACTCCCGGTAGAGTATCCAGTTCGTCCATTGGAGCCGAATTTATCTTGATTTTTCCAGATTGGAGATCTTGACTAGAAGCTCCAAGCGTCTGTCCCTGAACATTAATTAAAGCTTGTTCGCTTTCTTTTAGTCTTCCTTCTTCGATTTCTTCGCTAGATGGAATATAAATTTTTTCTTGATCGGCTAAAATTCGGGCCAGATTAAAGTTCCGAGAGAAAAAACTTCGATCTGCGCCAGAAGAAAGTCCTCCGGCTAATACTAAAACGTCTTTTAAGCGAGCCCCAGAGGTAATTTCATAAACATTTGGATTTTCCACTGCACCTGACAGATCGACAAAAATTTTATTCTCCTTTATTTCGGATATTTTGACTGGCTCAAGAAGAGGGATGTCCTCTTTCTCTTCTTGACTTTTGACGAAAATAAGACCAGAGGTTAAAATAATAACAAAGGCAGCCGAAAGTAAAATTACCTCGATTTTGTACTTAAGCCAAATAGGACTGAAGGACTCAAGAAAGCCCTGCATAAATCAATAATTGAAGGTAAAATAGAAAGAGTCAATGGATTATAAGCGACGAAAGTTAGTAGTTAGAAGTTAGTAGTAAGAAGTTGGGAGTGAAATACCATAAATTGAAAAAGGTTTTACCTGATTTCAGGTATGAAAAGTCTTTCTGGAAGAGAGGATATTATGTTATTGGTGTGGATGAAGTTGGCCGTGGGGCTTTGGCAGGGCCCTTGACTGTAGGAGCAGTATGTTTTAATAATATTTTTTTAAATTCTGTCAATGAAATAGAAAAATTAGGCATTAACGATTCCAAAAAATTATCAGCAGCAAAACGAGAAATCTTGGCAAAAATTATTAAATCAAGCGCCTTAGGACATGCTACCGTAAGTATAAATCCAGCAATAATCAATCGTGTAGGCATAGTCAAGGCTACACAGATGGCGATAAGGGGATCAATAAAAAAGTTAATTAATAAATTGGCTAACTCAGTAATCAATCGACAAAGAAATTCCAATTACTTTTTACTTCTTGACGCTTTCTATGTCAAATATATTAAAAATATAGGCCTTAAGAATCAATTAGCAATCGTTAAGGGCGATCAGAAGAGCATATCAATAGCTGCAGCCTCAATCATTGCTAAGGTAGAACGAGATCATACTATGATCAAACTAGATCACAAATATCCTATATACTTATGGAAAAGGAATAAAGGTTACGGAACCAAAAGACACATCAAAGCGATTAAAAAATTCGGAAAATCCACGCTCCACCGGGATTTGTTTTTGCGGAAAATAAAATGATGACATCGCAGACAAACCTCTTTTTCAAAATCTCAGAAGTTTATGGTAAGAAATGTAGTTTATTTCTGTTTTTCCTCTTTTAAAATTTTTTGACTGATCCTGTGTATAAATAAAAGTTTTTTTAGGATTATATTTTAACAAGAAACTAATTAGGCTTTTTCCTAGTGTTTTACCTCTTCCTTTAGACTTAACTTCTATAGGGACAACCTGGCCTGTTTTTGGATCGTCAACAACAAAGTCTACCTCGGCTCCTGCGGTTGATCGCCAGAAACGAGGCGGATTAGCTAAAAAAAGCTCTTTCAGTCGCAAAAAACAAGCGTTTTCAAAAATCTCTCCACTAGTCGGTAAAATTTGAGAAGTAGTCAAGCGTTTGGCTAAACGCAAAAGCCCTAAATCTAAAAAATAAATTTTTGGCGATTTTCGAATCTCTCTTCTCACATTGCTAAAAAAGGGTTTAACCAGAGAAACAACAAAGGTTTTTTCTAAAAAAAAGAGATATTTTTTAACCGATTTCTCACTGATTCCCAAAGTGGAAGAAAGTTCCTGACGGTTGACCAAATTTCCTACCTGGTTGGCTAGGATCCTAACCAGTGCTGCAAAAGCTTCCTCTTTTTCAACGCCAAGGATAAGCCTGATATCCTTTTCTAAATAACTAGTGAAAATTTCCCGCAGTATCTCAATTTTTTCTTGGTAAGTTGACGCCAAAGCGACTCTTGGGTAACCGCCAAAATTTAAGTATTCATCGACAATCCTTGTTCGCTCAAAAGGGTTTAGAGAAAGCCGTTGTTCTACCTCGGCAAACTTCACTCCCAGCCTGTAAGCAGCAACTTCGCTGAATGAAAGAGGATAGCAGTAAAAAAGCCTTTTTCTCCCGGTCATTGGCTCAATAATATTACTTTTAAGTTCCAAACTACCCGAGCCTGAAACAATAAATTTATAGTTAGTTTGCAGATCGTAAAGCCCTTTTAGGAATAAACCGCTGTTTTTGAGGCGCTGAATCTCATCGATAAAGACAACCAAATCTTTTCTTTGTCCTACTGTTTTTTGGATTTTCTCAATCAAAGTATGTTGAGTTGGAAAAAACTGTCTGTCTTCGATTAGATCAAGATCAAAATAGATGACAGGTCGACCCTGTCTTCTTAGCTCTTCGGTAATTTTTTTCATGATAGTAGTCTTTCCCGCCTGGCGAGGACCTAAAATAAGGGAAATTTCAGGCTGGGCAAGATGGTCGATTAACTCAAAGTATAGTTTTCTTGGAATAAATTGCATATAAGTTCTATTTTATCAGGGTTATTTTAGAAGTCAAGGGAAAATTGATGCGCTTCAACATTCATTCAATATCATTGGTTACCAAATAAGGGGTTTAAGCTAAATTTATAATAAATTCAACAAGTTAAAACTTCACAGAGATTTGTTTTTGCGAAAAATCCTATAAAACTAATTATTTCCTTCTCAATTTTTTCATGATAAATATTGTCCCGAGGAAAATCAAAATTGTAAGTATAAAAAGGTTTATCGGGAAGACGAGAAATGAGGTTGTTGCGTACAAGATGGGTGTTCCTTGGCCAAAAGAGATAGATGCGGAAAGTTTGTAGACTCCGAAGAAAAAGCCAGACAGAGTTAGGGTACGAGGGTATAGGGGATAGGGTCTAGGGGATATTTTAGCTGATTCAATAGAAAGCTGTCTCTGTGATTTGGCGAGGACATTTTGGGGCTTAATTTCAAAGCGTTTGGATTGCCATAGTGGTCCTCTCAAGCTAATTTCTCCGCGAGGTTTAATGACGTTTATTCCTCGGTTGTCTACTGTAAGTACAACTGGTATTTCATCTAAACTGTTAAAAAGATTTATCTCAAGACCAAAGAGTTTAATTTTATTTTTTGGGATAACCTCGAATAAACTTATTTTAGGCTTGATTTCTACTTTGCCATCCGTAGTTACAGTAATTAGCAGATTAGTTCCCAAACTGATTTTGGCTCTAATATTTACCGCTCCTTCTTGAGCCGGAGGAGGCTGAGATTCTGCAATAAGAGTGAAGTAGTAGTCCCTCTGTGGTGTATCTTCGGGAACCTCTACTTTTAGAAAAAATTCTTGGGAAGAAGAGTTTTTGAGAAAAAAAGCTTCATCCAAACTTATTGTCTGGCTTTGCAGTTCAAATCGGATGGGAGTATTGAATTTATTCTTAAGATTGATGTTGCCTAAACTATCTCTTGATTCCATAGCCATTATACGGATTTTAACTATGGCAGGGTCACCTAGATTTGTGAGTTTGTACCTTTGGGTAGTAGAGTAACCCGGTTTAATTACGATCTCAGTGAGACTTGGGGAGAGCGAAAGGGAGCTTTGCTGAGCTAATACATTAGAAGTAAGAAGCAAGAGGCAAGAAGTAAGAAAAACCGATTTTAAAATTTTACTCATAATTAATTTTTAATACTTGATACTTAATTCTAATAGCTTGGTATGGCAATAAAATCTATAATTGTTTCATAGGTCCCTACTGGTTGAGTTGGCGGAGGATAGAGGTTAAAAGAAATCTGGATTGGCTTGGTGGAAGGTTTAGTCAGCATGATTATGGGGAGATTGCCTTTGTTTTGGTTAGGCAGAGGCCGAGTCCGACTTTCACTAGACAAAGAGTAACTTAGATCAATAGTGTCTCCGGCAAGATTTTTAAGAGGATATTCTTGGATCAGATATAAACTATGTTCAAGTCTATCTGACAAAGTTATTGAAAAAGTTAAATCTGATTTACTGCTTTGAGCGGCTGAGATATCACTTAAGCTAAGTAGACTAGGAGAAAGTGAAATGCTAAAATCTTTGCTTGGATTCTTCGTGCTGATTAAATAGCCTGTGCTAATGAACTTTTTAAAGGCTTGAGTAGATTCAAGAGATTGGATAGTGTAATCTGTGGGATTTTTGACAGTGCCGTCAATATCAGCTTTTTTAACTTCTATATTGATGCGAGGAGACCGGAGTTCGAGAGCATAAGAAGAAATAGCTAATAGTATGTAGTTAGTAGTTAGGAGAAAAAATATTATCCAGATTTGTTTGAGCATAAGGAAAGTATAAAATAGCTAGTAGTTAATAGCTAGCAGTTAATAGCTGGGTTCTGGATTTTGTTCTTTATAGTGTATTTTAGATTTTGGAGTGAGTAAAACAATATTCATAGCCTTACATCTTGATAAAATAAAGACAAAATGATATTATAGGTCTTCGTACAAGAGATATTTAATTAACAACATTAAAAGACATAGCTATCAATTATGGCAAGACATGGCGGTGAATTCACACATCCAATAATCTCAAATAAGGCTGGACAACTTTATCCCGATGTCCTACTAGCAGACGTACATGTCAAATCAGATTTTATTCCGCACTCACCCCCACCTAAAGTTAGTAAATTTCAAAAATATGTTGAAAATCCATTTGTGTATGTAGGTGCTATACTTACCGCAGGTTTACCTTTTCTTGCAGGACAGGCTGCCAATGGGCAAACCGCTGCAGCCGGTAATCACTCACCTCACTTTACAGCTCCTGATCAGGATGAGGGTCAGAGTTATGTATCGTCTAACCATGGTTTAACATCACCAGACTACAACATTATGCCGTCGATTCAAAATGCCCTAGATGCAGGTCAACAGATGGCTTTAACTTTAGGTATAAATGCAGTTGATAACTTTTTTAATTATACCCCTGCGCCTCCTGCTGTAGTCAGAGAGGCGGCTAAAGTATACGGTGTAGAAAGGTTTAACAAAGGCAGTATGTCAGACCTAGGTATTATTTTAATCAAGATGTGGCAGAAGCAGGGTTTACCGGTTGGAGAAATTCTAATGCGATTGACCGGATTAGGGGTGAATATTGTATATGATAATAAAGATAATCAATGGAAGGAAATCAAACGGCCTTTAGAAATTGAAGAGGTTAAGGGGCCGTCTTCTAAGGTAATGATGAAGTCTCTGAACGTTGATTCAAATGTTAAATTGCTAAAAGAAATAAAAAATGCATATAGAGAGTTAAGGGATGCTTCTGAAAAAGGTAAATCATGGCTTCGGACGGCTGATGAAGGAGTCCACCCAGTTGTTTCCCCTACAGATTCTTCTAATCCTACTCCAGAAAGCGTTATTGGTAACCAGGTGGAAACAGGATCTGTTGATTCAATCGAGTCTACTGGATCCGTTCCACCAAGTGCAGATGGAGTAATTGATAATAAAACTATAGTTGAAGGGACTAATATGCAAATTAATTGGGAAAATTTAGCAGCAGTTTCAGATGAAACATTAATTGCTGTGGGATTATTAGGAGCAGTCACAGCTGTTGATGATTTTACTCTTATAGGTATAGCTGATAATCCAGTTCTTGTGGGTTCTCTTGTTACTGTAGGCGGTGTATTAGTAGCAAGATTGTATATTGCCAACCAAGAGGCAATCGAAGATTTAAAAGCTAGCGGTTTTGACGTAATTAAATTTCAGGATATAAAAACTTATTTAAGTCAAAAAAGTACTGATACTGATAATCCTTTATCTTTGCAAGGTGATACAATAGAAACCGAAAAAATTAAAAAAGTAGGGTTGACATTCTCATTTAAACAGACAGATAATGGTTGTTCGTTTACATTAGACCTCACACATAAAAAAGAAAAATTTACATTTACGGAGGATTCTGAAAATCCTTGTACTCCCGCTGAAATAAGAAGCAAATTATACCAGTTGCTTAAATATATAGGAGCTAATTGGGATAGCGAAATGTGGGATAGATGGGGAGATTGGGATGAAATAGTGAAACCGCTCGCTCAGTCTTTATATAAAATAATGTATCAGAGAGGTTTTAAATAAGGCCGTAATCCAATCTCTTAACTTTCGTGTATTATAATCTCGCAATGTAAATTCAAAATTTGTACATTTCTTCTTGTCAAGAGAAAAAGAATTTGTTAAAATTTTTGTATGGCAAAAAAACCAGAAGAAAAAATTCTAAGTGTTCTTTTATCAGGCAAACATCCTTTGGCTAAAAAATATGCCGGCAAACACGTTCTGGTGATAGAAGATAAAGTCATACCCTTAAAAAAAGGAAAAAACGCCTCAAAAGACATAGAAAAGTTAGAAAAAAAATATGGAAGGACTCCAACCCTAATTTTTATCCCTCGTCAAGATATTTCCTATATTCTTATCCTATGCAGTTAATTAAATCTCCGTTTTCTTTTATTGGAAAGACCAAACTAGGCAAAATTTATAGACCATATATTATTGTTTCATTTTTTTCTAAATTGATTGATAGATGGTTGCCTGTCGAAATAGTAGTTGATTCGGGAGCAGACTATACTTTACTTCCAAATCGGTATGCAAGCATACTTGGTATCGACTTTAAGTCAGATTGCTATAGAGAAAAAACTCAAGGTGTAGGCGGAACAGAAATGGTTTATCAATACCCTAAATTACCATTAAGAATTAATAAGTGGGAGAAAAAAATACCAGTCGGATTCTTAAGCAGAGATGACATTCCAGCTTTACTTGGTAGACTTGGATGTTTGGAAGTATTGAAAGTAACATTTGAAAAACTCTCGACTAATTTAGAGAGTTAAAGTCTTAGCTAATATTGAGTTAATTAAGCTACAGCGTTTATTCTTGTTAAGTTTAGAATTAGCTGATAAAATTGGAGTATGGGAAAAATTGGTGAAGTATTGGAACAGTTGAAAAAAATGAAGCCAAAAGCCCTAATCCTTTTTGGCTCTGCGGCGCGGGGAGAGATGAAAAAAGATAGCGATGTTGATATATTGATAGTGAAAGATATGAAAGAATCGTTTTCTGACAGAATAAGATTCGTCAGATCAAATTTAAGAACTAATCTCCCTCTTGACATACTGGTGCTTACTTCAAAAGAAGCAAGAGAGATTACTAAAAAAAGCGAATTCTTCTCGCAGATTTTCAAAGAGGGAAATTATATCTATGGAGAAATATAAAAATTGGTTTAAAAAGGCCAAAGACGACCTAAACTGGACAAAGCATAATCTTAAAGCAAAAGTATGGTACGGAACATGCTTTACTTCTCAACAGGCGAGCGAAAAGGTTTTAAAAGCTTTTCTCATATATCATAATAAACCGCTTCGCAAAATCCATGATGTTATTGCCTTATTGGAAGTTGGAAGATTGTATTAAAATTGATAAATATTTTGAAAAAATAAGAGGAGATCTTGAAGTAGTCTTACCTTATTATGTAGAAACAAGATACCCGATATTTGAGGAATTTGAAAAATTTACAGAAAAGAATGCGAAAGAAGCTTATCAATCAGCAAAGCAAATTATAGAATTTGTCGAGAAAAAAATTAAAAAATAATCTATGGATAAAAAAAGTTTACCTGTACCAGTTTTTACTAAAGATATCATCGAAGAGCTAAAGAAGGTAACTTGGCCAACAAGGAAACAGACCGTGCGATTGACCCTTGTAGTTATTGGAATTTCCTTGATAATAGGAATATATATAGGTATAATTGACATCTTGCTAGCGAAGGGATTAGAATTTATAACAAAATTTAGATAGTACGCAAGGACTTATATTCAACCGCCTTTAATATCAAATATCAAAGATCAAAAATCAAATATACATATATAAAATCAAAAATATTTGATATTTACTATGTGTATTTGATATTTAATATTTAATTTTTGTTATTTTTATGGTGGTCGATCAGCAACAACTTCAAAAAGAGATAAAAGAAGTAAAAACAGCGGTTCCTTCAACTTCTCAAGCCAAATGGTATGTCATCCATGTCCAGACCGGCTATGAAGCCAGGGTAAAAACCGCTCTCGAACAACGCATTAAGAGCCTGGGAGTCCAAGACAAGATATTTGAAGTTATTATCCCAGTTAGAGAAATCGTGGTAGTGAAAAAGGGCAAGAAATCAAAAGCCCAGGAGAAAGTATTTCCCGGCTATGTTTTGATCAAGATGATCTTGGATGATGATTCGTGGTTGGTGGTTCGAACTACCGAGGGCGTGACTGGATTTGTCGGCGCGGGTTTGAAACCAACTCCAATTTCGGATAATGAAGTTGCGGCTATAATGAAATTTGTCCAACAAGAGAGTCCCAAGTTTAAAGCAAAATTTTCAGTTGGAGAAGCAGTCAAGATCACCGAGGGGCCGTTTACTGATTTTTTGGGGACAATTGAGGCGATTGATGAAGATAAAGGAAAGGTAAGAGTTCTGGTTTCAATCTTTGATAGGGAAACACCAGTTGAGCTCGACTTTCTGCAGGTAGCAAAGCTATAAAATAATTTAGAATTAATAAAAAAATAATACATTTTTAAATTTAATTCTGAATTGTTAATATGACAAAGAAAGTAAAGACAGTAATTAAATTAAATCTTGCAGCGGGTGCGGCAACTCCGGCGCCGCCGGTTGGACCGGCTTTGGGACAACACGGCGTTCCGATAATGGAGTTTATCAAAGAGTATAACGATCGGACTGCAAAAATGAAAGGGCAGGTCATTCCGGCAGTCATCACAGTTTACGAGGATAGAACTTTTACCTTTATTACTAAGCTGCCTCCGGTTACGGCGATGATCAAGAAAAAAATATCTTTAGCTAAAGGCTCTGGAAAGCCAAATACAGAAAAGGTGGGAAAGCTGACTAAAGCCGAAGTTGAAAAGATCGCAAAAGATAAATTGGCTGACTTGAATACTGACAGTTTAGAACAGGCCAAAAAAATCGTTGCCGGAACAGCTAGATCAATGGGAGTGGATATAGAATAAATTCAAATGTCAAAGCTCAAATGTCAAATCAAGCTCAAATTTCAAAATTCAAACGTTTTAGATTTGGGATTTTGGATTTGAATTGAAATTTGGATTTTGTCATTTTAACTTTCTAAATTATGGGTAAAATCAGAACCAGAATCTTAGGTTATGAAGATATAGAGATAAAGCAAAAAGAGGAGCAGAAGCGAAGAGCTGATGAGAAAAAGCATGCTAAGCACAAAATCCGAGCACAAGGCCTCAAGGGTGGAGAGCGGATGGTACAGATTGAGGTAGGTGAAGACGCTGTTTCAAAGATGGAGAAAGCCAAGAAAATACTAACGGAAGATAGTGGAAAAGAGATTCCAACGGGGAAAGAAGCAGGGAAGAAGATTAAAAAAATAAAAAAACACGTAAGGGGAAAAAATTATCTTCAGGCGAAGAAAGAAATTGAAAAAAATAAAACCTCCAATCTTTCGACTTCGCTCAAGAAAAGCCTCAAACTTCTAACATTGAGTGAAGCCATTAAGCTCCTCAAAAAAATCCATTTTGCCAAGTTTGACGAGTCGGTAGAGTTTCACCTCAATGTTGATAAGGAAGGATTAAAGGGTGAAATTGAGTTACCTCACTTAACCGGTAAAACTTTCAGAGTAAAAATTGTTGATGATAAAACACTCTTGGATATCGAGAAAGGGGATCTCAAATTCGACATTTTAATTACTCACCCCCAGTATATGCCTAAGCTTGCTAAATACGCTAAAGTTCTTGGACCTAAAGGACTAATGCCCAATCCAAAAGCAGGTACAATCTCAGACAAACCTGAAGAAGTAGCAAAAAAATTCTCAAAAGGAGCTATTCGTTGGAAAACAGAAGCAAAAGCCCCGCTTATTCACCAAACCATCGGCAAAATTTCTTTTGAAGAAAAAGCTCTATTAGCAAATGCGGAAGCACTGCTTGAGTCGGTGGGAAAATCTCACATCAGAAAGGCCTTCATTAAAACCACAATGAGTCCATCTATTGGACTGTTGATGGATAAATAATTTTCAATCTTCGATTTTTCTCAGTTTAATATTATTGATTTAGTAAGATAAGTTGAAAAATTGCTTTTGCAGCGTATTGATATTAGTTCTAGATAAATAACAGCATAGTAGTATAAAATGTTATCTAATGGTTAGTCGAGTTAAAAAAAGAATTTGGCTTACTTTAGTGATTTTTTCTTTTTACTTGGGATTAGTCTTTATCACAAGGCAGATTCTTATTAGTAAAAAGGCCAAAGATCAGGCATCGGCGGCGGCCTTATTGGTTGAGACAGTTTATCAGATTAGTAATGATGATTTTGCTAATCCGGAGCGGGGCTTTATGAAACAATCATCTATTTACCTGGATCAGGCCTTTGATCCTTCCAAAATTTCGGCCCTACAAGCTTCGGATACGATTGTTTGGGTATATTTCAGACTGGATAATTATCGAGATCCTCGAGATGGAGTAGGAGTGACGGTGACTAATTATCAGGCGAAGCCGCTAGAGTCGTTAGGTTCTAGGAGAGGCTTGGACACCGTTCAAGCTACATTTGACGAAGCCAGAAATAAAGGATTGAAGTTGGTGATTAGATTCATCTATAACTTCGGACCGCACTCAAACAGTGATCCGATGCAGGTGAATCCCGACGTACCGCTTAGTGCGGCGCTTGCTCATATTAATCAGTTAAAACCGCTACTGATTAAAAACGCGGACGTAATTCTTGCCGTCCAAGTAGGTTTTGTCGGTCATTTTGGCGAATGGCACAGTTCAAAATACCTCAACGATTTAAATACCAGAAAACAGATAGTTGATGCCTTGCTTCAAAGCGTTCCCAAAGACAGAATGCTGATGTTAAGATACCCTCGTTATAAACAACTTTGGTACGGTGGACCAATCACTGAAACAAATGCTTATAATCAATCGGATGTCACTCGTATCGGTTTGCATGACGATGCATTTTTAAGAGACGACAATGACGGTGGAACCTTTAGATCCACGGTCTGGGGTACGAAAATTACTACCTATTGCGACGGTTATCCTACTGGTGAAATACAATGTTGGAGGGATTACGTCAACAGAGATTCGTTATTTTCGCCGGTTGGCGGTGAAGCGGGAACCCAGAGTTCCACACCGTCCCAGTTAGCTTATTGTCCGAACGCTTTAACTCAGCTTAGCAATATGCACTGGTCATTCATCAATAACGGTTACAGCAAAGTCGTGCTTGATACTTGGGTTAATCAAGGTTGCATGCCGGAGATAAGACAGAGATTAGGTTATCGGTTTTTACTTAATCGTGTGTCTATTTCACAACAGGTTGCTCCAGGAGGAGTATTGGGATTTCACATGGAGTTGGAAAACAAAGGATTTGCCTCGCTATTTAATCCAAGACCAGCAATTTTAATTTTAAAGGGGAACAATAATAGCTATCAACGGGAAATTCCTTTAACAGGAATTGATCCCAGAAAATGGCTTCCCGGCCAAGTCAGTAAGGTAGATCTAAATATTCCAGTTCCTTCTGATGCGCCAAACGGTACCTACTCCCTCTATCTTTGGCTTCCCGATAGCACAACTAGTCTTCGCACGAGGCCCCAGTACGCAGTACGGTTCGCCAATCAAAATGTATGGCAGCCTACGACTGGGTTTAACCTTCTTGTTAACAATCTAATAGTAGGAGGTAACCCAATTACTCCCACCCCTACCCCAACCGGAAGTCCAACTTCGGCAAAGTTAAGATTCAAGATTGTTTTGCCTGATATCGCATCCCAAACAACAAATATATCCTCCTCTTTTGTCCAAATTGAAGCAAGAGACGGAACATCCCAAGTTTCAACCTCAACTATCAATCTTTCAAGAAGTGGTAATTACTTTCAGACAACATCTGATGTCTTGCTTAATATTACCCAATCTAAAACCTACAGTATCTTTATCAAAACCAGGATAGGGATAGGTCGCCTGTTTAACGCTGTTTCCCTCACACAATCCCAGACTCTTGACTGTGCATTAACCAGCAATCCCTCTTGTGGAGAACTAATAACCCAAAGGGATAGTAAACCTCTACTATCTGGAGACACTGACGGATTTAACTTACAATCAGGAAGCTTCAACAAGATAGACTCTGCCGACCTTCAGACACTTGCCTCCCAATTCAACTCTCCTCCTCCAACAGCCGGATCCTCATCGGACTTTAATCTTGATGGACAGGTGAATATTACCGATCTAGAGATCCTTGGGAGAAATTATGGAAGTAGTGGCGATTGAAAATTCCGTAAGAATGTCATATGATAAAAAAAGTTCATCTTAAGAAGCTAAACAGATTTCTTGTCTTAATTATATCGATTGAACTTTTGCTTTCGATCTTCTTCCTTTTTAAGTTTTATTGGAACACAACTCTTCCTAGAGAAACTTTTGAAACTGGAGTAACATTATGTCTGCAGGAGGGAAGGAGATACACAATAAATGAGGCCCAGATGGAAGCTGGGGCCTGCGATATTGAAATTAGCTCTGATGAAGATTTTGCCAAACTCGCAGTAGTAAACAAAGGTCTTAGTAATGTCAGGTCAATCTATTTTAGGAAAACCCCAAATACCAGTTTACCGCCTGAAATAGGTAATTTAAAAAACCTGACCGTACTAAATTTCCACCACACATTCAACACGTCGCTACCACCTGAGATAGGACAGCTGAAAAAACTTAAAGTATTGAAGCTGGACCAAGCAGATATTGAGAATATTCCCCCCGAAATAGGCGATTTAACCAGCCTTACCAGTTTAATTCTGATTAATAATGCCAAGAAAATTGCACTTCCCGCGGAGATTAAAAAACTAAAAAATTTGCAGGAATTAGCCTTAAGTTTTAATCCTGAGGTAGAATTGCCTTCGACTTTGGCTAAAATTCAATCTCTAGAAGATCTTGATTTGGCAGACAGCAACATCCGCGAAATTCCTATATCAGTTTATCAACTGCGTAATCTTAGAATCTTAAATTTAAGCAGCAATGAGATAGCTTCTATTTCAGCTGAAATCAACCTGCTAAGTTCACTCATAGGCTTAAAATTGTCTGATAATAATTTGGTTAATCTTCCATCCTTTTCGGGTTTATATAATTTAAATTCTCTTGACTTAAGTAATAACAAGCTGATCAATCTTCCTGATGGAATTGTCTTTCTTAGAAAACTGAAGTATCTTAATTTGTCCGGAAATAGGCTAGATATAAATGATGTTGAAAATCTTAAGAAGTTGCTACCTGAAACACAGATTATCTATTAATACCAGTTAGTTCCGATTAAATCGGAACTTCGCTGTAGTGGTATAAATTCCTCTTGAAAGTTTCGAAAAAGATATTATAGTAAAAGTAGACAACTTATGGATAAACGAAGAAATTATATTCTTATAGGTGCGGGGATTATTTTAGTAATTCTAATTCTTCTGACAGTAGTTTTAGGCTCACAAAGCCGGCAGATAAAGGAGAATTTACAGACAGAGACTGGACAATCTTTACTGCAAGACTCAACACAAACAGGAACTTACGAGCAGCTTCCTCCTCCAACAAGCCAATCAACTCCTGAAGAAGTGGCCGAAGGTTTTTATAACTGGTATGTTTCCCATCCTGACCCTTTAGGTTCGGGAGACTATGAAAAAAGTCTGTATATAACAGACGAATATAAGGAATCGATGACTGGATTTGTTGTGAGAGGTGATCATTTGAGCGGCGAGCCGGTTCTAACCTGTGTTGGTATAACTCCTCCCAAAGACATTATTGCTCAGCCAACTGTTTACGAGGGAAGCGAAATGTCATATGTAATACTTCAGCGAAATGTGGAAGGAGCAAGACCCTTATACAAAGTTATTTTAAAAAATGTTCAGGAGCTGTGGTTGGTGGACGATATACGCTGCGTGTTTTAATTACAGACAGTTTTTAGTTCATTGGCAAAGTTATTTTCGCATCTCCCCAAAACTTTAGTAGTATTTCTTTTTAGATCAATTTCATAAATCAGGTAATTGGCTGATTTAAGTTGCTGATCGTCACACAGGATATAAAGCAAATTTTTAGCTGTAATCTGGAAAGGCTCGTCGCAGCGAAGATGCCCATTTGACCGATCAATTGTAAACGTAGGCGATTTTAAAAAAAAAGTATAAGGAATTACTTGGACTAAGGCATCATTATTTATTGAGTTAAAAATTGTCTGCACGATTGGAGTTGTGTCGGCGACTTTTGTATCATACACCCCAATCGAATAGAAAATCAAAATAGTTTTATTTTGTGTCTCGCAGATCCTTGCCGTCAGGATTTTTTTCCCTTGAGGAAGCTCTTTTTCTTTATTTCTCATAAACTCGATAAAAGCTTGGTTTTTTATTCTTCTTTTATCTTTCTGGCTTGTTTTTGCGTGCTCGAGAATATAGACGCCTTGGTTTGTACGGATAAAGCTGTCGCTGCAGCGAAAACCAATCAGGTCTTTATCTTTTATTCTACTAAGAAGCCTTCGGCTTTTTTGACTGTAACGGATAAGGGAGGGAAAGAATATATCTTTAGAATTAACTGTCAGCCTTTTTTTATAACTTGACTCAATGGCCATATCACTGCTGATTTGGAAAGGTTGAAGATATATTTTTAAAACAATAAAGAAATTTATGAGAAAGCCGATGGAGACCAAAACCAAAAAGGCAGCTAGAAATTTTCCCCCCCCTGATGAAGAGATCATGCTATTGGACTAAAATGGTCGTGCACTCCACAGCTAAGTGGCTGTCTCCGTCATGTACTGCTACTTGGACTCGGTAAGCGCCAGGAGATAAGCCAAGAGAAGCTACATTCCAGATAAATTCGGCAACATGGACACCGTCACCTCTTCTTGTTCCTATCCGGTAGGGAAGGGGATCATCATGGGTGGGAATATTGAGCCAGCCTGACGATTTGGCAGGAGTGGCTTTGCCTTTAACTGCGGTTAGAAAGCGTGGCGTTCCTCCGTTTTCCTTGTCTCCTGCGAACGGGCCGGTTTGATTTGGAGAGGTTAGTAGTGTGACATAGATCGCAGGTTCCCAAGGATAACCATGTGAGTCTTTATCAATGAGGGAGTCACTGTGTTTAGTGACGTTACCACTTGCGTCAACAGTGGTTGAGGCTGGTATTCTTCCGCCGGCTTCATCACTAGCCCAGGCCCTAATCTGACCAGTTGCTCCGACCGCCTGGCCATTGGGAGGGTCTAGAGCTATAAAAATATTTGAGTCGCTACTACTGGCGCCCTCGTCATCAAATGAAAGTGAGGCAGCACTACAGACATCTGCTCCAACCGGTATGGTTGGTTCTGGCGGCGGCTCAAAAGTAAAGGTACCTTGCTTTTGAGATGTCTCATCGGGCCTTTTGCTAGGTTGGGAGTTTGTTGGCGTTGGCTGGACTGTTGACTGAGTTGAAGTATTTGGCACAGAAGGTGGTCTGCTAACTAAAACACCAACGCCTGCTGCTCCTAGGCCAGCAAAAAGTATAAGCACTATAGTTGGAATCAAATTGAGGTCGCGGTTTGTCTCTGCCATAGACTTATAAGCTTATCATAATTAGAAAATTTGATTAATTCAAGTCAAAGTTAATTTACAATAATATTGCCTACCATCGAGGCATAATCGCGTCCAGACACTACATTAGTAATAAAGGTAAAATTGCCTTTGCGGTTTGCAATAAAGGTAATTTCTTTCTGAAGATTTGGGAGTAACTCCTCTTCGATATTAAACTCCGGTAGCGCAAAGCCATGTATGACGTCACGGCTGACAACATGAAGAATAACTTTCTGTCCATGTTGGACAACGATCTGATTAGGTTTAAATGAAAACCTTTTGGCTACGATATTAAATTCAACAGTACCTTTATTGGCTGGATATTCAGCCTTGACTTTTTCCGGAAATATATTTTTTGGGTGCATGAAAACACTGCCTGGTTGTCCGTCAGTAGAATCTAATTGTTGTATGTCCTCGGCCCAAGCGGTTAGCCCTCCATAGAGAATTCCAACATTTTTATAGCCTGCCTGATAGAGTTGATAAGCCGCATAGGGCCCGCGCATGCTGGAAAAGGCGTCGTAGGTGATAGGAATTTTACTTCCGGCGGCTTGGATGAGAGAAGCGCTGTCGTAATAATCTGCATGGAGGGCGCCTGGCACGTGGCCTTTATCGTATTCAAGGCGCGTGCGAGCATCGATGACGACGTATTTTTCTGACTGTTTCTCCAATAAACTCTCTAGATCGGTAGGCGTATACTCCACTGGATTATACGATTTACCAGTAGTCACTGATGTGTCGTTATTTGATCTAAACGTTCCTTTTTGCAACAAAAATATACTACTTATTGAAGCAAAAAAAACCAGAAACAATAGTAGTATGGTAGATTTTTTCATAGAATCAGCCTTTTTTTTGATTGATGAAATGTCTGTTCTTGATAGAAAAGCTCTTTGTCGTAGTCTATCATATTTGTCATCAGGTCATGCGAGACGATAAGGACAGTCGTTGTCCTTTCCTTTTTTAATCGCCTAAGAAAAGCGGTAAACTGGGAGCGAAGTTCTTGGTCAAGGGCAGTTAGCGGTTCATCAAAGAGGATGACAGCAGGTTGTGAAATCAAAGTTCTGGCAATGGCCAGGCGTTGTTGTTCACCGCGGGAAAGCTTCGATGGATATTTTGACAACAGATTTTTCGGCAGACCTATATCATGACAGACTTTTTCAATTCGATTCTCAAGCGATGCTTTCTTTGTAGATTCCCAGACAAATTTTAGCTGTTCGTATCCTGTCATATGCGGCCACAAGGCAAGATCTTGAAAAAGGAGATTAATCCCTCGGTCGCTCGGCGGCATAATAATCTGCGGCGAATTTGCCAGCTTAGATTTGATGAATATTTTTCCGTCGGTAGGCGCAGTCAAACCTGAAAGGATACGTAAAAATGTTGTTTTTCCACAACCTGATGGCCCCTTAAGAGAAATAAACTCGTGTTTTTTAATCTCAAAGGAAACATTTTTAAAGATGATTTCTTTTCCGTTTGTTTTGGCTATATCCTCAATTTTTATTATTGTTTCATTGTCCATATTTTTTACCTAAACGAAAAAAAAGATACACTGCCAGGATAGGCAAAAGGCTGACAGAAAGCAAGGCGAATGTCATAGGACTCATCAACTCCTCTGCGCCGTAGTGAAGTACGATAAAAAGTCGCGTGATAATAGTTTGAAATCCTGGAGGCTGGATGAGTAGGGTGATAGGAAGTTCAGTTGCAACAAGCCAAAAACTAAACATCCAGGCTATAAAGAGCGCTGGTGTATATAATGGCAAGGCAATCTTATTTAGTATTCGCCACGTCTGACGTGGCTTTCGCCAGGAAGGAGAATACACCAAGCGCGCCGATTCAAAATACTGCGGATTGATCTGTTGGCTATAGGTATATAGCAACTCACAAACCAGTGGAGTAAAACGGAAACTATAGGCGATGATTAGGATGATCGGTGTTACGTATATCCCAGTGAAGGCAGGACGATTGAATAGATAGATAAAAAGAATGCCAAAGGTGATCGGCGGTAGTGCCAAAAGCGAAAGGAAAATTATCCTACCGAGTCTTTTCCTATAGATGATCAAATAGATAAAAGAAGAAAAGAGGACAATAAAGACGCTTGAAATGATCGAGATCCACAAGGTATTGGCGATAACTCCCCTTGAAGAGGCAGTATAAAGCGGAACACCTTCGTAGAGCAGGTTTTTGAGCTGTATTACTCCAAGCGGCAGGACGCTAGAGAAAAGAGAAAGAACAACGAAGATAAGAAAAATAAGCATAGTCAAAGCAGGGGATTGTTTAATTGAATACGGTTTGTCTTTTGGCAAGGATTGGAGCGAAAAGAAGGGCCTGTTCCTTACTAAAAATAGGAGCAAGAGCGCCCAGGAAGAACCGACGATCAATACAGGGATACTACTTAAGTATAAAGCCCGTGTTATTTCACCTGTAAAGGTAAAAGACTTGAAAATCTGGGTAATAAAGACGTTTTTACCCAAAAAAGCCGGCACATCAAAGGTGATAAAAGCAACTATAAAGGTAGAGATGGCCGCTGTCAGCGTAGCAGGCAGGACTGCCGGGATTATGATGTGTCTTAATATTTTGACCGGCCTAGCAACCAGAGTAGCTGCATCAATCAGCTCTAAGGGAATATTATCTATGGCTTGGTGAATAATAAAAAAAGAAATAGGGAAATATGCCAAGGTCAAAACAAAAATTACACCAGGGATTGAACTTAAAATCTGTATGCCAAGGTTGGAAGTTATACCAAAAAGGTTATAATCTCCCATAAACATTAAGAGATGCATCCAAGAAAAAACATGTAGGTAAGGCGGAATTAGAAGAGGAATGAGGAATAAAAGAGAAAAGAGACGCTTGAGGGGAATTCTAGAGAATGAAAGAGAGACTGCCAAAAAAAAAGATAGTAGGATAGATAAAAAGCTTACTCCCAGAGAGATAACGATAGAGTTGATAAGAGCGCGTATCTCAAGATTTGTCAGCATGAAGTCAAACATATTTATTGCAGAATACTGCTTTCAAAATAGCTTATGGCAGGTTTGAGATTCTCATAAATCTCCTCCCAATTTACACTCATAACCTTGATGCTTTCAACAGCGGGTACGTTTTTAGGACGCTTAACACCAGGCAGAAGCGGCATCTGAGCTGATTTAGCATAGGCAAGAGCCGATTCGGTTTTTTCTGAAATCAAGTAATCAATAAGTTTTTTGGCGTTAGCGCTATGTTTTGCTCCTTTGATTAACATAGCGGTATTTGGGATGACAAGCGTTCCGATCTGTCCGTCTTTTTGATCAGGATAGATCATGGCAACAGGTTCTTTTTTAACCAGAGCGTCGTTGACGTCATCGGTATCGGTGAAGCCGATCCACTTTGTTCCGGCTGCGACTTTATCTCGGGTCTGCCCGTTGCTTTGGGCAATGTCAAGACCACTTCTTTTCAGCGTTGTAAAGAAATCTTCTGTCTTTTTCCTTCCCCAAAGAGTATAGAGTGCGGCAACCTGAGAACCTGTCGTGCCAAAGCGTGGATCTGCGATGGTCACCACTCCTTCGAATTCTGGTCTAGTCAAATCTGCAAGCGAGGTTGGTCTTTGCGCTTCACCGACGAGATCTGTGTTGACGATCAAAACACGGGCTCTGGCAGCAAATCCTGTCCAATAGCCCTCGGAATCTTTATAGAGTGAATTCAGTTTGTCATAGTTTCTGGGACGGTAGACGTCAAGAATTCCCTCTTTTTTTAACTGAATTGTGCGCACGACTTCGTTATTCCAAAAAACATCGGCCTGCGGATTGTGCTTTTCCGCGATAAGCCTGTTGGTAAGTCCGACCGTCTTTGAGGCCTCTGTATCGTAGACAGCTTTGACTCCTAAGCCGGTTTCTTTTTCAAACGCCTCAAGAATAGGCTGGGCATAATCCTGGTCGTGTGAGACATAGACCACCACAACATTTTGCGCTACCTTAAATCGAGGGAAAATGAGTATGGCAAGTATGAAGAAAATTATAAACACAAGAAAGAATAACTTTGATCTATGCTTTTCCTCTAGGATCATAGTATCAGCATATAGTCTAGTGGATTTATTGTCAATTGAGGTAAAAATCTCCCAAGTATTCATCCCAATTCAACTCCCCACCGCCAACAGCCTGACCCTCCTCTGACTTTAACCTCGATTCCCAAGTTAACATCCTAGACTTGGAGATGCTGGGTAAGAATTATGGAACGGTGGGGGATTGATAAGATAGTATATTCCACTTAAAAAGTGAAACGATTCCGGTAATAAAGTTGGATCTCAATTAATTTGTAAATTTCTTTTTGTCTTTCTTACTTGGATGATTATGCCTTCTTTTTCAACCAATTTTACTAGGGGAAGGGCGGTTTAATTTGGCTTTTTCTTTTCGGTACAATTGAAAAATAAAAAAAGACATCTATAATAATTAATATGTCAAACAGCGATCAAAGAGAAAACGCAGATGTTTTGAGTCTCCCGAAAGAGACAAATGAAAAGATTCAGGCGTTTGAGTCGAGAAAAGAGCAACAAAAGCAGTACAACAGCGAAGCCCGAGGTCGGATTATGAGAATTCTTACGCGTTTTAGAGCCGGAGTTTACGGAGAGGACGATGTTCCGGCAAAATCAGTTCAGGAATCAATCAAATTAAAACGTGAAAATCAATCGCAAGTAGGGGTATCGGATAAAACCGGAAATCCTAATGTTGATAGAGTCCAACAAGCTAGGTTGGGTTTGAGCAGGGAGGATAGCGGGACAATGAAATTTAGAGAGAGAGTGATACTACTGGGAAAACTATTTAATCAAAGAAAAGAAAGAGTAAGAGATGCAGGCAGGGCTTTAACAGATCGTGTCAGCGCGGGGTTAACTGCGATGAGCAATTTCGGGCCGGTTTCGTTACCAGAAAAAATATAAAAACATGGACGATCTTTTTCAGAAGTATCAAGAAAAGATTTCATCCTTGGCGCTTTCCAGCAAGGCTAAACAAGAGATTTTTCAAAATTTCTATTTCGAGCTGCAGTTTCAATTGATTAATTCTTTTTTTGACACTTTGACAGACAATCAGAAAAAAGAAATAGCAGAGGCTTCAAGCGACGAGGAAGCGATTAGGTTATATTTTCGTTTTCTTAACGAATCGGTCGAAATACCAGAGTTCCTGCAGTTTATTGAACAGATCTATAGCGAAGCGATGACTAAAGCTTTAGATTCGCTTCCCGAGTTCAGCCAGCCTTCGGCTTGAAGCCAATATTTACATTTCTGAAAAAAAATAATATTTATTCTATACTGTGGGAAGGATGGCAAAATTTTCTTGGTTGAAAATAACACTACTACTTTTTTTTACCTTTTTGGTTGGTGCGAGATACGTATTTTCTCAGTCATCGCCTACACCACCAAATCCAACCGATTATAACGTAAATATCACCGGTCCCACGATCACGCCTCCCGACTATTCCAAAAACGAATGTCCGATCTGTCAACCTAAGCAATTCTGGTCGGATGAGCATGGATGTTGCCAATATGATTTTAAGTCATCCGGATCAGGCAGTTCTTTGAGTATTGTCTGTGATCAGCCGATCATCGAAGTCTGTGCATATAAATACACCTGTTTACCCACCAAAGGTTGTCTGGCCGGAGGATCGAAACTAAGCAAATTCAACCCGTCCGATTTATGCGGAAAGCTTATTTACCCGAATGAGAGGGATATATGTCTGAAGTGTATGCAAGACAACCAGCATGTCTGGACGGCTTTAGGCTGTATTCCTTTAAGCCTTGCCAACATCATTTCCTCATATCTGGTGAAACTTTTTGTTGGAATAGGAGGAGCTGGCGGGCTTTTGGTTCTCATCTACGGTTCCTATCTTATTTTAACTTCAGAAGGTGATACGGAAAGGTTGAAGTTGGGTAGGAAATATATAGCGGCCGCCGTTAAGGGAATAATTCTTATTATCTTTGGGTTTTTTATTTTCAGAGTTATTACAGTAGGTATATTGAAAATACCCGGTTTTAGGTGAAGCGATTAAATTTCTTCGCCTCCGCTGCCTGGTATATGAGGAGTCGGCGGAGGCTCAAGCGGCGGTTTTTCCGCTAAACCTTGCTTTCTGAAAATTCTGCTTACGGTAGATCCTGCGCCTTGGCTTGCAGCACCCCAAGCATGGGTTATAGTCGGCAAAAAAGGAATAATTGAAGCGACCGCGCCTAAAATGGAAGCCGGAGTGGTCGGGAAATTTACCAGCGTATAATCGGGAATGATTGATTTTTTTACCCGGTCGATAATTGAGGGAATGGCTAAAAGGACACCTATACCTACTAACGAGGATAATATTGCCTTTCCCATGCCGGTCAGGGGAGGCGGGAGAAAAGCATTGCTGGTTGAGGAAACGGCGTTGGTTATATTGGCGCCAGCCAAGAAAAGGACTGCCAGGAGGGGAAAGGCAATTACGTTGGCCAGCATTCTTTTGAGCCATTTGACAAATCTATTTTTTCCGGGAAATATGTCTGCCAAAAGCAAAAATGGTGCAAAAACCACCCCAAAGACAATTTCAATATATGAACCGATCAAGATAAAGAGAATGCGAAAATATAGAAAAAGAAGAGTAAAGTAAATAGCCAACAAAATGACCATCCTTTCCAAATAATTGACCATAATTGAGGCAATCAGCGGGCTAACAACCATTCCGCTGACACCAGCGGCAATCGCTCCCGGATCAAATTCCACACCGCTTCCTAAAAATCCAAACTGCGTCTCGATGAAAGTGTAAATATCATGTAGAGCCGAAGTTACATTTGGGAAAAGCTGAAAAGCCAATACTCCGGTCATATGGGCTTTGGCCAGATTGCGGACGGAATCAGGTATTATCTGTAAAAAATTGTTGACGAAAGCGATCGGATTGGTTTGTAAAGTCAGAAAATCGAAAATTTCACCGGCAGAGACATGTCCGTATAATGACTCGACCAACTCCGCGCTGATTAAGTTATTAGTTCGGGCAATATGGAAAATTACCATCAGCAAAAGATACATCAGGTCGATAAGGAAACCGGCAATAGCAAAGGAAAAAGTAACAGTTAGGACGACCAGTACGACGTTGAGAATTATTTTTTCAATATCGATAGAGATGTTCGGATCGATTTTGAACTGGAAGATATGTAAAAATCCCGCGATCAGAAGTATTACGATAATCAGGCTGTAAGCTATATTCCGGCTGATTGACCAAAATGAGAAATAAGATGATAATGATGTGATGCCAAGTCCGGTTGACTGTGCATAGACTTTATCGCCGCCAAAAAAGTCCGAAATTTTTTTGTCAAGATAAAAACTTAGCGAGGCCGGCGGATTGGCATAGGGTACTGTATAAAGATTTGTGACAACTCCGACCAATCCGTTTTTGAAAAGGTTATAATCTTCGCTTATTTTTAATGCCGCTGGCAGTTTGGCGCCTCTTTCTCTTGCCTCGTCTGGGATACACTTTTCTCCAACCACCAGACAAGTGGCCAAATGCAAGTTACTAAGCCAATTGAATAACTTATCCGTATAACGTTTGTTATATTCTGATTTGGGATTAACTGATATTTGGGCGGAAGCTGTGCTTATAGAAGGAGAAGGGCTTTGGGAAAAAACCAAAGGAGCAGAAAAAACAAAAAAGAAAAAAATTAAAAAATAGAAGATACTATTTTTCAATAGGATCATAAGCTCACTATACTTAACTTGAAAAATCAAATCAAGAGTACTATGCTAGCTTTATGCAAACTGTCAAGCCACACTTGCCGAATATTGAGACCCCGCGAATTTTAGAAAGACCTATAGGCGTAACATTCTTTGAGCAACATTTGATTACCAGTTTTAACGCACAAACTAACACCTTTGACCGCGACACTTTCCTTAAAACTGAGGGACAACCAGTGGGTAAATCTCAAGCGGATGGCTTATTAAATTCCTTAAAAGAAGGGGAGGTAAACTATGTAGGTTTTTTTGATAGATTGCCAAACGTATCACTGACAAATCCAGATCTAATGCAACCTGGAGCAGTGGTTTTACCAAAGGATGAAAAATTAACTGGACTCATGAATTTACTTATTAATCCAAAAAGAGGCACGCAAGCTCCGATCGGACTTGATGTCTGGAAAAAGACAGTTGAAAAGTATTCAAGTGAGGGAGGGAGCATCATAAAACTTGCTGAGGATGTAATTGGCGTCAAGCCGAATATTGGAGAGGCAGAATTTGGGCAAGTCCTTCAGCTTTTTCATGGTGATCTAAGAACTAAGGTCTATCTTGAGATGGCTCAACTTGTCAGGCTTTCATCCCAAAATACTCAAGATTGGGGAAGCTTCCTAGACAAAGTAAGCAAAACTCAAATAGTCCCTTCTCACGAGGAGGTGACGTTACTATCGATGGGGAGAGATGAGGTTTTACGTGCGGACACCTATAGATTTATTGAAGAACATCCGCAACTTTTGAAACGTCATAACTTGAGAAGAAGCAGAGAAGATCCTTATCTTATCTTCGATAAACAAGGAAAAGTTTACAATCTTAAGAAACGTCAGGAAGCAAGAAAATTATGGGAAGATTATTTGGCTATACGGGGAGGAAGCGGAGTTACTTGGGTAGAAAAAGATTTATATAACATTTTAGGTGTTTCCCGAAAGGCGTCAACAGAGGAAATAAAAAAAGCTTTTAAGAAATTAGCAACCCAAATTCATCCTGACCGCAATAAAGACTCTCAGGCTGAGGAAAAATTTAAAGAGATCAATGAAGCTTATAATATTCTTTCTCATCCCAACAAAAGAGCAAGATATGACGAATCCTCTAAACCTTCAGCTTCCTTTCAGACTAAACCTGACGAAAGGTTAGTTAACTTTTACTTTAGTCATCTAAGAGATTATCATCCTTCTATAGATTGGTTGGCTGATCAGTCTGGATGGTGGACTAATAAAAGAACCGGAGAACGAGTACATCCTCAGACACCGCAGGGGGCATACAGAATTATTGGAGAAATATTAAACGAAAATCCAGACCTGTGGCGGCAGCGCGAAACGGGTCCGACATTATCACAATATTTTAAAAAATCTCAAGCTTCACCTCCTCAAAGGCAACAGTATCAAGAAAAAGCAGCTAGTCAACCATCCTCCGCAAAACAATCTGATAAGGAGCCCTCTCCTAGAGAATATAACTACCATCATAGCAGTATTATAGGCACAGAGAGGAAGTCTGACGGATCATACGGATTTAAACAACACTCCGATGATGCAGTTTATGCCGGTTACAACAATCAGGATGCATTAGTTGCCATTGTAGCCGACGGAGCCGGAGGAAGCCAAAGGGGAGATTTTTTATCATCGACTTTGGCCTACCATCTATCGCGCAACTCGGGGAAAGAAGTAAGATCTTTTTCCAAAACCGCTGTAGAGGGTTGGCAGAAGGCCAGAGGAGAATATTTGGGCTTAGTGAGGAGAAAAGGACTAAGGATTAGCTCCGGATGCACATTAACCGCAGGAATACTCGATGACCACCTCGTTTTAGAAATAATTCATGTTGGTGACTCAAGGGCTTATCTTCTACGAGACGGACAAGTCATACCTCTTAGTCCAATCCATAACCGACGCGCTCAATACGTGGAGGAACGAATGTCTCAAGGTGTAGTTAGATCGCAGGCGCTTAATGAAGCACTTAGTCAGGGTTTAAAAAATAAGCTGGAGAGATATTTTAGTGTTGAAGACGAATATTCTCCGCAGTTAACAACCCGTACGGTACAGCTAAAACCAGGGGATAGCGTGTTTTTCGTCACCGACGGATTCCTCGACGGTTTTCAAACAATTCCTGCACTAGAAAATTCCTTTAAATATTCAATTCAAAAACCAAATCCTGCAGGCTATCTGGCAAATCTTTCCAAAGAGATACAGCCCAGCAGTAGAAGGAGAGACGATATATCCGTTGCTCATATTAGAGTATAGAACTTATCGGCTATGAAAATTGTCAGACAGAACGCATATTTGTTTAGAATTAGTGAATATAATATTCTGGTTTACGCGCATTTTTAAATCCGGCGGCGTCGATAAATCAGTTTCCTTTACCGGCAGGAGGGGGAGTTAATCCAACATTCCTTTTCAAGTTCAAGGACTGCAAACAGTAGGTGAATCCTTATCTACTATTCAATCCCTAAACCAGAGCAAAGCTCGGTTCAGGGCGAGAAGGTTTAATTTCCCGAGTCTCTTAACGTACTAAACTTATCAGCCAAAGTGATAACAAAGCATTATTGACAGGAGATAGTGATGGATTCCAAACCCAATCAGGAAGTTTCAACAAGATAGATTCAGCCGACCTTCAGGTACTTTCCTCCCAATTCAATACTCAACCTCCCCCAACCACTGGACCCTCATCTGATTTTAACCTCGACAACCAAATCAGTATCTTAGACCTTGAGATACTAGGGAGAAACTATGGAGGGGTGG
>Ga0155149_139_pt1 | contig 38171 bp, 30 predicted proteins | sample RifCSPhighO2_01_FD_106117 | JGI IMG/M metagenome (GOLD analysis project Ga0155149, IMG submission 106117) | Candidatus Roizmanbacteria bacterium RIFCSPHIGHO2_01_FULL_37_16b | reverse complement strand
TTTAGTTTGGGGAATTCTAATTGCGGTTTTTGTCTTACGTGGACTTCTACCCTGGATTATTGTTTGGCTGACAACGCCATCTTTGGGACCTGTTGAGGCTCTTTTTGCCACTTTTAGTAACGATGAAAAAGTTATTCAAGCAGTTGAGTCGTCGTCACCACTTCTTCTTATCGGTGGTGGAACATTTCTCATCTTCCTCTTTTTCCACTGGCTATTTATGGAAGATAAAAACTTTGGACTTCCTGGAGAGAAATTTATCAGACGACAATCAGTCTGGTTTTATGCCATAGTGTCAATAATTCTGGCAGTCCTTGTCTGGTTTGCTTTAAAGGAAGATCCTCTGATGGCGTTTGGTTCGGTATTGGGATCTACAGCTTTTTTTATCGTACATGGTTTTAGACAAAACGCCGAACTTGAGGAGAAAAACTTAATGGATAGAACATCAAAAAGAACAGATATAAGCAAAATCCTATATCTTGAAGTGATTGATGCAACATTTTCCATAGACGGAGTTTTGGGTGCATTTGCTTTTACCATGTCAGTGCCTCTTATTTTATTAGGAAATGGTCTTGGCGCTTTGGTGCTTAGACAGTTGACGATTAGAAACATAGAAAGGATTAAAAAGTACCGCTATATTAAAAATGGCGCCATGTATTCGATATTATTTTTAGGACTGATTATGCTGCTGGATAGTTTTGCTTATCATATTCCAAGTTGGCTATCTCCACTTATAACATTTGGCGTGGTTGGCTACTTCTTCTACAGATCAAAAAAAGAGACGGAAGAGGTATAATACTGGTAAGACCAAGGGCAAGTGCTGGAATGGCAGACAGGCAAGTCTCAAATCCCGATGATTGGCGCAGTGGCGGAATGGCATACGCGTAGGTCTCAAAAACCTATGGTAGGTAACTACCGTGTGGGTTCAACTCCCACCTGCGCCACTATCGGGACGACTGCCTCCTTGCCCACAAGGGATTACTTTTTATCCTCTTGACACTGATTATTGACGATAGTATGATTGGTTTTACTGGGCTTTAGATAGCTATCTAATATGACCCAATTAAGAGACATTATTAAAACAGAAGGAATAATCAAGATTTCACCTGAAGAAAGTCTCTCCAGCGCTGTATCAAAGCTGAGAACTTCTCATGATGCTGCTTTTGTTTTTAATGACAAAAAAAAATTTCTAGGACTTATTAATCCATACTATTGCCTTTTTAAATCATCCTATCCCGGTAATGCAAAAGCGGAACACTGCCTATACCATCCTCCTAAAGTTCGGATAGACTACTCGATAGCAAAAGTAGCTGGACTTTTCATTGAATCAAAAATTCATTATCTGCCTGTATTTGATCTCCAGGATCGATTTATAGGGATAATATCGGCAAGACACCTTTTGGCAAATTATCTGGGTTCAGCTTGGTTTGATATCCCAATAAAAGATATATTGAAGATAAAAAACAAACCGTTGACAACTATTTATGAGGAGGATACAGTAAGCTCTGCCATCAGCGCCTTCAAACAAACCAAGGTATCAAAGCTAATTATTTTAAATAAAGATCTCAAACTTCGGGGAATATTAAGTTACTATGACCTTATAGCCTATCTAGTCAGTCCGCGAAATTCCCAACATCGAGGGGAACGGGAGGGCAATCATACGAGTTTTAATCATCTTAAAATAAAAAATTTTGCTAAAACCTACACGCTCACTTTAAGTCCAGATGACTCAGCTCAAAAAGCCTTAGATCTGATATTAAATAAAAAAATAGGCAGTGTTGTTATAGTAGACGCGGAGCGTCATCCAATTGGCATCATTACCACCAAAGATTTCCTTAGACTCCTGATGAGGAATGGAAACGGGAAGAAAGTCGAATTCATCAGCAAGAATCTTTCCCAACAAAGCCGCCAGATTGTAGGCGGCTTTTTTAATTATCTATCGTTTTTAATCAAAAAAATTCCCGAGATCACCAAGGCACGGCTTTTTGTCAAAGAAGAAAAGCGAGGTAGGCTATTTAAGGTGGCGTTATCTCTTATAACTAAGAAAGGCAATCCTCAGGTTATAAAAAAAGAAGGTAAAAATCTTGTTAAAGTCTTACGTGAGGTAAAAAAAGTTTAGAACTTCTTTCAAAACCTCACATCTTTATTTTAAAATCAGGTGGTCTCGCTCAAGTGGGGACGGAATCTGAATAAAATAAAGGTTTTTCTAAAATTCTATTAGGAGGTTAAAATATTATATTTAAATATTTCCCAAAGGGCTCTAACACCATCCTTCCAGCCGATCTTCTTTCCTTCTTTATAAGTTCTGCCGTAATACGATATCCCCACTTCGTATATTTTTAAACCTTTAATTTTGGCAATTCTGGCAGTGATTTCTGGTTCAAAGCCAAAGCGTTTGCTTTGTAGTTTTGGGGCAATTTTTCTAATCAAACCACCTCGAAAGACTTTGTAACCGGTTTCAATATCGGTTAAATTGAGATTGGTAAACATGTTTGACAATGTAGTTAAGACAAAATTTCCGACAAAATGCCAGAAATAAAGCACTCGATGTGGAGAGTTTGATATGAAACGTGACCCGTAAACAACATCAACGCCGTGATGTAAAAAAGGCGAAAGCAGCTGTGGGTAGTTGGCTGGATCATATTCAAAATCAGCATCCTGAACCAGAACAATATCACCAATTGACCTTATAAAACCTGCTTTTAAAGCAGTTCCTTTCCCTTGGTTTTTTTCATGCTTTATATAGGTAAATTTTATTTTCTTATCTTTTTTTAAGCTTAATTCTATATTCTTAATTTTTAATTCTGACTTATCAGTTGATCCATCGTTTATAACTATGACTTCTTTTTTTAAGCTGAGCGAGTTAGCTTTCGCTACTTTTTCGATTATTTTCACTATGTAGTTTTCTTCGTTATAAACAGGTATTATTATTGAAATAGTCTTATATTTTTTCATTTAGTTAAATATTTTAACAATTTGTTAGATTATTAAATGGCTAAATTGAAATTTTTCCTTATTCTACTTTCATTATTTCTTATTCTAATTCTTAATTATGGTATATATATTGGTAAGTTTAATCCCTTATTTATTCTCCTTTGGATGACATCATTGATTTTATTCATATTACCATTTGTAAGCGAAATTTTGCCAAATATTAAACCACTTAAACTCTCAAAAAATACTTTTTTTATTACTTTGGTATTATTATTTCCCTCCATTGTTAGGATACTAAGCTATCAAAAATATCGGTTTCATCAAGACGATATGATATCGGCGTATTTTTCTGCCAAATATGATTTAGCCAGTACTAATTTTTTTGGCGCAATACCTATTGATAGTCGCGATTGGGTGAGTCAGTTTTCCGCAGTCTATCATTATTTGCAAAAGATTTTTTTTATGATATTTGGAGAGAGCCTAATGAGTGTAAAATTATCAACGATTCCTTATGTTATTATTACTTCTTTTTTTCTATATCTTACAGTTAAATTGTTATTTAACAGACGAACCGCCATTGTTTCACTTATTCTTTACACCTTCTTTCCTGTAAGTTTATACCATGAGACTCTTGGTCTGCATCTGAATGCAAGTACGACAGTATTTGCAGCATTTTTCTTTTTTTTACTGTTATATTTAAAAAATAGGAAAAAAATATACTCAATTCTTACTGGTATATCTTGTTCTTTCTGTTTCCTTTTTTATACGTCATCCTTTATTGCATTACCTATCATGATTTTATTTTTATCTCTGGATTTTCTTATTAGAAGAGAAAGATATATTTTTGTAAACTTGATTCTTACTATTTTCACTTTTTTGTTGAGTTTTAGCCCTTTTTTAACTTATATGTATCAAACAAAAAATTACTACCCGGTTCAAAGGCTTAGTTATTCCAATCTTCTTACCGGTAAATCATCGGATTTTAAAGAAAGGATTAAAAAGGGTGAAAGTGTAATACAGATTATTAAGAAAAATTTTACCAGTACAATAAAGTCAATTTTTATCCAAGGAATGAGAGGACATGGGGGATATAATTTTGGAGAGAGACTGGCTTTTTTTGAAAAAACAAGTTTAATATTTTTTCTTTTAGGGGGATTTCTCTCATTTCTCTCTTTACTTTTTCTCAAAAGTAGAGTAGAGCTATTTGTGACATATATAGTTGTTGTATCGACATTTTTAGGAGTAGTTTTTACCAATATGCCGCCTGCTTTTCATAGACTTTTAGTAGCTGTACCTTCCTTAGTTATATTAAGTTCCGTACCGTTTTATTTTTTACACCTTATATTTAAAAAAAATGACTTGATGTGGATTTTTGTAACGATCCTAACTTTAGGAATTTATTCACTAAGTAATTACAATTATTTTTTAAAGTCAACTGAATTGGAAAAAGACAAACCTGAATTTAAAATGGGATATTATATAACTAACAATTACCCTGATCGAAAAGTATATGTGGCAGCCTATACAACTCATGCGTTACAAAAAATATTCTATTTTTTTGAGAGCAAAAATATGAAAAAAGCAGAAGTTGACTATCATGACTCTCTCTTAGAAAGATTTAATCCAAGTGAGAAATACGTCTATGCGATTATTTTTCCTGATAGTTTTAATAAGATCTTTGAAGAAAAAGATAAACGTGGGAGAATCATCAACTTTTCCCAAGATTATAGCCTATTTGTAAATTAAGTGCATTTTTTCAAACTCTAATTATTGGGTAGGACTTTAGCTATTGTGAAACAAGATTATAACTTAAGTTTAGAAAAAGAAAAAAATAGATTAACCAACCCCAGGAGGACACCAAACCAAAGTGTGACAATCCTAAATACCAAAGTTATAAATATAGCTTGAGGTATTTCTATTGGGAAAAACAAGGTTAATAGCGAGGTGATTGATCCTTCGGCGACTCCAATGCCTCCTGGGATCAAAACTAAAAAGCCAGCGATAGAAGAAAAGGAAAAAATAAAGAGTGCATAAAAAAGCGACTTCCATTGCCAAAAAGATCCAAAGTTGTTTATCAGTAAAAAGAGCGAAATGCCTTCGAAAGACCAAGCTAATATGGATAATAGTATTCCTGTTGTCAGCTGTCTAAATTTAAGAAGCTTATGCGAATGCTCGAAAAAAGTAATAAAAAAATCAAGCGGTTTTAAGTGTCCAAATCTTCCTTCGAGTTTTTTTATAATCCTAAGCGTGTATTTTTTATAATAGACAAAAAGGAAAAATAGAACTACGATTAAAAAGGAGAAAAGGAAAAAGATGACTGATTGTCTGAAGAGATAAATTCCTCCCAAGGCTAAGATCATCATACCAACACCGTCGGTCATTCTTTCTATAATAAGAAGCGGCACCATTTGAGCAAATTTATTTCCGGTTTCTTTTTTGACAAGATAAGCTTTTACTACCTCACCCATTTTGCCTGGTGTTACTGTCATCGAAAGACCCGCCAAAAATATCCTAAATGAGGTAGAGAAAGGGATTTTTATAGCAATTTGTCGAAGAAAATACTGCCAGCGAAAAAACCGAATTAAGTAATTTAAAAAACTAAAAAGGAGGAGAACTATCACAACAGTCCAATTAAAGGAATAGGAAATATTTATAATTTTTTTCAGGTCACCAAATAAGACAAGCAAAGCATAAAAAAGAAGTCCTAGGATAAAAATGAGAAGTATTTTTTTTTCTTGTTTTTTAAGATCAAAATCGAAATTTTTCTTAAATTTATGCAGCATCTGTTTATTATATAATAAATTCTTGAGGCTAATAAAAATGCGGGAATAATCATCAAAAATCCTATGAAGGTTTTAATTACTGGAGGCGCAGGTTTCTTGGGTTTGCATCTGGCATCTTTCTTGACCAAAAAAAAGATAGAGGTTACTCTGGTTGATATTGCAGATTTTGAAAAAAACGAATACCCGAAAAAATGTACTCTTGTGAATGGCGATGTAAGAGATGAAAGCATAATGACGCAACTTAGTAAAGGACAAGATATGCTTATCCATGCAGCCGCAGCGCTTCCCTTATGGAAAAAGGCTGAGATTTTTAAGATCAATGTCACAGGGACAAAAAATCTACTCGAGGCATCAGCTATAAACAAAGTAAAAAAATTTATTTTCATCTCGTCAACAGCTGTTTACGGTGTTCCGGAGAAACATCCTATCTTTGAAGATGATGCTTTGGTTGGAGTAGGAGCATACGGAGAAAGCAAAATCCAGGCGGAAAAATTATGCCTAAATTACCGAGAAAGAGGAATGTCGGTAACGATCATTCGCCCAAAAACCTTTGTAGGGACTCACCGTCTGGGTGTTTTTGAGATACTATTTGACTGGATAAAGGATGGAAAAAGAATTCCCGTCATCGGTAGCGGTAATAACCGGTATCAACTTTTAGACGTCGATGACCTTGTTGAGGCAATCTATCGATTTATGGTATTAAAGGATAAGAGAAAAGCAAATCAGACTTTTAATATCGGAGCGGAAAAGTTTAGGACAGTAAGAGAAGATTTAGAAAAGCTTTTCGATTATGCTTCTAGGAACCCTCAGGGTTCCATTCCTGCATCAAAAATACTTCCAACACCTGCATTATTAGTTAAAAAGGCGCTCTGGCTATTTGAAAAATTAAAACTTTCACCTCTTTATCAATGGGTTTACGACACCGCAGATAAAGATTCCTATGTGTCGATTGATCGACTGACTAAAACACTCAACTGGCACCCTATATATTCCAATTCCGAAGCTCTAATCAAAGCCTATAAGTGGTATTTAGACAATTATGATGAAATAAAATCCCAACCTGAAGGAGTAACTCATAGAGTAGGCTGGAGGCAGGGGATATTGGGCGTGTTTAAAAAGATCTTATAAACTAAGAAATAATTTATGCTGAAAAGACAAAATGCTATTAAGATATTCTTATTAACTTCTTTTTTTCTTCTTGCTATCTGGAATTTGAAAAATGTATCGATAACTTTAGACGGATGTAAACATTTAGAAACAGGTTTAAGATATATCGAAACTGGTTCTTGCTGTGAAGGTACAGACAACACACCGTTGACAGTCATTAACAGCGCTCCAGCTTATTTTTTAAACAAATACTATAATGTGGACGTCAGCTGTAAAGAGGAAACCCAACCCTTTTTATATAGATATTTACCTAACCGATTTTTAGTTTTTATTATTGGATTACCAACTGTTTTAATAGGATTAATAGGCGGGTTTTACGCTTATAAATTTGCTTCTGAGCTTTTTGATCAAAAAGTCGGAATCATTGCCCTTTTTTTTTATGCATTTAATCCAAATATTATTGCTTATTCAACCATTAATTCACAAGACGCTTTAGTTTCGGTAATGAGTTTAATTGCTGTCTATTATTTCTATTTACTTTATAAGAGGAATACCTTAGGTAGCGTAATAATTTCAGGATTGACATTAGGACTAGCTTTAAGTAGTAAATTAAATGCAGCTTTATTAGTAATTTCATATATTATCATTTATTACTTACATTATTTGTTCTCAAAAAAAAATATTTCATTCAAACATCTATTTTTTATTTTCCTAACTGCTTATTTTGTTCTGAATGTAATCTATCGATTTGAGGGTACTTTTAATCCTGCTTCTTTATATTGGGATAACTTTAAATCGTCACTTTTTTTAAAGCTAAAGAATGTTTGGCCACGGGAATTGCCCCTTTTTTTTCCAATTGGGTATCTAAAGGGACTTGATAATATTATTTTTAACAACAGTGAAGGTTGGGGGAACTACCTTTTTGGTAAATATATACCAGCTGGATCTGCGTGGTATTTTTTGATGGTTTTTTTGATAAAAACTCCAATACCTACATTAATACTGTTTATTATTTTCTTTTTTCAGAAAAATAAAAAATTTAACGAGACCTTTCTTTTTATTCCACTAATGATTTTTTTGTTGTTTAATTTTTTTCTAAATCGTCTGGCGTTAGGTTTAAGATTTTTACTCGTGTTATATCCATTTATATTTATTTTGAATTCCCACACTATTATTAATATATGGAAAAGTAAATCTATTTTAGTTTACGCACTTTTAATTTGGTATTTTATAGGGACGGTAAGATACCGTCCCCATTATTTAGCATATTTTAACGAATTTACTGGTGGACCTTTTAATGGTTACAAATATTTGGCCGACTCAAATATCGATTGGGGTCAGGAAGGATTTCTCATCGAAGACTACATTAAAAAAGCTAAATTCCAGATCAAAAAAAATCCGGGATGCAAGTATACATCAGGAATTATAGCTATCAACGTAAACAGTTTGGCAGGAATAAGCGGTAATCCTTCGCAAGAAGATTATTGTTATTCATGGATTAAAAATTTTCCAATTATTGATAGAGTTGGCTATACTTGGTTTATCTATAAAATAGAATAATTTTTTCATCAATCGGTGCTTACCAATGATATTTAGACAATTACCACGAAATTAAATCTCAACCGGCTGGCATAACTCATAGAGTAGGCTGGAGGCAGGGGATATTGGGCGTGTTTAAAAGATTTTTGTAATCAGAAAAACTGATCAAACTTTAAAGAGATGATATATTTTGATAAGTATAAAAAGAAAATACTTCTTATTATCTTATCGTTTATTTATCTTCTGATTCTTAACTATAATTTGTATATAAATAAATTTAATCCAATATTAATAATTGTCTGGATAGCATCGATAATTTTATTCATATCTCCCTTTATCAATGGAGTTTTGTCTTATTTTAGTAGGCTAAGAATCTCCAAAAATACTTTTGTTGTAACTTCTGTAATATTTTTACCTTCCATCATAAGGGTATTAATTATTTTAACTCTGAGAAGACTGTGGATTCACCAAGACGATATGATATCGGCATATTTTTCTGCTAAATATGATTTAACCGGGACTAACTTTTTTGGCCCACTTCCGCTTGACAAAGGAGACTGGGTTAGTCAATTTCCAGCAGTCTATCATTTTTTGCAAAAGATTTTTTTTATGATATTTGGAGAAAGCCTAATGAGTGTAAAATTATCAACGATTCCTTATGTTATTATTACTTCTTTTTTTCTATATCTTACAGTTAAATTGTTATTTAATCGAAGAACTGCAGTTGTTTCATTGATGCTTTATGCCTTTTTTCCAATCAGTTTATACCATGAGACTCTTGGCTTACATATAAATGCAAGCAGCGCAGTTTTTATGCTATTTTGTTTTTTTCTAGTTATATATTTCAGATATAAGCAAAAAATATATGCAGTTCTTACAGGTATAGCTTGTGCATTTAATTTCCTTTTTTATCCGTCATCATATATTGCCCTTCCTCTCATGTTTATCTTATTTTTTCTAGATTTTCTTAACCAGAGAAAGAGATACGTTGTAATAAATCTACTTTTGGCAAGTTTTAGTTTTATTTTTACTGTAAGTCCATTTCTTACTTATATGTATCAGGCAAAAAACTTCTATATTACCCAGAGATTTGACCAAGTCAACTTATTAATGGGTGAGCATTCAGAATTAAAAGACAGAATTAATAAAGGTGAAAATATTATAAGAGTGCTTGGAGACAACTTTATAAAGTCGGTTAAATCAATGTATGTTGATGGTATTGGCGGACATGGAGGATATGATTTCGGTTATCTTGCTTTTTTTGAAAAAATAAGTTTACTTTTTTTTATTTTTGGAGTATTCTTTTCACTTTATTCAATCAAGAAAAAATTTGAGCTAATGATGATATTTATTATTATTTTTATTACATTCTTCTCAGGAGTAGTATTAACTGATATGCCTCCTGCATATCAACGTTTGTTAATTGCAGTGCCCTTTATAATAATCGTTACCTCTGGATTATTTTATTTTTTAGAGTATTATTTTGAAAAAAATAATGGCCGAAAAAGATATTGGTTTAGAATTTTCTTTACAGCTTTTCTATTAATTGTCTATTCTTCGAATAATTATTTTTATTTTTTAAAGTCGATAGAAAAGGAAAAAGAAAGAGTAGAGGTAAAGATTGGTAATTTCATAGCGCAAAATTATCCCGTGAGAAAAATTTATATAGCAGCTTTTAGAACATTTGCTCTAAATAAAACTTTTTATTTTTTTGGTAAAGAGAATATGAAAAAAACATATTCTGACTATCATGATGAACTCCTCGCCGATTTCAATCCAAATGAAAAATACGTTTATGTTCTTACCTATCCAGACGCGTTTAATGATAAGTTTCAAGAAATGGATAAAAACGCTAAAATTATCAACTTCTCGGAAAATTTCAGTTTGTTTGTAAATTAGAAAAACCAACTGTCTTACTCTTACTTTTCTTTAAGCTTGAATATTCGCAGTATATCTACTCCTTCAACTTTTATGCTATAAATCGATTTTTTTTTAGGATTTAGATAGTCTTCCTCTGTATCCCAGTTTTTGAGCATGCCTCTTATCACGACAACTTTATAATCAGCATCATCTCCCTCATAGTCGAAAGAAAAACGATTTAAATCAATAGGAAAATGGTGTTCCATGTGAAGAGGTGTATAAATTTTCGACCCTGAAGGTAAATTACGATTGATCCATTCTGCCGCTTCTTTTTGTGACTGTCCCCAGTAATCAAGATCAAATCGAGAATAAGCTCCTTTAAGACCTCCGGTAAATTGATTGAAATAGACGATTTGATATGGATGTAGTCTAATATTGGTTAAAAGAATTTGCAGATAGGCAAGAAAGATCAAGCCAATATAGATGAAACGTGAAAAAGGATATTTTTTGGAAATATTTTTTTGCATGAAAATCCCAATTTGCCAGATTGTAAAACCTACTAAAATAGTCATAGGAGGCAAGACAACTAAAAAATGTCTAATTCCGTCATACATGGGTGCGCCAGATGCGACTTGAGTGGCTGGGGGAAAAATCATCCATAAAAGAAGTAGCAGTAATGGACTTTTATATTTATGGTTTCGGAAAATAAAAAAGAGAGAAAGCAGTACACCTAGCAAAATTAGAACCAAAAAAAAAGAAGGCGTTGTAACTCCAAACATCACCAGAGGATAGTGCCAAGGAACCTCACCTCCTCGATAAAATTGACCTAAATAGAGTATGTACTCATCCCAAACATGATTTTTAAAAGTAAGATAGGTTTCGATAAAACGCTGAAAAGTCTGGTATTGATAATAAGGCCAGACGATCAGAATAGTTAATAGAGCAATGATTAAACTCAGACTATTTAAAATAGAAAAGCGCAAAAATTTCTTTAAAAAAACACCTGTTAGTAAATACCAGGAGCCGATAATCAAAAGAATGATAAGCGCATTAGGTTTTATGGAATAAGTCAAACCAAGAAAAACTCCTCCAAGTAAATAGAAAATCAATTTATTTCTTGATTGGGCCAAATAGAATAAAAGTAGGGAAATCGAAAAAAATGTCATAAGAGGTGTATCTTTAAGATTGTTTTGTGAATCGCCTATAAATCTTGGCATAATAGCCAAAGTCAGTGAAGAAAGAAAGGCAGGAGTTAGTCCCCAATTAAGATATGAAAAAATGAAAACAACCCAGATTGCTAGAGCAGAAATGATAATCACAGGAAAATGGAAGCTGGCAACAGGATTTTTGATTAGGTTAGACTTTTTATTTAATAGATCATTTGCAGCTACTACAATAACATCAAAAAACGGACCATAATTTCGTTGCAGAGGTATAAATCTCTCTTCCAATCCCTTGACTCCTTTTTTAGCCCAGTTGTTATAGTAAAACTCACCAATATGCTGATCAAATTTTTCATCGGTTGTTTCGCCGTAATCGTTCATAGTCAAAATACTTATCGTGAAAAATAAGATCGGTATAACTAATGAAATAAGCAATATTTTTAAATTAAAACTATAATTTTTATTCATACCTTTTAAATTGCGAATTAATATATATTTTAAATAAATCAAATAAAGATATCAGGACATCTCTTGATAGTCTAACTTTGGTATTTTGGTCGTTTTTCCAGATAATTCCCACTTCTTTTATTTTAAATCGCTTTAGAGAGGCGATTTTTAGCATCTCAGAGTCATACCCCCATCGATCAATCACCATTTTGGAAGCGATGACTTTTGCGGGATATTTTTTAAGTAGTTTAAATCCACAGGTAAAGTCGTTGACGTTTACAGCCAGCAAGACTTTTGAAATATAGGAATAAGCTTTTCCCATGAATTCCCTGAGGGGTGATTGAGGTACGATAACCGTAGAATCTCTTTGTTTTCTCGATCCTATAACCAGGTCATATTTATTGATGTACCGATTTAATTTTTCCAGCTCTGTTATGGGAGTTGATGAGTCAGCGTCAAAGATTAATAAATTTTTTTTTGAGGCCAGAAGTATTCCTTGTTTCACCGCATAACCCTTACCCCTGTTTTTTTTATAGTTTATTAATTTAGTTTTTATCAATATGTTAATTTTATTAGTTTTAAAAAATTCGTTTAATACTTCTAAGGTACGATCGGTACTTCCGTCGTTTACCAGAATTAGCTCCGTTTGATATTTCTTGCTTAAAATATAACTGGCTATTTTTTTGAGAGTTTTAGCTAATCTCCTTTCTTCATTGAAACAGGGGATAATAATAGTCAGTTCCATAATCCTTCAGTTAAATATAACTTAAGTTGGGAAGACTTTGACGACAAATCCAATTCCTGACCTTGTTGGTCAAGTGTGCCAATTTTTAAAAATTCTCCGTTAGGTCCGTTGAAAAATCTTATCTTAAGTAAATGTCTGCCTTGTTTCAGATCTAACGTACTTATTTGTTTTCCGTTTTCTCTGGTAGTAAGTACGGTTGAGTCGTCAACTATAATCTCAGAACCGTCATCCGATTCAAGATAAAATGTTATTTCTCGGGATTTTTCTAAATCAAAATTTGCTATCCATTCTATCGATTTATTTTCGCCAAAACAATCCAGGACGTTTATTGAGGGAACCAATTCCGATTTAATTTCTTTACCTTGCCAATCAGTACCCTCGAAGCAATGCATCTTAATCAGAGGGAGATTTTTTGTTGGTGATGTATTTTTAGACTGAATAATTTGATAGGTAATCAGACCATTATCAATATTTTTTTCTACTGTTTCGGAGGTATAAAAATTGGCTAAAAGCTTTTTTAAATTTTGCGATCGATCTAATAAAACAACTAACGTGTTACTATCTAGGCCATCTGATACGACCAATTTTATAAATTCATTTATAGTTACCTTCATTCCGCGAAGGAATTGATCCTGGGGTGATTTGGTAGCACTTAACCAAGGAATTACTATAAAAACATTTTTATCTCGGTAATTAGTTTCCAGATCTTGCTTCAAGGCCGAAAACGCCCTTTTATAAAAGTTGGTTTTGGCTATTAAGGTATTTCCATCATAGGTATAATATACGTCCTTATCAGGATATTTATTTATAAGTTTGTAATCATAATCTTCATTCTGTGAGAGAGCATAAATAATTTTTCCCTCAAAGTTGAGATTATTTTGGGGAGAGTATGTTGCAAATATTTTATCGTTGGTAAAGAAAATAATAGCCGAGGATATTTTGTTTTTACTGATTAAATCTCTTATTCCTGTTGGATTAATATTATAATCTTTATATTCGATTCGAAAGCGGTAGGGAAGATTGAAAAAGGCGATGGAAAAAAGTACAGCAAAGAAGAAAAAAATAAAGAGAAATTTTTGAAATTTATTTGTCCTCCTAATGAATTCATAACACTGCCAAATACCGTATGAAGATAAAAGAAAAAAAATAAAAGAGACGTCATAGATCATTCTTGGTTCCCATTTCCAGCCGTACCAATGCAAAAAACTATGTAAAGATAAATAAATAATAAAAGAGAAATAAGCTCCTAAAATGATTAGTCGATGCTTGCTTTTTAATAAGCTGAAAACCGGAATTAAAAAAAAGACATAATTAAAAAGGTAACCTAAACTGTGAACACGATTTTGAAACTCGACTGAGTTTCGATACAGGTTTGATAGCTTCTTATCCCAATCATTTGACCATCTTGCCTTTAATGTCTGACCCACTTCTGGACCTTTAATCAGATAGGGATATGTCCATCTTCCGCTAACTTTGAAAGAGTAGAAAAAAACGAAAGAGCTAATGAAAAGTCCGATGAGAAGCGAAATTACTAGATTAACCAAGCCAAATTTTTTTTCCTTTAAGTGAAAAATTAGTAGGAATGTAAGTGGAACTATTGAAGCCAAAACCGCACTCAGAGGTCTGATGACAAAGGCAAACCCTATGCATGCACTTCCCAAAAATAAAAATTTCTTCTGTTTTTCTTTAAAAAACCTGATTAGAAAAAGATAAAACAATGAGATAAAAAGCAGACTTGAAGCATGAGCCATATATGAACTGGCTAGAGCTAAAAAATAATGAGATAACAGCATTAAAATTACGTTGATAAGAGCAAGAGTACGGTTTTCAAATAGTGAAAAGGCTAGAAGATATTGTGTCATCAGAATAAGGCCGCCTATGATTGGGATGGTAATCCAGTCTACTTTTGTTAGCTGTCCAAACATAAGAATAAGACTATTTCCTGGAGGATGGAAATTCCAGAGTTTTTTATCTTCAGAAAAAATATTCATCCAGTCAACCTTAAAGAATTCTGGATTAGGCGGTTCTTTGATAAAAAACTTACCAGCAGAAAACACTTTTGCCTGAATCAAATAGTTCATCTCATCACCAAACCCCGGCATGGCTTTAAATACGTTAAAAAAGATAAGGTAAATAACAAAGCCTCCTAAGATAAAGATAGTAAAGGCGATTAATTTAACTGGGCGAGGCTGATTAGATTTTTTTTTAACAACTAACGATTGTGTCAGTTTTGTTTTTTTAATTAAATTAAGAAAATAATAGATAAATCCACTAAGCAGTAAAGAAGTCAGAAAAGGAAAAAAAATAAGTCTTAACCAAGGAGGTTTTAGGCTAAAATTTTCAAGTTTTTCGCTGTCATTCCAGATCTCCAAACTTGCGTCAGGGATATTTACCTCTAACCTGTAATAAGATTTTAGGTTGCTGATCAGTAGTGAAGATCTAAATGGATTGAAGTGAATAAAATTTATATAAGATCTAAGCGGTAGTTTAACCGATATTTCAGAATTTTTTTTTCGAAACAGTAGCAAACTGATAAGTTCAAAACTATTCTGGACAAATCCTTTATCCTGGATTAAATATTGATTAGTACTGAATCTTTCTTGGGGATAAATTTTGACTGCAATTTTGTCCATACTGTTGTCAAAGGGTAGGTTGATTTTTTCATTTAAAACTTGCAGGTTAAGAGAATTATCAGATAAAAAAAGCTGATAATTGATTGAGTTTTCAAGCAGGCTAACCGAAAGAATTAAAAAAAACAATAGAGTTACAAACAAATTTCTTATCATATTTTTTTAAATATCATTATCTTTGGATGGTCGTAGACGGTGAAAGATTCATCCGCGGATTGATCATCGACTTCCAACTTCCAACTTCCAACTTCCAACTTAGGATAGACTGCAAATTCGGCAACTTTTTTGAAACCAAGCTGTTGGTTGAACAATTTTCTATAATATTCGGCTGTTTTTGGATAACAAGCTCTATATTTCTTACAATCTGAAAGTTTTTGCAGAGGAACGTAAAGACGGTTTGAAGCAATTATGATATATTCGGTTGAATTTAGTTTTTCCTTAATTTCTTGCCATTTTTTCTCATCGTCAGGTTGGCCGTAGAGTGGGAGTTCAACGTGTTTATAATTTTCTCCGGCAAAAAGCGGTAGTCCATCGTCCCAGTGTTCTATTGCAATCCTGGAGCCTACCGGGATATTTTGTAGAATCCATTCGGTAGCAGAAATACGAGTATGTTTTTGAGAATAGATGTTGATGAACATATAGGACCAGACAAAAGTAAAAAGTAAAAACGAAAAAGTTAAAAGTTTTGTTATTTGATATTTGATATTTGATATTTGAAAAAGCCCGTATCCTGCCATAATGGTTAAAAAAGGATATATAGGCAGCATATAGCGCATAAATTTTACTGCCGATCGACCAATGACAATAAAATATAAAATATAAAATATAAAATATAAAAAATTCATATTAAATATAAAATATTTGATTTTTGATGTGTGTTTTTGATATTTAATTTTTAATATTTGATATCTCACAAAAAAAATTAAACCGAGCAGACTTAAAGTAGATATAAGCGGTCCTAGTCCCCAGAAAAAAATATTCCTCAAGTAATAAAGATAGGGGATAGTACTTACATATTGAAGAGTGTAGGGGAAGATGTATGGATCATTATTCATTTTAATCTGTTCAGAAATATCAGAAATAAATCTTTTATATTCGATAAATGCGTAAGGCATGAAGATAAAAAAGAAGATAGAAGATAGAAGATAGAAGAATAATAGATCAAAAATACATTTTCTCAAACTATTTCTATTTTTGAAGATTAAAATCAAAGAAATAATTGGCAAAAATATAATAGCGGTAAATTTGGTTGATAGCATTGCTGCGAAGACAATTCCATGAACTACTACCATCTTGGGTCGATCGGACCAAGATGGTAACAATAAGTATTTGAGAAGCAGGAGAAGCAATAGTGTGGTAAAGAATGTCAGAAAAACATCAACTACAAAGAAGTGGGAGTTCTGGATAGGGAAGAAAGCGACGGAATAAAAAAGGGTAGAGTAGATTTGAATTTTTATGTTGTTAAAAAGTAGTCTAGATATTTTATAGATTAAAATGATCGTACCAATGTCGAAAATAATTGACAGATATCTACCAAGATATAGCATGCCAACGTAGTTTGATATTTGCATTCTAAATATCGTATCTATTAACTGTGCGGAAGCTCTTAATATATAAATAGGCAAGGATCCGTAATTAAAAAAATCAGGATTAAGTTGGTTAAAAAACTTAAGGCGGTCAGTAACCATAATCAACATTCTTTCGTCCGGGTGAAGATGAAATCCCTGATCCCAGTTAACTCCATAGACGCGAAGAAACAAAGCCAGAAGGATTATTAACACAAGAGGGAGTTTGTTTTTTATCATTTTATTGATTATACTATTTTAAGAGAGTGCCACCGATTAATTGCGGATTGCCATTGATTTTGTAAATCCACGTTAATCTGCTTGATATTAGCGGGCATCATTAATTATGCTTCCGGTATTATTAGATCTAAAATTTGTAAAAATCTACACATTCGGTATTTTTTTAGTTCTTGCTTTCTTTTGGAGTAGCTTTGTCTTATGGAGAAATATTCGCTTGACATCTTACAAGGAAGACGAAATATTTGATGGACTTTTTATTGCTCTTGCTGGCGGTCTTTTTTTTAGCAGGCTTCTCTATGTCACTCTAAACTTTGATAAATTTGGTTTGAGTATTTTTAAATTTATCCTCATAAATGGTTTCCCTGGTTTATCGATATATGGAGCACTGTTTGGCGCTTTTGTTACGTTTTACCTGTACACCAAGCTCAAAAAGATTAATTTTAAAGAAGTCATAGACTATATGATAACCCCGCTTTTCATAGCTCTTGCATTTGGTAAACTAGGGAGTTTTTTTTCTGCTTCGGGTGTAGGTACTAAAACAAACTTTTTCCTGGCTATTAAATATGTTGGCTATGATGGTCTTCGGCATCTTACTGGACTATATGAGTTGATCTTTTTTGCATTAGGTGCATACTTTTCTTATAGACTTCTTTTTGCCGTAAGAAGAGAAAAATATAGTAAAGGATTTGTTTTTTACTTTTTTTGTTGGTATTTTTCACTTACGTATTTATTATTTGACAAATTGAAGGTAAACCGTTTATACTTAATCCCGTTAAAAACGAAAATACCGGGTATTAGTTTTAATTTTATGATTTCAGGAGTTATACTCTTGACTTTAACAATTTACTTTTTATATTATTTTAGAAATTCTGTTTTATTTTATGGCAAATCAAGTTACCAAAAAATTACAAAAAAAATTGGCGGAGGTATTGCACAAAGAGGTAAAGAAACTGCAAAAGCATATAGAGGAGCTAAAAAAAAGTGACCCATTTGCTGATCCGGACCACGCTTCAGATAATGCTGCCGTTGATACCGATGTACGGGAACAAGTCGGACATGATACGATAGAGGCAGAAGTAAAGGATCTACAAAAAAAATTGACGGATATTAATCTTGCTTTAAGTAAGATGGCAAAAGGAAAATACGGAATCTGTGAGCGCTGTGGTAATCCGATACCTCTTCCTCGCTTAAAAATACTGCCTGAGGCGCGTTTTGATGTTGAGTGCGAACAGAAACTGCGAAAGTAAAAAAGTTAGATGAAAATCTTCTAACTTCAAACTTCCAACCTCCAACTTCTTGCTGTATACTCATTCTATGACTGATATTCCCTTCAACCTTCTTTTGGATGCTTTTATCTTTTTATTATTTCCACTTATTGGGGGTTATTTAAGCGCAAGATATAGAATATCTCCGATCATCGGCTATATAATCAGCGGAATTTTTTTGCAAGTTGTTTTTGCAGGCAGACTTCCCAGAGACTTTATTAATAACTTTTCAATTTTAGGATTGGTGTTACTTATATTCACTATTGGACTTGAGACTAACTTTCAAACAATCAAACGATTCGGTAAGTTTGTTTTTTTAGGAGGGATGCTTCAGCTATTAATAAGCGCTGCTCTAATTCTTACTTTATCTATTTTTTTCAACTTTTCCTTTCTCGAATCTCTTTTTTTTGGTTTTGCCTTCGCTTTATCTTCAACAGCAGTTGTAGCAAAAATCATTCAAGAGAAAGGTGAAGAGAACTCACTTGTAGGTGGAATTGCTATAGGGGTTCTGATTTTCCAAGATATTGCTTTTATTCCACTTTTAATTATTTTCTCCTCTTTTGGAGAAAGTGATTCAGCTATTACTGTGGTTCAAAATGTAGTTATAAATGGTTTAAAGGCCGCCTTTATACTTGCTGCTACCTATTATCTAGGACAAAAGCTGATACCCATGATTTTTAATCGAATTGCCAAAGTTTCGCGTGAAATTTTGAATTTATTCATTGTTGTTTTTATTATCGGTGCGTTGAGTTTTTTTTCCTTTCTAGGACTATCGAGTCTTTTGGCGGCTTTTGTCGCTGGTATTCTAGTTGGACAAACGCTCGAACACTATCATATTTTTTCTCAGATTAGACCACTGCGGGATCTTTTGACAACAGTTTTTTTTGTTTTTTTGGGGCTAACAATCGAACCAGGATTTGTAATTTCGCATGCTCTTCCAATTGCTCTTTTTACTTTATTTATAATTTTAATCAAAATTATTGTAGTTGCCGGAATCTATCTTTTTTTTCGTTTCCACTCACACACAGCCTTTTCATTGGCGATGTTTCTCTTTCAAATCGGAGAAGACGCCTTCATACTTATTTTTCAAGGCCGCAGTCATGGAGCTATAAGTCTTGACACCTACAACTTTGGCCTAACCGTTGTTGTCCTGACACTTCTTCTTACACCATATTTAATCGCTAAAAAAGAGATTTATTTCAGGATGATTAGGTCAGTAACTTCGAAGTACTTACCTTTTTTAGAAAAGTATATAAAACATAAGTTTGATCGAGAATCACCAGATATCGATATTTTACCTCTCAAAAACCATGTGGTAATTTGTGGATTTGGAAGAATAGGTAGTTACATAGGTAGAGCTTTGATGCTAGCTAACATTCCTTTTATCGCAATAGATTATAATTTCCATACAGTCGAACAGGTAAGAAAAGAGGGCATAAATATAATCTATGGTGACCCAACCGATATAGATGTTTTAGATTATGCTCAGTGTGATCAAGCGAGCACTTTGATTTCGGCTGTTCCGGAGAGTTTTTCTCAGGAGGCGGTCGTTTTTAATGCAAAAAAGCTCAACCCAAAACTGATTATCTTCACCCGAGTGCATCAGGAGGCGCAACAGAGGAGAATGAAGGATCTGGGAGTAGAAGTTGTTGTACAACCTGAATTTGAAGCCTCACTTTCTATTGTCCGTCGAATTCTTTACCGGAGAGGTTTCGATAGCGAAGAGATTGCGCGAAGTATTAAAAGACTTAAGATAGAACATGGAATGGCATGAAAAAAAATTTAAAAATAAAAACTCAAAATTCAAAAGTAAAAACAAATAAAAACTGGTTATTTAAAGTTGTTTTCATTCTATTTGGATTTTGTGTTTTTTATATTATTGGCAAGGATTTATATTATTCTGCTTTTTTTCAAAAAAAAGAAAGAATAAATGTTGTTTCTAGTGAAGAGCAAATTGGTATTTATTCTTTAGGCTTAAGCGATAATGTAAACTATTTCACGACGCTATATCCTGACCTTGAGGCAACTATTCCTGGCGGATACGGATATTATCGTTTGGGAGCGCTTCCAAAGCTAGCGAACCTAGAGAAAAAGCAGGATCTTTTTAAGAAAACCTATTCAATGTTGACCTCAAGTTTCATCGACTTTTATTTCTATCCAAAGGCAGCAATAGGAGAGACAGAGATATATTTCGGTAAGGAACAAAAGGGTTTTTTCCTGCCAAGATTTTTTTTGATCTTTTTTGGCAAAAGTAATGCACTTTTTTTTGATCGATTATATTTATATCTTAATTTTTTAGGAAAAACAAAGGGTCAATTTAAGCTTATTACCCATTTACCTACTGAAAAAAGGTCTGATAGAACAGTCTTTTCTTCAAAAAAATTTTTTGATGTTTTTCAAGGAACTTTTTACAAAAAGACCTATAGAGATGAACAGCGCAATGTTCAAATTGTGTATACAAAAAGCGATACTACAGCAAAATTTCTCGGTCAGATTATAGAGGGAGAAGGAATAAGAGTAGTAGATATAACCCAGTCAGATAAAGAATTAACTAATTGCAAAGTAATAGAAGATAAAATTAAATTCACAGATACGGCAAAGTCAGTGAGTAATTTTTTTGCCTGTGATCTAGTGAGCGGTCAAACCGGACCATATAATATAATATTTAAATTAGGGAAAGTAGAGGAGGAATGGGAGGTTGAATAAAAACCCGTTAACGGGTTAACGGGTTTTCGTGTTAATAACAAACATGAATATATTTGTAATTCTAATTTTAATACTGATTCTATCTTTCATTTTGGCTCTCCGTTCTATGAAAGATTTTGAGTTGCCAAAAGAAGTAAGGAGACTCTTAAAGATTAATCGGATTAAGGGAACGATTGTCTTTTTGAAAGAGAAAATAAAACACTACAAAACTTAAAATCCTAAATCCAACGCTCAAATGTCAAATCAAATCCATTGATTTCTTATTCTTCGCTTTCTTCTTCATCTTCTTCAGGTTTATAGGGGAGATATTCTTTTTCTTCGCTGGTTAGAGTTTCAGCTAATTTTTCTAGATCAAGTACAGTTTCCTCTTCCGTATCTTCACTACCTTCCTTTTCGTACGTCATGTCTTCCATTTTAGACTGGATATTTTGAGGGAAGGAGAGATAGTGCTGAACCTTTTTACCTTTTTTCTCTTCTCGGATAAAAACAGTTATTCTGCCTAAACTGGCGTCTTTTACAAATACCCTATATTTACTTTTCGCTTTTAAAAATACCAGTAGTCTCCTTGAAAGATCGTCTGGGAGACTACCTACATATTCATTTTCACTTGTTCGAACTTCAACCTTTCGTTTTTTAATTTTAAGAAAAATTTCTTGTCCCACAGATAAAGCAGCCAGTGTATTTTTTTGACCAAGATTGACTAAAGTTACGCTTTTTGTTTTACCTGAGATTTCCAAAAATAGGTTAGGATCTAAATAAATTTGCGGATTCTTGTTTTTTTTAGAAGATTTTAATTGAAGAACTTTTATTCTTTCCAGATTCACATTTGCGACACTGCTGTTTGGTTGGATCTTCAGAGCTTTTCTATAGTATTTTTTAGCATCATCGAGTTTTTGTAGTTGAATATAGCTAAATCCCAGTCTAAGATTGGCAGCCAGATTTTTTTTATCAAGTTTTAAAATCTTTTTATTTATCTCAATCGCGAATTGCCAACTAAAGTGCATAGCAGCATCTACTGCTTGTTCTTCAAGTTGTTCGACATTTTCCATAGAATATTAAAATAATAACAGGTTTCAAGTATATGTAAATAAAAGAGAAAGTCAAGTATAATTAAGCATAAGTTCATCAAGTTTTTCAAGTTCATAAAGTTCATAAAGAAGAAATTAGATTTAACTTTAAAAACTTTATAACTTTATAAACTTTTAACTTATTTATAATGTCTGGTCATTCCAAATGGTCGAAAATAAAAAGAGAGAAACAGGTAAAAGATAAACAAAAAGGCAATCTATTTTCTAAGCTATCTCGACTAATCACTTTGGCAGTCGGAGAAGGAGGTGGTATTAAAGATCCAGAAAACAATATTAAGTTACGATTAGCCCTTGAGAAAGCGAAGAACTTTAATTTACCTAAAGTTAATATTGAGCGAGCAATAGAGAAAGGCATTGGTCCAGATAGACTTCAATTAAAAGAAATGATTTTTGAAGCTTTTGCTCCTGGAGGCATATCGATTATTATTACAGCAACCTCTGATAATGTAAATAGGACTATTTCGGAAGTGAGGAATGTGGTTGAAGCTCAGGGAGGAAAAATTGGGGAAAAAGGATCGGTTCTGTATCTTTTTAAAAAATGTGGATTGGCAACCTTTGAGATAAGTAAGGTTGATGAAAGCGCGGTCTTCAGTTTTGCCGATAAAATAGCCAGTTTCGATATTGATAATGATGAAAAATATTTTTATGTCTTCTTCCCCTATGAATTGCTCAGTAAAATAAGAGAGTATCTTAACGGCTTGACCACAGACAGCATTGAGGTTGATTATAAAGCAAATTCCTTAATTGAGATTAGCAATAAAAGACTGGCAGATCGGATTCAAAATCTCGTTAAAACATTGGAGGATTTAGACGATGTTCAAGGGATCTTTACCAATGCCAAAAATATTTAAATTCTTACAAAATAAAGCACTTCAGATAGAGAAAAGGTTTAGATTCGTCATAAGCGCGCTTTTACTTAGCTTGCTTATGCTTATATCTACATTTTTTTTATTTGAAAAGTCAGGAATTTTCATTATTATATTTTTCCTGTCTTGTTTTATTTTGACATATTTTTCGCTACTTGAAGGGATAGAGAATATTGAGTGGTTTACCCATTTTTTTATGCCAGTTGTTCTTACCATTTCTTTTTATCTTTTTTATTTTCTCTTTCCTGTACGCTGGCTTACACGTTTGCCGTTTATCTTTCTTTATGCAGTCTCAATTTATGCTGTACTACTATGCTCAAATATATTTAATGTCGGAGTAGAGAAGAGTTTACAACTTTATCGAGCTGCGTTCTCGATAAATTTCTTTTATCAGACTGTTGTGAGTTTTTTAATTTATAATACGCTTTTTTCCTTTAAGTTAAATTTTATTTTTAATTTTATCGTTATAATGATAATAACATTTCTCTTATCTCTTCAGCTTATTTGGACTGTTAAATTAGATTTACCTCTTAACAAGAATACTCTCTTATTTAGTTTATTAACAGCCTTAATTTTGGCTCAATTAGCGCTTCTTGGATCCTTTGTGCCGTTAAAATCAACGATTTTATCACTTTTCCTTACTTCCTCTTACTATTGTTTGTCTGGTCTAATTTACAATTTTCTGGATGAACGGTTATTTAAGGAAACTATTCGAGAATATGTTTTTGTCTGGATCACGGTTTTACTGATAACTATTCTTTCAATCAGTTGGTAAAATGAAACGGATAAAATCGGAAGGGATCAGAAGTCAGAAAAATCGGAAGTCGGAAAGGAAATAATAATTTATCGCAAGCGTGCATTGGAGAGTGAATAGCTTGCGATACAAATTAGGGAAAATCGTTGGGAAAAAAAACCGCTAGGTTGTGTCCCAAAGCGGAGAAGAGGGGAGAAGAATAATCTACGGACGTGAGAGATTATATCCTATAATAAATTTAAACCCATTTAAAACTATAGGATAATAAATGTGGATAAAGTTGAATTTTTGAGGCTAAAAAATCAATTTAGATTGATAATAAAGTCTAATTTATTATTAGCATTTATCTTCGTTCCCTGTTAAAGGGAAGATCTAGTTTTTAAATATACAAGTAATTTTATTTAGACCGATTTTACGCTCTAAATTAGAAGTTATTTTTATTCGGACTATTACTACGCTCTAAAATTGAAAATATTTTATTGAATTTAATTCATTTGCTAGCTAATTTTAGCCTTAAAAATTGTAATTTGGATTATCAATACACTCTAAAATCAAATTAATATCCACATCGGTTTTTCCCTAATTTTAGCCTAGAAATTGTGTGTTTAGTCCAATATGACAGTCTAAATTACGAAGCTATTTAACAGCCTTATTCTCTCTTTAGAATACGAATTGATGTTTAAAAAAGTAAAAAAAGAATTGGACTGATACAACAATCCAAAATATATTTAAGTTGAAAATCAGATTGGTACAACGCTCTAAATTTAATTGAGATAAATTAAATGCTCAGTGATTCTTTAGCCTCAAAAGTTACAATTTGGACTAATAAGACGGTCTAAATCGAATCATAATTAATCTAAGAACTCTTTAGCATTTAGCCTCAAAATAAATAAAATAGAGCTATATTATGCGCTAAAGCAAAATAGAATTTAAGATCATTAATTGCTACAAATTCTCCCAATAAAAATGCTTGTATAATGCCAAAATTAAGGCTTATTTTTTAAATGACATCTCTTATATCTCAAACTAATAGAAGAGCGAGGTAAACACCACACTTCTCCTAAATATATAGCAGAAAAAAGGCTAATACTGGGCTTGAGCCAAGTTAGGTATGCATATATCAGGGAGTAAATAGCTATACAACGTCGTAAATTATATCTTTTACGACGTTAAGCATGACTGACGAAAGGGAAGTGCAGAAAAAATTAATAATTTAATAATCAATAATTAATAATTTATTTTTAAATAATTCTTTTACTTTCAATTAATTCTCTCTTATTAATTTCTCTCTAATTTAATTAAAAATTTAAATACTATAAGCTCATTTTAAGCAGGATGATTTTTTAGTTTTTACTGTTATTACGCTCTTAATTATCCTCTACTCTTTAACTTGTTTATAGACAAGAAGTGCTTTACGAAGGATTTTAATTAATTTATTGAGATTTTGCCGGTTTAAAACATAGGCAATCCGGACTTCATTTTTGCCTAAATTTTTTGTGGCATAAAAGCCAGAAGCAGGCGCGATCATGACTGTTTCTCCGTTTAAATTAAAATCGGTTAATAAGAATTTACAGAAGTCTTCGCTATCTTTGACCGGTAAGCCAGCAATACAATAAAAGGCTCCTTCTGGTTTTTTTACGAAAACGCCTGGAATTGAAAGAAGACCCTGATATAGAATGTCACGTCGTTTTCGATATTCTTCCTGGACTTTTCGGAAATAAGACTTGGGAACTTTTGCAAGTTGTGCTGCCATAATTTGATCGATCAAACCGGCGGATAATCTGCCTTGGGCGATACGCAAAGCTCCTGCCACGGTGTCCGGGTTCAAGGAAGATAGTACACCAATACGAGCACCACAAAGACTATAGCGTTTTGACAAGCTGTCAACCAAGATTGCTTGATTGGGTATGTCTGGGAAATAAGACAAGATGGAAGTATGTTTTCTTCCGTCAAAAACAAATTCGCGGTAAACCTCATCTGCGATAAGGAACAAATTATATTTTTTGGCTAGCATTACCAGCATTTCAACTTCTTTTTTTATGTAGACTGTTCCGGTAGGATTGTTAGGATTGCAGTATAGGATAGCCTTGGTTTTTTTGCTGATTTTTTTTTCGAATTCCTTTGCTTGAGGAAGATGAAAGCCGTCTTTTGCCAAAGTTCTAACAGGAACAATTTTTATTCCATTGACAGCAGCATAGGAATTATAGTTTGTATAGAAAGGCTCAAAAGTGAGGATCTCATCGCCAACCTCGGTAGTAGCCAGAAATGCCATAGATATAGCTTCAGATCCGCCAAGAGTAACTAGAAGATGTCGCGTGTTGATAAAGGAATAGCCGAGATTGTTGTAATATTTTTTTAAGGCTGCAAGAAGATGAGGTTCACCGTGGGAACGTGAGTATGTGATAGTTTTTTTATCCCAATTTTTAAGCACTTGCAGCATAACATCTGGCGTTTCGATATCCGGGTCGCCGATATTAAAGTAAAGGACTTTTATACCCTTTTTTATAGCTTGTTCGGCGTAGGAAACAAGCTTTCTGATCGGGCTGGCGGGAATAGCAAGCAGACGTTTGGATACAAATTTTGAATACATAATAGTAGTATTAGTCGAAGAATTTTAAAACTTCATGCAGGAGTTTTGAATGACAGGCTATGAATCGATAGGATTTTTTCGGATTATTAAAGTCTAGCTTGATCTCCTTACCTTGCCAGTCAGTCACACTAGCATTACTTTCTTCAACGATGAGTTTTGCTGCTGCGATATCCCAGATGTAGGAGTTGCCGTTGACATGAATTTGGAAAATATTATCTGCGAGATTACACATATCTAAGGCAGTAGATTGATTCGCTCTTAATCCACGAATTACCGGGTAAATTTTCTCATAGATTTTAAATTCATCATGAAAGATTATTTCCTTGGTATTAAAAATTGCCGCTAACAAGGAATCTTTTAGTTTCTTTTTTTGAACCTTGAGTAATTTTTTTTGATGAAAGCTCACTTTGTAAGAACCTTTACCAAGTTCTGTAGTATATAAAATATTACTGCTTGGATTATAAATTACCCCAGCCACGGTTTTATTATTTATAGCATAAGCAATTGATACGCAGAAATAACCATAACCTGAAGCAAAATTATTAGTGCCGTCCAAAGGGTCAATAATAAATTTATATTTCCCATTAATATTAAGATTCTCTTCACCGATAAAACCAATTTCGTCCTTTTTGAATCCTTTTTGTACCATTTTTGTAACGATAGTCTCGTAGATAATTTTTTGACTGGCTAGATCAGCGACTGTTACTAAATTTTTATGAGAAGATTTATAGGAGGCGGTTACTCCTTGATTAAAGTACTTCATCAACACTTCTCCGGCGTTTCTGGCAGCTTTTTGGAGTATGTCAATCATCAGGCTTATTCTACCACATTATTTATATCTATTTACACACCCCTAAATCGGTTTAGAAATTTTTCGTAGATAAAGGTTAAGTAATATTTTGGATTGACAATGTAATCTTGAGTTGGAAGATAATCGATTTGTCCTCCGGCAAAACCGGTCTTGAAAAGTGTAAGTCCTGTCCAGCTTTTGGGAGTTCGGCCTGGTTGATGGATGCCCCAGAAATTGTAAAATTGACATCCGCGACTCTTTGCTGCTTTTATGGCTTCCCATTGTAGGAGATACGTAACTGGTATTTTGGAGTGGATCGAAGCACCCTGATGATAGAAAGCGGTCGACTTGGTAAAAATTATTAAGGAGGCTGCCAGGAAGCCACCTTTAACCTCGGGAGTTAAAGATGTTGTTGGTAGGCTCCCAAATAAAAAAATTGCATTGTTGGTTTTGTTAAATGAATTAAACTCCCCGCGAATAAATTCCCTTGAAAAAGGAACGAAATTTTCCCTCTGGGCTGTTTCTTGGTAGATTTTCCAGAAGTCGTCAACTGCTTTATCATCGGTTCTTTTTTCGATGATAACACCATCACGTTGGGCTTTTCTGATGAGATATCTGGTGGTTTTACGCATTTGGGCAAGGAGTTGATCATCTGAGACGGGATTAGTGCGGATTTCTGGCTGATTTCCACTGATTACCATTTTGGCTCGGTCGATACCAATATGGTATAGAGGTAAAACCCACAAACGCTCGGCGTGCATATAGATTGGAGCTGTTTTAAAGCCTAAAGTAGAAAATATTTTTTGCTTTTCGGGTGTAAGTTCTAACGTAGGAGCCATACGGATAAAGGAAAAATCTTCTTTCTTGGCTAAGGCAATTAGGTATTTTAGTAAATGGGTAATTACAGATTTGATTGCTGAGTGTTGATTATTGTCTGCTGATTGAAACACAGGACCGTGCGGAATAAAAAGGAAATTGCCTCTTTTTGAATTGATTTGGATTACTTGAGCAATAGCTTTAGGATCATTATCTTTATAAATTCCTAAACGCTTTACCCTATATCTTAAATCCTTTTGAAACTCTCCCCACTGCCAAGATTGTAAAAAAGAAGGTGAACCATTCTTATCAAAAAAATCCTGCCAGATTTTATTATCTTTTATTTCCTCTATTTTCATATCAAGATAAATTTAGTCGATAATCTAATTAAATAACGTCGTTTAATCATACGACGTCGCTTAATCTTTCGACTTAATTCTTGCCAGTTTCTTTATAATTTTAATAGCATCTCGCTCGCTAATATTAGTTGGTAAATTTATTATTTTTTGGCAAATTTCTTCAGCAACTGGACAACTATTCCTTTTATACCCTACTCTGCTTAGCTCTAACTCTTTCGGTGCAACTGCTTGGTCATACCATTTACCAAGATATATTTTATATTTTTTTAAGTTGGATAAAATTGCGTTTCTATTTCTTGCCAGTAGCGGAAATCGTATTAACGGGTGTTTAATTGGTGGCACCTGGTGGTTGGCAATTTGTTTGGAGATGAGATATTGGTATTTGCTTATTTGACCAGAATAAACTTGGCATATCTTTAGTCTTTGCTGTTGAATTTGTTCAAATTTATTGAATTGGTGAAGCAAAAGAATAGCTAAAGCATTGGGATAAGCTTTATTAAAAGATTCATCAAAGTACCCACTTTTTTCTTTTTCAGTAATTTCAGGGATTAAAAGTTTCAGTTTATATAGTATTTTATGTAGAATTTTACCAAAGTAAATGTCATAGGTTGATTTAATTAGGGTAGTTAAGGGTTTATACAAAAGACAATGAAATATGAAAAAAGAAGAAGGCATTGTTAAATTGTTATAATGCTTTATTGCTGTATTGTTTGAAGAGACAATGACACCACCAAAGACGGAGGAAAGGAGTTTGGAGCGACCGAAAGAAAAAAGATAGAAGTTAGAAGTTGGAGGTTGGATGTTAGAAGTTTTAAATATTACAGGATTAAAGCCGTGAGCTAAGTCTTCAATAATAATAAGCTTATTCTCATGGGCAAATTTAATAATTTCGTCTCTGAATTTTGGAGTTAAACCGAAGGTGTGCTGAAGGATAAGCACCTTAGCCCTTTTAGGTATTTGGTCAATTAGTTTTTTATAATTCATTGAGAAAGTTTCAGCTTCTATATCTATATAAACTGGCTTAAGATTGTTGGCAAGAATTGGTAAAACTACTGCTTCACAGGTGAAGGCTTGGACTATTACTTCTGAATCAGGGGGCAAGTTGAGAGATTTCAAAAAAAAATAAAGTGCCGATCTGCCAGAGAGAAATAATGAAACATGTAACTTGAAACATGGAACATTAAGAAGATTACAAATTTTTTGTTTGATTAATTTGGATTCTTCACCATTTTTCCACCGCCAGGGTTGGAAAATAAGCTTGAGTGAAATCCAAGCGTCATCCCAGGATTCATTGGGAGCAAAGTCGGTTGAAATCATAAATATAATACTAATCTGCGAATCTGATGCTAATCTACGAATGTGCTACTAAACTTGTAATTGTTTTTCGTTCGAAGCGGCCTTCGATGACGATAAGTGTATTTTTATCAGCCTTTTCCTTAATATAATCTACCAATTTATTTTCGCTATGGAAATCTACGACTTTATTTTTGCTATCTAATCTTTTAAACAATCTGTCAATGGTCAGAAGAGTTAAGTCATAATTATTAACTACCTCAATTATTTTCTGATAAGATGGAGTTTTTTCCGTACCAAGCTCAATCAGACCCGGCGAAATAACATATTTTTTTTTAAAATTCATCTGGCTTGCGGTGTTCAAGGCGGCCAGAAAGCCTTCGACATTCGAACTGTAGGAGTCGTTAAGTATAGTTGATCGGTTGATGCCTTTTTCGAAAGAGAGTTTACCTTTGAGGGTTCTAAGATTTTTGACAGCTTTTAAAATAATACTTTTCTCTATTCCAAGATCTGAGGCAAGAATAATACAGGGCAAAAGATTTTGTAGATTGTGAACGCCTAGAAGATTTATTTTTATATCAGTAGGGATATCTGACAGTGAAAAATATACTATTTTAGCTTTTGTTTTTTGCGAGAAGTACTTCCATTCCTTTATGTCCTTATTAATATAGGCAATTCCGTCTACTGGGAGAGATTCCAAAAGTTCTGATTTTGCATCGATGAGGTTCTTCTTTGAGCCAAATAGGCTCAAGTGCTGATTTCCAACAGCAGTCAGGATTCCAAATTTTGGATTAATAAACTGACAGATTGACCTGATCTCACCTTTTCTATAAGCACCAATTTCAGTGATAAAATACTGTGTATCTGGTTTGAGATTTTTCAAAATAGACAGGGCTACTCCAATATCTGAGTTGTAATTTTCTTGGGTTTTGCCGACTTTGTATTTTTGCGAAAGGATTTGAAATAGAAATTCTTTGGTTGAAGTTTTCCCGTAAGAACCGGTTATACCGATAAAGACAGCAGTTGAATTTTTTACCATTTGTTTTGCCTGATAAATAATAATTTTTCTATAGAGTTGGACTGGGATCTCGCTAAGTATTATTCCTAAAAACATTGTCAAAAGAGCGACAATCGGAGAAAATATTATAAATATAAGCAATAAAAGAGAATTTAAGTTTTTAAAAATTAAGTAAATGGGAATAAGGTTGAAGAAAAATCCTTGAGCAATCAGGATATTACGCAGCGTTATAGCTGGCATTCTAATTTTGCGAAAGTAAAGGATACTTAGGAGGTTGTCCTCTTTTAGGAAGTTCAAAATCCTATCCAATCGGTATTCCTTAGTTTGGAAAAGGTAAAGTAGGTCAAGAGATTTTAAAAGATAAATTATTATTCCAGCACCAAGCAAAATCATATTTTTAATTTATTTGCATAAATTTATCTATTTCCTCATAGACTTTTTGAGAATATTGGAGTGGTAGATTATGGCCGATTTCTGGAAAAATTTTGAGCTTCGACTCTTTTATTTTTTTGTGTAATTCATAAGCGTGCGAGATAGACGTTTCTTTATCTTCTGCGCCCCAAAGGATTAGAGTTGGAGCTTTAATTAACTGAAGTAAAGGAGTGAGGTCCTGTTTAACAATTTCTCTAAAATTTGACTCAAGTTGGGGAACTTTGTAAAGATCAGATTTAGGAAAAAAAATTTTGTAGATTGCTATTTTTAATTTCACTGGCAACCAATTAAGCAGCTGGCTAATTTTTGCTGTGGCTGGAACATCCCTTTTATAAGAGGCGCCAGAGACAACAAGTTTTTTGATATGGTCGGGATGTTTTGCTGCCAGGGAAATTCCCAATGCTCCTCCAAAAGAGTGGCCAAAAAAAACAACGGGCCTTAATTTTAGCCCACAAATAAAATCTATTATGACATTTGCATATTCTTCTATCCCCCAGTCTGGATCGGGATCATCACTTTCACCAAAGCCTGGAAGATCTAGGGTTATCGCCTGATATTTTGAGGATAAAAGTCGGGCAAGACTTTTAAGACTTTTAGAGTTTCCACCCCAGCCGTGAGTGAGTAAGATTGGTTGACCTTTACCGAAAACACCGTAATTTAGGCTTTTCCTGTCTAAATCAAGAAGCATGGATTTAATTTTAGCAAAAATAACACCCTTAGGGTGCGCAGTCAATAAGTAACGCACCCTGAGGGTGTGTATAAATAGTTAAAGATCTTGAAGGGGTTTTAAGAAATCTTCAAATGAATTTATAGGTCCGAGTTTTTTAGCGTTAAGATAGAAGGTGGGCGTAGAGTTAACCTCTACTTTTTGTCCCAGTAAAAGATCTGCATTGACTTTATCTTTTGCTGCTTTAGAATCTCTGTCTTTTTTGAATTGTTCCAAGTCTAGACCGAGTTCTTTTGCGTAAGACTCAAACTTCTTAACAGCATCGTCATTGTCTGACCACTCTTTTTGTTTAGCAAAAAGAAGATTGGAAAATTCAAAGAATTTGCCTTGCTTTCCAGCTGCCTCGGCAGCATAGGCTGCCTCTTCTGCATCTTGGTGTTGTGCCAAAGGGAAATGTCGATAGATAAAAGTGACTTTTTTCATAATTCCTGCATTAGCCGAGCCACTTGCTTCGATTTCTGATTTAATAAAGTCATGAAAAGTTTTACAAGCTGGGCATTGGAAATCACTAAATTCAACTAAAATATCTTTTTTAGTCGCTGAATCAGTAGCCCATTTGATATGGTCGGTTTTTGTAAGAATGTTGACTTCCGGATAGGTCTTGTCCGAGGTGGTGTTAGTAAATTTGTATGCCGCAATTAGAAATGCAAAGAGTAAAATAACAGAAATTACCCCGATTAGTATTTTATTCATGGATTTTGATTATAACAAAAATTGAGAGATTTCTACTTTAATTTTTGCTTGCGGAAGGGAGGGGATTTGAACCCCTGTGAGCTATAAGGCTCATACGCTTTCCAGGCGTACCCGATGGGCCACTCCGGCACCCTTCCTTTCTATAGCATCATGCACTTTGGTAAATGATTACAATTTTAACAAATAGGAACTAATTATATTGAAGAATTATGAATCTTTTGATCAATGAGGCAAACTTTTTTTGATAAATAGGTTTATCGGAGATTCTGTGAGGGGCATTTTGCATGACGACGAGTTTCTTTTCTTTTACTTTTGTTGCTATCCTTAAATAATTATTGATAATTTCATCCGGAATTACTTCATCTTTTTCACTTTTGACAATAAGCAATCTTCCATTATATTTTTCTATAGCATCCAAAGCCAATGAAGGCCGCCAAGGCCAATATTTTCCCTCTCTGTCCCAAGGTATCCAATCTTTTACCATTTTCTTATTTTCGTAATCTTTTCTGTAGCAGGCAGGTGCCCGCAAGATGAGAGTTGAAAAAGAGTTTTTTTCTGTTAATCTCGAGGCAATATGTGCGCCCATACTTGCTCCAACAACAGTAATCATTTTTAAATCGACATTTTTAACTTTCTTTAGATACTGTAGTACGAAAAACGCTTGATCGAGACGCGAGCGAAGCGTATAGTCTTCGAACTTGCCATCGCTTTTTCCGCATCCCAGGTGATCAAAAGCTAAACAGATAAAATTATCTTTCAGTTCATTAATAATTACATTTAAACTATCCGCCTTTGCCCTTGCTCCATGTATAAAAAAGATGACAGGATGCTTTTTATTATCGTACGGAAAAGAAAGTCTGTAAAATATCTTTTGTCCGTGAAAATTTAAGTAATCATATTTGTCCATGGAAGAATTTTACTGTAAAATTAGTTTTGAAATAATATTTTTTTTATTGTTTTATGTTTCCCCTACGTGATTCGACACCCAGAAACAGATTTCCAATTATAAACTACTTAATTATAGCCTTAACTATTTACGTATTTTTTATCCAAATTTCGTCACCTGATTTTGAAGCTTTTGTTTTTAACTTTGGATTTGTTCCAGCTAGATTTAATTTTTTTAATCTTGGCTCGTATCGGTATATCCTCTACTCTATTTTCCTGCATGGAGGGCTGTTTCATATAGCATCAAACTTATGGTTTCTGCATATTTTTGGCGATAACGTAGAAGATAGATTAGGCCATTTTTGGTATCCGATATTTTATATCTTAGCGGGAGTCGTGGCTGTATTTGCTCAACTTATATTCAATATTGGTAGTTCGATCCCGATGATTGGAGCGTCAGGTGCGATTTCAGGAGTTGCTGGCGCATATTTTTTCTTATTTCGTCACTCAAAGATAGAAGCTTTGGTTCCAACTTTTTTTGGTTTTTATGACATCATTAAACTACCAACCTGGTTTTTCTTAGGTTATTGGTTTGTAATTCAACTTTTTTCTGGAGTTGGTTCGTTGGTGACATATGATATCCAACAAGGAGGCGTTGCTTTTTTTGCTCATGTGGGAGGTTTTATCTTCGGTTATTTGGTTTCAAGTAGTGCCCCGAGGAGGACTTGAACCTCCACGCTCAAATGAGCATACGGTTCTAAGCCGTATCTGTCTGCCAATTCCAGCATCGGGGCTAAGGGCACGTCGGGCAGGTCTGCCAGTTCCTTGCTTGCGCAAGCAAGCGCTACTCGCCCAACAATTTTTACGGGGTAAGTACTCTTTTGGGATTCCGCCACCCCGGCTATCCAACTTATTATACACTTTTTTAAGTTGAATTTTCCTTCAATGTCGTTTAAGATAAGAGGATGAAACTTAAGGAAGCCGCTTTGCGTTTTTTAGAATACTGTGAACTTGACAGAAGTCTTTCCATAAAAACCGTACGAATGTATGGGTACTATCTCCAATTCTTCCAAAACTGGCTTTTAAAATATAAAACATTAAAATTAAAACAGGAAACAGCTGATTATGATGTGGAAAAGATTGATGAAAATACAATTCGTGAGTTTCGGCTCTATCTATCACACCAATACAAAAATAAATTTAAAGGAGAGTTGAAAAGGCAGACGCAAAATTATTTTTTGGTAGCGCTCCGCTCCTTCTTTCGCTACTTAATCAGACAAAAGATAAACACAATTTCGCCTGAAATGATCGAGCTGGGAAAACAAAGAGACAGATATATAAAATATCTCCGTGAGGAAGAGCTGGAAAGACTTTTTAAAGCGATTGAAACGAAAGATATTATCGGTGTGAGAGATAAAGCTATACTCGAAGTTCTGTTTTCAACCGGTTTGCGTGTTTCAGAATTGGTCGGTCTAAATCGTGAACAGGTAAATATGGATGCGGGTGAATTTGGAGTGATCGGAAAAGGAGGAAAAGCAAGGGTTGTTTTTCTTTCCAAGCGGGCAAAAGAATGGCTGGTCAAATATTTTAAAATGCGAAACGATCCGTATCGACCTCTCTTTATTCGCTATTCTGGACCTAAAGCCAAAGACGGGTTGACCGATGAAAAATCGAGATTATCAGCTAGATCGATAGAACGGTTGATTGAAAAATACAGAAAAAAAGCAGGTATTTTATTCCGCATCGGGCCTCACATACTACGGCATTCGTTTGCAACTGATCTTTTACAACGGGGAGCCGACATTCGCTCTGTTCAAGATATGTTAGGACACAAAAATATATCGACCACCCAAATTTACACTCACGTTACTAATATACGGCTGCGGGAAGTGCATGAGAAATACCATTCTGGTAACAAGTAAAAGAATTTGAAATTTTCAATTTTTGATCAATTTCCATTGTTTTAATTTTTAAACATTTAATATTTATTACGTATTTTAATTTCAAAATAAAAATTAATGGTTAATTTTATAAAAAAATATAAATATCATATCTTGCTTTGGATTTTTATAGTAGCCTACATTATCTATTTTTCCTACTTCACCATTCTTCGCTACAGGACTCTTTATGCGTCATATTATGATCTTGGTATTATGCAACAGACAGTCTATAACACTTTTATGTCGATTAAGACAGGTGACTGGAGCAGGCTGCTTGAGTTAACAAATCCTATCGCTGAAAATCAAATAAAACGGGTGGCAATCCACAATGATATATTGCTTGCCTTGCTTGCTCCTTTTTATTTTTTTAACTCCTCTCCCGGGACGTTACTTGTAGTTCAATCAATGGTTACTGCTCTTGGTGCATTCGCAATTTTCAAGATTACAAACCTAGTTTTAGCAAAGGTGAGATATTCTAACTTTTTAGCTTTAGTTTTTTCTCTGGCTTATCTTCTCTACCCTCCGCTTGAGAGGGCGAATATATTTGATTTTCACGCAGTAACCTTTGCTACAACTTTTTTGTTATTTATGTTTTATTTTTGGTTAATAAAGAAGTATAAAATTAGTCTTGTGTTTTTTGCCTTAAGTTTACTATCCAAGGAACAGGTGGCCTTGACTACACTTTTTTTCGGGATCTATATTTTTACTACAACACTACACAGTAATGTAGTCAAAAGAGAAAGAAAGCATACTACGCTATATGCTAGCAAAATTATATCAGTAAGCATAATTTGGTTTATTTTTTCCGTGTTTTATTTAATTCCTCTTTTTCGAAGCGGTCAGCATTTTGCTGTTTCGAGATATTCGGATTTCGGTGACTCGCCCATAAGAATTATTATAGGAATAGTATCTAATCCAGATAGTATTTCTAAATTGATATTCAGAGAAGATACTTGGAGATATTTTGTAAATTTGCTTGCGCCAATCGGTTTTTTATCCTTATTCTCCCCTATTCAACTTATTATTGCCTTGCCGGAATTTGCAATCAATCTTTTATCCAATAATCCAAACATGAGAAATATCAATTATCAGTATACTGCCGTTATCACTCCTTTTGTTTTTGTTTCTGCGATTTACGGCGTAAAGAAATTAATTGATAGCAAAATTCAGCCAAGCAATTGGCAGACAAAAGGCATAAAGACAAATCAACTAATTAAAATTGTAATAATTGTCCTTCTGATTAGTTCACTTTCATCAGCCTATCTTAAAGGTCCTCTACCTTTTGCAAAAACAAAAGACATCCACCCCATTAAATATCCTCAGAAGGAAGCCGCAGATACAGCTTTTTGGGCAAAAACACTAAAGGATGAAAATCTTAAGATTTCAACTACTGGCCAACTATCTCCTTTTTTTACATCGAGAAGATATTTTTACATATTTTCCTCAAGATACAGTTTTTCAGACTATGTCATTGTCAGATTGAATGAGATTTATGACTATCCGGAAAAAAATGAACTCATTCCAGTCTACGAAAGGCTTAAAAAAGATAAAAATTACGAATTAATCTTTAAAAAGGAGAATTTTGAAGTATACAAAAAAGTAGCAAGTAGTTAGTAGTAAATAGAAAATATAAATGATTTCAATAATAATTCCGTTTTATAATGAGGCAGAAAGTTTAGCTGTATTAATTAATCAATTATTCGAAAGATGCAATAAGGTAGGTAGAGATTATGAAATTGTTTTGGTGGATGATGGATCAACAGATAATTCAGAATTCAGAATTCAGAATTCAGAATTATTTAAAACAAAAAAAATAAAAATATTAAGACACAAGAAAAGAATTGGTAAAGGAGAGGCTTTAAATACGGGGATAAGAAATACGATTGGAGATGTAATTGTATTTATGGATGCGGATTTACAGAACGACCCGGAAGATCTGCCGAAGTTTTTAGAAAAGATGGAGAAGGGTTATGATTTTGTCAATGGAAAAAGAATAGATCGTCATACTGATAACTTTTTGCTAAAAACATACTCCTATTTTGCCGAAAAATTTTTGAAATTATTCCTCAACTCGCCTTACACAGATATAAATTGTGGATTTAAGGCCTTTAAGAAGGACGTATTAAAAGATTTTAATTTTTATGGAAATAATTTCCGCTTTTTTCCTTTGGCAGTTTTTTATAATGGATATAGAGTGACAGAAATTCAGGTAAAAAATAACCCCAGGAAGTTTGGGAAAAGTAAGTTTGGAGCCAATAAATTGCTGGTTGGGATATTTGATACTCTGACCGCCTTTTTTCTTTACAAATTTGCCGAGAGCCCACTGCATTTCTTTGGAATAATTGGAGGATTACTTTTTACTGCTGGATTTTTAATTTCATTTTATCTAACCATAGAGAGGCTATTTTTTGGAGTACTTCTCTATCAGCGGCCAGTATTGTGGTTGGGTCTGTCACTAATAATAGTAGGTATTCAAATAATTATGACAGGTGTATTGGGAGAATTAATTGTTTACTTAGATAAAAAGAAAAAATGAATCCTATTTTAGCTTTAATTATTGCCAATATCATTTGGGGCGCTGCTTCTCCGATATTTAAATTTGCCCTGCAGAATATTCCTCCGTTTACACTAGCTTTTATCCGTTTTTTCTTTGCAACCTTAATCATGCTTCCTTTTATAAAAAATCTTGAAATCAGGTTAACAAGCAAGGAGTGGGTGGAACTAGTCTTAGGCGCGGTATTTGGAATCAGCATAAATATCACATTTTTCTTTTGGGGTCTTCAACGCGCGGAAAGCATCAATGCGCCAATCATAGCTTCGGCAGGTCCGGTCTTTTTATTTTTTCTTTCCGTCCTGTTTTTAAAAGAAAAACCACATCTAAAAGTATTTCTCGGAATGATAATCGCTCTGCTTGGAGTTATGCTTATTATTCTATCACC
>Ga0155149_153_pt1 | contig 38469 bp, 35 predicted proteins | sample RifCSPhighO2_01_FD_106117 | JGI IMG/M metagenome (GOLD analysis project Ga0155149, IMG submission 106117) | Candidatus Roizmanbacteria bacterium RIFCSPHIGHO2_01_FULL_37_16b | reverse complement strand
CTTACCCCTTAACGGGCGGGAGGATTTACTAATTGATTTAACCTTTTCAAAATTAACCTCCCGAAAATTGGGAGGTTTTTTTTATTTCAAAGAAAATAATATGGCTGAAAGTACTCTAGGTAAAAAATTTGAATTAGGTAGAAACTATTTGCAAGAAGCCTTAGGACAAAGAAGGGGTGAGTTTGTAGATATGATTCAAGACGCAGCTAGAACAGATCCACTTTATAAACCTACTCTGATTCACCCCGAACATTTACTCGGAATCCTATTGACTACTAATGAATTATCACCGGATTTATTTTCCGGATCAAATGCCGCTCTGCAAGAGCAAATCTTTCAGGAAAATTTCGGAACAATCGTTACTATGCTTCCGGATATTGTTACGGCAAACCATCAATTAAGAAAAGCCGGATTTACATACACCGAGAATCCTTTTTGTTACATAACCGACTACCAAGCGTTGACAGGTGAAGCCGATCAGTACGCTGAAGTTATTCAACAAACTTATCCGAACGGTACTGGAGGAACTCGCTACCCTTTAAAACAAAAAAACCCCCAAGCAATCATCGACGATGTTGGAGCCGGAAAATTTCATATGTATACAGTTCATAATCCTATAGGAGAAACTGTAGCCGTATTTGGAACGGTAATAAGAGAAGATATCCTAGGTAAAAAAGGTTATGCTGTCGAACTGGGAAGAACTGGTATACGAGCGGATAAAACTGCGGAATTAAATAATGTTCCGGTCAGAGGAGTTTCCAAACTTCGGTTATATCATTTATTAACCGATCCTAGATTTATTGCCGACCCAGAAATTGTTGGAAAATCAGCTTCATTTATCTACAGTGATATTAGACTTGCCCAAACTTGGAATGATGAATTTTCCGGGGGTCAAGGGGTTCAAAGTGTTTTTTTTGGAGGCAGAAAATACGGAGAAAATTTAGGATTCGGTTTTTCTTCCGTCGGTTGGAGGTATAATCTTGAAAGAACAGAACCTTTTCTATTTATTTTTAAACCTACCTTTCCGGAATCCTATAGAACGAAATTGACTAAAAAAACTTTATTTGTACCTGATAGTAAAGATGCAGAAAGAATATCTAATTTTCTGCTTAGGACATTTGGTGCTACTCCAGAAATTCTACACAATGGAACCGTGCTTAGCTCTGAAGTGTTGTCTTCTGACGGAATTCAGGCTGTCGTTAGTTTTACGCCTACAGACAGTAACGGACAATCAGATATTTTTGCAAAAGTAGATATAGTTGATACCGATGACGAATTTAGACAAAAAGCTACCGGAGTTATACCGACTGTTTCATTGGCGGATGCAATCCAAATCGCGATAAATGGCAACGTTCCCTTTGTTGAAGTTTACGTTGACGCTACCTTAGGCGATGGCGTCAATCAAGAAAGAATAACAGGTATTGTTAGCACTCTAAAACAGCTTGGATTTGTCTGCAACGGCTGGGTACCGTCAAACCGCGGCAACGGTGACGCAATCCAAATATCATATGCCAGACTTGGTCCGGGAGCCAACAATCCTGTTAGTCCCGATATGCCCGAAAAATATTACGAAGGAGATTTAACTGAAGTACGAAATGAAGCTTTACAAATTTTCCAAGAGTTATCAGATTCTGGTCCCATAGGTTAATAAGATTCTTGATTTCACTATGAAAATTGAACAGCTAGAGGTACGATACATTATTCCAAAATTAATTAATCCTTTCCCTCTTGGTGAAGTTAATGGTAAACCAAGAATTGTTGGTCCAGCAAGAGATATGATAGCTCTACAGGCACAGACTACTGAAGGATATCTGGGATGGGGGACAATCGACACTTTACCTTTTCCTTTCTATAATCCAGAATGGACAGAAGGAGCTTGGGAATTGTTACAACGGGTTGGGCCAAATGTAGTTGGTGTTGAATTTTTTGACCCTCAAGAAATTGTCGACGCTCTTGGACCGATCGTGGGTCACAATATATTCAAAGCCGGATTTGCCAACTTATTTTTTGATGCCAGTGCTCAGATCAACGGTGTTCCCCTTTATTCTCTTGTTGGAGGTTCGAGACGACCTGTTGAGGTCGGAATCAGCATTCCTAAAAGCGCCTCGCAAGACGATATACGAAAACAGATCGCACAAGGCTTCCGAAGAATCAAAGTCAAAGTTGGGCCATTACAAGACGATCTTGAAAAAATTGCGCTAATTAGAAATGCCAACCCTGATGTGATGTTGATGGTTGATGCAAATTCATCATTTGATCACGGAAATCCAGAACATATGCGTTTATTAAGAAAGTTTGCAGAATTAGATCTTTTGATGATTGAGCAACCGTTGGCGCCCGATGATATTAGACACCATATTGCCTTACAGCAGAAGTTTGATCGGGAAGGAATCCCTGGTCGAGTTTGCCTAGATGAAAGTATAGAAACCTTGGATCAGTTAGAACAGGCAATTGAAGGTGGAATACCGATTATTAATATAAAAATCGCTCGCGTGGGTGGTCTGCATGTAGCAAAACAGATGATTGACCGTGCACAATCCGAAGGTGTAGCTACCTGGATTGGCGGAATGCTTGAACCAACTCCAAGTAAAGCTCATAGTTTAGCGATGGCCACTCATCCTGGAGTTACTCTGCCATCGGATATCTCAGGTACTAAAGCCTATTTTGTTGAGGGTGATGACCCTGTAACCGAACCAATGGAAAGAGAAGGTGCGGTAATTAAAATCAGGGAAGTTCCTGGCCGAGGATGGGATATAGACCAAGTTAAGCTTAAAGAAATTACTGCAAAACAAGTTGTTTTCGAAAAAAAATAATATGTCAGTATCAGAAACAGTCAGAGGAAAAGTTGCAGAAATAAATTCTCAATTGGGAATTAGATTTGAACATCCTCACCTAGATTTTTTATCACCAGCACAACTTCTTGTTAACCGTATGGCTCACTCTATAGGCACAAGTGCACCCCAATTACAACTGCCAGTAATGGGATTTTTAACTCAACCCTTAACCACCGAACAAAGACAACAAATAGATTACCAACTTGGACCTGTTTACGCGCAAGAGAGCATCGAATTTCAACAGATGATGATGGCGATCTCTATAGAAGAATCAGGAGAGCTGATGGTTCCGTTAGAAGAAAAATTTAAACAGTTAGGAGTGAGAGTAAGTTTTAGCGAAAAACCTTTCCATCCGGCTTCAGAATCTGGTTGGGCAGGAAAATCTAGAGTTTTTTGGACAAGAGAAGCTGTTTCCGAAAAATTACTTCAAGCTGCCAGAGCGTTGAATGAAGTCGGTTTAATCATGCATTTTGAAGATGCTTTCAGACCTGTTGGAGTTCAGGAAGGACTTTTAAAAAGAAGAATTACCGATTTTATCTTAAATGATCACCCTGATTGGGATCCCGAAAGAGACTTTAACCTTATTATGACCGAAGCACAAAGTAAGACAGCTATCATGCCTAGAATTGCAGGACATAAAGGTGGAGCTGCTGTCGATGTCACTCTAAGAACACTGAATGGAGATCCCTTACCTTTGGGAAATAAATATCCCCAGGGAGGCGCGCTAGTTTCTCTCAGCTGCCCGTATCTTCTTGCTGAGGAATGGCAAACCAGGCAAATATTTAGGGTTGCGATGGAGATAGTAGGCATGGTTGTCTATCCTGGAGAGGATTGGCATGCTTCAGATGGCGATAATTTAGCAGGTGTAAATCCAGATGGAAGTTTGAAGCCTAACTATGTAGCCTCTTATGGACCAATAACTAAATTCGATCTAAATACTGGGAAAATTTTTCCCTATGATCCGTCAGATTACGATAGACTATTTTTTACACCAGATCAGTTGAGGCAATTAGCAATTAATTCTAAAAGTAAAAATGAATAACTTTGCAGAATTAAAATTCATCGAAAAAATTGCTGATAAATCAGTAAATCAACTTCTAGATAAGCTCAAAAATCTCTCATCTATTTCTATGGAAGAAAACAAGATTCTTCAGCCTGAAGTTAATTACTTTAAGAAAAAATTTAACGACGCTCTTCTTTATTCTTTTCATCTCAGCGAAAAAGCACTTAAAAATAAGAGAAAGTCTAAAAAACGAATCTGGTATTTCAATACTGAAATGAAAAAGACTCGAAAAAGTTTAGAAGGCTTATTTCCACATGCTGCCAGAGCTTGGGTGTTAGATGGAATAATAATAAAAAAACAAACTGCTGGAATAAAATATTTATTAGGTTTAGATAGTCAAGAAGGCGCATTGATCGACGTACTAAATTCAGCTTCTTCTATTGCTTTGGGAGCAGAAAATCCCTGGCTGCTAATGATGGACAGAATAGAAGATTTTATGGGTTGGAAAGATAATGTTTGTACCGCCTATCATCCCGGATTAAGACAAGTGTTTGCTTTTGAAAAACTCAGAGATCTCTATCCCATAAAAAAAAATCGGAATAATGTATATATTCATATGGAGTCATCCGCATCAATCGTCAACTCTATTGCTATAGAAACAGTTAATGCTTATGCAGAAAAGGTTTTAAGACTTAGGAACGCCCGAATTCTTGCAGTCGATGGAACATGGGCTGGTGGTTTTGGTAGTGCCCGTGAAGCGACAGGTTTTGGTGTTGATGTTCAAGAAGTTAGGAGACTAGGTAAAACTATTTGGGTTGATAGATCACTACCTCCACCAACAGCTAAATTTCACAGAGAATTTATGACAAAATTAAAAGAAAAAATCGAGAAGAAACTAGTTGCCGGACTCTATTTGGAACCTGATATACTAGGAGATTTGGGTATTATTGTAACAGATAAAAAACTCCTAATCGAGGTTAAACACTTAATGAAAAAAAATCGACTACCTATTATTGTTGATTGTGTTCAACAATTAGGTAGAACCGGAAGTTATTGGGGCGAAAATGTTGATGCTATCTTTTCGGATTTTGATCTGTTGGTTGTAACTACAGCTAAATCTGCTTCCAATGGTCAACCCTTTGGCATGGTGATGATGCCAAAAACAATTGAAAAAGAGGCTTATCCATTCACACAGATAACCACAAATCAGATGAATGGACCCTTGCTTCGCGTGTTACTTTCCGCTGAACTTCTTAAGAGTAAGAATTTGCAAAAATGGTTCAAAATGAAATCAGATGCAATAGATCAAGTCGCAAAGGAGGAAAACTTCGATAAAAAAAATCTCTTAGGTAAATATTTAAATAGAGGAATAGCTGTTGGCAATAATAATAATGCGAAACTAGTCCAAATAGCGCTCTTAATCGAGGATGGAGTACTGGTGGGAGCACTACCTAATGCCATAAGATACCAACCAATGCTTTTTGAATTGTCAGAAACTAATAAAAACATTGCTAGAATAATTTTTAGGCGAGTAAATAAAGTACTTGGAGGAAATGTATCAGATGAAGTTAAAAAAATATATAACTTAATGCAACGGGTCACAACGGGTTTGGCAAAAAAAAGCACAAAATTGTAAAACCGCTATTATGCCTGAAAATAAAATCTATTGCCAAATAATTGCTGCCAAACCCGCTGTAGCCTGGTTAGACGAATTTAATCCCAACATACATCCTAGACTTTATCAACCTTTTAGACCTGAAGCTCTTAAAAGACCTCCTCATGAAATAAAATCTACAGGAGGAACAGCATATATCCTGCTCGAAGCTTCAACTGGATCACCGCAGACAGTAAGAAATATTGGTGAGACTTGCGGGGCTGCCTGTAGAAATTGTTATTTGATTAGAGGTGGGGCAAGACCCGATTATACTCCTTCTACCCAAGAAGCTTTAGAGATGAGAAATTCCTTAGAAGATAAGGGATTCTCAGTTATTTTTACCGGAGCAGAGTTGCTGTCCCTACCTCAACATTTCAAAGCAGGACTTTTCAACGAAAAACCTTATCTACTAACAAGTGGTCTTATCGTCGCACAAGCGCCTGAAAAAGCCTTAGAATTAATTTCCACAGCTGGCATAAACAACATCCAAATGTCTCTGCATGGAGCTTCCGGTTCAGATAATGTCTTCAACGGTATTCCATGGCAGATTGTAGTAAAAGCAGTGAAAAATATATTAGCTTTTAATCAAAAATTTGGAACCTACATCGGTGTTGTTTTAAACGTTACTGTCGGCAAACATAATTTAGACCAGTTACAGAATGTTGCAGACTTAGTTTTAGCTGATGAGAGTCATGGAGGATTAGATTGTAACGGCTTGAGATTTAATCGACATAAAGCCTCTGGAGGTAGATTTCAAGATCTGATGTTAACAGAGGAAGATCATGCGACTTTTTATCAAATCGTTGGTGAAATTAGAGAAAAATATCCTATTTCAACCACTGGTAAAACTGTAAATGTATCGGGTGATTTTGGAAAATTAAGAAGACCTTCTCATAATGGAAAGGCTCCCTATGAATGCCCTGCAGGTATTCCTGGTGGAGAAATCACTATCGTGCCTAAAAAGAGAGGCATTCACGAAGTTTATTCCTGTCTTGAAGTCAGGGATCATCGACTGCAAATGGGTATTTTGCAAGGTGGTGAGTTAAGATTGCATACGGCACCGTTTGAAAGATTAAAAGATACACAGTTAAGAAGTGAATTTGGGCTTGAACATGACGCGGATGGATGCATTGCCTATGTGATAACACGAGATAACTCTTCAGCGGAAAAAATTCTTAGTTACTTAACATCTTCAATTAACCTTGATAACGCCAATCTGACGATTTAAAAGTGCAACTTCCAAGCGTTGTATAGAATTTCTCTAGCTCTAGTAACTTGTGGAGAATTAAAGTCAACTCTTGTCAATAAAGAAGGATTAGATGGAGGTGTTCTCTCGGAAATCTGATCTGCATAAGCATCTCTTATTAATTTGGCAGGTTCGGAAATTGGCATACTAATAACTTCTATTTCTCCTTTTGAAGGATGAATGATTCTTTGATTTCCTATAATAGCAGCTCCGACTGCATTTCCGACCATGATAATATTATCAACCAGGCCCTTTCTTATTTCATAAAATCCAAAAGGTCTCTCAATAACCTTAAATCCTAAATCTGGAGCTAAATATCGACAAATATAAGCCATAGTTGTCGAAGGTAATTGATTTACAAATTCTGGAGGATACCATAGTTCACGACGTCCATTTCTTGCACTAACTGCAATCAGTCCCTCACCCGGTCCGTCTGAAAAATATTGATATAATAAAAGTTCTATCAATGCGTTCTCCCCGTCTTGAGCAAATCTACGAATATGTCCTCCTGTTATTGGATTAAATCCATACGGTGCTAATAAAACTGCCTCTTCGTCTCCTAACTCTCTCGCCCTTCTTGTCAAATCACCAACCAAAGGGTAATTTCGAGCAAGTTTTCCTACAATCGGTTCAAGTCTTTGTTGATCTAAGAATATAGTAACGTTTAATCCGTCGCCATGATAAATTCTTTCATCGCGACCTGGAAAATAAGAAGGAAAATAATGTATATAAACACTGTTAAAAATTACATCATCAGCAGCTGAACCAACACCTGTTCCTTCTGTTATCACAACACCGGCTGGCCTAATATATGCTCTTCCTATTTCGCCATCTGGACCTTTCAATACATTTTCTCCCAGTACAGCTGCTAAATCAAAGATACATTGATTAAAATCTTCTGTTTCAACATCGTAACCTAACGCTTGCCAAGATTTTCGATAACGCTTATTTCTAGGTCTTGCCAAAATAATATTTCCGTGAGTAACTTTTGTAGAATTTTCCCTTTCCGTTACTGGCACAAAACTACCTCCTTCAAAGATAGCTTTAGCATAATGTACACCCTTTGCATCTCCACGTATCCTATTCAAATCATGCCAAGACGGTACAAAATAGAGTTTTCCTTCTTTTGTTGCAATAGTAAAGTCCGCTCCAGGAAATATTTTTCTATGTTTTTCTCTTGTTTCAATTTCATCATCGGTAGGAGATCTTTGTAGAATATTAGAGGAAGGTAGATGCGCATAAACTCTTGTTTCAAGATTCACAACTGAGGAAGCCCATTCACTTTGTCCTGACATGGCGAGATAATCTTAATCTATCAAAATTAAAAAGTCAACAAGAAGCTATATTCTTTTATAAATCCGGAAAACAGGATGGTCGAAGACTGTCCAGGTTTCTTCTGCTTCCTCATCAGGAATTTCAATAATTGTTTTACCGAAAAACTGAATTTTTGGATATGAGTTGAACTCGGCGATTTTCTCAAAACCTAACTCACCGGAAAAAAGATTGTCATAATATTCATTGAGTAATGGATATTTTTTTCTTAAATAAACACATCTTTTTTTTTCTGCGTCATTTCGAGCGATTAGCGAGAAATCTAGCGGAGCGTTATCGTACGTCCTGATAAAATCAGGACTGGATTTCTCGGTCGTTTCACTCCCTCGAAATGACAATGAATCTGAACAATAATGATTCGCAAAAATTCTTCTTGACGGAATAAATATATAGTCGGCTTTTTTAAGATGTTGTGGAAGTTCGGATTGGAACTTTGGATTTTCATCTAGATCATAAAAATTGAAAGAAATGTATTCATAATGTTTGTCGGGATTTTTGAAGGTAGGAGTTGAGATTGGGGGATCGATAACATTAGCGGTTTCGGAAAGAATATAAGATCCTGATGGAATATTTTTATAGATCCAATCCGAAGCAGTAAATCTAACATCGGGGTTTTTATAAATAGAAAGATAAGCGAGACCAGGTAATATAAAGATAAAACTTAAAAGGCAAAAGGCAAAAGATATAATTATTTTCGTCATTCCGAATTTATCCTTCGGTAAACTCAGGATCCTGAGTTTGTCGAATGGATTTCGGAATCTGAATTTTAAAAACAGATCCTGAAGCAAGTCCAGGATGACATTTAAATATGCTATAGCAACCACTAACATTAAAGGAAATATTGGACTGATAAATCTTGTCCATTTTGCATAAAAAAAGGCATTGGGCAAAAATCCTGATAACACAGCTAAGCGCAGTAAATTAAATTCGATTCTATTGGGAAGAAAAACAAATCCCAGTAGAAAAAAAATATAAACCGGCCAACCCAGAGTGTAAGGAAAAATTTTCGTCAGTTGAAATATAATCGGTTCTGCAAATTCAAACTGTCGCGTATAAAAAGCTCTGTAGGCTCCTGTTGCCACATCTGACTCATATCCCATCGAACCTAAAAACTCGAGGAATGAAATAAAATTATGTGGGGAAAAGAGAATACCGAAAATTAATGTCAGAGCTAAAAGATACCATATCGCTAGCGACCGTTGCAGAAAGGAACTTCTGATTTGATTAAGAATTAGGGCCAGTGGAACGATTAAAAATACTACGGATGAAACTTTGGTCGCAAAGGCTATACCGACGAAGATTGAAGTTTGAAGATAAAAAATTAAGGGATCGAGTTTATTTTGACTGTACTTTATCGATAGATAAATGATTACTGAATACAAAAACATTAACAGTGACTCCGTTGTACCGAAATGAGAAAATTGAATGAAGAATGGGGAGAGTATGAAAACTAAGAAAATTGATATTTTATATTTGATATTTGATATTTGTTTAGAAATTAGGAGTTCGGCGACCTTCATAAGAATCAAAACGTTTAGAATCGATGCTGCAGCCGACATAATTCTTAGACTAAACGCTGCTTCTTCAAAACCAATCGCTGTTCCCAAATCACCATCAAATAACTTGAGAATCATGACTATTCCATAACCAATATATAAAGGAAATTGCCCATAGGCGAAGAAATGGGGATTAAAACAATTCTGAATTCTGAATTCTGAATTCTGAATTGGACATTGCAACTGTTGAATTGCATTTGCCATATTTCTTTCATCAGGATGCATTGGGTAGGGGAGACCCCATGAAAGATTGACGAAACGACTATAAAGCAACATGGCAAACAGCAAAATAAACAAAATCCGCTTGATTTTAATCATGTTAAAGTTTATTATATATAAGAATTTTAAAGGGCAAGTAAATTTCATTTAATTTCTATAAATATCAATCAGTTTCAGATTAAGAAACTAATTAGTGAATAAGTATGCCTAACTACGAATTGACTTTACTTCTTTCGGATGAAGAAGAGTTAAAAAACATAAAAGATTTAATTAACTCGCTTAAGGGTAAAATAGAAAAAGAAGAAAAATGGGGGGGGAAAACTCTTGCCTATCCTATTAAAAAGAATACCAGCTCCAACTATTATCATTGGCTTCTTAATCTAGACCAAAATAATATAAGCGAGCTTAAAAAAAAGCTGAACTTCAACGAAAAACTAATCAGGTACTTATTATTAAAAATGACACGTTAGTGTCATCCCGAATTCATTTCGGGATCCCACTAAAATCAGATGCTGAACTAAATTCAGCTTGACATCAGGTTATAAATTAATTACTAACACTATGGCAAGTAGATCTTTAAACAGGGTTATCTTGATAGGAAATCTCACCCGTGATCCGGAGTTAAAATATACTCCAACCGGAACAGCTGTATGTAGTTTTGGCGTAGCGACAAACAGGTCATGGAAAACCGTCGATGGTGAAACAAAAGAAGAAACACAGTATCATAGGATTGTCGCTTGGCAGAAATTAGCCGAACTTTGTGGAAAACTTCTAACCAAAGGTAGAAAAGTATTTCTTGAAGGAAGACTTGTTTATCGGACATTTACCGGCCGCGACGGACAACAAAGAACCGTCTCAGAAATTGTTCTCGATGATTTTATTGTTTTTGGCGACGGCAGAAAAGTTGCTATCGAAGAGGAAACTGTTCAAGAAACTAAACCAGCAGTTGAGGAATCAAGCGAAGAATCATTGCCCTCTGAAGAAAGTCAAACGTCTAAGACAGAGAAAAAAGAAAAGGAAGAAAAAAAAGAAGAGAAGAGTGTAGAAGCAAGGACCGAAGATGTGAATCCCGATGATATACCTTTCTAAATTCCCAGTTTTTCAAGTTACAAGTTCATCAAGTCGAAAAATCATATAACTTTATAAACTTTATGAACTTGATAAACTATTTATTATGACTAAGTGCTTTTTTTGTCAGTATAAAACAAAACCAAGTTATAAAGATATAGAGAACGTAGAAAAATTTTTATCGATAAGAAAAAAAATCTTAGGCCGCGATAAAACAGGAGTGTGCGCTAAACATCAAAGACTCCTTACGAAAGCGATAAAATACGCAAGATATCTAGCTCTCTTACCCTATGTTTCTTACCAAGGACTAAGATAAATAATCTTCATAACTTCTTGCTATAATTTTACTGAGGGAAAATTTCAAGAATAATAATTCGTAAGCATAAAATGCAGATTGTTTAAATTATATGATGAATATTTCAATATCTACACCAACAGATACAAAGTGTATTTTAAAGGTTGGTCAAAAGGTTGATTTTAATACACCTTTTATTGAAGACTACCAAAGTGAAGATATCATCATCTCCATTGCAAAAAAATTACAAATTCCTTCCGATAAAATATTTAAATACCTTAAAAAATTTGTTGGTGACCCAATTCAAAAGGGAGACATCATTGCTGAGAGGAAAAGTTTAATCAGTAAAAATGTTATTTTAAGTGATTATAACGGTGTCATTAAGGAGATCAATCACTACGAAGGGACAGTAAATATCTCTATCTATAAATCAAAGAACACATTTACTAATGCTTATTTTAAAGGTGAAATTGTAGAACTAACTAAAGAGCGGATAAAAATTAAGGTTACCGAGGCAAAAGATTTCCAACTCAAACAAGCAAGTACAAATTTTGGCGGAGAAACTATATTCTTTAAAGATCCATATGGACCAATCTTTGCATCTCAAGCAGCTAATAAAATTATGATAGCTGAAGTAGTCGATGTATATTTAAAAACCAAAGCAGAAGCTTTGGGTATTCGCGGTTTTGTTACCATGAGAGTACCACCACAAAATTCGGACCTACCTGAAGCACAAATTAAAACAATCGAAGATTTCAAACAGATTCTAAAATTAAATTTACCTTATTGTTTAATTGATAAACAATATAGTAAGATATATTTTTACAGATAAATTCCAGGATTCAAAGCTCAAATGTCAATTCATCCCGCTAAGCGGGATTAGACTTGGGATTTAATTGGGATTTTGTCCTTCGACTTTGCTCAGGACAATGATGAGCACAGTCGAATCCATTGGATTTTGTCATTTGGATTTTAATAGATTTATGTTTACTAAAAAGATAACTAATATACTGTTGCTTTTATCTCTTGGCGTTTTTCTTTTTGGTACGGGTTTAAAATTAGGCCAATATAAAGAAAAAATTGAAAGAATCGGACAGTTAAACAACAGCGTTTTTAATACAAAACGAAGCCCTCTATTGGATGATAAAAAATTAGATTTTGAACTTTTTTGGGAGACTTGGGAAGAACTTGAGAGAAAATTTATCGACAAAAGCAAAATTGACAAACAGAAAATGTATTTTGGCGCTATCAAAGGAATGGTTTCAGCTCTTGAAGACCCGTATACTTTTTTTCTTACACCTGAAGAAAATAAAGAATCGAGAGACGATCTAGCGGGTAAATTTGAAGGAATAGGAGCTCAACTTGGACTTCAAGATAACCGCATCACTGTGGTCGCTCCACTTAAAAATTCTCCGGCACAAAAAAGCGGGATAAAGGCTGGTGATTTTATAAATGAAGTTGACGATAAATCTACCAAAGGTTGGACTTTACCCCAGGCAGTTTCTAAAATTCGAGGAACACGGGGAACAAAAGTAAAACTTACTCTAGAGCGCTCTTCAAAAGAATTTGAAGTTGTTATTGTTCGTGAACAAATTAAAGTTGAGTCAGTTGAAATAAGTTACGAAAAAAGAAAGAATCAGTCCGTCGCCATTATTAAGCTTAATCAGTTTGGCGATAACACCAATGACGAGTGGGACAAAACTGCTGAAGAAATCGCTGAAAAATGGCAAAGGGATGAGATTAAAGGATTGATCATCGACTTAAGAGACAATCCCGGAGGTTATCTTGATGGCTCTGTCTACGTGGCGTCAGAATTTCTACCGAAAGGAAAACTAGTAGTAAAACAAACGTCAACAACTCAAGATGAAAAGTCATATCAAGTAAAAAGGGAGGGCAAACTTCTTGATATACCCTTAGTGGTAATAATCAATAAAGGTTCAGCTTCAGCCTCAGAGATCCTGGCTGGTGCTTTAAGGGACTATAAAAGAGCGCGTCTAATAGGTGAAAAAAGCTTCGGTAAAGGATCGGTGCAAGAGGCAACTAATTTAAAAGGAGGAGCTGGAATTCATATAACCGTGGCGAAATGGATATTGCCAAAAGGTGACTGGATAAACAGTAAAGGTATAGAACCAGACATTAAGGTTGAAAACAAACTAAAAGAAGGAACCACCCTAACTCGAGAGAATGATCAGCAGCTTGAAAAAGCAATAAAACAGCTTATCAAATGACCCGCCGATTTAGGCGGGTCATCCTGATCCCGCCAAAGGCGGGAGAAGGATCCCCATATGACTTAGGCAATGCTATAATATATGTATATGAAAAAACTTTTATTTCTCCTTGCGATTCTCATAATTGTTCTGGCTATAGCCCAAAAATCTCGACTCCCTTTTACTCTTCAACAAGCAACACCCCCTAGCCCAAAAATTGAAAAACAAACCGTCGTCTATGAAGAATCAGTCATTACCAAGGTCGTCGAAGAATCACTACCATCTGTAGTCACAGTTGGAATCAGTAAAACAACATCGACAAGTGATTTTTTTGAAATTGATCCTTTTGATCCGTTCAGTCCTTTCAGAAGAATTCCTGGCAGACAACAAAAAGTTGAACAAAATATCGGATCAGGCTTTATCATCTCTCAAGACGGACTGATCATCACTAATAAACACGTTGTTTCCGATACAGACGCTTCCTATAAGGTCCTGACCAATGACAATAAAAAATATGACATAGTAAAAATATATCGAGATCCTCTAAATGATCTAGCAATTGTAAAAATAAACGTATCCGGACTAAAGCCTCTTAAATTAGGAAACTCTAACAATCTTAAATTGGGTCAGATGGCTATAGCGATTGGTACACCACTAGGAGAATTTACCAATACAGTTACTGTTGGCATCATATCTGGATTAGGAAGAGGCATAACCGCCGGATCACCCTTTGAAGGATATGTTGAGAAGCTTGATAATGTCATCCAAACCGATGCCGCTATAAATCCTGGCAATTCTGGAGGACCTCTTTTGAATTCTAAAGGACAGGTAGTGGGAGTAAATGTAGCTATTGCCCAAGAAAGTCAAAATATTGGCTTTGCACTTCCTGTTAATATCGTAAAGACTTTAATAGACAATTTCAATAAACAGGGAGGTAGTTTCGAACGGCCCTATATAGGTGTTCGTTACAAGATTATTGACAAAGAAACTGCGGTTTTAAATGAGATTGCCGAAGGAGCCTATGTTATTGAAGTTTTAGATAACTCTCCCGCCCAAAAAGCTGGAATTCAGGAAGAGGATATCATCATCGAATTCGACGGTCAGAGGATAAAAGGAGACGATGATCAAGTCCTGGCTAAAAAAATTCTCCAAAAGAAAATTGGTGAAAGAGTCAATCTAAAAATCTGGCAAAATGGAGAAATTCTCGAAAAACAGCTCACCCTCGAAGCCTTCAACGAATAACATTAAGGTTTAACTCTTACAATATAATATCTTTTATCAAATCATCAAACACTAAAAAACTCTTCTTATTTTATATAGACTTTAACTATAATATTTTACTCTGTGAAACTATACACTAAAACAATTTTCACTTGAGTATTTAGCAACAATTTGGTAATATAGGTTTTAGGTATGCAATACAAAACGACTAAAAATACAGAAAGTCATCATCATCCTCTTAGCAGAGGGTTGTAACTTTTGTAATTAAATTTTAATAACCCTCTGAAAGGAGGGTTTTTTAGTATAATTTTAAAAATATGATAAAAAATATTTTAAAACCACAAACATTAAAGGGTTTCCGTGATTTTTTACCTACTGAAAAAAGAAAGCGTGATCTTGTGGCTCAAAAAGTAAAAGAGATATTTGAACTTTTTGGCTATGAACCTTTGGAAACCCCAACTCTTGAGTATGCTTCTCTTCTTTTGGGAAAATACGGTAAGGAAGCAGATAAACTTCTTTACAGGTTCAGAGACTCTGGAGGAAGAGAAGTAGCCTTAAGATATGATCAAACTGTTCCTACTGCTCGCGTCTTAGCTCAATATCAATCGGCATTGCCTAAATTTTTTAAACGTTACCAGATTCAAAATGTCTATCGTGCCGATAAACCTCAAAGGGGTCGTTTTCGAGAATTTACCCAATGTGATATAGATATTTTTAATTCCACTTCGCCAATTGCCGATGCAGAAATTGTTGCTACAACCTATTTTGCTTTTCAAAATGTGGGCTATCCAAAAATCAAGATATTAATAAATGACAGACAAACTCTTTTTCGTTATCTGGAACCGTTCACCAATTCTAATTTAAATATTTTTTCCCTTATTCAAAGTATCGATAAACTAGAAAAAATCGGAAACCAAAGAGTAATTGAAGAACTAATAAAGAAAGGGTTGGATGAAAGTCAGGCTCAAATGGCTATAAATTCAATTACAGAAGCAACGCTTTCAAAAAATCTTGCTGAAATTATTAAGACGACAATTTTATTAGGAGTTCCAAAAAGAGATATTATCTTCTCTTCGAGTCTGGCGAGGGGTTTAGATTATTACACGGGAATGATTTTCGAGGTTGTTTTACCAGGGTATGCTGCCGGTTCGTGCGGCGGGGGTGGAAGATATGATAAATTAATAGAACAACTGGGCGGTGACCCAACTCCAGCGGTCGGAATCGCTTTTGGTTTTGATAGGATGGTCGAAGCAGCGGAATATTTTAAAATTATCTCTCAAGAAACGAGGGGAACTCAAGCCCTGGTAACAGTTTTCGATCAAATAACGCTTAAAAATTCACTAAAACTAACTTCAGAATTGCGAAAAAACAAAATAAAGACCGAAGTTTCTCCGACGATAGAGAAACTGGATAAACAATTAAAATACGCCGATAAAAAAGGAATCCAATTTGTAGTCATAATCGGTCCTGAAGAGGTGAAAAAAAATGTCCTAAAACTTAAAAATATGAAAACAGGTGAGCAGAAAGAGTTGTCAGAGTCTGAACTCATCAAATTTCTAATTTCTAATTATTCTAATTGATCTAATCAAATTCCAATTTCCAAATGTCAAAATTAATTAGGTTAATTAGACTAATTTATTTATGACTATCAATCCAAAAGTTGCAATTATTGAGGCAATTCCTGGCGTCGGCGGAGATGAGGCGAAGCTTTGGATGAAGGAGCTTTTGTTATCTTACATACGATTTGCCCAAAAAATGAACTTCAAATTTGTCTATCTTGAAGAAAATATTATTAAAATCACAGGTGAAAATGCTTTTAGTTACTTTAAAAATGAAACTGGTGTTCACAGAGTTCAAAGAATCCCCACAACCGAGCGAAGAGGACGAATTCATACTTCAACAGCCATCATCGTAGTTTTGCCTCAAATTATACAAACTGATACAAGGATTCATCCTTCAGATCTTGAATGGCAATTTTTTCGAAGCGGAGGGAAAGGAGGACAAAATGTCAACAAAGTATCGACAGCTGTTAGACTCACTCATAAACCATCAGGCATAGTAGCGACTGCTAGCCGTGAAAGGTATCAAGAAGCCAACAGAAAAATTGCTATGGATATTCTTTTGGGAAAGTTATATCAACTGGAAGAAGAAAAAAGAAAAGGAATTGTAAATTCATACGTGAAAGATGTTGGTACAGGAGAAAGAGCTGAAAAAATTCGCACTTATAATTTTCCCCAAAATAGACTGACAGACCATCGCTTGGAAAAAAGTTTTTACAATCTCGAACAGATTATTGGGGAGGGAAAATGGGACAAAGTTTTCAACCCATTAACCCGTTAACGCGTTAATGGGTTAACGTGTTATAATATAAACTCTATGAAACCTAAAATTCATCCACAATATTTCCCCGACGCTATCGTCACCTGTTCGTCCTGCAGGAACACCTTCACCACAGGTTCCACCAAGCAGTCAATAAGCGTAGAAGTCTGCCATAAATGTCATCCTTTCTTTACTGGTGAACATCGCTATCTAGATATTAAAGGGAGAGTCGACACTTTTCAAAAGAAACAAGAAATAGCTAAAAAATTTCAAGCGACTATTTCAACCAAAAAAAGAAAAATAACCCAAAAAGAAGACAGAGAGCCAAAATCTTTAAAAGAGCTGCTAAGTGAGATCTAGAATATTGTTTTCTAAAAAAATTCTGGTAAAATAAATAACAGTCACTAAGACTTCGGGCTTACCCTGAGCGTAGTCGAAGGGCAACCTTGCCCTGAGCGTAGTCGAAGGGCAACCTTGCCCTGAGCGTAGTCGAAGGGCAACCTTGCCCTGAGCGTAGTCGAAGGGTTGTAAGAGGTAAAATTTCCCGAAGTAGATCTCCGCCAGCTGGCGGAGTGAAAGTGGTAGTATATGATTAAACAAGAAAAACTTTCTTTCGTAAAAAAACTTTTAGAATTACTGGTAAAACATCCAAATTTTATTCTAGTCAAAATTGACAGAACTACTCATCAAACACTTGAAACCCTGCGAAAAGAATTAAAAACAACTCATTCATTATTTAAAGTTATAAAAAATACGCTTTTAGGTAAGGCTATAAATAAACTTGCCCAGAAAGAAAAAAAATATCTAGAACTTAAAAAATCTTTTTTTCCCCTTAAAGAAACAAGTGCTTTGCTGCTTTTTGATGAAGATTGGACTAAAGGGTTAAACGCATTTTATAGTTTTAGCAAAAAAGAACCCACCTTATCGTTTAAGTTTGGACTATTAGATTGGGAATCCCACCCGCCATCAGATCTTATCAAAATTGCCCAACTACCTAGTAAAAATCAATTAGTGGCAAATATTATTGGATCAATAAATTCTCCAACTTCTCGGTTCGTCTCTCTAACGAAATCTAATATTTATAAATTGGTTTACCTGTTAAGACAAAAACCTAAACAATAGGATTATGGAAGAGGGGGTGATTATTTATGGCAGAAATAAAATTATCAGAAAAACTAGAGAAACTGGCAAAAGAAATCGAGTCTTTGACCCTTATTGAGATGGCCGATCTTTCTAAATATCTTGAGAAAAAGTTTGGCGTTTCAGCTATACCGGTTGCTGCTGCTAGCCAACCGGCTGCCTCACCCACTTCCCAAGATGCCCAAAAGAAAGAAGAAAAAACTACGTTCACAGTTATATTATCCGGAGCTGGTGAGAATAAGCTTGGCGTTATAAAAGCAGTACGAGAAATACTGCCTAATCTTGGTTTAATGGAAGCTAAAAAGCTCGTTGAATCCACTCCAAAAGAACTCTTGAAAAATGTTAAAAAAGAACCAGCAGAGGAAGCGAAAAAGAAGATTGAAGCTGCAGGAGGGAAAGTCGAATTAAAATAGAAATTAGCTTTAAAATCTAGTAAAATTTAAGTTATGACTTCTACGAAAAAATCAGGCTACGGTGCCGAATCAATTGTAGTTCTTGAAGGTCTCGAACCAGTTCGAAAAAGACCAGCAATGTACATAGGGACAACTTCCCAACCCGGCATCAATCACTGCCTTAATGAAATTATAGATAACGCAATAGACGAAGCCTTGGCCGGATTTTGTAAAAATATTCATATAATTATAAACGGTACCGGTTACCTTACTATCTTTGATGACGGTCGGGGAATCCCGGTTGATAAAATTCCCAAATATAAAATATCCGCCCTTGAGATTGTCATGACAAAGCTTCACGCCGGGGGGAAATTTCAAGTAGGCGCCTACAAAGTTTCCGGTGGTCTGCATGGAGTTGGTGCATCAGTCGTAAACGCTCTCTCTTCTCACTTTATCGTCGAGGTAAAGCTGGGCGGGCATCTCTACCGGCAGGAGTATAAAAAAGGCAACCCGCTTTATCCTGTAAAAAAAGTTAGCCAGTCAATTCTCAACTTTCCTTTTGACAACGGTACAGCAGTTTCGTTCCTCCCGGATAACGAAATTTTCAAAGAGACGACCGAACTCCATTATCCGACTCTAAAAAAACAGGTAAAAGAAAGAGCTTACCTTATTAAGAGTATCTATTTTCGAATCTACCACAACCAGACGAAAGAAAAAATAGCTTATTACTTTGACGGAGGCATCATCTCACTCATCAGAGATATTAATCGAGGAAAAAAAACTCTACATAACACCGTTTATATCCATAAGCAGATTGACGACAAAGAGGTTGAAGTCGCAATCCAATATAATGACTCCATCAATGAACATGTTTATTCCTTTGTCAACGTCATCAATACCCATGAAGGTGGAACCCATCTTACCGGCTTTAGAAGCGCTCTGACAAAGTCTGTCAACAACTATGCAAAAAAGGTATTGAGCGAAAAAGAAGCGGGCGATGCTTTGACTGGTGATGATATCAAAGAAGGTCTATCGGCTGTTGTATACGTAAAAATGCCGGCAACAAACCTTCAGTTTGAGGGTCAAACAAAATCTAAACTTGGCAACTCCGAAGTACAGACTATTGTTCAGCAAGCCGTGTCGGAGTATCTAGACGTCTATTTTGAAGAAAATCCAAAAGTAGGTCGCGATATTTTATCTAAAATATTTTTGGCTCAAAAAGCCCGTCTGGCTGCCAAAGCTGCCAAAGAAGCGGTTTTAAGAAAAGGAGCGCTTGAAGGAGCAACTCTTCCTGGCAAATTGGCTGATTGTCAAGAAAGAGATCCGGCAAAATCAGAACTCTTCCTGGTAGAGGGTAATTCTGCAGGAGGAACTGCAAAAAATGGCAGAGATAGAAAATATCAAGCGATTCTTCCTCTTCGAGGTAAAATCTTAAATACAGAAAGGGCTTATTTGGATCGAGTGTTAAGTTTTAAAGAACTTAAGGATCTGGTTATCGCCTTAGGTACGGGTATAGGAGAAAATGTTGACTACGCCAAGCTTCGTTATCATAAAATTGTCATTATGACCGACGCTGATGTTGACGGAGAACATATCAGAACCCTGATACTAACATTTTTCTTTCGTCACCTTCCCGATATCATCAACAAAGGACATATGTATATCGCGCAACCACCTCTTTATAAAATACAGTCAGGTAAAAAAATTAATTATGCTTATACAGACGAAGAAAAGGATAAACTCGTTAACTCATTAACTCAAGAACATAATAACTTAATAATTCAAAGGTATAAAGGTTTGGGCGAAATGAATCCCGAACAACTCTGGGAAACAACCATGAATCCGCAAAATAGAATCTTAAAACTCGTGACCATAGCCGACGCCCAAGAAACCGATTACGTTTTTTCTATGCTCATGGGTGAAGAAGTCCCACCAAGAAAGAAGTTTATTGTTACGCATGCAAGATTAGCAAATCTGGATATCTAATTATAAATTTATATATTTACCTATGGATCTAGCAAAACTTTCCGCAGGTATTAATCCCCCGGAAGAAATAAACGTTTTTGTCGAAATCCCGCAAGGTTCTTTTATTAAATACGAGATGGATAAGGATACGGGTTTTATTACTGTCGATCGTTTTTCCTATACCTCGATGGCTTTTCCGGGCAACTATGGTTTTATTCCCCAAACGCATGGGGAAGACGGTGATCCTTTAGATGTGCTTTTAATTTCTACATATCCTGTAAGTCCTGGTGTCGTGATCCCCTCTCGTGTTGTTGGCATGTTGGAGATGGAAGATGAAGAGGGAATTGATACAAAGATTATTGCCGTTCCCACAAAAAAAGTAGATCCATTTTACCAGCATGTCGAAGATATAGACGATCTTGATGAAACATTAAAGAAAAAAATCCAACATTATTTTAATCGCTACAAAGAGCTTGAACCGGGAAAATGGGTGAAAACTAAAAACTTTCTAGCAAAAGAAAAAGCTTTAGAAGCTATAAAAAAAGCAATGAAATGATGCCTTTGTCATCCCCGATTTAATCGGGAATCTATTTAATAGATTCCCGTTTTCCTGCCTGCCGGCTGGTATGATACGGGAATGACATTTTTTTTGTTCAAGTCTAATTATGAATAACGTTCAAAATACCGAAATAGCTACCGAAATGAAGCGAGCTTACCTCGACTACGCCATGAGTGTTATAGTCTCCCGAGCCCTTCCTGACGTTAGGGACGGCCTTAAACCTGTACATCGACGAATTCTCTATGCCATGTATAAAGTCGGTCTATTTCACACAGCGCGTTATTCCAAAAGTGCAAAAGTTGTAGGAGAAGTTCTGGGAAAATATCATCCCCATGGAGACGCACCGGTATACGAATCGCTCGTCCGCTTGGCTCAAGATTTTTCCATGCGCTACCCGCTTATTCGTGGTCAAGGCAACTTTGGATCTGTAGATGGTGACCCACCTGCTGCAATGCGTTATACCGAGGTTAAACTCAGTAAAATTGCGGAAGAAATGCTACTTGACATCGAAAAGGAAACCGTCAACTTCACCGACAATTTTGACGGAACACTTAAAGAACCACTTTATTTACCAGCCAAACTACCCAATCTGCTTTTAATGGGCGCCGAAGGAATAGCGGTTGGAATGGCTACGAAAATTCCACCACAGAATTTAACAGAACTCGTAGATGGTTTATGTTTGATGATCGATAAGGCAAAATTTAATGACAATAAAAATTCAGAATTGACAAGTTCACGAGTTAACGAATTAGCTTTTCATACGGAACTCGAAGATCTAATGCAATTTATCAAAGGTCCTGACTTTCCAACTGCCGGAATCATTTATGGCGTCAATGATATCAAACAAGCCTATGCCACCGGCCGTGGTTCAATCTTGCTGCGGGCTAAAATTGATGATGAGCAAACTAGTCAAGGTAGAGATGCAATTGTGGTAAAGGAATTGCCGTATCAAGTTAATAAAGCCGCTTTAGTGGAAAAAATTGCCAGACTCGTCAATGATAAAAAAATTCTGGGAATATCCGATCTTCGCGATGAATCAGATCGAGAAGGAATTCGCGTCGTCATCGAACTTAAAAGAGACGCGTCTTACAAAAAGGTCTTGAATAATCTGTTTAAATTCACCGAACTTCAGACATCCTTTCCTATTAATATGGTTACTCTTGTCTACGGCGTTCCTCAAACGCTGTCTTTGAAATCCATTCTCGAACATTATCTTAAACACCGTGTCAAAATTGTCACAAAGCGTTCCCGCTTTGAATTAACCCAAGCAAAAGCCCGCGAGCATATTCTACAAGGATATCTCATCGCTCTCGACCACATAGATGCGGTTATAGAAACTATCAAAAAATCAAAAGACGAACTACAAGCCAAGATTAACCTAGTTAAAAAATTTGCCTTAAGCGAAATTCAAGCCCAAGCCATCCTTGACATGCAACTTAAGCGGCTCACTGGATTGGAAAGGGATAAAATCGAAGATGAACTTGCCATGCTCAAGGAAACTATAGACTATCTCGAAGGACTGCTTAAAGATATTTTTAAAATCTTAAAAGTAATTAAAGACGAACTTCTCTATCTAAAGAAAAAATACGGTGACGAAAGAAGAACCCAAATTATCAAGAGTAAACCGGGAGAAATAACAGATGAACAACTCTTCGAAAACAAAGAAGTGATAATAGTACTAACTAAAGAAGGTTACATAAAGCAGGTTCCACGTGAAACCTTTAGGATTCAGAATAGAGGCGGAAAGGGTGTATCCGGAATGGAGACAAAAGAAACCGATAATGTCTACTACATCACAACCTCCATGACTCATGACAACATTTTATTTTTTACTAATCAAGGGAGGGTTTTCCAAACCAGAGTCTGGGAAATCCCTCAAGGTTCACGCATCTCAAAAGGCAAGGCCCTAGTAAATCTGTTGACGCTAAGACCCGAGGAAAAGGTTACTTCCATTCTTACCTACGACCAAAAAACCTTGGAGAATGCGGAAGGATTAAATGTTCTCATGACGACTAAACTAGGTACTGTGAAAAAGACTTCCTTCGCTAACTTTGCCAATATCCGATCAAATGGAATAATCGCAATTAAACTCGAGCAGGGAGACAGCCTCTTGTGGGTCAATCTTACCAATGGCAAAGCGAACGTTATCTTAACTTCAAGAGCCGGAAAAGCAATCGTCTTTCGTGAATCTGAAATAAGACCAACTGGACGGTCATCAATCGGAGTTAAAGGAATGGAGCTTAAAAAAGATGACTACGTCACAGCCTCCGACATTTTCTCTAATGAGGAATTTAAGAAAAATATCTTGGTTTTGGGGGAAAAGGGAATAGGAAAAAAAACCAAACTGGCATTTTTTAAAGGTCAACATCGGGGAGGCAAAGGAGTAAAAATCGCCTCTGTTGATCAGAAAATGGGCCAGATTTGTTTTGTTCAGATCATCAATCCTGAAAAAACAATGGTCATCATTACCAGCAGCCAAGGACAGGTGGTCAAGATCCCTTTACAAGCAATTCCTTCACGCTCAAGAACAGCGAAAGGGGTTATTCTGATGCGTTTTTCTCAAAAGGACGATCAGGTTGTAAGCGCAACTCTGGTGTGATATAATTGAGGGTGATTTGCCTCAGTCTCACCGTCATCCTGAGCGAACGAAGTGAGTCAAAGGAACCTATTACAAGCAAAACTTGCTCTAAAGAGATTTCTCTCTTCGTTCGAAATGACCTTGACCATTTATGGAAATTCCAGGAAAGAAAATAGCTACCGCAATAGAGAAAGTAGTCAAAAAAGAAGTTAAAAGACTTAGAAAAAAAACAACTCTCAAATTAACTACCTTTCTAATTGGAAATTCAGCCGATCAAATATCTTTTGTCAAAATCAAAGCCAAGACCGCCAAAAGACTCGGTATCAATTTTGAATTGATTCATCTTAAAACCACACCTTCATTTGAGGAATTTATGTATAAAATTAAGCAAAAGTCACAAGATCCCAAAACAACCGCTATTATCATCCAACAACCACTACCCGCACAACTATCAACCAACAGTATTTACGAGTATATCCCTTATGAAAAAGAAATTGAAGGTCATAGGCACAAATCTGGTTTTCTACCTCCGATTGGACTTTCAGTTTTGACAGTCTTAAAGTATATCTACAAAAAAACTAAATTTAATGCTGGCCTTATCGTCGAAATTGACAAAGAAAAAAAATTTTTTAAAAAATTTTTTAGGAATAAACGTGTGGTTTTGGTTGGTAGAGGCATAACCGGGGGACAACCGATAGGTAAAACTTTAACTGAAGCCAAAATCAACTTTATTAATGTCAATTCACAAACACCCGATCCACAATCATATTATAAAGAAGCCGATATAATAATCACCGCTGCAGGTAAAAAAATAATTCAACCTGAAATGCTCAAACCAGGTGTTACTCTCATCAATGTTGGACTTCATCGAGAGGGCAAAAAGTTAAAAGGCGACTATGACGAAAAAGAAATTAAAGAATTAGCTAGTTTTTATACCAGTACTCCTGGAGGAATTGGTCCAATTGACGTTTTATTCCTCTTTAAAAATCTAGTTGATGCTGCCAAAATGCAGAAGTAGGGAACCCTAAACCCTCATGAAAATTATAATAGTTACTGGTCAGACTGCGACCGGTAAAACCAAACTAGCCTTAGAATATGCTAAAAAATACAACGGTGAGCTTATCAATTCTGACTCTCGTCAAATTTATAGATATCTCGATATCATAACAGGTAAAGATAAACAACTCTTAGAAAAAGTTAAAGTCTGGCTGTATGATATTGTTAATCCTGATGAATATTTCTCTTCTTTTGATTTTGTAAAATTAGCTATTCCCATTATTAAAAAAATATTTTCTAAAGGCAAAACTCCAATTATCGTCGGCGGAACCTACTTCTATCTTTACCACCTTCTGTACAACGTGGATACAGAAAATATTATTCCCGACTGGAAGCTGCGAAATAAACTAGAAAATAAATCCGTTAAAGAACTCCAAACCATACTTGCAAAACACTCACCTCAATTAATTAAACAATTAAATCAAAGCGAATTAAACAACCCTCAACGTCTAATAAGAAAAATTGAAATATTGTCATTCAGAGCAAAAAGACAAGTTCTTCAACCTCGGGAGTTAAAGATCCTACTACAACAATCCAAAAATCAAAAAAAAATTATTCTCAATAAAAAACTTGGTATTAATAATTTACATTTAGATATTATCGGACTCAAATTCGAAGATAGAGTTTCCCTACAGAGATCGATTAAAGCAAGAGTAGGGAAGAGGTTAAGACTCGGAGCCGTCGCTGAAGTCAGTAAACTTCTTAAAATGGGTTACTCCGAATCAGACCCAGGTCTCAAAACCATCGGTTACCAACAACTTATTTTACACCTTAAAGGTGTACTTGATATTGATACAGCAATCCAACAATGGATTAACAAAGAAATACAATATGCCAAAAGACAAACTACATTTATGAAAAAAGATAAGAATATTACTTGGAGGAATGTTTAACACGTAAACACGTTAACGTGTTTACGTGTTAACTGGTTTTAAACAGTTTTAAAAACGCTTCCTTTGGAATTTCGACTCTTCCAACCATCTTCATTTTCTTTTTGCCTAACTTTTGCTTTTCTAGGAGTTTATCCTTACGCGTCCTATCCCCGCCGTAAAGTTTCTTAGTTACATCTTTTCTAAGTGGAGTTATTCTCTCGGATGCGATAATTTTGCCTTTATACTGAGCCTGGATTTTCACCTCATACTGCTGACGGGGTATTAAACTCTTAAGTCTTTTAACAAGAATTTGAGCTTTATCAAATACCCTTTCTCTTACAACAATTTCTGAGAATTCTGCGATGGATTTACCGTTTAATAATAAAATCAACTCATCGGCTTCAACTTCACGATAATCGAGAAACTGCCAATCCAAAGACGCATACCCAGAGCTCAGGCTTTTTAATTTGTCATGGAAATCAGATATCATTTCGCTCATCGGCATTTCATAACTTAAAATCATTTGACTTTTATTGTCCATGCTTATAAATTTAGCTCGATAGCTCTGGCAAAGTTGCATTACAGCACCCAAATATTTCTCTGGGATTATCATCATAATCTTAATATATGGTTCAAGAAATCCCGATAATTGTTTCTGTTTGCTGTCGTGATCAAATTTACTTTTTTTAACCTTAAACTCAACTTTTGCTGGTGTTAAAATAAGATTTAGATTAAATTCTCTTTCTAATCGCTCTCTAACAACGTCAGCATGTAAAAGTCCCAAGAAACCAACTCTAAAACCAGAACCTAAGGCTTTGCTATAGATTGGAGAAAACTCCAGTGACGAATCATTTAAATACAATTTTTCCAAGGCATTTTTGAGACTCAAATATTCATCAGTCTCGACTGAAAATATTGAGACAAAAACCATCGGTTTGACTTTTTTGTATCTGGAGAGGGGAGTAGATGAACCTTTTTCATTAACTATCGCATCGCCAACACCCACCTTATGAATATCTTTCAGATTGGTTGTGATATAACCGATCTCTCCAGACATTAATTGTTCAGTTTGTTTTAATTCAGGTGTAAAAAAACCGACCTCCCGGACAGCAAAAATTTCTTTATTTGAAGCTAAAAACACCCTCATTCCAGATTTAACACTGCCTGAAAAGATCCGCACAAAGGCAATTACACCTTTATGGGAATCATAATAAGAGTCAAAGATCAGTGTTTGCAATGCCGAACCCTCAGGGTTCCCGGAACCCTGAGGGTTTAAAGAAGGAGCTGGAATTTTTTCTATAACTGCCTGCAATAATTTATTGACGCCTTCGCCAGTTTTGGCGGATATAGCAAAAATTTCTTCCCCGGGAATACCAAGAAAATCACCTATCTGTTTTTTGGTCAAATCAGTATCTGCGTTTGGTAGATCGATTTTATTGACGACAGGAATAATCACAAGATTTCTTTCAATGGCTTTATAGGCGTTTGAGATTGTTTGAGCCTGAATTCCTTGACTCGCGTCTACCAAAAGAATGGCTCCCTCTACACAAGCTAATGTTCGGTCAACCTCGTAGGAGAAATCTGCATGGCCAGGAGTATCTATTAAATTTAGAATGCAGAATTCAGAATTTTGAATTTTTTTATTTGCATTATTCATTCTTAATTCTAGATTATTAATTCTGAATTCCATTCTCACCGGTGCTAACTTAATCGTTATCCCTCTTTCTCTCGAGACAGGATTACGGTCTAACAGTTGCTCTTCATGTTTTCCTTTCTCAACAACTCCTGTAAACTCCAAAAATCTATCGGCAAGAGTAGATTTTCCATGATCCACGTGAGCTATGATGGCAAAATTACGGATAAAATTCATGTTTCTCTCATTCAATTAGTTTATATGACTTATCCCCAAAACCCGAGTTCCTTTTTGTGAAGTTGGGTAAAGGATGATAAAAATATCTCCTCCTTTTTTTAGATAATTGGCTTTCTTTAAGAATGCAAAAGCTTTTTCTAGATTTTGCTCCTGTAAGATAATTGCATTTACCCCAAAACTGGCAGCCAGCTGATCAGCAATACGCGAATCAGACATAAAGGCAAATATTGGGAAAAGAGGTCTATAGCGAGCAAGCGCTCTTATAGCCTGACCATTCGTGGTAAAGACAATAAAACCTGCAAATGTCCTTTTTTTTTGACTTATAGATCGATAGAGACCATATGCGGCTTCGGCTAAAAATTCATATTCTTCCTCAACGTTAAAATTAAATCTCAATCTACTATCAACCAGATTCTTTTTTTCATTGAAAATTAAAGTTTTTCGCATTATTTCAACTGCTTGAACTGGATATTTACCCGTTGCGGTTTCACCCGATAACATAACTGCATCGGTTAAATCATAGGTAGCGTTGGCAATATCGGAAATTTCGGCTCTGGTTGGAATTGGAGCGGTAATCATTGACTCAAGCATCTGAGTTGCCGTAATTACGGGGATTCCTTTAAGTATGCATTTTTTAATAATAATTTTTTGTTGATATGGCACTTCTTCAAGCGGTATCTCCACTCCTAAATCCCCTCTGGCTACCATTATTCCATCACTCACTGTCAAAATTTTATCAAGATTTTTTAAAGCCATATTAGTCTCGATTTTGGCAATTACCGAAGTGTCTAACTTAAATTTTTTTATTTCACGTCTTAAAATGGAAATATCGTCTGCCGATCTAACAAACGACAGGGCGACGTAATCGACTTGATTTCGAGCCGCCAGATGTAATCCCTGAAAATCTCGATCTATAAGAACAGGAAGTGGAAAATTCAGACCAGGGATATTTAAAGTTTTTTTATTCAAAACAAACCCATCAGATTCAGAAATAAGAAAATTATTCCTAGATTTTTTATTAAAGACGAATTTAAATTTACCGTCATCCACGATTATCTTCTGTCCTGTTTTTAAAAGAGGAATAAGTTGCGGATGAGTAATAGTGAAAAAAGGAATAATTTGTCCTTTTTTAACCAAGATTTTTTCTTTGGGAAGCTTTATGCGTATTTCCGGACCCTGTAGATCAATCAATGTACCAACTCTTGCTCCAAGGTGCATGGCAACTCTGTTTACTTTTTGAATCATCCGATCATGCCAATCTAAAGTATTATGTTTGAAATTAAAACGGAAGATATTAACTCCAGCCAAAATCAATTCCCCAATTGTTTTTTCTGACTGACAAGCGGGACCAACTGTCGCGACGATTTTGGTAAGATGTCTTTCCATTACTCAATTATAACAGCGAATGGATTGTAAGCTAAGGGAAAATAACTTTTCCCAGGTAGATTAAATAATTAATGAAGTTGTTTAAATTTTGACTCTGAATCTTTTGATCGATTTTCTTCCTGACGGTAGCTCTGATAAAATCTCTAATCTCATTTTGGAAATATTGACATGATATCTACATACACCTGAAGAACATGTCCCAAATAACAACTCCCTGGTCAAGCTATTGCCAGAGGACGAATCTACCATCCCGCTAACCCCCTCATCCTTACCATTAGTCTGATAGATCAGGGTGTAGGTTGCATTTTTTACTTTTTGTAAATTGTTAAAAGTCACTATCAGAGCCTTTCTATCAGATCTTAACCTGGGTAAAACCGAAAGACCAGACGAGACTTTTCCACGCGAAACTCCTCGACTTCTAAATCGTGGTAATAGACGAGCCTCAACATCAACGACTAAAAAAATACTTGAAATGAAAAAAAGGCTTCCGATTATTAAATTTTTATTCATGATTCTTAGTGTTATTTATTAATTTTACTAAAACTGGCTTATATTTTTCAAGTTGATTAAACTTGCAAATCTTATCAAGATAAATATACTTAAATAATATGATAAAAAAAATCTCTTTTTTGGCTGGAATTATTATCACAATCGCCATCTTCTTTATTTTACTGCTTAAAATCACAAAAAAAGATAGTTTAAAATACCCGGTTAAAGAAGAAAAAAAAGCAACCCAAACAAAAATAGAGAAACTCTCTGACGATCTTAAAGAGTATCTCGATCAAGCTGGCTTCAAATTTAAGTACCCAGATAATTTCTCCGTAGCAATTATGGAGACTGGTGAGGAGATTTTCTCATCACTCGTTGTTGCTTCAGATGAACTGAAAGGTAAAACCACAATTGTTGTTGAGTCAACGACTGCCAAATCGCTTGATGAACTGCTTGGTCAAAAAAAAATAGTCAGTGACAAATTGCAAAAAATAAGCTTGGCGGACATTGAGGCACGTCAGTATGAAAAAGACAACTCCCTTATAACTGTTGCCTACGATACTGGTGCGTTTTTTACCATCACGACCGAATTAATACCCGCAAGGGAAACAATGTTAAAACTCCACAAAACTATCATCACTTCCTTTGCTTTTCAGCTACCCGAGGAAACTTCTGTTGAAACCAACTCCCAATCGACCGGAGAAAATGACGTCATTTTTGAAGGAGAAGAAGTCATAGAATAGAGACAATATCAAAATAAATGTTAAAAGCTGCTAAAAAAATTTGGCAAAATGAATTCTTCCAGGGTGGAATTTTTTACACAACTTCATCTTTTTTCAATCATCTGATGAATTATTTGTTTAACTTCCTGGCTGGTCGAACTTTAGGGCCAAAAGGCTATGCGGAAATTTCAACACTATTCTCTTATACAACCATCGCTCTTGTCCCTACCGTCGTGTTTTCGACATTTCTTATTCAAAAAATTAGCGCATCCTCACTGAATCAAAAAATTTACACCCGTTCGCTTGAGCGGCTTTTTTTGAACAAAATCAAGAAATGGTGGTACCTATTTGTGATTCCAATAATATTTGCTCCACTCCTACCTAAGTTTACAAACCTTACCCCACTGGTAGCTTGGTCACTATATCCATTGCTTTATTTTGCCTATTTGTCATCTTTTTATGGAAGCGCCATTCAAGGACTTAAACTTTTCTTAGCTGTCTCCCTTATTGGTATTCTTGTAACTTTTCTTAAATTGATAGGAGCCTGGCTTGTTTATCTTGGTTTAGACGGAATAGCAACTATAATCTTTTTTCTAATTATGTCCAATTTTTTCTTATTTTATTTAAGTAAAAGAGTTGTTACTGGTCACCTGAAAAAAAATATGATAATTAATTCCAAAATACTCGAAAAAAGAACCCTACAACTTTTAACCAGTCGTCAGTTCGTCATTATTTTTGTTTCCACTTTGGCTCTCACTTTACTCAACAATCTTGACGTAGTTATCGTAAAAAAATTTTTTTTAGCAACCGATGCGGGTATCTATAGCTCTTGGTCACTTTTTGCCAAAATAATTTTGTATTTCGTCGGACCTCTGATCTCAATCAGTTTTGTTTTTATTTCGGGGTCTAAAAATGAAGCAATAAAAAATAAAACTTTGTTGTATTCTCTTATAATTCTTTTTTTTGTAGGAATTATTAGCTTTGCCTTCTATAAAAATTTTGCTTCATTTATTATCGGGTTTTTTTTTGGAAATAAATTTGAAGCGGTTACTCCTTATTTAGCTAGTGCCAGCATCTTTGGCTCATTTTATACTGCTTTAACTTTTTTTAATAGTTTTTATTTAGCAAAAAACTCATCTTTAGCCCTCATTTTACCTATATTTTTACCAATCTATATTGTGCTACTGTATCTGATACCAAAAAAACTCTCAGCCGTGATCACACTCAATATTTTCTTTTCTGCCACTTTAGTCTTAGCTTATTTAATACTTTACTTATTTTCTAAAATACGTTATTCTAAAATAACAGATGGTTCAACTCAGAGGATGGAGAGTCTGGAAACAAACATCAATTATTAATTAGGGGAAATAGGGTTTCTTCAAAAAAAGTGTCCTTCTAATTTTTTTAACCGCACGCATTAAATATGAGAACGGATCTTTTCTTTTCAACTCAGCTTCGGCTGGGAAGAAATCCCATCTTGAAAGAATTTTAAGCGAAATAGTGTTACTTTTGAGCAATTTCTTTTCTGGCATATCGTCCTTAATTCTTTCGATCCAAAGATTGGTTGATCTTTCCTTCCAGTGTAAAGGTACCGTAAAAATAATTTCTTCTTCTTTCCATTCGTCTACTACCACTGGGCCATTGTCGCTTACTAACCTATCTCTTTTGTTCACTCTCCAGCCAAAATTATATCCTTTTAAACTAACTTTTTGCGCAAGAGTTGTTACCGATGGGTCAATTAAAATTATGGTTATATTTTCACGCAGTCTTCTTTGGTAATTTGCGTATTTATTTAATTCTCTGGTTAGAAATGTAATGACAACAATAACAATTATTGCAAATAAGGAAATTATGGTAAATCCCATTACTGTTTTTTTAATCAATCGCCAAAGGAAAGCTGATAAATTGTAAAAAAATTGTATCAACTCTATTAAATTATTTTTTAATTTTCTTTGATAAGCAAGAAATTTTGCTTGATAAACAAGTGTGAATTTAATGATCAAAAATATAAATAAAATAAGAAGCAGAAAGGCCGCCATCTTAAGTTGATCAACTGACAAAAAATTTTTCAAAATCGAGGCAAATAATAAAATAATAAAGACAGAAAGCGAAAGCCAAACAAGTTTTACAATTATTATTTTTAAGATCTTTACTAAAGATTTCAAATAGTTCTTAATTTCATTGATAAATGTATTTTTTTCTTCCGATAAATTAAGATTTTTTTTAAAGAAACTCAAATCAACCGAGGAATAAAATGATATTAAATGAGGCAAAAATAGAAATATGATGAAAGTAAAAATTACGATTGGTATAAATTCAAAGTTTTTCAAAACAAATAAACTTTTTACAAGAAAAGTGCTGAAGAAGAATGACGTTACTAAAGCTACTACAACCTCACTTTTGCTATCAAACCTCATAAAATTTATTTTTATTTTATTTTCTCTGTAACGGAAATAGATTCCTAAAATAGTTAAAAAAAACAGGATTATAAGAATTAAGGCTAAATCGTCACTTGTTAGTGAAAGTATCGTCTTTGCACTAAAATCTATCGGAAAATCAGGAAATAGAAAATATAGAAGAAAGGATAAGCTAAGGTAAGAAAAAAAAATAATTGGCAAAAGCCAACAGAGGAACTTAATAATCTCGTAAAAAAAGACGGCAATTGGCTTAGTAAATTCTGATAGATTCATATATCAAAGGCAGAGCTTTTCTTTGCTTGATCCGCCAATAACTTCTCTCTCAAAGCCTGCAACGACGCCCAGGTAAAAAGAAAAAAAGTTAAGCTGGCAAAAATCTCTCCGGTTTTATCAAATTTATAAATAATAAAAAAGGCAGTATAAGAAATGGCAGCAACAGCCAATAACGCACTTGTCAAGGAAGATGTCTGCAAAAGAATTAAAAGTCCTAGTAAACTAAAAAAAAGAAGAGTCGCTTCATCAAAACTACCGAAAAGCCACCCCACACCGCCTGCTTTCCTGACGACAAATACCGCAATAAAAAATATCAATCCCAAAACCAGTCTTTTGCGAAAATCTGATTTGCCGAGATGATGCTTCTCAAAATCTCTTCTTATGGAAAAAGTCAATTTTTCAAAGTATTTAACCTGAACCATCAAAGCAAAAACAAATAAGATAACCAGCAAAAAAAAAGGTGGGCTTTCTTTGAGCAATCTGACAAGATTGAAAGAAACTATAAGAAGAATAAAATAAAAAATCTTTGGCATAAAATTATTGTATACCACTCTGCTTTGATTTTGCAACTTTTAGGTATATGCCACCGAAGCTTCAAATGAGAGTTTGGGTTAACTTTACAGTCAAAACTATTCTTCAAAATCAAAGCTCCGTTAGGTATAAACCCTTGCAATTTGAAAGCAAAGGGGTATATATCAAAAAAAGAAAAAAACATTAGCTATAATATCTTCCGATGGAAAAGAAGCATGCTTACCATTTTTTAAGTTTGATAATTCCCGTATACAAGCAAGAATCGACTATCGTCAAAAACCTTCGCCAGATAAAAAAAATCATTGACAAAACTCGCTATCCCCACGAAATCATAACGGTAGTTGATGGAATTATTGATAAGTCACTTCAAAAAATTAAAAAAGCTAAAATACCAGGAGTAAAAACCATTGGTTACATTAAAAATCAAGGGAAAAGTTATGCTGTGCGGCTGGGAATGTCAAAAGCCAAAGGCGACTATGTTATGTTTATAGATTCAGGGATGGAGATTGATCCAAACGCAATCTCAATGCTCTTGGAGCATATGGAGTGGTATGACGCAGATATCATCGTAGGTTCAAAAAGACATCCTGCATCTTTTGTTAAATACTCAAACACACGAAAAATGTTAAGTTATAGCTATTATCTGCTTATAAAATTTTTATTCGGAATTAAAATTCATGATACTCAAGCAGGAATAAAAATTTTCAGAAAAGAAGTATTGCAGAAAGTCCTTCCTAGACTGGTTGAAAAAAGATTCGCTGGCGATTTAGAAATTCTAGTTGTAGCAAATACATTTGGATTTAAGAGAATTTTTGAAGCTCCCATCAAGCTAGATTACAGCTTAAGTCCACTTACCTCATCCGCTACACTAAGATCTATTATCGGTATACTTCAAGATACTCTAGCAATTTTTTATCGAAAAAACTTGCTCAATTATTACAAAAAACCACACCACAAATTATGAATATTCTCTGGTTTACCTGGAAAGATAAAAAAAATCCTGCTGCTGGTGGAGCTGAACTGATCAATGAGGAGTTAGCAAAAAGGTTAGTCGAGGAAGAAAACGAGGTGAAGTTTTTGGTTGGGGGATTTAAAGGAGCAGAACAAAAAGAGACAATATACGGTTATGAGATTATTAGAGTAGGGAATAGATTCACTGTTTACTGGGAAGCGTTTCGATATTTCCGAAAACACCTGAATTTCTGGCCAGATCTTATCATAGAAGAAATCAATACCTTTCCTTTTTTTACCCAGCTTTATACAAAACAAAAGCGAGTGTTACTATTCTATCAACTCTGCCGTGAAATATGGTTCTATCAATTTTCATTTCCCTTAAACCTCATTGGTTACTTCCTTGAGTCAATATATCTAAAATTTCTAAGTAATAATAAGGTAATCACCGAATCTGAAAGTACAAAAAAAGATTTGCTCAAATATGGGTTTAGTAAAGAAAACATAGCCATCTTTCCGATTGGTATTTCTCCTATTAAATCTATGAAACTTAATAAATTTCCCAATTTTACTCTTCTTTCTTTTGGCACAATTCGCTCAATGAAAAGAACGACTCATCAGATCAAAGCTTTTGAAATTGCCAAACAACATATTCCCAAGTTAAAATTAATTATCGTCGGTGACTCACAAAACCACTATGGAAAAAAAGTTTTGCAGATTATTGACGCTTCACCTTATAAAAAAGATGTCTCTTACTTTGGCAAGGTTGATGAAAAAAGAAAGTTTTATTTGATGGCGCAGTCTCATTTAATATTGGTTACTTCTGTAAAAGAAGGCTGGGGTCTGGTAGTTACCGAAGCTAACAGTCAGGGAACTCCGGCAATTGTATATGATGTAGATGGATTGCGTGATAGCGTAGAAGATAAAGTAACAGGTTTAGTCTGCAAAAAAAATAATCCGAATGAGCTAGCTCGTAATATTGTAAAATTGTTTAAAGAAAAAAAGCTATATAAAAGATTGCAGAATAATGCCTTTACTTGGAGTAAACAATTTAACTTCGACAAAAGCTATAGAGAATTTAAAAATATCCTTAAGCTATGAAAAGCCCAATTAAAATCATTAAAGATTGCCAAATCGGGAAAAGGACAAAAATTTGGAATTTTGTCAATCTTTATGGGTGTAGCATAGGTGAAAATTGCCAAATCGGAGCTTTTGTTGAAATCCAAAAAGGTGTAAGGATAGGAAACAAGGTTAAAGTGCAGTCTCATGCTTTTATCTGTGAAGGTGTGGTTATTGAGGATGAAGTATTTGTTAGCCACCATGTCGTGTTTATAAATGACAAATATCCAAGAGCTACAAATATATCAGGATCGCTAAAAACTGATAAAGATTGGAAACTTCTTAATACTGTCGTCAAAACAAGAGCCGCCATAGGATCAAATGCGACAGTCTTAGGTGGCGTTACAATTGGAGAGAACGCCTTGATTGGCGCAGGCTCGGTGGTAACCAAGGATGTGCCGAAAAATGCAATTGTCGTTGGTAATCCAGCAAAAATTATCGGGTATGTATGAAAAATGCAGAATTACCTTTAATCTCAGTTATCATCACAACCCATAACTCGAGAAGAACAATTGAGAGATGCTTATGGTCAATAATAAATCAAACCTTTCCAAATTTCGAAATAATTGTTGTTGACAATAAAAGCATCGATGACACAATAGCGATTGCTAAAAAATATACGCGACGTGTATTCACTCACGGACCTGAAAGGTCTGCGCAAAGAAATTTTGCCGCTAAAAAATCTCGCGGGAATTATCTTTTGTTTGTTGATTCAGATATGAAGCTTTCTCCTGATATCGTCAAAGATTGCGTCAATATTGCAAGAAAGAATTCAGATGTAGTTGCCATAATAATTCCCGAGCAATCTTATGGCAAAGGCTTCTGGGCAAAATGCAAAAAACTGGAGCGAAGTTTTTATCTTGGCGTTGACTGGATAGAAGCCGCACGATTTTACAAAAAAAATGCTTTTGAAAAGGCCGGCGGTTATGACCAAAATTTAATAAGCGGTGAAGATTGGGATCTATCCCAAAGGATAAAAAACCTAGGTATAATAAAAAGGATCGATAAAATCATCTATCATAACGAAGGAAATCTTAAACTCATTGATACCATTAAGAAGAAATTCTATTACTCGAAGAATTTGCATCCCTATTTAGCTAAACAAAATAATGAAAAATATATTAGGTCGCAGGGAAGTATTTTGCTAAGATACCGATTATTTTTTTCCGATCGAAAAAAGCTTTTCCGTGATCCAGTTCTTGGCATGGGGATGCTGTTTATGAAAACCTGCGAGTTTGGTTTTGGAGCATTAGGATTATTTTTGGGAAAATTAAAATCCAAATGAAAAATTTACTCAATGAAAAACCTAGCTTAAATCTCAGAGGAAGATTGAAGGCAAGCGCTGAATTTGTCGACAATAAAGATATTAGAGATAAAAGCATTCTTGATATCGGCTGCGGCTATGGCTGGTGTGAATTAAATTTTTTAAAAAGAGGCGCAAAAAAAATAATCGGCATCGAACCATCAGCTAACGACTTACAGACTGCCATAAAAAATATTAAAAACAAAAAAATCGAGTTTAAAGTCTGCGACGCTCTTGATCTAGATTTTAAGCCAGGGTCTTTTGACACAGTGGTCTGCTGGGAAGTCATAGAACATCTCCCAAAAAATTCTGAGAATTTGTTATTCAAAAAAATTGGGGTAGTTCTAAAAAAAAACGGCGCTCTCTACCTTTCAACACCGAATCATAATTTTTTTTCCAATCTGCTTGACCCTGCCTATTGGCTGATTGGACATCGACACTATTCTAAAGAAAGACTAAAGGAATTCGCTAGAAAAAATTCATTCACTATCAACAAAATTGAAATAAAAGGCAAGATTTTTTCAGCCTTAGCCATTTTGAATATGTATTTGACTAAATGGCTAATTAAACACAAGCTATTTTATGAAAAACACCTAACATCCTTGAGCGATGAAGAATATAATGGCAAGAGCGGTTTTGTTAATATCTTTATTAAGTATGTTAAATATTAAAATGTGAGTTACGCACTGTCATTTCGAACGAAGCGCTAGCGCAGTGAGAAATCCAGCGAAGCGTGTTTACGCTCGTTTTACTCGCTAGATCTCTCGCTAATGCTCGAGATGACAACAGTACGCAAGTCATGTTGTATCATCTGTGAATTTACTTAAAAAATTCCTTCTCCATCTCTGGTTATCGGCAGGCTCTAAAAATCAGCAAAACATCATCGATCTTTGTGAAACTGACAATAATGCTCGATTTGTTGATCTTGGATGCGACGATGGAAAGTGGACGATGAAAGTCGCCAAAAAAATAAATACAAAATTAGTCTTTGGACTAGATTTCAGCAAGAAGCAGCTCCAGAAAGCCGGTAATCTTGGCATAAAAACGGCGAAAGGAGATCTAAATGAAATACTACCCTACAGGAGTAATTTTTTTGCTGTTGTTCATTCAAATCAGGTTATCGAACATTTGGTAAATACAGATAATTTTGTCAGCGAAATTTATCGCATCTTAAAACCCGGCGGTTATGCCATTGTCTCAACCGAGAATCTCTCAAGCTGGCACAATATAATTGCTCTAATATTAGGTTGGCAAGCCTTTTCTCAACATATCAGCAAACTTTATCACATCGGCAATCCCTTCTCTCCACATTACGAAAAAAAGTTAAAAAGCGGCTGGACACATAATATTATTTTCACCTATTTCGGTCTGCAAAAACTATTCATAAAATATGGTTTTATAGTGGAAGAAGTGAGAGGTTCCGGATATTATCCTTTACCAAACTTCTTTGCCCGCCTTGACCCCCGTCACGCTCATTTTATTACTATAAAAGCACGGAAACCGTAAAAAATATATTATATAATCTATTCGTATGCGAAAAGAAACTTTAAAAGTTGCCGGGATTTATATATTAATTGGAATCTTTTTGCTAGGAAAATCCTTTTTGAAAGAGTACATAACCGGTGATTTTCTGGTCTTCTGGGTAGCAAACTACCATTTTGTTCTATCCTCTATTAAGTCTGGGATTTTACCGCTTTGGCAACCCTATTCATTTTTGGGTGTTACCGGTATTTTTCACCCGGCCTATGCGTTTTTCTATCCTGTATTATGGCTAATTTTTCTTCTCAACTTTATTTTTAATCCCTCGCTGCAAGTTAATTTCTTGGGTAAAACACTCGAGTTATACCAATATCTACATCTTTTAATTGGTGCAATGGGTATGTATTATCTTG
>Ga0155149_146_pt1 | contig 46550 bp, 48 predicted proteins | sample RifCSPhighO2_01_FD_106117 | JGI IMG/M metagenome (GOLD analysis project Ga0155149, IMG submission 106117) | Candidatus Roizmanbacteria bacterium RIFCSPHIGHO2_01_FULL_37_16b | reverse complement strand
CTTGTTCCAGTCGTACCTGTAGCTCCGGTTGGACCTGAGGCACCGGTTGCGCCTGTTGCGCCGGTTGGACCAGTTGGTCCTGAGGCGCCTGTTGCACCGGTTGATCCTACTTCACCAGTAGCGCCAGTTGGTCCAGTGGGGCCAGACATGCCTGTTATTCCTGTTGTTCCGGTTGGTCCTGTAGCCCCAGTTCCTCCAGTTATACCTGTTGGACCTGTTGGACCACTCCCACCAGATGCGCCTGTAGCACCCGTTGGTCCAGACGCGCCTGTTGCTCCGGTTGCGCCGGTTGGACCTGTTAGTCCTGAGGCTCCGGTTGCGCCGGTTGAGCCACTAGTACCAGTTGCGCCCGTTGCCCCAGTTGCGCCGGTTGGACCGGTTGGTCCAATCGTACCTGTAGCACCCGTAGGTCCAGATGCTCCCGTTGCCCCAGTTGCACCGGTTGGACCTGTGGGACCGCTAATACCCGTTGCTCCGGTTGGACCGCTTGCTCCGCTTGCTCCTTCAGCTCCACTGGTTCCTCCTGCACCTGTTGCACCGGTTGGACCTGTTGGTCCAGTTGTGCCACTTGGTCCTGATAATCCTGTTGATCCAGTAGCTCCAGTTGCCCCAGTACTACCAGTAGCCCCAGTTTGTCCCACAGGACCGGTAGCACCAATAATTCCAGCGGTAATACTTGGTATGCAATCGACCCATAGACTATTTTCGAAACACCTGAATTTATTTGTCGATGTGTTGTAATAGATTGCGCCATTTATGCCTGCGGGGTCAGTTGAAAGTTGACCTAAAAGAACCCTTGAACTTATCTTTAAATCACCGTTAACATCTAGATCATAGCTAGGAATGGTGTTTACTCCGATTCTTTGGGCAATAAGTGTCGCTTCAATTGTAGCGTTTTTCCTAGCCAGGATTGGTTCATTAAAAACTGAAGGTAAATTTATTTTTATTGTTTGAGTTAAATTTGATCTAGTTTCCTCAAGAATTTTTAGTTCTTTTAAACTTTTTTGATCAAAAATAATACTTTGCCTTGGTAAATTAGGCGATTTTCCAGCTAAAGAAGAAACAATGACCAATACGACACTTACTGTCCCCAGTGCAGCGTTTAATATCTTATCGGTCAAATTTGCAAGGCTAGAGATGATATTTTGGAACATTTATTTCTTATTATTGTTATTAATATGACTTTAATTTCAGTGTAGAGTATAGTTGTGTCAGATGTCAAGAGGATAATTGCAATCTTTATCAATATTTAGTAGACAATTTTTGAACAGATTAGGGATTTTGTTCTGTCTTGACAATTCAGAGTATATTAGTTATTTGCCTAGGGATTGACATACGGTTGCAGCCTAAATATACTAGATGTTATGAAGCTTAGAGTTTTGTTTTTGGCATTGTTACTCATATTATATTTATTGCTAAATAATGTTGCCAAAATTTTTGCCCAAGGATTGACCGAAGGTGTGGCAACTTCTATCCCCATTAAAGAAGCAAAGGTAAACAACGGTTCAATCATCTCAAGTTCTCCTGGGGGATTTATATTAAGCAAAACGCCTTATGATATGTCTATAGTTGGCGTAATAGTTTTAAATCCGGCTGTATCTTTAGAGAGCAGCGATTCCTCCTTCGAAGTTAAGCGTTACCCAGTAATTTACTCAGGAAAAGCCGGAATACTAGTTTCGACGATTAATGGTCCAATAGCAAAAGGGGATCATATCACTTCCTCTCAAATTCCCGGTGTTGGAATGAAGGCTATAAAGTCAGGGTTTGTAGTAGGTGTTGCCCAGGAAAGCTTTAGCTCGAAAAATACAAAAGAACTTAAGCGGATTCAGGCAGTGTTGATTATGCGCCATTCTGCTCCAAGAGCCACCCTACAGAGAAATTTATTTGATGTAGCTAACTTATCGGCGATAGCTTGGACTGAGGAGCCTTTGACTGTTTTACGTTATTTGACTGCGGCGATTGTTATTCTACTATCGTTCTTTTTGGGATTTGTTGCTTTTGGCAGAGTGGCCGGACGTGGAGTAGAGGCTTTGGGAAGAAATCCTCTAGCTGCTCGAGTAATTCAACTTGGGATTTTTCTAAACGTCTTTATCACAGTTGCTATCATTGCAGCTGGAATTCTTGTTGCAATTTTAATTCTAACCATATAAAGTTATTAATAGACATTTTTTGTAGAAGCCGATTTACGCTGATGACTTCGCAGATTAACACAGATCTGCGTCTTTCCGCATTGATATCTGCGGATATCCGCTTCTAAAGAATTATTTATGATTACACAAGACCTTTGGATACAACTTTTTGTCCTTGACGTAATTATTGTAGGAATCGTTGCTGTATACGCCTATTTCACTTATTATAAACGTCTGGGAGAATTAAAGAAAATTCAAACTGATTCATATAAAAAAGCAGAACAGATAGTAGAGGAAGCAAAGCTTAGGAGTCAGCAGATACTCGATAAAGTCGAACAAAAGGCTGACGAAATATTAACTCATTCAGAATTATTTAAAAGCGACTTAAACAAAGATTTTCAGGAGTCTTTAAAAAAATTAAGCCAAGGTTATCTTAAAATGGTGGAAGAACACTCGAAAAAATTTATCTCCGATTATGAAAGCGTTTTAACGTCCGTAAAAAATCAATCAATTGAAAAGAGCGGACAAGCCCTAAGTAATATAGAACAAGAAGTTAGAAAACAACTGGAAGAGTCGAAAACAGATCTTAAGTCAGCGATATTAAGTTCACTTGAAAAAGCTAGGGAACAGATAGATCAATACAGAAAACAAGAATTAGAGAAGGTTGATGGGGAGATTGATCAGCTGGTTGTCCAGATGGCAAAGGAACTTTTGCGGATAAACCTAAATCCCAAAGACCATAGAAAACTAGTTATACAGGCTCTTGATAAGGCAAAAGAGCAGGGACTATTTTTTCTATAAATTAAAACAGACGATAGGAGATAGAAAATGGAAGATAGATGAAGAAGATCGAAGATAGAAAATAGAAAAGTTCTCAATTCTCAATCTTCAAACTTCAAAATCTATCGTCTAGCATCAATCATCTATCGTCTAAAAATCTTTATGATCAAATCATCTTATCTTTCCTATTTTCTTTCCCTGATTAAGACCAAGGACTATGCCGATGAAGTTATAAGCCGCATCGACGAGCTTAAGGACTCTTTATATAATCGCAGAATTGATCTTGATAAAAAGATGAGCGAACTTTTCTCTTTTGAGATGAAAGAGAAAATCAAGGCCTATTCTTGGCAAGAGCAGATAAATCTTAATGACCCTGAGTCTTTTTCTAAATTTCTTTCAAGTTTAAGAGCCCACATTAAAAATATGTCTGTTGTAACAATCCGTATAGCATTTAAACCGACTGAGGAAATTGTAAATGAAGCGACTTCTTGGTTTGTGGAAAACTATGGTAAGAATGTTCAACTTGATTTTGTCTTTGATAAAAACCTAATTGCTGGCGCGGTGATTATCTTTAATCAACAAAGTAAAGATTTTTCTCTTAAAAAAAGAATAGAGGAGAAGTATAAAGAAGATGACTGGAAAAGCTTTATCCAACAAGTCAGAAATAAGTCAAAAGATTTACCAAACGGCCAAGCTGTTGGGCAGGTTCCAGCACAGATTTAGATCCTTTCGGAAAAATCAGAAATATCAGATTTTTCCGATTTATCTGATACATCCGATTTTCTGAGTTTCTGACTTATCTGAACAATGAAATCTTATCAATACTATCTCAAACGCATCGGTGAATACGGTTATGTCCGCGAAGTCCACTATCCGATCGCCGAAGTTGCCGGACTGCCTCATGTTAGAGCTCAAGAGATTGTAATTTTTGAAGATGGAAAATTAGGCGAGGTTTTTACCTTAGATAAAAATAAAACCGAGATTTTACTTTTTTCCAAAGAACCAGTCAAGGTAGGTCTACAGGTTGCCCGGACCGATAGCGCTATTTCAATTCCTATTGGTAAAAAACTTTTGGGTGAGATGATAAATCCCTTAGGACTGTCTTCTATCGATGGCAGTGAAAGAGAAGGACCAGAAGAGAGGGTTGAGTTGGATCTTGGCGTCAAAGGTATAGCTGATCGAAAAAGGATCCGACGTCCTTTTTCTACAGGGATAAGCTTGGTAGATATCTTAATGCCTTTGGGTAAAGGTCAGCGTCAACTGGTGATCGGAGATCGTAAGACCGGCAAGTCATCTTTTCTTTTGTCGATAATAAAAAATCAGATTTTAGATGGTTCAATCATAGTCTACGCTGCTATTGGCAAAAAGAAGAGTGACATCAAGAAACTCCAGGAATTTTTTCAAAAAGAAGGAATTATTTCCTCAACGATCATTGTCGCCTCTTACCCATCAGAATCACCCAGTTTAATATTTTTGACACCATATGCAGCCATGTCGATAGCCGAATATTTTAGAGATCAAGGGACCGATGTAGTTGTTGTTTTTGATGATCTATCAACCCACGCTAAGTTCTACAGGGAAGTGGCACTACTGGGTGGTAGATTCCCCGGTCGGGATTCTTACCCTGGAGATATATTTTTTATTCATGCCCGACTTTTGGAAAGAGCGGGAAATTTCAAGCATCCTGGGAAGGGAGAGGTTTCAATTACTGCACTTCCAGTTGTAGAGATAGTAGAAGGTGATCTTACCGGTTTTATTGCCACCAATATCATGGGTATGACCGATGGTCACATCTTTTTTGACAGTGATGTCTATTACAAAGGCAGAAGACCTGCGATAAACATCTCTTTATCGGTTACTCGTGTCGGCAGACAGACGCAAACACCGCTTAAGCGCGAAATCAATCGCGAAGTCACAGCCTTTTTAGCCAACTTTGAGAAGATGCAAACTTATTCACATTTTGGTGCGGAGCTTTCAGATAAAGTAAAATCAATTTTAAAAACAGGCCAAAAACTTCAAATATTTTTTGATCAGCATTATATCCTGATTGTACCTGAAGAGGTGCAGCTTATACTTCTGGCGCTGATTTGGCTTCAAGCTCTAAATGATCTACCCGATGAGACCATACCAGTTTTAAGAACTGGATTGATTGGATGGTATCAAGACAAAAACAAACAAAAAATCCTTAAGGAGTTAGTTAAGGCAGATACTTTTCATGAACTTTTACTTAAAGTAGCCAGAAATAAAGAAGAGCTGTTGAAACTAATATCATAGTAATTTAGAATTCAGAATCTAGAATTCAGAATTTAGTTTAGAACAGAGCTTACGCACTTTATTTATAGTTCGAGTGTAGTCGAGAACTATTTTAATCCAAATGCCTCTTCTCGACTCAGCCCTTAACAGCGGTTCGCTCGAAGAATAACCGCGTAACTTCTGTTAGAATTTAAAATTGAAATAAAATAATTCTGGATTCTTAATTTAATTCTGAATTTTGAATTATAAATTCTGAATTGTTGCCGTGCAATATAAAAAGCTCATCCAATCAGAGATAGATTTTACCAAAACCTTTCGCTTGATTGCCCAAGCGTATGAAGAGATTGCAGTCATGAAAATGAGAAAAGTGAGAGCATCTGTCTTGCAGGCGAGAGAGTATTTTGAGAAGTTGTCAGAAGTTTTTGCCGATGTAAAGGCAGCCAAAGAGAGATTAAAAAAAGAACAAGAAAAGAAAACAAATAGGAATAAGAAACTACAAACCGGGGAAAATCTATCTATCCTTTCTGAACAAATCATTGCTCAAAAATCCATTGCGGCCTTAGCTAAAATGCTGAATAAAAAATATTCAGCTACAAAAGCTACGTCTGTAAAATTAAATCGAACAGTATCGGTATTTCTTTCCGCTAATACAACTCTTTATGGTGATATAATTCAGAGAATATTTAAATTTTTTATTGCAGATATAAAGAAAAAAGAAACAGACGTAATAATTATTGGTAGACTAGGCAGGAGGCTTTACGAAGAATTAGAAAATAAGAAACCATACCTTTATTTTGAAATTCCGGATTTTGAAGTCAATTTAGAGAATTTAAAACCGGTGATTTTTCACATAGTTAAGTATAAAACCATAATGGTTTATTATGGAAAGTTTGAAAACGTGGTTAACCAGCAAGCAGTAGTTTCAAATATCTCAGGGGATCAACCATTCACTTTAAAAGAAGACAAAAAATCAGAAGTCAGACCTGAAATAGAGATTAAATTTCTTTTTGAGCCAAGTCTTGATTCAATCCTGGCTTTTTTTGAAGACCTAATCACGTCGTCGCTATTTCGTCAGACCGTCTACGAGACACAGCTTGCGCGCTGGGCATCAAGAATTATGGCTATGGAAAAAGCCCAAGTTAATATCGAAAATCAAATTAAACGCCTCAAGTTTTTAGAGACTAAAATCAATCGAATAGACCAACAGAAAAAACAGCTCGAGCGCTTCTCAGGCATTTCACTCTGGCGGAACGTCTAACGTCCCAGCCACGTTTGACGTGGCGCCACGCTTGACTTTTATATTTCGATATGTTATCTTTTTAATCAAGATGTCAAAGGCCAAGCTTTTAGCACTATTACTGCTTGGATTTTTATTAGCGAGCTTATATCTACCTAAAGTCGCCAGTAGTTTTAGCCCTGGAGAAATCTTTACTTCTTCTCAAGAGCTTTTGCCTGATCAGTATATCGTAGTCTACAAAGATAATGTTTCGAATCCAGATACAGTCACAGACGATTTAGAAAAACTTCATTTGCTTAGATCAAGAAGTAGATTTAGCAAGGTGATAAAGGGATTTAGTTCCTTTTTAAGCCAAGAGAAATTGGAAAGACTAAAAAAGGATCCAAGAGTAGCTTTCATTACCCAAGATAGAGAAGTGTCGATTGTTTTTCACAGTTCCAGGCGGAGGACAAAAACTCCAACACCAACCAGAACTTCAACACCAACTAGAACTCCAACTCCGCAAAAATCATCCACACCATTCCCAAGTAAAACCCCAACCCCAACTCCAACAACCAGCCTAACTAGCCAAACTATTCCTCTGGGAATATCGAGGATAGGACTAAATGGAGTCAATGAAGGCTCAGGTATAGGCGTTGCCATCATAGATACAGGAATTGATCTCGATCATCCAGATTTAGCTCAAAACATTATCGCCAACAAAAGTTGCATAAGTGGTGAGCCAAACGGTGACGACGACCATGGTCATGGCACCCATGTTGCAGGTACAGTTGCCGCCCTCAACAATTCAACCGGAGTAATCGGCGTTGCTCCTCAAGCCAAACTTATCGCAGTCAAGGTACTTAATTCACAAGGATCCGGAAGCTATTCAAGTCTAATCTGCGGAATTGATTGGATTACAGCTAACGTCGCAAATTACAATATCAAGGTGGCCAATATGAGTCTTGGGGGAGGCGGAGCAAGCGATGGGAATTGCGGTAATAGCAATAGTGATGCTTTGCATCTGGCGATCTGCAGATCTAGAGATGCAGGGATAACTTATGTGGTGGCAGCTGGTAACAGCGGTGCAAACGCGGCCTCAACCGTTCCCGCAGCCTATGATGATGCTGTTATCACAGTTTCGGCACTAGCAGATTCCGATGGTCAACCAGGCGGTCTTGGACCTAACACCTCCTATGGCAGCGATGACACTTTTGCCAGTTTCTCAAACTATGGCGGCGTGGTTGATCTTGGTGGGCCAGGTGTAAATATTCTCTCTACCTACAGAGGAGGAGGTTATGGTAATATGAGCGGGACCAGCATGTCTAGCCCGCATGTAGCCGGCGCTGCTAGCCTATATCTAAAAACCAACCCCCAAGCAACCTGGAGTCAGGTGAGAGATGGACTAATGGGAGCAGGTGAGTCTCTCAACTCCGGCCACACCGATCCTTCCGGACTACACCCAGAAAAAGTAGTCAAAACAAACTCTCTCTAATTACGTGCTTGTTTTTTAAATTAAAAATATATAATTTTAAACCGTGAAACAAGCTAAAATATTCTTGTTCAACTTTATTTTAATACCTCAGCTTATCCTAATAAGCTCAATCAAAACTGGAGACGCTTATTCAAAATCCAGTTTGCAAACCAATACGGACGAAGAATTTGTCGTGATTCAAAATAATAACGTCTCTTCTTTCGGTAATAGCGGCAATAAAACAGGCTCTGAATCCGAATCAACCGGCAACGCCACAGCTGTTTCGGAAATGCAGATAAACAATGGTAAAGTTGAGGGTAAACTTGAGGTTGAAGCCAATGGTGAAAAAAAAGAGCTCAACATCGACAAACCAGGAAGCTACAAATTAGAGATTAACAAAAAAGGGGAAATTTCTACCTCAGCGAGCACTAAGACAAAACAAACTGACGTGAAAGATGAACCAAAAAAAGATTCAATCCTGGGGAGATTTTTAAGCTTTATCTTTAGCTTTTTTAGCCTTTCTAAGAAGTAATTTCAATTCATCTTCGACGTCTTTCCGCCTGACATATTCAACATACCAAAGCAGCGTCAGGGCAAAAACCAGAAGATACAACCAATTTATTTTTGATTTGGCAGAATCGACTAGATCTGAACCAGCGGCTAAAACCGTTCCTTTGTCATTCGTCTTTTCCAGCGGCAATGACGCGGTATTTGTTTTGACTGCAAATTGACTAATCGAGTCGTTGGAGGTAAATAATCGACTGTCGGTTGACAACCCATCGGCAAAAATAACGCTTTCGTATAGTCCGGCCTTAGCAGTTTTGGGGATCTGGATACTAAAAGTGAGTTTCTTTTGTTTGCCTCCCTCAATATCGGCTAAGTCGAACTGGTTTCTGACGACGGTCAAACCCTTATAGGTTATGTCTTGGTAGACAACCGTATTTACTGCTTTGCCTTCTCCGCTATTTTTGACTGTGGCAAAAAATGTCACGATATCACCTGGATAGACAAACTCGCCGGTATTATTTGACGAGGTTACCTCCAGTCTAGGATCAAGAACCACAGTAGAACCAACGTTTTCTTGACTGCTTGGCTTTGTTGTCTCATCCGAATTTTGAGGAGTTATTAAATAGGTGACAACCGAGGTATTATTTTTTAAGGTATCTGTTTCTGGATCAGGTGTTGCGATATTGGCAGTTGTCAAAAGCTCCTTTGCATTTTCAGCCGCCTCAACCGGTTTTACCAGTGAAGAAAATAATTTTGTTAAGAAATTCTCACTTTTATTGAGCGAGGTTGGTCTTTGAATAGTTACCGAGAAAGAAAATGACCCGCTTGTTTTGGCAGCAATATCTCCAACCAAAAACTGCAGTTGCTTGCCAGTTGAGGAAAACTTTTGACCTGGTGCCGAAAGTATGGCTGCCTCTTGAGGTAGATCAATATTCAAAGTCACATTTCTTGCATCTTCATAACCAACGTTCGAGTAGTTAACAGTGTAGTTTAAGCTGTCTCCGTAGGATACTTCTTCTTTATCTGCTGACATCTCAACCTGAAGATTGGGATAGGCAAATACCAAATTGCCCCTCCAGCTTCCGAAAAGATTGATTATCGGCATGAAAAAGTTGCTAGCGACGATATTAGTATTTAAAAAGTTAAAGATACTTGCTAAAGCAATGGATTTACCGGTTTTGATCAAGGACATTAGATTGCGCAAAGCCAGGTTCTGACCGCTTATAGCTTCGGCTGATACGTTTGCATTTATTTCAACGCTGTTATTGTTTATGACCGACGTGTTGCCTCCCTCAGCGGTAGTTTGTCCCTCAACGGTTTGTTCATTTGGTCCGCCTAACTCATAGCTGACGGATGGGTCTTGTTGGGGACTACTTGAGGCAGGATTTTCCCAGCTATCGACTGTTCCATCCCAAAAGCCGAAATTATTTAGCAGTAGGAAATACCAACTGCTCATTAAAAGATTGAGATTGGCAAAATTGGTGGAAGAGGCATAGGAATAAGCATCGCCTGTCTCCAGGCTTTGGCCGTTTTCATCGATCTGCTGGTTTGTTCCGCTGTCGGCTGTAGCTGTAACATTTGAGGTTAGGTAGGCAAAATTTTGATTAACAATGTCTGACTGGCCGAAATAATTGTTTTGCGCCAGATACTCAAGAAACCGGTAGGGGCTGGGAACGATGATATTTCCTGTCAAACTACCAAAAATATTGATCACGCCGAAGAGAAAGTTTGAACCGACAATATTCAAATTGATTAAATTAAAGATATTTGCTGCGGCAATCGAATCACCAGTCTGGATTGTCGCTATGCCTCCATTATCTACTACGCTGTTTTGACCGCTTACGGCCGACGCAATTGCAGTCAGATCAACATAGGCCTCATTGGTATTTAAGATGAGTACGTTTGTCGATGTGTTTAATCCTGCCGACTCTTCGGCTATCTTTTGCTGGAGTTGCTTCCAAAGCTCATTGAGATCGATGTCTCCGTTTTGATCTGTGATAATTGGTAAAACAAAAAATTCAAAATTTGATCCAAGTACGTTCGTGTTAATTATATTAGCTTGATCTGTTTGGGCGATACTTGTGCCGGTTTCAATAGTTGCATTCCCCGTGCTTCCTGCAATTGCGTTTTGTCCGCTTATGCTCTCTGCCGAGGAAGTCGCCTGATGTTCTGCCGTATTGTCAAGCTCGATGACAGCTAATTCTTGGTTCTGCTCTTCAATTTCGGTATCACCAGTTGCTTCGATAATATTAGTATTTAATAGATTTTCTGCTGTTGATTGAGAAACAGCCTCTCCTGTTCCTATCTCGGCATTTCCTTCAGCTCCTTCGATCGTATTTACACCGGACGTAGAAGATGCTTCCGTCTCAGCACTTGTTTGTGATTGATTTGTGGTTGACGGATCACAGCCTATATTTGTCTCAACACTACAGCCGTCGGGTGAGACATTGCCGGTAGTAGTAGTATTATTATAGTTAACGGTATTTTCTGAAGAGGATTGGCTTCCGGCATCTCCTGTCTGGATTTCAGAGGTTGGTGCTGGAGTTTCTAATGGAGTTGGAGGCGGTTGCTCCGATTGAGTCTCGGGTGTAGAGCTTGATTCAGGTGGCGGGGAAGACTGTTGTTGATCTGGTGGTGTTGGCAAGGGTTCTTGCTGAGGAGCCGGGTTTTCCGCTTGGCTTACTTCTTCCGCCAAGACTTTTAACGGCAAGAAAACTGAATTAAAGACAATAGATATACATAATAATAGTGCGATTTTTTTCCTGAAGCTTTTTGACTCAATTAAACAAAAATTCATTCTCTTAAAATGAGGCAAAAGTAATTTTTTTCACTTTCGAGGGGCACTGAGCTTGTCGAAGGGGAGGCTCTCGTGTGATAAAAAATTACATTGCCGAATTTTGATAAATTTAAATTTTTTTCCTTTATTTTGTGAAGTGAGGTGACTCATCAGAGCCACCCCACCTCTTTACCCCGCGTAGTCCCGATTCAATCGGGACGTAGTGGTGGCTAGGTACTATTGACCGGCAATAGTACTTATCAATCTTCCACTTCTACAGTGCTGTTGAGCACATTGGTTTGCCAAGCAATTGCCTCGGCGTCACCTGTTTCAATCTCTTGTTCACCACCATGATGTCTGCGGTATCCACCACCTTCAGCTTCGAAACCACCAGTGTTGTTTCCACGGCGGTAACCTCCTCCTATGCTGTTGACGCCGGTATTGGCTAAAGCAACTACATTGTTGTTTGCTACTACTGCTATATTTGTTGTCTTTTCGCCTCTTCTACCTCGACGACAACCACAATCACTAGTGTTTAAAAGATTTTCTTGACTGGCTTCTGCATAAGCATCGCCTGTTTCAATCTCTTGTTCTCCGCCACCTTTACCAGATATGCGGTTAAAACCACTATTGGCCACAGCAACTACATTGTTGTCACGAACTATAGCAACGTTGGTTGTACCTTTTTTATGATGCCTGTGGCCGCCACCATAACCTTCATAAGCAAAAGCTCCTGCAGTCATTAATAGTGCAACCGCTGTTGCTGCACCTGCTGCTATTATTTTTTTAACCATGCTTCTTTATCACCCCCTTTCGCTAGATACTGTTAATGAGTAAATACGAATTTATAGATTTTTTCGTCCGCCTAAGACCCTATCCCTCTAAGCTAAATTAAGAATAGGTGGACTTACTTGGTAATTTACTAAATGCTTAAAACAAAGATAATAGAAGATAATATAGGTTAAGATACTTCCGAGAGAAATTGGAGAAATTAAATGCATCATAGTTATAATTATGACACAATGTGCCAATTTTAGGTATTAAAGATTATATTGTCAAGATGATCTTTCTATTACTTTTTAACTCTAATTAGATAAAATGGTATATTACCTATATTAATTTGATATTTAACCGATAGAAAAATAAAAAAGGTATAAAATCAGGATCAAAGTAGGATTTACTCAATCAAATTAGAGCTTCATAATAATATTTTATTATTATAATTTACGTCTGTTCTATAAGTGTTAGGAGACAAAGACAAGCAAAGACTAACTAGACTTTCCTAAATTTTGCCTTAATTTCCTCATTGAACAACATCCTTCTTTATGTTAATCTGAAAATAATGATGCTAGTTGGCAAATGATGCTAATTAGGCAAACCAAGTCTGACTGGCTGCAAATAATATCTAAATTAGAATAATTCGCGGCATTTGCCCGCCTGCTATCGCAAGCGAAGCGTTGCGGGCAGGCATAAAAATTCGCATCATTCGTATTATAATTTATGGATAATAAAGGAAAGATCATCAGCGTCAAAGGACACATCATTGAAGTTGAGTTTGAGTCAGATGTCCCCTCAATGAGGGATGTACTGGTATTAGAAAAGGATCCGGACGTTAAAATGGAAGTATATGACTCTTCGTCAAGCTCTACTTTTTACTGTATATCACTTTCTTCGAGTAAAAAACTGTATCGAGGAGCAACAGTACTAAACACTCATGAACCGATTAAAATTCCTGTCGGACCAGAGGTCTTGGGAAGAGTCATGGATATTTTTGCCAAAGCCCAAGACGGTAAGGGAGATTTGAAGGGTCTTGACACCAAACCCATCTTCGCCAAGGAGATCAACTTTGAAAGCGTAGTTGTACCAAAAGAAATTCTCGAGACAGGTATAAAAGCTATAGATTTTTTTGCACCAATTTTAAAAGGAGGCAAAGTTGGTCTTTTTGGCGGAGCAGGTGTAGGCAAGACGATTCTTTTGACCGAGATAATCCATAATGTTGTCACTATCCATAAGGAAAAGACGATCTCGGTATTTACAGGAGTAGGTGAAAGGGTGCGTGAAGGTCAAGAGCTATATGAGTCGTTACAGGAGACTGGAATTCTACCACAGGTTGCTTTGATTTATGGAGCTATGGGTGAGAATCCAACAGTCCGTTTTAGGACCGCTACAGCCGGAGTTACCTTGGCTGAATATTTCAGAGATGTGCAAAAAAAGGATGTTTTGTTTTTCATCGATAACATATTTCGCTTTGCCCAAGCAGGCTATGAACTAGCGACTTTGATGAATTCAATTCCGTCAGAAGGAGGCTATCAGGCGACTCTACCTTCTGAAATGGCTTCATTTCACGAACGTTTAGTTTCTACTAAAAACGCTGCTATAACTACGATGGAGGCTGTTTATGTTCCCTCTGATGACTTGACAGACTACGCAGTCCAATCAATTTTTCCCTATCTAGATTCAAATGTCATTTTATCCCGCTTGGTATACCAAGAAGGGAGATTTCCAGCTATTGATCTTCTTTCTTCAACGTCTGCCGCTTTAAATGAAGAAACAGTCGGAGTCAAGCATTTTAAGGCTTTACTTGAAGCTCAAAATTTGTTGAAAAGAGCAGTGTCGCTTGAACGTATTGTGTCTTTAGTTGGAGAGTCAGAACTTTCTCCAGATGATCAAAACGTTTATAAACGTGCGCGCCTACTTAAAAATTACATGACCCAGACGTTCTTTGTCACCGAGGCACAGACTGAGAAGAAAGGAAAACGCGTGGCAATAGTTAGAACAGTACAAGATGTGGAGGATATTTTGGCTGGAAAGTATGATGATTATCCGCCCGAAACTTTTTTGTACATCGGCAGTCTAGAGGAATCCTTGACTGGAGCCTAAGATAAAAATCCTAAGAGGTGGTTGTTTGAAACATTTGAATTTTGTCATTTGGATTTATTTATTATGCAAGAAATCTCAGTCACCATCTATGGTCCTGAATCGATCATTTATCAAGGCAAAGTCAAAGCCATATCATCGGTGAATGAAAAAGGCGATTTTGATATTTTACCCCTTCATAGCAATTTTATTTCTATCGTTAAAGATTTTGTTATTTTGCATGAGCGCCAAGGATCAAAAAAGGAATATAAACTGAATAGGGGAGTTTTAAGACTAGTGAATAATCAAGTTTCAATATTCGTCGGACTGGAAGGGATTCAAAGTTAAATTAACGGTCTATACGATTGGGAGGAAAACAGCGAACCGGTAAGCTTTGAAGGCAGATCCATCCACCTCTAGATGGCGGTCGTGAATTAAATCGACCTCCGGGTTTTCTGGAATCGAACCTAAATCGGTTAGATATATTTGAGCTGAAGGCAAATAAAAATAAGAATAAAGAAAGCATTAATAATTTTTTCATATGTTGTATTATAAACTAGATACCATAGCTTTGTCAAGAGCTAAATTTAAGTTGAAAGTATATAATCTTTTTTCGTTTTGTCTCCGTTTAGTAAGTACATAAATCTAAGCATGAACCTTTTTCTAACTAGTAGGGATAGGTATTTGAATAGATCTTTATTCTTGAATTTGAAAATTCAAATGATAAAATTGGTTATTTTATGGGCTCAAATGAAGGTAGTCGTTTAACGATTTTAAGCCAGGGAATTCCACCGTTAATGGATGCTAGTAAAATTTACGAACCTGAGAAAATAAAAGATCTATTATTAGAACGTGGAGTTTTAGTAACTTTAAGTGGTAGTTCTTCTTTTGGGATAAAAGTAGGCCTGAATATGCCAACTTTAGCTTATGATCCTAGATATAATGGTCCTAATGGCTTAGCAATAAATTGGCAATTGAGTCTACTTCCAATTTACACGCCTGTATTTACCGATAGTCAATTGCTAAATCGCAACAGAACAAAAATTGATGCAAGGATTCAAGGACTAATTCTAATGATGTTTGAAGGAATGAAAATTGGGCCTGAACAAGTATTTGGATATTCGTCTGGTCGTCTGGATTTAGCTAAGGGAGCAATGGTAGATTCGGGTAAATATCCAATTGATTATTATTATTGGCAGGAAGTTGTTCAAGGTATTCAATCGGGAATATTTACCTATGTTGTCGCAGAGAGTAAAGCTACTGCTTATATGATTGGTCAAGATGATCGAACTACATTAGAGCGTGGTTCTCTTCATTTTACTACTAATAAACCTCAAGAACGTCTGTACCGTTAATTTATCTTCTCTATAAGCAATGTCGAATAGGAATAAGACTGAGAAAATAAAATCTAATTGATATTGACAGATTAAGTTGATTTTTTTAGACTCTTTCTGTAATAATAGATTAGTTATTAGTCTAATTAAAGTTTTTTATTTTATGCAAGACACTGTACAAAATGATGCATCCATAATTCCTGGTAGGCAACAACCAATAGCAGAAAGGAATAAAGTTTTATTTAATCCTAATCGTTGGCCTGGATCTGCTGGGGAACTAAGCATTGCTACAGCTAGACTACTTGAGCAAAAAGGATATTCAGAGACAGCCCGGCTATCAACAGCCATAACTAATGATTCAGTTAAGAGAGCCTATAGAAGAGAGCCAAAAGGTTTGGTTGACGTAGAAGGAAATCTGGTTGAGATGTCAGAAATAGAGCTACAGACTTTGTTAGCTAGAATGCCTAATGCACCAGATAAATTACGAGATGCTGTAGTTGCCAGATATCTTAGGATTAGGGATGGAATGCACGCGTCAGCCGGCTGGCCTAAGGTAGGCCGAGGTGACGCTATGTTTGCCAATGATAATCCCGGACTGGTTGAATTGATGGTCGAGGCTGCTTTTTATCGGGAAGCTCAAGGAGCTGGAGTAGAGTATCAACGGGCAGAATCTGATTGGCAGTGGAGCCAGACTGAGGAGAGGTTAAAAGCCATAAATTATGGACATCAAGTCCTTCGAGAATTTGCCGAGTTAGTCTTTCCTAAAGAACAGCTGGTCTAAACCAAACTAAAAAACAAACTCCCGGAGTAAACTTCCACTCCTGGAGTGGAGTAGACCGTAGGGACATTCTAAATAAAAACTATATTGACTTCTCTCCTTAAAATTAATTCCAGATTTGATTTTAGCTCACTTCTATTATTCGACCTGTTCTGGGTGCTATCGAAGGATTAATCGGACTGACTAATTTTGAAAGTGGCTAAATTATATTTAATTTTAAACGGATGTGATTTTTATTTTAATTCGTAGTGTTCTTTAAGCATGAATTTAAAGCTTTCAGGATCCATAAAATATTTTCCGGCTTCAGGGAACCACGTCAAGAATTGTGAAGTCCAATTGATTGCGGCAATCCAGTTTTGATTTTCATCTGATTTGGCTAAAAAAAAGGTACCACCACCGATTTCGCCTGATCTGGGTACATAAGATACATCTCCCCACGCCCAGTTGTTATATACCTTAATTTCGGAAAAAGTAATTTCAAAATCTTTATCAGTTATAGATCCCGGTTCATAGTTTGGTTCTTCAGACAGGGCTTTTTTAGCTTCTTCAGTTATTGCCAATAGTTCTTTTTCAGTTGGAGCTCTGGTGACATATTCTTTTGGCAGAATTATCACCCGTCTATTTAGTTGGTTATATCCTTTATAATAGGATTTGTAAATAGCAAGAGCCCAAAATCCACCGATTAAAGAAAAAATAATTAAGGCAAAAACTAAGTAAAGTTTATTTTGTTTCATAATTATAAGAATAATATATTTTTCGAAAAGATCAATCTTTTACGCCGTTGACAAAATACTATAGACGTAAGCTCAGACATGTATAGTAATTATCACCCAGTGAATATAAAAATACTACCTCGTTATTTTAATTTATTTACGGGCGTAATTTTATTACAATTGATCAGACGATATCGATGTTTGATAATTGGCACAGAAATAAAGGAAATGTGGGTTGGGGTATAGAAATTCCTTATAATCCTAGGGTCGATTTTAGGCAATTTGTCGATGAATTCCCCAATTATCAGTCAAGATTTGTTGGCAATTATCGTTTTAGGCGTTCTGACATAATCGGGACAACTAATAAAGTAAATTTTTTTGCTGGGAGAATAATAGCTTACCTATCTGGTTGTCAATATCAGGAAATTCATGTAGATAAGAGAAACGAGACCAAGAAAAAATTAACCTTAGCCCAATTAGGTATACCCGAAGCTGATCAACCTGAATTTTTAAGTCAATTTGAGAAATTGAATGGTCTCGATTATGACCTTTGGTACGAAGCCCAGAGATTAGAAAGCGAAATATGATAGGCTGAAGTTAGTACAGCGCCTGGGTCTCCGCACATGATTTTTTTAAATTCCTATATTCTCATTTAATTTTTCTTATTAAACAGACTTGTGGAATAGGCTTAAAGGTGAAGGCTTAAAATATACTCAAAATGGATTTCAGAAATTTTACACCTTTTAGGTATAAGGGATTGAAATGATATTTTACTTTTACAGCTTTACCATGATCGAATAGCATATTGCCAAAATTATTTCGTTCAAATAGAATTAAATTATGGAAGAAGCAAGTAGTGAAGGTTCAATTCCAAGTACACGACCAAGAGAAAAATTAAGTAAGGAGGCTGAGAAAAAAACCAATTACACTCCGTTAAAAGGAAAATTATCAAGAAGAGATTTATTAAAAGTAGCCGCTGCTAGTGCAGGAGGTCTCGCTTTAAGGAAATATTTAACCGAACAAGAACGGTCAAACGAACTTACAGAGCGATATAGTGATCCCTTAGCCAATGTAATTCAGGCAATAAAACGCCAATTTCCCGAAGCTGCAGACTGGAGAGCAGACTCACCCAAATGGTCAGGCGCAATCAAAAAGGGATTTGCCAAGGCTGGCCTGTCTACGTCAGCAGAAAATACAGGAGTAGTTTTGACGATTATTAATGCTTTGAGTGGCTTCAGAGAAGATCCACCCGTATTTGGCGAGCTTCCGATTATTAGGGAGAACCACCTTAGTTTATTAAAAAAACAATGGACCGGAGGACCAATGGAGGTAAACTATCAATTTGTTATGGATCTTGAAAGTATAAGCGAGGAAGAGGCTTTAAAAAGACTATCTTCTATAGATGACGGCGTTTATTATGGAATTGCGATGTTGAAGAAAATTTCGGTTTATTACCAAAATATTCCAGACGAGGCAAGGCGATTGGAATGTATTTTTGCCGATTGGAATGCTGGTGAGGGCAGATCGGTAAGAGCGGGATTGCAGGCTGCTGTAGCAGAATTAAGTAAATTACCGGTTAACAATACAGGCTTACTGCTTCTTGAGGATGTTGAAAGTAAAAAAATACCTGTTGTTGAGGCTATCATGACGTTCCCAGACGCATTTGGTCTATCTCGAGAGCAGATTTTGACTGATTTAAACGAGCCAACTGATAATATCCGAACTACTGCGACTTGGCAGGCGGTTGAGTCTAAGTTAGGACATCAGATCGAGCCTGTTCCAGCCGATCTTCAGGTTCCGGGTCTAATTGGCAAGTTGAAAAACCTTTTCTACAATGAAGGAACTTCTTTAGGTTTTGCCCGGAATCGCCTGCAAGAATATAAAGTAATTCGAAAAATAATGAAGACTTAGGTAAATGTATTTGACTCATTTTATTTTAACTTCAGATGTCTTTAGGCTTAATTATGAGTGAAAATTGACAAAGTTATCTTTTTTTTGACTTTTATCCTATAATACATTCATGTCAAACAATCTTGAAGCTATTTATGCAGGCTCAAAAACCGTCGCAAGGCGTGTAGTAAATTTTGACTTCCCAAAGTCAGTCAGTCCCAAAACTGAATTAACTCTTGAAGCTGCCTTAAGGCTAACTTTTCCAAATGAGTTATATCCAAACTCTTTCCGAATTCTTCCTTTTTTAGTTAATCTAATTTACGCAGCAAATAACTACTTCGATGTAGGTTTAAACGCGAGAGACAGGTACTTGTCTAGAAATTTCAGCCCGGCTTTACATTATATTTATAGTGAAACCCGCAGTTCTTTAACTGAATCTAGAAAGCGATTGGAAAAACTCTTGTCTGAAGATCAATACGGAATAATTGATATATTTATTCATAATGGAACAGTATTAGTTGATCATCGTTTAAGCGCAACTCCAAATCCGTGCATTTTTCGCGAATTAGATAGCGCTATATATGGTGGAATGATTTTTCCTCTTCTTATCGATGGTTTTTCAGAAAAAACAGGCATGAAGATCACTAAGGCTAATTCTTATGAAGAATTACTACAAATATATGCTCCTTTTCTAATCAGTCAATTATCAGAAGCAGATATTAAAAATCTTGCTAATTCACATCTCAAAGCTGTTATAGGTATGCAAGCCATTGAAATGATGGCAGCCTACGTTGATGATCTTGACGCTGAGGAAAATGCTCCATTGTCTTTACCTACAGCTTCGAAAGAGGAACGTCAAGAAGCTATTATTCATTGTAGGAAAATAGCTGAAGCTTGTGGTTTCTCTTCTTTAATAACCAAGTTATTCCCTTCTTTGGCTAAGATTCATAATTTAAAAGCATATTTAGTAAGAAGGAGAAAAGAAACAATAGAACTAGAAAAAATAGAACATCACCCTCTTAGATCAGTCTATTTATTGCGAGAATGGCTTTCAGCCAAAAATATTTTAGACCAATACTGAGGAAATTCGAGGCTGTCCACCCTGCGGGTGGACCTTTAGTCGGTTTTTAACCATTTGAACTCTCAGCTTTCTTTTGCGGAAAACCTATAGTAATGATATAATATACGACTATGGCTGACGAATATTTAAAGTTAAAAATAAAAGAAAATCTTAAAAAAATACCCACAGGAGTGGGCATTTTAGCTTTTGCCATCGGTGCTCCATTATTGCATGAGGCTATAAATGATCCTGCAAACCCTTTATACCAAGATTTAGCTCATGCTAATGAATTAATTAACAATTTTAGACCGTTGGGAGTAGGATTAGGCCATTATTTCATATCCTTCGTTAGATATTACACCGACGTGATATCACAACTAGTTACTATTACCGATCCAGAAGCTCCCGAGACCGTTAAGTTTATAGACTCGTTATTGCTTGGTTCGCCAATAGCTGCAGGCGCATTGGGAGCGGTTGATTGGCTGAGAAATTACTTTGGTTTTAATAAAAATATCCTAGCCGGAAGAGAACCACTTAAAAAGAATCTCATCCCAAGCCACGTTATAGTTAGTTCCTCCCAAAGCGAGGTGAGAGAGTTAATAAGTCAAGCAACTAAAACAGGCAGACTATCAAATAAAAAAAATAGACCGGTTGTTTTAATTCACTCAGGAAAAGAAGAGATTCCCTTGGAAGCTTTGGAAGAGAAACAAATATCCTATCACTTTGGCTTTGAAGATATTACTGAACTAATTGGCAGTGAAGAAAGCTCTAAAGAGGTCCCTCCATTAATAAAAGATTCAGGTCTCGATAGGTCTCCCGAAATAACTATTTATTGTATGCCAGATATATACGGTACCGGCAAAGACATGCAGTTTCCTCCAGATAAGGTTTATTTATTAGTAGCTACAAAATTAGGAAAACTTAAAGGAAGAGTAATTAATGTAATTATGCCAAGAATCGGAGTTGAGGATGAAGTTACTCGTCGCTACACAAGGTTCGAAGAACAACTTAGAGATTTTCAAAATAGACTAGAAATAAAGTATGGAATAAAATTTATTCTTAATATTTTTTCTCCCGAAGCAGTTTTCTCAGAAATTATTAGGCTAAAACTAGTTGATTTTGCCCTTGGGAAAAAACGAGGCGAGCCGGTAAATATTTTACACATTGAACAATCACCTTTTAAAGGTGCTTATGAGGAACAAGCAAAAGACGATGAAAGTCCTAGAGAAGTTTACATCAGGCCGGAAAGTATGATAAGTTCTTTAATAAGGTCAATATCTTCACTCAGAGAAATAGGAGACCATGAGATTCGACCAGACCATATAGAATTTTCATTAGGAGACTTTGATCTTCTTAAAATTCAAGAAGTTCCAAAATTAACAGAGCGTTTTAAAAAGGCGGATTATGTTGTATTTACAGCAGAATCAGATCATGATGCAGTTATTATGGTAGAAAAATTAGTCACGGATTTTCCCGTACTAAAAGGTAAAATTATGGTAATAGTAGATAAAAAGAAAACTGCAGAAAGGATAAATGAATTAAATTTATTGGTAGAAACTTTTGTTCCTTCAGAGGAAGTTATAAAAGCCTTTAACAAGCATGAGGTTAGCAAAAACAATTAATTCTAAATAAACCTCCACCCCTGGAGTGGGATAGATTGTTTTGAAGGTCTAAGTAAAATTATTAAGCGTTTCTTAATTTCTTTGTTTTTAAACTTCTCAATGATAAAATAAGTTATGCGTAAGCATTTACAGAAGATTAAAACCAAGCTCAAGACTCCGGAATTCACCAAGATTCTAACATTGCGTACGATCGGGAATTTTCTCGTTCTTTCGAGCCTGTTTTTGATTGGTAAAACATTTTATCTTCCCGTACGTGAAGAAATCAGGTATTTTATTGATTAATCAATCGTAAAAATAGTCGTTAAAAAAATCTGTTGAATTGAGGTTAGAAATTACCTATACTTTTAATATGGAACCAATAAATATAACCCAGATAATTAAAAAATACGGTCCTGGATACATCGCAAAAAATAAAAAAACAGGTAAGGTTATTGCTCACGCTAAAAGACTTGATATTTTATTTAAGAAAACAAAAGATCAAACCAACGTTGTAATTTCTTGGGTGCCTAAAAAAAATGCCCGTTATGTCTTTAGAATTTCCCTTTGAATATGCACAGATTCAGGGATTCGGAAGGCTTTTTTATCCAATCGTCAGGTTGGGAGTAAAGACGATTTCCGGCTGGCACGAATTCGAGTTTTTAGTAGATACAGGGGCAGATTTGACTACATTACCTTATCATTTTCTACCAATTTTAGGACTTAAAAAATCACAGCTTAGAACGAGTTTTACTTCGGGAGTTGGCGGATTTAAAGTTAAAACTTGGGATTTCAATATTATATTAAAAATTGGAGCAAAAATTATTAAAGTTGCAGCTTCTGCAGTAGAAACTAAAGATGATTCAACTCCGCTTTTACTGGGTAGAAAAGATATCTTTGAAAACAAATTTAATCTTCAGATAGACAGTAAAAGAAAACTAACAATAATTTCAGAAAATAGTGTCTGAATTACTAATGTAATTTAATCTCCTCTGAGTTACTTTAATATCGTTTAATACCCTTAAATTCTTTTAAATTACCCTTAACTTTGTTAATTATTGTAAACCTAGGAAAAGTTTCATACAATAAGCTATGAAGAAGCAAATCCAGAAAATCAAAGCCAAACTTAAAACCCCCGAATACACTAAAATTCTCACACTTCGCACGATCGGTAATTTTCTCGTTCTTTCGAGCCTGTTTTTGATTGGTAAAACATTTTATCTTCCCGTACGTGAAGAAATCAGATATTTTATTGACAGAACAATCCAAAAAAAATATATTGTTGTTGATCAACCTTACCATCTTGATACTACGTGGGACAGAGATGGTAATAGACCAAAAGGCCTCTTAGCTAAAGCCTTAAATCTTAAAGATGTTGAGTTTTTACTACCACAAGATCCGAACTTCAGTCTGGTAATACCTAAAATAGGCGCAAACGCAAGAATTCTTTCTAATATTGATGCTTCTAATGAAAAAGTCTATTTAGACGCTCTAAATAAAGGAGTAGCCCACGCTTCGGGAACAAAATTCCCGGGCGAAAGCGGCCACATCTTTCTCTTTGCCCACTCGACCGATTATTTTTGGAATGTAGGAACGTATAATGCGATATTTTATCTATTAAATAAACTATCCAAAGGTGATGAAGTAGACATTTTTTACCAAGGCCAAAGATATGTTTATAGAGTAGTTGATAGAGTGATAGCAGATCCTTCTCAAGTTGAGTATTTAACCAGAAAAAGCAATAAGGAATTTCTGACTCTGCAGACCTGTTGGCCCCCAGGTACTACTTTTAAACGTCTGTTAGTTTTTGCCACAAGGGTAGTAGAGTGATTTAATATTTAACTATCGGTTATTTTTCAACATATCCTTATTTACAAGTTTAATTAAGAAGTTAAATCAGTATTATTGGCTTTATAATAATTCAATTAATTTAATTAAATTATTTTAATCACGTTTATTATTTATATATTTCGTGCCTATCAACTATAGGACTATAATGTAGAGTTCAGAATCTAGAATTAAGAATTATAAATTCTGAATTATTAACGTATTCCCACAGCATACAAATCGGGTAACCTATTTGCTTCTGGATTAAGGTTAGTCAGGATAAGTATTTTTCCATCGCTAGCAACTTTATAAAAGTTATTTTCAAACGAACCTGAATATACAGTTTGTTTATTTAGATTATCAAAATCTATAAATGATATTTTATTTCCTTCATTTATGACCAGATGTTTTGAGTCTGAATACCATGAAATTGAAGTTTGAGGTTCGAAGTTAGAAGTTTGAAGTGAAGACTGATTATTTATCATCAAACTTCCAACATTAGACTTCCAACTGATTTCATAGTTTCTGTCTTCTTTTCTATCATAAACATAAAGTTCATTCTCCTTAATATTTCGAGATTCAGGTGTTTGGTTTATCCCAATAATTCGAGGTTTTATAGCAATGGGTAAAGTTACTGTTTTTTTCGCCAGATATAGCAGTTTTGTTTCATCCGGTGAAAATTCGACCACATGAAACGAATCGGTAGCAACTTTGGCAATTTCTTTAGGATACGCTTCCAATATTTTTTGGTTTGCTTCTTGTTTTAGTCCTGTCCAGGCCTGTATTATGGCATCCTTCGATGACGAAATGTCAAAAAAAATCACTTTTTCCGCACCAGCCAGATCAGACGTAGCCCCAGCTGGCGGATCGAGTGATAAAAGATACGACTTGGGTCCAGTGAAAGTCTCGAAGCTGAAGATTCCCTCTTTGGCATCAGGCGCTATCTCAACAGTTGTTTCTTTAAGATCTAAATTTCCAATCGCGTTAGTGAGATTTTTTTTGAGCACGACTAGTTTTAAGGGTGTAAAGAAGGATAGAGGATTTTGCCCGCTTTCATAGATATAGATGCCGTCTTTTTCATCATCGCCGGTCTCGGAAAAGAGTAGAACTTTGTTAGATTGCGCTACAGGAACTATATGGCTTACGCCAAGATTAGTTAAAGGTGATAACGACGGATTCAAAGGATATAAAAGTACATCAAGAGTGAGGACGAGCTCTCCTAAAAGCTTGACCTGCTTTTTCCAGCTTGTGTAACCGTCTTTTTTAACCTCGATTTGGTAATCGCCCGCAGGAAGAGTTAGATTTATATCAGTTGCCCCTTTCAATATCTCATTAACATAGACTTTGGCTGCTTTTGGGAAGGCGCTAACTGATATTATTCCGGTCGACGTAAGGCTCTGTTTATCGAAATCTAGCCTATATCCGCGAGCAAAACTGATGATGAGTGCTAAAATAACTAAAAAAGTTATAGTAAGCAAGACACGATAGGCAATTTTCATATTTTTTAGATAGAATGGATCCCTCTCTAAATATGAGCAAAATATTATACAATAAAAGATAGAATTAGACGATAGAAGATGGAAGATAGAAAATTGATAAAGAAGATGGAGGATAGAAGCTAGAAAATCAAAAATATCAACTCTCAATCTTCTAACTTCAAATATCTACCATCCATCATCAATCATCTACCGTCAAAAAGACTATGTTTTTTAGCAAAAAAGTCGGAGTCGATCTTGGAACCGCAAATACGCTTGTGTATGTTGCAGGAGAGGGTATTGTTTTGAATGAACCAACAGTTGTGGCTTATTCTTTGGAAGATAAAAAAATCCTTGCAGTTGGCAATGACGCAAGAGAAATGCTAGGTCGAACTCCAGGCTCTATAGTCGCCTCTAGACCAATGAGGGAAGGTGTGATTGCAGATTATAGAACTACCTCGGCAATGATTACTTTTTTTTTAAAAAAAGCTCTCAAGGGCCGCGTTCTCTGGCCACAAGTGATGATTGCAATACCGGTCGGCGCCAGTCAGGTTGAAAAAAGAGCCGTGGTTGCTGCTTGCAAACAAGCTGGTGCTTCGGATGTTTACCTAATTGATGAGCCGTTGGCAGCAGCAATTGGAGCAAAAATTCCAATATCGCATGCGTCTGGCCACATGATCGTAAACTTAGGCGGCGGGACAAGTGAAATGGCAATAATCTCACTTGGCCAGCTGGTGGTTTATAGCACTGTGAGGGTGGCCGGAAACAAGCTTGACGAAGCGATTATGCAGGTACTGCGCCGTGAACACAACCTAATCATTGGCGAGCGTACCGCTGAGGAAATAAAATTTAAGATCGGGAACGCTTTTATAGTAGAAGAAATCAGTAATAGAACCGAAGCGGTAAAGGAGAGAATCGGGGAAACTGCCTCGATTAAAAAGACAAGTAATGAACGCACTATGGAAGTTAAAGGAAGAGATTTTCAGTCAGGTATGCCAAAGATTCTTGAGATTGGCGAGCATACGATAACTTCAGCTTTTCATAAACCGCTCAAACAAATTCTGGAAGGAATAAAGCAAGTATTTGCTAAAACACCTCCAGAGCTAGCCGCTGACATAGTCGATAAAGGCATAGTCTTATCTGGTGGCACTGCCTCCTTGACCAATATCGACAAATACCTAACCTATTATACAGGTGTTTCTTCGTTTGTGGTCGAAGACCCATTGTTTTGTGTCATCCGTGGTGTAGGTATGGCAATTGAAAATCTTGATAACTATAAAGAAGCTATCCGTTGACCCCCCGTCATCCTGAACGAGGGAGTGAAACGACCGAAGCGAAGGATCTTATAGTAATAAACCAAAGAGTAGCTAGTAGTTATTAGTAAGTAGTAAGGGGAGATACAGTATTAATTATTCATTACTTATAGTAAAATTTACTATCTACCTGATATATTTATTAGATAAGACTGATTAGACCCGTTAGACAAATTGATTAATCTAAAAAAATTTGTACAAAAATAGCTCCTAACTACGAGCTACTAACTACTAAATATTCCTGTAGTAATTCATAAAATTATGACATCTTTAACCCTTCTAGGAATCAAGCTAAAACTTAATAGTAAAGTGATAACCCTAGAGCAAATTAAAAAGTACATTTTTCACCCAGATGGAAACTTGCATATTGTTTCGATTAATCCTGAAAACATAATAATAGCTCAAGAGAATAAAGAATTTAAAAAGGTTATTGAAGAAGCCCAAATTCAACTCGCAGACGGAGTTGGCATTATTTTAGCTGCAAAAACGCTTAATTTTGAAGTGGAAAGATTGACGGGCGTCGAACTTATGCAGGCGTTAGTCAAACTGGCAGCCGAGTTACGCTTAAGAGTTATACTAATTGGAGGCAAGCCAAATTTAGCACTCATGTTAGCTGATTGCTATAACCACGTATATAGTAAGGCTAAATTTCTTGGCCTCGAAGGGATAATAAATATTAAAAAGCCACTTAAGGTTGAGGAAGAAAAGATTTTCTCTATAGTCACTAGTTTTAAGCCCCATCTCTTATTTACTTCTTTTGGTTCACCGGAGCAGGAATTATGGCTAGATCGCCACAAAAGGAAATTAAAGGGAATTGTCTGTATGGGAGTAGGAGGAGCTTTTGATTACCTGGGTGAGGTGGTTCCTCGCGCGCCAAGATTTTTTCAAAAGTTAGGTTTTGAGTGGTTATTTCGGCTTATTATTCAGCCCTGGAGATTAGTAAGGCAATTGCGACTTTTGAAATTTAGCTATCTGGTGCTAAAGCAGAGACTCAGTCCATCAACTTTATAAATAATCTTTATCGACCACAGGACTTCAATCAAAAGCAATCATTCGATTTTTTTTCATCTCTTATTTGTACTGAAAGTTTCTTCAATCTTGTCAAATTTTGAAACGATCGTTTCATTTTTTGGCAATATTTTTAGCTTTATGTAGTTTGTAAATGGAGAAGTTTATCTTAGTTTATTACCTCTGAAGGGACCACCAACGGAGAGATCGAAACCAAAAGCTTGATGATATTCCCTGTCTACATGAATAGCTTGTCGTATTTGACTTACAATATGAGGCGATAAACGGCCAAATCTTATAAGATGTTGAGCGAAACCTTACCTGACAGTTTCTGCCGTATTGACGCAAATGGGAAGTGGTTTTTCAGCCATAACAAAGCCTATTTTACCTTTTTCTCTTTTACTTGTCAACTAGAGAAGAAAGTGAGAGAATTAGGAGCAATGGAACAATTTAACAATTTAACAATTGAGCAGTTAGTAAAAGATGTTCTCCGCTATTTCTTTTTCTTTAATTACCCTCTAACTCTAGAGGAGATATATACCTTCCTGAAAAAAAAGACCTCAAAACGGCGAATTATGAGCATTTTAGAAAAGATGGAGAAAGAGAGCCTCATAACAAGACAAAATACATCAGTTAGAAGTAAGAAGTTAGAAGTTGGAAGTAAATATTCGAATTTTATTTCCTCCAACTTCCAATCTTTCGACTTCGCTCAAGACAGGCCTCCAACTTCCAACGCTCTTCCCAGATATACTCTCACCCAGTATAAAAAAACTAATGAAGCAATGAATCAATGGAACAATCGTCAAAAAATATCAATAAACAAACTTAACTCGTGGAGATTTAAACTTTACACTAAACTTCTCTCCCTTTTCCCCCAAATCAAACTTGTCGGTCTGTCTGGCTCTGTAGCTATGTTAAATGCCGGAGAAGACCATGATATTGATCTTTTCATCATCACTGGTAAAGACCGCCTCTGGACCGGGAGATTTATTGCACTATTTCTTGCACAATTGCTTAGTATACGGAGAAAGAGAGACTCAGCAACGCAATTTTTATCACACGAGAGTCTCACCAGGTACCAGACGGTACCTGGTCCCCTCGAAAGTGAAAAAATTGCTTTTGCCTCGTCTCCAAATCAATTAACAATTAACAATCAACAATTCAGGGATACCGTTTGTCTCAACCTCTTCTTCGACGCCAACAATCTAAAAGTCCCTAAATTAAAGCAGACAGATTATGTCGCCCACGAAGTCCTCCAGATGAAACCGCTTAGACAAAAAAACGGTATTTATTTGAGATTTATTGATGCAAATAAGTGGGTATTTGATATATTTCCCAACGCAAGATCAGTATCGAGTATAAAGTATCAAGTATCAAGAAAAAAAATACTTAATACTAAATACTTAATACTTAATACTCTTGCCGATAAAATAGAACAATTGCTTAAAAGTTTGCAGCTTCACTTTATTAAAAAACATCAAACTACCGAGATCGTAACCGATACCCAGCTCTGGTTTCACCCGGACGACTTCGGCAAGAAGATAAAAAATATGCTTAAATATTAACTACTAACCTGGCCAATTTCTAAAGCCGTGGCGGAAAGCTGGAAGCCAGCGCCTAGACCAAGATGTGCGATGTGCATACCCGGCTTAAATTCCGGTATGAATTTAGTAAAGGCTAGAAGCGAGGTTGCGCCGCTTGAGTTACCATAAATACCATATTTTCCTAAAAAGGGCATGAGGCCTGAATCTATGCCTGCAACTCGTCGAATTTTTTCCAACATTCCATCTGAAGGCTGGTGAGCAATTATAAGAACTAGGGGATTAGGTTCGAAACCTGAAGTTGGGTCAGAGACAGTTTTGTCGTGCAAATCAATTACATTGCGACCTCCTTTTCCGCCTAGCATTCCCAAGGCAAAGGTAGTATGTATAGGTTTTAAACTCACTCTCATTCCAGGAGGCGGTGTAGGAAGCCGAATTCTTTCAGTCATTCCGTCATCAAAAATTTGGACTAGAGGAGTGTCTGGGTTTTTGTCAATCGTGTAGGTTTCGGTTCCTGCAAGAGCTCCTTTACCATCTTCAAGTTCTTCTGTTATACTAACAATTCTCCTCATATTTTCTGGGCGAAAAATCATAGCCGCAGTGGCATTGCCAAAGTTTGAGAGAGAAAAAGGGTCACCTTTCGTGGTATCATAGGCTGAAGGAATTAGACGACGCATACCTTCATGGGCCATAAGAAGGACATTTTCTTTGGCAAGCTCGGGATGCTGTTCTACCATTTCATAGATTTTTGCATGGGCGCGGGCGCCGCTATTGCAGGCGGTGCTGACTTCAAATCTAGGACACTCTGGTGGAATTCCTGCTTCATGTGCTATCCTTTCAGCATACTGATCACCTATTGGAGTTCCGCATGCAAAGGCAAAAAGACCTATTTCGTCAAGTCCAATGCCGCTTCTTTCTGATAAAGTACGCAAGGTATTTACCGCTGCTTGGACTTCCCATAGTTCTGCATCTGCTTCACTCAATCCCTCCGGATAGGTATAAATCGCCTCGAAGCCTTGAGGAACAAAGGGACTAAGGGGTTGAAGCAATCCATTCAGCTTTGACAAGATTTCCAAAGTTGGTATTCGCAATCCCCAATATGAAGATGCGCCGTAAATCGCCAACTCTCTATTTTCTCTAAATTCTGTGGAAATTTTATTTCCTCTTGGCGCCTCAACGATTATTGGCTTAACCTCATCTATTGGAAATTTTAGAATTTCTCCAACGTTTACCATATGGTGGTTTAAATCCTATCAATAATATCATAATCATAGAGAATTCGTCTGTTATAATTTTTTATCTATGACTAAAGAACTCGGTCCAGCAATAACAGGGATTGGAATGTATGCTCCAGAATTAATAAGGGAGAATAAACATTTCGAACAAAGAGGAATGAATACGTCAGATGAGTGGATTAGAAGGAATACAGGCATAAAACGTCGTCACATTGCATCTTTTGCAGAGGCAACATCAGATCTTGCCACAAAGGCTGCTGAGGAAGCCTTGGCAATGGCAGATCTTGATCCAGACAAAATTGGTCAAATCGTTGTGGCAACTGCTACACCAGATATGATTTTCCCCTCAACAGCCTGTAAAGTTCAAGCAAACCTGCAAGCGGTTCACTCTGGAGCATTTGATCTGTCAGCCGCCTGTAGTGGTTCTCTTTATGCCTTAGCCTATACGTATGGAATGCATAGAGCTGGAATGCAGGACAACTCTTTAGTCATTGGCGCCGAAACCTTATCAAGAATAGTTGATCCTGACGATCGAGGTACTGCTATTCTTTTTGGGGACGGTGCTGGCGCCGTTGTGGTGCAAAACGTTCAAGATGCCGAACCTTCCCATTTTCTTCTTAAGGCTGATGGGAGTAAAGGAGACCTTTTGATGTTGCCTGCTGGAGGAAGCAGATTCCCGGCTTCAAAAGAAACGATAGCAACCGGGATGCATCACGTCCAGATGCGGGGTCATGATGTTTTTAAAGAGGCGGTTGAGAGGATGACAGAAGTTTCAGTCGAGCTTCTCCAAAGAGCAGGTATGACTAATGCTCAAGGCGAAGTCGATCCGAGGAGAATTAATCTGGTGATTCCCCATCAGGCGAATCAAAGAATTATGGATATGGTCGGCAGAAGGTTGGGAATTCCGAAGGATAAGTTGTTTTCAAATATTGAAGAGTACGGTAACACTTCAGCTGCTTCAATTCTGATTGCAATGTATGACGCCTATCATCAGGGAAGAATTCACAAAGATGATACCCTACTTTTAGTTTCCTTCGGAGGCGGATTTACCTACGCCGCAGGAATTATTCAATGGCATCTAGAAGCCCCACGTTTGGGTTTTAGAGAAAAAATAGCACAAAGACTACGAAGATAGAGATTTGACATAAGCTTAAATAAAATCCTATATGTTATGTAAACCAGATGTTTCCCTGATGAAAAAATCCACACCATCACTTTGAATTATAATATATGCAGTATTATCTATTGAACCCGGAGGGAGCTCTTTACCTTGATTAAAGTCCAGATGATTTAAAAAAGCTCTTAGTATTCCACCGTGGGTAACAACCAAGACATTTTTCCCCAGATTTGCGATAGAGACCTCACGCAAAAGCGGTATGAATCTGACCATAAGTTTTTCATCGCTTTCGAATCCGCGGTAGGGAGTTTTTTTGAACCTTTCCCGGCTAGATAATTTAAAAAACTTGACTAATAAATCTTGATATTCTATCTCTCTCCAGGGTTTACCTTCATATTTACCAAAACTGCGCTCCCTTAAAGCTTTGGTGCTTCGAACTGCGATTTTTTTCTCCAAAGCTATGATCTCGGCCGTTCTTTTGGCTCGCAGTAAATCAGATGAAAAAATCATGGCAAACTCTAAGTCTCGCAATTTTCTGGCTAATTTTTTAGCTTGAATTTCACCAGCTCTATTTAGAGGAATATCGGTGTGACCCTGAAGAAGACCTTTGATATTCCAATCCGTTTCCCCATGCCGGACTATGTATAGGGTGCAATATCTGTTACTTTTTGATTTGATTGGAGTATATGTAATTGTAGGCGTATTATGTCGTTTCATCAACAAATTATCAATTTATATTTATAAATATTTTAGCAAAAATCATTCTTGTCACGCGCGATACAGGAATAGTATGAGAACTGAGCGAGAGGGACTGGAAAAATGTTATAATAATTTTGTTTTAACCAAAGCAGCGAAAAACTTATGTTACCAGTAGTCGGTGGACGCTCAAGGATGAGCCAGAGGATTTACTCTGTACTATTTGCGATGGGTGAGTGGCGGAACTGGCATATCCTGAACCAGAACAAGTACGGTTCAAGGCAAGCTCGTATTAGCCAGAGTGTTGGAATGGCAGACAAGCATGGTTCAGAACCATGTGCTCGCAAGGGCGTGGGAGTTCAACTCTCCCCTCTGGCACTTATAAAGTGAGGGTTATAGTACTGAGCGAAGCGAACGTATTCAACTCCCTCCTCGCCCACAATTTGGTACGAAGTGGAATTAGCTTCTTCGCTCGTGGTGATGAGTAGCGGGTAGAAATGACCGATAAATTGCTCTTAGAGTATCTCTTAAAAAATTGGTCAAAGTATATAACGGCTGTCGGACAATACTTGAAGGAGAATCCACTCTATATCCATTTTCTTTTGCTCTCTCGTTGATTATGGTCGTCATCTCCATTGATCGATGAACTCCCAATACGAAGGTAAAGATTGCAACCGGAATCAGAAGCCAGCCAAGAACCTGAATAATATAACTATCAAAGAATTTGATAAAAGATATTCCAGCTATAAAAAGTGTCAAAGAAGTACGAATGTATGCCAAGAAGGTTCTATCAACTGACATCATCGTCCTTTCACTTGCAAGATAATCTCGAAGTAAAAGCTCTTGTTTTATAAATTGCTCTTCATTTTTATCCATATTTGACTCTATTATATAGTTCCTCTATCTTGATAATAAGGCTTTTGTGCCTTTTTGTCAAGACGCTCTTGGGTTTATACAGAATTATTAGTAGTTGTCTCAACCTGAATAGATTCATCTTTTAAAATATATGATAAAATTTAAGTAACTTTGGAGAGGTCGCCTAGTCTGGTCCATGGCGGAGGTTTGCTAAACCTCTGAGGTCTAAAAAGCCTCGCGTGGGTTCGAATCCCACCCTCTCCGCTTTTATGAGAAACAAAAATCTAATCGTAGGCATTGTCATTATTTTCATCAGCATTGCGGTAGTGTATTATTTTCTCCAAAGCGAAAAGCCAGCTAGTCAAAGATCGAGCCCTCAGTTTAATCCGTCTGATTTTTCTGCCACGATTACTAATAAATATTTTGCCCTTCCCGTTGGCAGAAAATTTGTTTATGAAGCTGAAAAAGATGATGGTATTGAGCGGGTGGAGATCGAGATTCCCGGTGAGACAAAAGAGATAATGGGCATTAAAACACTGGTATATGTCGATAAAGTTTATCAGGATGGAGAACTTGTCGAATACACGCGTGATTATCTAGCTCAGGATAAGGAAGACAATGTTTGGTACTTTGGCGAAGATGTCGATAATTACGAAGATGGCAAATTAAAAAATCACGCAGGTGCATGGATAGCCGGGATTGATGGCGCAGAACCAGGTATTTGGTTGAAAGCAAATGCAAAACCAGGCGATTCCTACCGTCAAGAGTACTACCCAGACAGAGCAGAGGATATGGCAGATGTTGTATCGGTAGCAGAAACAGTCGTAACTAAAAAAGCAACCTATCAGAATTGTCTGCAGACTCTTGATTACAGCCCACTTGAGCCAGGCGCAAAGGAACACAAATATTATTGTCCCGAGGTGGCCGGCTTAGTGCTTGAGGTAGATTTAACAAGCGGTGAGAGATTAGAATTGATCGAAATAGTCAATTAGATTAAGAGTTTTGTAAAGATAAAATACAATAATCCAAGTCTTAATCAAACAAGTAAATCTTTTGCAGCATCTTTTTTTATACATCGATGATAGAAAGAGCTAGTGAATTTACTTTTCGGGACCACTATCTTGGGAAAAATATTGTATTATTTTTTGACAGAAAAGCTCAAAATCAATCCTTACTTAATGCCGGCTTGCCTATCACAATAGAGGCGCTTGATGTTTTAATCAGTCTACGAACTCTGCCACCAGTCCAAAGAACTTTTGAAGGAATTTTAGATGATATGGTGACGTTGACGTCACCTGAAGGACAATTCGTTCCCGTACAAAGTCAAAAAAATAAATTTGCTTGTCAAAAGTTGACACTTTTACTTGATCATTTATCAAGAAAAAAAATGCTAAGGCGAGTTGATGACGGAGAAACAAGCTATAAAATTACTAAAGCAGGAAAAGTTATGTTGAGAAAAGCCAGAGAAGTTTTTGCAGAGTTTCGCAGCCAAGGAAGTTGGCCCTCAAGTCTAAGATAGATTTAATCTAGAATCTGATTTTATTTAATTATAGGTTTGAATATAAAACAATTTAGGTTAAGTTTAAAGATTAAAAAGGACTTGTTATATAAAGAGAACTAAATACATTTGATTTTTTAATATTTATCCTATATTATACGAAATAATTTGATATTTTAAAAAATATGGAAAATAGGACTGGATCACAAAATGAGGGTGAGCAACCAGAGACCTCCGGATGGCGGAAAGTTATAGCTAATTTTAAAAGTAGTATTAGCCGAGAAAGACGAGCTGAAGAACAAATACCTGAAAAGACTGAAGTTAGAACCACCTTATCTACTCTTAGGAAAAATATTTCAAAAGGAACAAAGCTTACTTTAAGAGGAGCTGGCAATATCTTTAAAGGAGGATACGAATTGGCCATCGGACTTGCTAGAGAGGTTGATGCTGTTGCCTTGGGCTTAGGTGCTTTAGCTATAATTACCGTTGGTGAAATTGCGGTTGCACCGGCTCGGGCGCTAGTGTCAAAAGATAAAGATATTACTGATACTACTCGTGAAGTTTTAAATTGGGCTCAGAGACGTCAATTAGCCCGAGCAGTCGGATATCCTTTATTGGCTATGGCTGGATATTCCGGTTATTTGCAGTTAAAAAAATAGGTTATTTGGTTATTTCCACTTCATTTCATAGACACAATGCCCTCTTTTTTAGTATTTTCTACTCCGATTCAATAGTTACCAATATGACAACGGCCGTGGTCAGATAGGTTACTTTCGACAAGTGTAGATATAACCATTGACGAAAAAGACTAAATTTGGTACAAATAAGCCGTAAAATATGGACCCCCTCACTAGAATCAGTCCTCTTGATGGCCGCTATGCTTCTCAACTGACTGAATTAAATAAATTTTTTTCCGACTTTGCTTATTATAAATATCGCCTGCTGGTCGAGATCAAATATCTTCTTTTTCTCTCATCAGAAAAAATAATCGAACCAATAACAAAAAAACAAGCTGATAAAATCAATCGTCTCTGGCGCGAGTTTAGTCATGTTGACGCCAAAAGAATTAAAACTATCGAGGACAAGATAAAACATGATGTTAAAGCGATAGAGTATTTTTTGCAGGAAAAATTTGCTAAAAAAAATTTGTCGGTATTCGCATCATATCTTCATCTTTGCCTGACTTCAGACGACGTCAATAACCTCGCCTACAGCCTGATGCTTTTACAAAGCAAAAAAGAAATCATTCTTCCCGAACTGAAAAAGATCATGGAGCAACTTAAAATTTTAATTAAGATTTATGCGGATTCAGCTATGCTTGGTCGAACACACGGTCAGCCGGCAGTGCCGACGACTTTTGGCAAAGAGCTGGCAAATTTCTACCAAAGACTTAAAAAACAAGAGGAGAAATTATCCAGATTTACTTTTGAAGGAAAACTTTCCGGCGCAGTCGGCAACTTCAATGCTATGGCATTTGTTTTTCCCACTGTCGACTGGTTACAAAAAAGTAAAAAATTTGTATCTAGTCTAGGTTTGCAGCCAAACCTTTATACAACCCAGATTTTGCCGTATGATAACTGGATCGAGTTTTTTCAAACTTTGGCTCTGGTAAACCAGATTTTGATGAACTTAAGTCAGGATGTTTGGATCTACATCATGCTTGAGGATCTGAAACTAAAGGTTGTAGAAAAAGAGGTCGGATCCTCGACCATGCCGCAAAAAGTCAATCCGATCAATTTTGAAAACGCCGAGGGTAATCTGCAAATAGCCAATTCACTTTTCCAGTTTTTTCAAAACAAATTATCAGTTTCCCGACTGCAGCGCGATTTATCCGATTCACCCGTGAAGCGCAGTATGGGTTCGGCTTTAGGTTATACCATTGTTGCTTGGAAAAGTTTGCAGCTGGGTTTGGCCAAGATCGATGTAAATAGACAAAAATCTAATGAAACGCTCAATAACCATTGGGAGGTTTTAACCGAGGCAGTGCAGACATTTTTACGATTGAAAAAAGATTCAAAAGGCTATGATAAGGTTAAAGACCTGGTCAGGGGAAAACAGTTGAATAAAGAAGATTATTTGGAATTGTTAAAGCAATTGGGATTGGCAAACGAAGAGAAATTAGTTAAACTTAAGCCGGAAAATTATTTGGGTTTAGCCAAAAAACTAGTAGGGCTTATAAAATAATTAATAATTATTGTTAGGTGACATGAGAGGAAGGGCTCCCGGCAGCGCGCAGAATTTTTCCAGCCTGTCGCTGGTTCGAGCACTGACGGGAGGGAAACTCATGGCAGAATCTAACAAAAAACCAATATGATACAGTTTGTTTTTGGTTCCCAATGGGGTGACGAAGGCAAAGGCAAGCTGGTTGATTATTTGGCGGCAGACGCCGACTATGTTGTCCGCTTTCACGGCGGCAACAATGCCGGTCATACTGTTATCGTTGGAGAGAAACGCTATCCTTTTCATTTGCTGCCTTCTGGAATTCTTAATCCCAAAGCAATCGGAGTGATCGCCAACGGCGTCATCGTCGATCTTGAGGTTTTACTCGAAGAAATTAATAACTTAGCCAAAGACGGTTACTTGCTCAAAAATAAACTTCTAATTTCTCCCCGCTGTCATTTGATTATGCCCTATCACAAGGCGCTGGATGAAGCCTATGAAAATGCCAGAGGGAAAAATAAACTTGGCACCACCCGTCGGGGGATAGGTCCGACCTTTGCCGATAAAGTCAGCTACAACGGCTTGAGAATGTATGAACTTTTAGACTGGAAAGGTTTTGTTGAGAAATTTACTTTTCAGGCCAAAATAAAAAATAAGATTTTAAAATTGTTTGGCGTTAAACCAATATCTGTCAAGAAAGAGCTGGTGAAATTGGCAGAGCATAGGAAAACGATTTTGCCTTATGTCCGAGAAGTTTATCCGGTTCTTCAAAAAGCCCAAAATGACAACAAAAAAATTCTTCTCGAGGGAGCCCATGGAGTGATGTTGGATATTGACTGGAGTCCTTATCCCTATTCTACCGGCAGTAACATCATCAGAGGAGCCATAAATACCGGCGCGGGCCTTCCGGTAAGCAGAATTAATCGCTCTTGGGCAGTGGTGAAAGCGTATCTCTCACGTGTGGGTGGAGGACCTTTGCCAAGCGAATTTTTTGGAAAAACAGCAGATCAGATCAGGGAGCGAGGTAAGGAGTTTGGCACAACTACAGGCAGGCCCCGCCGGATCGGCTGGCTCGATCTTGAAGCGGTTAAATTCACAACCAGTCTTGCCGAAGCAAACCGTTTGGCAATTACAAAAATTGACATTCTAACAAGCGTAAAAGAAATTAAAGTCTGTATTAGTTATAAGCTAAACGGCAAGAAAATATCCTATGTTGAATCAGGTTATCGCGAACTTGCCAAATTAACACCGATTTATAAAAGTTTTCCCGGTTGGACAGAACCAATCGATAAAATTAAAAAGTTCAGCCGACTGCCAAAAAACTGCCGATATTACCTAAAATTCATCGAGGATTTCCTACAAATTCCTATCTTCTACATCGGCACCGGCCCCGAACGAAGTCAATTTATTAAAATCTAATCCCACCTCTATCTCCGGAGTGGAATAGATTATTTTTGCAAACCACAATATTTAACAATTAAAGCCATAACCTGATCTATAGGAGTACGTGATAAGCTTGTATCTTTTACAGTTGTATTAAAAGTTTTAACTCCTTTAATATCTTCAAGATTAACGGGTGTTTGTTCTCCTATTCCTTGCGTTTCGCAGCTGACTTCAACACTCCTAGTGCTTTTAGGTTGAACTGCAGTGCATTTAAAAATATTGCCAGTTTCTGGATCTATCGGATTAAAAATTGGGTTCTCACCTAAGGGGCTAATCATAACCTGTCTTGGTTCATACTCACCACATTCAGGTTGTAGTTCGCTAGATGGACTAGGAGGAATATAAATTTTTTCAGCTGTACCATTTGACGTTTTGGTTGCAGTCGGTTTAACCTGTAACTTATCAAATTCATTTTGCGTGTGGCTATCGAAGGCTCCACCAGCACAAGAAGACAATACATAACTAACCGCAACTAGGAGATTTAGAACTCCAGCAGGTATTCTTTCCTGAATACACCCTTTCCCAAATATATTTTCCGGATCTGGCAGCAAAACCCCCATTTCCGGAGCTGGTATATACAAACCTTCTTTCATACGAGATTAATTATACTGCCTAAATTTAATAAATTGCTTCGTGAACAAGATTCAGGGCATCAGTTGTTGCTATAAGACAATTATCACAAGGATTGATCGGTCTAGTTATTTCTTCATAAACTGATTGGAGAAGTGCAGGCAGATAATATTTTGAGCCTCCATATTTTCTGGTCAAAATACTTTCGTGGTTAATCATACACCCTGAGGGTATACAGGTACAAAGCCAAGAAACTGCCGATATTACCTAAAATTCATCCAGGATTTCCTACAAATTCCTATCTTCTACATCGGCACCGGCCCCGAACGAAGTCAATTTATTAAAATTTAATCCCACCTCCATTTCCGGAGCGAAATAGCACTTCGATTAATCGATTAATTGGAGTAGGCTTTCAGCTGACGCCGAAAAAAATTGGTAAAATTAAAACTATGTATCGAAAAAGAGAAATCGTTAGGATAAAGGGAAATAAGAGAAAAGTGGGTTGTCTTGGTTGTGCAATTCAATCAGGTGAAGTAGAGAGTACAAGTATCTTTATAGATTCGACAAAATTTTTTGTCGCAAATCAAGATTATGAGATTCCTATTCCAGGTTTTGTCATAGTTGCAGCAAAAAGGCATTTACAGAGTGTGGATGAATTTACGGCAGAAGAAAGAGCTGATTTCATTGAATTTTTGACGGGATTGCGAAAAATGATGAGGTAGGTATTAGACATCCAGACGGTTTATTTGATCCAAGAAGAAGATACGTCACACCATTTTCATGTTTGGATTTTTCCTAGATATACTTGGATGGCGGAAAAATTTGGCAGAAAAATTGAATCGGTCCGTCCGATAATGGAGTATGCTAGAGGTAATCTAAAGACAAAGGCAAATTTGCATAAAGTCGATGAAGCAATAGCAAAGATGAAAAATTATTTTTCCACCGCAGGTAAAATGTTACATACTTGACAAATGTATATTGCTCATATATACTAAAATAAATGAAGATTTTGCAGGAGCCGCTGGAGTTTGAGTGGGATAAAGGCAATATCGAAAAAAATCTAAAAGAACACGGAGTATCTGATAAAGAGGCAGAAGAGGCTTTTGAAAGTCCTAAAAAATATATATTTAAAGACGAAAAGCATTCTTTGCTTGAAGATCGATATATGGTCTGGGGAGTGACAAAAAGAAACAGAAAGTTAGCAGTTTTCTTTACCTTAAGAGCAGAAAAGGTAAGGATTATTTCGGTTCGAGATATGAGTCGAAAAGAAAGGAGGGCTTATGAAAAAAAAATTCAAAGCAATACCAAAGTTTAAGAATGAAGACGAGGAGCGGAAGTTTTGGGCAAAAGCTGACACTTCTGAGTATTTTGATTGGGATAAAGCCGAGGAGGTTATCTTTCCGAATCTAAAACCTTCAACAGAAACTATCTCGATCCGCTTACCGGAGTGGCTTTTGGCAAGGATCAAACAGCTTGCCAATTCTCGCGACGTAGCTTACCAATCGCTGATAAAAATCTTTTTAGCCGAAAGAGTGCAAAAAGAATTAAATTCTTAATCCGACTCGTTCAATAATCCTATCTCCACCTCCGGAGTGGAATAGAGTGTCATGACCTTATTTATAATATTATAAAATAAATTAAGTGACTCAAAATATTGGTTTAGCTTTTATTTTCTCCTTATTTTATAGTTTGTTTGTTCTACTTCAACAACAATGACAATATCTTTAACCCCCGAGGTTGAAGTTTTAGGTTCAATCGCTATATTAAAATATAATTAATCTATTCAAAATTTATTTATTAAGAGAAAAGCTTAATGGTTATACATTAGGAAATATCCAAAATAAATAATCAAAAAAAACTATGTCAGATATTTTTTATGACGAGCCGTCCAGGGCCGAATTTATCGACCCATTTTGGCTAAGACAAAGCCAAGCAATATTAAGAATAAGGGAAGCGATAGGTTTTCCTAAGACAAAAATCGGCGAGAAAATAACAGTTAATAACCAAGGTACTTTAATTTTTTTAACTTACAACAGATTATCGGACATTTTCGCTTCGCTGGTATGTCTTATGGAGTACGATGAGATTTTCACTTTTCTCAACGACGGTTTTTTTCATGATCCCCTCAACCAAAGAGTATTAGTCAGAGCTTTTTCTCTTGCGGTTGAGGACGCGGTCAAATTTCCCGTAAAACCCGGTGAAGCAAGGGTCTACGGTGATTATCAACCTTTCCTAAACGGTATTTTCCGAACCTTAAAATCATATGATTTCCAAGTTGAGAAAGGAACAGTCTATCCGAACATAGTTAATTCCTTAGTTATGGCTTTTTCTCAATCGGCAAACGGACTGCCGGGAGTATCAAGTTTTCAGGTGATGAATAACAACATAAGGGAACAGATAAGAGGCTATATTCCGGTATATGCAGGGATAAATTCCGGCCAGCTGCTTAGAGCTCAAGTTGAAGCGATAAGATTTCCTTCCAGAAAGTAAATCGACAATATCTTTAACCCCCGAGGTTCAATTTTCGAGACTCAATCAATTTTTAGTTGAGTGGAGTGTTGTTTGTTGTTATGGTTGGCAGAATTCGGGCAAGGCGTCAAGTTGTTGAGAAAAGTCGGGCAAATTCATTATTGAATTAAACGCGTGATTAGCTCTTAAAAAAAGCTCAATCCCTCCATCTTGGATAAAACTCAAAGACCTGCCTTCAAATAAGGTAGAGTTTTTATTGACTCTCTTGGCAAAATCATTGATAGGTAGGATTTTATCAGGGGGTTGACCAAGCAAATTACCTGGAGTATAATCCGGTTCTGTCAGCGTTTCAAAAAAAGTTGGAAACAGCTCTTTACTGATAGTTATCTCAAAATATGCTGTTGACACTTCAAATCCTTCAGGTAGAAGATCAGGGGGATATTGTTCTGTTGGGAGATAGAGACTATAACTATAATCAGGATTAGCTGCGGTACACATCTGACCATCTGACTGGTAAGCTTCTGGTGGTAGAAGAAAATGAGTGATTTCATGTGCGATCACTCCCGGGTGGATAGCGTAACCTTGTTCAACAAAAATTCCATCGGACCAAGTGCAGGCTTGAGGATTTGGAGAAAGACAAGCATCAGATATATTCTCATGGGGGATGAGAAAAGAATTTGGATAAATGGTTTCAATAATCCGATTCGGATCAAGACCTGTGCTTTCGGCAAAAGCAGTTGCTGCTCTGCAGATTTCATCTCTATATGTATCTTGATTATCATAGCAATCTTCAGGCGAATATACTGGCGCTGCTTGGATTTCAACTACCTGACGATCACGGGTATTAATTTCCTTAGTAATTTCAATACTCGTAGGATTATATATTGATTGACCAAAATTTACGAGGTCATCAACCGAAGGTACAAGAAAAATATTCGCTGGAGTATTTTCTTCAAGAGGAGGAAATTGAGCTTCTTCGGTGACTTCAGCGTAAGGTGTCGTTGATTGAGCTGGAGAAACGGAAGCGGTTGGAATGGCTCCAGCATTACACGACAAAATAACAAGGTACGCTAAAACCATTAAACCCATAATTCTTGTGTAGAATCGTGGCGAGCGGAACTCCTTATAAGACTGTCGATTTGAGGGCGATTCAGGCATAAGTCTTTATTTTATCATCTCAGCGGTGATTTTTGTAGCCTATAATAATAATTTCAACTTAATGGCTTAATTGACAATATCTTTAACCCCCGATGTTCAAGTTTTAGTTATCAGATTGAATTGGGTTGACTTTCAAGCAAAACTAGTATAAATATTTATTAAAGGAGTCAATTATATGTGGAAAACAATCATATTTCTAGGAATTATTGCGACTGCGGTCTTTACAGCAAATTTTTTAAGATCATTGTTCAATAAGGCTGAAAATTTTAAAAAAGTAACTCAGGAGGCCCAATCATACATATCTTGCGGTTGTGGCTGTTGTGGATTTGACAAACCGCTTGCAGAAATAGCCAAGGTTGAGTGCTTATACAAATTAAAAGGCGAAAGCATAGAAGAAAAGATTGAACAAGATAAAAAGTTAACTCCAGAACAATGCGCAGCGGTCGGCTGCAGTTTTCCTATAAAATACGTCTATTGTGATTAGCTTTGATATTTTTTATCTTCTAGTTATGAAGCCGGGGAACGACTGCGGTACTGGTACGCTTCTTCGGAACTTTGGATTAACTTTTACGTCCTTGGGTAGGCAGAATCTATCGCCGTTATTAACCAACCCAGGTAAATTACCTCTTGATACTCTAACTTTTTTATCGGTCGCGTCCGGCCCGGCAACATTCTCAAAAATAAGCTCCTCCGGTTTACCTAAGTGAAGCCAAATTCTGAAGGCATTCTTTCGTTTAAAAACTTTGGAATCAACAGTTGCACATCTTTTTGGTTTTTTAGCCATAGGCGTTTTTTTAACTTCTGGAGCTGGTAGCATAGACGTTGGCATCGGGGTTTCAGCTAAAAATATATTTCCGGCAGGTGAGGTCAATGACGGCGTAGGGGTTGCTCCGGCTCCTTCAGTAGACTTAAACCATTTTTCGATCTTTTGCTGATCAAATCCGAAGTAGGCAATAAGACCACAGATAGCTAAGCCAACCGGTACAGCAATTTTCAAGATGTTTTTTAGCCTGATAGGCTGTCCTTCGGCTGTCATAAGTTACTAGATTGTAACATAAAAATATTATTAAAGAGGCTAAGAGTGATTAAGAAAATAGAAAAAGGAAAGTTCAATCTATATCGAGAGAGTCTCTGATTTTTTTTAGGATTTGATCCATGCTCATTTCGGTTTTGATCATGCAGTCTGAAGCGCCGACCGCGAGCATCTGTTCGCATTGACCCTCAAGGTTGGTAAGAACCAAGATCGGAATCTTTTTAGTTTTATGGTCTTTTTTGAGGCGTTTGAGAACCTCTTGACCGCTAAGTCCGGGAAGAAAAAGATCCAATACTATGAGGTCTGGTTGCCAGTCGTTGGCATATTTAATCCCTTCGTTTCCGGTTATGGCATTTTGTGTAGCAAAGTGAGGAGAAAGCTTTATTCTGTAAGCTGCGGCTAAGGACTGATCGTCCTCGATGATCAGGACTTTTTTTTGCGACTTTTCTTCCATAATTTGTTCGATTGAATTTCTCTTCCGTTTATCCGCTATTGTTTGTATTTACCTGCGCTATCAACTGTCGAATAATGCTAATAACATCATCTAACTTATATTGGGCTTTTAACAAATATTTTTTTGCTCCAAGCGCCAACATAGTATTTACTTTTTGCGTGCTGGCAGAGTTTGAGACAACGATGACAGGTATACTCTGTAATTTGGAATTCTGTTTAATCTCACTCATAAAAGAAAGCCCATCCATATCTTTAAGGTAATAGTCAAGCCAGACAGCATCAGGCAAGTCGTTGCTTTGGATAAGTTGGTCAATTGCTTGTTTGCCGTCAGAACAAAGTATGGTAGTGATTCCTTCCCTTTCCAATTTTTTACCAATAGCTTCCAAAAGAAGCGGTTCATCCTCGACTACCATTATTTTGAGATCCTGATTATCCATAATTTAAAAAATTCCAAATTCCAAGAAACAAGTGTTCCAAACAAATTTCCAAATTACAAATTATTAAATTGTTTGAAATTTGTTTAATTGAAATTTAAATATTGTTTGTTTCTTGTGGATTGGTTATTGTAATTTTGCTTATATTATTTATACTTTCTAATCAAACGTTAGTCAAGCGATACTTCACCTTTTCTAGCTCTCATGCCGGCAAGGGGCAAACTAAACCAAAATGTCGTGCCTTTATTTTCTTCGCTTTTAAACCAAATTTTTCCGCCTGACGATTCAACAATGGCCTTGACGAGGTATAATCCGAGTCCAGTTCCCTCAGTCACATGTCTTACGACATTGCTGGCTCTAAAAAATTTCTGGAAGAGTTTTGTCTGTTCAGGTTGGGGAATACCATAACCGCTATCTGTTACTTGGGAGATAATCTCCTGATCTTTTTTGGAAATGATAACAACGATCTCTCCAGATTCAGGTGTGTATTTTAAAGCATTATCGATAAGATTCGTATAGACATGACTTATGAGCTTCGGATCGATGTTAATTTTGGGGAGTTTTTGATGTGTGCTGACAATCAATTTAATTTTTTTTAGGTCGATTTTTTTAGCTAGTTCAGCTTCGACCTCTTTAACAAGGTTTAAAAGATCAGTCGGCTTCGGCTCAATCATTATTCTGCCGGATTCAATTCTTGAGATATTCAAAAGAGAGTTGACTAGATCGATCATCCGTTCGGTCGAGATGCTGATGTTTTTGGTATATTCTTTTTGTTCTTCGGTCATCGGGCCAGATTTTGGGTCAGTTATTAGCTCGACGAACCACTTGATCGCGGATAGGGGAGTTCTTAGCTGATGGGAAGCAAGCGAGATGAACTCTGTTTTCATACGGTCGATGTCTTTTTCTTTTGAGGCGTCTCGAAAGACTTTGACAATGCCTATGACCTGATTGTTATGAATAAGCGGTGCAGTTATGGCTACAACCGGGAATTTTCTACCTGAACGGGTGACATAATAGTGGTCGTCTGTTATCGTGGTGATCTTGACAATGCCCTTTTTTAGTGAAATTACAGCAGAACGTTTATCAAAAGGAATTGGTTTATCGCCTATATAGGCTTTGCCAAACTCTGCCCATTTTTGACCTACGGCTTCTTTGGAATTTGTTTCTAGAAATTTTTCAGCCGCCGGATTTATGAGCTTAATTTTGTAGTCTGTATCTAAAACTAAGAGTCCTTCACCCATGGAAGAAACGATTGCTTTGGCAATATCGCGCTCTTCCCGTAGTTCTTCCTGAAGTTTTCTTTCATTTTTCAAAATGACATGAACGTCAAGAAGAATGATAAGAAGTACAGCGAAGGCAATAAATAAAATTATCAGGATAAAAAGAGTTTCCATAATATTTTATCTTCACATCTTTTGGATAACTTGTCAACCCAATCAATTTTTTTACTACCAATTTCACTTTCCAAGGTTAAACTTTTCTCGCTTCAATCTGTATAATAACTGGATTTAAGCTTATGCTTAACTCCGAAGGTCTAAATTTAACAGTAAGCGGCGATCATTATACAACACGATATAAACCCGAGAGGCCTTTTTTTAGTACTACCGAATCTCAAAGTCTTCCGATTCTAAATTTGCCAACAGTTGAGGGACTTAAAAGACTTGAAATAAAATCTGCGCGCATTTTATCAATCACAGGCTCTGGGCAGATACTAGACTACGCTGCCCTTCTTGAGAGAAGTGGCGCGATTAAGTCGCTCGGTCTTGTCGATTATAACCCAAGTCAAAATATCTTTGTTGCATACCTACTTACTCAAGCAGTGATTGCACAAGAAACAGGTGAAGCTGTACGAGATAGGATCATAGCGACTAGACCGCCAGAAATCCGAGAAATATTTTCAGGCAGAATGTTTGAGCTTTTTCCTGATCTCGAGGACTATTTTACATTTTTACCAGCTGATCTCTTTTCTCTTCTTGCGCATAAATTTGTTTGCGCAGATGCAGCAGATATGAAACCTGAGGAATGTGATGATTGCTTCACTTTTAATACAGACAATTTTCGCTACTATTTTCTCTTACTAGATGAGCTGGCGGAATCTTTGGTCTCAATGGTTAAGACTGGAAAAGTACGATTCCATCTGGGGTCAATGGAAGACTTTCGGCCAGTTAAGGCAGGAGAGTTTCATCTTATCTACACTTCTGATGTTCATCCGCATATAACAAGAGTTGAGTTAGAAAGGTTTATTGATACGATTGAGCTATTACTGCATCCGAGGGGAATGTGTATGGTGAGCGGTTTTGGCACAGACTGCATGTCTATAGCAACAGGTGAAGCCAGAAGAGAGGAAGAGCTTTTTAAAGTCTTAAAGGAAAAAGCCTCTCTTTATCCTATTGTTGACGATCATAAGTGGAGGAGAGTAAATGAAAAGAGTTTAGTAGAAGAACTTGGATTTGAGGGAGAATCTGCTGAGGATTGGTATAATTTTCTAAGAAGCGGCCCCTACGGTTTAAATCCTAAGCAACACATGCCTATTCTATTACTCAAGCCAGAAGGAATGACGCGACTTTTTGGTTAAAAATGCTAATATATATTTTACAAAACAATATTTTTAGAATTTATACAAAATGATAAAATAGCAAAATGAAGACAATCGGAGTTTTTTGCTCGGCTAACGAGGTTGACAAAAAATACGTTAACGCCACAGTCAAATTAGCTAAATTGATAGTTGAGAATGGTTATGACTTGGTTTGGGGTGGAACGAACAAGGGACTGATGAAAGTAATTGCGGATGAGGTACAACATAAGGGTGGGAAAGTAATCGGTATAACTGTAGAGTTTTTAAAACAAGGTAGAAGAATGAACGCTGACGAAATGATAATAACAAAAGATATTTCAGACAGG
>Ga0155149_106_pt2 | contig 104740 bp, 95 predicted proteins | sample RifCSPhighO2_01_FD_106117 | JGI IMG/M metagenome (GOLD analysis project Ga0155149, IMG submission 106117) | Candidatus Roizmanbacteria bacterium RIFCSPHIGHO2_01_FULL_37_16b | reverse complement strand
CCAGTTGGGATACGAAGTCACGCAATTTTTCAAGACCTGAACGGAATTTTGATTTTCTGAAATAGGAATAATATTTTTTTCGAGATATAGGACTAGCTGTACTTATCAACTGAGCGATTTGCAATAACTGTTCAGGTGTAAATCTTGAAAGCAAGTCAACTTCTCGTTCGCCAACTGCTTCAGGCATTTTCGTCGTTTCTAAAAATATGAGATTTTTTATTCCAGAGTCATCTCTATAATTTATAGAAATGAATAATCCATCAGGATCAGGAGATTCTGGTAATCCTATAGAAGCTAAATTGATTACACCTAGACCCGGAGCGGAAAAAAATGCTTCATATGTTCGTGCTTTATCCGCTATCTTTAGGACAGCAGTTGTCTCAGTCTGGTTTGCCACCAAGCTGACTTGAGCTACTCTAACAAGATCACTTATTGCAGCAGTTCGCGTTTGAATTTCCAATTGAGAGAAGCTCTGAGCCATTTCATTTCTTGCTGATAAAGTTTCAAGAGCAGCGTGAGGCATTTTGGAGATATTATAATAGTATATATTTAAAAGTCAAGCTAAATGGGTTTATACGATAGGCTATTTTGCTTCTATACCCAGTCTCTCAGCTGATATTAGAATTATTTCAGCGAGGGGGAGATTGTTTTTTGAGAGTTCGTCTTGAGCTTTTTGGAGTTATCCTGCATTTGAGAAAGAGACATTGCTTTGGATTTAAGGGGTAGGTATTACAGCAAGAGCTTGCGCCATTATTGGACAAGTAGAGCAGGCTTTTGCTAGCAATTCTCCCTCAGGAATCTGTATATCTTCGAGAGATAATGTAGATGGTTGAATAGGAAAATTGTAGCGGGCCATTGTGCAGGCGCCTGAATTAGGTTGTATAGGGCTTCCTGTATCATTTAAATCTTGCTGAACAGTCCAGCAAAGAAGAACTTTTTTTCCTGCATCTGATATTAAATAAGCAAACTGTTGAGGTGTTAGTTGATTGCTGACTTTCTCTACCACTATAAGACTTATTAACTTACAACCACAGGGAAAATATAAGGATTATCAGGTTTGGTACCAGTCAAGGCTCGCCAGATCATATCCGGATCTAAAGAATTAGGGCTAACATGACGAAGATTAAATGAAATCCTACCAATTCTTCCTGTTGTTTGCCCATTTGGTAGATCGATATCATAGTCAAGACCAGATTCTACGCAAATTCGTCTTAATTGATCATCATTCGCCAAATAATAAAGCCCCTGATCTTGTCTATCGATAGCTGCTTTGATAGTTCCGTCTTTGCTCTCTACCCATAACCGCCTCAAAGCATCAATTGGTATTAAACCTTCCGACTTTAACTTATTTAAATAATCAAAATTAAGTAACATGAAAACAAGTTGAGTATGAGTCCATTTACGCCCAAGATATAAAGCTTTACTTGATATACTAGTCTCATCTATTTGACCCGATCTAACAGGAATTGTAAGCCCAGATTCTAAGAAAATATCATTCAAGAAAATCTTGGTAGTAGCACCCGAGGGCTTATCATGATAGTTTTGAGTTATGAATTGGGGTTTCCAAGCAACCGAATATGGTGATTCAGTATTGAAATATGTTACGGCATTCAATACACCAGCTGTTGTTATAAAAGTTGCTGTAAAACGTTTTTGTAAACGATCAGTTGGATCTGGTAGACTTACTGGACGATGGGATTCTTGTTGAAGAAAAGCACTCAACTTTTCAAAAGAAGGGAAGAGATTCGCGGTATTAAGGACTTTTTCTGACATGTTAACGAATTATAGCATAATGATAATCAAAATTAAACTTTTTCAGAAAGAGTCACGTTAACATAAACCAGATTTTGATTTAGCATATCTCGAGTATAACAAAAGACGTAATAGGATAAGCGGAGGATTATTTGAGGCTAGAAGTAATGATAATAATTTACTCGCCTTTTTGTTCTAGTTGGGATACGAAGACGCCTAATTTTTCAAGACCTGACCGGATTTTTGATTTTTTGAAAAAAGAGTTATACCTTCTTCGAGAAATAGGATTAGCTATTCTAATTAGTTCACCGATTTGCTGTAGCTGTTCAGGTTCAAATTCCCAGTTATCTAGAACATCCTGTAGACTAATTACTTGAGGCGACTTCGGTAAATCTAAAAAAATCTACAAGACTTATAATTTCTCCAGTATCAGCTTTATAATGCAGGGAAATAAATAGTCCATCAGCATTAGGAGTTTCTGGCAATCCTACACAACCTATTTTGATTACACAAAAGTACTGAAGGGAAAAATATGCGTCAAATATCCGAGACTGATCCGGTAGTCTTTTTATCTTAGCAGTTAGCTCGGTTGGATTTTCCACCAACCGACCATGAGCTACCCTAACAAGATCGCTTAGTCCTTCAAATCGCGCTTCAATTTCCGAAGTAGGAAATGTCTCGGGTTTTATGCTTCTTCTTGATAAAGATTCAATATCTACCTGGTGAGTCATTTTAGGGCTATTATAATAGTATATATTTAAAAGTCAAGCAACAATGGGTTTATACGATAGGCTATTTTGCTTCTTTACCGTTCATTTAGCAGGTTAGAAGATAATTTTTTGCGATAAAATTCTTAGTTTTAGTTATAGAGACTTTACTAATGATAAATTTGATCTTGACAATTTAGTCCAATCGATTAATCGATTGGACTATTAAACATCAAGAGCTTTTCTTTCTTCTTTCCTTCTTTTATGCTCGTGTTTTAGCTGCCAGTGACCGATTTTTACTCCTGGCTGGATAAGAAGATCGCTAAATATATCGTCAATGAATCCTAATATTTTTCCTTTTGAGATTATTCGTCTTATAATTTGAATAGATTCCGTTTCTTTTTCATAAAAAAGTAGGGAATATTTAGAAACAGTGGATTTAGATACTTTTAGATAATCTGCAATTACACTACTAGTTAAGCCTTTGGTCAAAAGATATATTATGGCAATTCTTTTAGAGATCATTATTTGCTCAGGAGGAGAAATGAAATCGGTGATAATTAACAAAAAATTGTCTTTGTTGGCTGAGCGTGAGAGTAATTCAAAGAATAATTGATACAACTTTCTTAATTTTTCCTTATCTAAGTATTGTTTCGATAAATGTACCATAATTGTGAAAAGTCCAATCGATTAATCGATTGGACTTTTGAACTGTAAAATTATAATTATCATATTAGATTATCTAATTTCTTTACCTAATCTTTCGGCGGAATAAAGGAGAATTTCTGCCAAAGGTAAATTGTTCTTAGATAATTCTTCTTCGGCTTTTTGCAGTTTTTCTTGCATTTGAGAGAGGGAAACTGCTTTTGACAAAACATTTACACCTTTACTTTGTTGGCTGATTAGGTAAGTTTCTAGCTCTTTATACTGGTTTTGCGAGCTAGAGAGTTTCTTTTCCAGATCTTGACGTTTGGGTAAATATCTTTCCTGAATAGAGGCTTTTTCGTAAAGGTTTTCGAACTGTGTTAACGCACTATATAACTTATTTTTACAGATTAGGGAGGCCCTTTTTCTCAGGTTGAAGATATCGCTATGAGACTGCAAAAGAGGCGATCTAAGATAAGAAAATATTTTTTTGAGGATAGTTTCAATTGAACTACCACAGTCTTTTTTAAGATTTGTTAACCTTTTGATTAGCAGTCTAAAAAGTAATGGAAGATTTTTTTGATTGACAGGAAAGTCCTGAAGATTTTCCGGATCAAAAGCAATAGTATAGCTGTCTGTCTGAAGCATTGGAAAAATTTTATTTATTTCTCCATCGATCTCAAACCACCTGTCATCGTTATCTGCAATTTGTCCAACTATTACAGTGTATTGGCCGCCAGGATATTTTCCCCTGACTTTTAGTTCATAGTCGCCGGCTGGGGCATTTTCAATAAAGATCAGTCCGTCTTGTTCTTCGTATCGTTGGCCAAGAAAATTAACTTCCATTATAGCTGGAGAAAGGAGTGCAAAAATAAGAGCAGGCGAGATTTTAGTGGAAGCACCTTCTCTGATCTGGCTTTGGCTATAGGGGATAGTTAATTTATCTAAAATTGTGCTGATGGATTGATTTTTATAGATTATTTCTCCGTGGTCTAGTGAAAGCGTAACCTGATCATTGCCTGCCAGAGCGCTATTTAAGCTAATAACATTGTCACCCAAAGAATTACGCTTCTCGATGGGTCTTCCATCTGGATAGTTGCCTAATAGGATGTCTAAAAAAGTCCTTGGGATAACTTTGTAGCCAAAGAGCGTATTGTTGCCTTTGTCTCCGGCTAGCGTGGACAACTGCGGAAAAAGCTGCGGAAATCCAGATGAATAATTTAATAGTGTATCGTTTTTAATTTTCATATATTGTAGGGGGATTGAGTTTTCCTGCTTGTCGAGCAAAAAATCATAGATAGGAAAAAGATCTTTAGCAACCGGGATGACACTGTTTGCTGTTTGTCTATCGGTTTGGAAGCCACTTCTGTTTATCTGAAGGATAAGTTTTTGCATAAGCCAGATGACTGTATTGTCTTTATCTAGTTCGCCAGCTTCGACCAGTTTATAGGTTTTTGCCGTACCAAGATGGGGCGAACCTGCCGTGACTATTTTGTCGACCAAATCCGTTTCGTATTTTTGTATATATATTCTTGATACCAGCCCACCCAGTGAGTGACCGACCAGATCAATTTGGGTATTTGCCAGGTTGTGATTGATTCGAAAATTCTTGAGATCTTCGGTAATTTTTTCGAGGTTTTTTCTCCAGTCGTAAGCAAAGATGAAGAAGTCTTGATTTTTAACATAACCTAAGTTTTCTAGAGTATGGATAAGGCCATTGTATTCTTTGACGAAAGGCAACAGTTTCCACTCGTTCTGTGAGACTTTTTTATTATGGAGCATTGCTTCTTTATTCCAGGAAGCCATATGGCCATGGACGATTATTATTTTTCTTTTGCGAGGATTGGGGGTAGGCGTAAGCGATGGAGTTGGAGTTGAGGTGGGTTGGTTGTTTGAGGTTGCCAGGCTTAATTTTATACCGTCCTGATAGAAACCAGAATAATAAAGGTAGAGCATATCTTGTTTGTCGAAGACAGAGGGGCCAAGTATCGGCTCGGGAAGAACCGTCTGAAGATTTAACCAGGTCATAGAACAAGATAGATTGTTGGAAGATTCTGCCTGTCTTACTCCAAGGGGGGATTGGAAAAAAAGATAATATTTTCCGTCTTTTGTTAATATGTGCGGCCCGTCGCTTACCTCCGATGTTATCGGATTATTTGAGCAGCGCTGCCAGGTATTTCCATCGGATGAGGTAGCCATACAGATTCTAAAACCTTGACTCCCCCAACAGAGATAAAAAAGGTAATACGAACCATTCTCATAGATAACCGAAGGTGAAGACACGGCGCTTGATTCCAAACTACCAGATGGTTGTAAGACTAATTGACGTGAGTTTGGATCAAAGTTTACTCCGTCGGATGAATCTATACTGTAGATTTTAAAATTTTGGCTGCCGACGTTCGTTGTGGCTACGAAAAATAAAGTATAACCGCTTTGGGTTTTTAAAATTGCTGGATCGTGATTGTCAAAACTCGGATAGACGTCAAGTAGATTTTGTCTAATCCAGTTTATCCCATCATTAGAGGTCGCGTAGACGATTTTGTACTGAGAACCGGTTGCGCTGGCATACCACATTTTAAATATTCCATTATCAAATATAACCGAAGGTTGATATTGGGCGGCTTCGTTCCAGTTGGGAAAGTTGTTTGTGAGGGGAAGAGGATTGTTAAGTGATTTTATAAAAGGCGCAAAAGCATGTGTTGGAGAGACGAAAATTAGAATAATGAAAAAAAATAACAAGAAGAGAATTTTTCTAAACATTAAGATCTGTTTATAATCTATCCGAGACTAGATCAATGGATTATATGCTACAAACAGGCTATTTTTTCTTTATATAAAGCTCCAAGATGCTGCCTTTGTTACCCAGGTTTAAAAGGGGAGTAAAAAGAGGAGAGAGGAATTTGTCAAAAAGCATATATTTAAAATCCGAAACACCTCCCTTTTTATTCCCCTCCTTAATAAGAAGAGGATTTGAAGAGTGGTCTTTATTTGAATTTTGGTAATTTGTTATTGTTCCGGATTTCATGCTCAAAATTTTGAATTTCTTTTTTATTATTCCCATTAAATGTTCTGGATAGCTATAAGTGGAGAATTTTTCGATTTTAAAATCAGGGATATTCTTTAAAATTTTTTGAAAAGATTTTAGAGAAAAAATCCATATATGATCGGGAGGAGTTAAAAAAGTATATTCATATTTCTCGGTGTTGAAAAGGTGGCTGTCTAGATTTGGAGTCTCGATATATAAAATTCCCCCAGGGTTTAAGAGTTTTATCGCTTTATAAATGGTTTCGTGGGGATTTAAAATATGTTCTGTGGTGTGAATTAAGGTAATAAAATCAAATTTTTTATTTTTATTAAGTTCGTAGTATTTTTCAAAAGTTAAATTTTTTATGATAATTTCGATTAAGTGTTTAATCGAAATAGTAAAAAGAGTTTTCGACGGTTCTATTCCAAAAGCACTTATTCCAAGCTTGATTGCTTCGTCTAAGAAGTATCCATAGCCTGAACCAATATCAAATAAAGTTTTTCCTTTGAGATTTAGGTTCATAAGATTTTTTAAGATGACTTTTGCTCTTTTACGGATTAATTTTTCGTTTAACTCACCGGCTTTATAATTAAAATACTTTTTATAGTAATGGTTTATTTGTTTTTGAGTTGGTTTTGGATGAAGAAAAAGAGTATAACAACTAAAGCATAAATAGTAACTATATTTACTTAATTTGTGAAAGTATTCGGTTCTTACATAATTGCAAATTTCACATATAGGCATGGAGGAATTATCTTAAGTGGAATGCTATTTGTCTGTGGATTATAATCTACAAAATAAGCTTATTGGATTGATTTGACGAGATAAATATTACGATATACTCATTTAAAGATCAGAAGGATTTAAAAAGAATCTGGATGGGAATTTCAGCAATATAAAAAACGACTTACATAGAAAAATTTTAAAAGCGATATTTTTCACCTTTTTTATTCCGATTTATTTTATTTTCAGGAAAATTATTTGGAAGTTGAATTATGGGTGATTGATTTTTGCGATTTTAAGAAGGAGTGAAATGGTATAATAGATTGTTATGGCAGAAGAATCTGTTGGAAGACCCTTAAGAGAAATGGAACCGGGAAGCTATCTGGTTAGCGGTCGTCTTAGTTGCTCGGCAAATAGCGGTGTAACTATCGGTAGTATTGGAAGATTTAGGGTGAGGTGTCATCCTGATCAAGAACTTCAGGAGGCTGTGGGAGGATTACTAGATATGGAATATTGGCGGAATGTAGTACATGCAAAACACTACTTTTTATGTAAAGAACCTGATCCAGAAAGACACGCTGTTTATATAACAATTGATCTTTTAGGCAGGGAAATTCCTTCTGGATTTTTCTCAACCTTTCAAGTACTAACTCCCAGGAGAATGTCTTTTTAAAAGTATTAGTGACTCTTATTTTCCGACAAATAAAACTACATTGGGAAGATCGCGGCCGGGGCCGACTTTGTAGCCGCCTGCCCAAAGTGCGGTGGAGCCGCCGTCGTCTAAGTTAAGAGCACTTTGGATCCCCATGGTGGCTAGGACTTTGGCAGATTCGCCAACCGTGGCATTGTGGACAACTCCAATATAGGCGGTTGAGCCTGATGCGCCGACGAAACTTCTGCCGCCTTTGGCGCCTTCTTTTGCTTGATCGCTACCTCCGAAGACACTTTGTCCGCCTGAGACTAGAAGCGGTCTATTGGCTATCACAGCATCAACGCCGGTATCCCGGCCCCACTCAAGGGACTGGCCAACAAAACGGGCTGAAGAACCGGAAAAAATAACCGCAGGTACCGAGCTATAGACATTATTGCCAGAATTAAAGTAAACCTTATTTTTGTTCATCAGCAGGGTATCGAAGGTATTGGTTTTCCCCGCACAGCTTGGATAGGAGGCAGGACAAAAGTAGCTTCCGTTTATGCCGGCGAAGGCGCCATTCTTGGATACATAAGCTGCCAATGGTAAGACAGGGCAGTTGTCAGCGCAATCCCCGTCTGAAGCGGTGTCGACGATCACTCTGGTTGAATTTAGATCAGCTGTGACAATGTCGACTAAAAATTCACCCAGGTCTGTTGCGACTACCTGACGGCTGTAGCCAGATGAGGGAGGAGTATTTTGGGTTGGGACATTTTGGGGAATGACAAAAGAGGCGATAACTTTATTTTTTTCCTCAACAATTTGAGTTGTAAAGCTTTTGAGATCAGCTTCCGCCGAGGAATAGTTTCTTTGAGAAAGAAGAGTCAGGATATTGGCAAAAGTTTTATCAAAATCCTGAGTTTTTTTGCTGACTGCTTTGAGGTCCAAAAGTTTTTCGTAAGCGCCAACTGCCTGGTCATAGGTTGTTTCGATGGCTTTAATGTCAGCTTCGAGATTCTGATTGATCAAATACTGGTCCTGGCTTTTGAGGTCTTGGAGCTCTTGATTGATCTTGGCTAATCTGTCTTTACTGGATTTATTTTCCCGGCTGGCTGCCTGAATCTTTGTTGTCAGGCGCCTATTGTTGGTATCAAGACTATTATATAGCCGGTAGCTTAAAATAAAGCCCGAGGAAGCCAAAATTAGAAGTAAACCTACGGTTAGGCGTAAATGACGGAAAAGAAAATTTTTTGAACCCATAGTCTTAGTTTAGCAAAAAAATAGAGATGTCAAGGTATAATAGTTTGATAATGAAATCTAAATTATCACTTCTGATGATCACAAAAAACGCAGAAGAGCTTTTGGCTAAAAGCTTAGAATCTTGTCGGGGACTGGTTGATGAAGTTATTCTGGTTGACAATCGTTCGACAGATTCAACTTGCGATATAGCTAAAAAATATGGAGCCAAAATATATCTGAATAGCGAGCAGGATTTGGGGAAACAGAGGGCATTTGGATTAAAAAAAGTAACTAATGAGTGGGTACTGGTTTTGGATGCGGATGAAGTTATCTTAGAAGGATTAAGGAGAGAGATTCTACACTTAAAAATTTCCAATTTCCAATTTCCAATTTCCAAACAAGTTTCAAATTCCAATTCTCAAACTTCAAATTATTCTGGATTTTATATCCCATTTCAAAATCACTTTCTTGGCAGACCGGTCAATTACGGCGGAGAAAATTACAAGAAGCTTTGGTTGTTTAGAAAAGATGCTGTAGCAATTGAACCGGCCCAAGTTCATGAAGAATTTAAGCTGAAGAAGGGAAGGCCGGGCGTATTAAAGCACAAGATTTTCCATTATTCCTACCGTTCGCTTAGACAGACTTTAGGGAAATTTAGCGATTATGCTATCAGGGAAGCCAGACAGAAAAGCAAAAAGGGAGAGAAAACAAGTCTAAAAAAAATAATTCTCTATCCAATGCATATGTTTTGGGCGAGATTTGTTGAGGATAAGGGATATAAAGACGGAATCTTTAGAATCCCATTGGATTTGGGATTTGCCTATATGGAGTTTTTAACTTATTTTCTAATGTTATTTATTAAAAATAAAAAAGAGTCATCTTTTTAAATCAGATGCTGAAACGAGTTCAGCATGACAAATAAAAGCAAATATGAAAATCGGATTTATCGTAGTTTTATATAAAACCCCAGACAGCGAGATAGCCAGATTAGAGAATGAGATTATTTCTTTGCGATTTAAAGATTTTAAGATTTATTTTATCGATAATACAAAAAATAACCATGGTTATGGTGAAGGGGTAAATAAAGGAATTAAAAAAGCATTAATTGATAAATGTGGCTTGCTAATTGTAGCTAATCCTGATATCTCTTTAAAAAACCTAAAAGCAAAAGATATGCTTGAAGCCGGGAAATATTTCGACCTTTGGGGATTGTCGATGAAAATGCATAACAGATTATATTATGGTGGAGAGATTGACAAAATAAAGTTGAGCGGGGGACTAATCGAGGTAAAACCTAGGCAGAGACTGGTTGAGTCAGACTTTGTTTCAGGATCTTTAATCTGCCTTAAAAAAGAGGTGATCGATGCGATTGGCTATTTTGACGAGAGCTATTTTATGTATTATGAAGACGTCGACTATTGTCTTCGAGCCAGGCAAGCGGGACTGCGGGTTGGTATAGATAGTAAAACTAGTTACAGCCATTTTGAGCTATCTAGAAATAATCCTAAAAAAGAACTCCTGCTTTCGCAGGCTAAAGAGAAATTTTTTAATAAATATGCAAAATTTTGGCAAAAAATCTACGTATTTGTCGTTGACAGGCTGCTGAAACCCATTCGACAAGCTCAGGGTAAACGCACTCAGGAAGGGGGAAAACCCCAAGCGAGGTTTTTTGTCAATTTCTTAAGCCTTAACGCCTCATCCTGGCTAAACAAATTTCTGAATTTTATCCTGTTTATTTTTTTAGTTAGATACTTAAAGCCAAACGACTATGGAATATACGCCCTTGTTTGGGCTCAAGTATCGATCTTTTCTTCGGTAGTGGATTTGGGAACCACTTCCTACGGTATTGTCTATCTTCCCAGCGAAAAAAAAGAAAAGTTTGTTTCGATGTTTAATCTTAGACTGATTATTGCTATTATTATTTTTTTTCTGACTATTTTGGCAGGATTCATTATGTTTAAGAAAAATTACCGGATAGTAGAATATATCTTTCTTACCTCTTTTGTAATTTTTTCCAACATGGCATCGGGAAGTTATTTGATTAAAAATGCACTACAGGGATCTATTTACAAGTCTTCTATCGTTTCGAATGTTTTTAACCTGATTCTTATACTTTTTTTAAGTCTTTCGCTTTTGACTTTTAAGTCGTTGCCGACTCTTTTTATTTTAATCTTCTTTTTTTACAACCTCTATGCCTATATAAATTATCTTCTGATCAAAAAGGATTTTAAACAATTTTCTTTTAAAATAGACTTGAGGAGCTGGAAGGAGTTTATCAGAAAATCGTACATCTTTGTCTTGATCGGATTCTTAGCCGGATTGTATTTTAAAATCGATATTTTTTTGCTGCAGATTTTGAAAAACAACACAGATGTTGGCATTTACTCGGCTGGATATAAGTTTTTTGAAGCTACGCTTATTTTTGCGGCTAGTTACAATATCACAAGAACTCCGATATTTGCCAAACTGGCCAAAAAAAATTTTAATTTACTGGTTGCGACATTAAAAAAAGACTTGCTATTTCTCACAATTTTGGGATTGGCTGCCTCTTTAGCTATATTTTGGCTTTCACCTTTACTTTTACCTTATTTTTTACAAGGAAATTATCTGCCAGCTATCAAAGTATTACGTATCGTAGTTTTTGCTCTGCCCCTTATTTTGATCAGTTCTGTATTTCTTAACGCGATGTATGTTTTAAAAAAGGCGCATCTTATAGTCCTAATTTTTCTTTTTCAAGTTTTATTGAATTTTTTACTCAATCTTATTTTTATCCCAAGCTATTCTTATACTGCCTCAGCCTATATTACGATTCTTTCCGAGATTTTTAACGTGGTATTGTTGTCTGTTGGTTTTTATTTTATAGGTAGGAACTATGAAAATATCAGTTGATGCTGGAGCGCTTTGTGTCAAAAAAATATTGAGGTTTGGCAATTATTCCTTCACCAGGTTCTTGCTGGAGGCTATGCAAAAATATGACCGGCAAAATGAGTATTTTGTCTATTCTTTTTGTCAAAAGCCCCTCTGGCTTAAGTCAAATAAAAAAATGCAGTTTAAAATACTGCGACCTAAAACGCTCTGGCTTTCGACACGCGTAAGCTTCGAGGAGATAAAGCAGAAAAAGGACATTTTTTTAGCCTTGAATCAGGCAATACCTTTAAAAACTCCAAGCCAGGTTATTGCTTTTTCACACGGCTTATCTTTCTTATTCTTTCCGCGATTTTATCCTGACTCTTATTACTCGCTTAAGGATCTCTTAAGGCCAATGGTTAAGAAGTCTCGCTATGTGGTTGTATCTTCCTGGCGAGTAAGAAAGGAGCTAAAGAAGCTCTTCCCCAACTTTAAAGATTTTGAAGTAATAAGCTATGGTGTGCCTTTTGATATGCTGAAACATCAGGCATCGACTAAGAAAAATTATTTTTTGTTTGTAGGCATGAATCATCCGATAAAAAATATTGAATTTTTATTAAAAGGCTTCAAACAGTTTAGACAAAAAAAGCGGTTTGCCAACTTTAAGCTGTTTTTGATTGGGAATCTGGAGGGTTTGGAGGATAAGGATAATAATATTTATGCCTACTCAAATATCGCAAGGGAGAGTCTTCGAAAGCTGTATGCCCAGGCTACGGGGTATTTGACGACATCTCATTACGAAAGTTTTAATTTCCCGGTGCTTGAGGCGTTGTCGCAGAATTGTCCAGTGATTGGAGTAACTTCCGCCATTATTCCTGAATTTAAAGAATATGTACACGAGGTTGATAATTTAGACGAATTTGTGGAAGAGATGGAAAAAACTGCTCAGGGAAAGATAACTAAAGAAGTAAGAGACGAAGTTATAAAAAGATTTAGCTGGGAAAAATATATAACTAAATTAAAAAAGTTATATGAAAGTATATAGAAGTTGTTTCTAAAAGAAATTCGATACCTTTTTTTGTTATGAAGTTATCGATTTAGCAAAGTAGATTCTGTCAGATTTTTCCTTCCCACAAGTGCTCGAACCAGCGTCAGGCTGGAAAAATTCTGCGCGCTTGCGGGACCCCTTCCAAATCTGTCACCTACTTTGCTTCATCTTATTTGAAATTAGTTTTATGATTAAAGTCTGCTTGGTTCGAGGCAAATATCTTAATAATTTTGAAGGGCAAAATTATCTATTTAATCCTAAAGAGATTAAACTGACGGCTGCATCTACTTACTTTCCCATTCATCGTCGGTATCTTTTTCCAGTCAGGAAGTTTTTGAGTCCTGCGGACTTTCCCTGGTTTAGTCGAGGAGTGAAATATCTTGGCAACAGACTCTTGGGGGATGCGCAGGCTCTTTTAGGTTTAGAAAAAGTAGCTAATCAGTTTGATATTTTTCACAGCGCCGACCCGCATTATTACTATAGCTATCAACTGGCAAAATTACGTAAAAAAAACCTGATCAAAAACTTAATTGTAACCTCTTGGGAAACAATTCCATTCAACAACGAATCTTTAGAAAGAAAAAAAGAGATAAAATATTTTACCATCACCTGGACGGATCATTTTATCTGCTATACGGAAAAAGCAAAAAGCGTTTTAATAAAAGAAGGAGTAAGACCAGATAAGATATCGGTAGTTCACCTAGGAGTTGATTTAAATAAATTCTACCCGGCAGTTAAAGATAAAAAATCAAAAAGTAAAAAAATTACCTTGCTTTTTGTGGGCAGATTAGTTAAAGAGAAAGGGATTGTGGATTTATATGAAGCATTTAAAAATCTCAAATCTCAAATCTCAAATCTCAAAAGCAAAACTAAAATCTTAAAACTTAAAATAGTAGGTGATGGATCATTGCGAGATTACTTACAAAATCAGATTAGACTTGATAATTTTATCAATGAGATAACAATTGAAAAACAAAATTATGAAGATATTCCAGAAGTTTATCAGGAGTCGGATATACTTGTTTTACCTTCCAAAAGAAGCAAGTCGTGGGAAGAACAGTACGCAATGGTTTTGGTTGAGGCGATGGCGTCTGGTTTGCCTATAGTTGCTTATGATACAGGTGCAATTTCAGAAGTTGCCGGAGAGGCAGGTATTTTAATTCCTGAAGGAAATATTGAAAAATTAGCAACTACAATTAAGCAATTAATTGAGGTGGACAGTTTGAGAGCCAAACTTGGTAAAATGGGAAGAAAGAGGGCTGAAATGATGTTTGACGCGAGCAAGTCAGCTAAGAAAATAACTGAAATTTATCGAAGAATTGTTAATAGTTAATTGTTAATTGTTGTGAAGTTAACTGCAATAATTTTGACAAAAAATGAGGAGAAAAATATCGAAAGATGCTTAAAATCGGTAGATTTTTGCGATGAAGTTATTGTTGTAGATGATTTTTCAGAAGATAAAACAGTAGAACTTGTTAATAAAGTTTTTAAAGTTCATAAAGTTGATAAAGATTATAAAGTTTTTCAGAGAAAATTAAATAATGATTTTGCTATGCAGAGAAATTTTGCCATGGAGAAAGCGTCGGGAGAGTGGGTGTTGTTTATCGACGCAGATGAAGAAGTGACGCAGGAATTGAAGAATGAAATCTCTCGAGTCATCCTGAATTCATTCCTTCGAGCTCAGGACTATAGCTTGATTCAGGATCTGAATCAGATTCCGAACCAAGTTCGGAATGACATAGGCGCCTACTATCTTAAACGACGTGATTTCTGGTGGGGGAGAGAACTTAACTATGGAGAGACAAGTAAAGTTAGACAGGTTGGACTAATCAGGCTGATAAGAAAAAATTCCGGAAAATGGGAAGGAAAAGTGCATGAAGAATTCAGAATTAAAAATTCAGAATTAAAAATTAAGTTACTAAATAATTTTATTAATCATTATCCACACCAAAATGTGAAAGAATTTTTAGAAGAGATTAACTTTTATAGCACGTTGAGGGCAAGAGAAATGCGGGGTCAAGGGAAAAACTCTAATATTTTTGAGATTATTTTCTATCCTCTTTTGAAGTTTTTGCTTACCTATATTGTCAAGTTGGGTTTTCTGGATGGGTCAGCTGGTTTTGCTTACGCTTTTTTTATGAGTTTCCACTCTTTTTTGGTTAGAGCGAAACTGTATCAACATAAAACATGAAATTTCTTTTTTATTTGAGTTTTTTTCTTTTATCCTTAGGACAGCTGACAAGAATTTCCTTTTTTGGACAGCAGATAAATATTTATCTATATGAGATATTGGCCATATTTATCTTATTGAACTTTTTAATTAAATATGGTTTAGGCCCACTTAGCGAATACTTTAAAAAATTTAAATTTGTTTATTTTTTGTTCTTATATTTACCTTTTTCCTTTTTGCTTCTTTTTGGGGATTTTAAAGCTTTAGAAAATTTTATTTCGTTGCTGTACTACTTAAGACTGGTTTTGTATTTTCTATATTTTTTTTACCTCACCTATCACTTGAAAAAACAACTTGATTTTAAAAACGTACTACTTAGGTCATTAAACATTTTTATTTTTCTAACCATAATCTCTTCCCTGGCGCAGTACTTTTGGTACCCGGAGTTAAGAAATCTTTTGTATGCTGGCTGGGATCCGCATCTTTATAGGTTATTTGGCACATTTTTAGACACTTCGGTTGCCGGAGCTGTGTACGGCATAATTTTATTAACGCTTTTTTTAAAAGGCAGCGAGTTTATAAAAACCAAATGGTTATTTATTGGTTTGTTGGTCATTTACTTCCTTTTTACCGTCTTTACCTACTCAAGAAGCTTATACCTCACGCTTTTCCTGCTTGGCCTTTTATATGCGGCTACGAAAAAACGCTTGAGAGAGTTTATAATTTTCGCGGTTATATTTTTAATACTTCTTATAGTGGCGCCAAAACCGTTTGGCGAAGGTGTAAACCTAATGCGCACATTTTCAATTGAGTCTCGTTTAGACGATTACAAAACCGCTATAAATATTTGGCAGAAGAGACCTTTTTTTGGCTATGGCTACAATAGAATCCGCTATGTAAAACGGCAGATGAACATCAGCGATGAAGTGGGATCAGATATTACCCATTCTGGAGCATCTTTTCATTCAAGCTTTTTAGTAATACTGGTTAGTGGAGGAATTATTGGCTTGATATTATTTATCGGTGTTTTATATCAGTTGTATAATTTGAGTGAGATGAGCAAGTATTTGCTGCTTTTTCTTGGACTGCTTTCCCTGACAGACAATATTTTTCTTCACCCGTTTATTCTTTTTTTGTTTTTGAATTCGGTTACATTAGCAAAACTCACTCCTTCTCGTAAATAACGGTGAGTGTTTTTTCCTCTGAATTACCGGCTACATCTTGGGCTTTGATAAATATTTTGTTCTCTCCCTCGTTAAGCTTGACTGTGGTTTGAAATGTGCCTTGCGCATCGACTACTACTGGAAGATCATTGACTTTTATATACGTTTCTTTATCTGTTAGGCCTTTTATTTCCAGTTCTTGTTTAACGGTTTTTAGACCGTCTTGCGGTTCGGAAACCTCAAGCCTGGGCTTTTCGCTTTTATAAAAAACTGTGTAGACTTTGGATTTTTTTTCTTCATTTTCTTCTTTAGACTTGCCGATGATGTATACCTCGTTTTCACCTATGGCTAAGTCTCCGATCTCCTCGCTAAAGTTATCAGAGGTTAAGAGAGAAGTTTCTTTTACCAAATCGCCGTTTAGATAGAATTCAATTTGGTTAAAATTAACTACTCCTCCTTCAACCATGATTCTTGAGCTATTGGTCGCCGTGGGAATATTGACGATATCCACATCACCGATGAAATTTTGATTTTTATTTAAAAGTGGAGATTGTGATTTTTCAGACAACTTGGCAACAAAGACAGATGTATTTAATAGAATTTTTAAGCCAACAGTAAAAATAAGGATTACAACTGCAACAAGGACTAAAATGACAATTATAATTTTGGTCGTGAATTGTTTTTTTTGTTGTTCAGCCAGTCGGGACATAGATTGTGTGGATAGACCGCCTAATCTTACCTCAAGACTTAACTCTTCGCCGAGTCAAACTCGGCTGGAGCAATTCGCTCGACGTCTTGAGGAGCGATTTATGGCGGACATAAGAATCTGTAAGCTTATACTTCGCTAACAGATTCTAATGAGCCGATGGTCGGAATCGAACCGACGACCTACTGTTTACGATACAGCCGCTCTGCCAGCTGAGCTACATCGGCAAATTTTATAGCCTTATTTTAACACATTTATTATGGGAAGATTTTACAAAATTCGTGCCTGTGCACCCTGCGGGTGGAACTCTGTGGGCGGAAGTTATTGTTCTGCTTGTAGAAGCAAGTCTTTGTATTTTAAAGAGCGGCGGTCTTGGTAGGTGACGACTTTGGCAATTCCCTTTTTGACAAGTAACCAATTGACCATTCTTTGACCGTTGTTACAACCTAATTGTGAAGTACAGTTTTCCCAAACGTAAGCCAGAATCCTTCCGAATTTATCATCTTGATAATAATCATATTCTAAAAAAGACAAGTTAGTGCATTGTAGCTGGCAGAAACCATGGGCGGCACTTTGTGCCGCCCCGACAAGTCGCAAAAGGGAGCGGGCGGCCGGATTTGAACCGGTGACCTTCTCCTTGGGAAGGAGACATTCTACCGCTGAACTACGCCCGCAAATTTACGGGATAAAGTCCGGTGGCATTTTACTATTGAACTAATCTCGCTTGCTCGAGTTTGGGAACTTCAACTTCTTATTAATATTCTAACAGCGTGAGATTTAATTATCTAACCTCGGTCATTGCTTTAAGTGAACCAACGCCTTCAAGTGAGGTAAGTAGGGCAGCATAGCCTGGATTAATTTTATTATAGTCTGAGTCTATAGGTAAAGACAGAATAATTAAAGCCAGCTCGTCAAGTGTGATTTGAAATTTACCCGGCTCGATGGGATTTTGGGTAAGCTCCAGATTCATTTTAGCCAAGAGATCATACATTTTCGCTAATTTTAAAGTTAGAAATACGATTTTATATACCATGCCAAGATTATATTTTTGGTAGATTTTACCGAAATCAACCTTAGATGTTGGAATCATAGACATGAACAAAAATGCCAATTTGTCATGCTCTTGGGTTCGATTTAAGGCCAAGAGATATTCAACTGCTTTGACTTCTGCTTGGGATAACTCTAGACTCTGGCGTCGGCCGGCTTGGGGGGCTATACCGGCTATTCCGCCTTGACTAGTTGCCCGATTCACCAATCTGGCATAATGGCGAGCACCTTCGCCTTTTTCTGGGGATCTTCCCAGTTTTGCTTCAATCAGAAGTCTATTTTCCTCTCTCATAACATCATCGTTGACAACAGGCAAGATAGTGACTGCGGTAATACGAGAAAGCAGATCTACGGATATTTGATTTTCAAAATATTGATGAAGAGAAATCGGTAGGACAATAGGTCGTCTTGTCAATCCCGCAATATATTGAGCAGGCCGAACAGCTAGTTCCGGTCCCTCTCGCTTGGAAAAATGTGTACCAAGAATCCATAATTTATAACCATTACGTAATAAGTCTGAAGCTTGCTGTAGAGAATAATCGACATTGTAAACCTCAGCAGGAGCGATAGGCAAAGTATTTAATAATCCCACGACTAATCTACGTGCCAGCGCATTAGGCAGTGACGGCTGTCTTAATTTGGGTTTGGGAAAGAGGCTAAATTTCTCTTTCGGCATAGCAACGCGAATTATACAAAAAAAGAGCAAAAGAAGATTGAGTGAGTATTTATCTTGGGATGATTAGAGTTTTTCCCACTTCTAGATTGTCGGGATCATTGATATTATTGGCAGTGGCAATTTTTTTCCAGGCATAGCTGTCTCCATATGCCTGGAGAGCAATATCGGCCAATGTGTCTCCCACTTTTATAACATACTTGTCTTGCCTAATCGTCACTTTTTTGGTTTTGGCGGCGGTTCCTGACACCTCCCCAGCTGTTGGATATTTGGATTTGACTTTTGGGATGATAAGCTGTTGACCAACTTCTAAAAGGTCAGGATTGCTGATATTATTGGCTTTAACAATATCTTGAAAATTTAAACCAGATCCGTAAAATTTTTCTGCTATAAGATATAACTCGTCTCCTTCTTTGACGATATAAGTTTGGGCTTCTTCATTGAGGCGAGTTGTTTTTGGCTCTAATTTTTCTTTTTTAATTTTTGGTTTAGACGGAATAACTAATTTTAGCTTTGAAGTAAAGAACCAGAGTCCGGAGGCAATTATTATAACCAAGGTAGTAAATCCTATAACTAAGGAAAGATATCGCCGCTTTAGCGTCATCAGTAGAAGTGAAGGATAATCGACAACAATTTCTTTTTTTTTCATAACTTATCTCATCAGTTGATAAGCCAATGCCAACAATACGCTTATAATCTGGCGCTTAATTCAAGATAATCTTAAGAGCTTGTAGCTTGCTTATTTATTTATCTGGGAATGGTTAGTTTTGTATTCGGGAATATAAGATCAGGATTCTTTAGTTTATTGGTTGCGGCTATTTTAGTCCAGGCATAAGCATCACCATAAGCTTCTAATGATATCTTCCAGAGATGATCACCCTGCTTAACGGTATATTTATCTCCCTTAAAGGTTGCTTTGACAGAAGGGGTTTTGGTTGGTTGGATTTTGGTAGAAGCCTTAGCTGCTACTTGGGGAAGAGCAATAACTTGGCCAACTAAGATGATATTCGGATTAGCAATGTTATTGGCTTTAACAATATCGACAAAATTATATCCAGATCCATAAGTGTTTTCAGCAATTTTCCAAAGATTGTCTCCCTGTTTTACTTTATAACTTTTTTTCTCCGAGGATAGTTTTTCAAGTACCGTACTTTCGGCTTTGCTTTTTTGGCTGGATAGTGTTGGGCTAAGTTGTTTTGTCAAGGCACTTAAACCCCAGATAACCAAAGCGGCAATAATCAAACCACCCAAGATAAAATACAGATACTTTTCTTTTAAGACCGAGATAGTAAGATTTTTATATCCAATTGATGTTGTGCGAGATCTCGCTATATGAATCACCTCCCCTCTAGTTATGGGGCAAAACCTAGCGGTTTTTCCCCAACGATTTTCCTTGAGTTGTGTTGCGAGCTTTTTACTTTCAATCGCACGCTCGCAACTAATTATTAACTTTTCTTTAAAGAGAAAAAACTTGACTTTTTTTCCTCAACGGTCTTTCGATGTAGTCCTCCTAAGCTTGCTTCAAGACTAAAATCTTCGCTATTCGCTCGACGTCTTAAAGTGCGCTTTTTGGAGGACATAAGAAATTCTAATGCGGACCCGACCGGATTTGAACCGGCGATCTCCTCCGTGACAGGGAGGTGTGTTTGGCCGCTACACCACGAGTCCTAAACAAAATCCTGACGGATAGCTCTAACTAAGTTGAAGCTTGCCCCCTGTGAAAAATATAAAAAATATTTTTGTATACTTATGGTAACATAAAATTAATTGATTGCAAGACCTAAATTACATGAAAAATGATGAGGTTGAGAAATTTTCTAACAAAGAAATTGCCCATCTTCTCAGGTCCATGGCAGCAGCATATCTTCTCACAGGCGTTAATCGATTTAGAATTATCGCATACGAAAAAGCCGCAGATTCAATCGAGCACTTGACTAGAGAAGTAAAAGATATTTGGCAAGAGGGAAAGTTGTTTGAAATTCCTGGGATTGGTTCAGCTATAGGATCACATTTAGAGGACTACTTTAGATCGCGAAAGTCACGACATTTTGATTCGATTCTTAAAAAAATCCCCGGCAGTGTCTTCGTCTTAATGAAAATTCCAACCATCGGTCCCAAAAAAGCCTATAAGTTAGTGAGAGAATTAAAATTATTAAATTCTGCAACTGTTATCGAAGATTTAAAACAGGCTTGTACTCAGGGAGAAGTTGCCAAGCTGGAGACATTTGGAGAAAAATCAGAGAAAGATATAGTGGAGGCGATAAACCTTTTTGAAAAAAAATCTGCAAAGATAGAGCGGATGCCACTTCCCTATGCTTTTGTGATAGCTAAAGAGATAATAGACTATCTTAAGAAAAATCCCCGGGTCAAAAGAGTAGATGCTTTAGGTTCATTACGTAGAATGGTTGCAACGATCGGTGATATCGATATAGCTGTACAAATAAAGAGTCATAAAGTTCATCAAGTTCAAAAAGTTTATAAAGAAATTATTGATTATTTTATTAAATTTCCTAAAAAAGTTAAGGTTGACAATGCTGGAGAAAAAAAAGCATCGATAATAGTACATCCTAATATCAGAGTGGATTTGCGTGTTCAAGATGAAAAAAGTTATGGATCTATGCTTCAGTATTTTACCGGAAGTAAACCGCATAATATAAATCTACGGGAGTATGCTTTAAAAAACGGATTTTCACTTTCGGAGTATGGAATAAAACCGTTAAAGGAAGTTAGAAGTAAGAAGTTAGAGGTTGGAAGTTATAATAAAAAATCGAATATTTATGAATTCAATAGTGAAGAAAAATTTTATGATTTTCTTGGGTTACAGTACATTCCACCTGAAATAAGAGAGGGAACAAACGAGATCGAAGGCGCTCTTCGACATAGAATCCCGAAGTTAATTCAAAGAGAAGATATTAAAGGAGATCTGCATATACATTCCTCCTACAATCTGAAACCATCGCATGATTTGGGCAATAACACTTATTTGGAGATACTTAAAAAGGCAAGTCAATTAAATTACCAGTACGTTGGTTTTGCCGACCATAATCCTAAACTATCCGGTCTGAGTAGTCATCAGGTAATTGAAATTATGAAATTGAGAAATCAGGAAATTAATAAAATAAGAAAAAAGAGCTATAAGGTAAAGAGTTTTATAGGGCTTGAAGTTGATATTTTACCTGACGGTAGAATTTCCTTGCCAGAGGGGGCAATAGATTATGTGGACTATTTGATTGTTGCTATTCACAGCCTTTTTAATCTGGATCTTGAAACTATGACAAATCGAGTTCTGAGAGCTTTGAGTTATCCTAAAGTAAAAATTTTGGGTCACCCTACTGGCAGGTTACTGGGCAAACGGGAAGGCTACGAGCTAAACTGGACGAAAATTTTTGCAGCCTGCAGGCAAAGCAATATTGCGATCGAAATCAACTCATGGCCTGATAGACTAGATTTACCAGACCTGTTGGTGCGAGAGGGACTCACGCACAAAGCTAAATTTATGCTAAATACCGATGCGCATGCAAATTCCCAGCTGGAAGGAATTTTTTATGGAGTGTCGGTTGCCAAGCGTGGCTGGTGTAAAAAAAATGATATAATAAATACGTTAAGTTACGAAAAATTTAGAAACTGGATATTAGATATTAGATATTAGGAAAAGGGGTGATTTAAAAGTGAATCTTACTTATATTTTAATCGGAACTGGAGTTTTGTTAGCTGTCTATTTAGTTGCTACCTATAACGGCTTTGTCGTATTAAAGGCTCGAATTAAAGAAGCGTTATCAGGCATTGATGTTCAACTTAAAAGACGGGCTGATCTAATCCCTAATTTAGTTGAAACTGTCAAGGGTTATGCCAAACACGAAAAAAGCGTTTTTGAAGAAGTTACCAAAGCACGAAGCGCATTGATGTCAGCTAAAACGCCACTTGAGAAAGCCGAAGCAAACAATATGGTTACAGCCGCTCTGAAGACTCTTTTTGCGGTGGCTGAGGCTTATCCTGATCTTAAAGCCAGCGAAAATTTTAAAGATCTGCAACGGCAATTAGAAGACACAGAAGATAAAATTGCCTATTCAAGACAATTTTACAATAGTAATGTCCTGGAGTATAACACAAGGGTTAAGACCTTTCCCAGCAACTTAATTGCCAATATGTTTACATATAAAGAAGCTGAGTTTTTCGAAGCAGAGGAAGAGGAGAGAAAAAAGGTCGAAGTTAAATTCTAGTTCATCAAGTTAATCAAGTTCATAAAGTTTATAAAGTTGTAATTAGATTGCTTTTAGCTTTATGAACTTTCTAACTTTAAAAACTAATTTTATGATTTTTTATGACTGTCTACGATCAGATTAAAAACAATAAACTAAGAACATACACTATAATATTTACCTTTATCTTACTTGTCAGCGGTTTTTTTTACTTAATAGGTAAATTTGTCCAGTCACCCACAACCTATTTTTTTATCGGATTGACGTTGTCGCTAGCTTCAACAGTTGGGAGCTATCTTTATTCTGACCGTATTGTCTTATTTACAAGTGGGGCAAAGCCTGCTTTGAAAAAAGATTATTTTGATTTCTATACTGTAACCGAGAATCTAGCAGTTGCCGCGGGTCTACCGATGCCAAAATTATATGTTATTAATGACCCAGCTCTCAATGCTTATGCAACGGGTAGAGATCCTAAACATGCGGTTGTCTGTGCAACAACAGGCCTTCTTACGAAACTCGAAAGAACGGAGCTTGAGGGAGTCATCGGCCATGAGCTTTCACATGTAAAAAATTATGATATTTTGGTCTCTTCGCTGGTTGCGGTTTTGGTAGGAACAATTGTGCTTGTTTCTGATTGGATAATGCGAAATTTATGGTGGTCGCGTTCAGCCGGGTGGGCGCGCGATGATGATCGAGGCTCTCGCAATCCCTTTATGGCGGTATTTTTAATTTTTGTCTTGATTATTACTCCCATAGCGGCAACTTTGATTCAGCTTGCCGTTTCAAGAAAAAGAGAGTTCTTAGCCGATGCATCCGGAGCGCTTTTGACTCGCTATCCTGAAGGATTGGCTAGAGCCTTAGAAAAAATCGCCGAGGATAAAACTCTGCTTCAGAGGACAACAGCATCTACAGCTCATCTTTACATTATTAATCCTTTTAAAAAAATGGCACGCACCAATTCCTGGTTTATGAATCTTTTTAGCACACATCCGCCTGTTTCGGAGAGGATAAAGATACTAAGAAGCATATAATCTGATGATTACCGTGGATGGCTAACTAGACCCCGTAGCTATGATATCTGCAAAATCCGTAGCGTCAATATTATCTACATGCTAAAATATAGCTTTAGTAGCATTAACCTGTGAAAATCAGAAGCTTTAAAAGTTGAGGTTTTATTATGTGTGGTATTGCCGGATTTTATGGATTCAGAGATGATAATCTGATCAAAAAATTATCTGAACAATTATACCATCGAGGACCTGACGGAGAAGGAATTTATATAGCAGACAAAGTTTCACTATTGAACCGTCGATTGGCAATAATTGATAGACAAGGCGGAGATCAACCTATCTACAATGAAGATAAAAGCATTGTTGTCAGTTATAATGGCGAAATTTATAATTATCGCGAGCTGCGTAAATCTTTAGAAACAAAAGGACACTTCTTTAAGACTAAGTCCGATACTGAGGTAGTCGTTCATGGCTATGAGCAGTGGGGAGTTAGTTGTTTTGACCAGTTTAATGGAATGTTTGCCGTATCTCTCTATGATATTAAAAAGAAAAAGCTGATTTTGGCCAGAGATCATTTTGGTATAAAACCGCTATATTATAGTTTTTTTGACTCATCACCCCTAAAAATAATTTTTTCTTCCGAAATTAAACCAATTATAAACTCCGGATTGATTAAAAAAAAACCCAATGATCGCATAATTTATCGTTATCTTAAATACAGGATTCACGATGATGGTAGAGAAACCTTCTTTAGCGGAGTCTATAGATTATTGCCAGGCGAGTTAATGGAGGTTAATGATTCGAAGCTAGAAGTTGGAAGTTATACAAATCTTAAAAGCATTTTATTAAATTCAGCTAACTCTGATGAGGTTAGATCTGCGAAATTATCTAAGGAGAATATAAGTGAATTTAGGCAGAAATTAATTGAAGCAATTCGGTTAAGATTAATTTCTGAAGTTCCTGTCGGTACGTGTTTGTCCGGAGGCATTGATTCTTCTGTTGTGGTTTCGGTTGTCAATAAACTTCTAAAAGAGAAAGTGAGTGAAGCCGAATCGGTAGGAAAAATTCAGAATACTTTTTCAGCTGTTTTTCCAGGCAGTGCAAACGATGAGGAAAAATATATAAAAGAAGTTACAGAGTCTATTAAGCTAAAAAGTTATAAAGTTAAACCAAAACCGGAGGAGTTTTTTAAAGAGCTAGAAGAGTTTGTAAAAACTCAAGAAGAACCGATAATTAGTACAGGTCCTTATGCCCAATACAGAGTAATGCGAGAAGCCCGCAAATATGTCACAGTACTCCTGGATGGACAGGGAGCAGATGAGATGATATCAGGATATTTGCCTTACTACTTTGTCTATCTTAAGCAACTTCTGAGGGAAGGAAGAATAGGCGCATTTTTGCAAGAATTTATCGGTTCTTTGGATGTGATTATAGATACAGGGATTAACCAACTCGTCCAAACAATCGGTATTAAAAAAAGCGTCGACGCCGATTCGTTACTGGACAGTAAATTTATAAATAAGTTTAAAGCTGAGAAATTTGTTAGCGAGAATGATAATTTAAAGAAAAGGCTAATAGATGATATATTTTATGATAGCCTGCCAGCACTGCTTCGCTATGAAGATAAAAACGGGATGAGATTCTCGCTTGAAGGAAGAGTCCCATATTTGGACCTGAATTTACTTAAATTTGTATTTTCTTTACCTGATGAAGCCATAATTAAAAATGGTTGGAATAAATATATTTTGAGACGATCGACCAACGATTTGGTTCCAAAATCATGTACAAGAAGAAGAAACAAAATAGGATTTACAACCCCTGAATACGACTGGTTTATGAGAATGAAAAATAAAATATACCTGATTTTTTTAAGCGACGCATTTAGAAAAAGAAAGTACTTCAACCAGTCAGAAGTGCTTAAAGCCTTCCAGAAATTTATTGAGGGAAAAAATGATGAAACAATGCTATTTTGGAGACTATTAAATGTAGAGATTTGGCTGAGGGTGTTTTTTAATAAACCAGTTCATCAAGTTCATAAAGTTATAAAGTTTATAAAGAAAGATTTTGGGCCAAATGAGGGAAAGAAACTGGAGATTAATGTTGAGGGAAAAAAGTATTTAAGATTTCCAATTAGGACAGAGTTGATTGAAAAGGGAGATAATTTAGCCAAAAAAATTAATAAGTCTATTACCTCGCCACAAATTTTATCTCGACTTAACTCGCTGAGCTTTCGGACAAATATTTACTCAAAGCCTTACAAAAAATTAAACAGTGATTTGCTTCCTCAAGATCAGCTCAAACAGAAAGTCTCGAAAAATTTGGACTCTGTAATATTAAATAACAAGGAAAATCCGGGTTGGTTTTTAGTGGTGTCTGAAAAAATTGTGGCAATTGCACAGGGAAGGTCTTTTTTTCTCTGGGAAATTAAGGCTGGTTTTTGGGCAAATTTTTTAGCAAAATTTGTGAAGAGAACTCCATATGGAATTGGACTTGGGAGTCCCTGGACAATGCAGCTTGCCATAAATGAAATAGGATTGTCACGGATACTTTTGGCCTCTTTGATTTCACTGATTACAAAACCTTTGGGTATTAGAGGTATGTTCTACAAAATAGCAGGAAAAGAAGCGGCGGCAATTGACGGTCCGACTGAGTATTCACTATATCCTTCGAACGTGTCGGCGAAACTGGGACCGAAAGAACCAGAAAGTGTTGCAAGAGAGATTCACAAAAATATTATTAACATTCTTAAATCGTCGCCAGAAATTTTATCTCAACTTAACTCGCTGAGTTTTCAGGCGCCTGTTTACTCAAAGTCAGAAAAAAAAAGCAAAGCGGAGGTTCCACCTCCTCAAAATCAGCTCAAACAGCAAGTCTCGAAAAATTTTGGTTCCTCATTTCTGAGTAATTTTCTTGGTGTTGTCGTCATCGACGCTAATGATCTTGGACAAAAAGTTTTAGGAAATTCAACTGGACTTGATAATGAATTAATTGAAGAAATTTTCTCTGATAATCCGATGGGACAGGCAGACGAACAGACTCCTTTGGTTTTAGCTATTACCACTTGAAAAGGTCATATTAATATATATAATGGAATTATATTTATGGAAAGATCTTATTTAGATCAACAAAACCAGCAACAAAATTCTGCTCAAGGCGGAACGTTTTTGGCTGGTAATTAAATAAAAGATAATAAATAAAGAATCCAACCAGCCAAAAAAAGGCTGGTTTTTTTAATAAATAACGAAAATTTAACTTTTGGTTTCGGTATAATTGCATAATTATATTTATTTTATATTTAAAAATTATGGCTAAAAAAACAGAAATAACAGAAGAAGAAGTTAAACATATCGCCTCTTTGGCCAGAATTATTCTTTCGCAAGAAGAAATCAAAAAATATAAAGAGCAGCTGATAAGAATTTTCGATTATATTAATCAAATATCGTTAATGAAAACTAAAAAAGTCATCGAAACGAGCCATCCTACAAATATAACGAATATATTTAGAGAAGATGAAATCGACGATTCAAAGATTTTGAAACAAGAAGAAGCTTTAAGTAATGCGGTCAAGAAAAAAAACGGATATTTTGTGGTAAAGGCAATTTTTTGATTAATCATATGGAGTTAACATCTCTTAGATTAAAAGAAGCACTGGAAGGATTAGAAAACAAAAAGTTTTCTTCAGTCGAGCTGATTAAATCACATATCGGCAGAATAAAAAAATTTAACAAAAAAATAAATGCTTTTATCACAATATGTGAGGAAGAGGCGTTAAGCCAGGCAAGGGAAGCTGATACACTGATTGCCAAAAAAGCCAAAAACGCACTTTTAGGAATACCAGTCGCCTTGAAAGATAATTGGGTGACTAAAGGTATAAGAAGTACAGCAGCTTCTAAAGTTTTGGATAATTATATACCGCAATATGATGCTACAGCCGTAGTTAGATTAAAGGCAGCCGGAGCAATAATAATCGGGAAAACCAATTTGGATGCCTGGGGTCACGGATCATCCGGTGAACATTCAGATTATGGAAATACTTTAAACCCTTGGGATTATTCTCGCGTGACTGGAGGATCTTCGAGCGGTTCAGGAGCTGCAGTTTCCGCTGACATGACCTTGGTCGGCACCGGCACTGACACTGGAGGATCAATTAGGCAGCCGGCAGCTTTCTGCAACGTGGTTGGTCTAAAACCTACATATGGTAGAGTCTCCCGATATGGAATAATTGCCATGGCGTCTTCAACTGACTCGATTGCCCATCTAACAAAAACAGTTTGGGATAATGCGAGAGTACTTTCAGTTACAGCAGGGTTTGATCCAATGGATGGAACCGCGGGAAAAAATGAAGTTCCAAATTATGAAGATTTATTACAAGGAAAAATTTCCGGATTAAAAATAGGAATTCCAAAAGAATACTTCGGAAAAGGAACAGACGAAATTGTAGCGGATACTTGCCACAAGGCACTTAAAGTTTTAGAAGACTTAGGTTGTAAATTAGTTGATATATCCTTACCCCATACAAAATATGCATATCCAGTCTATGCTGTAATTCAGGCGTCGGAAGTTTCATCAAATCTATTAAGATATGATGGTGTCCGATATGGTAATGAAAGAAAAATGTTTGGAGATGAGGCCAAAAGACGTATCATGATGGGCACTCATTCACTATCTTCAGGATATGCAGATAAGTATTATCACCAATCCTTAAAAGGGAGAACCTTAATTATTCGAGATTTTATGGAAGCATATAAAAAGATTGATGTTATAGCCTGTCCTGTATGGCCTTTTCTTCCATTTAAATTTGATGAAAGAGCTATAGATCCTTTGAAAATGTATTTATCTGACGTTTTCACGGCGCCAGCGAATGTATCGGGAAACCCAAGCTTGTCAGTTCCAGCAGGTTTCAGTCCCGACAAACTGCCGATTGGAATTCAGTTTATGGGACCTAATTACAGCGAAGATTTGCTTTATAAAGTTGCCTATAGATATGAGCAAGAAACTAAATGGTATTTAAAAAAACCAAAATTATATGAATAAATATAAACCGGTAATTGGTCTTGAAATTCATGTAGAGTTAGAGACAAAAAGCAAGATGTTCTGCGGTTGTCCGGCAGACCATTTTGGTAAAAAACCCAATACACAGACATGTCCAGTATGCCTTGGCCTACCTGGTGCTTTGCCTGTTCCGAATAAAAAGGCAGTAGAGTGGACAATTTTAATCGGCAGGGCGTTGAGTAGCAAAATAAATTCTGTATCTAAATTTGACCGCAAACATTATTTCTACCCGGATTTACCGAAAGGTTATCAGATTAGTCAGTATGATGAACCTATAGCCAAGGGTGGTTGGTTAAATTTAACTTTAAGAAACCCTCAGGGTTCGAAAACTGTGCCTGCGAACCTTGAGGGTTCGAGAAAATTCAGAATTACGAGAGTTCATCTTGAAGAAGACACAGGGAAACTGCTTCATATAGGAATTGATACACTAGTTGATTTTAATAGGTCGGGAGTACCACTGGTCGAGATTGTGACTGAACCAGACTTTGATAACTCAAAGGATGTAAAGCGATTTATTGAAGAGTTACAGGTTGTCATACGCTACTTAGGAGTATCGGATGCCGATATGGAAAAGGGTAGCATGAGGATTGAACCGAATATTTCTGTAAAAAAGTTGGAAGTTGGAAGTTGGAAGTTGGAAGTCAAAAAACCTCAAACCTCAAACCTCAAACCTCAAACTGTCTTGCCGAATTATAAAGTGGAGATTAAAAATATCAATTCTTTCCGCTTTGTTAAACAGGCCATCGAATATGAAATTGAGAGACAAACCGAACTGCTGGAAAAAGGAATTACTCCAAGACAGGAAACAAGGGGTTATGATGATAAAAAAGGAAAAACTTACAGCCAGAGGACAAAAGAAGAGGCGCACGATTATCGTTATTTTCCCGAACCAGATATTCCACCAATGATTTTTTCGAAAAAATATGTTGAGGAGATTCAGAAACAACTTCCCGAACTTCCACAAAATAGAATGCAGAGATATATAAAACAGGGAATAAAATATCAAGATGCGTTTACTCTCACAAGAAACAAAAGGATAGCTGATCGATTTGACAAAACAACCTTAAAAATTAAGACTGTAGATAATATAAGAGTAAGCGATGTGGCAAATATTATCATTAACAGAAAAGAAACAGCAAATTTGACTATAGAAGGGCTTTATAGGAAATTAAAGGAATTTAAAAATCCCCGGCAGATTGATGAAAAGGCATTGGATGATTCGATTAAACACTTAATCGAAATAAATAAAAAAGCTGTTGAGGATTTTAAAAAAGGAAAAGAGAATGCGATTATGTTTCTGGTGGGTCAGGTGATGAGAGAGATGAAGGGGAAGGCAGATCCTAAGATTATAAAAGAAAAACTACTTAAAATATTATCAATTTAATGTCATTTCGAGCGATTAGCGAGAAATCTTGCGCGGCGTGATTTACGACTCGCCTCTAGCGCGACTAGATCCCTCGTCGCTACGCTCCTCGGGATGACAGCGGAGGGACTATGTCTTTCGTTCATCTTCATAACCATACTGAATACTCACTATTGGATGGAATGTGCCGTATTGAGGATCTTTTGGCTAGGGCAAAAGAATTTAACATGCCAGCTGTTGCGATTACTGATCATGGAGCACTCTATGGGGCATTTAAATTTTTCATTAAAGCTAAAGAAGCCGGGATAAAACCTATTATTGGTGTAGAGGTATATAAAGCGAAAAAAAGTCGTTTCGACAGGCAGCCGACTTTAGGAAAAGATCAGGATCACTTGGTGCTTTTGGCCAAAAACTTAACCGGATATAAGAATTTATTAAAACTGGTTACAAAAGCTCATTTGGAAGGATTTTACTATCGTCCTAGAGTTGATTTTGAACTTTTAGAAAAATACAGTGAAGGAATTATTTCGCTTTCAGGTTGTCTTAACGGAGAGATTCCTAATCTTCTTCTTGAAAATCAGCTGGGCCAAGCGGAGAAAGTTTTAGAGAGGTACCTAAAAATATTCCCCGAAAATTTTTATCTTGAATTGCAGCGCCATCCAAAGATGGATAAGTTGGATAAAGTAAATATGGGTTTAATTGGCCTATCGCGAAAGTATGGCGTTCCTCTAGTTGCGACAAATGACGTCCACTATCTTGACGCGGACGACGCCTATGCGCAAGAGATACTACTTTGCATTCAAACCTTAAGAACTATTTTTGAGAAAGACAGACCTTTGACGATGTTTGAGACACCTGATTTCTATTTCAAATCCCCACAAGAAATGAAGGGAAGCTTTGTTGATCTACCTGAAGCGATAGAGAACACAGTAAAAATAGCTGACCAATGCGAGCTTGAGATTCCCTATGGGCAATGGATTTTACCAAATTTTATCACTCCCAAGCTCCAACCAGTAAATCAATACTTAAAAGACCTGGTAAACTCAAAAATCAAAAGGCTGGAAAACGAGGCAAAAGACGTAGTAAAACAAAGATTGGATTACGAGCTAGATATAATCAGTAAAAAAGGTTATGCCACTTATTTTTTAATTGTCCAAGATTTTGTCAATTGGGCAAAAGCTATGAATGTTGCGGTTGGCCCGGGTAGAGGTTCGGTAGCCGGATCACTGGTGGCCTATGTTTTAGGCATTACCGATATAAATCCGTTGGAGTATAATCTGCCATTTGAGAGATTTTTGAATCCAGATAGGCCTACTCCTCCTGATATAGATATTGATTTTGCCGATGTCAGACGAGACGAGGTTTTACGCTACGTAACCAAAAAATACGGCGAAGAGAAAGTGGCCCAAATCATAACCTTTGGCTCCATGGAGGCTCGCCTGGCTGTTCGCGATGTAGTCCGCGCTTTGGGTATGTCTTACTCTCAAGGAGACAGATTAGCTAAAATGATTCCTCCGGGAAAACAGGGTTTTTCCATGTCTATCTCACAGGCCTTAGAAGATTCAGCAGCTCTTAAGTTTGCTTACCAATCCGAACCAGACACAAAAAAAGCCTTAGATATTGCCAGAAAAGTTGAAGGTCTGCCACGCCATGCGTCCGTGCATGCGGCTGGAGTTGTGATAGCCGACAAAGAACTCACCGAATATGTGCCACTTCAGCGTGATAATAAGGAAAATCGAGTTATTACTCAATATGATATGTACTGTCTTGATTTAAACGCAGTATCAGATAATAAAGCCATAGGACTTCTTAAAGTTGACTTTTTGGGACTTCGTAATCTGACAACCCTTGAGAAGTCAATTGACTATGTGCAAAAGTCGACCGGAGAAAAAATTGATATCCATAAAATTCCGCTTGACGAGAAAAAGACATTTGAGCTGATGGGAAAAGGAGAAACAGTTGGAGTTTTTCAACTTGAGTCAGCTGGTATGAGGAGACTGGCTAAGGACCTAAGTCCGACAAAAATTACAGATATTTCCGCCATGGTCGCTTTATATCGTCCAGGCCCGATGGATCTTATTCCGTCATTTCTGGAAAATAAAAAAAATCCAAAATTAATTAGATATTTACACCCAGATTTAAAACCAATTCTTGAGGAAACTTACGGAATCTTAGTCTATCAAGAACAGGTGATGGAAATTGCCCATAAGATGGCTGGTTACTCCATGAACAAGGCTGATAACCTGAGGATGGCAATGGGTAAGAAGAAGAAAGAAATGATGAAAAAAGAAAAGGAAAAATTTATCGAAGGTTGTATAAATAACGGCTATAAAAAAAGCTTGGCAGAGAAAATTTTTAATTTTATCGAAAAGTTTGCAGCTTACGGTTTCAATAAACCCCATTCAGCCTCTTATGGTCTAATTGCCTACTGGACAGCCTATATGAAAGCTAACTATCCGGTGGAATTTATGACGGCGCTTCTTTCTGCCGAACTTCAGGGAATTGCCGGTACGCAGCGTGAAATAAAGATGGCTCAGGCAATAGAAGAATGTAGGAGGATGGAGATTCAAGTACTTCCTCCTGACATTAATAAATCTAATCACAGTTTCACCATTGAAGGTCGAGCAATTCGATTTGGACTATCAGCGATTAAAAACGTAGGAGAAGCGGCAATTGAGGCAATTTTATCAGCGCGAAAAGTCGGAACAATCAATTCTTTTAAAGATTTCCTTTATAAAGTTGATCTTAGGAAAGTAAATAAAAAAACAGTTGAAAGCCTAATTAAAGCCGGCGCTTTTTCACATTTTTCAAATCGAGCCACTCTTTTAGCTTACTACCCCAAAATAGTTGGGGAAATAGCAGATTCTAAGCAAGAAGCAGAAAAAGGGCAATTCAGTCTTTTTCTAGGAGAAAACTCAAGCACAAATTTAACCGATAACTTTACCAAAGTTGAGGATTTTAACGAAGACGAGATTCTCCAGATGGAAAAAGAAGTGATTGGCTTTTTAATAACGAAAAATCCGCTGATAAAATATCAGGGATTAATCATAAAAAAAACGACTAAAAAGATAGGTGATTTACATTATAATGATGTAGGTAAGTCACACATTTTGGCAGGTATAATAAGCGTCAGAAAGATCATTAAAACCAAAAGAGATAACTCAGAGATGGCATTTATAAATATTTTCGATGAAACAGGATCGATTGAATGTGTATTTTTTCCCAAGCTTTACGAAAGGATAAAGGGCTATTTAAGAATAAATAAAGTCATCATGCTTAAGGGCAAAGTAAACGACAGGGATGGAAGGCTTGGCGTTTTGGTGGATAATGCCGTGGATTTGGACACGGTTATCTTGTCAGGCAGCTAGCAATTTGCACAAGAATAATGTTTGATATTTTTTTATTTTTATATAGTCATTTTAGTAAAGTAGATTCTGCCAGATTTTTTCCCTCGACTTTTGCTCGGGACTGTAGCCTTCCCGCAAGTGCTCGAACCAGCGGCAGGCTGGAAAAATTCTGCGCGCTTGCGGGATCCCTTCCAAATCTGTCACCTACTTTAGCTATTAGTTTTTATATGAAATTTTCCAATTTAATTCGACACAAGCGGCGAAAATTTCATCACGAAGACAAAGAAATTTATCAGGATGTAACAGCAAGCTTTTTTAATGACTTGACGTCGACTAAAGTCACTGATAGAATTAAAGCAGATAAACAGGTTTATAAGGTTGACGAGGAAGGAAACATTAAGGAGATACCAACAGATAAAACCAAGAAGATTAAGTTAGCTAAAAATAGAAAATCGTTTGACTTGGTAAATCTTGGACTTAGCTATTATCTTGTCACTCCGCTTATCTTTGGAGTTTTTTCGGGCTTGGCCTTGGATTATTGGTTAAAAACAAAACCTTTATTTTTTATTTTTTTTCTTTTTTTAGGTACCTTAGCAAGTTTTTATAACATATTTAAGATTTTGAAAGAAAGATGAGTAATAAGCCTCATATTAGCATTAAACCGGACGTTTTGTTTCAATTTTTAGGTTTTCCCGTAACTAATTCATATCTAACGGCGATCATAGTCATCGCCATTTTTTTCTTAATCGCAAAATACTATAGAGCAAATATAGAAAAAGTCAAAAGATCCAATTTCTTTTATTTACTTCAATTCATCTTTAGAGGAATATATAATTTTTTTCGCAATACAATAGGCGATAAAATTGTCATGCTTTTTCCTATTTTAGGTTCGCTTTTTATTTATATTCTGCTTTTGAATTGGTTTGGTTTGTTGCCTGGTGTAGGTAGCATTCTGATTCGAATTATAAAGGCAAACCACGTTCCCGCGGTTGGCGCGATCGAACCGGAATATGAATTTGTTCCACTTCTTCGGGCTAATACGACCGATTTAAATACTACACTGGCTTTGGCGATTATAGCCTTTTTTTCTATCCAATATTTCGGAATGAAAGAACTGGGAATTTCCGCTTATCTTAAGAAATTCTTTAACTTTTCCAATCCGATTTCGTTTTTTGTTGGATTTTTGGAAGTTGTCTCTGAATTCTCTAAAGTTTTATCTTTTTCATTTCGATTATTTGGCAATATCTTTGCGGGGGAAGTACTACTGACGATAATTGCCTTTTTAATGCCGGTATTAGCTTCTTTCCCCTTTCTTTTGCTGGAAACTTTTGTTGGTTTAATACAAGCTTTGGTGTTTTCAACTTTGACCGCGGTTTTTATTTTAAACGCAACAGCCAAAAGCCATTAATATGATGTTAATGATGCAAATCACTATACTAATCTATAAATATGCTAATTCAGATTATAAATGATATATATTTATCGTAAACGTTCGCTTGAAACTTAAATAGCTTGCGATACAAATTGGGGAAAATCGTTGGGAAAAAACCGCTGGGTTTTGTCCCAAATCGAAAGTGAGGTGATAATCTATGTCAGTAGAGGTAGCAAAATTATTAGCCGTGGCCGCGACTATAGCACTAGGCGTTATAGCGCCATCTATTGCGATTGGTAATATTGGTGCTAAAGCAATGGAGTCTTTAGGTAGAAATCCTGAAGCAGAATCAGCAATTAGAACAACGATGATTCTGGCAATTGCTTTTGCCGAGGCGGTGGCAATTTACGCATTGGTAGTAGCTCTTATATTGAAATTTACCTAAAAAAAATCTATGGGACAATTAGGTTTGGACATAAAACAGATTGTTGCTCAAGTTTTGAATTTTATCTTATTTTTTCTAATTTTCAAAAAATTCATTGCTTCGCCTTTTGCTAATTTTTTAAATCAGGAGCAAAGGAAAGAGAAGGAAGCGCAAGATATTTTAACCAAGTTAAAGCAGGATGAGGAATCTTTGCTGCAAAAACAGGTACGGTTGAAACAAGAAATGAAGAAAGAGATGGATAAAGCTTTAAAAGAAGCCAAAAAAGAAGCAGAACTCATTAAAAATCAGTTAATAACCGAGGCCAAAAAAGAAGCAGACGAAATAAAAAAAAGAGCAAAAATACAACTTGAAGATGAAAGAGAAAAACTCGACCGATCGGTAAAAGAAAAGCTGGTAGATTTGAGTGTAGCTATCGTCAATCGTGCCTTTAAAGAATATCTTGATGATGAGACAAAGAAAAAGATAACACAATATATTCTCGCTAATTTGACGAAAGATATAATTTATTATGAAAATTGATAAAAGTATAAAAGAGAGTCTCAAAAAATACCTGGCTGAGTTACTCAAGAAAGAAAAAGAAAAAATTACTTTGATTTCGGCATATCCTCTTGATAATACTGAGTTATCTCCATTATATGAATATATTCCAGACTTAAAAGAATCTCAAATCAGTTTCGTCATTGATAAAAAAATTTTAGCCGGCGTAGTCATAAAAATTGGCAGCAAAGTTATTGATTTAAGCCTAAGTGATAGATTAAACCAGTTGAGAAACAAAATATATGAAATTGATCGATGAATATCTAGAAAAGATAGAGAGAGAGCTGCAATCTGGCAAAACAAAAATAAAAGCAGAAGAGACCGGCACTGTGATAGAAGTAAAAGACGGTGTGGTATTTTTAGAAGGTTTGGACGAGGTTAGCTTTGGAGAGTTGATTCAATTTGAGCAAAAACAGACAGGTTATGTCATCGACATTAGCGAATACAGCGTAGGCGCTATTATTTTAGGCGATTATTTATCAATCAAGACGGGAAACAAAGCATCAGCTTTGGGATTTACTTTATCAATCCCTGTTTCAAACGACCTTTTGGGAAGAGTTTTTGATCCCCTAATCAATCCTTTAGATGAACAAAAGAAAATTGAGACAAAAGAGTTTTATCCCGTAGAAAAAGTCGCCCCAAACGTGGTGAAACGAATACCTGTTAACCTGCCAATTCAAACAGGCATAAAAGCTATTGATGCTTTGATTCCCATAGGTAGAGGACAAAGAGAGCTTATAATTGGCGACAGAGGAACAGGCAAGACGACCCTGGCTGTTGATACAATCCTAAATCAAAAAAACGAAAATGTGATCTGTATTTATTGTGCAATAGGACAAAAGAACTCAAAGGTGGCATCGCTTATTGATCTTTTTAAAATACAAAACGTAATGGATTATACGATCGTGGTGAATGCTTCCTCGTCTGATTCGGCGGCAATGCAGTATCTGGCACCGTATTCAGCCTGCGCTATCGGTGAATATTTTATGGATAAGGGTAAAGATGTTTTAATTATTTATGACGATTTAACCAAACACGCCTGGGCACATAGGGAAATTTCTCTGATCTTACGAAGACCGGCAGGACGCGAGGCATACCCGGGTGATATTTTTTATCTTCACTCAAGACTCTTGGAGAGATCATGTCGACTAAATAAGAAGTATGGGGGTGGGTCCTTGACCGCGCTTCCTATTATCGAAACTTTGGAGGGAGATCTTTCTTCCTATATTCCCACCAACGTCATCTCGATTACAGACGGACAGATATATTTAGAAACAGATCTTTTTAATGCCGGTATCAGGCCAGCTATAAACGTAGGTTTATCGGTGTCACGGGTTGGAGGAAATGCTCAAACTAAAGCCATTAAGTCTGTTTCCGGCAGGTTAAAACTAGATTTAGCTCAATATCGTGAGATGGCAGCCTTTTCCCAATTTGAATCAGAGTTAGACGAGGAAACGAAAAAATTTTTAAATAGAGGTGCCCGAATCACACAAGTTCTTAAACAAAAGAAAAATAATCCATACTCTTTGGCCCAAGAAGTAGCAATTATTTGGACGGCAGCTAATGGTTATCTTGATGATCTTTCTCTTGAGAGAGTTGAAAATTTTGAGGCCAAACTGCTGGCTGATTTAAATACCAGAGGAAGACCGCTTTTGGCAAGAATCAACAAGAATAAAATATTAGAGAAAAAAGACGAGGAGGTGTTGAAAAGATTCGTAAGAGAGAATCTTAGTATCTAGTATAAAGTATTTAGTATTACGTATAAAAATATTTAATAAAAATACTAGATACTTGATACTTTATACCTAATACTTTTTGATATGAACCTTAGGCAGGTGAGAAAAAAAATTAAATCGATAAGTAACGTTAAAAAAATCACTAAAGCCATGCAGCTGGTTTCAGCTGTTAAAATGCGAAAAGCACAGCAATTTGAAATAGACGGAAGACCATATCGAAGCACTCTTGAAAGGATAATTGAAAAAATCTTACCAACAGTCAACAAAAAATTGTCTAGGTTAATGCAACAAAGTCAAGGCAAGAGCGATAAAAAACTGGTGATTTTGATTAGCTCAAATAAAGGTTTAAGCGGAGCCTTTCTCATAAATTTGTATAGATTTATGCAACAGTCTAAGATAGATTTTTCCAAGACAGATTTTGTGACGGTCGGATCCAAAGGAGCCCAATTAGTCTCAAGAATCGGTGCTAAAGTTTTAGCTGATTATTCAAAGGCGAAATTCTTAAGTCAGGTTTCTTCGCTATTCTCATTTGTTCTTGAGAGATTTTTAAAGGAAGAGTACTATACTATTTCAATCATCTACAACCGCTATATCTCGGCTTTCAGATCAGAGCCGGTAGAGGATATATTATTACCTTTTGAGTGGAGAGAAGAAGAAGAGGAAGAAGAAAAATTTCAGATATTTGAATATACGATCGAACCCTCGGTGCAAGAGTTGATTGAGCCACTTTTAAAAAACTTTTTAGAAGAAAAAATCAGGGGAGCTATAATCAGTAGTGAAGCTGTCGAACACGCCCAGCGTATGATGGCAATGAAAAACGCAACCGATAATGCTTCGGATATTATCTATGATTTGACTTTGCTGGGTAATAAATTGAGGCAAGAGAAAATAACCAATGAGCTTTTAGATATGATAACGGCTAAAGAATCAGTAGAAGCTAGTTAAGCAAATTAAATAAGTTAAAAGTAGTTTAAATTAGAAAAATATGAGCGAAGGGAAAATCATTTCAGTTAGAGGAGTGGTTGTGGATATCCAGTTTCCCGAAGATCAGACTCCTAAAATTTACGATGCCTTGGTAATTCAAGATAAAAAATTGGGTAAATTGGTTCTTGAGGTTGAGGCTATCGTTTCACCTGGGCGCGTCAGGGCAGTAGCGATGTCAAATACCTTCGGATTAAAAAGAGGCATGAGCATAGCCAATACTGGTAAATTTATTGAGGTTCCGGTTGGTGAAGAAACATTGGGTAGGATTTTTAATGTTCTGGGCGAATTAATTGACGAGGGTGGGGAAATTAAGTTCAAGAAATTTATGCCGATTCACAATCCTTCACCTAAGCTTAAAGATCAGTCAGTTAAAAAGGAAATTTTTGAAACCGGAATTAAAGTAATAGATCTAATTGCACCTTTTATTAAAGGTGGAAAAGTCGCAGTCTTTGGTGGAGCGGGTGTTGGTAAAACTGTTTTAATTCAAGAGCTGATTCACAATGTAGCTACAGCCCATAAGGGTGTATCAGTTTTTACTGGCGTAGGAGAGAGGTCGAGGGAAGGGAATGATCTTTGGCTTGAGATGAAAGAAACAAAAGTATTAGATAAAACCACACTTGTTTTTGGACAGATGAATGAACCTCCAGGCAATCGTTTACGGGTTGCCTTATCCGGAGTAACCATGGCAGAATATTTCCGTGATGTAAAAGGAATGGATACACTTCTTTTTATCGATAACATCTTTAGGTTTGCCCAAGCAGGATCTGAGGTATCTGCGCTTTTAGGAAGAATTCCATCAGCCGTTGGTTACCAGCCGACTTTGGCTTCTGAGATGGCTGCACTCCAGGAAAGGATCACCTCGACCAGCAAAGGATCAATAACTTCAATTCAAGCAGTATATGTTCCAGCTGACGACTATACAGATCCAGCACCTGTTTCAACTTTTGCCCATCTTGATGCTTCAATTACTCTTGAACGATCATTAGCAGAGCAGGCACTTTATCCCGCTATCGATCCTTTAACTTCAAGCTCACGTTCACTAGATTCAGATGTTGTAGGTGAGGAACACTATCAAGTGGCAAGAGAAGTTTTACGAACTTTGCAAAGATATAAAGATCTTCAGGATATTATTGCAATTTTGGGTATGGAAGAACTTTCCGATGAAGATAAGTTGACAGTGGCTAGAGCCAGAAAAATTCAGAAATTTTTGACACAGCCGATGTTTGTAGCCGAACCTTTTACGGCCCGGCCAGGTAAATACGTTAAAATAGAAGATACGGTTCGCGGTTTCAAAGAGATTCTTGAGGGAAAGCAGGATGATAAATCCGAAAATTCATTTTATATGGTAGGAGGAATTGAGGAGGTAAAGTGACTCACATAATTCAATAAATTGTGAGTCACCCCCGGGAGCTAAACGACGAGAGATCCCGTTACAATAAATTCAGATGCTGAAACGAGTTCAGGATGACAATACTAATATGTCGACTATTCATCTTAAAATTATTACACCGCAAAAAATTACCCTGGAAGCCGATGTATTATCGGTAACTGTGCCATCCGCAGAGGGAGAAATAACAATTCTACCGCACCACATAAACCTATTTAGTCTTCTCTACGAAGGAATTATCAAGATAAAACCTGAAAAATATTTAGCTATTGGTGGCGGATATGTAGAAACTGATGGAGATGAAGTCAATATTTTAGTCTCTCGAGCTTATGGTCAAGACAAGATAGATGCCAAAGCGACAGAAAGGGCAATCGAAGAAGCAAAGCAGATTTTAGAGAAAACAAAAAATGAATCAGAGCGTCAAAAGGCTATATTAACTCTCCGCCGGTCGTTGATCGACATGAAATTAATCAAAAGACGCAAAAGACAATCTCCATAATGAGCTATAATAGCAAATAGTATCTAGTATTTAGTATAAAGTATCCAGTATCAAGAAGCTTTCTTTTTTTTAGATTAAATACTTTATACTTAATACTTTTTTAAGCAATATGGCTTTAATTATTGTTGAATCACCCACAAAAGCGAGAACGTTTAACCGTATCATCAAGGATAATAAGAACTTTGTCTTTGCGACGATGGGTCATATCCGTGATTTGCCCCCCAAAAGAATCTCTATTGATTATAAGAATAAATTCAAACCGACCTATGAAATTATTGCCAAAAAAAGAAAAGTAGTAGCCGAACTAAAAAAACTTGCCAAGGAAAATAAGGAGATTATTCTGGCAACGGATCCTGATCGAGAAGGAGAATCAATAGCCTACCATGCTGCTTATTTGACCGGCCATATCAAAGAAAAATGGCCCAACGCCGAAATAATTAAGAACGGTCTAAACCTAAATCTGCAAAGAATAATATTTCACGAAATCACGCCTAGAGCGCTTAAGGAAGCTCTTGAAAAGCCTGAAAAGTTACGTTTGGATCTTGTTTATGCACAGCAGGCACGAAGGATTCTCGATAGGATAGTAGGGTACGAACTCTCACCGCTTTTATGGAAAAAAATAGGGAAAAACTGGCTATCAGCAGGACGCGTGCAGACTGTCGTTTTAAGATTAATCGTCGAGAGAGAAAAGGAAATAAAGAATTTTAAAATAGAAGATTACTATCAGATTTTCGGTTTTTTTGAAAGGGAAAAAAGGGAAAAAGATGTTGCTATAAAGGCAAAATTAATCAGCAAGGACGATATTCTCTATGAGCAAAAGTTCAGCCTGAGCCTTTTTGCTGGAGATTACCAGTATTCAAAAACAACCATCAATGGACAGAACGTCGATAAAATCAAAAAAGATTTAGAAGCAGGTGGGTATGACGTATCCGAAATTAAGGAAGAAATTCAACATAGATACCCGCCGCCACCATTTACAACTTCTTTGCTTTCACAAGACTCATTTTATAAATTCGGTTTTTCTTCGAAGATGACAATGAGATTAGCGCAGGATCTTTACGAACGGGGATTGATAACTTACCACCGTACGGATTCCTTCAATCTTTCAACGCAGTTTGTTTTTAAAGCCAAGGATTATATTTTAGAAAACTTCGGCAAAGATTATGCTTTGGACAAGCCAAGGGGATATAAAACCAGGTCTAAAATGGCTCAAGAAGCTCACGAAGCCATCCGGCCGACTAAATTAGATCCTAGCGCAGCCGAATCTGGAAAAGATCAAAAAATAACAATAAATCACAAAAAACTTTATAAACTGATATTTAATCGGGCTATTGCCACTCAGATGAAAGAGGCGTCGATAAAGCATCACACCATAACAATTCTCAGTAGTAAAGCTTATCTTTTCGAATCGGAACTTCAATTGGTGATATTTGACGGATTTTTAAAAATTCTCAACCCGGAATTTGTCAAGAGAAATAAAGTTCTACCTGATATTAAAAAAGATGATTCATTGCGATTAATCTCGCTTGACACTGTCGAAAACCAAACCAAACCGCCTCCTCGTTATAATGAAGCAACTCTTATCAAAACACTGGAAGAAAAAGGCATTGGCAGGCCATCGACTTATGCACCGATTATTTCACTGATTCAGGAAAAAAATTATGTAGAAAAAGAAAACAGATATTTTATGCCGACGCGCCTTGGTGAAACCATATCGGAATATTTGGCTAAATCCTTTCCTAATATTTTCGATCTTAACTTCACTGCCAAAATGGAGGAGGAATTGGACCTGGTTGCCGATGGAAAAATAGATACAGTTCGCTTATTGCAGGAGTTTAATTCTCCTTTCCAAAAAGACCTCTCACAAAAAAAGAAAGATGATACAAAAATTGACGTCGAAGAGGAGATAAAAGAGATCTGTCCAAGTTGTGGTTCGCCGTTAGTGGTAAGATATTCAAAGTTTGGAAAATTCATAGGTTGTAGCAATTATCCAAAATGTAAATTCACCAAACCATATCTTAAATTTATTCCAAATAAGATTTGTCCCGAAGACGGAGGAAGAGTAGTATTGAAATTTTCTAAAAAAAGAAAACGATTTTTCGGTTGCGAGAATTATCCAAAATGCACTTGGTCGGCGTGGAAGTTAACTAAATAGTATCTAGTATTAAGTATTTAGTATTTAGTATGAATACAAAAATCAGATCTTTTACCCAATTAAATGCATGGAAAAAAGCACATAGGTTTGTGCTTTTCATATATAAAATAACCAAAACATTTCCAAAAGAAGAATTATACGGTTTAGTCAACCAGATGAGAAGAGCTGCTGTTTCTATCACGAGTAATATTGCAGAGGGGTTTTATAGAAGAACATCAGAGGATAAAAATCATTTTTATTACACTTCATTAACATCGCTAGCAGAAATTCAGAATCAGTTAATTATTTCAAGAGATTTAAATTATATTTCTAATACTGTATTTCAAGAAGCTGCTAAATATTCTATCGAAGTTCAAAAGTTAATAAATGGTCTTATTAAATCTTCTAGTACGAAGAGTTTTTAAAACTAGATACTTTATACTTAATACTAAATACTTATTTCTATGATTGGAAAAATTAAAGGAGAACTTGTTGAAATTGATGGAAATCTGGGACTGATTATGACATCGGGAGGGGTTTTTTATCAGGTCTATCTTACGCCGTCGATTTTAAAAAATTATAAAAAAAAGATCGAAGTTGAAGTCTATACCTATTTACAGGTAAGAGAAGATGCTCTGGTTTTATTTGGCTTTGAGAGCAAGGCAGAATATGATTTTTTTAAATTACTCCTGGGAGTTTCTGGCGTAGGCCCAAAAACAGCCTTTTCCATCATCTCTTTTTCTCGGATAGACGACATAACTGAGGCAGTAAAAAAAAATAGTACGGATTATTTTAGTAGAATTCCTGGATTAGGTAAAAAGACTGCGCTTAAGATAATTTTAGAGCTTTCAGAGAAACTTGATGCCGAGTTTAAATTGGAAAAGATGTACTTATCAGAAGATGATAAAACCGTTGTCGATGCTTTGGTTTCATTAGGTTTTAAATCAAATGAAGCTAAAAAAATTCTTGGCCAACTACCTAATAAAATCTCCATCGAGAATAAAATCAAAGAGGCTATCAGATTGGCAACCAATCCTAAAAATTAATATATATTTTTAACCTATGAAAGAGCAAAAAGTCTGGCGGGGTGAATCAGATTTAAGACCGCAGAAACTTTCCGATTATATCGGCCACAAAAACGTCGTAAAGACGCTTCGCTTATTTATCGATGCAGTAAAAAACCGTGGCGCATCAACAGAGCATTTACTTCTTTACGGGCCGCCTGGGATCGGTAAAACTACCTTAGCCTATATCATAGCACGGGAACTTGGTGGCGAAATTAAAATTACCTCAGGTGCAGCTATTACTAAAACAGGGGATTTGGCTGCAATTTTAACCAACTTAAATAAAAACGACGTTTTTTTTATTGATGAAATCCATAGGCTACCTAAACCAGTTGAGGAGCTTTTGTATCCTGTGATGGAAGATTTCTCGCTTGATCTAATAATTGGCAAAGGTCCTGCGGCAAGAACCGTTCGTTTGCCTATAGCTAGTATCACACTTGTTGGCGCAACCACAAAACTAGCTTTGCTTTCGGCGCCACTAAGAGACAGGTTTGGATTGATATTGAGAATTGATTATTATTCCCATGATGAGATTGTTGACATTGTCAAGCGATCAAGCCAAATACTAAAATTGCCAATCACAGACAATGCAGCTTCTGAGATTGCTAAAAGATCAAGAAGGATTCCCCGAGTAGCCAACAGAATATTAAAACGAGCCAGAGACATGTTTGAGGTAGATAAACACAAAATAATTGACGATTTGATGCTGAAGCAGCTTTTTGCTCTTTTGGAGATTGACGAACGTGGACTAATGTCGGTTGATAGAAAGTACCTCCTTTTATTAATAAAAAAATTCCAAAATGCTCCAGTTGGATTAGACACTATTGCCTTGTCTTTATCAGAAGATAAAAGGACAATAGAGGAGTTTATTGAACCATATCTGATGCAGATTGGTTTTATTAAAAAAACTGCCCGGGGAAGAGTAGTTACTGGTCAGGCTTTTGAGCATCTGGGACTTAAATTGTCATTGTCTTCACCAGCTATGAGACAGGAGAAACTGGTATAATTTAAAGATTAGCCTGGGTGGCGGAATTGGTATACGCGCAGGACTTACCCAGAACCACATAGGGTTCTGGGTACCCCAAACCCAGCGTGGTTTGGGGTAAAATCTTGTTATGAACTACGTATACGTTTTGAAATCATCAACAAGAATTTATATTGGTAGAACGAGTAAGCTTAAGGAGAGAATAAATGAACATTTTAAAAGAAAAACATGGACTACTAGACGATTTAAAAAGTTAGAATTAATTTTTTATGAGGCATTTAAAGATAAAATAGATAGTATAAGAAGAGAGAGATATTTTAAAACATCAAAAGGTAAGTCGTCATTAAAACAGATAATAAGAGAGTCTTTAAAATAGCCTGGGTGGCGGAATTGGTATACGCGCAGGACTTAAAATCCTGTAGCTGCATAAGCTGTGAGGGTTCGAGTCCCTCCTCAGGCACCATTTGGGAAATTGCGAAATCATTGGGTACGACGCTCGCAACGCCGCCGCCCGATGCGAGCGCCGCAATGTGAAGGAAAAAAGAAAATTGATCAGGAGGTGGCGGGGTGTTTCAGTGAGTGGGAGTTAGTCTAAACTTGACAGGCTGATAAAATAGAGATGATTGAGTAATTTGAACACTCTTATCAAGGCACTCGGTGAAAACAGAGCCAAAAGGGACGAGAGCCTGTCGCACCATACAACATTGGGAATCGGAGGGAAGGCAGATGTATTTTTCAAAAGAGGTATTAAAATAATTACAAAAAAAACTTTTTATATGTCCCTATCTTCCAAAAGAAATATTACCCTTAGCGAAAATAAATTGACATGGTGGAAAAAAGCGAAATTTGGAATGTTTATTCATTGGGGACTTTATTCTTATTTAGGGGGAATCTGGAAGAGTAAAAAAACAAACTATTACAGTGAGTGGATAATGAACACTTTAGATATTCCCGATTCCGAATATTCAAAAGTTGCTGATAAATTTAACCCTATAAAATTTGATCCCTATAAATGGGTTAAAACAGCAAAATTAGGAGGTATGAAATATCTCATTTTTACGGCAAAACATCATGAAGGATTTTCTATGTTTGATTCCAAATTAACTGACTACAATATAGTTAAGGCATCTCCCTACAAACACGACGTCGTATCAGAACTATCCCAAGCCTGTAAAAAGGAAGGGTTAAAATTTGGTGTTTATTATTCTTTATTAGATTGGCATCGGACTAAATCTCCCGGCACTTTTGGTTCACTTTTTGAGAAATCAGATAAATATTTTAAGTTTGTTAAGGGTCAAATTAGAGAACTTTTGACAAACTACGGAGATATATCAGTATTATTTTTTGACGGAGACTGGATGCTTACTTGGAATAAAAACAAAGGTAGAGAACTGGAAAAATTAATTAGAAAATTACAACCAAATATAATCATTAACGACAGAATTGGTAAAAGGCCTTATACATACTACGTTCCGATTATTAAATCCATATTCTTGCAAAAACCAAACATCGGCGACTACTCTACTATCGAACAGGCTGTTCCTTTTTTCAAACAAAGTTTTAACTGGGAAAGTAATATAACTATAAATGATTCTTGGGGTTATAAAAAATTTGATAACAACTGGAAATCTGCATCAAAGATAATTTCAATTTATGAAAAAGCATTACGGTTTAAAGGCAATCTGCTTTTAAATATTGGACCTGATGGAGATGGTAATATTCCCGTTTCCTCGATTAAAATTCTAAAAGAGATAGGAAAAAGGATGTCAGAGAGTTAAATATTTAAGTATAGTTGTCAAATAATACGGCTATTTATCTGACTATAAGATATTCAATCAGTTTTGCTTTCCGATGAAGTTTTAACCCTCGATGAGTCCTAACGGCGTCATTTAAATGACCAAAAAACCCATCTTAAGAAAGATTGGTATCTCTCGTACCAGAAGTCCAAAAGAAACTCAAAAACATCTGACTTGCCTCTGTTTTTGGTTTGTTTGTGAGGTAGCGACGGACAATCTGTTTCTGGTGGAACTGGCACATTTGGACTGGATATTTATCTGATAGAGCCTCAAATACTCCTTTTCTTCCATCAACAACAATCCCGTCAATGATAAATCCGCGGACTTCAAGGAAATCTATAGCCAAAACGTAATCGTCTATGGTTTCATAGGGAATACGTTTGAAGTAGATATTTTTCTTCAGGTACCAGTCGCGGATCACAAGATAAACGCATACACGCCTAAAGTAAACACAGTCCATAATAACCATGATGTGACTTTGTTTGTTTTGAAAAGACCGTAAGCAGCTTAAACATTTGATGGACATTTTTAACCATTAGTGGCACAATCGGACAACGAAAACAGAGCATAAAAGCATTAGGAGAATAATTTTAAAATATATTTTTTGATTAATTTCGTATCGAGATTAACTAGATCATCACCAAGGAATTTCAGACCATCAGCCTCTTTAATTAAATTCAGAAGTCTATAAATCTGACTTTCGTTTAAACCGTATGATCTATCGCAAATAAATACGTCAGGGTCTAATTGCCAAAATTTTTTCGTCTCTTTTCTTAATTTGAGGTTTTGTTCGAGTTGACCAAGAGTTTTTTTATGAATAAAGGAATTTAAAATAGGGATATTTCTTAAATAAGGGATGACTATATCTTCGCTGATGCGCATTGCATCTGTACTGCCTAGAGCAGGAGCCAGCGGACAGCCGCAGGCAATAAAATAGACTCTTGGGTAAGTTTTTTTAATTCGCTTTAAAAAATCGGCCAGCAATTTGTCAGGAAATTCGGCATCTGAAAAGTCGGGATTAAAATGTTGAGCGTAGAGAAAATCAAGCTTTAGAAGCTGATAACCCCAATCGTTTATTAAAGTATCTATAACATTTACTAGATAGTCTTGTACATCTTTTAAGCCTAGGTTTAAAACCCAGTTTTTTCTAGGAAGTAAATTATCGATTGGTATGAGTTTGTTGCCATCAAGAAAGGAACCGTCTTTGTTTTTTATTAACCAGTCAGCATGCTTTTGGGCAAAGATCGAGTTTGAACTTACAAGAAATGGGGAAATCCATAAGCCAGGTTTTAAGCCGAGTTTTTTGATTTTTTGAGCCAAAATTTTCATGCCTTGAGGAAACTTACTTAGGTTTGGCTTTAACCAATCACCCCTGCTTGTCCAACCCTCGTCTATAATGACATAATCTAAGGGAAGAAGATTCTTATTTTTAGCAATCCATTCTGCCTGATTTATAATAATATTGGAGTTAATGTTTTGACCAAAAGCGTACCAAGAGCACCAACCTGTTGGCGCTGGTTTTAATTTAATTTTGATTTTAGTTAGATAGGCTGAGTCTGCTTTGGCAAAAGGCGAGAAATTTCTTATTGGGATTTTAATTTTTGTTGGATAAGCAGGGCTCCAAGATTGCCAACCCTTTATTTCTATTTTAGATAAATTTTTTTTATTATTCACTGGTTTTACTTACTAATTTTTCAAATAAATTTTCTAGATCATCAATAGACTTTTTAAGCGAGTATTTTTGAGAGGAAAGTAGTGCTTCTTTGCCCATTTGCATTCGTATTTTTGTATTTAACATAAGCTTTTTTAGTTGCTGGTTAAATTGTAAATCGCTATTTGCCAAAAGACCATTTTTTTCATGGCTGATAAAATCTTTAGGACCAGGAACGTTAAAACTAACTACGGGTAAACCAGCTGATAATGCCTCCAAGATTACGCAGGCTTGTGTATCTAATTTCGAAGGATAGGCAAAAATATCTGCCAGAGTGTAGAACTCTGCTATTTTATTGTGTTCGATTGCACCTAAAAATTGACAGGACTCGCTTATTTTTAAGAATGAAGCTAAATTTCTTAAATATTGTTCTTCTGGACCTTCACCAACCAGACAAAGAGTAAAGGGAATTTTTAAATTAATCTTGCCTATAATTTTTAATAATGAGTCTAGGTTTTTTTCTCTGGATAAACGCGCTACGCAAAGAATAATTAGTTTGTCTTGGCTGAGACCGTATTTTTTACGTAATTTGCTTTTGCTTTGATTTTGCATAAACATCGATTCCCTTACTGAGGGGATTACACTAAAAGGAGTAAATATTCCTTGAAGGGTAAGAATTTTTTTTACCGAGTCTGTTTCAACGATAAGGTGGTTTGATTTGGTAATAGTATTGTAAACGCTTTTTGAAACTTGATCCGAAACTAAATTTAAAGGAAAAGCGGAGGAAAAAGTTGTAATATAGCGGGAATAATGGGAATGGTAAAAAAAAACAGCAGGAGATTTATAGCGTCTGGCCAGGTAAAGAGATATATCCCCTAGGTAAAAAGGGTGATGAAAAAATACTAAATCAAACTCTTCTCTTAAGATTAAATAAATTAATAGACTTGGAAGAGGCAGCATAAGGGGGTAGTCTTTATATATTGGATTAGAAAATGACAACAGCCTGATTACTCCTTTCTCCTTTTTTTGTTTCGGGTGTCTGGGCGCAATTAGTTTAACGCTATGGCCCCTTTTTTCCAGCTCTCGCTTTTGTAAAGCCGCTGTTACGGCTACACCATTGATGCTGGGCGTATATGTAGCTGTTAAAATAAGAATTCGCATAGATAATTTAATAAAATATTATAGCTTTATCTGATAAAATAATCAGTATGACCTTACTATCTAGCGAATTTGATAAAATTTGCTTATACGAACGGGTTCCGTAGTACTTGGCTTGCCTCCTTAGCTTAGTGGTAAAGCAGCGGTTTTGTAAACCGTCGATCGCAGTTCGATTCTGCGAGGAGGCTCAAAAAAGCAAGGCAAGCTAGTTACTAAGAGTGTAATTAATATTAGCGCTCGTAGCTTAATGGATAGAGCAATTCCCTTCTAAGGAATAGGTTGAGCGTTCGACTCGCTCCGAGCGCACTTCGATCTCGATTTATACGTGTCTGTCTGGGGAGTACTTAAAATGAAGAAAAAAGAAAAAAAGATCATCCCAGTTATTGTAGCGGTGATACGAAAAAACCAGAGATATCTTCTTACCAAGAGAAGACATAACGATGGCAGGTTTAATAACAAATGGCAGTTTCCCGGTGGAGAGTTAGAGTATGGCGAGAAAATCTATACCTGTTTAAAGCGAGAAGTCAAAGAAGAACTAAACCTAGATATAAAAAAAGCCAAATTAATACCAATTATTTATGAAGCTAAACGATATGATTGGCACGGATTACTTTTTCCCTATCTTTGTCAGTTGAATAAAGGCGAACAAAATATTAAATTAGACGACGAAGCTTCCGATTATAGGTGGTTTTTAGCCAGCGAAATTAAGAAGTTAAAACAGTATCTTCCAGGATTAAAAGAGATTTTAAAAGAAGTGGATAAGGTTAATTTTTGAAATCTTGGTGGGTCGGAGAGGACTTGAACCTCCACGCCTTGCGGCACAGCCTCCTCAAGACTGCGCGTATACCAATTCCGCCACCGACCCAAACACCAGATAAATCAGAAGAGATCGTCTGAATTATTATATCACTTCCTTTTGATCGTGTAAACGTAGGGAAAATAGAAGAAGATTGCTGGCATATCGTCAACTACAACTCTTTGAAACTCTTGATAATAGGTTTTTCTTTCTGCGAGTGAATTGGTATTTCTTCCGTCTTCCAAGAGTTTGTCGATTTTTACATTTTTGTAACCTCCAATGTTGCCCTGTGTTTGAGTCGAGTGCCAAAAAAAATATTGATCGGGATCTTGTGGCACATTCCAAAAAGCCAAAAAAAGATCAAAGTTATCAGGCTTTTCCGAAGAGGCCAGATTTAAATTAATCCTAAGACCCGTATCTTTGAGAGCTTTGACAATAATATCTGCGTCATTTAAATAATCGTAATAAGTAAAGAAATTTAATTCCGAAGCACCACTGGCAGTAACGGCTTTTTTAAGAACTTTTTCTGCCGAAAATTGATCAAAAACCGGATTTTTCTGATTAAGGTTGTACGCCCAGGAAATTGGCGCAATAGGACTCAAAGCGACCTCGCCAGAATCTTTAAATTTTAATTTGTCTACGGCCATATTTAGCGCTTGTCTTACTTCTTTTTGTTTTAAGAGGGGACTAGTAAAATTAAAAAATAAAGTTAGAAGCCTATTGTAGTCTGTTGATTTACTGATAGTTGAGTTTTTCCATTTTTGAAATATATCGGCGAAACTTTTTTTGCTAAGAGTCATTTGGTTTATTTCTCCTAGTTTATAAGCATTAATAAGATCTGATTCTGTTCGATAAAATTTATAGATTATAAACGGTATATTTTTTTTATTTGGACTTAAGGTAAGTTCAACAATAGATCCATAGCGAGATTTGATCCTATCGACTCTATATAGTCCGGCAACGCCAATCAGCGGAAAGCGAAGAATGGGTTTTTTAAGAAAGGTGGGAAAGATAGGAAGAGGTTTTTTTAATCTAAAATAAATTGTCTTATCATCAAGGACTTTTGTTTCTACGTCTTTGAATTGAAAGTCGATATCATGCGCGCTAAATTTTTTTCCATCTGACCAGATAAGACCGTCTCGTATGTGGAAGCGGTATTCTTTTTGTCCATTTGCTACTTCCCAAGTTGAAGCAATAGTAGGAATAAATTCACCTTTTTCATTGATGAAAAGAAGGCCGTTGGAGATTTTACTGATAATGTCGTCGGGCAATGAATTAAATTGATATTCTCCAACCACTCCTATAATTTCTTTTTTGGCAAGAAAAATTGTCTGGATATAGGGAGAAAAAGATATAAAGCTGACAATCAGAATAAAACTTAAGAAAAAGCTAAGCAAAATAATTTTAAGCTGTTTTTTTACAAACTCAATGGATAACCAATAATAATAGCGAAATGTTTTCTTTAAAAGCATAGAAAAAAAGAATTACCGCGTTAGTGAAAATTCGCTTTAATTTGTGGTAATTCTATTTCACAAATAAATTAATTAAAGAAATTACGAAGAATATTATAATTAAAAACACAGTAAGCCGCAATGTAAGCTTCTCAATACCTCTTCTGGTTTGAAATAACTCACCACCACCGCCCCAGGCGCTGCCTAATCCTGCTCCTCTTCCCTGGATTAAAATAAGGATGACGACCAAGATGCTTAAGGCAATATTGACTAGCAATAAGATATTTCTCATAGAATTAGTTCTAAAATATTAATTATTAATGATAAGGAGAAAGAAGATAAGAAAACGTTGGTTATATAATTTATCTCAACAGGTTTTACTACTAGACCACCAAATGTTAATCCTAAAAATTTCCAGGCTTTTATCTCAACCAAAGAGAAATGGGAAATAAAAACATAAAATAAAATAAAATAAATAAGCGAGGAGAGAAGGCCGAGAGTAATGAAGTTGACGGGCAACAAGATTATTTTGCTGATGGGTAAAACTAGATAATAAAATAAGGCTATTAAAAGGATAGTCCTAATGAAGATATAAGGTGTAAAGTTGACTTTAAATCCTTGATTCCAAAGCGAAGTTAGATATAGAGCCAGCGCTGAGAAAATTAGCATTCTAGTTATTTTTTTCATAATTTATTATAGCATCATCCTTTTAGTTCTTAAGAGTAAGTGGTATTTTCTAGCAAAGCGATGGGCTTCGTCGCGTAGAGACCTGATTAAGTTGAAACCAAGATCATGGGGACTGGGTCGTAGGGTAACAAGTTTGTCTGTTGCGCTTATTACAATTCGGTCAGGCTGTTTGGCAATACCAATAAGCTTGGGATTCCAGGTTCTATTTCCTCCTAAAACAGCCATTTCCTCTGTTGTCTTTGCCAGCAAGGTTTTGACTTTAAGCACTTGTGGCGTTCCGCCGTCGACTACGATAAGATCGGGTTTATCCCAATTTTGTTTAAATCTTCTGAGGAAAACTTCTTCCAACATCTCCAAATCGGACTTGGCAGTATGGCTTTTAATTCTAAAGCGTTTATATTGGGATTTATCTGGTAATCCATTTATAAAAACAATCATTGAGGCGGTTGCGTCTTTTTGAAACAAATTACTGATATCATAACACTCAATACGATGAAGCTTTTCTAATCTTCTAAAATACACCTTTAAGGTGTTAAGTAGATTGTCGAGAGCCTCTGAAGATCTATTAAAATGGGTAGATATATCAGCTGAAAAATGGGTTTGATAAATTAATCGTTCAAACCTTTGAATTTTGTTTCTAAGTAGCAAGGCTTGTTCGTATTGTTGATTTTTTGTTAGATTTTTAAGTATTTTAAATGAATTTTGTAAAACTAGTAGGACGTCTCCTTGGAGGATTCGAATAACTTGTTTGATATTATTACGATATTGTCGTTTTAAAATTATTCTGGTTTTTTTATCCGAAAGGGAGATGATTTGATTTGGGCAGGGCTTGCATAAACCGATTTTTGCATAAAAACAAGACCTTTGGCTAATAATTTTTTGCTGGCAAAAAGGAAAGATTTTTCTAATGCTTCCTAAAATATCCTCGACATCTTTTTTCGAGGGAAAAGGACCGAAATAGAGTGATTTACGGTCATTCTCGCGTCTAGTAGATAAGACCTTAGGAAAGTCAGCTTTAGAGGTAATTTTGATATAAAGATAGCTTTTGTCATCTTTCCAGCGGCTATTGTATTTTGGATGATATTTTTGGATTAGCGAAGATTCCAAAAGAAGCGCTTTGAACTCAGAATCGGTAATTTGATAGCCGATTTTATCGCAATTTTTAATGATGAGTGCTTCTTTCGGGTCAAGTTTAGCATTTTCCAAGTGTGAACGAATTCTTGCCCTCAGTGAAATAGCTTTACCAATATAGAGAGGTTTATCTCCTTTTTTAAAAAGATATACGCCGGTTAGGTTGGGGACAGAGGAGAAACTGAGATTTTTAAAGGGTAATAATTGCATAGTTATTGGCAACTGGTTTATTTTACACTTCGTTTCTTAAGGGTGAAGATGATTAATATCAACCCGGAAATTAGCAGAAGGCTATATGAGATTTTTACTGCCAATTCATAATAAAAAGGTACAATCTTAAACTTGGCAACTATTGACTGGTTTTGGGGAAAGTTTATAGTGAAATCTCCTTCAGTTTTTTTCTTTCTTTCTTTTGCGCTTATCGAAAAAGACAAGGTTTTTTTTTCAAAAGGGGCCAGAGGAGGCAAAATTAAGGAGGGAGGATCAACTTTAAGATTGACGCTACGAATTGGGAAGCCATTTGAACTAAAATAGGTATTGCCTTTGTTTTGGATAGTTAGCTTAAACTGATAGGTTTGAGAGCTATTTATGTGTTTGGGGAAAGAATCAGACTGTATAGCTAATTTTTGTAATTCTTTAGGAATTTTGTTGGTTGGAGAGATGGAAACATCACGAGAATCTTCAATTTTATAAGTGCCTGCTGGTAGAGGATTTTCAGGGTCTTTTCCATGAATGGCAAAGGTGATATGGTTTAAATCAAAGGAGGAGAAGTAGTCTATGCCTGAGGTGTTTTCCCAGGTTGGATCAACCGGCTGCCAAATTTCTAATTCTGTATCAAAATACTCCGGCCAGGAATGAAGAATGTCAGAGACAAGAGAAAGTGGTCTAATTGATGGATCCTGTGAGAAGCCATAGCCTTGAATTTCTCTAGCATATATTCCTTTTCGGCGAGCAATCGCTATGAAAAGGTCGGTAAACTCCATGCAGACTGCTTTATCGGGATTTGTTAAGACCGAATCAGCGCCAAGCCTGATATTTTCTGTTTTTACTTTATCATAATCATAGTTTAATTTGTTGGTAACATAAGAATAGATTTCTTTCGGGTTGGCAGAAATTTCGTTGATTGCTTCAGCCTGAGAAATCTTCCAATATTTAGATTCAGATAAAAGATATTTTTTTTGATCTAAAAATTTTTTTCTTTCGTGTTCGATGAAATTTTCTCTCCTTTTTGAGAAAACTGAAATAGTACCTTTAAATGAAATTGTTTTTAATTCTTGCGGTTTTAAGAAATACCTGCCAAGAAAGTTGCCATCTGAGTCAGTTGATACCGAAACAGGTTCGGGGTCGATTTCATCGAGATATATTTTTTGATAGAGAGTATCTGGTGGAAAGGCTACCTCGGTATAAACCGGTACTAGTTTCGGATTTTTTAAGTGGTAGGCGAGTTCGGTTTGATAATATTGGATATCGCCAAATACGGCATAAACTGTCTTGGTTGAAGGATTATTCCAGGTTATGGTATTTCCGTTAATACTATCTGGCTTAGGTTTGGCAATTGAAATGCTTTTTTGGGAATTTTGCGGCAGATGAACAAGAATTTTATAGTTGTTATCTTTTCTATCTTCAACGGTAGGAATAATAACTTCCCAGATATTGCCATTTAGATTAAAAAGATTATCTTGATAAAATTCTAAGTAGAGATTATTTACAGAACCTTTGCCAGTTTTTGGCTGGGAAAATTCTAAAGCTATTTTCGTATAACCATCGGATGGAGAAATTTGGGGTGAGAGTAGGGTGTAATCATCATAGGCTTTTATCTCTCTGATGCTGAATGATTTAGGAAATCCAATAGAGAATTGCTTTACATAAACGTCTGCTCTGAAATTGGTTATAGCTATAGAAAATCTTACTTTGCTATTTAATCTATTTTCTTTCTCGCTTAAAAAATATTCGACTTGGTAGTCGTTGCGAAAATCTTGAGAATAAGACCTGGTAGCAAGAAGTAAGTAGAAAGTAGTAACTAGAAATATATATAGACATTTTAAAAAAAATTGTTTCATCTTGATATTTTGCTTAAATATTGGCCAGTAAAAGATTTCTTTTCTTTTAGGATACCATTAATTTCTCCCTGGTAGACAATGTTTCCACCCTTATCACCGCCTTCTGGGCCAAGATCAATGATGTATTGACAATTTTTGATTACATCGAGGTTATGCTCAATAATTATGACCGTATTGCCAAGATTGACCAATTGACGCAATGTATTGAGGAGTTTTTCTATATCATAGAAATGGAGCCCTGTCGTTGGTTCGTCTAAGATATATAAGGTGTTGCCGGTTGTTTTTTTAGATAATTCATGCGCCAGTTTAATTCTTTGTGCTTCACCTCCTGAGAAGGTTGGGGCTGGTTGACCCAGTTCAACATAATCAAGTCCAACATTTTTCAAAAAAATTAGTTTTTGCTGAATATGAGGATGATTGCTAAAAAAATCTGAAGCTTCCTCAACGGTCATTTTTAAAATTTCAAAGATGTTTTTACCTTTGAATTTCACTTCCAACGTCTCTTGGTTATACCTTTTGCCAGAGCAGATATCACACTTTACATAGACATCAGGCAAAAACTGCATCTCAATTTTAACCACTCCAGCGCCTTGACATTTTTCACAACGTCCACCTTTTAAATTAAAAGAAAATCTGCCTTTTTTATAACCTTTGATCTTGGCATCGGTAGTTTGGGCAAAGATCTCTCTCACTTCGTCAAAAAATCCAACATAGGTTGCAGGATTTGAACGGGGAGTTCGGCCGATTGGGGACTGATCAACCAGGTAAATTCGATCTAAATAATGATAACCTTCAAGATGTTTATATTTACCTATTTTTTCTTGATAATATCCCTCGAGATAATATTTTAAAGCAGAATAAAGTGTCTTAACGATAAGAGTTGATTTACCTGAACCTGAAACTCCGGTTATGGCAACCATGTTTCCCAAAGGAAAGCGAGCAGTAATTTTTTTTAAATTGTATTCTGATGCACCGGATAAAACCAATTGACCTTTATTTTTATTCAGTCCATTTATTTTTGTTTGGATTTTTCGTTTACCAGACAAAAATTGAGCAGTGAGTGAGAGAGTGGATTTCTGTTTGGTCAGAGAGGTGAGGGGGCCGCTAAAAATGAGCTTGCCTCCGTGTTTGCCAGCATAGGGTCCAAGTTCTATGATGTGTTCTGCCGCCTCGATTGTTTCTTTATCGTGTTCAACAACTAAGATAGTATTGCCAAGTTGTTTAAGCTTGTAAAGCGTTTGAATAAGAGCCGAGACGTCTTTGGGATGAAGTCCAATTGAAGGTTCGTCAAGCACATAAAGAACACCGGTGAGACCTGTGCCAATTTGGGAAGCTAGACGTATACGCTGAAGTTCGCCACCAGCCAGAGTTTTGGCAGGACGACCAATCGATAAATAGGATAAGCCGACATTGTTTAAAAATCTTAGTCTGGAGAGAATCTCCTTGAAGATTGACGCAGCAACCTCTTTTTCATACGGATTATCTAGGCTAAGAGCGTAAGTAAGATAATAATCCATAAGAGCGTCAACAGACATTTTTGAAATTTCTGCAATATTTTTTTTATCAATAGTTATTGACAAAACTTCTGGTTTTAATTTATCGCCCTGACACGAAGGACAAATTTCCTCTCTCAGATATTTTTGAATTTCCGCGACAGTATAGTCTCCTTCTGATTCAAAATACCTTCTTTCAAGTTCTGCCGCAACACCAGTGAATTTTTCGTAGATGGCTGTTTGCTTTCCAAAACGGTTTGTTCCAACAACACGGTAGACTTTATCTGTACCATAAAGAAGAATGTCCAGTTTTTCTTTGACTAGTTTATTGATAGGAATATCTAGATCTATACTTTCTTCACGGGCGACTTGTTTTACTAGTCTGATATACCAGGTTTCAGCCAAAAAAAATTTAGAAAAAGGGATAACGCCTCCTTCGTTGATGGAAAGAGTTTTGCTTAAAATAAGCTCAGGATCTACTCTATATAGAGTTCCTATACCTTTACATTTTTCACAGGCACCCAAGGGTGAATTAAAGGAAAACATCCGTGGTTCAATCTCAGGTAGAGATAAATTACAATTAGGGCAGGCAAATTTTTCTGAATAGAGATGTTGGTTAAATATAACCAAACCATCAGAAAGATTTGTCGCTTGTTCTATAGTCTGGTTTAAGGAAGAGCGAAGGTTGGACTGATAGATCGGGTCTTTAAAATCTTTGTAGCCAATTGAGAGATGTTGAATTAAGACATTTATAGTATGCTTGTTGGTCTTAGCTAAGGAAAGATCAGAACTGATTTCAATCTCTTGATTGTCAACTTGAGCTTTAGTGAATCCTTTGGAAAGCAAGTTGGCAAACAAATCTTTAAATTGGCCTTTTTGACTTCTCACAACCGGCGAATAGATGAAATATGAGTGCGGTTTGATTTTATCTGAAGAAACGGCTTTTGCAATTTCTTTAAATACTTTGGTTACTATCTCGTCAACCGACTGTTTAGATATTTCTCTACCACAATTTGGGCAGTGGGGATGACCGATACGTGCAAAAAGCAACCTCAAGTAATCATAAATTTCTGTGATCGTCCCGACTGTAGACCTTGGATTGTGTGAAACGGTTTTTTGATCAATAGAAATAGAAGGTGAGAGTCCTTCGATGAGATCAACGTCAGGTTTATCCATCACGCCCAAAAATTGTCTGGCATAAGTTGAAAGCGACTCGACATATCTTCTTTGTCCCTCGGCATAGATTGTGTCAAAAGCTAAAGAAGATTTGCCCGATCCGGAAACACCAGTAATAACGATGAATTTGTTTTTTGGTATATCAAGATTTATGTTTTGCAGGTTATGTTGACGGGCGCCTCTTATTTTTATGAAATCCATAATTTTTTTTTGGATTAATAAATTTATTAACTCGTTAACCCTTTTAAATCATTAACCTTATTTCTTATTTTTATAGCCAATTCAAAATTCAGATCGTCAGCCTGTTTTTTCATCTCTTTTTCTAAGTTTTTAATAACTCTTTTTTTATCATAGGGTGTTAAAGACTCAGGTTTTATTTCCTGTAAAAGTTTTTCACCGTATTGTTTGATTGATTTGTCCAAAAAAAGGAAGGTTTCTTTTGGGTTGATAATTTTTTCGCGTACAGGTTTATATACAGAGTAGGGTATTATCTTGTGGAGTAAATTATATTCTATTTGATATTTTCTTCTTCTTTGGATTTCTCTAACCGCCTCTTTAATCGAGCGGGTAATCTGGTCTGCATAGATAATAACTTCTCCTGTTTTATTTCTGGCTGCTCTTCCCATAGTTTGAATAAGAGCGGTTTTTGACCTCAAGAAGCCTTCTTTGTCGGCGTCAAAGATGGCAACCAAAGAGACCTCTGGAAGATCTAAGCCTTCACGCAATAGATTTACCCCAATTAGTACATCAAACGCATTTTTTCTTAAGTTGTCGAGTATATCAGATCGCTCCAGTGTCTGAATATCCGAGTGTAGATAGGATGCTCTTATTTTTTTCTCTTTTAAATATTCGCTAAGGTCTTCGGCTATTTTTTTCGTGAGTGTGGTGACAAGGATTTTTTGACCTGTTTTGATACGTTTAGCTGCCTCAGCTAATAGATCGGTTACTTCTCTTTTTGCAGGTCGGATGAATACTTTAGGGTCAATAATTCCGGTTGGACGAACAAGTTGTTCTGCTATAGCGTTTTCTTGATTCACAAAAATTTTTTTAAATTTATTAATATTTTTTACATTTGCTAGTTGATTTTTGATATTTGATATTTTTTGTTCCCACTGATTCGGGGTCGCTGAAACATAAATGATCTGGGGAGGAATTCGATAAAATTCGTCAAACTTAAGCGGTCTATTATCAAAAGCGGCTTTTAATCTAAAGCCAAAGTCAATCAAAGTCTTTTTTCGTGAATGGTCGCCGTTGTACATACCATGAAGTTGCGGAACGGTCATATGAGATTCATCAATAAAAACTAAAAATTTGTCAGCGTAAGCTTTTTTAAAATAATCAAGTAGGGTATAGGGGGGTTCCCCAGGTTGCCTGTCATCAAAATAACGCGAATAGTTTTCTATACCATTGACATAGCCAACCTCTTTAATCATCTCAAGATCGTAGTTTACCCGACGAATGAGTCGTTCAGCTTCTGCAATTTTAGCTTGTGATTTAAGTAAATTTGCTTCTTGTTTAAGATCGTTTCGTATTTCCTGTTCTGAATCCTTAAAAATAAGAGGGTCGGTAAGGTAATGCTTAGCAGGATAGATAATTATTTTATCGATTTGGGCTGTCTTATCAGCATCTTTAACCTCGGGAGTTAAAGATGGTCTTGGGACAGTATCATTTTTATTTTTCAGTAAATTTTTTCCTGTTAATGGTTCAAATTTTGTAATCTTCGAAATTAGGTTATCTTTAGAATGGAGCCGATATCCATAATCTTCATAAGCTGGATATATATCCAGGTAATCCCCTCGAATTCTAAAAGTTCCCCTTTTAAATTCAAATTCTGACCGGTCATATAACAATTCAACCAGACGCTTACTAATTTTATACCAATCTGCTTGATCGCTAATTTTTATTTCAGCTGTGAATTTGCTATATTCGACAGATGAACCGATATTATAGATGCAAGATACCGATGCTATGACAATAACGTCATTTCTGGTTAAAATATTGGTCGTAGCCTGAAGTCTAAGTTTATCGATAAGTTCGTTAATTTCGGCTTCTTTTTCGATATAGGTATCGGTTTGAGGAATATAGGCTTCTGGTTGATAAAAATCGTAATAAGAGACAAAGTAAGAGACTGCATTTTGGGGGAAAAAGTCTCGCATTTCCTGATATAGTTGGCCTGCCAAAGTTTTATTATGTGAAATAACTAGAGCCGGTCGATTAAGTTTTTCAATAATATTTGCCATCGTAAAGGTTTTCCCCGATCCCGTTACTCCAAGTAATACCTGGTTTTTTAGACCTAATTTGATGCCTTGGCTTAACTTTTCTATGGCTTGCGGTTGGTCACCGGTGGGTTTAAAGGTTGAGGTAAGTTTAAACATAATAATCTGTGAACAATTTATTTAAATTCGCAGCTTTAAGTTAAATATGATTCTAGAAATTTATCTTGGGGATAAATTATAGTCAACCAATCATTTTAGCAGGTTTTGCAATAAAAATCGAGGGTTAAAAGTTGTATTTAAAGAGTACAAGAAGGGATCAAATCGAAAAAAGTAACCTATACGATACGGCCGTGGTCGGATAGGTAACTGAGGCATTGACTCACTTGGGCTTAAATGGCTTAAAAAGAATAGCCAGGAGTTGTTTGCGGTGGTTGGGATCTTTGAGGATATGAAAAGCTGTTGGAGCGATAGAGACGATGATTATCGCTGCAATAATTGGTAATAAATATTTATCAACATCGGGTACTAGATTACCAAGAAAATAACCGGCAATTGTGATGCCTATTCCCCAAAGTAAACCACCAATAATATTATAGGCGAGAAAAGATTTATATTCCATATTCCCCACTCCGGCTACAATCGGAGCAAAAGTTCGAATCATTGGCATAAACCTGGCTATGACTATAGTTTTTTTTCCGTGCTTTTCATAAAACCTTTCTGCTTTGATGAGATTATCTCGATGAAAAAGCAGAGAATCCTTTTTATGGAATAATCTTCTACCTACTTTATGTCCAAAGGCATAACCAATACTGTCTCCTAAGACTGCTCCTGTAAAACAAAGAAAGGCTAGGATTCTTATATCAAAAACTCCTTGCGAAGCCAGAAATCCAGCTGTAAACAAAAGACTGTCACCAGGGAGAAAAAAACCAACCAGTAGTCCTGATTCTGCAAAGACAATAGCAAAAATTCCGAAATAACCGATGGTTGGGAGAATTTTTATTAAATCAAAACTCATATGAAGACTAGATTATAATGAAATTTGTTATTATTATCTATAATATTAACATTGAAGTCGAGCTAGAATCTGTTAAAATATTTTCTAGGCTATGGCTGGCCCCATTGTCGAGTCAAACTCGACTGATGGTCTACAAGCGATTTTTAAAAATTGGATAAAGTTAGAGATTAATCTTGAAAAGCCAAGTCTGACTTGGCCCCATCGTCTAGCGGCCTAGGACGTTAGGTTTTCAGCCTAACTACAGCGGTTCGAATCCGCTTGGGGTCACACTGCTAAACCTATTTACTTAAATTTATTTTTTAATTCCTCCAGAATTCCTTTAGCTATGTCTTTCCCACCTAAGCCGAAGGCTAATCCACCAGCTAAGGAGATCATTATTACGATTCCGGTAAAAAGTATCCTGACCAAATCTTGAGCTACGCCAAGCTGATTCAGAATAATTAAGATCGTGAAAAAAATTATTATCCATTTGGCAAAAGTAGACAGAGTATTTGCAGATGTAGCTCCTACTGTTTTTACGCTATGTTTTACCAGATCGTAGCCCAGATTTGCAGAAATTATACCGACAAAGGCAATAATTACAGCAATAATTACATTTGGCAAATATAGAAGAAACTGGTTAATCACCGTACTAGCTTTAGATAAATTCCATATCTCAAGTGTCGGGATAAGAAAGAGTATCACTACAGTCCAGCGTAAAATCTCAGCTAGCACTTCTTCCCAAATTTTAACTTCTTGTTTGGACAAGAGGTTGGTTTTTTGTAAAATTTCACCCAGTCTGGCAAAGGAAAAAATTGTAGATAAAAGCCTTCTAAGAAGACCTGCCAAAATTATTCCTATTATTAAAATAAATAGACCTCCAAAAAATTCAGGTAGAAAGCTAGTAAACCTATCCCAGAATTTAAAAAGAACTTCGTTGACTATCTCGATCATATTAAATTTCACCTCCGTTTCGTTTTGGGACAAAACCAAGTTTAGACTTGATTTTTTGCCGATTAATTATCTATATTCTCAAAATAGTCTAATTTTTTAACACTCGAGTCCTCATTTAAGATTATTGATATCAAATCTAAGGAAAGTTTATAGCCATTTAATCTATTTTGCAATATATAATAATTTACGGCTCTTTTTAAACCACGAAGTTTATAAAAATTAATTGCTTCATAGGGTTTGCCTTTTTTATCACTAATTCTGGTTTTTACTTCAATGAAAAAAACTTTGTTATCTTTTTTAGCAATAATATCGATTTCACCCCAGTGCGAGTGAAAATTCTTTTCCAGTATTGAGAATCTCGCTTTTTTTAAATATTGCAATGCCAAGTTTTCCCCCAGTTTACCAATATCTTTGCTTTTAAACATCATTATTTTTGCTGTGTGATTAATTTAATCTATTTGAGTTACTTTTTGGTTCGATAGAGTTTATGACGGAGTTCCTGTTGGGATAGTCCTCTTATAAAGTTGGCTTTGGCTTTAGTGTAAGATGATTTTTTAACAAGTTTGATATCGTCGAGAAATGGTGAGGCTAAAGGAATAATTCTTTCTACACCGATACCAGAGTTAGATACTTTTCTAAGAGTAAACATTTTAGTATAGGGGGTGCTACCTTTAATTTTCATTAGAATTCCTTTAAAGATTTGTTTATGTTCTTTTTGTCCCTCTTTAAATTTGTAGGTCACATTGACTGTACTTCCTATGGAAAAAGATTTATTTTTATAAATAAATGAGTTAGCCATAAATTATGATTTCAATCTACAAATAATACCAATTGAAAAACAAATCTGATTTACAAAGCACCCATTAGTAGATTCCTATTATATTTTAGCAGCTTAATTTTTAATTGACAACATGAAACTCATCGATTAAACTTAAAAGGCGTGAGAACAAAGTACGTATTTATTTCAGGTGGTGTAATTTCAGGTATTGGGAAAGGGACAATCGCCTCTTCAATAGCATTTCTTCTTCAGCGTATCGGCTTTAAAGTAACTCCGGTTAAATGCGAGAACTATCTGAATATTGATGCAGGAACTATAAATCCGATTGAACATGGAGATCCTTTCTTATGTGAAGACGGTACAGAGGCAGATATGGACCTTGGTTCTTACGAAAAATTTCTTGATATTGAGGTGGGAAAAACTAATTTTATTACTATGGGCCAAATATATCAAACGGTTATTCAAAAAGAACGCAGATTTGAATATAACGGTGAAGACGTCGAAGCCATTCCTCATATCACAGATGAGATTCAAAGGAGAATTATTGAAGCGGGCAAAAAGGCCAGCTCAGAGATAGTAGTAGTCGAATTAGGAGGTACTACTGGCGAATATCAAAATATCTTTTACTATGAAGCTTCTCGGATTTTATCTTTTAAAAATCCAGGTGACGTAATTCATATTCATGTAGGTTATATGCCAACTCCTTCACATCTTGGTGAACCAAAAACTAAACCAACGCAACTTTCGGTGAGAACTTTAAACAGTCTGGGCATTCATCCTGATTTTATCATCACGCGATCAGAAAAACTTATGGATGAGCGAAGGAAGAATCGGTTTGCACTTTTTTGTAACGTCCACCCAGAAGATATATTTTCTGCTCCCGATACCAAAATAATCTATGAGATTCCCATATTCTTAAAAAATCAGGGTTTGCTTGACAGATTATTAGAGAAATTGCACTTAAAGAAAATAAAAAAAGATTTTCGCGCTTGGGAATCTTTTGTTAATCGAGTGAAATCGATTGAAAGATCGAACAAAGAAGTAATTATTGCCATAGTTGGAAAATATTTTACTACCGGGCAATATCAGCTTAGAGACTCGTATGCTGCCCTGTTTGATGCTTTACAGCACGCTGCTTGGCATCATGGTGTCAAAGTTAAAACGCTTTGGATTGATGCAGAAAAAGTCGAAAAACAGGGAATTGAAATTTTAAAAAGTAATTGCGCTGGATTAATTGTACCAATTGGCTGGGGCCCAAGGGGTGCCGAAGGAATGATTACTGCTTCGGGATATGCCAGAGATAAGAAGATTCCGTATCTGGGACTTTGCTATGGAATGCAGTTAGCATCGGTTTCCTTTGGGCGAAATATAGTTGGGTTGAAAGACGCTAATTCAACCGAAGTAAATCCCAAAACTAAAAATCCTATCATCCACCTAAATCCTATGCAAAAAGAAAATGTTAAAAGAAGAGCTTACGGCGGAACAATGAGACTAGGTGCCTGGAATGCGATTGTTAGAAAAGGAACAATTGCCTGGAAAGCTTATAAGAAATATAACGGTTTTCTTAACAAACAAACCGGACTGACCAGTGAACGGCATAGACATAGATACGAATTTAATAATAGATATATTCGAGAATTTGAAAAAAAAGGAATGATCTTTTCCACTCGATCAACCGTAGAAAATTTGGTTGAGATTGTTGAACTTCCAGAAAATATTCATCCGTTTTACCTTGGAACGCAAGGACACCCAGAATATAAGTCAAGACCTTTAAGACCACATCCGATATTTTTAGAGTTTATTGAAGCTTGTATCAATAATAGAAAGTAGGTAGTAGGTAGTAGCTCGCAGTTAAGGAATAAAGCATGTATCTACTTTTTAAGTTCTTCCCTCTCAATCTGCCACAGCCTGTTATATTTAGCCAAGCGTTCACCTCTTGCCGAGGCTCCAAATTTAACAAAATCAGATTGTACTGCTACAGCAAAATCCGCGATAAAACTGTCATTGGTTTCGCCGGACCTATGAGAAACAATATAATTGAAGTTATTTTTTCTTGCTAAATCAATCACTTCAAGCGTTTCTGTAATTGTACCGATCTGATTTGGTTTAATTAGGACGGTGGTGCAGGTTTTTTCACGTATCGCTTTCTCTAATCTTTCTTTGTTGGTGGTTAAAAGGTCATCGCCCACCAGGTAAACGTTTTTGGGAATTTTTTGATTTAATTTAGCCCAGCTTTGCCAGTCGTCTTCATAGAGAGGATCCTCTAAAACTAAAATAGGATAACTTGTTATCAGTTTTAAGATAAAGTCAAAGTATTCGTCTGAGTTGAGTGGATGTGGTTTATCCTTGATCTGATATTTGCCATCATGATAAAAATGAGATGCGGCAACATCTAGTCCTAGAAAAACATCTAGACCTATTTTTAAATTCTTTTGTGCAATTGTTTCGATTAGGATTTCAACCGCATCAAGATTGGTAGGGAAATCAGGGGCAAATCCCCCTTCTTCGCCAACAGTTATATTGGCATTTCTGTAAGCCAGGACACGTTGAAGCTCATGATATATTTCAACGCCGATTCTATAAGCATCGGTGAAAGAATAGGAAGAAGAAGGAATTACTTGAAATTCTTGAATTTCTAAGTTGTTATTGGCGTGTTTGCCGCCATTGATGATATTAAAAATCGGAGCAGGCAACTTTTCAATTGTGATAGCGGATTTGAATAAAGACTGATATAAGCTGTTGATATAACGAAATAATTCTACTTTAAGATCTAAAGCCGCCGCTTTAACCATCAGTTGGGAAATAGTAAGAATTGTGTTACCGCCGAGTTTGCTTTTGTTTTTTGTTCCGTCGGCTTTAATAAGCCACATATCAATTTCTTGTTGTTTAAGCGGTGAAACGCCGATGAGTTTTGGTCCGATAAGATCATTGATATACGATACGGCTTTAGTAACTCCCATAGCATCAAATCGCATTTTATCGTTATCTCTTAACTCATGGGCTTCACTTTTGCCAATTGAAGTACCAGCCGGAATAGAGGTGGTAACATCAAGGCCATTATCTAAAATAAGTCTGCCTTCGATAGTAGGATAACCTCGCGAATCAATTATTTCGTAGGCGTAAATGCGCTTGATCTTAGTCATTTTTTAGTCTTAATTAGTTTTAGATTGTATTTACTATTTTCAACGATTTGTGACAAACATCTTTTTCTCAATATTATGTATCAATTCTCGAGTTCTATAAATAGCATCGGGATTGACTGATACACTAGTTATTCCTGCCTTTACTAGTTCCGAAACCAACTCAGGATAATCAGAAGCGGCCTGTCCACAGATTGAAGAGGTAATCCCATGTTGGCTCGCGGTTGAGACAACTTCTTTTAGCACTTCGACTACAATCGGATGCCTTTCATCGTAAATTTGTGCTACTTCTTCATTATCCCTATCTACACCTAAAAGCATCATGGTTAAATCGTTAGTGCCTATTGAAATACCATCTATTCCGATTTTAATAAATTCTTCTAAATTTAAAGCACAGGAGGGAACCTCAACCATAATCAAGAGTTCAAACGCTGGGAAATCAGTCAGACCGGAATTTTTAATCAATTCTTTTATTTTGATTAATTCCCAGGGCACTCTTAAAAAAGGAATCATCAGATGGAGATTCCGATAGCCTAATAGGTAAACCTTTTTTATTGCCTCAAGTTCAAGCTGAAAAACATCAGGATTAGCAATATAGCGATAAGCTCCTCTAAATCCTAACATTGGGTTCTCTTCGCGAGGCTCATAGGTTGCACCTCCTTTTAGATTTCGATATTCATTGGTTTTAAAATCGGTTGCTCTATAAGTTACGAGTCTTGGAGAAAATGCCTTGACAAAGGTTATGAGATCTTTAGCTAATCGATTAATAAATAGATGTTGTTTCTTTTGGCGGATAAATTCCTTAGGGTGCATGCCAATTTGAGCGATCATAAATTCTGCTCTTAAAAGTCCCACACCATCAACATTCAATTTCGCAATTTTAGTAGCTTGATCAGGCTCTGCCAGGTTAACATAAACACGAGTTTTAGTTTTCAGTACACGATTGTCATTAATCAGTTTATTTTTTGACTGACTACCAACTAGCGAAGAGTGAGAACTGATTTTGCCTTTAAAGATTTCACCGGTGGCACCGTTTACACTTATAATCATTCCATCTTTGAAAATTTTGGTAGCTTTTTCCGTGCCAACGACTGCTGGTACTCCAAGTTCCCTAGAAACTATAGCTGCGTGGGAAGTGCGGCCGCCTTTATCGGTTACAATAGCTGCAGCTTTTTTCATGGCCGGAACATAATCTGGATTTGTTTGGGGTGCAACCAGCACGTCACCATGATGAATTCTATCGATTTCCTTAGGTGAAAAGATAATATTTACTGGCCCAATACCAATACCTGGAGAAGCAGGACTTCCAGTTAGAATCGGTTGTCGGTTTTCAGCAGTCTGTCCTCGGTTATCAGATATCAGTTTTTCGCTTTTTGACTGATTACTAATTGTAGTAATAGGTCTAGATTGAACAATATAGACACGATCATCCTCAATGGCCCACTCAATATCTTGAGGAAAAAAATAATGGTTTTCAATATCTTTAACAAGCAAAGCAATTTTTATAATTTCTTCATCATTAACTTTTTGTTTGGATCCAATAGACTTACTAAGATGAAACTCTTTATTACTGCCTCCAGATTTTTTAAGTTCTATTCTTTGTTCTTTGATTTCTTTTTTTAAAATAATAAAGGATCTTTTTTCTACTTCATAGTGGTCGGGTGTAACTTTACCACCTACAATATATTCTCCTAAACCGTAAATTGCCTCAATAATTATTTTTTCTTTATTGTTAGATACTGGATCGATACTAAAAGCTATTCCAGATCTTTGAGATTGCACCATACGTTGGACAACAACAGCTAAACCAACTTTCTTATCACTAAATCCTTGTTGGAATCGGTAATATATCGCTCGGGGAGTATATAGAGACGCCCAACAATCTTTGACTTTGTTTAATAAACGAGTATCTCCTTGAACATTTAAGTAGGTTTCTTGTTGTCCTGCAAATGAAGCAGTAGGAAGATCTTCTGCTGTTGCTGAAGATCTGACAGCTACAACAGGCTCCCGATATAATTGCTTTACAGTTAGGATACTTTCCTTCAGAGTAGAGTTTACTTTAAAATATTTTTGTTCTCGAATGTTTAGATGCTCATAATAATTGATAATGTTATGAACAAGGGTATTTGGAATTTCTGCCTTCAAAACAAGTTCTTTGATATGGGTTGATGCCTGTTGAAGCTCGCTTGGATTATCAAAGTTTATCAGGGAGAGAACATCTTTAATTTTTTTTTCAAGTTTGGATTGGGTTATGAAGTCAAAATAGGCAGTTGAAGTCACTATGAATCCGTAGGGAATGGGAAGTTTTGCATTAGTCATTTCACCGAGGTTTGCACCTTTTCCGCCAACCAAACCAATATCACCTTTTCCTACTTCATCAAACCAGACAATAGCCTTTTTTTTATTCATATAAATAACTATACAGTAAAAAAATGTAGAAATTCAACAATGACTAAAAGAAATAAGGGAGAAAAAATTTACTTTAAAACGAATTTTTTGCTATCAGCCGAAATTATTTAAATAGCAAGCTATAAATAATAAGCTGATATTTACTTTATCGATATATTAATTTTAGAGTGAATAACTATTGACTTTAATAATTAGCTTTGTTAATATAATTAGTACAAATGAAAATTTTTCTTTCCTAAAGGCAAGATTGGAGACTACAAAAAACTCTCCTAACAGCCTTCATTAATTAAATCTAAATTTAAAAAGCCAAAAACCAAATGTTTTTTGACCTATTGATGTTTGAGCTTTGATATTTGAAATTATCTGATTGGGCCTATAGCTCAATTGGCCAGAGCATCGGATTTGCATTCCGAAGGTTTGGGGTTCAACTCCCCATAGGTCCACCCTTCGACTTTTCTCAGGGCTATAGCCTTGAGCGAGCGAAGGCAAATCGAAATGCACTTTAACAATTAAAGGTAGGTCAAAATAACTAATAGAAAAGATGGGAGAAATAAAGCTAATGGTGGATGCCTAGGTAACTTAAGCCGAAGAAGGACGCGTGAATGAGCGCGATAACAACGGTGAGTCCTCTATCAGACGATATCAACCGTTGGTTTCCGAATGGGGCAACCCGATCCTGCGTAAGTAGGATGATACTACGCTTCGCGTAGTAAGGAGACCTAATGAACTGAAACATCTCAGTAACTAGAGGAAAAGAAAACAATAGTGATTTCGTTAGTAGCGGCGAGCGAAAGCGAAATAGCCCAAAGTCTGGAGTAATCCAGGCAGTTGCAGGGCCCGCCACAACAGGATCAGTTAAGAATAGAAGAATATCTTGGAAAAGATAGCCATAGAGGGTGATAGCCCTGTATTCTAAATTCGAGACTGCTTGGGTGGGTACCTAAGTACCACGAGTCACGGCAAACCTTGTGGGAATCTGGGTCGGTCACGATCCAAGGCTAAATACTTAAGTTGACCGATAGTGAACAAGTACCGTGAGGGAAAGGTGAAAAGTCCCCCGAAAGGGGAGTGAAATAGAACCTGAAATCATTAGCTAACAAACAGACAGAGCTTGTGCGTAGCACAAGGCAGTTTAGAAAGTTCTTAAAGTGAAAAGTTTGTAAAGATATGTTGTATTAAAGCAATTATCTTTATTAAATTTAAAAACCTTATAACTTTGTAACTTCCTCGTGCTGCGCGCGAGTAATGTCGTGCCTATTGAAGAATGAGCCAGCGAGTCTCCGATAAGAACTTCGTTTAATCCCTTTTTGGGAAAAGGCAAAGCGAAAGCGAGTCTTAATAGGGCGAATTTTAGTTCTATCGAAGGACCCGAAACTGGGTGAGCTAACCATGAACAGGGTGAACTCCGCCTACAGGCGGAGGGAGGCCCGAACCCGTTGTCGGTGAAATGGCATGGGAAGATTTGTGGTTAGGGGTAATATGCCTATCGAACCCAGAGATAGCTGGTTCTCCCCGAAATATATTTTGGTATAGCCCTCGACTTTATTTATGAAGGGGTAGAGCTACTGGATGGTTATGAGAGCGTAAGCGATCACAATCAACCAAACTCCAAATACTTTGTAAAAATAGCGAGGAGTCAGTCTCGCCGGGATAAGCCGGTGTAGGCAAAAGAGAAACATCTCAGATTTCCGTCTAAGGTTCCTAAATGATTTTTAAGTGGTTAAGGCCGTTGGTTGTCCAACACAGTAGGAAGGTTGGCTCAGAAGCAGCCATCCTTTAAAGAGTGCGTAACAGCTCACCTAAATATTCTACGCCAATGGCGTAGGGATAATCTGCGCCGAAAATGATCGGAGCTAAAAATCTGCCGAAGACGAAAATCTTGTGCTTCGCACAAGGGTTTAAGGTTAATTACTTTTTGGTCATAATTGACTAAAAATAATCACAACTTTACTCTTGTGTGAAGCACAAGGTGGTAGGGGAGCGCCCGCCAGGCAGTGAAGCAAAATTGCAAGATTTTGTGGAGCGTGGCGGGGTGAGAATGCTGGCATAAGTAGTGTATCTCCCGATGAAAACTCGGGATGCCGAAAATCCAAGGTTTCCTCAGCAATGTCAATCAACTGAGGGTTAGTCGGATCTAAGGGAGTCCTGTTTGGTACTTCCGATGTTCAAACAGTTAATATTCTGTTACTTTAACACTCTTGTTATTACTTAAAAATTGACGAAATTTGATACTCTGTCCCTTCTATATGGGGGGTTAAGTTATAAACTGTATCGTAAGATGCAGCAAGTAACAAATACAACCCTGACGTAATGTCGGGGGAGATAGAGGACTTAAGTTCCCAAGAAAAGATTTTTAAGGAAAGAGTGTTGAATCCGTACCGATAACCGACACAGGTGGATTGGTGTAGAACACTAAGGCATACGGGTAATGATGATTCAAGGAACTCGGCAAAAAAGCTGGACGTAAGCTTTGCGATATGTCCTGTCCCGCCTCTGGCGGGATTGCAACAAATGTTTGTCAACCGACTGTTTAGCAAAAACACAGGTTCCTGCTAACCCTAAAAGGGGATGTATAGGAGCTGAAACCTGTCCAGTACTGGTAAGTTAATCATTTCGGGTGATTCCGACGAGCAATCTTCGGAAAAGCTTGAGATGCAAGCTCCAGTGAACGACAGCTCTAACCCTGAGAGTTCTAAGGTAGCGTAACCCCTTGCCGGGTAAGTTCCGGCCCGCATGAAAGGTCTAACGAGTTGACAACTGTCTTGAATCACTGCCCGACGAATTTGAAATGGCTGTGAAGATGCGGCCTACCTACACCTGGACAAGAAGACCCCGGGAGCTTAACTGAAACTAGGCATTGGTGGGAAGAAATAAATTGTTGAGCGTAGGAGGGAGTCCCGAGTTTATCGGGACAACGATGAAACACCTCTCTCTTGTTTTTTTTCACCTCATCCCGCTTAGCGGGAGACAGTACTTGGTGGTCAGTTTAACTGGGGCGGTTTCCTCCAAAAGAGTAACGGAGGAGCGCAAAGGTCAGCTAGCTGCGCATAGAAATCGCAGTGTTAGTGCAAACGCATAAGCTGGCTTAACTGTGAGGCATACAAGCCGATCAGATGCGAAAGCAGGCGTTAGTGATCCTCGATCCCGATGTGATATCGGGACGGGCTTAACGGATAAAAGCTACCCCGGGGATAACAGGCTGGTCGCCTCCGAGAGTTCATATCGACGAGGCGGTTCGGCACCTCGATGTCGGCTCACCGCATCCTGGGGCTGAAGTCGGTCCCAATGGTCGGGCTGTTCGCCCGTTAAAGCGGTACGCGAGCTGGGTTCAGAACGTCGTGAGACAGTTCGGACTCTATCCGGTGTAGGCGCATGGAATTTTGAGGAGGGACTCCTACAGTACGAGAGGACCTAGGATGTGGAGATCCCTGGTGTACCGGTTATCTTATAAGGGTAATGCCGGGTAGCTATATCTCTATTCGATAAACACTGAATGCATATCAAGTGTGAAGCGAGCTCCAAGATAAGAATTCCTTTTAGCTTTCCTGAAGATTACAGGATTAATAGACGTCAGGTGTAAGTTCTGTAAAGAATTTAGCCAAGACGTACTAAGTAGCAATCTCCCATCTTTTTTATTAGTTAAAATAGAAATAATCAAACCTACTCGTTAAGCAGTTCGCTGCCAAGGACACGATATATCTCTTCAATTGATGTTATTCCGCCATAAACTTTATTCAAGGCCGATGTTTTTAATGAATGAATTTGCTTTTTTTTAAGTAATTGATTAAGGTATGAAACTGGTTGATTTTCTACAATAGCTGTTTTAATATCATTGTCAAAATAGGTAATTTCATAAATTCCTGTTCTGCCAAGATAGCCTGTCGCTTTACAAAGATGACATCCTTTTGCTTTAAATAAGGTCGCCACATTTTCTCCTACTAGTTTTTTTTCATCACTATTAGGTACAAAAGCACTTCTGCAAGAAGTACAGATTTTTCTTACCAATCTGGATGTTATTACAGCTTTTATTGTTTGGGCAACAACAACATGTGTTATTCCCATTTCTAAAAGTCTGGTTACCAGAGCAGGAACGTCAAATGTATGAAAAGTAGAAAGAACTAAAGTACCAATCAGAGCAGCTTGAATGGCCATTCGCGTAGTATCAGCGTCACGTATTTCTCCCAGCATGATTATATCTGGATCTTGACGGATAACTGAACGCATAGCTTTTGCAAAAGTAAAACCTATACTTTCATTGACTTGGCTTTGTCGGATACCTTCTATTCTATATTCTATCGGGTCCTCTAAAGTTATAATATTTCTAAAAGGTCTATTAAGAAAGTCTAAAATTGAATAAAGCAGGTTAGTTTTTCCAGAAGAAGTCGGACCAGTAATCAGTATCATACCCGAAGTACTTAAGAGAAGTTTATGTATCATAAGGAGCTGATCACGTTCTAAACCAGTATTATTTAATTTCAAAAGCATGTCTTCTCTGTTTAGAATACGAATAACAATATTTTCTCCAAATAAAGCAGGCAAGATAGAAACCCTGAAGTTATAAAGTACACTTTTATACAAGAATTCAAAATGACCATCTTGGGGTTGTCTGCGTTCGGCAATATTCATGTTAGAAAGTACTTTAATTTTGCTTATTGTGTTTTCTTTCAAATATTTATCTACCTTATTAAAAAGATGTAATATTCCATCAATTCGGAAGCGAATATTTAAGTGATCTCTTTCTGGTTCAATATGAATATCACTGGCTCTATAATCCAAAGCATTTTGCAAGATAGATGTAACAATCTCATCTGCCGTATCTGCCATAAGAAGATAATTATTAACTACAAGTCATCATATAATATTTTGTTATAATTTTACAAGCATGAAAATACTTGCAATTGATTCTGGCGTAGAGAAGACCGGTTTTTCAATCTTTACTAAGGAAAGTAAAAACTTCAAGTACATAGATTCTGGTTTGATTAAGACAAATAAAGACGAATCTTATGAAATAAGAGTCTATCAAATCTATAAAAAATTAAACGACGTCATAAAAATATTTAAGCCTAAAAAAATTATTCTTGAACGATTATTTTTTTTTCAAAACCAAAAAACAGCCATACAGGTCGGTCAAACACAAGGAGTAATCATTCTTCTAGCGGCTCAAAATAATATTTCTTTAGAATATTTAACACCCCTTCAAATAAAACAGACAGTCACAGGTTATGGGCTTTCAGATAAAAAATCTGTTCGAAAAATGATTGATCTTACGTTAAAACCCCAAAAAAAAATTAAAGAGGATGATGAGATAGACGCTATTGCCTGTGGGCTTGCCTATTGTTACCTTTTTCACTAGATAGTTTATATTAAATTTTTTATACTAATTTAATGACACCAGTTATTTTGATAGTACTTGATGGATTTGGTCTAGCCTCACATTTGCCAGGAAACGCAATCTATCTGGCAAACCCTCAAAATATAAACTCTTTACTTTATAGCTATCCAAATACTACTCTTAAAGCCTCAGGACAGGCTGTTGGACTTCCTGCTGATGAGGTTGGCAATACCGAAGTTGGGCATTTAAATCTGGGGGCAGGAAGAATTGTTTATCAAGATCTTCCCAGGATTAATATGGCCATAGCTGATGGAAGTTTTTACAAAAATAGTGTTTTTCAGGAAGCTCTTTCTCACGCGAAAAAAAATAAAAGTAATCTTCATCTTATTGGACTCGTCGGTGAAGGTTCGGTTCATTCAAGCGTAGATCACCTTTATGCCTTGCTTTATTTAATGAAAGAGCAAAATCTTGAAAAAGTTTATTTACATCTAATTACCGACGGTCGGGATTCTCCACCTAAATCGGCATTAGGATCGGTTAAAAGCCTGAAAGAAAAACTAGATAGTCTTAAAATCGGAATAATTGCCTCAATTATGGGCAGATATTATGCTATGGATAGAGATAGGCGCTGGGAAAGAACAGAAAAGGCTTACGAATGTCTGATAAAAGGATCAGTAAATAAAACACAATCAGTAATCTCAACGATTGAAGATTCCTATAGGCAGGGTAGAACAGACGAATTTATTGAACCAACTAATATAGTTAATCCTAACGGTGAACCAATAGTCTTAATTAAAGAAAATGACGCGATTATCTTTTTTAATTATCGCATCGATCGACCTCGTCAATTAACTAAAGCCTTTGTCCTCGAAAATTTTGAGCAGGATGCAAATAAGACGCTGTCTTTCGATCCCTATGCGATTAAATATTATAAATCCCATCTTCATCAGGAAGAAATCCTCACTCCACCGTTTCAAAGGAGTCCTAAATTAAACAATTTATATTTTGTTACTATGACAGAATATGAAAAAAATTTAGCAGTTAAAGTAGCTTTTCCTCCAATTCGAGTTCACACTCCGTTGGGAAAAGTCATATCTGAAGCGGGATTTAGCCAACTTAGGATGGCAGAATCTGAAAAGGAAAGATTTGTAACATTTTATTTTAATGGTCAAAACGAAGCATCTTTTGCCCAAGAAGAACGACTTATTATTCCCTCTCCCAAAGTCCCCACTTACGATACTAAACCAGAAATGTCCGCTCATGAACTAACAAATGTATTGATTAGTAAGCTAAGAGAAAAAAAATATCACTTTATTTTAGTAAATTTTGCCAATCCTGACATGGTAGGTCATACAGGTAACATCGAAGCTACTACAAAAGCTATAAAGGTAATTGATGAGTGTTTGGGTAAAATAGTGAGGGAAGCACTTATTTTAAATTATTATTTACTTATTACCGCTGATCACGGTAATGCTGAACAAAAAATTAATCCTCAAACCGGCGAAATTTCTACAGAACACACGAATAATCCTGTTCCTTTTGTAGCTGTAGGTAATAAATTTCTAGGTCGTTTCATAAAATTACAGACTGGAATTCTGGCTGATGTTGCACCAACTATTCTATCACTTTTGGAACTTCCCAAGCCTCAAGACATGACAGGTAGAAATTTATTAGAAGAGATTTCTTAGTCCGCAAATAAGTATTATATTTTAGTTAGCGCCAATTTTAGTAAGTATTTTTGCTGCGTATCTTGCACCATTATTCATTGCTTTTTTTATATTCTTTGTTTTGAAATATTCCGCGATAAATCCAGCTGTATATCCGTCACCGGCACCGGTTGTATCTAAAATTTTTTCAGGCATTAGCGCAGGCTGAAAAAAAACTTGCTTTTTAATATACCCATGGCTACCTTTTTCTGCATCCGTTATTATGAGTATTTTACTTTGAATTTCTGGTAATAATTCTAATAAATTATTGTTAAAATTTAGAAGTTGGTAATCTTTTTTAACTAAATCGGCAAATTCATGACTGTTGACTATCAATATATCTAGACTGTCGAAAATAACATTTAATTCAACCTTTTGTCGTTGACAATCAGTAGAAGCCAAGTTAACAATTGTTAAAACTTTATCTCCCTTGAAATGGTTGACAATTTTATTTTTTTCCTTGATATCTACGTGAGGAAGAGGACCAAGATAAACATTATTAGCTTTCTTAATATCTTCGTTTAATTCAAATCCCTGCCAAAGTTTGTTAGGTGTTTCATAATTAACTATAGTTCTTTCTCCATTAGTAGATAATAAAATTGTCGAAATTTTAAAGTAATTGTTTTGATATTGACATAACTGCGAGGAAATATTTTTATCTTTAAGTTTTTTTAAAATTAATTCACGAAAAGGATTGTTGCCTATTTTGGCAAAAACGGCAACCTTATATCCGTGCTTTGTTAAACCAGCTGCAACATTGCATCCTCCTCCACCAATGTCCTCATAAAATTCATCAGCAAAATATTTGCCACCGATGGCTAGCTGGAATCGATTATCTTTATAAGTTAAAGATTCACCTTTAAAATAAAGATCTATACTAATATTTCCAATACAGATAAAATCGTACATTTATTTATGATAAATAAAATAATAGATGATAAGCAAATGTTTTTGACTATCAGTCTCTTGTTATTTGTTTAATATTATATTCCTTGATTCGTCTTTTTATTTCGAAAAAACTATCTAATCGATGATTTGCTAAAAAATAATTAACTGCCTTTTTAGATTTATCAATCAGTTGATAATCAGAAAGTGAGGCAACTTTTAGATCGACAACTCCGTGCTGACGAACACCATATATTTCTCCGGGACCTCTTATTTTAAGATCATATTCTGCTACTTCCATTCCAGATTGAGTTTTGGCAAAAAATTTTAATCGTTCAATCACCACATCATCTTTTGACCCAGTATATAAAATACAATAAGATTGTTTTTTTCCTCTTCCGACTCTGCCTCTGAGCTGATGGAGTTGGGCAAGGCCAAATCTTTCTGCAGCTTCGATTAACATGATTGTCGCATTGGGAATATCTATGCCTACTTCTACCACCGGCGTCGCAACCAAAATATCAATTTTTTTTTCTTTGAAATTTTTCATAATTAGATCTTTGTCATTAGATTTTATTTTTCCATGTAGAAGTTCTAATTTGTATTCGTTAAAAATTTCTTTCTTTAATCTTTCGTATTCTTTTGTCGCTGCTTTTATTGATTTCATTGTTTCAATTTCTGACTCTTCAATTAGCGGGCAGATAATAAAGACCTGTATTTTCTCTTCCTTTATTTTTTTCTTGATCCATACGTAACCTGATTCTCTTTTATCCTGGGGTACCAAATAAGTTTTTATTGGAGTTCGACCTTTTGGCATCTCATCAATTATAGAAAGATCCAGTTCACCATAAAGGGTTAGTGCAACAGTTCGGGGAATAGGAGTTGCTGTCATTGTCAAAAGATGCGGATTTAAGCCTTTTTCTTTTAATTTTGCTCTTTGAACTACACCAAATCTATGTTGTTCATCGATTATTACCAGTCCAATCCTATCAAACTGTAATTTTTTATCAATAAGCGCATGGGTTCCAACAATTATGTCATAATCAATCGATTTAATAAGCTTTTCTAATTTTTGCTTATGCTTGCGAATTATTTTTTTAGAACCTGTTTGCAATCCAATTTTTAGGTTTAATTTAGTAAAAGTTTCTTTCAGGGTTTGATAATGCTGAGAAGCTAATATTTCTGTCGGAGCCATAAAAAGGGATTGATAGCCATTGAGATAGCTAAAATAGCAGGCAATTGCGGCAACCACAGTTTTTCCCGATCCTACATCACCCTCCAAGAATCTATTCATCGGTCTGGATTTTACTAAATCGCCAATTATTTCTTTTACAGATCGGTTTTGTGCATTAGTTAATTGAAAGGGAAGATTTTGACTAAAATTTTGTAGTGATATTTTAAACGACGGTTCTAGTTTGAATGATTTTTTAACTTGTTCCTTATCCCATTCTTTTCTGATTAAAGCAGCTGATAACTGGATAGTGAATAATTCATCAAAAGCTAGGCGTTCGCGCGCTTTTTTCGCGTCGACTTGATTCTGAGGAAAATGGATAGATTGATATGCATTAAGTTCCCCAAATAAATTGTTGTATTTAACAATCTCTGCCGGAAAAATTTCAGCTATACCATCTTGATCCCACCTAGATCCGAGATGGTTGATAAGATAAAATATTTTTTCTCTTAATAATCTTGATGAAAGACCATTTTTTTCTGGATAGATAGGAACCAATCTGCCAGTATGCACGGTTGGAGAATTTAATTTTTCGAGTAGTTCGTATTCTTTTGGCTCAAAAGAAATTTTATTAAAAAAACCTTTAATTTCCCCTGCTAGGGCAACATAACTGCCAATTCGCAATATTCGGAGTAAATATGGTTGATTGTACCAAACAGCATCGATTTTACCCGATTCATCTGCAAGGGTGAGTTTTTGTATTTTTAAGCCTTTCTTGCTAGTAAGGTTGAACACTTTAATTATTTTACCTTTTATAGAGACGGTTTCTCCGCTTTGCACTTTGGCAATAGGTGATATAACCAGGTAGTTTTCATAACGAAACGGAAAATAATTAAGAAGGTTCCAAACTGTTATAATTCCAACCGATTTTAACCGTTTAATAGTTGTGGAACTGGTAGCCGGAAGATTTTCGATCGGAATTGAAATTAACTTATTGTTTAATTTACCCATTGTTGCTTTATTATCTCACAAATAAAAGCGGCGCAAGAGAAGAGGCAATAAGGAGTAAAGACGAGATTATAATTATTATTTTCCAGATAGCTTCTTTTTTTATTTTGAAAAATTTTTTAATACTCATATCTATTAATTTTACCGATTAAAAATGAGTTTTTATACCTATTTTGCTATACTATATTAATGTATTTCCCTCGTGTATTTTCAAGGAAACGTCAATATATAAGACAAAGAGTGATCATTTTTACTTTAATTATCATAACCGGATTGATTATTTTTGTTTTTCTTTTTGCCTTTTTTTTGTTTGCTTGGTATGCTCGTGACCTCCCATCCCCTGGTAAACTTACCCAAATATCAGGCAGCTCTACAGTATTTTACGATCGAGATGAGAAGATACTTTTTGAAATGTATAAAGATAAAAACCGCGTTCCCATAAGTCTCGATAAAATTTCCGAGGACTTTAAAAAAGCTACAATTTCAATTGAAGATAAAAACTTTTATCAACATCAAGGAGTCTCTCAGTTAGGTATCTTGAGAGCTTTTTTAAATATTATCTTAGGGAGAGGTCTCCAAGGAGGATCTACTATCACACAACAACTTATAAAAAATGTTCTGCTTGATCCGCGAAGAACCCTACCTAGAAAAATTAAGGAAATAATATTAGCCTTTGAGGTAGAAAGAAGATATTCTAAAGATCAAATCTTGGAGATGTATTTAAATGAAGCGCCTTATGGTGGAAGTTACTGGGGAATAGGATCAGCTGCAAAGGGTTACTTTGGCAAAGAACCTAAAGATTTAAATCTGTTGGAGTCTGCAATATTAGCGGGACTGCCTCAAAGTCCCAGTATTTATTCTCCTTTTATTGGAAAAAATGACGCTTGGAAAAAAAGAACAAAAGACGTATTAAGGCGTATGAGGGAAGACGGGGAAATAAACAGAAACCAAGAAAGTGTTGCATCCAAAACGCTAGAAAAGATTAAATTTACATCGCCAAAACTATCTATTGCAGCTCCTCATTTTGTCTTTTATGTTAGAGATCAAATTGAAAAAGAATTTGGCGGTAAACTTTTGGATAAAGGAGTAAAAATAAAAACAACTTTATCATTAGATACTCAAGAAATTGCAGAAAAAATAGTCAATGAGGAAATTAAGAAACTTAAAAGTTTTAATCTAACAAATAGTGCTGTCGTTATACTAAATTCTGAAACAAATGAAATTCTGGCCATGGTTGGATCTTACGATTTTAATGATGAAAAATTCGGAAAATTTAATGCCGCCTTAGGCTTGCGTCAGCCTGGATCTGCAATTAAGCCTGTTACCTATGCACTGGCTTTCGAGAAAGGATATACACCAGCTACACTTTTACTGGATGTTAAAACGAATTTTCCTCAAATTGGACAAGATGATTATGTCCCGGTCAATTACGATGGAAAATTTAGAGGTCCGATGCAGCTTAGATTCACTTTAGGAAATTCGATAAATATTCCCGCCGTTAAACTGCTGGCTATGGTAGGGATTCGCGATTTTTTACAAAAAGCGTCAGATATGGGAATGGAATCTTTTGCACCGACGGAGAAAAACCTAAGACGATTTGGCCTATCTATAACTCTTGGAGGTGGTGAAACCAGGTTGCTTGATATCACCTCTGCCTTTTCTATTTTTGCCAGAGGCGGAATTAAAAAAGAATTGAGTTCTGTTTGGGAAATCTCTGATTTTACTGGTAAGACAATATTCAAAAAATCAAAAACTAAGGAACAAAGAATTTTTTCTCCTGAAGTTTCTTTTCTTATATCACATATATTATCTGATAATAATGCAAGAATTGAAGAATTTGGAGCTAACTCTTACTTAAATATTCCCGGCAAAACAGTGGCAGTAAAAACAGGAACATCTAACGACAAGCGTGATAACTGGGCAATTGGATTTAGCAAAGGGATTACGATTGGGATATGGTCTGGCAATAATGATAATTCACCCATGAATCAAAAGATTGCCTCAGGGGCAACTGGGGCCTCACAAATTTTTTACCGATTGATGATCGAACTTTTAAAATCCTATAAAGATGGAATTATGGAAAAACCTGATAAGGTAAAAGCTGTAACAATAGATTCTTTTTTAGGAGGATTACCTCATGAAGCTGTTCCGACCAGATCCGAATATTTCCTAGATGGATCAGAACCGAAAGATCTCTCGTCGTTTTACAAAAAATTAAAAATTTCCAAATCAACAGGTAAATTAGCAAACGACGTTGAGATAAGAACAGGAAACTATGATGAGAAAGAATATATAGTAATTAGGGAAAATGACCCTATATCAACCGATGGAAAAAATCGTTGGCAAGAATCTATCGATGCCTGGGTGAAAGAAATTAACGATGACAAATATCATCCACCTACTGAAATATCAGAGTCTTCCTCTGAACTTGTAATTGTACAGATAAAATCTCCATCTGACAAAGAAACCATAAGTTCAAATGAAATCGTAATTAAAGGGAAGATTGCTAGCATTTATCCAATTAAATTTACTAAATTTTATATAAACGGAAGTGAAGTACGTATTCTTGATGGAAATATCAGTGAATTTAACGAAAGCTTTAATCTGTCTGATGGGGTTTATGAAATCAAAGTTATGTCCTGGAACGAAAAAGATAAAAATGGTGACTCTGTGGTAAAAATAGGGGTTAATAAAGCGTGGGATTCTTTTAATCCTACGCCAACTATAGTCATAACTCCAACTCCTTGATTAATACTGGGTTGATTTTTCCTGTAACGATCGTTTCAATTTTTGTCAATCTTCCTATAGTAGTTTTGATTGAATTTTCTCTAATTCAATTTTTGCTTCCTGTTCTGTAATGTTTTTTCGATTTGAAGAGAAATAAAATCGTAAGGTGATTTTATTTTTAAAAGTATCAATTAATTCTATTTTTTCTAATAGATATGAAGTTTTGAATGCTAATTCTTTAATTAAAGAATAAGGCTGGTTTTTATTTTGCGCAAGTGTTAAATCTAACTTTATTTGAGCAAAGGGATTTATCGCTTTATATATACCTATAGGTAAATAATATTTCATCAACACTTCAAGCTCAAAGGATGCCAAATAAACGTTATTTTTCAAACCAAATCTGTCTTTTATCAAATAGTTTAACTGTCCAAATTTCCCTATCCAATCTTTGTCGATAGTAATTTCAGCTTGTAATCCTTTTTCGAAAATAAGGAACTTACTTTGACTAATTTTATATTTCTCAATTTTCAGCTCAGTAAAAAGAGAGTCAATAATTCCTTTAAGATCATCAATATTTGTGTTTACTACTATAGCTAATTGATATTTTTCAATAGGTAAATTTCCCTTTTTGGGAATATAACTTTTGGCAATTTCAAAAAATTTAAGCACATCTGCTTTTCCTTCATTATTTTTAATATTCATAATTAGAGAGGGGAAGATATGTGTTCGCATAAACTTGATTTCCTCAGAAATCGAATTTTTTATTGCCAGGTGATCTTCTATTATTAAATCGGACTTCTTTATCATTTTTTCAGAGATCATAGAGTAATTCATAACTTCATTGAGACCTAAGTGTTTCAAAAAATACTTAATTTTTGATTGAAGATTAAACATAAGTTCTGCTTCTTTTGGTTGCTTTATATAAACAGACGATTGAATATTATTGGGAAGATTATGATAACCGTAAATTCTGGCAATTTCTTCAATCAGGTCTTCCTTAATCAAAACATCCCGACTTCGATACGAAGGTATTTGTACAGTTACCAATTCATCACGGCCGTGGTCAACATGGTTATTAAATCCGAGGTTTGATAAAATTTTTATAATCTTATCTTTACTTACTTGAACGCCAATAATCCTTTGAATATCAGTGATTGAGACAGTTAAAGATTTGGATTTATAGGGATTTGGGTAAATATCATAGATTTGCGAAGCAATTTTTGCTCCTGCGTATTTTTCGAGTAGCTCAACTCCGTAAACTGTTGTCGGTTCGACTCTTTCTTCGTCCAGTCCTTTTTCAAAATAGGTCGCGGCAACAGTGCGTTGACCAGTTGTCATTGACGCTCTTCGAATCTTTTTTGGATTGTATGTCTGAACAAAAAAAATTATGTTGTTTGTTTTGTCGTTTACTGCAGAATTAGAGCCTCCCATAATTCCGCAAAGATCAATTAGCCTTTTGTTGCCATCTTCAATTACAATATCTCCTCCTGGTAGAACAATTTGTTTTCCATCTAAGGTTACGATTTTTTCTCCTTCTTTACTTTCGCGCATAATCATTGTGGCTTTCCCTATCGAATCATAATCAAATATATGTACGGGTTGTCCAAAAGCAAGCATAAGATAATTTGATATATCAATGACGTTATTTATAGATTTTATTCCGCAAAATTGAAGTCGTTCTCTAACAAAATCAGGAGGTTTTGAAATTTTCACATTTTCTAAAACGATAGCTGTAAATCGGGAGCATAAATTGTCGGATTTAATTTTAATATCTAAATTTTTGTTACGATCGCTACTTTTTTTGAGAAAATTAAATTTATATTTTTCTAAGGGATTAACCTTTAGCCTTGCTTTTTTACCAAAATAAGGGAGAATTGCTAAGGCTTCCTGGGCTATGCCGAAAACTGAAGCGATATCTACGCGATTTGAGGTTATTTCAATATCGTAAACATAGTCATTTGTCCCTCGTAGCTTTAGCGGAGTGGAATCAGCCATTTTAGTAACACTCTCTATGGAAGGACCACAAAGAGACAAGTATTTTTGGATTTCCTGAGGCGTTGCATCAGTATCCAAATAGTCCAAAAGCCAATTGTGGGTGATTTTTATATTCACAATAGTTCATAACGTTCATAAAGTGAAAAGTTCATAAAGATATTGCTTTACAAACTTTAAAAACTTTATAAACTTTCTAACTTTTAATCAGAATTCTTTTAAAAATCTAATATCTCCATCGTATAAAATTCTAATATTATCCATTTTTGTTTGAATTATAATCAATCGTTCAATGCCAAAAGCAAATGCCCAACCGGTATATTTACTTGGATCAATTTTACCGGCTTTTAAAACGTTTGGGTGAACCATGCCAGCCCCGGCTAATTCTAACCAACCAGATTTACAAACTTTACACTGTTGCCCTGATATTTCACCCTTACCCAAACAAACAGCACAGGTAATGTCAATTTCAAACGATGGTTCGGTAAATTGAAAGTGAAAGGGTCTGAGTCTAGCTTCAAATTCTTCACCAAAGTATTCCTTAACAAAGTAATCTATTGTACCTTTGAGATTTGTGATATTGATGTTTTTATCAACACACAACGATTCAAATTGATGGAACATAGGCGTATGAGTTACATCCCAGTTAGGACGGTAACATTTAGCGATATTAATCATTCGTATAGGTGGTTTTCCCACTCGCATCATCTCACGAACCTGACATGAAGATGTATGTGGTGACAAAATCATCTTTCCGTATTTTTTACTTTCTGCTGCATCAATGAAAAGAGTTTCAAAGTCGTCACGAGCAGGGTGACCTTTCGGCATGTTAAGAGAATCGAAGGAAAAATATTCCCACTCAACTTCTGGGTACGTCATGCGAATAAAACCTATTTTTTTAAAAATATCACTAATTTTTTCAATAGCGTTAGAAATAAGATGAAGACTGCCTTTAGGATATTGCTTTCCAGGAAGAGTAATATCAAAATAGGAAGCTGTATCGGGTTTTTTTATAAGTTGCTGACGCTTTACTCCAATTAATTGATTAATTGAAGTTTTAAGTTTATTGACTTTTAGACCAAAATCTTTTTTCTCTTCGGATTTTAAGTTGGTAATAGATTGAAGTAAATGATTAATTAAGCCTTTGCGACCGAGGTAAATGATTTGAATAGTTTCTAGATCATGAATCGTGTCTAGGTTCTTAATTTTTTTTTTGAATTCCAAAAGAAGTTTTTCAACGTTATTCATTATATTCTTACATTAATTGAATTATTTGCGTCATTTTATTTTCTCCACAATCTTTTCAAAAATCTTAGGATATTCGACGGCAATTTTCGCCAAGATTTTTCTGTCTAATTCAACTTTATTAGTTTTTAGTTTATTAATAAATTTATTGTAGTTTAATCCAAGCAATCGAAGAGCAGCATTGATGCGGATAATCCAGAGTCTACGAAAATCTCTTTTTCTATTTTTTCTCCCGGAAAAGGCATACTGGCCAGCATGAAGAACAGCCTCCTTTGCTTTTTTAAATTGTTTGTGCCTGGTCATCCAATATCCTTTTGCAAGCTTCAAGACCTTTTTATGTTTTTTTTTAGTTAATATCCCTGATTTAACCCTGACCATAATCAAAAAGTATTAAGTATTAAATATCTAGTATTTTAATTTTATGCTTAGTATTTTATACTGGATACTAGACTCCTAGCATTTTTTTTATTTTCTTTTTATAATTCCCTTTTACCTGTTTTAAAAGTTTCAATCTTCTAATCTGCCTCTTAGATTTTTTTGATCTAAGATGTCGTAAATAATGAGATCTATGTAAGAGTTTTCCTTTTTTAGTGATTTTAAAACGCTTGGCTGCTGATTTGTGAGTTTTTTGCTTAGGCATTTATGATTTGTCATCCTGAATCCATTTGCTATCGCTCAGGACTATAGCTTGTTTCAGGATATGATTAAATTGTAAAGGGATTCCTCGTCGTTTAGCTCCTCGAGATGACACATTAATCAATGTATTTTATGTGTCACTTTTTCCTGGATACTACTGTACTTATGACTCTTCCCATTAACCGAGGTTCTTTTGATATATTAACGTCTTCCAGATTTGAAATGATCCGTTTAATTAAATCAAAACCCATGTTTTTTTTACTTATTTCGCGTCCTCGCAAGCTTAAATTAAGTCTAACCTGATTACCGTCATTTAAAAATTCCTTTGCTCTTCCAATTAGCCTCTCACGGTCAGCCTGTGCGATAAAAAGTGATAGCTTTATATCCTTAACGATACTTTTTTTAATACCCTTTTTTGCTTCTTTATCTTTTTTTTCCTCTTGGTAAAGAAATTTTTTGAAATCAATGAGTTTGGCAACTGGTGGACTAGCAGAAGGCGCAATCAAAACTAGATCTTGCTCTTGTTTCTGAGCTAATTGTATAGCCTCAAACTTGCTTATAATTCCCACCTGTTTTCCATCTTTATCAATCACCCTCAGGGTCGGTGCTTCTATTCTGTAATTTATATAATAAAATTTTTTTTTCTCTTTCGGTCTAAAGAAATGTCTCAATTTTTTAAGAAAAATTTTTTATCTGATCTTTTAATATTTTAATAAATTTTTCTAGACTTATCATTCTTAAATCTTTACCTTCTCTGGTCCTAACTGAAACAAATACTGTTTTTTCTAATAGCAGATTGCTGATATTCGATTTACTTGCTTCCTTATCACCAATTATAGCCATATAGGGAATCTTTTGCAAGGTGGCTTCACGGATTTTTGCATTTATCGTTTTATTCTCACTATATAACTCTGATCGGATATCGTAATTCTCAAGAATATCTTTTATTTTTTGTGAATAATTAATCTGCTTAACTGAAATAGGCAAAACAGCAACCTGAATAGGGGATAGCCACAAGGGAAAAGCTCCAGCATGATGCTCCAAGAGTATCCCCATCAGCCTTTCTGATGAACCTAAAATCGCTCTATGCAACATTACTGGTGTTTGTTCTTTTCCTTTATCGTCAACATAAGATAATTTAAATCTGCGGGGCATAAAATAATCAATTTGAAGTGTCGACAATTGCCATTCTCGATCTAAGGAATCCTTAGCTATTAGGTCTAATTTAGGTGCGTAAAAGGCTGCTTCTCCTAGGCCAACAAAATATTCTATTTTTCGGTTTTTAAGTATTTCTTCCGATATTTTTTCTGATTTTTTCCAAGTGTTTTCATCACCTATATATTTTTCCGAATGATGAGGATCTCTTACCGAAAGCCTATATTTATAGGCAAACCCAAATGCATCCATAATTTGCTTTGTCATATCAAGGGCTTTATTCATTTCTTCAACTACTTGATCTTCGCGGCAAAAAATATGACAGTCATCTTGCGAGAAAGATCTTGATCTAACAAGTCCTAATAATTCACCCGGTTTTTCATCACGATATAACATAGCAAAATCAGCTAACCTTATTGGAAGATCTTTATAGCTGCGAGGTTTTGAAGCATAAATTTGCGTATGCTGAGGACAATTCATTGGTTTCAAATAGAACTCTTCCTTGGAATAGTTTGAATGGACCTTAAACATATTTTCCCTATATTTGTCATAGTGACCGGATAATTTAAATAATTCAGCTTTATTAAATTGCGGTGTCCACACTTGATTTATTCCTTGTTTTACTTGTAAGTCTTCTACAAATTTATTTATCAAATTTCTGACTAAAGCACCTTTAGGAGTGAATAATGGTAAGCCTGATCCAACCAAATCAGAAAACGTCCACAAATCAAGAATTTTCCCTAATTTCCTATGATCGCGTTTTTTTGCTTCTTCCTGTTGCCAAAGATACTTATCCAATTCTTCCTTGGTTGGAAAGCAGGTTCCATAGATGCGAGTCAGCATTTTATTCTTTTCGTCACCTCGCCAATAAGCGCCGGCAATTGATAAGAGCTTGAAATGCTTAAGTCCACCCGCAGGGTGGTCGATGTGACCTCCGCGGCATAAATCCCAATAATCACCGGATTTATAAAAGATCAACTTTTCTCCTTTTTGACTAAATTCATCGATCAATTCCTGCTTGAAGGGATTATTTGGATATTGTTTTTTAGCCTGCTCTTTATTTAATTCATGTCGTTCAAATGATTTCCAACGCGTTACGATTTCGTGCATTTTTTGTTCAATCTTGGGAAAATCAGATTCTGAAATTGGATTTTTAAATTCGAAATCAAAATAAAATCCATTTTCTATAGCAGGTCCTATTGCTCTTTTGGTATCAGGCCACAATTCTATTACTGCAGCAGCCAAAAGATGAGCGCAGGAATGGCGAAGATTATTGAGATATTCTCTCTGTTTGTCCATAACATTGATTATACAAAATATCCCTCCTTTCGGAGGGAATATATTTACACAACATACTCCCTCCTTTTAGGAGAAAGCGTTGGTGGTGCAATTTAATAATTTTTCAAGCTTCATAAATGCAATCTTACCTTATGTTATTTAGTTGTCAATAGTTTCAATTATCCTTTCACATCGACAGACTTAGTCTTTGTGAGCCCAGGTGGACTTGAACCACCGACCTTTACAATGTCAATGTAACGCTCTAGCCAACTGAGCTATGGGCTCAAATTCTATATTTTGTGTTAGGTTGAACAAGGCTAAATATTCTTTATAATTATATCTTTTTAATTAAATTTCTCAACTATAAGCAATTGACAAACCTATAGCAATCTGCTATAATTCTGAGCTAGATCCTAAGGTTTTTCTAGCTCCACTAGAAAATGCTTTAGGATTTTTTAAATGAAAAAAACCATAACATCTTCGCTATTTATATCAATTTTGTTATTTCTGCCAAGCTTTTTTCCGTCTATGGCCTATGCTCAAAAAACAGCAGAGAACTCTGCTGAACTTATAAATTATCAAGTTCAAGAGAATAGTACTATAAGATTTATTAAAACAAAAATAGTGATTAAAAAAGTTTTAGACAAATACAATTCACCTCTGGCTAATTCAGCAGAAACCTTTACCTCAACTTGTATAGCTTTAGATTTTGACTGTTATTTGCTACCAGCAATAGCCGGATTAGAATCGTCATTTGGTTTATATGTTTATTCAAACTCTAATAACCCTTTTGGTTGGGGACGAGGACATACGCTCTTTCCTAACTGGAGTATAGCTATAAAAACAGTTGGAAAAAAACTAAAAGAAGACTATATAGATAAGGGAGCTAATTCTATCGAGAAAATCGCACCTATCTATGCAGAAAGCCCTACCTGGGCTTTAAGAGTAAGTTATTTTCGCCAGATTTTTGAAAAAGAAGAAACTAATATCAATTTCATTCTGACTGAAAAAGGAGTAAAATTATAATTAATCTTCCTAAATTAGTTAACGGATTAAATATTTTTTTACCTGACTTATGTATAGCTATAAATTAAATCGATTAGCTAAAAACACAATCGAAATCGTCGTAGATGTTCCTAAAAACACAATTGAAGAAAAATATAAGACGGCATTTTCCAATCTTCTACAAAATTTGCAAGTTCAAGGATTTAGAAAAGGAAAAGTTCCTGCCAAAATAGCTGAAAAACATATTAAAAAGGAAAAGATTTATGAGGAATTGATACGAATATATTTTCCACAAATATACGAAGATATTATAAGAAAAGAAAGCCTTAAACCAATCATTTCGCCTAAAATTGAACTTGTCAACGCTAAGGAGATGGAGGACTGGCAGATTAAAATATCAGTCGCGGAAAAACCAACCATAACCTTAGGTGAATATAAAGATATTGTTAAGAAGATAAAAGCTGAGCAAAAAAAGTCTGATATCTGGACCCCTGGTCAACAATCCTTAACTGATCAAACACAACAAATATCTGAAAAAGAAAAAGCTCGCAGACAACAGGAACTTCTTAATCAAATTCTTTCAGCCATACTTAAATCAGTTAAATGTGAAATATCAGATCTGGTAATCGACGAAGAACTCAATCACAGACTAAGTAATTTACTCACTGATATCCAAAAAATCGGTCTTAATGTAGATTCATATCTGAAATCTAAAAATTTAACCCAAGAGCAACTCAAAAAACAATATAAAGAAGAGATTGAACAAACTTATAAGTTAGAGTTTATTCTTTCTGAATTAGCCGACAAAGAAAATATAAAAGTGGAACAGTCCGATCTCGATAAATTATTTGCTTCGATTTCTGATCCAAAAGAAAAAGAATTAGCCAAATCTAATTCATATTTCTATGCATCCGTCCTCAGGAAGCAAAAAACAATTGATTATCTTTTATCAATCTAGTATAATATAGGCTAATGACAAATACTATAGGTTCTAAATTTCAACATCCCAAACTTAAAAAAAATCAAAACAACCTCGAAGCTATTAAAGGTTTGGATCAATTCTTTGAGGATTATGATTCTGATTACAAGAAACAAGAGGATTATTTTTGGTCTTCCAGAGAAGAAAAAAAACCTATTTCGAAGTCAAGAAAAGAATTTTCTCTTTTTAACTACCAAAATTACTATGAACAAGAAATTGTTAAAAAAGAGATTAAACAGCTTACAGAAGAAATAAGAAAAGAAATAGAACTTATCAAAAAAGCCGATAAATCATTGCTGCAAGAAGTCAAAGACATCCATAAACTTACCCTTGACCAACTACCAGAAAAACCGGGTGTTTATCATATTCGTTTCTTTGAGATTGTTTTGAGTATTTTACGCTCACTCAGAGCTAAAATAGGTGAATCTCGCACCTGGCTGCAGGCGATGATTTCCAAAAAAAAGAAAAGAGGTTCGCTATTTGCCATAAGAAGTAAAAAACAAGGAACTCTATATTCACTCTCTCAAGAACTTCAGTCTGCCAGAAGCGTACAATAAAAGAATATCTAAGTAATTAATTAACTAAAAACTAACTAACTATTCCAGATCCCTCAAAAACATATTAACCGCATACGCCCAGCTACCTTTTGAAGATGGAGTATACTTGGCCATAATTTTACTGGCAGTTGTTAAACCTTTATCTAAATATTCCTTTTTAATACCTGCCGCTACTGTTTTTATGGCATCCTGGTATGTTGGGAATCTTATTACGCTATTTCCATATATACCCCATCCCCAGCAATTGTGAGATTCAGTTGGAATAGCTCGACAAAGTGTAGATTCCTGCATAGCTATAGCTGGTAATAGTCTATAATCAAAGCCGTTTTTATCAGATTCTTGAACAATAAGTTCAGCAAAGTCATATAAAGGAGAGCCGTGTCTTCTAAAAAATGCTTTCAGATTAGCTGCTCTACCGTCAGTTAGTTTTGTTTCAATCGGAAGACTACTTGTATCAAATGGTGCATTTGAATAGTTAAAATTTTTGGCTAGATTATAATCTTCTTCAATTTCAGATAATATTTTTCTAATGGCTTCTTCTTTTTTATTTTGTACGGAGAGGTTAATCAGTAATGTAATGTTTAATAGAATTAAGACAATGAAGGCAAAAAAATAAATCGTCAACTTCTTTCCCATATTTTAAATATAAGAGAAATAGCGTTTATTGTCAACTGCGAGTCTTATAAATAACAACTATTATTTTTGATAAAAGTAAGTTGGAAAAGGTTTCTGACTAATTTTTTTTCTAAGCTTATTTGCCCATTTGACGATTTTAAAACCGTGAGATATGACTAAAGTTTGTTGTTTTAATTCTTTATCAAATTTTGGTAGAAGTTGATCTATCATTTTTGGCATAAGAAACAGATAAACCACATTTGCCTTCGAGAGATCTACATTGAATATATTTTGAATTATAAACTGCGATTTAGTATCTCCTTTAATTTTTGCTAATAACCTTGCATACCAGATTAAGATTGGATTTACATCTATTCCTAGAGCATTTACTTTATATAAATTTGTAGCCTCTCGACAGACTCTTCCATCACCACAGCCTAGTTCAAAAAAGTTCAAATTTTTTTTTAAATTTGCTTGTTTTAATATCTGATTTATCACTTTTTGTTTAGTTGGAACGTAGGGTGAGCCCTTAATACTAGAATAGATAAACGAAATTGTTACTACCGCAAATCCGAATGCAAAAGCAAGTTCTGCAAAGATGGCGAGAAAGTACAAAAATAAAGCAAACATATATTTAGTATAATATAATTAAGTCTTTTTTCAGCCTGCTAATCCTAAGCGTCCGTAGCTTAATTGGATAGAGCGTGTGGCTTCGGACCACAAGGTTGCGGGTTCGAGTCCTGCCGGACGCGCTTAGCGAGGTTCGCTTCCTTTTGGAGGCAAAAAATTGGCAAAATCTCGTAATCTAAAGGGTCACTAGCTCAACTGGTAGAGCAGCGCCCTCTTAAGGCGCGGGTTCAGGGTTCGAGTCCCTGGTGACTCACATTAGAACCTCTTGACGAGCTAAAGCGAGTTTTAGAGGTTCTTATGTCCTTCCGAAGCTCGAAAGAGCGAAGGGGGACTTTTCTTAAAAAAACTTCAGAGACAAGGCTAATTTTTTAAAAATTGAAGCTAAAAGTGTTCCACTCATCTCTAGCTAACGATTTTGATAAAATCATTTTATGTATAAAGCAATTCTTTTTGATTTAGGTGGTGTTTTGTTTACTAATGGAACAACAAAATTCATTGAGTCAGTAAGTTCACGTTATTCTTTGCCAAAACAGCAAGTAAAAGAAGTAATAGACGGCAGGATAGGCACTTTATACAGGGAAACAAAGATAAGTCGGAATGAGTTTTGGGAAAGTGTTAAAAGAAACTTGAATCTTAAAGAAACCGCAGACCAATTAGAAAAAGAGTGGATAGACGCTTATGAGTTAATATCTGAAACCAAACAAATCATTCAACATTTAAGTCGTCAATACAGCCTTTATTACTTATCGGATAATGTTAAAGAACGAGTTAACAGTCTAAATGCCAAGTTTAACTTCATTCAACTTTTTAAGGGTGGAATTTTCTCACATGAGGTTGGAGTCAGAAAACCAAATCCTTTAATCTACGAATACGCCATAAAGAAGGCAGGATGTAATTCTAATGAAATAATTTTTATTGACTATAAACCTTCGGCTTTATTACCAGCTGATAAAATGGGGATTACTACAATTTTTTTCCAATCATCTCAACAATTAAAGGAATCGTTGGTTAAGCTTGGAGTTTATTGAATTTCAATCTGTAATTGACTGAAAGTATTATAAATTTTATACATATAAGCCTCTAATGAGTTCCATTCTGGGATGTCTTAACTCACACCTATTTGTCTAAATGGTAGAAAAAAATGAACGTTCTCGATTAGGTCGAATATATGATGCTATACGGCCATGGGCTATTGCATTTAGTATCGGTTTATTAGCTATTGGAGTAACAGCTGCTGCACTAGATATTGCCGGTGATCAATTGATAGAGGCTTATCGTAGAAACAGAAAGCAGGGAAAACAAAAAAATCAAAATAAATCTTAAACTATTTCTTCTTTTCTTTGTCTGACAAAACTAATCCATTCCTCAACAATCTCAAACACAAGTTTAAAAGGAGCTTCAATCAGAAAATCAAAGATAAAGATAAAAAAGTTTAAGCGTGCTATCTCGGTACTGAGAAATTTTCCGATTGACAAAATCGGCATAAAGAAAAAATCCACCACCGGCGTTAAAATACTCTCTTTTTCTTGTAGTCGATATTCGTTTACAATTTGTTTTATTCGGTAAGAAAAAAAAGTAACTAAGCTGACAAAAAAAATAAAAATTGCCTGACTAATTAAATTGAAATTAAGTAATGTCAGTAATTCATAAATGAGTAAAAGTGTAACAAAAAACGTGAAAGAGTAAAAAATGGTAAAGCCAAAAATTAAAACAGGTTTTTTTATTCGAGGTTGTTTAGGAATATAAGAAATTAGTGTTTCAAAAGATTTATCTTTATCGATGATATCGACTATTCTTTGAAAAATATTTTTTGTGTTCTCATCACCAGGAGTTCTGAAAAAAAGCACAATAACTGCCATCAGTATTGGCGGAAAGATGCTATTTATGATAATCGCAGCAGTGTTAACTTCGTTGTAAAAATATAAAGAGGCAGGATATTCAAGGATAAGCGCCAAAACCATTTTGGTTAAAAAAATATAGACAAAAGCTTTGATAGCAAGGTTTCTTAATCTTAGGCTAATCTGTTGATATTTTTCCCTACAAGTATGATCAACCTCAACCCAAAGTTTTTTTCGGTTTTGTATGATGTCTACCGCTTCAAGCTGTTTCTTTTTTATTATTTCAAATAGAATTAAAAAGGGAGGCATTTGTTTTTTGCTGAATTTGGCTAAATTATCAACGTAAGGACTGGTAATAATCGCATCTATTTTTTTAAAGATTTCTGGTAATTTAGTAGACAAACTATGCAGTTCTTCATCGCTAAACTCTTTAATCGTTTTATAAAAGGTTACAAAAAGATGATATCTTTTATAGGCGTTGTCACTTTTTCGATAAGATTTCTCGATTGAGACAAGGAAAAATGCGTCTTTTTGTTGTTCTGATAATCCATCTAGTTTTATTTTGTTATGTAGCACTTGGTAGATATAAAAAGTAAAGCTTGAATTTCTAAGTGTAGCCTCTGGTTTTAAAGTTTCTTCTATCTCGCAAGTTGCTAGATCAAATAAAAATTGGGTTAAAAAATGTTGTTCTGATAAAACTCTTCCTGTTGAAATCAATTTTTTAAGAAGAATAAGTCTTTTTATAATGACCTGAATTTTTTTAATATCTATAGATCCAAGGCTTTCGTTATCAAAATAACGAGCCCATAAAAGTTCTCTAAGTAAATTTTCTGCTTCATCAATGCCTTCAGGATTAATTGCCAATCTTCGCTTTAAGATTCTTTCAATTGCAGCCCGAAGTATCAGATGCTCTTCGCGGAACTCTACAGCATTTCTAACTCGTTCGTAGACAAGCGCTAAAAAGGAGACTGTCTGGGAAACCGTCAACTTGGAAAAGTCATCGGGTAAAGGTCTGGATTTTATCGATTTTAGGCTAGCCAAAAGCGCATGAGTGTATTTTGAAAGTTGGATCAATGACTCTGTGCTTTTAGGCTTTTCGTTCATATTGAAAGACATTATATCATTAATACGTTGACTGAATTTTATTTTTTTTCTTTCGCTCCAAAAAGTAGTATTTGCTTGGTTAATTCCTGTAGTTTTTTGGCTGTAACTTTTTCTGTTTTTGCTTCAACATTTAATCTGACAAGAGGTTCGGTATTAGATGTCCGGATATTAAATCTCCAGGAAGGATAATCTACCGAAAGACCATCAAGCCAAGAAATTTTGCCATCTTTGAATTTTTTACAAATATAGTTTAAGAGATCTTTTGAGTTTAGTCTTTCTTTTAAAATAAAATTATATTCACCAGATTCACTCGAGACTTCGACTTCCTTAGCCAGTAGAGAAAGCGGTTTATTCTCCTTACTGAGTATTTTAAGTAGTCTTAAAATGGTAAGAACAGAACTTTCTGCATAGCCTGTTTCTCGGTAAAAATAATGTCCAGACGACTCACCAGAAAAGATAACTTCATCTCGTATCATGTGTTCAGTAATAAGTGCATGACCTACCTTTCCAATTATAGGTTTTCCGTTACTTTTTTCGACTGCGTTACTAATATTTCTGATATAACGAATATCAATTAACACTTTTTCTCCAGGATTTTGAGAGATTATATCTTTTGCTAAAATAGAAGTAATCAGACTCGCCTTAACCAAATGTCCTTTTTCGTCGACAAAAAAAACTCTATCCCCATCTCCATCTGGCGCTATACCCAAATCAGCTTTTTCTTCGATAACTTTTTTTTCTAAATCAACTAGATTTTTAAGATCCATTGGATCTGGCTGATGAGCGGGAAATCTGCCATCAAGTTCGAAATTCATTTTTTTCAGCTGGCAAGGTAGTTTACTAAAAAGTTCTTTGAGATAAAGGATTCCCATAGCATTTCCAGGATCGGCAACAACTTTGAATGTTTTTAAATTGGCAGGTTTAATTGCTTTAAAAGCAAACTCAATTTCATCTTTAAGAACGTTAGTATTTTTAATTATTCTTCCTTTTCTTAGACTTTTAAACTTTTTTTCACTTAAGACAATCTGTTTTACATCGTCCATTCCTGTAGATTTTCCAATCTTGATTAGGCATTTATCTTTTCTTTTCACGAATTTTATTCCATTATAGTTTGGGGGATTATGAGAGGCGCTTATTTGAAGACCACAGTCATAACCGTATTTAAGGCAAGCAAAATAAAAAGTTGGAGTTGATGATAAGCCAATATCAATTACTGTGGCGCCGAGTGAAACCATAGTTTTTTTGGCAACTTGAAATAAAGGGGGTGACGAAAGCCGCATATCTCTTCCTAAAACAACTCTTACTGTATCAGTTTTAAAATCTCTTAGAAAAAAAGTATAAATTCCTGTTATTATCTTGCCTATATTTTCTTGGTTAATATCTTGGGGATAAATTCCTCTTATGTCGTAAGCTTTAAAAATAGATGGGTTAATTGTCATACTGTTTTTTTTGCCATCAGAACAAAGTATCGTGCGTGTTAATTATATCACAAAAAATGACAGGCTAATATTTCGAGGGACTTTATACTAGGAAAAGGATTGTTGCTCGTTTTTATACCGACTTCAATTTTAAATAAAGCCTCATAAAAATTGATTAAATTTTCAGTTTTCCAATGGTTGGCTTGAGATTTGTATTTGAGCATCTGCCATGTTTGCAAGGAGCTTAGGTTAACTCCTTCTTTGGTTAAAATTAAGTTTCTCGTATATCTCACCAGCATTTGAAAAATAAAATTTTCATCTAAATCGGAGGCAAGGACGTCAAGGATTGAAATAAAATCCGCTCTCTTACCGGGATAGAGAGAATCAAGCAGTTTAAAGATTGTTTGATTAGGTTTAAATTCTTTAATCTGTCCGATTTTTTTGAACTTAAGCTCCCATGAGGAAATACTTTCCCAATTGAAAAGATGAACCTCTCTTTTTGAATTAATTTTTTGCAGTAAGGATACAATTATTTTATTATCCTTTTTGATTTTTCCGATTATATGTTCGGAAAAAAAGACCCTTTTTTCAAAAAAAAGACTGGGGGAATCTGCCGACCAGTTTAGGAGATCAGTAATTTCTTCAAATTTTAAATTTCTAACTTCAATACCCTGGCTAGAGAAGTTATGTTTAAGAGAAACAAAATAATTTCGCGACGCGATTGTATCTTCACCGCAAATGATGGTTAACATCAGCTATGAAATACGAAACTTGAAACAACTATCATATTCTGTTATTATAACTAATTACTAATAACTATTAACTACTAACTATTTTATGGCTCCACTTCCCAAAAGAAAACATTCCACAAGAAGAAAAGGTAAACGATTACAAACAAGAAATATTAATCTTCCTAAACTGGTTATTTGCCCAAACTGTCATAAAAAGAAATTACCACATAGAGTTTGTAAATATTGCGGAAAATAATTATAATGCCAATCTACAGATGATATGCAAATGCCGCGAATTATACTAATCAAGATTTAATCCACATAATTTGCATCATTTGCATTAAGATTTGCATCATTCGTATCATCATTATGGATCCAAGGCATCAGCAGCGAATTAAAATAGTCCAGAATTTATTCGCCTTTAGTTATAATAACAAAAATAATCTGCCACACCCTAACGATAATAAAACTCAAAAAATTATCAAAAAATTATCCATCATTGATCAATATATTAAAACTTATGCCCCTCGCTATCCTCTAGAAAATATTGCTAAAACAGATCTATCAATATTAAGACTCGCTATTTATGAACTAATGTTTGAGAAAAATACTCCGATAAAAGTAGTAATCAATGAAGCTGTAGAATTAGCCAAAGAGGTTTCTGGAGAAAATTCATACGCTTTTATTAATGCCATATTAGGCAAAGTTCTTTCTCAAACGCCCTCTTTGGGAAATAAAGGCGGCAGTATCTAATTCTAAAAATAGTTAACAAATATGAATAATCTGAGTGATTTAGAAAAAAAATTAAGCATAACTTTTAAGCAAAAAAAAATATTAGAAAATGTTTTTATACATCGATCTTATTTAAACGAACATAAAAATTTTTACCTTCCCTCTAACGAAAAGCTAGAATTTTTAGGAGATAGTGTCCTATCGCTCGTTACATCACTTTTTCTCTATCAAAATTATGTCTGGTTAAAAGAAGGTGACTATACAGAAATCAAAGCAGCTATTGTCAGGACTGAAAGTTTAGCCTATGCAGCAAAATTATTAAAATTAGGCGATTATTTACTCCTATCTAAAGGTCAAGATCGAGAATCTGGGCGAAAAAATAAAAATATTCTTGCCGACTGTTTTGAGGCCTTAATTGGAGCAATTTTTTTAGACCAAGGATTTGAAAAAGCCAATTCTTTTATTTTAGAATACTTATTTTCCAATAAATTAGATAAAATTATAAAAAATAAACAATATTTATCACCAAAAAGTAAGTTGCAAGAATATACCCAAGCAAAATTTAAGCTCATTCCGACTTATAAACTAATAGAAGAAATTGGACCCGAACACGACAGGATTTTTAAAGTTGAAGTTGCGATTAAGCAAAAAAAATACGGATTTGGATACGGAAAGTCAAAAAAGGAAGCTGAAGAAAAAGCTGCCAAAGAAGCACTGGAAGAAATAAAATAATTATTATAAAATTTATATCGGTTATCAATATTATAACGGTTAAAAAATTCTTATGCCAGCAACAATTAGACTCATGCGAATTGGAAAAAAGGCTAAACCTAGCTATCGGATAGTGGTCGTGGATAAAAGAAAAAAAAGAAGCGGATCATATATAGAAAAAATTGGCTTTTATAACCCCTTATCAAATCCGGCAGATTTATCTTTAGATACGAAGAGATTTGCTTATTGGATTGGGAAAGGGGCGATTATTTCCGAAGGTATAAAAAAACTAAAACTTCATTTGCAAAAAAATAGCTTTAAACCTTAAAATGGATTTGATTTTGTTGGATAATCAATATTGTCAATTTCTTCAGATTTAAATTCGATTTGAACTTTTTCTAAGATTTCCTCGAGTAATTGTTTGTCTTGAGTGGTTAAAGATCTAAAAGTATCAATTTTACTTCCTTTGCCTCGATAAACATTTAGATAAATTTTAGCTTCAACGTCAGCCGAATCTATTAATTCGATTCTATCGATAGTTATCAGTCTTCCTCCAGCCAATTTATGAGAATTCAAAAATTCCATGAATGAATTTGTATCACCCCGTCCAGCAATAACAATTGCTAATTTTTCTTCCAAAGACCTATCAAGAGGGATACTATAGGAAACAATAGAGAAATTGGATATAGCAGAAAGATTTTCTAAACTGGCTATAATTGAAAAATAATCCTCCTCATTTGGTATAAGTTGGCTTAGGATTAAATTAAACTTATCAAGATCTACCTCGTTTTCGATAAATTCGTTTTTGAATTCTAAAATTCTTTTTTTGTTTTCTAGATCTTTAAATTCGGTTTGTAAAGATTCTATTTTACGGTTATTTTCTTGATATTGTTTAAAAAAGAAATAGCCAGAGCTTATTAAAATAAAATTTAAGATAAAAAAAGCAATAATATAGATTACATTTTCTCTAAAAGTTCTTTTTATTGAATAATCAATTTTTCTCATTATTAAAAAATTTAAAAATTTTCAACGAGATGCAAAATTAGTAAATCTTCCGGAAAAAGTTAACTTATAAACTGTTTCTTCCAATTCAACCTTGGTAAAAGTTACCAAGATTAGACTATCAAAATGTCTTAAAAATTCATCAGACTCCGCATACTTTAAAAAATCAAGAAGATTTGTATAATCAACGAAACTATAGGTAAAAGTAGCAGTCTTTGATTTATCGATTAAAACAGAGTCAAGTTTTACATTATAACTTTGATTTGTAGTACTTTCTTTTAGCAGATTGTAATAAGGAAAATAATCGGTGCTTTGTCTTATGATACTAGATATCTGTAGTTGTTTATTTCTAAAATAAATAAATTTTGCGTCTAAAGCTTTATTTTGAATAAGGAACTCAAGTAGCTCTTTTTTGTTGGCTGAAAGATTTTCAATCTTACCTTTTTTTTGCCAAAGAAGGTAAAAAAATATAGGGTATATTATTGAAAAAATTATAATTTCAGAGATTATGATTAATTTGAATTTGCTGAAAAATTGTTGAAGTTGAATAAATCTTTTTTGCTTTTTGAGCAGATTGATCCTTTTTTTCATACTACTAGGCTTAAACTATGTTAAGTCGCTATTTTAAATAGCGCAGTTATATCAGTCTAAAGATCCTCCTATAGCAGCGATGAATGACGGCAAATCTTTTAAAAATGGTTCTGTCACGCTAGTTTTTTTTGTTAGTGTAAGTGGATTAAACACGGCAGTGGGAACTCCAGTATTATTTTGAATTTTTTTATCAATATGGTTAATTTCTGAAGATAGATTAATCAAGTAGAGTTGATTTACAGCGTTAATCTGAAATTTAACCCGCAAAGAATTTATAAATTTTTGAATTTCGGTTGTTAATTCATCGGTTGCAGGTTTAAGAATTCTATCAAGATCATAATTAGGATCATGGGCAAAGCCTATTGTTTTTAGTAAATTTTTAGATTTCATAATATCAATATTTATATCAACTTGGGCTTCGCGTAAAAATACTGATAACCCACCTTGAAAGTTATGGCTATCGGTAAATAATTTAAGTTTATGGTCAAAGTAATAAAAAGATGTATAAGAGAAACCTATATTTATAAAAATAGTGCCTCCTTCAGGTGTAGCAGGCTGGTAAAAAGAATTTAGAAACCGTCCAGTAGCGCTTAATTCGCTTTCAATAGATTCTGGATACAGTCCGATTCTTTCAACTAAACCTTGTACTCTTTCTATTAATTTTTGAGGCGCTGCTACGATTAGAACAAGCAGTCTATTTTGATTTTTATCTTCATAAATAATTTCTAAATCTAATGATGTGTCTTCCAAAGGCATAGGGATAAATTGATCTGCTTGATATTTAACTGCTGATAACAGCTCTTTTTCTTTCAAGCGGGGCATATAAACAATTTGTGAGTAGGTAAATCCGTCCGGTACAACAATATTTATCGGCTTTTTATTTATATTAAGAATATCGAAAGCTTTTTTTACTATTTTTGTTTCCTCGATAAGTATTTTTTCAGTATCAAGTTCAAAAAAAGGGGGAGTTTCAGATTGATAAGCAATGAGTTCAATTTCAATTTGACCACTTACATTTCTTGCTTTGACAATCCGAATAATATTTTCTTGGAGATCCAAAGTTATCATTGTATAAGTTACAGTATGAAAGAAAATTTAATTTAAGTCAAGAGATTTCTAGCTTTCAAAGTGTGGGGTAACTAGTTAAGATTATAGAAGACTGGTAATCAAGAAAAACTCTTTCTTCTGGTCTAGGTGTTAAACAATTTGAACCAATCTTATAACAGATCCTAAAGCTAATTGATACAACCGGGGGAGAATAAATTGATGCCCGATTACAGGATATTGAGAACGAGGTCACTTCAATTTTTGAGCTATTTAACTGGCCTTGACTGAAGGCAAAGGTTGGAGCAGGTGGGACAATAGCTGGATAAGAAATTATGAGATCGGGTGGATTATGTTCAATTGAAAAAGGACTTTTATATTTGTCTCTAAAAGAAGTTGGATCACCAATATGCGGGAATGGGATGGCTGGATTAGCGTCACAAATTTCTGTTAACCCATCATAAATGGTATAGGCGTAATTTTGGATATTAGTCTCAAGTACTTGAATAATATTATCTCCTATTCTTTTAACTTCGGTCACTCTAAAAATCCTGATTTGATGTTGTAATATGACATAAAGCACAGTAAATACTATAGGTAGAACAATTCCCAGAACACTTATTACTACCAAAGTTTCAACAAAGGTAAAACCCTTCTTCAATTGAAAAAGACACAACTTTTTTCGTCTAAAATAAATATTCATTTTATTCTAGTGTGGAAAATACTGCATTTGTAGTTACTTTTTGTACCTTACCCAATTCAAGCCAAGATACAGTGATAACAACGTCCACCTGGGCAATAAAGCCACCAATTAAGGAACTGGTAAATTTGACTTCGCGCAAAAACCTTGATTCTAAAGAATAATTATCATTGCAGCCTAACAAGCTAGCTGAAGGCCAATCTGAAATGGGAGACTGGTTAAAGCAAAATAATGTGCTTGATCCATCTTGGGTTATTCTCTCGGTGAAATTGCAGGTAGTGTTACAACAATTACCAGAACATTGATTTCCACCCCAATCAATTCTTTTCTCTACACGAAGCCAGTTCTCAAGTTGTTTGGCATAGTGCAAGGCGATAATTTTATTTTCGTTAAATTTCATGTTACGTATAGAGACTGTTACTACTGATATTGCCCCGATAAAAAAAATACTTAAAATTGTCGTAAATACCAGTACCTCAACTAGCGAAAATGCACGATGTTTAATTAGCATGAAAATGGAGCGTCTCCAACTGTTATTACTCCTATTGCAGTAATTGAGATTTCTAAACATTTAGCCGAATTTTCATTTTTTATTCTAATGGTAGAATCGGTCGTATTACCGGTTAAAGGATAGAAGTCTACTCTTGATGCTCCAGACACCTTACTTATGGACGTGCTAAAATCGTAAGCTTGAATTTCGGCACCACAGGTTGTTATCGCTTTTGTATTTATATCTCTACAGCATTGTTTAAAATTATAGCTAGAAGAATTAATCTCAACCTGGTAACCACCAAATTCTTCTAAACCAGAACAGATGAAGCTAATATCAGCGGCTTTGGCTTTTCCTTTTGTTAAGGCTAAAACATCTACGAGAAAATTTGCTTCCTTTTCAAGAAGTTTTACTTGACTAAAAATATTGTAATTTACTATGGAATAGCCAGTAAAAAGAGTAACAATCGTTACTACCAAAAGTATTTCGATCAAAGTAAAACTTTTTCTCATTGCTTTCCATCTTCCGCCTTCAATCTTTTAATCTTTAAGGGCCACATATTTTCCCATAAGGACCAATGGCGTATTCACAATCTGTGACGCCGCAGGATCCCCCACATGCAGCGTAGGTTCCTAACTCTAAGGTTGAATATAATGTATAGGTAGAAGGCGATGAATCGCAGAAATAATTTGAATTAGATTGGGGATCAGTAGGTATCTGCGGTAAATAATTGCTGAAGTTAGCTATGGAGGTTAAATTAGAACAATCAGCCGCCGCATATGTTGGATATTGACCATTTGCCGAGGGTTCTGAACTTCTATACATTTCTAAGGCTGCTTTAATTTGCTCTAGATCTCCTTTCCTTTTTGCATCTCTAGACGATCTTGTTAACGAACTATAGGAGATTACAGCACCACCAAAAAGCAAACCGATAATCGTGGTGACCACAATTATTTCGATAAGTGTAAAACCTTTTTTTAAGAGAAAATTATTGATCATTGTTCCAAATAGACACAATAAATTACCGACTCTGTTTCCATCAAATTTGTAGCTCCATTTTTTGCGCAAATTGAAGGTGGAGTTGCACCATCATCATAATCATATGGATCTAAAGTTCTAGGATCGGTAGGCGTGGAAGAGATGATTACTGTTTCTGTACTACACAGAGGATATGGATCGGTTTGAATGCTACTTGGAACCTTTCCGCCTGCAGCAGCAGCTGGGTAGGAACCATTACATAAGGAATAATACTGTTCCATGGCATTTTTTATTGCTCCAATATCCAACTTTCTTTTTGAATCTCGGGCTTTCTTTTGTGCAGTAGAATAAGATACCGCCCCAATTCCTATCAAGATAGAAATAATTCCAATGACAACTAACATCTCTAGTAGCGTAAAACCCCTCTTTATTTGATCTTTCATTTCTGCTATTTGATTATCGTTTGTCATGGCTCATTTACAATATAACATGTTCCTGAATTGCACGCAAAACCGGCCGGACATGCCTGTCCCACAGGATCAGCTGAATTCTCAAGACAAGCTGCCAAAAAATAAGTCAAAGTTGTATTATCAGGTAGGTAATAATAAGGGGATGCAGGATCACCAGGTACTTTATTCATATAAGTAACCATACCACTTGTCCAACCTGAACCCGTATTGGGAAAGGTGTTCCCTCCGTCCTCTGGAATATAAGTCGGTGGAGTTTGATCCAATTTGTAAAGCTCCAGTGCTTTCTGAATTTGCTTAAGATCATTTTTTCTTTGTGCATCACGAGCTCTTTGTCTGGCAGACATAAAATTAGGTAGAGTCAAAGCCGAAAGCGTACCAATAATCCCAATAACTACCAGTAGTTCAATTAAAGTAAAACTTCTACTCATTCTTTCATCTTAAATACTTTGTTGATGAAAATCAATAGACTATCTAAAGCAAATTTAGAATTTAAATTATTGCTTTCAATCAATGTTCTTAGTTTTAAGGTTTTTTTAAGAATTATGGCTGACAAAGGTTTTAAAATCAATCTACCGCGGTAATAGACGATAAGCTTCAGAAAAAAATCATTGATTTCATCTTTATCTAGGTCGATAAACTTACTGGAAAGAAAACGATAATTATTAGACTTTTCCACTTCGCTCAAATACTGATTAAAATCAGAGTTTGGATAATTAGAAAGCTGTCGTTGCTTAAGTTTAATCATCTTCGATCGAGACCGAATAGTTGGTAAAACAGAATGTTCGTTTTCAACCACCAGGATAAATTGATTTTTCAAAATAGATTCTTCTAATGATTTCAAAAGTGTGTTTTGGGCTTCCTCTGAAGCAGCGTCAAAACTATAAATAACAATTAGACGATTAAAAGGTGTCGTTAACATTATTTCTTTTTTTATTTCTCTTAATTGTGATATTAGAATTTCCTTTTTTTTTGGAGAGATTGAATAAATTGAGTTATTAGCAATCTTATTTTCTTTTATAAATTTTTGTAAGAAATGATTAACTTCGTCTTTATTTTTTGTTACCAAAATAATAGGTAGCATTCTACTTGCATTTTAACAAAAAACTACCTATATTAAAAATATGAATTTTAATCCCAGAGCTCTCCTTAAACTGCTGGAAAACAAAGGTATTATCGATCACGAAAAAGCCGAAAGACTTGAATATGAAAGTATCAAAACTAATACTCCGATTGATGAATATCTATTTAAAAATACAACTATCGATAAAAAAGACATTCTTTCTAGCTTGGCTAGTCTTTTGAACATTTCCTACGTTGATATCGCAACTGTGGCTGTTGATCCACAAGCTATTGGATTTGTTTCCGAGATTATCGCGCGAAAATATAACATTGTCCCTGTCCGATACGATCCCGAATCAGAAACAGTAACGATATCAACTAATGACCCTTTTAATATCTCAGTCTCTGATTTTCTTGCTCGAAAAACCGGAAAAAAAATTGTTATGGAGCTTGGTTACCTAGATGATATTAAAAAAACTATTGATCTAGCTTATTCCCAAACCCTATCTCCAGAGATAAAAGAAGCACTAAAGGAAGTGCAAATCTCCGATTTTGTCAAAAGTCCCCAAAG